>OCJU01000006.1_pt1 | contig 512350 bp, 398 predicted proteins | sample 1480821 | NCBI WGS metagenome assembly OCJU01 (sample SAMN05301490, study PRJEB22388) | human gut metagenome | isolation source: Infant 2 DOL 12 skin | host: Homo sapiens | place: USA: Pittsburgh, Magee-Womens Hospital of UPMC | collected 2013/2014
AACCTGCGACCAATTGATTAAAAGTCAACTGCTCTACCAACTGAGCTAACGACCCGAAGTGGTGGGTGATGACGGGATCGAACCGCCGACCCCCTCCTTGTAAGGGAGGTGCTCTCCCAGCTGAGCTAATCACCCGATACTACGCTGGATACTACAACTAACTATGTTAGTGGTGGGTCGTGCAGGATTCGAACCTGCGACCAATTGATTAAAAGTCAACTGCTCTACCAACTGAGCTAACGACCCACTTTTTCGTTGCTTTCGGTTTGTTTGATATCCCGTGGCAACGGCGGCATATATTACTGATTTCAGACTTGAGCGCAACAAAAATTTCGATGCAGATCACTCAACTGCTTATGATTCGCACGACACGACCAGAAATAATGCGACTTCTGGTCGTGTGTTATGCATTACATCGCGTTCAGACGTTTTTGCGCCTGTTTAGCGCCATCAGTACCAGGGTATTTACTGATAACCTGCTGGTATACGGCTTTCGCTTTTGCGGTGTCACCTTTGTCCTGCATGATGACGCCGACTTTAAACATCGCATCTGCAGCCTTCGGTGACTTCGGATAGTTTTTCACTACCGAAGCAAAATAATACGCCGCATCATCTTTTTTACCCTTGTTGTAGTTTAACTGACCCAGCCAATAATTGGCGTTTGGCAGGTAAGTTGAATCAGGGTAATTTTTGATGAAATTCTGAAATGCCACCATTGCGTCATCCTGGCGGGATTTATCCTGCACCAGCGCAATAGCTGCATTGTAATCCGTGTTTGCATCACCGCTTTTCACCGGCGCGCCAGCATTCGCAGTACCAGCATCAGCTGTCGGCGTCGTTGATGCCGCCACACCGCTTTGATCGCCGCTGGTTGATTGCGCCGCTGCACCACCGCTGCTGAGGCTGTCGATCTGCAACAGGATCTGCTTTTGCCGCTCCACGACCTGATTCAGTTGATACTGATTTTCCTGAATCTGACCACGCAGGGAATCAATATCGGATTGATTATCAGAGAGTTGTTGCTGGAGTTGGGTTAAAAGCTGGCTGTGAGCATTAGAAATACGCTCAAGTTGAGTGACGCGGTCTTCGACCGAGCCTGAGCCGACACTACTGATTGGTGCCTGAGCAAAAGCGGCCCAGGGGGCCGCTATACCAACCAGTAACGACAGACTCAATAGTTGATGTCTGAAGTTACTGCTCATGCAATTCTCTTAGTAAACCAGTACCGCACGACGGTTTTTGGCATACGCCGCTTCGTCATGACCCAGTACTGCAGGTTTTTCTTTACCGTAAGAAACGATGGAGATCTGGTCAGCAGAAACGCCTTTACCCTGCAGATACATCTTAACAGCGTTCGCACGACGTTCACCCAGGGAGATGTTGTATTCCGGAGTACCACGTTCGTCCGCGTGACCTTCTACGGTGACTTTGTAAGACGGGTTGCTACGCAGGAAGTTTGCATGTGCATCCAGCATTTGAGCGAAGTCAGAACGGATATCGTACTTGTCCAGATCGAAGTAAACGATGTTGTTCTGCTGCAGCTGTTGCATTTGCAGACGAGCCTGCTCTTCGGAAGACATGTTGCCATTGCCGCCGTTCGCATCCATACCAGTGCCGGCACCCAGCATGCCTTCGCTGCCGTCATTGCTGGCGTTCTTGTTGGAAGAACATGCCGCAATTGCCATAACAGGCAGAGCAATCATCAGCCCTTTCAGCACTTTGTTCAGTTGCATTTCAATGATTCCTTTACTATTCAATTAATTATTATCACAGATACGGCGACCAGGCAGGGAATTTGACCTGTCCATCAGTTGCCGGAAGACGCGCTTTGAAACGCCCATCTGTAGAAACCAAATTCAGCACGGATCCCATCCCCTGAGAAGAGCTGTAGATTACCATAGTGCCGTTAGGTGCCAGACTTGGCGTTTCATCCAGGAACGTGGACGACAGAACTTGTACGCCTCCCGTTGCCAGATCTTGTTTGGCAATGTGCTGCTGCCCACCGTTGGAGCTGACCATTACCATAAATTTACCGTCGCTGCTGACATCCGCATCCTGGTTCTGCGAACCTTCCCAGGTAATACGTTGTGGCGCACCGCCGTTGATATTCACTTTATAAACCTGCGGACGACCGGCCTGGTCAGAAGTAAATGCCAGGTTCTGGCTGTCCGGGAACCAGGTCGGTTCGGTATTGTTACTGCGACCATCAGTTACCTGGCGGATCTGACCAGAAGCCAAATCCATTACGTACAGGTTCAGGCTACCGGTTTTCGACAAGGCGAATGCCAGTTTGCTGCCGTCTGGCGAGAATGCAGGTGCACCGTTGTGACGCGGGAATGAAGCCACCTGACGTACAGCGCCATTTGCCAGCGTCTGAATAACCAGCGCGGAACGACCGCTTTCGAAGGTCACATAAGCCAGTTTAGAACCGTCTGGTGACCACGCCGGAGACATCAGCGGTTGCGGTGAACGGTGAACGACAAACTGGTTGTAACCGTCATAGTCAGATACGCGCAGTTCATACGGGAACTGACCGCCGTTAGTCTGAACAACGTAGGCAATACGGGTACGGAACGCACCTTTAATACCGGTCAGTTTTTCAAATACTTCGTCACTGGCGGTATGACCAGCATAACGCAGCCACTGCTTGTTCACTTTGTACGAGTTCTGAGCAAGTACAGTACCCGGTGCGCCGCCAGTGTCAACAAGTTGATAAGCAACATTGTAAGAACCATCCGGATTCGGAGTGACCTGACCGACAACCACAGCGTCAATGCCCAGCGCGGACCATGCAGCTGGTTGTACTTCCTGCGCACTACCCGGCTGCTGTGGCAAACGAGCACGATCTAACGGATTAAATTTACCGCTGTTACGCAAGTCAGCAGCAACGATGCCGCCAATATCTTCAGGTGCCGCACCAGGCCCCGCCCACTGGAAAGGAACAACACCAATAGGACGACCGGAATCTACACCGCTGTCGATCACAATGCGGACTTCAGCATGCAGAACTGATGCCCACAGTATGAGAAAACCAAATGCTACTCGTAATGCCTGCTTCATCATATCTCCCTTATCTGGACCGATGGCCCACGATAATTTAGCAGAATGTTAACAAACTAAAATACACAAAACTACCAGAACCCCGTGGCAACCGGTGCCTGATGTTGACCGTCGGAACAGTCAACATCGCGATTACGGTTTGAAGTCCAATGGCGCGTTTTTGAACACTTCATATACTGCCTGGCTTGGTGGTTTCGGGATCTTCGCAAGTTTAGCTGCTGCCAACGCAGCTTGACAAAGTGCGGGATCGCCACCTTCAGGTTTGATATCCAGTAACATACCATCGGGTGCCAGTTTTATGCGCAGCGTACAGGTTTTGCCTGCATAGGACGATGCGTCATAGAACTTACTTTCGATAGCAGATTTAATCTGCCCGGCATAGTTATTGATATCGGCCCCTGATGCGCCATTGTTTTTAGTATTACCACTCCCGGCAGGCGAAGCATTGTTCCCTTTCGCCCCTCCCCCCGTTTTCGGTGCATTCTTACCAGAGCTTAGCTCACCGAAAATATCATCTGCCTCTGCGGCAGCTTTTGCTGCAGCGGCTTTTTCAGCTGCTGCTTTTGCCGCTGCCGCTTTTTTGTCTGCGGCGGCTTTTTCTGCCGCTGCTTTCTTATCAGCTGCTGCCTTTTCAGCAGCCGCTTTTTCTGCTGCTTTTTTGTCGGCTGCCGCTTTCTCTGCTGCCGCTTTCTTATCAGCTGCAGCCTTTTCAGCAGCCGCTTTCTTCTCAGCTTCTGCCTTGGCTTTTTCAGCAGCTTCGGTTGCCGCTTTCTTTCTTGCTTCAGCTGCAGCTGCTTCTGCCGCTTCAGCTTTCTTCTTCAGCGCCGCAGCAGCAGCCTCGGCTTTTTTCTGCGCTTCGACTGCGGCTTTGGCGGCTTCTGCTTCTGCTTTTTTCTTCGCGTCTGCCGCCGCTTTCTTCGCTGCTTCTTCCGCAGCTTTAGCATCCGCTTCGGCCTTCGCTTTAGCATCTGCCGCCGCTTTCGCTGCCGCCTCTTCCGCTTGCTTCTGCTTTAACTCGGCCTGTTTTGCGGCTTCTTCAGCCTGCTTTTTCTGCTCCTGAGCCGCTAACCGCTCTTTCTCAAGTTGCTTCAGGCGTTCCTGTTCAGCCGCTTGTTTCTCACGCAGTTCTTCAGCAGCCTGCTGCTCCTTCATCTTGCGCTGCTCATCAGAACGCTTCGCGCTTGATTCCTGGCTTTGCATACGTTTGTACTGTTCAACTACCGCACCTGAATCAACCATGACAGCGTCGATGGACGAACCACCGCCGCCTCCGGCTGAAGCTTCTATATTCTCATCGAACGAACTCCAGATCAGCGCCGCAAATAAGATGACATGCAGCACTGCTGAAATAATTATCGCCCGCTTGAGCTTGTCGTTTTGTTCGGTTGCCTTTGACACTCTCGGTTTCCAAAAACTGTTCGCCTGTTACCCGCTCTCTTTCAAGCAAGGGAAACGCAGATGTTTAGATAGGCTGCGTCATTAAACCAACCGATTTCACACCCGCACTATGTAACAAGTTCAGTGCTTTAATTATTTCATCGTAAGGCACATCTTTTGCGCCACCGATCAGAAAGACCGTTTTCGGGTTGGCCTTGAAACGGCTGGACACTTCCGCCACCACCTGCTCTGGTGGTAAACGCTCCAGACGATCTTTCTCAACCACCACGGTGTACTGACCAATACCAGACACTTCAACAATCACTGGCGGATTATCGTTACTGCTCACCGCCTGTGATTCAGTAGCGTCTGGCAGATCGACCTCCACGCTCTGGGTGATGATGGGCGCTGTCGCCATAAAGATCAGCAACAGCACCAGCAGTACGTCCAGCAACGGTACAATGTTGATTTCGGACTTGAGATCGCGACGACCTCGTCCACGCGCTCTGGCCATGGCTTACCCCTTGTTGCTCTCGCTAACGGTAAACGCCTGGCGGTGCAGAATCGCGGTAAACTCTTCCATAAAGTTGTCGTAATTCAGTTCCAGTTTGTTTACGCGCTGGTTGAGGCGGTTATAAGCCATTACCGCCGGAATTGCGGCGAACAAACCAATTGCCGTCGCAATCAACGCTTCTGCGATACCGGGCGCAACCATTTGCAGTGTTGCTTGTTTTACCGCCCCGAGGGCGATAAAGGCGTGCATGATCCCCCAGACCGTACCAAACAGACCAATATACGGGCTGATGGAGCCAACCGTACCGAGGAAAGGAATGTGCGTTTCCAGATTTTCAAGTTCACGATTCATGGAAATACGCATCGCACGCGACGCCCCTTCCACTACGGCTTCCGGCGCATGGCTATTGGCACGATGCAGGCGCACAAACTCTTTGAAGCCGCTGTAAAAGATTTGTTCCGAACCGCTCAGATTATCCCGTTTCCCCTGGCTCTCTTGATAGAGGCGAGAGAGTTCGATTCCAGACCAGAATTTATCTTCAAACGCTTCGGCTTCGCGCGCCGCTGCGTTAAGAATACGGGTCCGCTGGATAATAATGGCCCAGGATGCGATTGAAAAACCAATCAAAATCAACATGATAAGTTTAACCAGAAGGCTAGCCTTCAGGAACAAATCAAGGATATTCATGTCAGTCACTGCTTAAACTCCGCGACAATAGACTTGGGAAGCGCACGAGGCTTCATTTTGAGTGGGTCAACGCAAACAACCAGAACCTCTGCTTCATTCAACAAAGTATTCTCGGCGTTGACAATACGTTGCGTGAAAACCAAAGAGGTGCCACGCATTGATGTTATTTCAGTCTGTATTTCGAGCATATCGTCGAGCCGCGCAGGTGCGTAATATTCCACCGTCATTTTACGTACCACAAAGGCAACGCGTTCAGCCATCAGCGCCTGTTGACTGAAATGATGATGACGCAGCATCTCTGTGCGTGCTCTTTCATAAAAAGCGACGTAACTGGCGTGGTACACCACACCACCGGCATCGGTATCTTCATAGTAGACACGAACCGGCCATCGAAACAGCGTTGTATTCACTTTACATCCCGGTAATGCAACAAAAGTTAGAGCTTTTAAACGCTGCTACTATACGCGCGCGATTGAGGTTTGGGAATGAGGGCAAGTTAAGGGAGCGTAAAAATTTATGGGCCTGACTCGGCCCATAAATTTTTAAAGAGAATTCTGATTTAAAAGAAGAAGAAAATCAGCCCGACAATGAGAACAATATCGGCAAGCAATGGGCAAAAAATCCCTTGCCAGAGAACCTTCTGCGGACGAAAGCCCACGCCGTGAATCACACCAGCACAGACGGCCCACATAAGCAGTAAACCATGCCAGATTTCCAGTTCACTGGTCTTCGCGGCGAAACGTGATGGGTCCCAAAACATACATCCTGCTAACAGAAGTGCCATCACGAAGGAAAGCGCCCGCAGGGGGCGCTTGTCCATTACCGCATACAAGGTTGCGATAATCTTACTCATCAGATGTCTTCTTGACCGGCTTTGCCTGATTCGACGTGCTCAAGCGCCAGCGCGGTGATTACCCCAAACGAACAGGCAAGAAGCGTTCCCAGAATCCATGCGAAATACCACATTTTTAGCTCCTTACTTAGTACAGAGAGTGGGTGTTACGTTCAATATCTTCTTTGGTGATACGACCGAACATTTTCCAGTAACACCAGGCGGTGTAGAGCAGAATGATCGGTACCAGAACCACCGCAACCCAGGTCATGACGTTAAGCGTCAGCTGGCTGGAAGTTGCATCCCACATTGTCAGACTTGCGTTCATCATGGTGCTGGACGGCATCACAAACGGGAACATTGCGATACCGGCAGTCAGGATGATGCAGGCCAGCGTCAGGGAGGAGAACACAAACGCCCACGCGGCTTTATCCATACGTGCAGTCAGGATGGTCAGCAGCGGCAGAACCACACCCAGTGCCGGAATAGCCCACAGAATTGGCGTGTTGTTGAAGTTAACCAGCCATGCGCCAGCTTCACGAACCACTTCTTTATTCAGCGGGTTAGAGGCTGCGTAATGGTCCATTGTCGATTTCACGACATAACCATCGATACCGTACATCACCCATACGCCAGCCAGTGCGAAGCAGACCAGCGTCACCAGTGCCGCCACCTGAGCCGTTGCACGGGTACGCAGGTGCAGTTCGCCCACGGTACGCATTTGCAGATAGGTTGCGCCCTGAGTAATGATCATCCCTACGCTCACCACACCTGCCAGCAGGCCGAACGGGTTAAGCAGCTGGAAGAAGTTACCGGTGTAGTACAGACGCAGATATTCATCAACGTTGAATGGTACGCCCTGCAACAGGTTACCGAACGCTACACCAATCACCAGCGGCGGAACGAAGCTACCAATGAAGATGCCCCAGTCCCACATGTTACGCCAGCGGGTTTCTTCAATCTTGGAGCGGTAGTCAAAACCGACCGGACGGAAGAACAAAGACGCCAGCACGAGGATCATCGCCACATAGAAGCCGGAGAACGCAGCGGCATAGACCATCGGCCAGGCAGCAAACAGTGCGCCGCCTGCGGTGATCAGCCAAACCTGGTTACCGTCCCAGTGTGGTGCGATGGAGTTAATCATAATTCGACGCTCGGTGTCGTTACGACCGAGGAAACGGGTGAGCATGCCCACCCCCATGTCGAAACCGTCAGTGACTGCAAAACCAATTAGCAGAACGCCAACCAGCAGCCACCAGATAAAACGCAATACTTCATAATCGATCATTTGACGACTCCTGTCTTAGCGTGCCGGCTGAGTAGTCGTGGAAGACTGCTCAAAGTGATAGCGACCGGTTTTCAGGCTGCTTGGGCCGAGGCGTGCAAACTTGAACATTAAGAACAATTCTGCCACCAGGAACAGGGTATACAGGCCGCAAATCAGCACCATTGAGAAGATGAGATCGCCTGCGGTCAGTGACGAGTTCGCCACAGCTGTCGGCAGCACTTCACCGATAGCCCACGGTTGGCGGCCATATTCAGCCACGAACCAGCCCGCTTCTACAGCAATCCACGGCAGCGGAATACCGTACAGCGCGGCGCGCAGCAGCCATTTTTTCTCGCCAATGCGGTTGCGGATGACACTCCAGAAAGAGAGCGCAATGATTGCCAGCAGCAGGAAGCCACACGCCACCATGATACGGAACGCAAAGTACAGCGGCGCTACACGCGGAATGGAGTCTTTGGTTGCCTGTTGAATCTGAGCTTCAGTCGCATCAGCCACGTTTGGCGTATAGCGTTTCAGCAGCAGACCGTAACCGAGATCTTTCTTCATGCTATTGAACTGGTCACGAACGGCCTGGTCGGTAGAACCAGAACGCAGTTGTTCGAGCAGAGAGTACGCCTTCATCCCGTTACGAATGCGTTCTTCATGCTGCACCATCAGTTCTTTCAGACCGATAACTGGAGTATCCACGGAACGCGTTGCAATGATGCCCAGCGCGTAAGGGATCTGGATCGCAAATTTGTTCGTTTCCTCTTCCTGATCAGGAATGCCGAACAGAGTAAAGGCAGCAGGTGCAGGTTGCGTTTCCCACTCGGCTTCGATAGCAGCCAGTTTGGTTTTCTGCACGTCGCCCATTTCGTAGCCGGATTCATCACCCAGAACAATAACAGACAGAACGGCAGCCATACCGAAGCTGGCAGCGATAGCAAAGGAGCGTTTAGCGAAGGCGAAGTCACGACCTTTCAGCATATACCATGCGCTGATACCGAGGATGAACATTGCGCCAGTCACATAACCAGAAGCTACGGTGTGAACGAATTTCACCTGAGCAACCGGGTTAAGCACCAGCTCGGAGAAGCTCACCATCTCCATACGCATAGTTTCAAAGTTGAAATCGGACGCGATTGGGTTTTGCATCCAGCCGTTTGCAACCAGAATCCACAGTGCGGACAGGTTTGAACCGAGCGCCACCAGCCAGGTGACACACATATGCTGAACTTTACCCAGACGATCCCAACCGAAGAAGAACAGACCTACAAAGGTGGATTCGAGGAAGAAGGCCATCAGACCTTCGATTGCCAGCGGCGCACCGAAGATATCCCCTACATAGTGGGAATAGTAAGACCAGTTAGTCCCGAACTGGAACTCCATGGTCAGACCGGTAGCCACACCCAGAGCAAAGTTGATACCAAACAACTTGCCCCAGAACTTGGTCATATCTTTATAAATCTGTTTGCCGGAAAGGACGTAGACCGTTTCCATAATGGCCAGCAGGAACGCCATACCGAGCGTCAGTGGCACAAAAAGGAAGTGGTACATCGCGGTCAAGGCAAACTGTAAGCGCGACAGTTCGACTATATCTAACATCATGACTCCTTGCTCATCGCATGAAGACTCCGAGAGTGAACCCCGTTAGAAAGGGTCACACGCATGCCCCAATACAAAATTATTTGCTCGCCTCTATCGTTGCCATTTCATCAAAAGAGGAAAAGACAATGATAAAAAAGTTACAAATGTGTTAATGAATAAACCAAATTGATCCCGTAATTATATTACGCCGCAAAATCCTTACAATAAACAGGTTTTTATTGAGCAAATTTGCATTTTTCGACAGTGATCAATTTATAGCGAAATTGTCACGATCTCACCAATTTGATCTACAACAATTTATCGTGTTTTGCAGATTTTTTTCAAGAATTAAAAATTGATTTATATCAAAATCAACCACATATGTTAATTATGTGTGAATCATGAGCCACTGGTAACTTTATTGTTAATTTATTGTAACAAAATAGCACAGTAAAATTACCCACATGGAAATATATAGATAAAAAACCAGTATTTTATTTAACAGAGCCGCTTTATCGACTTTTTATAATACTAATTAGTTAGAGTAGCTACTTTATTGCCATTTTACATAACATATTTTTATCAACGTTAATTGATTGTTGTCTTTATGAGCAACGTACTGTAAATCCGTCACTTATTGTTTCATTGGTAATAATCACAAGAAGAAATAGATACCTTAGGTATAGTCAGATGGAACAAGGATTTTCAAAATAAAACATATATGGTATTAATATTTCCCGATCTGTATTCAATGATTAGCTCAAAGATTGAAAATCAAGAGAAATTGTTATAGCAGTGATACGAAACAACAAAACGGAATGATTGCCAGCCGTTAGAAAACACCGGACACTCTCGTGTAAAAAGCTACCCTGTCTATGGATATAGCGATATCGACTCATCAAGCGTGGACTGAATGATATTCAACTCCATATGGACGGCAACCTGGAGGATAAATACGATTTCGCCGTTGGAATCAAGGTTGTTCTGCAATATCTACCAGACTGCTTCAATTTATCTGTTTTGGCAGTGCAATAATCTTAATTTAACTATTTGAAGATGATGATATTGTAAGATGCCAGAAATTTAGTAATCTGGAGAACCATGTTTACGATCACTAAATATTAAAGTAATAGTCGATAATTCAGTAACACATCGGGTAATATAATGTATTGATACATAATCATATTAAAAAATTCGTGATTAAATAACATAAGAATATGTTTTATTATCATTAAAAAACCTTCTATTTCCATCATCCTTAAGATAATAGAACAGTGAATGATGGATAACTTCACCAGAAAAACAAGCAAGAATATAAAATTTAAAAATATGATTCCACTTTCATTGTTATAAAATGGCATCGTGAAGAGCGAGTTGATAATGCTGCAATGCATCAGCGTCCTGTCCAGCAGTTCCATAAATTTTGGCAATGTTATAATAGGAGTTAGCGCGCGTTGTCGCCGCATTTGCTCCACAGGCTAACGAGATCGCTTTACGATTTGCCTAAATTGCTTCCGCTATGTTGCCATTTTTCTGATACGCCAGCCCCAGGTTACTAAATGCCTGTCCGTAATTGCCGTCTAATTCTGTTGCCTGTTGGAAGAGTTGAATGGCTTGCTCAAGTTGACCGGTTTTATAAACAGCTTCACCTTCGCGATTATATTTTCTTGCCAGTTGAGTATCTCCACTGTTTTGCATCGCAGGCGAAGCCGGAGCTGAAGAGTCCGTCGCAGGCATTATCACAGTGGCTAAATCCCTGACGTCTAATGTGGTGTCGTTAAAATTGGCGCTGGTAACAGAGTTGATATCTTCAAACTCGCCGTTTGGATTGAGTTTAAACACGGTCCAGATGTTCCCTCGTTTTCCAGCAGGGACACTATAACTACGCACCAGGGAGCTCCCTACATAAACAAACACTTTTGCCTTACTGGCAGAGAGATAATTACTGTTGGGCAACCCTTTATTGCTATAGTCCTGCACGGCATAGATGTAACTTTCGCCAAAATGCTTTTTGCTGATAGTGACAGTTTCTGGTCCATAGCTATCCGTATCATCAACATCCAGATTAGCATCAGTCCCCTCTTTACTATCAAAATAGATATGTCCGCCAGAGAAGATCAAATGTGAATCAAGATCAAAAGGCTTTTCGCCCCAGCTCAAAACTACACGCATGCCATCCAGACTAGTCATTGCCGGACTAATCGCATAAGTCATGCCAGCACACGAACATTTGACCACCAGATTAGAATAGCCCTCTTTTTTGACGATCAATAAAGCATCTTGATCATCAGCAAATGTAGAACCCAGATTAACGCTGCCCGATGCATTTGTGGTTCCAGAAACAGATTGTGCGCCATTGCGTTGCAGCGTCACCGATACTCCCTCAATGCGTTTATCTTTCACTGTCGCACTTAAAATATCGATATTTACATCGGCCGCATAAACGTCCGAATTTACACCCATCAGGGCCAGAGCAACCGGCAGAACAATTTTCTTCTTGTATAAATGCTTTTACAGAACGGAGAGGGGATATTTTGCCGGGCATTATTGCGCAGAAGATGGGAGAAAAGCAGTGGGCAAACTTTTCAGATTAGTGCCCGAATAAAAAAGGCCATCATAAGATGGCCAACCATGTCGAAACCGACAGCCCTTCGCCCCTCCTGTAGAGGGAAGCGGCGAGGGCTATTTCTTATTACAGATATTTATTTCAGAACAGTTTTCAGTGCTTCACCGATATCCGCCAGGCTGCGAACGGTTTTCACGCCTGCGGCTTCCAGAGCAGCGAATTTCTCATCCGCAGTCCCTTTACCACCGGCAATGATCGCACCTGCGTGACCCATACGTTTGCCTTTCGGCGCAGTCACACCAGCGATGTAACCCACAACTGGCTTGGTAACGTGCTCCTTGATGTACGCCGCTGCTTCTTCTTCAGCGCTACCGCCGATCTCACCGATCATCACGATCGCTTCGGTCTGCGGATCTTTTTCGAACATTTCGAGGATGTCGATAAAGTTAGAACCAGGGATCGGGTCGCCGCCGATACCAACGCAGGTCGACTGACCGAAACCGTAATCCGTGGTCTGTTTAACCGCTTCATAGGTCAGCGTACCGGAACGGGAAACGATACCCACTTTACCCGGTTTGTGAATGTGACCCGGCTGGATACCGATTTTGCATTCCCCCGGGGTGATAACGCCTGGGCAGTTCGGGCCGATCATACGAACGCCTGCTTCATCCAGTTTCACTTTCACCGTCAGCATATCCAGCGTCGGGATGCCTTCAGTGATGGTGATAATCAGTTTGATGCCTGCATCGATAGCTTCCAGAATGGAGTCTTTGCAGAACGGTGCTGGTACGTAGATAACAGAGGCGGTAGCGCCAGTAGCAGCAACAGCTTCACGCACGGTGTTGAACACTGGCAGGCCGAGGTGGGTAGTACCGCCTTTACCTGGGGTTACGCCGCCAACCATTTTAGTGCCGTATGCAATGGCCTGTTCTGAGTGGAAAGTCCCCTGGCTACCGGTAAAGCCCTGGCAGATAACCTTGGTGTTTTTATCAATTAAAATGGACATTATTTCCCCTCCACTGCGGCAACAACCTGCTGAGCTGCATCCGTCAGACCTTTTGCTGCAATAATATTCAGGCCGCTGTCAGCCAGTTTCTTCGCGCCGAGTTCGGCGTTGTTACCTTCCAGACGTACCACGACCGGTACGTTAACACCCACTTCCGCTACCGCGCCGATGATACCGTCAGCGATCAGGTCGCAACGAACGATACCGCCGAAGATGTTAACCAGAACGGCTTTCACTTTGTCGTCAGAGAGGATGATTTTGAACGCTTCGGTTACACGTTCTTTGGTTGCGCCGCCGCCAACGTCCAGGAAGTTAGCCGGTTCGCCGCCGTGCAGTTTAACGATGTCCATCGTACCCATCGCCAGACCTGCGCCGTTAACCATACAACCGATGTTACCGTCCAGCGCAACGTAGTTCAGTTCCCACTGTGCAGCCTGTGCTTCACGCGGATCTTCCTGCGACTGGTCACGCATTTCACGCAGATCAGGCTGGCGGAACAGTGCGTTGCCATCAGCGCCCAGTTTGCCGTCGAGGCAAATCAGATCGCCCTGTTTGGTAATAACCAGCGGGTTGATTTCGATAAGCGCAAGGTCGCGCTCCAGGAAAATGGTCGCCAGGCCCATGAAGATTTTGGTGAACTGCTGAACCAGTTTACCTTCCAGACCCAGTTTAAACGCCAGTTCGCGTCCCTGATACGGCATCGGGCCAGTCAGCGGATCAAGCGCAACTTTGTGGATCAGGTGCGGAGTTTCTTCCGCCACTTTTTCAATTTCCACGCCGCCTTCGGTGGAGGCCATAAAGACCACGCGACGGGAACTACGGTCAACAACGGCACCGAGATACAGCTCTTTAGCGATATCGGTCGCCGCTTCAACCAGAATCTGGTTAACCGGTTGGCCATTGGCATCTGTTTGATACGTTACCAGACGCTTGCCCAGCCAGTTTTCTGCAAAAGCACGGATGTCTTCTTTGCTGTTTACAACTTTCACACCGCCCGCTTTACCGCGGCCACCAGCGTGAACCTGACATTTCACTACCCACGGACCGGCACCGATTTTTGAAGCGGCTTCTTCTGCTTCGCGCGGAGTAGTACAGGCATAACCCACCGGTGCTGGTAAGCCATAGCGGGCAAAAAGTTGTTTTGCCTGATATTCATGTAAGTTCATGTGTTCTGTCCATCCTTCAGTAATCGTTATCTTTTAAACCGTAGACCGACACCCTATCCACGTCGGTCTACAGTGCAGGTGAAGCTTAAACTACTAAACGTCCAGCAGCAGACGCGTCGGATCTTCCAGCAACTCTTTGATCGTTACCAGGAAGCCCACGGATTCGCGACCATCGATCAAACGGTGATCGTAGGACAGCGCCAGGTACATCATCGGCAGGATCTCAACCTGGCCATTCACTGCCATCGGACGATCTTTGATAGCGTGCATACCCAGAATTGCGCTCTGCGGTGGGTTGATGATAGGCGTTGACATCAGGGAACCGAACACACCACCGTTGGTGATGGTGAAGTTACCACCGGTCAGATCTTCAACCGTCAGCTTGCCGTCACGGCCTTTAACAGCCAGCTCTTTGATTTTCTTCTCGATGTCTGCCATGCCGAGGGTATCGACATCACGCAGAACCGGCGTCACCAGGCCGCGCGGCGTAGAAACCGCCATACTGACGTCGAAATAGTTGTGGTAGACCACATCATCGCCGTCGATAGACGCATTCACTTCCGGGTAACGTTTCAGGGCTTCAACCACCGCTTTCACGTAGAAGGACATAAAGCCCAGACGAATGCCGTGGCGTTTTTCAAACGCTTCACCGTACTGCTTACGCAGATCCATAATCGGCTTCATGTTGACTTCGTTGAACGTGGTCAGCATGGCGGTGGAGTTTTTCGCTTCCAGCAGACGCTCTGCCACACGCTTACGCAGGCGAGTCATCGGCACACGTTTTTCGCTACGTGCAGCCAGGGTCGGTTGCGCCGCCGGAGCAGCCGCTGCCGGAGCAGACTCTTTCGCCGGGGCTTTCGCCAGATGTTTTTCCACATCTTCACGGGTCAGACGACCACCCACACCCGTGCCTTTAATAGCGCTGGCGTCGAGGTTATGTTCAGCCAGCAGGCGACGGATCGCCGGGCTTAACGCATCGTTGTTTTGCTCTTCCAGAGACGCCTGCTGGCGTTGCGCCGGAGTGGACGCTTTCTCTTCAGATTTGGCGCTGGTTTCTTTACCCGCGCTGTTGCCTTCACGCAGGCGACCAAGGATCTGACGAGACGTTACCGTTGTACCTTCATCTTCCAGAACCGCATCCAGAATGCCGTCTGCTGATGCCGGTACTTCCAGTACCACTTTGTCAGTTTCGATTTCTACCAGCACTTCATCACGTACGACTGCGTCGCCGGGTTTTTTATGCCAGGTTGCGACGGTGGCATCGGCTACGGATTCAGGCAGGTCAGGGACCAGAATATCTACGCTACTCATTGTGTATCCTTTATTTATTCGACGTTCAGCGCGTCATTAACCAGATCTTGTTGCTGTTTCTGGTGAACGGACATATACCCTACCGCCGGAGAGGCGGAGGCTGGGCGGCCTGCATAACGCAGAGAAGCCCCAAACGGAATCACTTCACGGAAATGATGCTGGCTGCAGTACCATGCGCCCTGGTTGAGCGGCTCTTCCTGGCACCAGACAAAATCCTTGACGTGAGCAAACTGCTGCAACACTTCCTGCATCGCTTTATGCGGGAACGGGTAGAGTTGCTCGATACGCACAATGGCGACATCGTGTTGATTGTTCTTACGACGTTGTTCCAGCAGGTCGTAATAAACCTTACCAGAACACATCACTACGCGCTTCACGCCCTTCGGATCAAGCTCGTCGATTTCACCGATGGCTGGCAGGAAGGTGCCGTTCGCCAGTTCTTCGAGGCTGGATACCGCCAGCGGATGACGCAGCAGGGATTTCGGCGACATCACGACCAGTGGACGACGCATCCCGCGCAACGCCTGACGACGCAGCATGTGGTAAACCTGTGCCGGGGTAGAAGGTACGCAAACCTGCATGTTTTGCTCAGCGCAAAGTTGCAGATAACGTTCCAGACGCGCGGAGGAGTGCTCCGGCCCCTGCCCTTCGTAACCGTGCGGCAGCAACATCACCAGGCCACACATCCGGCCCCATTTCTGTTCGCCAGAGGAGATGAACTGGTCGATAACCACCTGTGCACCGTTGGCGAAGTCACCGAACTGTGCTTCCCAGATGGTCAGGGTGCGTGGTTCTGCGGTGGCATAACCGTATTCAAACGCCAGTACGGCTTCTTCAGACAGTACAGAGTCCCAGACGCGGAACGCGCCCTGGCCGTTATGGATATGTTGCAGCGGCGTGTAAGTGGAACCGTTAGACTGGTTGTGGATCACCGCGTGGCGGTGGAAGAAGGTACCGCGACCGGAGTCTTCACCCGACAGGCGAACCGGAATGCCTTCGTCAACCAACGTGGCGTAAGCGAGGTTTTCCGCGCCGCCCCAGTCGAACAGTTTCTCACCGGCTGCCATCGCCTGGCGATCGCCATAAATCTTGGCAACGCGAGACTGCATTTCAACTGCTTCCGGCACCGTGCTGATGCGTTTAGCCAGTTCCTGCAGGCGCTTCATCTCAACTTTGTTCGGGTACTCTTCGTCCCATTCGTGGTTGAGGTACGGCGACCAGGTGAAAGAGTGCATGTTCATCGGACGCCACTCTGCTACAACGCAATCGCCAGCATCCAGCGCATCGCGGTACAGGTTAACCATCTCGGTGGCATCTTCCAGCGTCGCGACTTTTTCCTGCTCCAGCTTGTCAGCGTAGATTTTGCGCGGCGTCGGATGTTTTTTGATTTTCTGATACATCAGCGGCTGGGTTGCGCTCGGCTCGTCGGCTTCGTTGTGGCCGTGACGGCGGTAGCATACCAGGTCGATGAAGACATCACGTTTAAAGGTGTTACGGAAATCGAGCGCCAGACGGGTAACAAAGGCAACGGCTTCCGGATCATCCGCGTTAACGTGGAAAATCGGTGCCTGAACCATCTTACCGATATCAGTACAGTACGGCGTCGAACGGGCATCCAGCGGGTTAGAGGTGGTGAAGCCAACCTGGTTGTTGATAACGATACGTACCGTACCGCCAACTTCATAACCACGCGCTTTCGACATGTTCAGGGTTTCCTGAACCACGCCCTGCCCGGTCACTGCGGCGTCACCATGAATGGTGATTGGCAGCACTTTGTTGCTGCTCGGCTCGTCGAGTCTGTCCAGACGGGCACGAACAGAACCGATAACGACCGGGCTTACAATCTCAAGGTGAGACGGGTTAAACGCCAGCGCCAGGTGAACCAGGCCGCCATCGGTCTGGAAGTCAGACGAGAAGCCCATGTGGTATTTCACGTCGCCCGTGCCGAGGTGTTCTTTATGTTTACCGGCAAACTCGTCGAACAAGTCTTGCGGTTTTTTACCCAGCACGTTCACCAGAACGTTCAGACGACCACGGTGCGCCATCCCGAGAACCACTTCGCGGGTGCCGCTGTTGCCAGCGTGGCGGATCATCTCTTTAAGCATCGGGATTAACGCGTCACCGCCTTCCAGCGAGAAGCGTTTTGCGCCAGGGAATTTTGCGCCGAGGTAACGTTCAAGGCCTTCAGCGGCGGTCAGTTCGCTTAAGAAGCGTTTTTTCTCTTCGCTATTGAAAGTCGCGCGACCAGACTCGATACGCTGTTGGATCCAGCGTTTTTCTTCGGTGCTGGTAATGTGCATATACTCGGCACCAATCGGGCCGCAGTAGGTTTGCTTGAGGGCTTCCAGCAGCTCGCCGAGTTTCATGGTTTCTTTGCCGCTGGCAAATGAACCGACGTTGAAGGTCTCCTGGAAGTCTGCTTCGGTCAGATCGTGGAAAGACGGATCCAGATCGGCCACTTTATCTTGCTGCCACAATCCCAGCGGATCGAGATTCGCATGCTGGTGACCACGGAAGCGGTATGCGTTAATGAGCTGCAGGACTTTAACCTGCTTCACATTGGTGTCAGGGTCGGAGATCGTTGAAGAGTAACGTGAAGCGTCTTTCGCCAGGCGGCGGAAATATTCACGCGTTTGAGAGTGGAATTGATCCGGTTTGACTCCCGTACCAGGTAACTGCTGGAACGTCGAACGCCAGTTAGCGTCAACCGAGTCAGGATCGGTTAAGAAGTCTTCATAGAGCTGTTCTATCCAGCTCTGGTTTGCGCCAGAGAGGTAAGAAGAGTCCAACCAGGCTTTCAAAGCGCTGTTCTGCATCGTGATCCCTTAAGCATCTTTTTTATGCTTACTTCGCCGTGGATACTACCACGCACATTTCATATCTGATGTGCGTGCCGGGGTTCACTTGTTGCGGACTTGTCGTGTTTTCTGCGTCCGCTAAGGAACCTTTAAAAACTGTCTTAGTGTCAGGGGCAGTTTTTAAAGATTTCCTGCATTTCTTTTGTAGGCCGGATAAGGCATTCACGCCGCATCCGGCGCTGTTTGCCTGATGCGACGCTTGCGCGTCTTATCAGGCCTACGGTTTCTGCATTTCTTTTGTAGGCCGGATAAGGCGTTCACGCCGCATCCGGCACTGGTTGCCTGATGCGACGCTTGCGCGTCTTATCAGGCCTACGGTTTCTGCATTTCTTTTGTAGGCCGGATAAGGCGTTCACGCCGCATCCGGCACTGGTTGCCTGATGCGACGCTTGCGCGTCTTATCAGGCCTACGGTTTCTGCATTTCTTTTGTAGGCCGGATAAGGCGTTCACGCCGCATCCGGCACTGGTTGCCTGATGCGACGCTTGCGCGTCTTATCAGGCCTGGGTTTACGCATTACGTTGCAACAACATCGACTTGATATGGCCGATGGCGCGCGTCGGGTTCAGCCCCTTCGGACATACACTGACGCAGTTCATGATGCTGTGACAGCGGAATACACTGAATGCATCGCTCAAACCGTCGAGGCGGCTGTCAGTCTCGGTATCACGGCTATCGATCAGGAAACGATATGCCGCTAACAAGCCTGCCGGGCCGATAAACTTATCGGGATTCCACCAGAAAGACGGACAAGAGGTTGAACAACATGCGCAGAGAATACATTCATACAACCCGTCGAGTTTTTCGCGCTGCTCTGGCATCTGTAAATGCTCGCGAGCTGGCGGATTTTGTCCATTATTCAACAGGTAAGGCTTAATTTTCTCATATTGCGCATAGAATTGTCCCATGTCTACCACCAAATCGCGGATCACCGGTAAACCTGGCAGCGGGCGAATCACAATCTTCTTGCCCGGCTGGTTGAGTGCCGAAATCGGGGTAATACAGGCCAGACCATTCTTACCGTTCATGTTCAGACCGTCGGAACCGCACACACCTTCACGGCAGGAGCGGCGGAACGACAGGCTGGGATCTTTCTCTTTCAGCTGAATAAGCGCATCCAGCAGCATCATGTCGCGACCTTCTTCCGCTTCCAGGGTGTAATCCTGCATACGCGGAGCATCATCAACATCCGGGTTATAGCGATAAATTGAAAACTCGAGTCTCATTTTCCTGTCTCCGCATTAGTAAGTACGAATCTTCGGCGGGAATGCCGGGCGCAGTTTCGGTTCCATGTTGACGCTTCGGCGCGTCATGGATTCCGACTCTGGCAGATACAGGGAGTGGCACAGCCAGTTTTCATCATCGCGATCCGGGAAGTCGAAGCGGCTATGCGCGCCACGGCTTTCGGTACGGAAGTTGGCAGAAACAGCCGTTGCATACGCCGTTTCCATCAGGTTATCCAGTTCCAGGCACTCAACGCGCTGGGTATTGAACTCACTTGAAGTGTCATCCAGACGGGCATTTTTCAAACGCTCGCGGATAACTTTCAACTGCTCAAGCCCTTTCGCCATCGCATCACCTTCACGGAAGACCGAGAAGTTATGCTGCATACATTCTTGCAGTGCTTTACGGATCGCCACCGGATCTTCACCGTTACGGTTATTGTTCCAGCGGTTCAGGCGATCCAGAGACGCTTCTACATCAGACTCGCTGGCATCGCGCAGTGCGCCCTGCTCGGCGATAGACTCTTGCAGATGCAGACCTGCCGCACGACCAAATACGACCAGGTCCAGCAGCGAGTTGCCGCCCAGACGGTTAGCGCCATGTACCGATACACAAGCGATTTCACCAACGGCAAATAGCCCCGGAACAACCACATCTTCGCCTTTCTCATTCACAGTCAGCGCCTGACCGGTCACTTTGGTCGGAATACCGCCCATCATGTAGTGACAGGTTGGGATAACCGGAATCGGCTCTTTCACCGGATCAACGTGAGCGAAGGTGCGGGAGAGTTCAAGGATACCCGGCAGACGGGATTCAAGAACTTCTTTCCCCAGATGGTCAAGTTTCAGTTTTGCGTGTGGCCCCCACGGACCATCACAGCCGCGGCCTTCACGGATTTCGATCATGATGGAACGCGCCACCACGTCACGGCCCGCCAGGTCTTTGGCGTTCGGCGCATAACGTTCCATAAAGCGTTCGCCATGTTTGTTCAGCAGATAACCGCCTTCACCACGGCAACCTTCGGTGACCAGTACGCCCGCACCGGCAATACCGGTCGGGTGGAACTGCCACATTTCCATATCCTGTACCGGTACGCCTGCACGGATAGCCATGCCGACACCGTCGCCAGTGTTAATGTGGGCGTTGGTGGTGGACTGATAAATACGCCCTGCCCCGCCAGTCGCCAGCACTGTCGCGCGAGCTTTAAAGTAAACCACTTCACCAGTTTCGATGCACAGTGCGGTACAACCGACCACTGCGCCATCCTGGTTTTTCACCAGATCCAGCGCATACCACTCGGAGAAAATGGTGGTGTGGTTTTTCAGGTTCTGCTGATAAAGCGTGTGCAACAGTGCGTGACCGGTACGGTCGGCAGCCGCCGCAGTACGTGCCGCCTGCTCGCCGCCGAAGTTTTTCGACTGACCGCCAAACGGACGTTGATAGATACGACCATCATCAAGACGCGAGAACGGCAGGCCCATATGTTCCAGTTCCAGAATCGCTTCCGGCCCGGTTTTACACATATATTCAATCGCGTCCTGGTCACCGATATAGTCCGACCCTTTTACGGTGTCGTACATATGCCATTCCCAGTTATCTTCATGGGTATTACCCAGCGCAACGGTAATACCACCTTGCGCAGAAACGGTATGGGAACGGGTCGGGAAGACTTTAGAGAGCAGCGCACAGGTCTGGCCACTCTGGGAAATTTGCAGCGCCGCGCGCATACCTGCGCCGCCAGCACCAATCACAACTGCATCAAATTCTCTGACTGGCAATTTCATCACACACCCCACACCACAACGAATCCATAAATCACGTAAACCACCAGTGCAACGACAATCACCAGTTGCAGCATCAGGCGCAAGGCCAGCGGTTTAACGTAGTCGGTCAACACCTGCCACATGCCGATCCAGGCATGGATCAAGATAGAAAACAGCGCCAGCAGGGTGAACACTTTGGTGAACGCAGAGGCGAAGAAACCAATCCAGACTTCATATGTCAGCTCGCCACTGGTAGCGAAAAAACCGACCATATAAATGATGTAGAGCGTCAGGACGATAGCGGTAGCACGAACGAGGATGAAATCATGTACGCCATTGCGTCCTAATGCGGAGGCGTTGCTTACCATACGAGGACTCCTGCGAGAAGTGAAAGCACGACAGTAATAACAAAGGAGATTTTGGCGGAGCGTTTACCCGCTTCGAATGTTTCTTCCAGATAGCCAAAATCCATCATCATGTGGCGAATACCTACGACGACGTGATATGCCAGAGCGGTAAGGATGCCCCACATGATAAATTTGACGAAGAAGCTGCCCATAATCGCGGAAGCTTGCTCGAAACCTTCAGGGGAAGAGAGGCTGGTACCCAGAAGCCACAGCAGGATGCCCACTGCAACAAAGGTGATCACACCGGAAACGCGATGGAGAATGGACGCTATCGCCGTGACGGGGAACCGGATGGTCTGTAGGTCCAGATTAACAGGTCTTTGTTTTTTCACATTTCTTATCATGAATAACGCCCACATGCTGTTCTTATTATTCCCTGGGGACTACGGGCACAGAGGTTAACTTTCTGTTACCAGGAGACGTCGGGATTTCCTTCCTCCGGTCTGCTTGCGGGTCAGACAGCGTCCTTTCTATAACTGCGCGTCATGCAAAACACTGCTTCCAGATGCGAAAACGACACGTTACAACGCTGGGTGGCTCGGGATTGCAGGGTGTTCCGGAGACCTGGCGGCAGTATAGGCTGTTCACAAAATCATTACAATTAACCTACATATAGTTTGTCGGGTTTTATCCCGAACAGTGATCTGCGTCACGATAACAACATTTATTTAATTTTTAATCATCTAATTTGACAATCATTCAACAAAGTTGTTACAAACATTACCAGGAAAAGCATATAATGCGTAAAAGTTATGAAGTCGGTATTTCACCTAAGATTAACTTATGTAACAGTGTGGAAGTATTGACCAATTCATTCGGGACAGTTATTAGTGGTAGACAAGTTTAATAATTCGGATTGCTAAGTACTTGATTCGCCATTTATTCGTCATCAATAGATCCTTTACCTGCAAGCGCCCAGAGCTCTGTACCCAGGTTTTCCCCTCTTTCACAGAGCGGCGAGCCAAATAACAAACGGGTAAAGCCAGGTTGATGTGCGAAGGCAAATTTAAGTTCCGGCAGTCTTACGCAATAAGGCGCTAAGGAGACCTTAAATGGCTGATACAAAAGCAAAACTCACCCTCAACGGGGACACAGCTGTTGAACTGGATGTGCTGAAAGGCACGCTGGGTCAAGATGTTATTGATATCCGTACTCTCGGTTCAAAAGGTGTGTTCACCTTTGACCCAGGCTTCACTTCAACCGCATCCTGCGAATCTAAAATTACTTTTATTGATGGTGATGAAGGTATTTTGCTGCACCGCGGTTTCCCGATCGATCAGCTGGCGACCGATTCTAACTACCTGGAAGTTTGTTACATCCTGCTGAATGGTGAAAAACCGACTCAGGAACAGTATGACGAATTTAAAACTACGGTGACCCGTCATACTATGATCCACGAGCAGATTACCCGTCTGTTCCATGCTTTCCGTCGCGACTCGCATCCAATGGCAGTCATGTGTGGTATTACCGGCGCGCTGGCAGCGTTCTATCACGACTCGCTGGATGTTAACAATCCTCGTCATCGTGAAATTGCCGCGTTCCGCCTGCTGTCAAAAATGCCGACCATGGCCGCGATGTGTTACAAGTATTCCATTGGTCAGCCATTTGTTTACCCGCGCAACGATCTCTCCTACGCCGGTAACTTCCTGAATATGATGTTCTCCACGCCGTGCGAACCGTATGAAGTTAATCCGATTCTGGAACGTGCTATGGACCGTATTCTGATCCTGCACGCTGACCATGAACAGAACGCCTCCACCTCCACCGTGCGTACCGCTGGCTCTTCGGGTGCGAACCCGTTTGCCTGTATCGCAGCAGGTATTGCTTCACTGTGGGGACCTGCGCACGGTGGTGCTAACGAAGCGGCGCTGAAAATGCTGGAAGAAATCAGCTCCGTTAAACACATTCCAGAATTTGTTCGTCGTGCGAAAGACAAAAATGATTCTTTCCGCCTGATGGGCTTCGGTCACCGCGTGTACAAAAATTACGACCCGCGCGCCACAGTAATGCGTGAAACCTGCCATGAAGTTCTGAAAGAGCTGGGTACCAAAGATGACCTGCTGGAAGTGGCTATGGAGCTGGAAAACATCGCGCTGAACGACCCGTACTTTATCGAGAAAAAACTGTACCCGAACGTCGATTTCTACTCTGGTATCATCCTGAAAGCGATGGGTATTCCGTCTTCTATGTTCACCGTGATCTTCGCTATGGCACGTACGGTTGGCTGGATCGCCCACTGGAGCGAAATGCACAGTGACGGTATGAAGATTGCCCGTCCGCGTCAGCTGTATACAGGATATGAAAAACGCGACTTTAAAAGCGATATCAAGCGTTAATGGTTGATTGCTAAGCCGTTCACTTTCCGGACCCGCCTTTAATAGAGCGGGTTCTTTTTATATGGCTGAACATAAAAAATTGTAAAAATTAAACCAGATGCAAATACCCATTAATAATGGTGAAAAAATATTTCACCGGAAACACTGGTGATTGATTTGGGTAAATTTAACTTACTGGATATTCGCCGCCACACAATGTCGAAAACATTCAGTATCAAGACAACAAAATCGCAAAATGACCAGTGTACCGACGGATTTAAGGTCAGCTCCTCGTTTTATACCGAAAAAACGTTGGTTGAAGAAGATAAAGCATTGTTGATTGGTAATGGTCTGAAGCTACGTATACTGGATGAAAACGCCTCGCCTTATACATTCAATAAATATGCTTAATACGCCGATTTCACCAGTGATATGCTGATCTACGAAAAAACCTATACGGCTGAATTATCGTCCACACCTGGCACTCCCATCGCGGCGGGTCCCTTCGATACAGTGGTACTTTTTAAGATTAACTATAACTGATTTAACACGACGCCCTTTTCAGCCGGAAAGGGCAACGTATTCAGATTATTGCTGATTTTCCCCTTTTCCTTGATTACCGTTATTTTTTCCAGACCCAGCTTTCTTTATGCTGTATCGATACACCAAAGATAAAATAATGAGGAAGCGAAGAATGCCTGTATTGCAGTGGGGAATGTTATGTGTTCTGTCACTTCTCCTTTCTATTGGCTTCCTCGCTTTACATCTCCCGGCGGCACTCCTGCTTGGCCCGATGATCGCGGGGATCATCTTCAGTATGCGCGGAGTCACTCTGCAACTTCCCCGCTCCGCTTTTCTCGCTGCCCAAGCCATTCTTGGCTGCATGATTGCACAAAACCTCACTGGTTCGATTCTCACCACGCTGGCCGTCAACTGGCCGATCGTGCTTGCGATTTTACTGGTGACGCTGCTTTCCAGCGCCATCGTGGGTTGGTTATTGGTGCGCTATAGCTCGCTGCCAGGAAATACCGGGGCCTGGGGTTCTTCTCCTGGCGGCGCGGCGGCAATGGTCGCAATGGCGCAAGATTACGGCGCAGATATTCGTCTGGTGGCGTTTATGCAATATCTGCGAGTGCTGTTCGTCGCAGGAGCCGCTGTTCTGGTCACCCGCATGATGCTGGGCGATAACGCTGAAGCGGTTAACCAGCAGATCGTCTGGTTCCCGCCAGTGAGCATTAATCTCCTGCTTACGATTTTGCTCGCGGTCGTTGCCGGTACGGCGGGATGCTTGCTACGTCTTCCTTCCGGCACGATGCTCATCCCGATGCTGGCGGGCGCAGTGCTCCAGTCTGGTCAGCTCATCACCATCGAACTCCCGGAATGGCTGCTGGCGATGGCATATATGGCAATTGGCTGGCGGATTGGTCTTGGTTTCGATAAGCAAATATTACTGCGGGCATTGCGCCCGCTACCGCAAATCCTGCTGTCGATTTTTGCTCTGCTGGCTATTTGTGCGGGTATGGCGTGGGGGCTGACCCGGTTTATGCATATTGATTTTATGACCGCCTACCTCGCCACCAGCCCCGGCGGGCTTGATACCGTGGCGGTCATCGCCGCAGGGAGCAATGCCGATATGGCGCTCATCATGGCGATGCAAACCCTGCGCCTGTTCAGTATTTTGCTGACGGGGCCTGCCATCGCACGGTTTATTTCAACCTATGCGCCGAAGCGTTCGGCCTAGTGCTGGCAGCCAGGGCACCAGTAAAACGGGCGCGATGACAGCGTGGTTTTCTCAATGATGCCGCCACAGCGTTCGCACGGTTCGCCATCACGATGAAAAACCTTAAAGCGAAACAGCGCCCCATGATATTTGTTTTCATCCACCTGGCCCCGCGTAGCGTAAGAAAGTCGCGGAATATCCAGTAACGCGTGTGCGAGTGCATCCAGTTGCGCCGCATTGAGATCTTTCGCTTTATGATTTCCGGTCAACCCAACCTGCCAGAGGATCTCCACCCGCAAATAATTGCCAAGTCCTGCCAGAAACGCCTGATCGAGCAGTAATCCAGCAAACTGGCGGTTACGAAAGCGCGGCGACAATAATCGTTCCTTTACCACCTCCGGCGTCAGATTCGGATCCAGCACATCGGGACCAACGCGTTGTAAAAACGGATGCGTGGTCAGTTGTTCCGGAGTCAACATCTCAATATCCGAGGCGCTATAAAGCAGAATGGTTTTGTCAGCCGTTTGCAGTTTTACCCGCAGTACTCGCGTGGTCTGCGGCTCTTCGCCGGTATCAACCACGCGCCAGACGCCGTAAAGCTGATTATGGCTGTAGAGCGTTAAGTCGTTGGAAAAATGAGTTAACAACGCCTTACCACGCGTTTCCACATGGGTAACGTGTTGACCGATAAGTCGTGATTGATAAGATTTTAACTGCGGGAAGGCAAACCAGACATCAGTTAGTGGTTTGCCTTTGATCGCCGCCTCCAGGTTATCCGCTGCACGGCGGATCTCCGGGCCTTCAGGCATGGTGATATCCTTTTTTCATTCTTTATTAAGCGGGGTTATGCTGCGACAACTATCCCCTTTTCAGCAAATGTAGCTCGTAATCGGCGGGCGAACGCCAGTGCGTGCTCGCCATCGCCATGTAGGCAGACCGTTTGCGCCGTGACCATTGCCCATTCGCCGGTGATACTTTTGACTCTGCCGTGTTGCACCATCTCCAACGTTTGCGCCAGCGCCTGTTCTTCGTTTTCAATCAACGCGCCTGGCTGGCTTCGCGGCACCAGCGAACCGTCTGCCTGATAACCACGATCGGCAAACACTTCCTCGCGCGTTACCAGGCCATATCGTTCGCCTGCACGAATCAGCTCGCTTCCTGCCAGCCCGACGAGAATCAATGCCGGATCGCAAGCGTATACCGCTCTGGCGATAGCGTCTGCCAGTTGTGCCTCTTTCGCCGCCTGGTTGTATAACATGCCGTGCGGTTTGACATGACACATTACGCCACCTTGCGCACGGGTAATCGCTGCCAGCGCGCCAATTTGATACAGCGTCTGGGCGAAAACGGTTTCTGGCGGCAGCTGCATGGCGCTGCGACCAAAATTTTCCCTGTCGGGAAAACTCGGGTGAGCGCCAATCGCGACACCATTTTTTATTGCTTCACGCACGCAAGCCTGCATGGTTTGCGCATCGCCTGCATGAAATCCACAGGCAATATTGGCAGAGGAAACCAGCGTTAATAGTTCTGCGTCGCTGGCGCAGCCTTCGCCCAGATCGGCGTTCAGGTCAATTTTCATTGTGCAGCCGCCACGCTAATTGTTCGAAATAACGTTGTTGATCTTGCCGTGCTTTCAGTGCCTCTTCCAGTGAACACTGGACAAAATGAATCGGCTGACCGAGCGGAATTTGCGCCAGATGGTACATATCAGCCTCAATGATACAGGCAATACGCGGGTAACCACCGGTGGTTTGCGCATCGTTCATCAACACAATGGGCTGCCCGTTATGCGGCACCTGCACCACACCTGGTAACAAACCGTGAGATAACAGTTCGCGATCGGTGGTGCGTTTTAAAATTTGCCCCTGTAAGCGATAGCCCATGCGGTTACTTTGCGAGCTAAGCTGCCAGGGCGAACGCCAGAATGCATCCTGCGAGGCGCGATCGAACTCATGATATTCCGGCCCCGGCAAGGCGCGAATGCGGTTGCCCCACAGCAGCTGTTTAACGCCCTGCGCTTCCATAAAATCACGCTTCGCTTTGCCAATCGGGAGTCGGTCACCATCCCTCAGTAAACGGCCTTCCAACCCGCCAATCCCCACTTTGAGATCGGTGCTGCATGATCCCATTACCGGCGGAACATCAATACCACCCGCGACCGCAAGATAACTGCGCATCCCGTGCTGCGGGCGTTTAAGCGTTAAACGCTGGCCTGCTCTCATTGGCAATCGCCAGCCGGTCCAGACGGCGTTATCATCCAGCCGCGCTTCGCAACCGGCACCCGTCAGGGCAAACCACCCATCAGTTTCGAACTCAACCGTTAACTGACCGAGCGTGATCTCCAGCGCGGGGGCGTTGGCGTCATTACCCACCAGCAGGTTAGCAATGCGCAGCGCAGGCATATCCAGTGCGCCACAGTGGCTGATACCAGACTGACGAAAGCCGTGACGGCCGCCATCCTGCACGGTGGTGTACATGCCCGCACGAATAATCTTCAGCATACTCCCTCCTTCTGGGGTACAAAGCGCACGCTGTCTCCCGGACGTAATAAGATGGGTTCGTCACGCTCCGGATCAAACAGGCTGAGTGAGGTATGACCAACCAACTGCCAGCCACCCGGCGTTGCCAGCGGATAAACACCGGTCTGCGGCCCGCCGATCCCAACAGAACCTGCCGGAACGTGCAAGCGCGGTTCTGCGCGCCGTGGCGTGTGTAGTTGTTCCGGCAAACTCCCGAGATACGGGAAGCCCGGTTGAAAACCTAAAAACCAGACCACGTATTCCACGGAGGAGTGCAATTCAACAACCTGTTTTTCGCTCAATCCACAATGCGCCGCGACCACCGCCAAATCCGGTCCGGCTGCGCCACCGTAAACCACCGGAATTTCAATAAAGCGAGACTCCGGCTCCAGCGCCTCACTCTCCTCCCACCAGCGTTGCAAACGCTCTATGGCATCCAGCGCCAGCGACTCAGGATTACGCAAAATCACTGTGATATTGTTCATGCCAGGAATGGCTTCAACCACATTCGGCATATCCACCAGACGCTGTGCCAGTCGCCAGATCCGTTTCTGGCTAGCCAGCGTCACCGGCGGTTCCAGTTCCAGTACTACCGCCGTTTCACCTATCAGATAACAACGCGCTCGTTGCACTTTCGATCCCTCTGATTATTCGTTATGCAGGATTAGGAATATCAATAAAGGTCACATCAAGATCGGTATTTTCATTCAGCCACTCGCTCAATGCGCGAATACCACCGCGTTCAGTGGCATGGTGACCCGCAGCATAAAAATGCAATCCCTGCTCACGGGCTGAATGAATGGTCTGTTCAGAAACTTCGCCAGTAATAAAAGCATCCACGCCAAAACGCGCGGCGCTATCGATAAAACTTTGCCCGCCCCCCGTGCACCAGGCGACGCGCTGGACCACCTCAGGCCCGGTATCGCCACACCATAACGGCTTACGTCCCAGACGCGCTTCAATCCAGGAGGCCAGTTCCAGTCCCGGCACAGGCATGGTCAGTTCGCCCCACGGCACCAACGGCTCAATTTCGCCCATGACCGTGATCCCCAGTAACGCCGCCAGTTGTGCGTTATTACCCAGCTCCGGATGCGCGTCCAGGGGCAGATGCCAGCCATACAGGTTGATATCATTCGCCAGCAACGTTTTTAAACGGTTACGCTTCATTCCGCGAATGACCGGAGATTCGCCTTTCCAGAAGTAGCCATGATGCACAATGACCGCATCCGCGCCCAGACGCACTGCCTCATCGAGCAAAGCCTGGCTGGCAGTGACACCGGTAACAATTTTTTGCACCGTCTCTTTGCCTTCCACCTGCAAACCATTCGGCGCGTAATCACTAATCGCCGCGCTGTTCAGTTTTTCGTTAATCAGTTGTTCCAGTTCGGTGTTTTTCATCTTCGCGCCTTCCGTATTCTGATAGCTACACCGTTAACATAGCGTTACCTCGCCTGTTCGTCGATAGCCAATCTTTTGACATATTAAGAAACAAACCCGACGCCAAAAGACGCAAATTGTTTATATCATCACGCTTCAGCTAATGTATATTTATGCAATCAGACAGCATATTGCATAAATAATCAGATCTGTATCAAAGTTTTAACTTTAAGGAAACACAAGCACGCCGCGCAACTATTACGTGACGTTGCAGTCAATTGTGGAATTATTATGAATAAACACGCATCACAACCGCGCGCTATTTACTATGTCGTTGCGCTGCAAATCTGGGAATATTTTAGCTTTTACGGCATGCGTGCCCTGCTGATCCTCTATCTCACCAATCAACTAAAATATAGCGATAATCACGCCTACGAGTTATTTAGCGCCTACTGTTCGCTGGTATATGTCACGCCAATCCTCGGTGGCTTTTTGGCGGATAAAGTTCTCGGCAATCGCATGGCGGTGATGCTGGGGGCGTTGTTGATGGCGATCGGTCATGTGGTGCTGGGTGCCAGTGAGATCCATCCGTCATTCCTCTATCTGTCCCTGGCGATTATCGTCTGCGGCTATGGTCTGTTTAAATCCAACGTCAGTTGCCTGCTCGGCGAGCTGTATGAGCCAACCGATCCACGTCGTGATGGCGGTTTCTCGCTGATGTATGCGGCGGGTAACGTGGGGTCTATTATCGCACCTATCGCCTGTGGTTTCGCCCAGGAAGAGTACAGTTGGGCGATGGGCTTTGGCCTGGCGGCGGTGGGTATGATCGCGGGTCTGGTCATTTTCTTATGTGGCAATCGTCATTTCACACATACCCGCGGCGTTAACAAAAAGGTACTGCGTGCGACAAACTTTCTCCTGCCCAACTGGGGATGGCTACTGGTTCTGCTGGTGGCAACGCCTGCGCTGATTACCGTGTTGTTCTGGAAAGAGTGGTCGGTATACGCCTTGATTGTCGCGACGATCATTGGCCTTGGGGTTCTGGCAAAAATTTATCGCAAAGCAGAAAACCAAAAACAGCGTAAGGAGCTGGGGCTGATTGTTACCCTCACCTTCTTCAGCATGTTGTTCTGGGCATTCGCACAACAGGGGGGTAGCTCGATTAGCCTTTATATCGACCGCTTCGTTAACCGCGATATGTTTGGTTATACCGTTCCGACTGCTATGTTCCAGTCGATTAATGCCTTCGCAGTTATGCTGTGCGGTGTGTTCCTGGCGTGGGTGGTTAAAGAAAGCGTCGCAGGTAATCGTACCGTGCGCATCTGGGGAAAATTTGCTCTTGGCCTTGGCCTGATGAGCGCCGGATTCTGCATTCTGACCTTAAGCGCCCGCTGGTCCGCAATGTATGGTCACTCTTCTCTGCCACTGATGGTGTTAGGCCTGGCGGTGATGGGCTTTGCGGAACTGTTTATCGATCCGGTTGCTATGTCGCAGATTACGCGCATTGAAATCCCCGGCGTGACCGGCGTATTAACCGGCATTTATATGCTGCTTTCCGGCGCGATTGCGAACTATCTGGCGGGCGTGATTGCCGATCAGACGTCGCAGGCTTCGTTTGATGCTTCCGGGGCGATCAACTACTCCATCAATGCATATATTGAAGTATTTGATCAAATTACCTGGGGCGCACTGGCGTGTGTAGGACTGGTACTGATGATTTGGCTGTATCAGGCGCTTAAGTTCAGAAACCGCGCGCTGGCGCTGGAGTCTTAATAAGCCAGCACCATGCCTGATAAAACGCTCGCTGCGTTTTATCAGGCTCCTTTCCTCGCTTCTTCGTACGCTGCCAGCGTTCGCAGCCTTGCCTCTTTGTGATCGACTATCGGTTGCGGATAATCCAACGTCACACCTGTTTTCTCTGCCCACTTCCACGGCTCATGCACCGCTTTCCCCGGTACATCGCGCAGCTCCGGTAGCCACTGGCGGATAAATTCGCCTTCGCGGTCAAATTTCTCGCCCTGAGTTGTCGGGTTGAAAATACGAAAATACGGCGCTGCATCAGTACCCGTAGAAGCAGCCCACTGCCAGCCACCGTTATTAGCTGCCAAATCACCATCAATCAACTGCGACATGAAATATCGCTCGCCTTCGCGCCAGTCGATCAACAAATCTTTCACCAGAAAACTGGCTGTAATCATCCGTAGCCGGTTATGCATCCAGCCAGTGCTGTTAAGCTGACGCATGGCAGCATCGACAATCGGGTATCCCGTTTTGCCCTCCTGCCAGGCCTTTAAATGGGCGGGATTGCTTTGCCACTGTACACGATCCGTCCAGGCAATAAACGGACGATGTTTACACAGCGAAGGATAATACGTCATCAAATGGCGGTAGAACTCGCGCCATATCAGCTCATTAAGCCAGACGCTCCCCGGTCCGCCTTCCAGCACCTGCGGTTGTTCCGCCAACAGGCGATGTAAACACTGGCGAGGCGATAACCCGCCCGTTGCCAGGCTGGCGGACAAACGACTGGTGCCTTCCACTGCCGGAAAATCTCGTTGTTGCTCATACTCTCCGGCACCGTTCAGGCAAAACTGGCGTAATTGCGCAATCGCCGCTTTTTCTTCCACCGGGAAATGCGCAGTATCGAAAGACTGACGAGGATAATTCAGCGTAATGGATGGCGCGGGCTCTATCGATCCGCTACTACGAACTTTTGGTGCAGCGACGCACTCCGGCATCCCTTCCCGCAGCCGTTTCAACCATGCGTTTTTAAAAGGCGTAAAGACTTTGTACATCTCATGATTGCCAGTCATCACCGCCCCCGGCGGCAGGATCACGCTGTCATCAAATCCTTCACACACCACGTTACGCAGCGTCCTCTCAGCCTGCACATCCCGCGCCCGCTCATTCACCTCATACTGATAGTTATAAAAAAGATGAGTAACGCGGTATTCCGCGCACACCTGTTTAACTATTTCGACGCTGGCGGCAAAGTCATCCACTTCACGGAACAATAAAGGAATGCCTTTTTCCGCCAGCGCGATTTGTAGCGCATTAAGTTGTGTATTGATAAGTTCAGCCTGACGCGGCGACACATTATGCGCCGCCCACTGGCGTGGTGTAGCGATATACAACGCCAGCACGCGCGCAGACGAATTGCGGCAGGCGGCAGCCAGCGCGAGATTATCGTGCTGACGTAAATCCTGGCGAAACCAGACCAGATGGGTAGTCATAAAACTCCTGCATGGCGCAAGTTAATCACACGCGGCCAAAGTTCGAAATAACGCTGCCCTGAAAGCCAGGCGTCAGGATAAAGCGCCATATAGTGTTTGATACGCATCAGCGGCGCAAGAAGCGGTTGCTCGCCACGGCGATAACTGTCGATAAGCGCCGCCAGCTGCTGGCGTTCTGTGGAATCAATATGTGGGCGAAAATATCCCTGAGCGTGCATCAAAACGTTAGTATGATCACGCCGGTTGGCAGGGTGAGAAAGCAAAACAATTACGCGTTGGCGGTACTGGTTGTAATAGTCATCCAGACTTTGCCACCGGTGAATATCAGCCACAAACGGGCCAAGTTTGCGGTACTCCGGCTGAGAATGTGCCAGAAAGACGAGTTTATAGCGGCTGTGATAATCGAGAAGCGCCCCGCGCGTTAGTCCTCGATCTTTGAGATTGTGTAACTCATGCAAAGCAAAAATGCGGATAAGGGTGCTGTCATCAAAAAGTTGTTGATTCATTACTGCTCCTGAACGGTTTACAGGAGTAAGTATAGACGCCGAAAAAAGAAAACCGCCAGCGTTTCCACCGGCGGTTTTCTTTAAACGTCATGTTTGGCAATCAGTAAAAATCACCGGTTGCCTTTTCGGCCTGATCCATCCACACCGGTTTATCGCTGGTTTTCGACCAGACGCGGTGCAGGTAGCTATAAAAGCGGGCGCGGTCTTTCCAGAAAAGCATGAAAGGCAGCGCCAGAACGCCCGCTGCAACCGCACAAGTACGGCGTAAAAAGATAAGCCATGCAGGATATTCTTTGTAGAGTTCCATACTTTTCTCCCCCTTTTGTATCTACCCGGTGAATAGCACCGGAAAAATGAATTCGTTTATCTGATGAAAATAGTACCGCTGTTTGTGTAATTTTACTACTCATCCGACCACTTATTTTTGCTTATTGATGGTTTATTTACATTCACTGTGTAATTAAGTTACATAAAAGTTAAATTAATACTAAACATTAGTTAAATCATGGCTTTTGCCATTTTTATACTTTTTTTACACCCCGCCCGCAGATTTTTGCGAAATCTTTGCAGCCAGAACTCTACCCTTCCGGTATCACTTTTAGGCCACTGGAGGTGCACTGTGAGTGCAGGCGTGATAGCCGGCGTGTTGCTGGTGTTTTTATTACTGGGTTATCTGGTTTATGCCCTGATCAATGCGGAGGCGTTCTGATGGCTGCGCAAGGGTTCTTACTGATTGCCACGTTTTTACTGGTATTAATGGTGCTGGCGCGTCCCTTAGGTAGCGGGCTGGCGCGGCTGATTAATGATATACCTCTTCCTGGTACGACGGGCGTTGAACGCGTACTCTTTAGCGCGCTTGGCGTCTCTGACCGCGAGATGAACTGGAAGCAGTATCTCTCAGCCATTCTTGGCCTGAATATACTGGGGCTGGCGGTGCTGTTTTTTATGTTGCTCGGTCAGCACTATCTGCCGCTTAATCCACAGCAGTTGCCGGGGCTGTCGTGGGATCTGGCGCTCAATACCGCCGTCAGCTTTGTCACTAACACCAACTGGCAATCTTATAGCGGTGAAACCACGTTGAGCTATTTCAGCCAGATGGCGGGCTTAACGGTGCAAAACTTTCTTTCTGCCGCCAGCGGGATTGCGGTGATTTTTGCGCTTATTCGCGCGTTTACCCGCCAGAGCATGAGCACGCTCGGTAATGCCTGGGTCGATCTGCTACGCATCACGTTATGGGTGTTAGCCCCTGTGGCATTGTTGATCGCACTGTTTTTTATACAACAAGGTGCGCTGCAAAACTTTTTGCCTTATCAGGCTGTGACGACCATTGAAGGATCGCAACAGCTGTTACCAATGGGGCCAGTAGCTTCTCAGGAAGCGATCAAAATGCTCGGAACTAACGGCGGTGGCTTTTTTAATGCCAACTCGTCGCATCCGTTTGAAAACCCAACCGCACTGACCAACTTCGTGCAAATGCTGGCGATTTTCTTGATCCCAACAGCGCTGTGCTTTGCCTTTGGTGAAGTGGCGGGCGATCGTCGCCAGGGGCGCATGTTGCTGTGGGCGATGTCGGTGATTTTTGTCATCTGCACAGGCGTAGTGATGTGGGCAGAAGTTCAGGGTAATCCGCATCTGCTGGCGCTCGGCGCGGACAGCAGCATCAATATGGAAGGTAAAGAGAGCCGTTTCGGCGTGCTGGTCAGTAGCCTGTTTGCGGTCGTGACTACGGCGGCTTCCTGCGGCGCGGTGATTGCGATGCATGATTCGTTTACCGCTCTTGGTGGCATGGTGCCGATGTGGTTGATGCAAATTGGTGAAGTGGTATTCGGCGGCGTCGGTTCCGGCCTTTACGGCATGATGCTGTTTGTCCTGCTGGCGGTGTTTATTGCCGGGCTGATGATTGGTCGTACACCGGAATATCTGGGTAAAAAAATCGACGTACGCGAGATGAAACTGACTGCACTGGCGATTCTGGTCACCCCGACGCTGGTGCTGATGGGCGCGGCGCTGGCAATGATGACCGACGCCGGACGTAGCGCCATGCTCAACCCTGGCCCGCATGGTTTTAGCGAAGTGCTGTACGCCGTGTCATCCGCCGCTAACAACAACGGCAGCGCCTTTGCCGGATTAAGCGCCAACTCTCCATTCTGGAACTGTTTACTGGCGTTGTGCATGTTTGTCGGGCGCTTCGGGGTGATTATCCCGGTGATGGCAATTGCCGGTTCGCTGGTGAGTAAAAAGAGCCAACCCGCCAGCTCCGGCACATTGCCAACGCACGGCCCGCTGTTTGTTGGCCTGTTAATCGGCACCGTGTTGCTGGTTGGCGCACTGACCTTTATCCCTGCCCTGGCGCTTGGTCCGGTGGCGGAATATCTCTCCTGATGATATTGAGTGAGCACTGAATATGAGTCGTAAACAACTGGCGCTATTCGAACCAACACTTGTCGTTCAGGCGCTGAAAGAAGCGGTGAAAAAATTAAACCCGCAGGCGCAATGGCGCAATCCGGTGATGTTTATCGTCTGGATCGGAAGTCTGCTGACCACCTGTATTAGCATCGCGATGGCAAGCGGTGTGATGCCTGGCAATGCGCTGTTTAGCGCGGCAATTAGCGGCTGGCTGTGGGTCACCGTACTGTTCGCTAATTTCGCCGAGGCGTTGGCAGAAGGCCGCAGTAAAGCGCAGGCCAACAGTCTGAAAGGGGTGAAAAAAACCGCTTTTGCTCGCAAACTGCGCGAACCGAAATATGGCGCTGCGGCGGACAAAGTTCCTGCTGATCAACTGCGTAAAGGTGACATCGTGCTGGTAGAAGCTGGCGATATTATCCCCTGCGATGGTGAAGTCATTGAAGGCGGCGCATCGGTCGATGAAAGCGCCATCACCGGGGAATCAGCACCGGTGATCCGTGAATCCGGCGGTGATTTTGCCTCCGTCACTGGCGGCACGCGTATTCTTTCTGACTGGCTGGTGATTGAGTGCAGCGTTAACCCCGGCGAGACATTTCTGGATCGGATGATCGCGATGGTGGAAGGTGCGCAGCGACGTAAAACGCCGAACGAGATTGCCCTGACCATTCTCCTGATTGCCCTGACTATCGTCTTTTTACTGGCAACCGCCACGCTGTGGCCGTTTTCCGCGTGGGGCGGTAATGCAGTCAGCGTAACGGTACTGGTGGCACTGCTGGTCTGTCTGATCCCAACCACTATTGGCGGCCTGTTGTCAGCGATTGGCGTCGCCGGGATGAGTCGGATGCTGGGCGCGAATGTTATTGCCACCAGCGGGCGAGCAGTTGAAGCAGCGGGTGATGTTGACGTTCTGCTGCTGGATAAAACCGGCACCATCACCCTCGGTAACCGTCAGGCGTCAGAGTTTATCCCCGCACAAGGCGTGGAGGAAAAAGCGCTGGCCGACGCCGCACAACTGGCTTCGCTGGCTGATGAAACGCCGGAAGGCCGCAGTATTGTGATCCTCGCCAAGCAGCGTTTTAACCTGCGCGAGCGCGATGTGCAGTCGCTCCATGCCACCTTTGTACCGTTTACTGCACAAAGCCGGATGAGCGGGATCAACATCGACAACCGCATGATCCGTAAAGGTTCTGTCGATGCCATTCGCCGCCATGTTGAGGCTAACGGCGGTCACTTCCCTGCCGATGTTGATCAAAAAGTCGATCAGGTTGCGCGTCAGGGAGCCACGCCGCTGGTGGTGGTGGAAGGTTCTCGTGTGCTGGGCGTTATTGCGCTGAAAGATATCGTCAAAGGCGGTATTAAAGAGCGCTTCGCCCAGCTGCGTAAAATGGGCATTAAAACGGTGATGATTACCGGCGATAACCGCCTGACTGCCGCCGCGATAGCTGCGGAAGCGGGTGTCGATGATTTTCTCGCCGAAGCAACACCGGAGGCCAAGCTGGCACTGATTCGTCAGTATCAGGCGGAAGGCCGTTTAGTGGCGATGACCGGCGATGGCACCAACGATGCTCCGGCGCTGGCACAGGCCGATGTTGCGGTGGCGATGAACTCCGGCACCCAGGCGGCGAAAGAAGCGGGCAATATGGTGGATCTCGACTCCAACCCGACCAAGTTGATCGAGGTAGTGCACATTGGCAAACAGATGCTGATGACCCGTGGCTCGTTGACCACCTTCAGCATTGCCAACGATGTGGCGAAATACTTCGCCATTATTCCAGCGGCGTTCGCGGCAACGTATCCGCAGTTAAATGCGCTGAACATCATGCGCCTGCATTCGCCCGACTCCGCCATTCTCAGTGCGGTCATTTTCAACGCCTTGATTATCGTCTTTTTGATTCCCCTGGCGTTAAAAGGCGTGAGTTATAAACCGCTTACCGCTTCTGCCATGTTGCGCCGTAACTTATGGATTTACGGTCTGGGTGGGCTGCTGGTGCCGTTTATTGGTATCAAAGTCATTGATTTACTGCTAACCGTTTGCGGTCTGGTGTGAGGTTTACCATGCGTGGATTACGTCCGGCATTATCGACATTTCTCTTTCTGTTATTGATTACTGGCGGCGTTTACCCGCTGCTGACCACCGCACTGGGGCAATGGTGGTTTCCCTGGCAGGCCAACGGTTCATTGATTCGTGAAGGTGATACGGTGCGCGGTTCGGCATTAATCGGGCAAAATTTTACCGGCAACGGCTATTTTCATGGTCGCCCGTCGGCAACAGCAGAAATGCCCTATAATCCACAGGCTTCTGGCGGGAGCAATCTGGCAGTCAGTAACCCGGAGCTGGATAAACAGATAGCCGCACGCGTTGCCGCATTACGGGCTGCTAACCCGGATGCCAGCACGAACGTTCCGGTTGAACTGGTGACGGCGTCAGCAAGCGGGCTGGACAATAACATCACCCCGCAAGCGGCGGCCTGGCAGATCCCACGCGTGGCGAAAGCGCGTAATCTCAGCGTTGAACAGCTCACGCAACTGATCGCAAAATACAGCCAACAACCGCTGGTGAAATATATCGGCCAGCCGGTCGTCAACATTGTCGAACTCAATCTGGCACTGGATAAGCTTGATGAATAACGAACCCTTACGTCCCGACCCCGATCGTCTGCTGGAACAAGCTGCCGCGCCGCATCGGGGGAAGCTGAAAGTATTCTTCGGTGCCTGCGCAGGCGTCGGGAAGACCTGGGCGATGCTGGCGGAAGCCCAGCGACTGCGGGCGCAAGGGCTGGATATTGTGGTTGGCGTGGTAGAAACCCACGGTCGGAAAGATACCGCCGCCATGCTGAAAGGTCTGGCTGTTCTGCCGTTAAAACGCCAGGCGTACCGTGGGCGGCACATCAGCGAGTTTGATCTCGATGCCGCCCTCGCCCGCCGTCCGGCACTGATCTTAATGGACGAACTGGCGCACAGTAATGCGCCAGGTTCACGTCATCCTAAACGCTGGCAGGACATCGAAGAGCTGCTGGAAGCTGGCATTGATGTTTTCACTACCGTCAACGTTCAGCATCTGGAAAGTCTGAATGATGTGGTCAGCGGCGTCACCGGAATTCAGGTACGGGAGACCGTGCCCGATCCTTTTTTTGATGCCGCCGACGACGTAGTACTGGTGGACTTGCCCCCGGACGATCTGCGCCAGCGACTGAAAGAAGGCAAAGTCTATATTGCCGGGCAGGCGGAGCGCGCCATTGAACATTTTTTCCGCAAAGGTAATCTGATCGCCCTGCGCGAACTGGCACTGCGCCGTACTGCCGATCGCGTAGATGAGCAAATGCGCGCCTGGCGGGGGCATCCTGGCGAAGAGAAAGTCTGGCACACACGCGACGCGATCCTTTTATGCATCGGGCATAACACCGGCAGTGAGAAACTGGTCCGCACGGCGGCGCGGTTGGCCTCGCGCCTGGGCAGTGTCTGGCACGCGGTGTATGTTGAAACCCCTGCCCTGCATCGCTTACCGGAGAAAAAACGTCGGGCAATTCTCAGCGCCTTACGTCTGGCGCAGGAGCTGGGCGCGGAGACGGCAACACTTTCTGATCCAGCGGAAGAGAAAGCGGTAGTGCGTTATGCCCGTGAACATAATCTCGGCAAGATTATTCTCGGTCGCCCGGCTTCGCGCCGCTGGTGGCGTCGGGAAACATTTGCTGACCGGCTGGCACGCATCGCCCCCGATCTCGATCAGGTGCTGGTCGCGCTTGATGAACCACCCGCCCGCACGATTAACAACGCGCCGGATAGCCGCTCTTTTAAAGACAAGTGGCGGGTACAGATTCAGGGATGCGTGGTTGCCGCCGCGTTATGCGCCGTTATCACCTTAATTGCCATGCAGTGGCTGATGGCGTTTGATGCCGCCAACCTGGTGATGCTGTATCTGCTTGGCGTCGTGGTGGTGGCACTATTTTACGGACGCTGGCCTTCGGTGGTTGCCACCGTCATTAATGTGGTGAGTTTCGATCTCTTTTTTATCGCCCCACGCGGCACGCTCGCCGTCTCTGATGTGCAATATCTGCTGACCTTCGCGGTGATGTTAACCGTCGGGCTGGTGATCGGGAACCTTACTGCTGGCGTGCGTTATCAGGCGCGGGTAGCCCGTTACCGCGAACAACGCACACGGCACTTATATGAAATGTCCAAAGCTCTGGCTGTGGGCCGTAGTTCGCAGGATATCGCCGCCACCAGCGAACAGTTTATTGCCTCCACGTTTCATGCCCGTAGCCAGGTGTTGCTGCCTGATGACAACGGTAAATTGCAGCCTTTAACACATCCGCAAGGAATGACGCCGTGGGACGATGCCATCGCGCAGTGGAGTTTTGATAAAGGCCTGCCTGCGGGCGCGGGCACCGACACGTTACCCGGTGTACCGTACCAGATTTTGCCGCTAAAAAGCGGCGAGAAAACCTACGGACTGGTGGTGGTGGAACCGGGGAATCTGCGCCAGTTGATGATCCCGGAACAGCAGCGCCTGCTGGAGACGTTTACGCTGTTAGTCGCCAATGCCCTTGAGCGACTGACACTAACCGCCAGCGAAGAACAGGCGCGGATGGCAAGCGAACGTGAACAGATCCGCAACGCCCTGCTGGCGGCGCTTTCGCATGATTTACGCACGCCGCTTACGGTGCTGTTCGGTCAGGCAGAAATCTTAACGCTCGATCTGGCAAGCGAAGGATCGCCCCACGCCCGCCAGGCCAGCGAGATTCGTCAGCATGTGCTGAACACCACCCGACTGGTGAATAATCTACTGGATATGGCGCGAATTCAGTCCGGCGGCTTTAATTTGAAGAAAGAGTGGTTAACGCTGGAAGAAGTGGTCGGCAGCGCGCTGCAAATGCTGGAACCGGGTTTATCGTCGCCCATCAATCTTTCTCTGCCAGAGCCGCTGACCTTAATCCACGTTGACGGGCCACTCTTTGAACGGGTGCTGATTAACCTGCTAGAGAACGCGGTGAAATATGCGGGGGCGCAGGCCGAAATTGGTATCAATGCCCACGTTGAGGGCGAAAATCTACAACTGGATGTCTGGGATAACGGCCCCGGTCTTCCACCAGGCCAGGAGCAGACGATATTTGATAAGTTTGCTCGCGGGAATAAAGAGTCGGCGGTACCGGGTGTAGGGCTTGGGTTGGCAATTTGTCGGGCGATAGTGGATGTACACGGCGGCACCATTACCGCATTCAACCGACCGGAAGGTGGTGCCTGTTTTCGTGTTACACTTCCCCAGCAAACAGCCCCTGAACTTGAAGAATTTCATGAGGATATGTGACAAACGTTCTGATTGTTGAAGATGAACAGGCTATTCGTCGCTTTCTGCGCACGGCGCTGGAGGGCGACGGTATGCGCGTCTTTGAGGCCGAAACGCTGCAACGCGGCTTGCTGGAAGCGGCAACCCGTAAGCCAGATTTGATTATTCTCGATCTCGGCCTGCCCGACGGTGATGGGATTGAGTTTATCCGCGACCTGCGCCAGTGGAGCGCGGTGCCGGTGATTGTGCTTTCCGCACGCAGCGAAGAGAGCGATAAAATCGCCGCGCTGGATGCCGGAGCGGATGATTATCTGAGTAAGCCGTTTGGCATTGGCGAATTGCAGGCCCGTCTGCGCGTCGCATTACGCCGCCACTCCGCCACCACCACGCCCGATCCGCTGGTGAAATTTTCTGATGTTACCGTCGATTTAGCCGCCCGCGTTATCCACCGCGGCGAGGAAGAGGTGCATCTCACACCGATTGAGTTCCGCCTGCTGGCCGTGCTGCTCAACAACGCCGGAAAAGTGCTCACCCAGCGCCAGTTACTCAATCAGGTGTGGGGACCAAACGCGGTCGAACACAGCCACTATTTGCGTATTTATATGGGGCATCTGCGACAAAAACTGGAGCAAGATCCCGCCCGTCCCCGCCATTTTATTACTGAAACCGGTATTGGGTATCGGTTTATGCCATGAATTATTATTCAATAAATACGCTTAAATAATTATTAATTTATTATTAAACCTGCCCCGAAAATTATTATTTGGCAGGTTTAATTTCTTAATGAAAATACAACCCACAAAATTGCAACATTTAAACAACAAAACAGCATCTAATATGGCGCTATTCATCATTAATGATTTATTATTTGGGATATGATCGTTTTTTGTTGATCTTCTTCACAGATTATAGCTATTTCATGGATAGAATAACCCTACCTTCAACTGACACAGAAAAAGGTAAAGGTAAATGGAAAATAATAACCGCTTAATGCCTCATATAAGGCGGACAACCCATATCATGAAGTTTGCCCATCGTAATAGTTTTGACTTTCATTTCTTTAATGCCCGCTAGTCTTCTGACTAAAGGGCACCCCTGCGTACAGGTCTCCCTGACTTTAAGCATTACAGGTTAATACCTGTATCCCTCGGTGCTCATATACTGCTAACCCTTTCAAACTCTAAATAATTCGAGTCGCAGCACATGCAACTTGAAGTATGACGAGTATAGCCAGTTACCGGGCTGGTCTGGGTTATTGCATCTGCAAAAAGCAAACTACTGATTTATTTATCAGCGGTGGGGTTTTGCTTTTTTCCGGCGTGATCAATTTCTCCTTTGAGAAATTGAGGACCTGCTATTACCTGAAATAAAGAGATGAACAAAATGTCAGAATTAAAAATTGCCGTTAGCCGTTCTTGCCCGGATTGCTTTTCCACTCATCGTGAATGCGTGAATATTGACAAAAGTAATTATATTGACGTTGCCGCTATTATTTTATCAGTCAATGATGTTGAACGTGGAAAACTCGATGAAATAGACGCTACTGGCTATGGCATTCCTGTTTTTATTGCAACGGAAAATGAAGAACGTGTACCAGCAGAATATCTGCCACGTATTTCTGGTGTCTTCGAGCATTGCGAATCACGGAAAGAGTTTTATGGACGTCAGTTAGAAACCGCTGCCAGCCATTATGAAACGCAACTGCGCCCGCCCTTCTTCCGCGCACTGGTCGATTATGTCAATCAGGGCAATAGCGCTTTTGACTGCCCGGGTCATCAGGGAGGTGAGTTTTTCCGTCGCCATCCGGCAGGCAATCAGTTCGTGGAATATTTTGGCGAAATGCTCTTCCGCTCCGACTTGTGTAATGCCGACGTTGCAATGGGTGATCTTCTGATTCATGAAGGTGCGCCATGCATTGCACAGCAACATGCGGCTAAAGTGTTTAATGCCGATAAAACGTACTTTGTTTTAAACGGCACCTCCTCCTCCAACAAAGTGGTTTTAAACGCCCTGCTGACACCGGGTGATCTGGTGCTGTTTGACCGCAATAACCATAAGTCTAACCATCACGGGGCCTTGCTACAGGCTGGTGCAACACCGGTTTATCTGGAAACAGCACGTAACCCGTATGGTTTTATCGGTGGCATTGATGCGCACTGCTTCGAAGAAAGTTATCTGCGTGAACTGATTACAGAAGTTGCACCGCAACGGGCAAAAGAAGCGCGTCCGTTCCGCCTCGCTGTGATTCAGTTAGGCACCTACGACGGTACTATTTATAACGCCCGCCAGGTGGTGGATAAAATCGGTCATCTGTGTGACTACATCCTGTTTGACTCAGCATGGGTCGGCTATGAACAGTTTATTCCGATGATGGCGGACTGTTCGCCGCTGCTGCTGGAGCTTAATGAGAACGATCCGGGTATTCTGGTTACGCAATCTGTGCATAAACAACAGGCTGGTTTTTCTCAGACTTCACAAATTCATAAAAAAGACAGCCATATCAAAGGGCAACAGCGTTATGTACCGCACAAACGCATGAACAACGCCTTTATGATGCACGCCTCCACCAGCCCGTTCTATCCGCTGTTTGCCGCACTGGATATCAACGCCAAAATGCATGAAGGTGTCAGCGGTCGTAATATGTGGATGGATTGTGTGGTTAACGGTATTAATGCCCGCAAATTGATCCTCGATAACTGCCAGCACATTCGCCCGTTCGTTCCTGAACTGGTGGATGGTAAACCCTGGCAGTCGTATGAAACAGCGCAAATTGCGGTTGATCTGCGCTTCTTTAAATTTGTACCCGGTGAGCACTGGCATTCTTTTGAAGGCTACGCAGAGAACCAATACTTTGTCGATCCGTGCAAACTGTTGCTGACAACTCCAGGTATTGATGCACGTAACGGCGAATATGAAGCGTTCGGTGTACCTGCAACGATTCTTGCTAACTTCCTGCGCGAAAATGGCGTAGTGCCGGAAAAATGCGATCTTAACTCCATCCTCTTCCTGCTGACTCCGGCAGAAGATATGGCCAAACTGCAGCAACTTGTTGCCCTGCTGGTACGCTTCGAAAAACTACTGGAAGCTGATGCGCCTCTGGCGGAAGTACTGCCTTCCATCTACAAACAGCATGAAGAGCGCTACGCCGGTTATACCCTGCGTCAGTTGTGCCAGGAAATGCATGATTTGTATGCCCGTCACAACGTGAAACAACTGCAAAAAGAGATGTTCCGTAAGGAACACTTCCCTCGCGTCAGCATGAATCCGCAAGAAGCCAACTACGCCTACTTACGCGGTGAAGTGGAGCTGGTTCGTCTGCCGGATGCAGAAGGCCGTATCGCTGCCGAAGGTGCGCTTCCTTATCCTCCGGGTGTGCTGTGTGTTGTTCCTGGTGAAATCTGGGGTGGTGCTGTTTTGCGTTACTTCAGCGCTCTGGAAGAAGGCATCAACCTGCTGCCAGGTTTTGCACCGGAGCTGCAGGGTGTCTATATCGAAGAACATGATGGTCGTAAGCAAGTTTGGTGCTATGTCATCAAGCCTCGTGATGCGCAAAGCACCCTGTTGAAAGGGGAAAAATTATGAGTCAGGCGAAATCGAACAAAATGGGTGTCGTTCAGTTAACCATACTGACGATGGTCAACATGATGGGCTCCGGTATCATCATGCTGCCGACAAAGCTTGCCGAAGTCGGGACAATCTCAATTATCTCCTGGCTGGTGACAGCCGTAGGCTCAATGGCACTGGCATGGGCATTCGCAAAATGCGGTATGTTCAGCCGTAAATCAGGAGGTATGGGCGGTTATGCCGAGTATGCTTTCGGTAAATCCGGTAACTTTATGGCGAACTATACCTACGGCGTCTCGCTGCTGATTGCTAACGTCGCGATTGCTATTTCGGCGGTTGGTTACGGCACCGAACTGCTCGGCGCGAGTTTGTCGCCAGTGCAGATTGGTCTTGCGACCATCGGGGTGCTGTGGATTTGTACCGTGGCTAACTTTGGTGGTGCGCGCATTACCGGGCAAATCAGTAGCATTACCGTGTGGGGGGTCATTATTCCGGTGGTAGGCCTGTGCATTATCGGCTGGTTCTGGTTTAGCCCGACACTTTACGTTGATTCCTGGAATCCGCATCATGCACCGTTCTTCAGTGCGGTAGGTTCTTCCATCGCTATGACGCTGTGGGCTTTTCTTGGTCTGGAGTCTGCGTGTGCGAATACTGATGTAGTGGAAAACCCGGAACGTAATGTGCCAATCGCGGTACTCGGCGGTACGTTAGGTGCGGCGGTGATTTATATCGTCTCCACCAACGTGATTGCCGGGATTGTGCCAAATATGGAGCTGGCAAATTCAACGGCACCATTTGGTCTGGCCTTCGCGCAGATGTTCACGCCGGAAGTGGGTAAAGTCATTATGGCGCTGATGGTGATGTCCTGCTGCGGTTCGCTGCTTGGCTGGCAGTTCACCATTGCCCAGGTGTTTAAATCTTCATCTGATGAAGGCTACTTCCCTAAAATTTTCTCCCGTGTAACCAAAGTGGATGCACCGGTGCAGGGAATGTTGACCATTGTGATTATCCAGAGCGGGTTGGCGCTGATGACGATTAGCCCGTCGCTAAACAGTCAGTTCAACGTGCTGGTTAACCTGGCCGTGGTGACCAATATCATTCCGTATATTCTGTCAATGGCGGCATTAGTCATTATTCAGAAGGTCGCTAATGTGCCCCCCTCAAAAGCGAAAGTTGCAAACTTTGTTGCTTTTGTTGGCGCGATGTACAGCTTTTATGCGCTGTACTCATCCGGGGAAGAAGCCATGCTATACGGTTCCATCGTGACCTTCCTCGGTTGGACACTGTATGGTCTGGTCTCACCACGCTTTGAACTGAAAAATAAACACGGTTAATTAAGCAAAGCAAAAAAGGGCGATCTTCCGACCGCCCTTTTTCTTATTTGATATGTTTACGCGTTTTTCAGAACTTCGCTAACAATCTCAACCGCTTCTTTCTCAATCTGCTTGCGATGTTCTTCACCAAGGAAGCTTTCGCAGTAGATCTTATATGCGTCTTCCGTGCCTGACGGACGCGCGGCGAACCAGCCGTTGTCAGTCATCACTTTCAGACCGCCGATAGAAGCGCCATTACCCGGTGCCGCCGTCAGACGCGCGGTGATCGGGTCACCTGCCAGGGTGCAGGCGCTCACCATTTCCGGAGACAGCTTAGACAACGCCGCTTTTTGTGCGGAAGTCGCTGCTGCCTGCAAACGGTTATAGCTCGGCGCACCAAAGCGTTTTGCCAGTTCGTTATAGTGTTCCTGCGGGTTCTTACCGGTGACAGCGGTGATTTCCGCCGCCAGCAGACACATAATGATGCCGTCTTTATCGGTGGACCACGGCGTGCCGTCGAAACGCAGGAAGGAAGCGCCTGCACTCTCTTCGCCGCCAAAGCCGAAGCTGCCATCGAACAAACCATCAACAAACCATTTGAAACCTACCGGTACTTCTACCAGCTTACGGCCCAAATCATTGACCACACGGTCGATCATCGCAGATGAAACCAGCGTTTTACCGACAGCAACATCTTTGCCCCACTGCGGACGATGCTGGAACAGGTAGTTGATCGCCACCGCCAGGTAGTGGTTCGGATTCATCAAACCTGCCGGAGTGACGATACCGTGACGGTCATAATCCGGGTCGTTAGCAAACGCCAGATCGAACTTATCACGCAGTGCCAGCAGGCCCGCCATCGCACACTCGGAGGAGCAGTCCATACGGATCGCACCGTCTTTATCGAGGTGCATAAAGCGGAAGGTTTGATCGACCTGATCGTTAACGATGGTCAGGTTGAGGTTGTAATACTCGCCAATGCGCTTCCAGTATTCGATACCGGAACCACCCAGCGGATCAACGCCCAGCGTCAGGCCCGCTTTCTGAATCGCCGCCATATCAACGATATCGGCCAGCCCTTCCACAAACGGCTGCACCAGATCCTGCTCTTTCACATGACCGGATGCCATCGCTTCGTCGAGGGAGATACGCTTCACGCCTTTCAGGCCATCAGCCAGCAGTGCGTTGGCTCTGTCTTCCACCACTTTAGTGACGTTGGTATCAGCCGGGCCACCATTTGGCGGATTGTACTTGATACCACCATCTTCCGGCGGGTTATGGGACGGTGTAATCACGATACCGTCTGCCAGCGGGCCACCTTTTTTATTGTGAACCAGAATGGCATTGGAAATGGCAGGTGTCGGAGTGAAGCCATTGTTTTCCTGCACAATGACATCAACGCCGTTCGCTGCCAGCACTTCCAGTACGGAAATGAACGCAGGCTCGGACAGGGCGTGAGTATCTTTACCCACATAGCAAGGGCCAGTGATGCCGTTTTTCGCACGTTCTTCAGCAATTGCCTGAGCGATCGCCAGAATGTGCGGCTCGTTAAAGCTGTGGCGCGCTGCACTGCCACGGTGACCGGAAGTACCGAATTTCACCGCGTGCTCCGCATTCCCTGCTTCTGGTTTCAGTACATAATATTGCGCCGTCAGTTGGGCGACGTTAATCAAATCACTCTGTTGTGCAGGTTGGCCTGCACGATTGTGGATTGCCATTGCTTTGTCCTTTGTCTGCAACGTTTTAGATAGTTCCGCAAACCTTCTCAATCAATTCCGCCGGGAATTGCATCGACTGCATGATGTGTTCGATCATGCTGCATTTACGGCCGGTGTTGGTGTTGGTGATCACCCAATACGGCGTACCAGGCACATGTTTCGGCTTGGTCTGATTACCATTTTTCAGCAGCGTTTGTTCATCTGCCGCAAAGTAAACGCGTGTACGACCGTGCAACGATTCCGTTGCTTCGGCAAACGCCTGGGCGTCAAGAGAATATAGTGTAGACAACAGCAGCATAAAGCGATTGACCGCTCGCTTTTGCTCTGCGTATTCGTCCGAAAGCAGAAGTTCACGCATTGCGCGAACCTTGTCTTTAATCGTTTTGACCGGCTTCGCTTCGACGATAGCAGGTGACGCAACGCGAACCTCTTTCGTCACCGGAGCAGCAGGCTGTGATGCGGCGGAAAATTTCAACATACGCCGTAAAATGTCGGATGCGCTCTCGCCGATATGCTTAGTGTGGCTGGCAATATAGCTGTAGAGTTCATCATCAACTTCAATCGTTTTCATCTTAATCCAGTGCAGTGTCTTAGCTGAATACAAGTCGCCAGGAGTATATGAATAAATCCCGGCAGCGGATAGCGTCAAGCCTGGCTTGCAGAAAAACTCGGAATAAACCTTATTTGTTGCAGCCCTGTGGCACAATGGTCAACATAATACCCTAACCCGACAACGCGAAAAAAAGAACTTTGCCATGAAATTGAATATCCGCGCGCAAACTGCACAAAACCAGCACAATAATTCTCCCATCGTTCTTGTCCATGGTCTATTTGGCAGCCTCGACAACCTTGGCGTACTGGCTCGCGATCTGGTAAACGATCACAATATCATCCAGGTTGATATGCGTAACCACGGTCTTTCACCGAGAGATCCGGTAATGAATTACCCGGCGATGGCGCAGGATCTTGTTGATACCCTGGATGCACAGCAGATCGACAAAGCAACATTTATCGGTCACTCCATGGGTGGTAAAGCGGTAATGGCTCTTACTGCACTAGCCCCCGATCGCATTGACAAGCTGGTGGCGATTGATATTGCGCCGGTCGATTATCACGTTCGCCGTCATGATGAGATTTTCGCGGCCATCAACGCAGTCAGTGAATCAGACGCACAAACACGCCAGCAAGCAGCGGCAATAATGCGCCAGCATCTTAATGAAGAAGGGGTGATTCAGTTTCTGTTGAAATCTTTTGTTGATGGGGAGTGGCGCTTTAACGTGCCAGTATTGTGGGATCAGTATCCGCATATTGTGGGTTGGGAGAAAATCCCGGCATGGGATCATCCTACCCTATTTATCCCTGGCGGCAATTCTCCGTATGTTAGCGAGCAGTACCGTGATGATTTACTGGCACAATTTCCACAGGCTCGGGCTCATGTGATTGCAGGCGCGGGTCACTGGGTTCATGCTGAAAAACCGGATGCGGTATTACGCGCTATCCGTCGCTATCTCAATGATTAACGCAACTGATTAAAAACCCAGCGTCCGCGTCGCTTTCCGCGCGTGGACGTTGGCGTGACTCATCGCGCTGATGTATTATGGCGCGCTATCCATCCGGGCAGGCGCCTGGCTGATTGTTTCCCCCGAAGTCACCAAGATCATGGCCAAAGAACAAACGGACCGTACGACATTAGATCTGTTCGCGCACGAGCGTCGACCGGGACGACCGAAAACTAATCCGCTTTCGCGCGATGAGCAGCTGCGTATTAATAAACGCAACCAACTAAAACGCGACAAAGTACGTGGCCTTAAGCGTGTCGAACTGAAGCTGAACGCGGAAGCTGTCGAGGCACTGAACGAGCTGGCGGAATCGCGCAATATGAGCCGTAGCGAGCTGATCGAAGAGATGTTAATGCAGCAACTGGCGGCGCTGCGTAGTCAGGGCATCGTTTAAATTTCCACTTTCATGTAGCACAGTGTGCAGTCCTGCTCGTTTGCTGATTCCGCAAGACTGCCTGTTCTGCTATGATTGCCTTTATCCGTGGGCAATTTTCCACCCCCATTTCAATAAGTTTCAAGAGGTTATTTCACTCATGGCTATCACTGGCATCTTTTTCGGCAGCGACACCGGTAATACCGAAAATATCGCAAAAATGATTCAAAAACAGCTTGGTAAAGACGTTGCCGATGTCCATGACATTGCAAAAAGCAGCAAAGAAGATCTGGAAGCATATGACATTCTGCTGCTGGGCATCCCAACCTGGTATTACGGCGAAGCGCAGTGTGACTGGGATGACTTCTTCCCGACTCTCGAAGAGATTGATTTTAATGGTAAACTGGTTGCGCTGTTTGGTTGTGGCGACCAGGAAGATTACGCAGAATACTTCTGCGATGCATTGGGCACCATCCGCGACATCATTGAACCGCGCGGCGCAACTATCGTTGGTCACTGGCCAACCGCGGGCTACCACTTCGAAGCGTCAAAAGGTCTGGCTGATGATGACCACTTTGTCGGTCTGGCTATCGACGAAGATCGTCAGCCGGAACTGACCGCTGAACGTGTAGAAAAATGGGTTAAACAAATTTCTGAAGAGCTGCATCTCGACGAAATTCTCAATGCCTGATGTGATGCGGCGTAGACTCATGTCTACGCCGTATTAATAGATAATGCCAATCAAAATAATTGCTACAAATTTGTAACTTTTGCTGTTGTACCTGTACAATGTCCCAGTGTTCAAGTGGCCTTGCTGTTGTAAATGTAAGCTGTGCCACGTTTTTATTAACAATATTTGCCAGGGACTTGTGGTTTTCATTTAGGCGTGGCAATTCTATAATGATACGCATTATCTCAAGAGCAAATTCTGTCACTTCTTCTAATGAAGTGAACCGCTTAGTAACAGGACAGATTCCGCATGACTGATAACAATACCGCCCTAAAGAAAGCTGGCCTGAAAGTAACGCTTCCTCGCTTGAAAATCCTGGAAGTTCTTCAGGAGCCGGACAACCATCACGTCAGTGCGGAAGATTTATACAAACGTCTGATCGATATGGGTGAAGAAATTGGTCTGGCTACGGTATATCGCGTACTGAACCAGTTTGACGACGCTGGTATCGTCACCCGCCACAATTTTGAAGGCGGTAAATCCGTATTTGAACTGACACAGCAACATCACCACGATCACCTGATCTGCCTCGACTGCGGTAAGGTTATCGAATTTAGTGATGATTCCATCGAAGCGCGTCAGCGTGAAATCGCCGCAAAACATGGCATTCGCCTGACTAACCACAGTCTCTATCTTTACGGTCACTGTGCCGAAGGCGATTGCCGCGAAGATGAGCACGCGCACGAAGGCAAATAAGCCAGCCTGAACGAGAAAAGCCAACCTGCAGGTTGGCTTTTTTATACAAGGGAAATAAGAAAAGCGAGAGTTACAGCTCTCACTTATTTGTTATTACTGCGAATTTCCTGCCAGACCTTATCACAATCGGCTTTCACCGCCTGATCATTTCCGGTTTGCGTTGCCTGAATACACTGCTGATAATCCAGTACGCGGACACTTTCCTGCTCGGCAAACTGCTGATGTTGTTTCTCTTTCTTCAGCACGTTTAACACGCTCTGGCAGGCTTCAATTTTTTCCGGCGAACCTTGCGCGGTGTTGATACAGGCGCTGTAAGCCTCTTTCAGACGACTGTCTTCCTGCGGTGCGGTTGATTGCGCACAAGCTACCAGCCCCGATGCCATCATGGCGATGAGAATCAGTTTTTTCATAGCAAATTCCTCAAACGTGCGGCAGGCACAAAACCTGCCGCGTCGGGCATCAGAAGATGGTGAATGGTGCGATTACCATGAATTTCACGTCGCGCTCATCCTGGAAAATGTTGCCGTAACCACCGCCCCAGCTTGGGATGTCGGAGTGGTTGTCGTATTCGGTGAAGTGCAGTTTGAACATCGTGCCTTTGGCGCGACCGTCCTGAATGGTGTAGACCGCATCCAGGCTGTAGGCAGACTCTTCAATAGTCCGGTTTTTGTCGTAGTACGCATCCGGATTGCTCTGCCAGGTCGCAGGTTTTGCATCCCATGCGTAAACGTAGGAAGCGCCGATGGCGAAGCCTGGAAGATTCCAGTTTTTCAGGTCATACATCGCACCGAAGAAGACCGCTTTTTCGCCGTTAGCGTTGAAGTCGGAACGGTTATCCCACCAGATATCCAGGCGGCCGTTGGAAGAAGCGTAGGTTGGAGTCATACGTTGCAGGAAGTATCCCTGCTGACCGTCAGCCTTAACCCAGGTGCCTTCGAGGCGCAAATCCACTACGTCAGCCGCCCGGTAACCAAAGGTCAATGCTTGCAGCCAGGCGGTGCCGTCATAAAGATCGTTGACGCTGCGATCGTCAACTTTATCGCGCGTGCCATAGAACTGGTAGCTGGTGGTTAACGGGCTACCGGCGATATCAAATTTGTAGCTGGCTTTGGCAAAATATTGATCGATATACTCTTCCGCCTGACCAAATGCTGCTTCCAGTACGAAGTTATTTTTGAAGTCGTATTTCGCACCGATGGAGTGCAGATAATCAACTTTGGTGGTTTTATCGTTCTGATAAAACTCATCCATTTCCAGATGCCACGGTGCTTTGTATTCGTTGGTCCACATGTAGGAGAAACTCAACGCACCAGCATCGCCGTAATCAAAATTCGCCCCGGCTTCCGCCCCCTGATAAGTACCCGGCATAAAGCTCCAGTGCGGCGCTAACAGCGTTTGACCAGTTGGCTGAATGTAACCTGCCCTCGCCCAAACCGGACCGTATTTAAATTTGGCCGCTGCTTTATACAGGCTTATACCGCTTTTATCGCCGGACCAGTCTTCGTCATAGGCTTTATTACTTTTTGAAAACGCGATTTCGTTCGGGTGAGAGCTGTCGCCGTTTTCCGCCATTTCAATCGCCGTAAACGCAGCAATATCAAGGCCGAACATATCAGCAGCATAACCGGACTGAAAATCGAGGTTGGCATTCCAGGTGGAGTGAGAAAGGTTGGTTTTGTATTTGTCGCCGTCGGTAACATCTTTACGGTCGCGTTCACGCTGCCAGTAATAGATACCGCCGGTTAAGGTTGAATCGTCGATGAATCCTTCGGCGCGAGCCTCCGGCATTGCCATAAAGCCCGACATTGCTGTAACACCGGCGATAGCCAGCGCCAGCGTACTACGTTTGCCACTAAACGCACGCATGGGTTAATCCTCTTTGACGTATAAATTGCTGCACCAAAGGTGAACAGCGAAAAAAATAAAAATTAAAAAAGTAGCGTTGAGAAAAGTCTCGCTGACTACAGGAACAGACTATTTTTCGCGACGCGAATTATCAATCTCTTTCTGTAACCAGAATGTAAGAACATGAGCAACCGCACATATTTTGATGATTTTTGTTACAAGGCTTAAGTTTGCAGTTGAAAGGCTTGCAGAAGAATAAAAACGTGAAATTCCAGCAAGATGAAAGCGGTTACATTTTATTTAATTATGTTTTGTGATTTTAAATTTATTTTATGGATAAATTGCGAAGCGGAATTAATTCGCGAAGAAAAGCAGAAAAAAACGCCGCAGAGCGCGGCGTTTGGGATAATTTGCATATTTCTTGCCGGATGCGGCGTAAACGCTCTATCCGACAACGTAAACTTACTCGCCTACTTTCGCCCAGGTATCACGCAGCCCAACGGTGCGGTTAAATACCGGTTTTTCCGCCGTAGAATGGCGGCTGTCGAGGCAGAAGTAACCTTCACGCTCAAACTGGAATGCTTTACCCGCAACCGCATCTTTCAGCGACGGTTCAGCAAAGCCCTGTTTGATCACCAGCGATTCCGGGTTAATCACCGACAGGAAATCATCCGCAGCACCAGGGTTCGGCACGCTGAACAGACGGTCATACAAACGGATTTCAACCGGCAGCGCATGTGCCGCGCTCACCCAGTGAATAACACCTTTGACTTTACGACCATCTGCCGGATCTTTGCTTAAGGTGTCGGCGTCATAAGTACAGAAGATGGTGGTGATATTGCCTTCGGCATCTTTCTCCACGCGTTCTGCCTTAATGACGTAAGCATTACGCAGACGCACTTCTTTACCCAGCACCAGACGTTTGTACTGCTTGTTAGCTTCTTCGCGGAAATCGGCGCGATCGATCCAAATCTCACCGCTAAATGGCACCTGACGGCTGCCCATTTCCGGTTTATTCGGATGGTTCGGCATGGTAACCATTTCGCCTTCGCCCTGGTAGTTTTCGATAACCAGTTTCACCGGATCGATAACCGCCATTGCGCGCGGCGCATTTTCGTTGAGATCTTCACGGATGCAGGATTCCAGTGACGCCATCTCAATGGTGTTGTCCTGCTTGGTCACACCAATGCGTTTGCAGAACTCACGAATAGAAGCCGCAGTGTAACCACGACGACGCAGACCAGAAATGGTCGGCATACGCGGGTCATCCCAGCCTTCAACGTGCTTGTCGGTCACCAGCAGGTTCAGCTTACGCTTGGACATCACAGTGTATTCCAGATTCAGGCGCGAGAATTCGTACTGGCGCGGGTGAACAGGAATGGTGATGTTGTCCAGTACCCAGTCGTACAGACGGCGGTTGTCCTGGAACTCAAGCGTACACAGAGAGTGCGTAATACCTTCCAGCGCATCGCTGATGCAGTGGGTGAAATCGTACATCGGGTAGATGCACCACTTGTTGCCAGTCTGGTGGTGTTCAGCAAACTTAATGCGGTACAGCACCGGATCGCGCATCACGATAAACGGCGAAGCCATGTCGATCTTCGCACGCAGGCAGGCTTTACCTTCTTCAAAACCGCCGGTACGCATTTTCTCGAACAGCGCCAGGTTCTCTTCAACGCTGCGATCGCGGTACGGGCTGTTTTTACCCGGCTGCGTCAAGGTGCCGCGGTATTCGCGGATCTGTTCCGGCGTCAGTTCATCAACGTACGCCAGGCCTTTATTGATCAGTTCGATCGCATAGGCGTGGAGCTGATCAAAATAATCGGAGGAGTAACGGACGTTACCAGACCAGTGGAAACCTAACCACTCTACGTCGTTTTTGATCGAATCGACATACTCGATATCTTCTTTTACCGGGTTAGTGTCGTCGAAACGCAGGTTGCACTGGCCTTTATAGTCCTGGGCGATCCCGAAGTTCAGGCAGATAGATTTCGCATGGCCAATATGCAGATAGCCATTCGGCTCCGGCGGGAAACGGGTGTGTACTGTGGTGTGCTTACCACTGGCCAGATCTTCATCGATGATCTGACGAATAAAGTTAGTCGGGCGGGCTTCTGCCTCACTCATCGTGGATTCCTCAAAGCGTAAACAACGTATAACGGCGTATGATCTTATAAGCGGGACAGGCTGACAACTGTTAGTTAGCGAAAAAATGGTTTTGCGTAAGATATTGGGGCGTTTTCTGCGCTACTGCCAGCAGATCCTCGCGCTGGAAACGTAAGGCCAAACGTCGCCAGCCTGACGCATTTATTAAATTGCCGGATGAGCTGGCCGCAGAGTCATAGATTAGTCGGCTATGATTAAACGCGTCGACAAGGACGCAAGCGTTCTACGCGTCTGCCCATCAAGCTGACTATCCGTAATAATCTCTGTCAGTTCATTAAGATGCGCGATATTAAACAGCGACCATGAACCGTATTTTGAGCTGTCAGCCAGGAGAATTTTGCGCGAAGCATGCGCGATAAGATCGCGTTTTAGTGCGGCTTTCTCTTCCGTGGGTGCTGTAATACCCTTTTCAAGATCCCAGCTGTTACAGCTTAAAAATGCCACGTCCGGCCAGGTATTTTGCAGCAATTTACGACCATGTTCGCCAATGCAGGACTGGCTGGAGTCGTCGATACGTCCGCCGATAATCGTCACTTCAATTTGCTTGAATTCAGCCAAAAAAAGCGCGATATGCAGGTCGCTGGTGATCACGCGAAGCGGTAAATGTGTAATCTGCCGCGCAAGTTCAATCATTGTCGTACCGGCATCAAGGACGACGGAATCCCCCGCTTTGACCATTGACGCCGCTGCGCTGGCGATGGCATGTTTTTCCGCCAGGCTGCGCTGCATTTTCTCATGGGTAGTCGGTTGGGTAGGAATAAACCGGTTGAGGGTCACACCGCCATGTGTACGGCTGATAACACCCTGCTCATCGAGTTTTATCAGGTCTCGACGAATCGTAGCCGGCGACGCATTGGTTACCGCCACCAGCTCATCAACGGTGACCAGATTATGGCTTTTCAGGTAATCCATGATCTGCTCTAACCGGTTATATCCCTTCATTTTATTCTCGCGAAATCTGCATTGCTAACTGGATGGAAACTGCCATGCTCTCAGACTTGGCTTTTCCTGTCCAGGCAATATCAAACGCGGTGCCGTGGTCGGCAGAAGTGCGAATAAATGGCAACCCGGCGGTGATATTCACCCCATCATAAAATCCAAGCAGTTTTAAAGGGATATGCCCCTGATCGTGGTACATAGCCACTACCATATCGAATAGCCCTTCATGGCATTGCATAAACACGGTATCTGGCGGGCACGGGCCAGTAACATCAATATCTTCGGCCTGCATTGCTTCAATCGCAGGCGCGATAATCTCGATTTCCTCAGTGCCGAATAAACCATGTTCCCCTGCATGTGGATTTACACCCGCCACGGCAATACGCGGACGTTCAATACCAACACGTTTCAGGAAGTGGTTCGCAACACGAATAACCGTTTTGACCCTTTCACCATTCAAGGTATCCAGGAATTTACGCAGTGAGATGTGAGTCGAAATATGGATAACCTTGAGCTTATCGGTATAGAGCACCATCGCGTACTCTTTGCTGCCGGTAAGATGGGCCAGCAATTCCGTATGCCCCGGATAGTTATGCCCGCCAAGATGCAGCGCTTCTTTATTCAGCGGCGCAGTGGCTATGGCTTTCACCTCGCCTGATAAGGCCAGAGCCGTTGCACGTTTGATACAGCGATACGCTAAATCGCCTGCCGCAGCCTGTACCACTCCGGGTGTCAGCGCATCGGGGTTAGCCAGCGGCTCATCCATCACGTTAATCACGCCGGGAGCAAAATGGGCGTCGCACACCTTTTGAATGACGCGTAACTCTGCCTGCGGCGTGATATTCATCGCCATAATACGTCGCAGCGTGCGCACACAGCCCACCACCACCACCGGGGCACCAGCAAGCCCGGCTTCGCTCAGGGATTTAATAATGATCTCCGGGCCAATACCCGCCGGGTCACCCATCGTTACCGCAATAATATTATTCACTACACTTCTCCTCGATAAAATTCAGAACCTGATGCAACGTGGTCTCATCGCCAAACCCACCGGCTTTCGTCATCACCGAACGGGACCAGACACCGCCCAGAAAGTGACCGTATGGAACGCATTGCGCCACCTTCCCCGTAATACGAAATCCGGTCGCGCCTAACGCACTGGCTGTTGCCATTGCGACATCACCACCAGAGAGATAAAGCGCATCGGGCATTGTGCGAAGCAGAACTTGCCGGGTAAGTTCGCCAAGAAACCGACAAATTTTTTCCCCAAGTGCAGCGCGACTCATCTGCCAACGCTGGCAAAGGGTGTCGATCTGATGCCTTGCTACAGAATCGTTACAGGTGTGGACAATGCAGTGGTCGCCTTTCTGCAAGGCCTGCACAATACGCGCGTCATAGTCACTGGCATTGCCTGCCAGAATGTGTTCAACATCGACGTATATCTGTGTGATACATGGGTGTGAATGAAGTGTGGCGATCTGCCGTTGAGCGATTTCGCTCATTGAACCAATAATGGCCAGCACGGTGGGTGGCGGCATAATCGCGGAGCGCCGGGCAACGGCATCACAAATACCAGCGGAGCCGACCAGCAGCAGCGGTTGTTTAGCCTGCATCACAGCGGCAGCGATGCGATCCAGGTCGCTGTCCGTCTGCGCATCTATCACGCTAATCCACGGTTGCTCATAAGACAAATGGCTGAGCTGAGAAACCGTAACGGGCTGGCATGGAATGGCCGTCTGCAACCGGATGATGTCCGCAATTCGGGCGCTCAATACCGGGGTTTTCGGATCGCTGGCAAACTCGGTTTCCGTTATCCGCACACCGTTTACCCAACACTCACCGGCCACTGTGGTCCTTCCCGCCTGAGGAAATGCGGGGGCAACCACTGCGCCCGTTATACCGCATGCCTTCATCAGGGCTTCAATTTCTGCGCCGATATTGCCTCGCAGCGTGGAATCTATCTTTTTAATCACGAGCGGCGGATTATTCGCCAGAGGGAGATGACTCATCAGCGAGGTTATTTTCATCGCCGCCAGCTTAGGATCCATCGCCCGACTGTCGCTGTTAATCACCCATACGCTGGCATCACCGCGATAATGCATTTCAAAGGCCACATCAACTGTATGCCCCACCTGCGCCAGGCTTACCCCCGCGTCGTTGGCTCCCGTGAAATCATCGGCAACGACGAGAATGCTCGGCTTAGTGATTCCCTTTTCCATCATCACTCCAGGTTGTTTTATGATAACAATGATTATATTCAATCACAATTGATTAAATGTGAGCAAGCTCAAGTTATTAATCACTCGAATAAATTATAAAATTAGACCATATTACGTAGGCTACGGCATTTTGAATGATTGAATTCAATCAACAGAAGAGAGGTTATTTGTGGTAATTATCAATAGCACGATACTGAGCGGCGCAGGCGCTATCCCTTCCCTGACGTCGCTCTTACCCGACATCAGAAAAATGCTGCTGGTCACTGACCGTAATATTGCGCAGCTCGACGGTGTGCAGCAGATTCGCGCCTTACTGGAAAAGCACTGCCCGCAGGTTAACGTTATCGATAATGTGCCCGCAGAGCCCACGCATCATGATGTGCGCCAGCTAATGGATGCCCCTGGCGATGCCTCTTTTGATGTGGTGGTCGGGATCGGCGGTGGCAGCGTGTTGGATGTGGCGAAGCTGCTATCGGTGCTTTGCCATCCACAATCACCGGGGCTGGATGCGCTGCTTGCGGGTGAAAAACCGACTCAGCGGGTGCAATCATGGTTGATTCCTACAACCGCCGGAACCGGCTCAGAAGCCACGCCGAATGCGATTCTGGCAATCCCTGAGCAAAGCACGAAGGTGGGTATTATTTCCCAGGTGCTGTTACCAGACTATGTGGCGCTTTTCCCGGAACTGACCACCAGCATGCCCGCGCATATTGCGGCGTCCACGGGCATTGATGCTCTTTGCCACTTACTGGAGTGTTTTACCGCGACCGTGGCAAATCCGGTCAGCGATAACGCGGCGCTGACTGGGTTAAGTAAACTTTTCCGGCACATTCAACCCGCCGTGAACGATCCTCAGGATCTGCGCGCAAAACTGGAAATGCTGTGGGCGTCTTACTATGGCGGCGTAGCGATAACCCATGCGGGCACGCATCTCGTTCATGCGCTCTCCTACCCGTTAGGTGGCAAATATCATCTGCCGCATGGCGTCGCGAATGCCATCTTGCTGGCGCCGTGCATGGCGTTTGTTCGCCCCTGGGCGGTCGAGAAATTTGCCCGGGTCTGGGATTGCATTCCCGATGCGGAAACCGCCCTGAGCGCGGAAGAAAAATCTCATGCCCTGGTGACCTGGTTACAGGCATTAGTCAATCAACTCAAGCTACCCAACAATCTCGCGGCTCTCGGCGTACCGCCAGAGGATATTGCCTCTCTGAGCGAGGCGGCACTGAACGTGAAGCGCCTTATGAACAATGTGCCGTGCCAAATTGATCTACAGGACGTACAGGCCATTTACCAAACACTGTTTCCGCAACATCCATTTAAGGAGTAAATCATGCCGAAAACCATTGAAGGTGTATTAACCGCCATTGTCACCCCGTTTACCGCGACCGGCAGTCTGAATATCCCGGCGTTAAAAGTGCAGGTGAATCGTCAACTGGAAGCGGGTAACGCGATTTTTTGCGGCGGCACCAACGGCGAGTTTTTTGTGTTGAATGAACAGGAGAAGCTCAGCGTTACGCAAACCTGCGTGGATGAAGTGGCTGGTCGTGCGCCGGTCGTGGCACACATTGGCGAGATCTCTACGCGCGAAACGATTCGTCTGGGTCAGCAGATTGAAAAACTTGGCGTAGATGCCGTGTCGGTCATTGCCCCTTACTTCGTACCGCTGAAACAGGAAGAGTTGATTGCGCATTACAGCGCAATTGCCGACGCACTGAGCATTCCGATGTTTCTCTATAACATCCCGGCCCGCACTGGCAATACGATCCAGCCAGAAACCGCGCGTGCTCTGGCGTCGCACCCCAATATCATTGGGATTAAAGACAGCGCCGGAAGCGACGAAAGCCTGAAGGGTTTTCTCGATGCGGTGCGCGACATTGACGGCTTTAATGTGCTCAACGGCCCGGATTCGCTGATCCATAAAGGGTTTGTCGAGGGATGTTCAACCTGTATCTCTGGGCTCGCCAACATCGCGCCGCGAGAAATCAATGCCATCTGGTCTCGCTTCCATGCCGGTGATATTGAAGGGTCTTATGAAGCACAGGAGAGTGTAACGGGCCTGCGTACCGATCTTTATAAAGTAGCATTCTCCCCGGCTGCGGTGAAAAAAGCGTTGCAGCTTATGGGGCATGATGTTGGTGATAGCCGCTACGCGGTTAATTTCACGCCTGAACAGATCAGCGAGATTCAACAAATTATTCGTCATTATAACATTAATTAAATTAACTCTATTATCCAGCCCGCTATAAAGTTTAGATAAAGAGAATAAAGGATTACCCCATGTTTTTGTGGTTTATGCAGCCAGATATCTGGCTCACTTTAATTACCCTCACCTTTCTGGAAATTATTCTTGGGGTGGATAATATTATTTTTCTTTCACTGGTGGTGGCAAAACTTCCGTTATCACAACAAAATATGGCGCGTAAACTGGGTTTAAGCTGCGCGATGATTATGCGGATATTATTGCTGATATCCATTGCGTGGCTTTCACATATTACCCAGCCGCTTTTTACCGTGCTGACGCTGGAGATTTCGTTCCGCACCTTGATTCTGCTCGGGGGCGGGCTGTTCCTGATTTATAAAGCGATACAGGAGATACGCGAAGAGCTGTCGCCCGCGCAGGAAGACGAACATGGCAGCGGATCGCGGCAACTGTCGTTGTGCGGTGCCATTGTACAGATAATGCTGCTCGATATCGTGTTTAGCCTGGATTCGGTGATCACCGCCGTCGGCCTTTCTCAGCATATATTTATCATGATTGCCGCCGTAATGATTGCCGTCGGTGTCATGATGTTTGCGGCGAAAACAATTGGTGATTTCGTTAACGCCACGCCGTCAATAAAAATACTGGCGTTAACCTTTTTATTGTTTGTCGGTGTATTGCTGGTTGCCGATAGTCTCAACATTCATATTGCCAAAGAGTATCTCTACTTCGCGATATTTTTCTCATTAAGTGTTGAGACACTCAATATTATCCGTGAAAGAAAAAATAAAAAAGTTTCGACATTGCTCGAAACGCATGAATCGCACTCGCATTAATAAATCTATTACCAACTTTAAGATGGAGTCTAACTATGTCTGTAGCCCTTATTCGTGACGGCGTCATCCGTCCATCCGAAAACGATTCGCATGTGCTTACCGCCATGCTGCCCTCGTCCTGCCCGCAAAACCACGCGGCGAATATTCTGCCTTTGCCGGATGGCGCGTTAATGTGCGTCTGGTTTGCGGGAACGCAGGAAGGTATTGCCGATATTTCTGTCTGGGGATCGCGATTGCCCGCTGGCGGAATGCAGTGGAGCGATGCGGTCAAACTTTCCCACGATGACACGCGTTCAGAGCAAAACCCGGTGCTGTTTCTCGCGCCGGATAACGTGCTGTGGCTCCTATGGACCGCACAAATATCCGGTAATCAGGACACCGCCATCGTCCGCTACCGTAAGTCAGACGACCTCGGACAAACCTGGGGCGAGATTGCCACCCTGCTTGATAAACCCGGTACGTTCATTCGACAGCCAATCACGGTGCTTGATAACGGCAACTGGCTGCTGCCCGTCTTTTATTGCCGTACCCAACCCGGCGAAAAATGGGTCGGCAATGATGATATCAGCGCAGTGAAAATTTCCGCTGACGGTGGTCACTCCTGGCGCGATGTCGAGGTGCCGCAAAGTCTTGGCTGTGTTCATATGAATATCACAATGCTGCACAACGGTACGTTGGTTGCTCTCTTTCGCAGCCGTTGGGCAGACAACATCTATATCAGCCATTCCGCGGACAACGGCGAGAGCTGGTCAGTACCGCAAGCAACCGAATTGCCCAACAACAATTCGTCTATTCAGGTAACGACACTTGCCAGCGGCGAACTGGCGCTGGTGTACAACGCGATGAGTGCGGCAGGCGCAGTAGAACGTCGCGCGTCGCTTTATGACGAAATCGACGATGGCGACGACAGCCGCAAAGAACCGACAGCCGTCGGACGCTCCGCTTTCTGGGGGGCCCCACGCGCGCCGATGACGGTAGCGATTTCTGCCGATGGTGGGAAAAGCTGGCCGTGGCGGCGCAATCTCGATGAAGGCGACGGCTACTGCATGACCAACAATTCCCTGGAAAAGCTAAATCGTGAGTTCTCCTACCCCAGCATCAAACAAAGCCCGGACGGTACGCTACATATCGCTTACACCTGGTGGCGTCAGGCCATCAAGTACGTACGCATCTCCCCCGAGTGGGTTAAGGGGCAGGCATCATGATTATCGGTAATCTCAACCATTTGTCGCTGGCGGGGCTTCCTGCCTGGGTGAGAAATATTCTGCTGCGCCCGGAGTGTTCGTTATCGGCGTTATCCACCAGAGAGGACGGTCGCTGGCAACCTGAAGGATGTCGGTGGTTCTGCACGCTGGGAACTTCAGACACGCAACCCGCCGAACTCCGCCATACGGAGTATCACCATCTATGGGCCGATATACAGGTGGTGATTACTGGTTGTGAGGGCATTAATGCGGGAACGCGGCCCATCGCTCGCGAAAACGATGAAGAACGTAAGCCCGATCTGTTTATCGCCCCATCCCCTGAAAACAGTGTCGCCATCACCCTACACGCCGGTGATTTCGCCGTCTTTATGCCTGAGGAACCTCACCAGGCGCTGTGCGCAATTGGCACGGCTACTTCAATACGCAAAGCGGTCTTTAAAGTACCGCGCGACATGCTGGAAGCCTAAAAGGAGAGAAAAAATGACAATGGAAATGATCCTGGCATTAGGAATACTGGTCCTGATGATCGTGCTGATCATGTCGGACAAAATGCCTTTTGGCGCACCGCCACTGCTTGCGTGTTTATTGCTGGTTGTATCGGGACTTTCGACCGTTCAACAGGCTTTTGCCGGATTCGTCAATCCAAGCGTGGTGATGATTGCAGGGTTTATGGTGGTCATGGCGGCGCTACAAAAAACCCGGCTTATCAGCAACGTTAAATCTGCGATGATAAGCCTGGTCAATAAAGGCAGTTACCGCAGCTATGGGCTGTTGTTAGTCATTGTTATGCTGGGTGCCAGTCTTGCCGGCACCGGAGCGACCGGTTATTACGTGCTAATTCTGTCGCTGGTATCCACCATTCCGTACAGTAAAAAGCTACCAACATCGAAATTAATGATGCCCCTGGGATTTGCCACCAACCACCCGCTTCTTCCTATCAATCTCGCGCTTCTCTTTGGCGTTACGGCGACCGTACTCGAAACCGCGGGGTTTCATCAGGAGATTTCGATGGGGCGCTTTGCGCTGGTGAATCTCATCATGTCAGCGGCTTTCCTCGCATGGAGTCTTATTGCCTACCGTTTTCTTCCGGATCATCCCATTGCGGATGCTTCCGAGGATGCGCTGGCGGCACGCGAGGAAACGTTTAACGCCCTTCCTGCCTGGAAAGAATATTGCACTATTGCCGCATTCGCTGTCAGCGTTATCGGCATGATGCTAATGAACATTCTGGGAAATATCGCCTTCGTTATTCCGGGTCTTGCGGGTGCGTTTGTTCTGATGATCGATGTACTGGACTTCAAAGAAGTTCGCGATCATATGGGGGCTCCGGTCATTTTAATGATGGCGGGGGTGATCGGTGTAGCTGATGCACTGGCGGGCACCGGCTTTACGGCGATGGTTGGCGATGCCGTTGCAGGTGTGCTCGGTTCTGGCGTCTCACCGTTTGTATTTATTGTCGCCTTTGCTTTGCTTACCAGTACCTGCGCCACCTTCACGGGTTCGAATATGGGGTCAGTATATATTTTTGCCCCCATCGCCATTGCCGCCTGTACTAGCCTTGGGCTTAACCCGACCGCTGCCGCGATTGCGGTGGTGATTTCTGGCTGGAATGGCGGCTATATGCCTATTGACGGAATGCCAGCCATGATCCTCGGAATGGGGAAATACAAACTTCCCGAATTCTGGGTGTTCTCTGTACCAATGTATCTCATCCGCATTCTGGCGCTTTGTGCAGGCGCTGTTTTTATCTTCCCAATGTAATCTCAGACAAAAAAAGCGGCAGAGAAGATCCCTGCCGCTTTTTATTGTTGGATGCGACGCTGCCGCGTCGCATCAGACATAAAGCAGATTACTTTTTGATTTCATACAGCGGTGTTTGACCCGCCACAACATGGCCCTGAGCTTTAATGATAAGGCCGCTGAAATCGTCGATATTGCTGCAAACCACCGGGCTAATCATCGAGCGAGCGTTAGCGTTCAGGTAATCCAGATCCATTTCCAGAATCGGTTGCCCTGCGCTTACCTGCGCGCCCTCTTCCACCAGACGTTTAAAGCCTTTACCTTCCAGCGCTACGGTGTCGATACCCATATGGACGACGATCTCCGCGCCTTTTTCGGTTTCCAGACAGAATGCGTGGTTGGTGTTGAAGATTTTCACGATTGTTCCTGCGGCTGGTGATACGACGATTTTATCTGTCGGTTTCACCGCCACACCGTCACCCACCGCTTTGCTGGCGAATGCTTCGTCAGGAACCTGATCCAGTGCCACAACATCCCCGGTAATCGGCGATACCAGCTCCGCGATAGATACCGCGTTTGGTACAGCCTGCGGTTTTGCTACAGGAGCGGCAGTTGCCGGAGTTGCTTCAGCTGACGCAGCGGCTACCGGACCACGGGCAACGACTTTCTTCATCGCATCGCCGATGGATTCTGCTTTCGCGCCAACAATCACCTGAATAGTCTGTTTGTTCAGTTTCACTACCCCAGAAGCACCCAGACGTTTACACATCGCATCGTTGACGCGAGCTGAGTCAACCACGGTAAGGCGCAGACGAGTAATACAGGCGTCAATGGCTTTCAGGTTGTCAGTACCGCCAACCGCAGCAATATAGTTGGTTGCCAGTTGATTGAGACCTTCTTCAGTATTGCTGTTAGCCTCTTCAGTAACGATCTCGTCTTCTTTATCTTCACGACCCGGCGTTTTCAGGTTGAACATGCGGATAACCAAACTGAACACCACGAAGTAGATAGCGAAGAAGACAACCCCCATCACCAGCAGCATCCAGACGTTCTGGCTGGCGGCCGGCAGATTATACATCAACGCGTAGTCGATAGCCCCCGCAGAGAAAGAGAAGCCGGCATGGATACCCAGCAACGTTGCCACAAACAGGCTGATACCGGTCAGCAGTGCGTGCAGGAGGTACAGCAGCGGTGCAAGGAACATGAACAGGAATTCCAGCGGCTCAGTCACACCGGTCAGGAACGCAGTAACAGCAACAGAAAGCAGCATCCCGCCAACCATCGGACGACGCTCTTTCGGTGCTGCGAAGTACATCGCCAGCGCCGCACCCGGCAGACCGAACATCATAATCGGGAAGAAGCCGGACATGAACATCCCCGCGGTGCCGTCACCGGCATAGAAGCGGTTGATATCACCGTGGAAAACCGTTCCCGCCGCGTTGGTGAATTCACCAATCTGGAACCAGGCGATGGTGTTCAGCACCTGATGCAGACCGGTTGGGATCAGCAGACGGTTGATGAAACCAAAGATACCGGAACCCAGCGCGCCCGCAGAAACGATCCACTCGCCGCCTGCATGGATAGCGTGCTGTACCGGCGGCCAGACGTAACCAAAAATGGCCGCCAGCACCAGACAGAAGAAGCCGGTGGCGATCGGCACAAAGCGTTTGCCGCCGAAGAAGCTCAGGAAGTCCGGCAGTTTAATATCGGACCAACGGTTATAGGCTGCGCCACCAACCAGACCGGTAATGATACCCGCCAGTACACCCATGTTAATTTCTGGGTTGATGGTCACCATCGCTTTGGTTAACACAAAGTAACCTACCGCACCCGCCAGTGCCGCCGCACCTGCGCTGTCTTTCGACCAGCTGGATGCCACGCCGATGGCGAAGATTAATGCGAGGTTATCAAAAATCGCACCGCCCGCCTGGGCAATAAACGCAACGTTAAGTAAATCTGGCTGACCGAATCGCAGCAACAGCGCCGCCACCGGCAGCACCGCGATAGGGAGCTGTAACGCCCTACCGAGTCGCTGGAAAAAACCTAAAATATTCATCTTATTCCCCCTACGAGAACCCTATTTGGCTCGTTTAAAGCCGTATTTTTATTTTGCTGCAAATTGTACTGCCGATGTTCTGTAATCAGATTGTTAGATCATCTGCTACAGAGTGTGTGAAAATTTAATTCGTATCGCAAATTAAACGCGTGTCTTTTGTGAGTTTTGTCACCAAATATCGTTATCATCACTCCCTTTTACTGGCTAAACCAGAAAACTTATTTTATCATTCAAAAAATCAGGTCGGATTGACGCCTGTCTGCGCAAATCCAGGTTACGCTTAAAGATGCCTAATCCGCCAACGGCTTACATTTTACTTATTGAGGTGAATAATGAGACTGATCCCCCTGACTACCGCTGAACAGGTCGGCAAATGGGCTGCTCGCCATATCGTCAATCGTATCAATGCGTTCAAACCGACTGCCGATCGTCCGTTTGTACTGGGCCTGCCGACTGGCGGCACGCCGATGACCACCTATAAAGCGTTAGTCGAAATGCATAAAGCAGGCCAGGTCAGCTTTAAGCACGTTGTCACCTTCAACATGGACGAATATGTCGGTCTGCCGAAAGAGCATCCGGAAAGCTACTACAGCTTTATGCACCGTAATTTCTTCGATCACGTTGATATTCCAGCAGAAAATATCAACCTTCTCAACGGCAACGCCCCGGATATCGAAGCCGAATGCCGCCAGTATGAAGAAAAAATCCGTTCTTACGGAAAAATTCATCTGTTTATGGGGGGTGTAGGTAACGACGGTCATATTGCATTTAACGAACCGGCGTCTTCTCTGGCTTCTCGTACTCGTATCAAAACCCTGACTCATGACACTCGCGTCGCGAACTCTCGTTTCTTTGATAACGATGTTAATCAGGTGCCAAAATATGCCCTGACTGTCGGTGTTGGTACATTGCTGGATGCCGAAGAAGTGATGATTCTGGTGCTGGGTAGTCAGAAAGCACTGGCACTGCAGGCCGCCGTTGAAGGTTGCGTGAACCACATGTGGACCATCAGTTGTCTGCAACTGCATCCAAAAGCGATCATGGTGTGCGATGAACCTTCCACCATGGAGCTGAAAGTTAAGACTTTAAGATATTTCAATGAATTAGAAGCAGAAAATATCAAGGGTCTGTAATTGTTATCCCTGCCCTGGCTCCTTGCTCAGGGCATTATTTTTTAAAATCGGGGGTCAGAATGTATGCATTAACCCAGGGCCGGATCTTTACCGGCCACGAATTTCTTGATGACCACGCGGTTGTTATCGCTGATGGCCTGATTAAAAGCGTCTGTCCGGTAGCGGAACTGCCGCCAGAGATCGAACAACGTTCACTGAACGGGGCCATTCTCTCCCCCGGTTTTATCGATGTGCAGTTAAACGGCTGCGGCGGCGTACAGTTTAACGACACCGCTGAAGCGGTCAGCGTGGAAACGCTGGAAATCATGCAGAAAGCCAATGAGAAATCAGGCTGTACTAACTATCTGCCGACGCTTATCACCACCAGCGATGAGCTGATGAAACAGGGCGTGCGCGTTATGCGCGAGTACCTGGCAAAACATCCGAACCAGGCGTTAGGTCTGCATCTGGAAGGTCCGTGGCTGAATCTGGTAAAAAAAGGCACCCATAATCCGAATTTTGTGCGTAAGCCTGATGCCGCGCTGGTCGATTTCCTGTGTGAGAACGCCGACGTGATTACCAAAGTGACTCTGGCACCGGAAATGGTTCCAGCGGAAGTCATCAGCAAACTGGCAAATGCCGGGATTGTGGTTTCTGCTGGTCACTCCAACGCGACGTTGAAAGAAGCGAAAGCCGGTTTCCGCGCGGGGATTACCTTTGCCACCCATCTGTACAACGCGATGCCGTATATTACCGGTCGTGAACCGGGCCTGGCGGGCGCGATCCTCGACGAAGCTGACATTTATTGCGGTATTATTGCTGATGGCCTGCATGTTGATTACGCCAACATTCGTAACGCTAAACGTCTGAAAGGCGACAAATTGTGTCTGGTTACCGATGCCACCGCGCCAGCAGGTGCCAACATTGAACAGTTCATTTTTGCGGGTAAAACAATATACTACCGTAACGGACTTTGTGTGGATGAGAACGGTACGTTAAGCGGTTCATCCTTAACCATGATTGAAGGCGTGCGTAATCTGGTCGAACATTGTGGTATCGCACTGGATGAAGTGCTGCGTATGGCGACGCTCTATCCGGCACGTGCGATTGGCGTAGAGAAACGTCTCGGCACGCTCGCCGCAGGTAAAGTAGCCAACCTGACTGCATTCACACCTGATTTTAAAATCACCAGGACCATCGTTAACGGTAACGAGGTCGTAACTCAATAAGAGAAAGTATGACACCAGGCGGACAAGCTCAGATAGGTAATGTTGATCTCGTAAAACAGCTTAACAGCGCGGCAGTTTATCGCCTGATTGACCAGTACGGGCCAATCTCGCGGATTCAGATTGCCGAGCAAAGTCAGCTTGCCCCCGCCAGCGTAACCAAAATTACGCGTCAGCTTATCGAACGCGGGCTGATCAAAGAAGTTGATCAGCAGGCCTCCACCGGGGGCCGCCGCGCTATCTCCATCGTCACCGAAACCCGCAATTTCCACGCAATCGGCGTACGGCTTGGTCGTCACGACGCCACCATCACCTTGTTTGATCTCAGCAGCAAAGTGCTGGCAGAAGAACATTACCCGCTCCCGGAACGTACCCAGCAGACGCTGGAACATGCCCTGCTGAATGCCATTGCTCAGTTTATTGATAGCTACCAGCGCAAGCTACGCGAGCTGATCGCGATTTCGGTGATCCTGCCAGGGCTTGTAGACCCGGACAGCGGCAAAATTCATTACATGCCGCATATTCAGGTAGAAAACTGGGGGCTGGTTGAAGCACTGGAAGAGCGTTTTAAAGTGACCTGTTTTGTCGGCCACGATATCCGCAGTCTGGCGCTGGCAGAGCACTACTTCGGTGCAAGTCAGGATTGCGAAGACTCCATTCTGGTGCGTGTCCATCGCGGAACCGGGGCCGGGATTATCTCTAACGGGCGAATTTTTATCGGGCGCAACGGCAACGTCGGTGAAATTGGCCATATTCAGGTCGAACCGCTGGGTGAACGCTGCCACTGCGGCAACTTTGGCTGCCTGGAAACTATCGCCGCCAATGCTGCCATTGAACAACGGGTGTTGAATCTGTTAAAGCAGGGCTACCAGAGCCGTGTGCCTCTGGACGACTGCACCATCAAAACTATCTGCAAAGCCGCGAACAAAGGCGATAGCCTGGCCTCGGAAGTGATTGAATATGTCGGTCGTCATCTGGGTAAAACCATCGCCATTGCTATCAACTTATTTAATCCGCAAAAAATTGTTATTGCTGGAGAAATCACCGAAGCCGATAAAGTGCTGCTCCCTGCTATTGAAAGCTGCATTAATACCCAGGCGCTGAAGGCGTTTCGTACTAATCTACCGGTGGTACGTTCTGAGTTGGATCACCGCTCGGCAATCGGCGCTTTTGCGCTGGTAAAACGCGCCATGCTCAACGGTATTTTGCTCCAGCATTTGCTGGAAAATTAATGTGCTTTTATAGTGGCGCTTATTGTTGTCAATATTCTGGGTAGTCCATGACCATTAAAAATGTAATTTGCGATATCGACGGCGTGCTGATGCACGATAACGTCGCCGTACCGGGTGCAGCGGAATTTTTGCACGGGATTATGGATAAAGGCCTGCCGCTGGTGTTGCTGACCAACTATCCTTCGCAGACCGGGCAAGATCTGGCGAATCGCTTTGCCACTGCCGGTGTCGATGTACCGGATAGCGTGTTTTATACCTCCGCGATGGCGACCGCCGATTTCCTGCGTCGCCAGGAAGGCAAGAAAGCGTATGTGGTGGGCGAAGGCGCACTGATTCATGAACTGTACAAAGCCGGTTTCACTATTACCGATGTGAACCCTGATTTTGTGATTGTTGGCGAAACGCGTTCCTACAACTGGGACATGATGCATAAAGCAGCCTATTTCGTCGCTAACGGTGCACGCTTTATCGCCACCAACCCGGATACCCACGGGCGCGGTTTTTATCCGGCCTGTGGCGCGCTGTGTGCGGGGATCGAGAAAATCTCCGGACGTAAACCGTTCTATGTTGGTAAGCCGAGTCCGTGGATAATCCGCGCGGCATTAAACAAAATGCAGGCGCATTCGGAAGAAACGGTGATTGTCGGCGATAACTTGCGTACCGATATTCTGGCGGGCTTCCAGGCCGGTCTGGAGACGATTCTGGTGCTTTCTGGTGTTTCGTCACTCGACGATATCGACAGTATGCCGTTCCGCCCAAGTTGGATTTACCCATCGGTCGCTGAAATCGACGTTATCTGAATAGCAACCACGCCTCAGGGCGTGGTTTCTTATTTTTACCCATCATTAAAATCACCCCATTCAATAAAACCCGTCAAAAATTATCGATCCATCAATAAATATACCCAAAAGCCCTCCCCTTTTTCATCAATCAGCAATCGCCATTACGTTTTTTATTTTTCCACTGCCAAATCGCTTGCGCACCGTGCTGCTTTGCGGCATTTTTTTAACAAGCAAACACAACACGCAGTAAACACCAGGTTAACGGAGAAGGTTATGTGTTCTATTTTTGGCGTATTCGATATCAAAACAGACGCAGTTGAGCTGCGTAAGAAAGCACTCGAGCTGTCACGCCTGATGCGTCATCGTGGCCCGGACTGGTCCGGTATTTATGCCAGCGATAACGCCATTCTCGCCCACGAACGTCTGTCAATTGTTGACGTTAACGCGGGGGCGCAACCTCTCTACAACCAACAAAAAACTCATGTGCTGGCAGTAAACGGTGAAATCTACAACCACCAGGCATTGCGCGCTGAATATGGCGATCGTTACCAGTTCCAGACCGGGTCTGACTGTGAAGTGATCCTCGCGCTGTATCAGGAAAAAGGGCCGGAATTTCTCGACGACTTGCAGGGCATGTTTGCCTTTGCCCTGTACGACAGCGAAAAAGATGCATATCTGATTGGTCGCGACCATCTGGGGATCATCCCACTGTATATGGGCTATGACGAACACGGTCAGCTGTATGTGGCCTCAGAAATGAAAGCCCTCGTGCCAGTTTGCCGCACGATTAAAGAGTTTCCGGCGGGGAGCTATTTGTGGAGTCAGGACGGCGAAATCCGTTCTTATTATCATCGCGACTGGTTCGACTACGATGCGGTGAAAGATAACGTGACCGACAAAAACGAGCTGCGTCAGGCACTGGAAGATTCCGTTAAAAGCCATCTGATGTCTGATGTGCCTTACGGTGTGCTGCTTTCTGGTGGTCTGGATTCCTCAATTATTTCCGCTATCACCAAGAAATACGCCGCCCGTCGCGTGGAAGATCAGGAACGCTCTGAAGCCTGGTGGCCGCAGTTGCACTCCTTTGCTGTAGGTCTGCCGGGCTCACCGGATCTGAAAGCAGCCCAGGAAGTGGCAAACCATCTGGGCACGGTGCATCACGAAATTCACTTCACTGTACAGGAAGGTCTGGATGCCATCCGCGACGTGATTTACCACATCGAAACTTATGATGTGACCACTATTCGCGCTTCAACACCGATGTATTTAATGTCGCGTAAGATCAAGGCGATGGGCATTAAAATGGTGCTGTCCGGTGAAGGTTCTGACGAAGTGTTTGGCGGTTATCTATACTTCCACAAAGCGCCGAACGCTAAAGAGTTGCATGAAGAGACGGTGCGTAAACTGCTGGCCCTGCATATGTATGACTGCGCGCGTGCCAACAAAGCGATGTCAGCCTGGGGCGTGGAAGCACGCGTTCCGTTCCTCGACAAAAAATTCCTTGATGTGGCGATGCGCATTAACCCACAGGATAAAATGTGCGGTAACGGCAAAATGGAAAAACACATCCTGCGTGAATGTTTTGAAGCGTATCTGCCTGCAAGCGTGGCCTGGCGGCAAAAAGAGCAGTTCTCCGATGGCGTCGGTTACAGTTGGATCGACACCCTGAAAGAAGTGGCAGCGCAGCAGGTTTCTGATCAACAGCTGGAAACTGCCCGCTTCCGCTTCCCGTTCAACACGCCGACCTCAAAAGAAGCGTATCTGTACCGGGAGATCTTTGAAGAATTGTTCCCGCTTCCGAGCGCCGCTGAGTGCGTGCCGGGCGGTCCTTCCGTCGCTTGTTCTTCCGCTAAAGCGATTGAGTGGGATGAAGCGTTCAAGAAAATGGACGATCCGTCTGGTCGCGCGGTTGGCGTTCACCAGTCGGCATATAAATAAGACGTGTAATATTGCCCCGGAGAAATCCGGGGCAATTTCAGTTACTGGGGCGCTTGTTGATTCTGATATGCAGTAAGGAAATGTTCCGGGTTTGCCACATCGATGTTTGACAACTCATTACTGTAGGCCAGTATTTCATAGATTAATTTCCCACCACTATTGTTGAATTCCGAATTTCATCCTGTATGACAAAAGAATGGCTGTAGGGTGGGGAAAAAACACAAAGTAAACAATAATTGACGAATATAGCGCCATGCTGTTCGCAACCTAACCAAACAGTCACTTTCGAGCAATTTTCCTTGAAAAAGAGGTTGACGCTGCAAGGCTCTATACGCATAATGCGCCCCGCAACGCCGATAAGGTATCGCGAAAAAAAAGATGGCTACGTAGCTCAGTTGGTTAGAGCACATCACTCATAATGATGGGGTCACAGGTTCGAATCCCGTCGTAGCCACCATCTTTTTTTGCGGGAGTGGCGAAATTGGTAGACGCACCAGATTTAGGTTCTGGCGCCGCAAGGTGTGCGAGTTCAAGTCTCGCCTCCCGCACCATTCACCAGAAAGCGTTGTACGGATGGGGTATCGCCAAGCGGTAAGGCACCGGTTTTTGATACCGGCATTCCCTGGTTCGAATCCAGGTACCCCAGCCATATTCTTCGAATAAGCGGTTCACCGCCCGGTTATTGGGGTATCGCCAAGCGGTAAGGCACCGGTTTTTGATACCGGCATTCCCTGGTTCGAATCCAGGTACCCCAGCCATCGAAGAAACAATCTGGCTACGTAGCTCAGTTGGTTAGAGCACATCACTCATAATGATGGGGTCACAGGTTCGAATCCCGTCGTAGCCACCAAATTCTGAATGTGTCGAATATGTTCGGCAAATTCAAAAACCAATTTGTTGGGGTATCGCCAAGCGGTAAGGCACCGGATTCTGATTCCGGCATTCCGAGGTTCGAATCCTCGTACCCCAGCCAATTTATTCAAGACGCTTACCTTGTAAGTGCACCCAGTTGGGGTATCGCCAAGCGGTAAGGCACCGGATTCTGATTCCGGCATTCCGAGGTTCGAATCCTCGTACCCCAGCCACATTAAAAAAGCTCGCTTCGGCGAGCTTTTTGCTTTTCTGCGTATATTCAATGCCGAATGCGATGTTGACTCGTCTTATCCTTCAAAGTCGGATGCGACGCTGCCGCGTCTTATCCGACCTACGGTTGGCATGCATCCAGCAATGTTGTGAGGCTACAACCCTAACGCATATTTCAGCGCCTGACGTTTCAACACACCAGCACGCTCCGCCGCCATCAAACCAAGATTACGCACAAAACGCAGCGGTGGCAGATTATTGCTGAATCCGGCATAAAACAGATCCATACCACTTTGCATCATGAAGTTATCCGCCATACGCCGCATCTGGTAACGCTTGAGCACAGGATAACTGGCCCACGCTTCGCCGTAGCTGCGGGCGTTCACCAGAACGTCAATCAGGGCATCGACATCACGATAACCAAGATTCACCCCCTGCCCCGCCAGCGGATGGATGGTATGCGCGGCATCGCCCACCAGCGCAAGCCCCGGCTGCACATACTGCAACGCATGGCGACGTATCAGCGGAAACGCGCCAGCGGCAAGCGGTATTACATACCCAAGACGCGACGGGAAATGCTTCACGATTTCCGCCTGTAGCTGCGCCATATTCATATTCTGCAACTGGCGAATGCGCGCCGGAGAGTCATACCACACCAGCGATGCCCAGTTATCAAACAACGGCAGAAACGCACGCGGTCCGTCCGGGGTAAATTGCTGCCAGGTGCTGTCGCCGGGATCGTTCTCACACTGTACGCTAATTAACATACACGACTGCGCATACTGCCAGGCATGAACGCCAATTCCCGCCATCTGTCGCACCTGCGAATTTGCGCCGTCGGCACCAATCACCAGCTTCGCGAGGATCGTTTCACCGCCCTTCAGTTCCAGCTCCTGAAGATCATTATGGCGATGCAGTGCAATCAGCGAGCCTGGCACACGTAACGTTACTTTCGGATGCGCTTCCAGCGCCTGCCACAACGCCTGTTGCAGGACAGTGTTTTCCACCATGTAGCCAAGCAACGGTAGCTTAAGTTCAGCGGCGTCAAACACGACATGCGCCGTTTCCCACTCCCACGTTTCCAGTCTGCGGTAAGGATGGCAACGCATAGCCTGTACTGCATCCCAGGCCCCTACCCCTTTAAGCAATGATACCGAAGCCGCGCTGATCGCCGAGATCCGCACGTCCGGCTGGCTGTCCGCAACAAACGGCGCAGGCTGGGCATGTTCAATAACCGTTACCGTAAACCCGTGCTGTGCCAGTCCCAGCGCCAGTGCGCCGCCGACCATTCCTCCGCCGACAATGGCAATTTCCGTTGGTTGATTTGTCATGGTCAATAATCCTGTTAGCAATATGCTTTAAGTTTACAGGATTTTTACCCCCAAGGGCTGATAACGCTCATACTGGTCACAACGGCAGCAAAGCATTACACTATGCGCCCTGCATTCCTGGCTACTATTTCGCAAGAGCAAGTCGATGACCAAAAAACTCCATATTAAAACCTGGGGCTGTCAGATGAACGAGTACGATTCATCGAAGATGGCCGATCTGCTGGATGCCACCCACGGCTATCAACTGACCGACGTGGCGGAAGAAGCGGATGTGCTGCTGCTGAACACCTGCTCAATCCGCGAGAAGGCTCAGGAAAAAGTCTTCCATCAGTTGGGTCGCTGGAAACTGTTAAAAGAGAAGAATCCAGACCTGATTATCGGCGTCGGCGGCTGCGTGGCATCGCAAGAAGGCGAGCACATTCGCCAGCGCGCCCACTATGTCGATATTATTTTTGGGCCGCAAACGCTGCACCGCCTGCCGGAGATGATCAACTCCGTGCGCGGCGACCGCAGCCCGGTTGTAGATATCAGCTTCCCGGAAATCGAGAAGTTTGACCGTCTGCCGGAACCGCGCGCCGAAGGGCCGACCGCGTTTGTCTCCATCATGGAAGGCTGCAATAAATATTGCACCTACTGCGTAGTGCCTTACACCCGTGGTGAAGAGGTAAGCCGTCCGTCCGACGATATTCTGTTTGAGATTGCCCAGCTTGCGGCTCAGGGCGTGCGTGAAGTTAACCTGCTCGGCCAGAACGTGAACGCCTGGCGCGGTGAGAACTACGACGGCACCACCGGATCGTTTGCCGATCTGCTGCGTCTGGTTGCGGCGATCGACGGGATCGATCGTATTCGCTTTACCACCAGCCATCCGATCGAATTCACCGACGATATCATCGAAGTGTACCGCGACACGCCGGAGCTGGTGAGCTTCCTGCATCTGCCGGTACAGAGCGGTTCCGATCGCATTCTGAACCTGATGGGACGTACCCATACGGCGCTGGAGTACAAAGCGATCATCCGTAAACTGCGTGCGGCGCGCCCGGATATTCAGATCAGCTCTGACTTCATCGTCGGCTTCCCTGGCGAAACCACCGAAGACTTCGAGAAAACGATGAAGCTGATTGCCGACGTCAATTTCGACATGAGCTACAGCTTTATCTTCTCTGCACGTCCGGGTACACCAGCCGCCGATATGGTTGATGATGTTCCGGAAGAAGAGAAGAAGCAGCGTCTGTATATTCTGCAAGAGCGCATTAATCAGCAAGCGATGGCATGGAGCCGCCGGATGCTCGGCACCACCCAGCGCATTCTGGTAGAAGGGACTTCACGTAAGAGCATCATGGAGCTTTCCGGTCGCACTGAAAATAACCGCGTGGTTAACTTCGAGGGCACACCGGATATGATCGGTAAATTCGTCGATGTAGAAATTACCGACGTCTACCCGAACTCTCTGCGCGGTAAAGTGGTGCGAACTGAAGATGAAATGGGTCTGCGCGTGGCAGAAACACCGGAATCGGTGATTGCCCGTACCCGCAAAGAAAACGACCTTGGCGTGGGTTATTATCAGCCGTAATTCTCAGGCCCGCCGTTCCGGTGGGCCTTGTTTTTTCTCTCTTTATCCCCATCTTTATCGCAATGCTTGCGCCTTTTTCCTGTGGCGTGAATAATTTCCTTATAGGCCGGTGAATGTTCAGCTTCCGGCGGCATACAGATAAGAGGAACGGTTTGAACATAGACACTCGCGAAATCACCCTGGAGCCAGCAGACAATGCGCGTCTGTTGAGCCTGTGCGGCCCGTTTGATGACAACATCAAGCAGCTCGAACGCCGTCTCGGCATCGAGATCAATCGCCGCGATAACCACTTTAAACTGACCGGCCGTCCGATTTGCGTCACCGCTGCGGCAGACATTCTGCGTAGCCTGTATGTCGATACTGCCCCGATGCGTGGTCAGATTCAGGATATCGAACCGGAACAGATCCACCTTGCGATTAAAGAAGCGCGGGTACTGGAGCAAAGCGCGGAGAGCGTGCCGGAGTACGGCAAAGCGGTCAATATCAAGACCAAACGCGGCGTAATTAAGCCGCGCACGCCAAACCAGGCGCAGTACATCGCCAATATTCTCGACCATGACATTACCTTCGGCGTTGGCCCGGCGGGTACGGGTAAAACCTACCTGGCAGTGGCTGCGGCAGTTGATGCCCTGGAGCGTCAGGAAATTCGCCGTATTCTGCTGACTCGTCCGGCGGTCGAAGCCGGTGAGAAACTGGGCTTCCTGCCTGGCGATTTAAGCCAGAAAGTAGACCCGTATCTGCGCCCGCTGTACGACGCGCTGTTTGAAATGCTGGGCTTTGAGAAAGTCGAGAAACTGATTGAGCGCAACGTTATTGAAGTCGCACCGCTGGCCTATATGCGTGGTCGTACGCTGAACGACGCGTTTATCATTCTTGATGAAAGCCAGAACACCACCATCGAACAGATGAAGATGTTCCTGACCCGTATCGGTTTTAACTCAAAAGCGGTTATCACCGGCGACGTCACACAGATCGACCTGCCGCGTAATACCAAGTCTGGTTTGCGTCATGCCATCGAAGTGCTGGCTGATGTCGAAGAGATCAGCTTTAACTTCTTCCACAGCGAAGACGTGGTTCGTCACCCGGTGGTGGCGCGTATCGTTAACGCCTATGAAGCCTGGGAAGAAGCCGAACAAAAACGTAAAGCGGCGCTGGCAGCAGAACGCAAGCGCGAAGAACAGGAACAAAAATGAGTCAGGTGATCCTCGATTTACAACTGGCATGTGAAGATAATTCCGGGTTACCGGAAGAGAGCCAGTTTCAGACATGGCTGAATGCGGTGATCCCGCAGTTTCAGGAAGAATCGGAAGTGACTATTCGCGTGGTCGATACCGCCGAAAGCCACAGTCTGAATCTGACCTATCGCGGTAAGGATAAGCCGACCAACGTGCTCTCCTTCCCGTTTGAAGTACCGCCTGGCATGGAAATGTCGCTACTGGGCGATCTGGTTATCTGCCGTCAGGTGGTTGAGAAGGAAGCTCAGGAGCAAGGCAAACCACTGGAGGCGCACTGGGCGCATATGGTGGTGCACGGCAGTCTGCATTTGTTAGGTTACGATCACATCGAAGATGACGAAGCAGAAGAAATGGAAGCCATCGAAACAGAGATTATGCTTGCTCTGGGCTATGAGGATCCGTACATTGCCGAGAAAGAATAATTTGCCAGGCATTTGACTGGCAGACGTCCCCGCCGTTGGTGATTAACGGCGGCGTTTTGATTAACTAACATGAGAACCCATACGACGCCATGAGCGACGACAATTCACACAGTAGTGACACGATAAGCAACAAGAAGGGATTTTTCTCCCTGTTACTCAGCCAACTTTTCCACGGTGAACCGAAAAACCGTGACGAACTGCTGGCGCTGATCCGTGATTCCGGGCAGAACGACCTTATCGACGAAGATACGCGCGATATGCTCGAAGGGGTGATGGACATCGCAGACCAACGCGTTCGCGACATCATGATCCCCCGCTCCCAGATGATTACCCTGAAACGCAACCAGACGCTGGACGAATGCCTTGATGTCATCATTGAGTCCGCCCACTCACGTTTCCCGGTGATTAGCGAAGACAAAGATCACATTGAAGGGATTCTGATGGCGAAAGACTTGCTGCCGTTTATGCGCAGCGATGCTGAAGCCTTCAGCATGGACAAAGTGTTACGTCAGGCGGTTGTCGTTCCTGAAAGTAAGCGCGTAGACCGGATGCTGAAAGAGTTTCGCTCTCAGCGTTACCACATGGCGATCGTCATTGACGAATTCGGTGGGGTTTCCGGTCTGGTGACCATTGAAGACATCCTGGAACTGATTGTTGGTGAGATTGAAGACGAGTATGACGAAGAAGATGATATCGACTTCCGTCAGCTGAGTCGTCATACCTGGACCGTGCGCGCACTGGCTTCTATTGAAGACTTCAACGAAGCGTTCGGCACCCACTTTAGCGATGAAGAGGTTGACACTATCGGTGGTCTGGTGATGCAGGCATTTGGGCATCTTCCGGCGCGTGGCGAAACCATCGACATCGACGGTTACCAGTTCAAAGTGGCGATGGCCGACAGTCGGCGTATTATTCAGGTTCATGTCAAAATCCCGGATGACTCACCCCAGCCGAAGCTGGATGAATAAAACCGAAACTGGATAGATAACTACATGGCTTTTGCCTCATTAATTGAACGCCAGCGCATTCGCCTGCTGCTGGCGTTATTATTCGGTGCCTGCGGAACGCTGGCCTTCTCTCCTTACGACGTCTGGCCTGCGGCGATTATTTCGCTGATGGGGCTTCAGGCGTTGACCTTTAACCGCCGTCCACTCCAGTCTGCCGCTATTGGCTTTTGCTGGGGATTTGGCCTCTTTGGCAGCGGTATTAACTGGGTCTATGTCAGCATCGCGACCTTTGGCGGAATGCCTGGCCCGGTTAACATCTTCCTGGTGGTACTGCTGGCGGCGTATTTGTCGCTGTATACCGGACTGTTTGCTGGCGTGCTGTCGCGTCTGTGGCCGAAAACCACCTGGCTGCGCGTGGCGATTGCCGCCCCTGCTCTCTGGCAAGTGACCGAGTTTCTGCGCGGTTGGGTACTAACAGGCTTCCCGTGGTTACAGTTCGGCTATAGCCAGATTGATGGCCCGTTAAAAGGGCTGGCACCGATAATGGGCGTGGAAGCCATTAACTTCCTGCTGATGATGGTTAGCGGCCTGCTGGCACTGGCGTTGGTCAAACGCAACTGGCGTCCGCTGGTGGTGGCCGTCGTGCTGTTTGCCCTTCCCTTCCCGCTGCGTTACATCCAGTGGTTTACCCCGCAACCGGAAAAAACTATTCAGGTTTCGATGGTTCAGGGCGATATTCCGCAATCGCTGAAATGGGACGGAGACCAGCTACTTAATACGCTGAAGATTTACTACAACGCAACGGCACCGCTGATGGGCAAATCATCGTTGATTATCTGGCCGGAGTCGGCGATAACCGATCTGGAAATTAATCAGCAACCGTTCCTCAAAGCTCTGGACGGTGAGTTGCGCGATAAAGGTAGCTCGCTGGTCACCGGGATTGTCGACGCGCGTCTCAATAAACAGAACCGCTACGATACCTACAACACCATCATCACACTGGGTAAAGGCGCACCGTACAGCTATGAATCAGCCGATCGCTATAACAAAAACCATCTGGTGCCGTTTGGCGAGTTTGTCCCACTGGAGTCGATACTGCGTCCGTTAGCACCGTTCTTTGATTTGCCGATGTCTTCATTCAGCCGCGGACCATATATTCAGCCACCGCTGTCGTTGAATGGCATTCAACTTACTGCGGCCATTTGCTACGAAATCATTCTCGGCGAGCAAGTGCGCGATAACTTCCGCCCGGATACCGACTATCTGCTGACTATCTCCAACGATGCGTGGTTTGGTAAGTCTATTGGTCCATGGCAGCACTTCCAGATGGCGCGAATGCGTGCGCTGGAGCTGGCGCGCCCACTGTTGCGCAGCACCAACAACGGCATTACGGCGGTGATTGGCCCGCAGGGTGAGATTCAGGCGATGATCCCGCAGTTCACCCGCGAGGTGTTGACCACTAACGTGACACCAACCACCGGACTCACACCGTACGCACGAACCGGCAACTGGCCGCTGTGGGTGCTGACGGCGCTGTTTGGTTTTGCCGCTGTACTGATGAGTCTGCGAGCACGTAAACATTAATGTGCCTGATGTATCCGGCATGAACAAAACATACTTTCTCATTGAGTTGTGGGGCATGATTATCATGCCCTTTTTTCTTACGGTTCAGGGATACAAGCCACATCGCCATATTGGGGATGACGAATAATTGCCTGCGGATCAAGTGAACTTTCTCTGTCCAATTGTATTAGCCCGTTCTTCGCCATAACAAATATCTTTCTACCATCCGCTGAAAAACGAAGATTATTAACGTAGCTGGCAGGATAAACGCCAATAATCTGCCCGGCATTAATATTGAGCAGGATGACATAACCTTGCAGGCCATATGACACCAACGCTAAATACTGACCGTCCGGGCTAATACCCTCAACGGAATAAACGCTCCTGCTACACCATTGCGTCATAATGCTGGCTTGTTGATCCTCAGCTCTTATACGTGAAATCCCCTGGCTATCGGCAAAAATAATCTCACCATTTTTTGGTCGGAATCCCATCGCAGAAACGACACCACGCGCATTACCTGCGGGAAAGTCTTCTTTCTGATGCGTGATGGTATTGATCCGCACGATGTTACCTCTGCCTGCTCCCGGAACCAGTAATGTTTTTTCATCCGGGGAAAGTGCCATAACCCAGGCGCCTGGTTTACCGCTCATCCCCGTCCCGTCGTATTTCTCCAGCGGGATATCCGCCACATGCTGATAAGCCACCAGATCAATCGCTGACACACTATTACTGGTGCGATTCATCACCCAGGCTTTTGTGCCATCACGCGAGAGGATAAAGCTGTCAGGATGTGCGCCGGTGGTAATCGACTGAATAATCTCCCCCGTCGCCACGTTAATGACCGATAACGCATTCGCTTCAAATGAAGTCGCATAAATCAACTTTTCATCCAGGCTTAATGCCAGCGATCTGACGCCCTGATCTTTACAGCCACCACAATGTTTGACTGACTTTTCTTTCGCTATGGGCGCTGTAAAGGTATGCAGGATTTTCTTTTGTCCGAGGTCGAAAACAACAATGCTGTTCGTGTTTTCAATTGCGGCATACAACGTATTACCATCCCGACTGATCGCCATATCATGGATATCGGCAATCTCAGCGAGTAAATCACCACTGGCCTGCTCACGACTTACCGGAGCGGATAATGTTTCCCTGAGGGCGTTGCGCTCCTCCACTAACTGCTGCTTTTTTTGTCGTCGCTCTTGTTCAATCTCCTGCGGATAAAACGCTTCACGCAGGCTTTGCCTGACCTGTAAAACTGATTCATCAATCTGCTGCTGCACAAACCAGATAGTCCCGGTCAGAAGAAGAGTGACCGCAACAACAATCCCGCCTTCCGTAACGAGCCGATTTTGCCCAACTAAACGCGCACTCAGCCAACCCAACGCGCCCCCCGCAATCAGGCCGCCAATGTGGCAAGCGTTATCTATTCCTGTTTGCCGGGTACCATACAACAGTGTCAGCGCCACCATACCCAACAGAGGAAATACTCGCCGCTGGTTTTTATGGTGTGTGCCCGCACCTGAAGCAAGCTGTGTTGCTATCGCAGCGCCCGCTATTCCCATAATTGCCCCGGATGCCCCAACGCTGATGACTATCTGCTCACTTTCGCGTAACGCATAACAGGCGCTGATCAGCCCACCAAAGATGCCGGAGAATAACCAGATAATCAGGAGTCGCCATTTCCCCAGTATCCGTTCCGCTACTGTCCCCACCGCCAGGAGTGCAAACATATTCATCAGCAAATGGGAAAAACTACTGTGCAGAAAAACACTGCTCAATAAGCGCCAGGATTCATCCGACAACGTGAGAGAAGCAACGTTAGCGCCGAGATGGATGAGTGCGGATTGATCGACTTCTTCGTAACTCATCCATTGTGCGAGGTAACAAAATATCCCAACACAGAGCGCAAAAAGGATCAGGGTTATTGCGGGTAATTGAACATTTAACGGCTTAACCGAAGATGCAGACATAAGGTGATTCTTCCTTGAAAAGACTAGTAAAAAGCATTTTCCCGTGTGTAGTTATCATCCCGGCAAACGTCCCACACCGAAAAGTTAACACTGTCCGAAATATGACTTTTTCAAACTGAAATTACAATCGTAATTAATTCACCCCTAAGTATTTTTTGGCATGTAAGTTGCTTTATTTACTGTGTAAGCAATGAAATCAGCCGCAACGCAAACGGGTTGCACCACCACAAATCAGCGGTAGCACCAAAAAGGTGCGGTTTAAGAATTTTGCTTCGGAATGGTGCGGCGCACCTCGCAAAAATAAACAATAAAACAGCAATATCTTTACATTTATCCAAACTAAATGTTACCTAACAAACACAACACTGCACAATAAAGTCGCAGATGATAACAACACAAACACTCACAACGGGTATCCATGCGTTTTTAACGCAGAAGATAAAGGAGTTGGATATGCAATTACGTAAACCTGCCACAGCAATCCTGGCCCTGGCGCTTTCCGCAGGACTGGCACAGGCAGATGACGCCGCCCCGGCAGCAGGCAGCACGCTGGACAAAATCGCCAAAAACGGCGTGATTGTCGTCGGTCACCGTGAATCTTCAGTACCTTTCTCTTATTACGACAATCAGCAAAAAGTGGTGGGCTACTCGCAGGATTACTCCAACGCCATTGTTGAAGCAGTGAAAAAGAAACTCAACAAACCAGACTTACAGGTGAAATTGATTCCGATCACCTCACAAAACCGTATTCCACTGCTGCAAAACGGCACTTTCGATTTTGAATGCGGTTCTACCACCAACAATGCCGAACGCCAAAAACAGGCGGCTTTCTCTGACACTATTTTCGTGGTCGGTACGCGCCTGCTGACCAAAAAGGGCGGCGATATCAAAGATTTTGCCGACCTGAAAGGCAAAGCCGTAGTCGTCACTTCCGGCACCACCTCTGAAGTTTTGCTCAACAAACTGAATGAAGAGCAAAAAATGAATATGCGAATTATCAGCGCCAAAGATCACGGTGACTCTTTCCGTACCCTGGAAAGCGGTCGTGCCGTTGCCTTTATGATGGATGATGCTCTGCTGGCTGGTGAACGTGCGAAAGCGAAGAAACCAGACAACTGGGAAATCGTCGGCAAGCCGCAGTCTCAGGAAGCCTACGGTTGCATGTTGCGTAAAGACGATCCGCAGTTCAAAAAGCTGATGGATGACACCATCGCTCAGGTGCAGACCTCCGGTGAAGCGGAAAAATGGTTTGATAAGTGGTTCAAAAATCCAATTCCGCCGAAAAACCTGAACATGAATTTCGAACTGTCAGACGAAATGAAAGCACTGTTCAAAGAACCGAATGACAAGGCACTGAACTAATTACAAGAACCAGGGGCGGAAATTCCAGCCCTCTCGATTGTTACGTAGCACGGACAGACTATACGCCTGGTGGTCGTTCCCCATCGGGCCAGAAAACCGCAATACGCTGGGTAACAATCTTCGAGGGTAGCAGTTAACGCTGCTACCCTCTTTTTTCTGGAGTAGATTTATGTCTATAGACTGGAACTGGGGTATTTTTTTACAACAAGCCCCGTTCGGCAACACCACCTATCTTGGTTGGATCTGGAGTGGCTTTCAGGTGACGATCGCTTTGTCGATCTGCGCCTGGATTATCGCTTTCCTCGTCGGTTCATTTTTCGGCATTTTACGTACCGTTCCAAACCGTTTTCTCTCCGGTCTGGGTACGTTGTATGTCGAACTGTTCCGCAACGTGCCGTTGATTGTGCAATTCTTTACCTGGTACCTGGTGATCCCGGAGCTGCTGCCAGAGAAAATCGGCATGTGGTTTAAGGCCGAGCTGGACCCTAATATTCAATTTTTCCTTTCATCCATGCTCTGCCTGGGGCTGTTTACCGCCGCCCGTGTTTGCGAACAGGTACGCGCCGCTATTCAGTCGCTGCCGCGTGGGCAAAAAAATGCCGCGCTGGCGATGGGTCTGACGCTACCGCAGGCTTACCGCTACGTACTGCTGCCTAATGCTTATCGCGTTATCGTCCCGCCGATGACCTCCGAGATGATGAACCTGGTGAAAAACTCGGCCATCGCCTCGACTATCGGTCTGGTGGATATGGCGGCGCAGGCGGGTAAATTGCTCGATTACTCGGCCCACGCCTGGGAGTCGTTTACCGCCATCACGCTGGCGTATGTATTGATTAACGCTTTTATCATGCTGGTGATGACGCTGGTTGAACGTAAAGTTCGCCTGCCCGGCAACATGGGGGGCAAATAATGTACGAGTTTGACTGGAGTTCCATTGTTCCTTCCCTGCCATATCTGCTCGACGGGCTGGTGATCACGCTGAAAATCACCGTCACGGCAGTGGTGATTGGTATTTTGTGGGGCACCATGCTGGCGGTGATGCGCTTGTCCAGCTTTGCGCCCGTAGCGTGGTTTGCCAAAGCCTACGTTAACGTATTCCGCTCGATTCCTTTAGTTATGGTTTTGCTGTGGTTTTACCTGATCGTACCGGGTTTTCTGCAAAACGTGCTGGGATTATCACCCAAAAATGATATCCGTTTAATTTCGGCGATGGTGGCGTTTTCGATGTTTGAAGCGGCCTACTATTCAGAGATTATCCGTGCTGGTATTCAAAGTATTTCTCGTGGTCAGTCGAGCGCCGCGCTGGCGTTGGGAATGACTCACTGGCAGTCGATGAAACTGATTATTCTGCCGCAGGCGTTCCGCGCGATGGTGCCGCTGTTGCTCACTCAGGGCATCGTACTGTTTCAGGATACCTCACTGGTGTATGTGTTATCTCTGGCCGATTTCTTCCGTACCGCCTCAACCATTGGTGAGCGTGATGGTACGCAGGTTGAGATGATCCTGTTTGCCGGATTTGTTTATTTCGTTATTAGCCTTAGCGCGTCGTTGTTGGTCAGCTACTTGAAAAGAAGGACAGCATAATGATTACCCTGAAAAATGTTTCAAAATGGTATGGTCACTTTCAGGTGCTGACCGACTGCTCAACCGAAGTGAAAAAAGGCGAAGTTGTGGTGGTTTGCGGCCCGTCTGGTTCCGGTAAATCAACGCTGATTAAAACAGTCAACGGCCTCGAACCGGTGCAGCAAGGTGAAATCACCGTCGATGGCATCGTGGTTAACGACAAGAAAACCGATCTGGCGAAACTGCGTTCCCGCGTCGGGATGGTGTTTCAGCATTTCGAGCTGTTCCCCCATCTGTCGATTATCGAAAACCTGACCCTGGCGCAGGTGAAAGTGCTTAAACGCAATAAAGCGCCGGCTCGTGAAAAAGCATTGAAATTGCTGGAGCGCGTCGGGCTTTCCGCACATGCCAATAAGTTTCCGGCGCAGCTTTCCGGCGGTCAGCAGCAGCGTGTGGCGATCGCTCGCGCATTGTGCATGGATCCTATTGCCATGCTGTTCGACGAACCAACGTCGGCGCTGGATCCGGAGATGATCAACGAAGTGCTGGACGTGATGGTCGAACTGGCGAACGAAGGAATGACGATGATGGTGGTGACCCACGAAATGGGCTTTGCCCGTAAAGTGGCGAATCGGGTGATCTTTATGGACGAGGGTAAAATTATCGAAGACTCGCCGAAAGGCGCTTTCTTCGATAATCCAAAATCGGACCGCGCAAAAGACTTCCTCGCAAAAATCCTGCATTAATCACTCTGGCGCGCATACTCAATTGCGCGCCATCTCACGCTTTCTCGTTTCGTCCCTCGTATCTGTTACATCCCGGCGTTACCCTTGTCGCAAAGAAACACACAACAAGGAGCAACAATGGCACTGCCAATTCTGTTAGATTGCGACCCAGGTCATGACGACGCTATCGCAATAGTTCTCGCCCTCGCCTCACCAGAGCTTGATGTCAAAGCAATTACGTCTTCCGCCGGAAACCAGACACCAGAAAAAACCTTACGCAATGTTCTGCGTATGCTGACCTTGCTTAATCGCACCGATATTCCGGTAGCAAGCGGTGCGGTAAAACCGTTAATGCGTAATTTGATTATTGCGGACAACGTGCACGGCGAAAGCGGTCTCGACGGCCCGGCATTACCGGAACCGACGTTCGCACCGCAAAACTGTACGGCGGTGGAGCTGATGGCGAAAACGCTGCGTGAAAGTGAGGAACCTGTCACCATTGTTTCTACCGGACCGCAAACTAACGTTGCCTTGCTGCTCAATAGCCACCCGGAACTGCATAGCAAAATTGCCCGTATCGTGATTATGGGCGGCGCAATGGGGCTTGGTAACTGGACGCCTGCGGCTGAATTTAATATTTACGTTGACCCGGAAGCGGCAGAAATTGTCTTCCAGTCAGGAATTCCGGTGGTGATGGCCGGTCTGGATGTTACTCACAAAGCACAAATCCACGTTGAAGACACTGAGCGTTTCCGCGCGATTGGCAACCCTGTTTCAACCATTGTTGCCGAACTGCTGGATTTCTTCCTCGAATATCACAAAGACGAAAAATGGGGCTTTGTCGGCGCACCACTGCATGACCCATGCACCATCGCCTGGCTGTTGAAACCGGAGTTGTTTACCACTGTTGAGCGCTGGGTTGGCGTGGAAACACAAGGGAAATATACCCAGGGTATGACAGTTGTTGATTATTATTATCTGACTGGCAATAAACCGAATGCCACCGTAATGGTCGATGTTGATCGTCAGGGCTTTGTTGATTTACTAGCTGATCGTCTGAAATTTTACGCTTAATCACTCGCCGGATGACATCACGCCATCCGGCGCCACTCATTTCATTACGGCTCGAACGGGCGTCTCTGGAACTGATCATGACCACATTTCGGGCATAGCGTCAGCACTTCCGGTGTATAGATCGGGAGATGGAAGTGACATTTCTCGCAGACCAGATTTCCCAGCCCTACCACTTCTCCGCTGTGATAAACCCCGTGATGATTGAGGTCCTGGAAAACTTCGCGCCATTCAAGCTGCGTTTTATCGGTGATGTCTGCCAGCTCCTGCCACAAGCTTTCTTTAATCACCCGCATAAAGACGCTGTCAGACTCTTCTTTCAGGCTCTCTTCATAGCTCATGGCGAACTCTTCCAGGTCACGTCTGACAGCTCGCGTCAGCTCATCGACCTCGGTTCGCGTTAACTCCCCTGTTTTTATTACGCGCTCGCGCGCCTGTTCCACCAGTGCGTCGATATCACGTTCGCCATTGCGCAGGCGTTCGCTCAGTGACGCGACCAGTTCACGGTAATATTGAGCAACCTTGTTCATCGTTTCATCTCCCGGGTCGTTAACTGACTATAATAATAGACGTTCTTTGTTCCTTGCTTTGCTAATACGCCCACAAACTCTGTAAATTAATGTATGAATAATCCGGGCATCATTTCAACGTCGAGTGCGCGAAAGGCTGTTTTGACGCGGGCGTTTGGGCTATGCTATGCGGATCTGAAAAACCACATCAACGCTACATTTGTAGCCGTATTGAAAACAGGACCACTGGCTGCCATGCAAGAGCAATACCGCCCGGAAGAGATAGAATCCAAAGTACAGCTTCACTGGGATGAGAAGCGCACATTTGAAGTAACCGAAGACGAGAGCAAAGAGAAGTATTACTGCCTGTCTATGCTTCCCTATCCTTCTGGTCGACTACACATGGGCCACGTTCGCAACTACACCATCGGTGACGTGATCGCCCGCTACCAGCGCATGCTGGGCAAAAACGTCCTGCAGCCAATCGGCTGGGACGCATTTGGTCTGCCTGCGGAAGGCGCGGCGGTGAAAAACAACACCGCGCCAGCACCGTGGACGTACGACAACATCGCGTATATGAAAAACCAGCTCAAAATGCTGGGCTTTGGTTATGACTGGAGCCGCGAGCTGGCGACCTGTACGCCGGAATACTACCGTTGGGAACAGAAATTCTTCACCGAACTGTATAAAAAAGGCCTGGTATATAAGAAGACTTCTGCGGTCAACTGGTGCCCGAACGACCAGACCGTACTGGCGAACGAACAAGTTATCGACGGCTGCTGCTGGCGCTGCGATACCAAAGTTGAGCGTAAAGAGATCCCGCAGTGGTTTATCAAAATCACTGCTTACGCTGACGAGCTGCTCAACGATCTGGATAAACTGGATCACTGGCCAGACACCGTTAAAACAATGCAGCGTAACTGGATCGGTCGTTCCGAAGGCGTGGAAATCACCTTCAACGTTAACGACTATGACAACACGCTGACCGTTTACACTACCCGCCCGGACACCTTTATGGGTTGTACCTACCTGGCGGTGGCTGCGGGTCATCCGCTGGCACAGAAAGCGGCGGAAAATAATCCTGAACTGGCCGCCTTTATTGACGAATGCCGTAACACCAAAGTTGCCGAAGCTGAAATGGCGACGATGGAGAAAAAAGGCGTCGATACTGGCTTTAAAGCGGTTCACCCATTAACGGGCGAAGAAATTCCCGTTTGGGCAGCAAACTTCGTATTGATGGAATACGGCACGGGCGCAGTTATGGCAGTTCCGGGTCACGACCAGCGCGACTACGAGTTTGCCTCTAAATACGGCCTGAACATCAAACCGGTTATCCTGGCAGCTGACGGCTCTGAGCCAGATCTTTCTCAGCAAGCCCTGACTGAAAAAGGCGTGCTGTTCAACTCTGGCGAGTTTAATGGTCTTGACCATGAAGCGGCCTTCAACGCCATCGCCGATAAACTGACTGCGATGGGCGTTGGCGAGCGTAAAGTGAACTACCGCCTGCGCGACTGGGGTGTTTCTCGTCAGCGTTACTGGGGCGCGCCGATTCCGATGGTGACGCTGGAAGACGGTACCGTAATGCCGACCCCGGACGACCAGCTGCCGGTGATCCTGCCGGAAGATGTGGTGATGGACGGCATTACCAGCCCGATTAAAGCAGATCCGGAATGGGCAAAAACTACCGTTAACGGTATGCCAGCACTGCGTGAAACCGACACTTTCGACACCTTTATGGAGTCCTCCTGGTACTATGCGCGCTACACTTGCCCGGAGTACAAAGAAGGTATGCTGGATTCCAAAGCGGCTAACTACTGGCTGCCGGTGGATATTTACATTGGTGGTATCGAACACGCCATTATGCACCTGCTCTACTTCCGCTTCTTCCACAAACTGATGCGTGATGCAGGCATGGTGAACTCTGACGAACCAGCGAAACAGTTGCTGTGTCAGGGTATGGTGCTGGCAGATGCCTTCTACTATGTTGGTGAAAACGGCGAACGTAACTGGGTTTCCCCGGTTGATGCTATCGTTGAACGTGACGAGAAAGGCCGTATCGTGAAAGCGAAAGATGCGGCAGGCCATGAACTGGTTTATACCGGCATGAGCAAAATGTCCAAGTCGAAGAACAACGGTATCGACCCGCAGGTGATGGTTGAACGTTACGGCGCGGACACCGTTCGTCTGTTTATGATGTTTGCTTCTCCGGCTGATATGACTCTCGAATGGCAGGAATCCGGCGTGGAAGGGGCTAACCGCTTCCTGAAACGTGTCTGGAAACTGGTGTACGAGCACACAGCAAAAGGTGATGTTGCGGCACTGAACGTCGATGCGCTGACTGAAGATCAGAAAGCGCTGCGTCGCGATGTGCATAAAACTATCGCTAAAGTAACCGATGATATCGGCCGTCGTCAGACCTTCAACACCGCAATTGCGGCGATTATGGAGCTGATGAACAAACTGGCGAAAGCACCGACCGATGGCGAGCAGGATCGCGCCCTGATGCAGGAAGCGCTGCTGGCGGTAGTCCGTATGCTTAACCCGTTCACCCCGCACATCTGCTTCACGCTGTGGCAGGAACTGAAAGGCGAAGGCGATATCGACAACGCGCCGTGGCCGGTTGCTGACGAAAAAGCGATGGTGGAAGACTCCACGCTGGTCGTGGTGCAGGTTAACGGTAAAGTCCGTGCAAAAATCACCGTTCCGGTGGACGCAACGGAAGAACAGGTTCGCGAACGTGCTGGCCAGGAACATCTGGTAGCAAAATATCTTGATGGCGTTACTGTACGTAAAGTGATTTACGTACCCGGTAAACTCCTCAATCTGGTCGTTGGCTAAGCGCGGGAGGAAGCGTGCGATATCTGGCAACATTGTTGTTATCTCTGGCGGTGTTAATCACCGCCGGGTGTGGCTGGCATCTGCGTGACACCACGCAGGTTCCTTCCACTATGAAGGTCATGATCCTGGACTCAGGCGATCCGAACGGGCCATTAAGCCGTGCGGTGCGTAATCAGTTACGTCTGAATGGTGTCGAGTTGCTTGATAAAGAAACCACGCGTAAGGACGTTCCATCCTTGCGTTTGGGTAAAGTGAGCATCGCGAAAGATACCGCATCGGTATTCCGTAACGGTCAAACAGCAGAGTATCAGATGATCATGACGGTGAATGCGACCGTGTTGATCCCCGGCCGTGATATCTACCCGATTAGCGCCAAAGTCTTCCGTTCGTTCTTCGATAACCCGCAAATGGCGTTAGCGAAAGATAACGAACAAGACATGATCGTAAAAGAGATGTACGACCGTGCTGCCGAACAGCTGATTCGTAAGCTGCCAAGCATCCGTGCTGCGGATATTCGTTCCGACGAAGAACAGACGTCGACCACAACGGATACTCCGGCAACGCCTGCACGCGTCTCCACCACGCTGGGTAACTGATGATTCGGTTGTACCCGGAACAACTCCGCGCGCAGCTCAATGAAGGGCTGCGCGCGGCGTATCTTTTACTTGGTAACGATCCTCTGTTATTGCAGGAAAGCCAGGACGCTGTTCGTCAGGTCGCTGCGGCTCAAGGGTTCGAAGAACACCACACTTTTTCCATTGATCCCAACACCGACTGGAATGCGATTTTTTCGTTATGCCAGGCCATGAGCCTGTTTGCCAGTCGACAAACGCTATTGCTGTTGTTACCCGAAAACGGACCGAATGCGGCGATCAATGAACAACTTCTCACACTCACCGGACTTCTGCATGACGATCTACTGTTGATCGTCCGCGGTAATAAATTAAGCAAAGCGCAAGAAAATGCCGCCTGGTTTACTGCTCTTGCGAATCGCAGCGTGCAGGTGACCTGTCAGACACCGGAGCAGGCTCAGCTGCCCCGCTGGGTTGCTGCGCGCGCAAAACAGCTCAACTTAGAACTGGATGACGCTGCAAATCAGGTGCTCTGCTACTGTTATGAAGGTAACCTGCTGGCGCTGGCCCAGGCACTGGAGCGTTTATCGCTACTCTGGCCGGACGGCAAACTGACATTACCGCGCGTTGAACAGGCGGTGAATGATGCCGCGCATTTCACCCCTTTTCATTGGGTTGATGCTTTGTTGATGGGAAAAAGTAAGCGCGCGTTGCATATTCTTCAGCAACTGCGTCTGGAAGGCAGCGAACCGGTTATTTTGTTGCGCACATTACAACGTGAACTGTTGTTACTGGTTAACCTGAAACGCCAGTCTGCCCATACGCCACTGCGTGCGTTGTTTGATAAGCATCGGGTATGGCAGAACCGCCGGGGCATGATGAGCGAGGCGTTAAATCGCTTAAGCCAGTCGCAGTTACGTCAGGCCGTGCAACTCCTGACACGAACGGAACTCACCCTCAAACAAGATTACGGTCAGTCAGTGTGGGCAGAGCTTGAAGGGTTATCTCTTCTGTTGTGCCATAAACCCCTGGCGGACGTATTTATCGACGGTTGATATGAAATCTTTACAGGCTCTGTTTGGCGGCACCTTTGATCCGGTGCACTATGGTCATCTTAAACCCGTGGAAACGCTGGCGAATTTGATTGGTCTGACGCGGGTCACAATCATCCCTAATAATGTTCCTCCGCATCGTCCCCAGCCGGAAGCAAACAGCATGCAGCGTAAACACATGCTTGAACTGGCGATTGCCGACAAGCCATTATTTACTCTTGATGAACGCGAGCTAAAGCGCAATGCCCCCTCTTACACTGCGCAAACACTGAAAGAGTGGCGGCAGGAGCAAGGACCGGACGTGCCGCTGGCGTTTATTATTGGTCAGGATTCATTGCTGACCTTTCCGACCTGGTACGAATACGAAACGATACTCGACAATGCACATTTGATCGTCTGTCGGCGTCCTGGTTACCCACTTGAAATGGCACAACCACAATATCAGCAATGGCTGGAGGATCATTTGACACATAACCCGGAAGATCTTCACCTTCAGCCTGCCGGTAAAATTTATCTGGCTGAAACGCCGTGGTTTAACATCTCGGCGACCATCATCCGCGAACGTTTGCAAAATGGTGAATCGTGTGAGGATTTATTACCGGAACCGGTACTGACTTACATTAACCAACAAGGCTTGTATCGCTGATACCTGTCGTTAAGGAGGGCATGATGCGACTGTGGTTAATTCGTCATGGTGAAACGCAAGCGAATGTCGATGGTCTGTACAGCGGTCATGCGCCCACACCCCTGACCGCGCGCGGTATTGAGCAAGCGCAAAATCTGCATACGCTGCTACATGATGTTTCCTTTGACCTGGTTTTATGCAGTGAACTGGAACGGGCACAGCATACCGCGCGACGGGTTCTCAGTGACCGCCAGCACCCCGTTCATATCATCCCTGAACTCAATGAAATGTTTTTTGGCGACTGGGAGATGCGACATCATCGTGACCTCATGCAAGAAGATGCCGAAAACTATAGCGCGTGGTGCAATGACTGGCAGCATGCTATCCCCACGAACGGTGAAGGATTTCAGGCATTTTCGCAACGTGTGGAACGATTTATCGCAAGGCTTAGTGAATATCAGCACTATCAGAATATTTTAGTCGTCAGCCATCAGGGCGTACTGAGTCTGTTAATTGCTCGTTTAATTGGCATGCCTGCCGAGTCTATGTGGCATTTCCGCGTTGACCAGGGGTGTTGGAGCGCCATTGATATCAACCAAAAATTCGCGACGCTACGCGTCCTCAATAGCCGTGCCATCTGGGTCGAGAATGCATGACTTTTCTGTTTTTTTACGGGTAAGCCGCAACGACCATTGACAGCCCCGGGCAGGCTGATATTCTCCGCAGCCAGACTTTTTCCGCCAGACACGACTTTGTAGAAATTGTTTTACAAAAATGGCGATGCAATCTGCGGCGCGGGGTGGGATGATAGCCCACTTTCGAAAGCCGATTCGGCGACAATTGTCCCGAAATCGCCTCTGGTTCAGGTATACTGACAGACCATTTTTATCTATTTGATTCACCCAGGGGGAAAACTTGCAGGGTAAAGCACTCCAGGATTTTGTTATCGACAAAATTGATGACCTCAAAGGTCAGGACATCATCGCCTTAGACGTTCAGGGCAAATCCAGCATCACCGACTGCATGATCATCTGTACGGGTACGTCCAGCCGCCATGTTATGTCCATTGCTGATCACGTTGTGCAGGAGTCTCGCGCAGCGGGCCTGTTACCGCTCGGCGTAGAAGGTGAAAACAGCGCCGACTGGATTGTCGTGGATTTGGGCGATGTGATTGTCCATGTCATGCAGGAAGAGAGCCGTCGCCTGTATGAACTGGAAAAACTCTGGAGTTAATGCGTGAAGCTGCAACTTGTCGCCGTGGGAACGAAAATGCCGGACTGGGTACAAACCGGTTTTACCGAGTACCTGCGTCGTTTTCCGAAAGATATGCCCTTCGAGCTGATTGAAATTCCGGCCGGAAAACGCGGCAAGAATGCGGACATCAAGCGCATACTCGACAAAGAGGGTGAGCAGATGTTGGCGGCCGCAGGCAAAAACCGCATTGTCACCCTCGATATTCCAGGCAAGCCCTGGGATACGCCGCAGTTAGCCGCTGAGCTGGAACGCTGGAAGCTGGATGGTCGCGACGTCAGTCTACTGATTGGCGGGCCTGAAGGGTTGTCGCCTGCCTGTAAAGCGGCGGCGGAGCAGAGCTGGTCGCTGTCGGCACTTACCCTTCCCCATCCGCTGGTTCGCGTGCTGGTCGCAGAGAGTCTGTACCGGGCGTGGAGCATCACCACCAACCATCCTTATCACCGTGAGTGATAAGTGAGCTTTGAGTAGAAAACGCAGCGGATGAAACTACAGAACTCTTTTCGCGACTATACGGCAGAGTCCGCGCTGTTTGTGCGCCGGGCGCTGGTCGCCTTTTTGGGGATTTTGCTGCTGACCGGCGTGCTTATCGCCAACCTGTATAATCTGCAAATTGTTCGCTTTACCGACTACCAGACCCGCTCTAATGAAAACCGCATTAAGCTGGTGCCTATCGCACCCAGCCGCGGCATTATCTACGACCGTAACGGTATCCCTCTGGCTCTCAACCGCACTATCTACCAGATAGAAATGATGCCGGAGAAAGTCGATAACGTGCAGCAAACGCTGGACGCTTTGCGCAGCGTGGTTGATCTGACCGATGATGATATTGCTGCATTCCGAAAAGAGCGCGCACGTTCACACCGTTTCACCTCTATTCCGGTGAAAACTAACCTGACCGAAGTACAAGTAGCTCGCTTTGCCGTCAACCAGTACCGTTTTCCTGGCGTCGAAGTTAAAGGCTATAAACGTCGTTACTATCCTTACGGTTCAGCGTTGACCCACGTCATCGGCTATGTGTCGAAAATCAACGATAAAGACGTCGAACGCCTGAATAATGACGGCAAACTGGCCAACTATGCGGCAACGCATGATATCGGTAAGCTGGGCATTGAACGTTACTATGAAGACGTGCTGCACGGTCAGACCGGTTATGAAGAGGTTGAAGTTAACAACCGTGGGCGTGTTATCCGCCAGTTAAAAGAAGTACCACCGCAAGCCGGACACGATATTTACCTGACGCTGGATCTCAAACTCCAGCAATATATTGAAACGCTGCTGGCGGGTAGCCGCGCAGCTGTGGTAGTCACCGATCCGCGTACAGGTGGGGTGTTGGCGCTGGTTTCCACGCCTAGTTATGACCCAAACCTGTTTGTTGACGGTATCTCCAGCAAAGATTATTCCGCCTTGCTGAACGACCCGAATACACCGTTGGTGAACCGCGCCACACAGGGGGTTTATCCTCCCGCGTCTACAGTTAAACCCTATGTTGCGGTTTCGGCATTGAGTGCCGGGGTGATCACGCGCAATACGACGCTGTTTGACCCCGGCTGGTGGCAACTTCCAGGTTCGGAAAAACGTTATCGTGACTGGAAAAAATGGGGCCACGGGCGTCTGAATGTCACAAGATCGCTGGAAGAATCTGCGGATACCTTCTTCTATCAGGTGGCCTACGATATGGGGATCGATCGCCTCTCCGAATGGATGGGGAAATTCGGTTATGGTCATTACACCGGTATCGACCTGGCGGAAGAACGTTCCGGTAACATGCCAACCCGCGAATGGAAACAAAAACGCTTTAAAAAACCGTGGTATCAGGGTGACACCATTCCGGTTGGTATCGGTCAGGGTTACTGGACGGCGACCCCTATCCAGATGAGTAAGGCACTGATGATCCTGATTAATGACGGTATCGTGAAGGTTCCGCATTTGCTGATGAGCACCGCCGAAGACGGCAAACAGGTGCCATGGGTACAACCGCATGAACCGCCCGTCGGCGATATTCATTCCGGTTACTGGGAGCTGGCGAAAGACGGTATGTACGGTGTTGCTAACCGCCCTAACGGTACGGCGCATAAATATTTTGCCAGCGCACCGTACAAAATTGCGGCGAAATCCGGTACCGCTCAGGTCTTCGGTCTGAAAGCGAACGAAACCTATAATGCGCACAAAATTGCCGAGCGTTTACGTGACCACAAACTGATGACCGCCTTTGCGCCATACAACAATCCGCAAGTGGCTGTCGCCATGATTCTGGAGAACGGTGGCGCGGGTCCGGCGGTTGGTACGCTGATGCGCCAGATCCTCGACCACATTATGCTGGGTGATAACAACACCGATCTGCCTGCGGAAAATCCAGCGGTTGCCGCAGCGGAGGACCATTAATCATGACGGATAATCCGAATAAAAAAACATTCTGGGATAAAGTCCATCTCGATCCCACAATGCTGCTGATCTTACTGGCATTGCTGGTTTACAGCGCCCTGGTTATCTGGAGCGCCAGCGGTCAGGATATTGGCATGATGGAGCGTAAAATCGGCCAGATTACGATGGGTCTGGTCATCATGGTGGTGATGGCGCAAATTCCTCCACGCGTTTATGAAGGCTGGGCCCCCTATCTCTATATCATCTGTATTATTTTGCTGGTGGCGGTAGATGCTTTCGGTGCCATCTCTAAAGGCGCTCAACGCTGGCTGGACCTCGGTATTGTTCGTTTTCAACCGTCGGAAATTGCCAAGATAGCCGTACCGTTGATGGTTGCACGCTTTATCAACCGCGACGTTTGCCCACCTTCATTGAAGAATACAGCTATCGCGCTGGTGCTGATATTTATGCCCACGCTGCTGGTGGCTGCACAGCCTGACCTGGGAACATCAATCCTCGTTGCGCTTTCCGGCCTGTTTGTACTGTTCCTCTCTGGCCTTAGCTGGCGTCTGATTGGCGTCGCAGTAGTGCTGGTAGCGGCGTTCATTCCGATTCTGTGGTTCTTCCTGATGCATGATTACCAGCGCCAGCGCGTAATGATGCTCCTGGACCCGGAATCAGACCCACTCGGCGCAGGCTATCACATTATTCAGTCTAAAATTGCTATTGGCTCCGGCGGATTACGCGGCAAAGGCTGGCTGCACGGCACTCAGTCACAGCTTGAATTTCTCCCCGAACGCCATACCGACTTTATCTTCGCGGTACTGGCGGAAGAGCTGGGATTAGTGGGCATTTTGATTCTGCTCGCTCTCTACATTCTGCTGATCATGCGCGGGCTGTGGATAGCCGCCAGAGCGCAAACCACCTTTGGTCGCGTCATGGCTGGCGGCTTAATGCTGATATTATTCGTTTATGTCTTCGTAAATATTGGTATGGTAAGCGGTATTCTGCCGGTTGTAGGGGTTCCGCTCCCACTGGTCAGTTATGGAGGATCGGCGCTAATTGTGCTGATGGCTGGGTTCGGGATTGTAATGTCAATCCACACCCACAGGAAAATGTTGTCGAAAAGCGTGTAAGAGGTGCGCAATGCGTAAGCAGTGGCTCGGGATCTGCATCGCGGCAGGAATGCTCGCGGCATGTACAAGCGATGATGGTCAGCAACAGACGGTAAGTGTACCGCAGCCTGCGGTATGTAACGGCCCCATAGTTGAAATTAGCGGGGCAGACCCGCGTTTCGAACCACTGAACGCGACGGCAAATCAGGATTACCAGCGCGACGGTAAAAGCTACAAAATCGTGCAGGATCCGTCTCGATTTAGCCAGGCGGGACTGGCGGCAATCTATGATGCCGAACCCGGCAGTAACCTGACGGCCTCTGGCGAAGCTTTCGATCCGACACAGTTGACGGCGGCCCATCCAACGCTTCCAATCCCCAGCTACGCCAGAATCACTAACCTGGCTAACGGGCGAATGATCGTGGTGCGCATTAATGATCGCGGCCCTTATGGCAACGACCGCGTGATTTCGCTTTCTCGCGCGGCAGCTGACCGTCTTAACACGTCAAACAACACCAAAGTTCGTATCGATCCGATTATTGTCGCCCAGGATGGTTCGCTTTCTGGTCCTGGTATGGCTTGTACCACAGTCGCCAAACAGACTTACGCCCTGCCAGCACCTCCCGATTTAAGCGGTGGCGCGGGAACAAGTTCAGTGCCTGTCCCGCAGGGTGACATTCTTCCGGTCAGTAATTCGACGCTAAAAAGCGAAGATCCGACCGGCGCGCCGGTAACCAGCAGCGGTTTCCTCGGCGCACCAACGACCTTAGCGCCTGGTGTACTGGAAGGCAGCGAACCGACGCCTGCGCCACAGCCCGTTGTTACAGCTCCGTCGACAACGCCTGCAACCTCACCTGCAATGGTGACACCGCAAGCCGCCTCGCAAAGCGCCAGCGGCAACTTTATGGTGCAAGTCGGGGCCGTTAGCGATCAGGCTCGTGCGCAACAGTACCAACAGCAACTGGGACAGAAGTTCGGCGTCCCCGGTCGCGTAACTCAAAATGGCGCGGTCTGGCGGATCCAGCTTGGCCCATTCGCCAGCAAAGCCGAAGCCAGTACCTTGCAGCAACGTTTGCAAACCGAAGCCCAATTACAGTCATTTATTACCACCGCGCAGTAGCGTAAAGCAGGCATCTGATGTGTCAATTTCTGTAAATGACGTTAACAAAGTCACGCGGAAAGTCAGATGCCTGCCGGTAGTGCATTTGCTATAGTAGGGCACTTTTTTTAATTCCATCACGGATGTCGTAGTTCAGACCATGAATACCATTTTTTCCGCTCGTATCATGAAGCGCCTGGCGCTCACCACGGCTCTTTGCACAGCCTTTATCTCTGCTGCACATGCCGATGACCTGAATATCAAAACCATGATCCCGGGTGTACCGCAGATCGACGCGGAGTCCTACATCCTGATTGACTACAACTCCGGCAAAGTACTCGCCGAACAGAACGCTGATGTCCGCCGCGATCCTGCCAGCCTGACCAAAATGATGACCAGTTACGTTATCGGCCAGGCAATGAAAGCCGGTAAATTTAAAGAAACTGATTTAGTCACTATCGGCAACGACGCATGGGCCACCGGTAACCCGGTGTTTAAAGGTTCTTCGCTGATGTTCCTCAAACCGGGCATGCAGGTTCCGGTTTCTCAGCTGATCCGCGGTATTAACCTGCAATCGGGTAACGATGCTTGTGTCGCCATGGCCGATTTTGCCGCTGGTAGCCAGGACGCTTTTGTTGGCTTGATGAACAGCTACGTTAACGCCCTGGGCCTGAAAAATACCCACTTCCAGACGGTACACGGTCTGGATGCTGATGGTCAGTACAGCTCCGCGCGAGATATGGCGCTGATCGGCCAGGCGTTGATCCGTGACGTACCGAATGAATACTCGATCTATAAAGAAAAAGAATTTACGTTTAACGGTATTCGCCAGCTGAACCGTAACGGCCTGTTATGGGATAACAGCCTGAATGTCGACGGCATCAAAACCGGACACACTGACAAAGCAGGGTACAACCTTGTTGCTTCTGCGACTGAAGGCCAGATGCGCTTGATCTCTGCGGTGATGGGCGGACGTACTTTTAAAGGCCGTGAAGCCGAAAGTAAAAAATTGCTAACCTGGGGCTTCCGTTTCTTCGAAACCGTTAACCCACTGAAAGTAGGTAAAGAGTTCGCCTCTGAACCGGTTTGGTTTGGTGATTCTGATCGCGCTTCGTTAGGGGTTGATAAAGACGTGTACCTGACCATTCCGCGTGGTCGCATGAAAGATCTGAAAGCCAGCTATGTGCTGAACAGCAGTGAATTGCATGCGCCGCTGCAAAAGAATCAGGTCGTCGGAACTATCAACTTCCAGCTTGATGGCAAAACGATCGAACAACGCCCGCTGGTTGTGCTGCAAGAAATACCGGAAGGTAACTTCTTCGGCAAAATCATTGATTACATTAAATTAATGTTCCATCACTGGTTTGGTTAAAAATTGAACACTTGAAAGTGTAATTTCCGTCCCCATATACTAAGCATCAGTAAAAAACTCCCGCCTTCTGGCGGGAGTTGCTATTTAATTACGTTACGCCGGAGCTGACATGAAAACCAAACTTAACGAACTGCTTGAATTCCCTACTCCTTTTACTTACAAAGTTATGGGGCAGGCGTTACCTGAGCTGGTTGATCAGGTGGTTGAAGTGGTACAGCGCCATGCGCCAGGTGACTACACCCCAACGGTAAAACCAAGCAGCAAAGGCAACTACCACTCGGTATCTATCACTATCAACGCCACTCATATCGAGCAGGTTGAAACACTGTATGAAGAACTGGGCAAAATCGATATTGTCCGCATGGTTCTGTAACTCGCTTCTCCGTTACCCGGCTCCTGGTCGGGTAACTCCCCTCTCCTCGCTGTGATATACTTTTCCCCCACTTTTACTCATTCTCCACGGAGATGCCGTTTTGTATCAGGATAAAATTCTTGTCCGCCAGCTCGGTCTTCAGCCTTACGAGCCAATCTCCCAGGCTATGCATGAATTCACCGATACCCGCGATGATAGTACCCTTGATGAAATCTGGCTGGTCGAGCACTATCCGGTATTCACCCAAGGGCAGGCAGGAAAGGCGGAGCATATTTTAATGCCGGGTGATATTCCGGTGATCCAGAGCGATCGCGGTGGGCAGGTGACTTATCACGGGCCGGGGCAACAGGTGATGTATGTGTTGCTTAACCTGAAACGCCGTAAACTCGGTGTGCGTGAACTGGTGACCTTGCTTGAGCAAACAGTGGTGAATACCCTGGCTGAACTGGGTATAGAAGCGCATCCTCGGGCTGACGCGCCTGGTGTCTATGTCGGGGAAAAGAAAATTTGCTCACTGGGTTTACGTATTCGACGCGGTTGTTCATTCCACGGTCTGGCATTAAACGTCAATATGGATCTTTCACCATTTTTACGTATTAATCCTTGTGGGTATGCAGGAATGGAAATGGCTAAAATATCACAATGGAAACCCGAAGCGACGACTAATAATATTGCACCACGTTTACTGGAAAATATTTTAGCGCTACTAAACAATCCTGACTTCGAATATATTACCGCTTAATTCCATACATCAATGGCCCAATTTACACTGGGTCATTACTCATAATACCTGCTAATGCTTTACATCTCCTTCGCGTTTGTATATTTTCTTTATCACTTGCAGAAATGCGATGCTACGCCTTGCTCCGTAGCTCACCCAATTGGTTAACTCATTGAAATAATTACCATGGTGAGCAAAAGCGTTCCGTCCCAATTAGACATAAGATTATTGTGATTTTTATAAATATTATTTTTCCATGAATAAAATTTGAGTAAGTGCGTGGATAGTAATAATCAAATTGAACCCTGTTTAAGTAGAAAATCGTCAGAAGGTAAACCACAAATATTTACAACCTTACGAAATATTGATCTTACTCTTCTGACTATTTTGAAGTTGCATATGTCCATAAAGGAATCGTTAATGCAGCGAAAGTGCTTAATCTGCCCCCCCTCGGTCGGAGCCCTGGTCCTTCCTGTCATCTATCGGGCGATTAAAACTCACTATCCACAGCTTTTACTGCGCAACCCGCCCATCAGCGGCGCGGAAAACCAACTCAGTCAGTTTCAAACCGATCTCATCACCGATAACATGTTTTGCACAGGACCATAGATGTTATCCGTAATGCATTTTGAAAAAGTATTGTTACAGCCAGATCACAGCGCAGAACGATAAAATGGCACAATCCAACAACAATTTTACATTTTCGCGACCGCTTTGGCTGCTTTCAGGTCCGTTTCAATGATATACTGCCAGTCGTTAATTCAAAAATAGTTGATAATTACAACAATCTATTGAATTGAAACGCTTTCCTTCGTAATTCGCAACTGGAACACGCACGCTATGAGTAAACCCATTGTGATGGAACGCGGTGTTAAATACCGCGATGCCGATAAGATGGCCCTTATCCCGGTTAAAAACGTGGCAACAGAGCGCGAAGCCCTGCTGCGCAAGCCGGAATGGATGAAAATCAAGCTTCCAGCGGACTCTACACGTATCCAGGGCATCAAAGCCGCAATGCGCAAAAATGGCCTGCATTCTGTCTGCGAGGAAGCCTCCTGCCCTAACCTGGCGGAATGCTTTAACCACGGCACAGCAACGTTTATGATCCTCGGCGCTATTTGTACCCGCCGTTGCCCGTTCTGTGACGTTGCCCACGGTCGCCCGGTAGCTCCTGATGCCAATGAACCAGTGAAACTGGCGCAGACCATTGCCGATATGGCGCTGCGTTATGTGGTTATCACCTCCGTTGACCGTGATGACCTGCGCGATGGCGGTGCCCAGCACTTTGCGGATTGCATTACTGCCATTCGGGAAAAAAGCCCGCAAATCAAAATTGAAACTCTGGTGCCGGATTTCCGCGGTCGTATGGATCGTGCTCTGGATATTCTGACTGCAACGCCACCAGATGTGTTCAACCATAACCTGGAAAACGTACCGCGTATTTACCGTCAGGTACGGCCTGGTGCAGATTACAACTGGTCGCTTAAGCTGCTGGAACGCTTTAAAGAAGCGCATCCGGAAATACCGACCAAGTCTGGTCTGATGGTGGGACTGGGTGAAACCAATGAAGAAATTATTGAGGTAATGCGCGACCTGCGCCGTCATGGTGTGACGATGCTAACGCTGGGGCAATATTTGCAGCCAAGCCGCCATCACCTGCCGGTTCAACGTTACGTTAGCCCGGATGAGTTCGACGAAATGAAAGCCGAAGCGCTGGCGATGGGCTTTACCCATGCTGCATGCGGTCCGTTTGTCCGCTCTTCTTACCACGCCGATTTGCAGGCGAAAGGGATGGAAGTTAAGTAATCCTGTAATAATTACTTACATCTGTCTGATAAAAAACCCGCTTTTTGAAGCGGGTTTTTGTATCGAACAAGATATTGAGGGAGCGTCCTGCTCGCCACGTCACTCTTTATGAGAGAGCTTTTCAGCCTGAAGATCAACGTCTGCGCCTTTTTTCGCCGCAGCATCGTCATCATTCATCGCCTTCTTGAACCCTTTAATGGCCGCTCCAAGGTCTCCGCCCAGCGTACGTAACTTCTTAGTCCCAAACAGCAGAACGACCAGCGCCGCAACTACCAGCAGTTTGGTAATACTAATCTCACCCATAGATACCTTCTTGACATATAACCGGCAACAGAACGCGCCTTAAAAACCAGAGAATATTAACGGTCATTCGACGCGCGCACACAATAGCAATCTGTAACAAGGTGAATCAAGCGCCGAGTAAAAAAACATCATAATAATTGCGGCGGCGCAAAGCGACGGTTGTTTAAGACGGGCAGTTGCGCGCGTACCTGACGCACACGTTCGGGCGTCACTTCCGCCATAATGAGTGCAGGCATTTCTGACGCTGCCGCAATGGTGACGCCAAAGGGATCTATAATCCGGCTTTGCCCGATATTTTTATTCCCGCACTCCCCCGCCGCCACCATATAACAGGTGGTATCCAGCGCACGAGCGGCAAGCAACGTTGACCAGTGATGCTCTTTGAGCGGCCCACGAACCCAGGCGGCAGGAAGTACCAGGATTTCAGCTCCCTGTAATGCCTGTGCCAGCGCCAGCTCTGGAAAGCGTAAGTCATAACAGGTCATCAGACCGACCTTCATCCCTTCCACCTCCAGTAACGGAGCTATTTCATTACCAGCATCAACATGGCGTGATTCCTGAATGGCAAATGCATCATAGAGATGCAGTTTGGCATAACGGGCGACGATGTTTCCTGCCTGTAGCGCCACCAGCATATTCCACGCGCGCCCCGGTGTTGAAGGAACATGAATCGTCAGAATTGTCGTCATCATGTTACGTTTACTTTCTCGCCGTAAACGGTCGAGGAATTCGCCTTCCAGCAGCTGTGCTGATTTAACCGAAAGATCCGCATCATGATCATCACGCGCCAGTAATGCTTCCGGCAGGACAAACAGCGAAACCTCGTTTTCCGCCGCCTGCGCCATCAACGAGGCACAAATCTCAGCGTTCTTTTCCCACACAGATGTAACAGCAAACTGTCCTGCGGCAACCAGCATTGCCACCTCCTGTCAGAGTCGTAAAATTCGCCAACGGCGATTATTCGGCGTTACACTTATCACTCATACAAATCAAATAGCAGGATTTTGCAGTGTTACAACTTCTTTTAGCAGTTTTTATTGGCGGTGGTACGGGAAGCGTGGCGAGATGGCTGTTAAGTATGCGATTTAACCCGCTGCATCAGGCGATTCCGTTGGGGACGCTGGCAGCAAACCTGATTGGGGCATTCATCATAGGAATGGGATTCGCCTGGTTCAGCAGGATGACGAACATTGATCCAGTGTGGAAAGTATTAATCACCACCGGATTTTGTGGCGGTCTAACAACCTTCTCAACATTTTCGGCAGAAGTGGTGTTTTTGTTACAAGAGGGCCGCTTTGGCTGGGCGTTACTGAACGTTTTCGTCAATCTTTTGGGGTCTTTTGCTATGACCGCACTGGCTTTCTGGCTGTTTTCGGCCTCAACCGCACACTAAAAACCAAAAAAAACCCGCTGATTAAGCGGGTTTTGAATTCTTGCTGACGTATCTTACAGAGCGATTACGTTTGCAGCAGAAGGGCCTTTGGCACCGTTAGTGATTTCGAACTCTACGCGCTGACCTTCAGCAAGAGTTTTAAAACCATTAGTCTGGATTGCAGAGAAGTGTACGAACACGTCTTTGCTGCCGTCTTCCGGAGTAATGAAACCGAATCCTTTGGACTCATTAAACCACTTAACGTTACCTTTAATCTTAGACATCAAAATTACCTTTACATGAAAAATAGACACAAATGCTGTGTCGGTTACCAGTACACCAATTGTGGTACGCTTTGTCCAGTGCAACTTTACTAAAAAGTGATAAAAGTCGCGTTATTTTTGATGTTAATTATTTTACTGGTTGATTTTAAAGGATTTACTAAAACTTCATTTGTCTCAAAACTGAAAGCGCATCCAGGCAAAGTACACATTGCCATTGTTGTAGGTACCCGGAATGTAGGTCATCTGAAACGTCGCGGGGCCATACCCCACAGAGGCCAATGGCAGTAGAACCGGAAGAGGGATGTAATTCCAGTTATCGCGCGCCGTTACGCCAGCGGTAAATCCCAGGCCTAAATGAAAATTTTCATCCGCCAGCGGTCGCCAGGTACTTTCCCATCCGTATCCGGCAATCGGTTCCCATTTGTTCCACGAGTCCTTAAATGCCATGGCATACAGGCCATGCCAGTTTCCTTTTTCATCCCAACGCGACTGACCAAAACCGCCGCCCCACGGTCGCTCGTTATAGCGATCGGTTTTTTCTTTGTCGTAAGCAAAACGTGCATGCCAGGTGATGGCAGGAATATATAAATCATAATGTTCTGGCTGTTGCCAGGTTTGTGCAATATTTTCTCTAAACGTTGTCATCCACTCATCAGCGTTAGCAAAAACTTTACCAACACTGATTAACTGAATAAAAACAAAGAAAAATATAGCGACATATTTACTCACGTTCATTTGTGACCATTAAACATTTATCAAAAATCTACTACTAACATAGCAAAGCTACAATTAACATAACCTCAATAGCCCCAACATGAAGAATAATATGAATAGCTGCCCTATTTATTTCCGCTAGTTCAAGATAAATATTTCCGCGCATCGATTAAAGACGACGCATCGTTTTCTGCGATGGGAATAGTCATAAAAGAAAAACCAAGTCGTTTCTGATAACAAAATACAACCGATAAAAATTACTTTATTTTTTAATAAGATATAAAAAATATCTTAACGAAAAATATATTATGTATCGTCAACTCATGCTCATGGAAGATTATTTTTTGAGCACACAACCGCAGCTAACACCTTACAATTAACAAATTTGCATCAATCCACCATCAATTTACACACATTATTATGTGATATTTGCCAACCGCTAAATATGCGTTTTGTTATCTACGTATAAAAACAGCAACTTCAATGTCTTAATGGCAGTTTTTCTTGATTTTAATCAGCATTCACCGCCAATTTATTGGGCATATTTTTTCCTTAACTTTTAGGAATTTTTTATTATTTACTTTGGGGCCTGGAGACAGGAAAAATTATGCTGACATTCATTGAACTCCTTATTGGGGTTGTGGTTATTGTGGGTGTAGCTCGCTACATCATTAAAGGGTATTCTGCCACTGGCGTGTTATTTGTCGGTGGCCTGTTATTGCTGATTATCAGTGCCATTATGGGGCACAAAGTGTTACCGTCCAGCCAGGCTTCAACAGGCTACAGCGCCACGGATATCGTTGAATACGTTAAAATATTGCTAATGAGCCGCGGCGGCGACCTCGGCATGATGATTATGATGCTGTGTGGCTTTGCCGCTTACATGACCCATATCGGCGCGAATGATATGGTGGTCAAGCTGGCGTCAAAACCATTGCAGTATATTAACTCCCCTTACCTTCTGATGATTGCCGCCTATTTTGTTGCCTGTCTGATGTCACTGGCCGTCTCTTCCGCAACCGGTCTGGGTGTTTTGCTGATGGCAACCCTGTTTCCGGTGATGGTAAACGTTGGTATCAGTCGTGGCGCAGCTGCTGCCATTTGTGCCTCCCCGGCGGCGATTATTCTCGCACCGACTTCAGGGGATGTGGTGCTGGCGGCGCAGGCTTCCGAAATGTCGCTGATTGACTTCGCCTTCAAAACAACGCTGCCTATCTCAATTGCTGCAATTATCGGCATGGCGATCGCCCACTTCTTCTGGCAACGTTATCTGGATAAAAAAGAGCACATCTCTCATGAAATGTTAGATGTCAGTGAAATCACCACCACTGCCCCTGCGTTTTATGCCATTTTGCCGTTCACGCCGATCATCGGAGTACTGATTTTTGACGGCAAATGGGGTCCGCAATTACACATCATCACTATTCTGGTGATTTGTATGCTAATTGCCTCCATTCTGGAGTTCATCCGCAGCTTTAATACCCAGAAAGTTTTCTCTGGTCTGGAAGTGGCTTATCGCGGTATGGCAGATGCATTTGCTAACGTGGTGATGCTGCTGGTTGCCGCTGGGGTATTCGCTCAGGGGCTTAGCACCATCGGCTTTATTCAAAGTCTGATTTCTATCGCTACCTCGTTTGGTTCGGCGAGTATCATCCTGATGCTGGTATTGGTGATCCTGACAATGCTGGCGGCAGTCACGACCGGTTCAGGCAATGCGCCGTTTTATGCGTTTGTTGAGATGATCCCGAAACTGGCGCACTCCTCCGGCATTAACCCGGCGTATTTGACTATCCCGATGCTGCAGGCGTCAAACCTGGGTCGTACCCTATCACCCGTTTCTGGCGTAGTCGTTGCGGTTGCCGGGATGGCGAAGATCTCGCCGTTTGAAGTCGTAAAACGCACCTCGGTGCCGGTGCTTGTTGGTTTGGTGATTGTTATCGTTGCTACAGAGCTGATGGTGCCAGGAACGGCAGCAGCGGTCACAGGCAAGTAAATAGTAATGCCGGAGGCAAGTTTCCTCCGGCTTTATCATGTCACCCACTGTGGTATATGCGTTGCGGTCTGCCAACTTTGCCGTGAACAATTTCAGCAATAATCAGATGGCGGCTGGCGCAATATTCAAGATAACGCCTGGCAGTGGTGCGGCTGATGGTCAGTGCCTGCGCCACCGTTTCTGCCGTATGTTGCACACCAGGCTCTTTGAACAGTTTTCGCACCGCGTTTAGCGTCAAGGGGTCAATGCCGGTCGGCAGTTCGTCTTTGGGTTCACCGCGAGCATAGGCATTAAACATCTCATCAATTTGCTTCTGGCTGGCGCTATCAATACTTTCCAGCATATGTTTACGCTGGCGGAAACGGGTTAGCGTTTGCCCCAACCGTTCATAGGCAATGGGCTTAATGAGATAATCAAATACACCACAACGTACGGCTTCAGACACCGTTTCCATATCGCTGGCTGCAGTGGTAAACACCACGTCGCCGGGATAATGCGCCTGCACCAGTTCATGCAGTAAATTAATCCCTCTACCGTCAGGAAGATAGTTATCGAGCAAGATTAGCCCCGGCTTAAAACGCTCGATCATCATTCGGGCCTGCGCCAGGTTTCCCGCCAGTAATATCTGACTGAATCCGGGAATGTGACGAATATATTCCGCATGCATCTCTGCCAGCGGCGTTTCGTCCTCAACGATCAATAGGGTTAATGGAGCTGTCATTAGGTTTCACTTTCGGAATATAGATTGAAAATAAGGTACCGCAGGGATCATTATCTTCGAGAGTGATAACACCACCGCAGCGCGTTACGTAGCTGGCAATCAAGTACAACCCAATGCCATGTTCACCGGGCTCGTCAGCACGCGTACTGACACCCTGCTCAAATATTTTGTCTCGTAGAGACTCTGGAACGCCGCAGCCCTGATCGGCGACTTCAATCACCACATCATCGCCTTCATCGCTGAGGAATAATTCAACGCTCTTGTTTCCTTCATCGCTACGCAGGCTTGCTTCGAAGGCGTTATCAAGTAAATTGCCAACAATGGCTGCAAACTCGGTGCTGTCCAGTCCTGGCGGCAGTTGCGAAAGCTGGCTACCGGGGACGATGACCATTTTTAGCCCCAGTTCGCGGGCGCGCTGCACTTTACCAAAAAGCAGCCCCGCCACCTGGCGATCGGCAAACGCCTCACGCAGGCTGTCAATAAGCTGTTGCTGGGCCTGAGACTCCCCCTGCACCATCGCCAGCACGCGATCATACTCTTTCATCTGCAACAGACCATTGAGCGTCGACATCCAATTGAGATGCTCGTGTCGCAATGTACGAAGGCTCTCGACGTATTGTTTAATTTGCGTCAGTTGCGCATTGAGGGTGGAAATTTCGTCTTTACTACGAAAGCTAATAATGGCCCCCAGTAAATCATCGCCAGAACGAATAGCTTCCCGGTTGGCAATAACGCTCAGACCGTTAAAGTTCGCCACCACATCCTGACGTTTTTCATCAATCTGTTCGGTAAAGAAATCGGCGGGCCTGACCACTTCAGCAATGGGTTTACCCAACCATTGCCGTCCGGGGGAACTCAGCCCCAGCATCTTTCTTGCGTTACGATTGATGGCGGTAATGTACCCGTGCGGATCCACCGCAATCAGCCCTTCATAAACCGAACTAAACAGCGCCTCTTGCTGACGGACTACGCGAGCGATTTGCTTTGGCTCCATGCCCATCATCTGCCGACGGATATGCGCGGCCAGGAACCACGACAGCAACATCAAAATCCCTAACAGCACGACAAACACGCCTGCCATCGGTAATAAAAACTCAGCCCGCCAGCTATCGATTTTACTCACCAGATAGCCAATCGACACCACGCCGATGACTTTTCCATCGTCATCAAAGATTGGCGTTTTGGCACGCATCGCCATGCCAATTGACCCTTTCCCGGTGATGAAGTAGCTCTCCCCTTTCTCCAGCGCGCCCGGTTTGGTGAACTGCATAGGATAACCAATTTTCTCCGGATTAGGATGGTAAAGACGAATCGAGTGCCGATCGCCAATCACCACATAATCGAAATCAGTATCTCTTTGTAATTTGTCAGCGATGGTCGCCAGCCTCTTGTAGTCACGCGTTTTCACTGCACTGATGATACTGTCATTAGAAGCAATAATTTTTGCCTGATTCATTGCCATGTCGCGCACATGAAGCGTTAAATAGTCCTCAAAACTGGCTGTAAAATATTGCGCCAGGGCTGCAATGACAAATATTGAGAACACCAGAATCAGCAAAAAGATACGCAGCGGAAATGCCAGTCTTTGGAAAAATGCAAACTGTTTATTCTCTTTAAGCTGCAACATTGTTTTCCTTGCGGGTTGTCCCGAGCCTCTTTGACGGATGTAATTAAAATGTTGAATCAAAATACATAGATATTAAATATGATCGTGGCAAATTTTATTCATTAAATCAATTAAATCACTTAAACCTGCGGGTTATTTCGTAATTACATTAGTTAAAAAACTTAAAACCATTAAATAAATAAAAAACCACTAACTCTATGTGAAATAAATCAAAATTTCACGCCGAAATACTCCTTAGGATGTATAGCGAAAGGAGAAAAAGATATACCTCGATCGCCCCCCTTTCTCCCAAGTGAAAATAAAAGGTTATCAATTTGCAACATTGAACAACATTCGTTGCAAATCGATAACAACATGCACCTTCAGGATACTATTTATTATGTTCGGCAATGATATTTTCACCCGCGTAAAACGTTCAGAAAATAAAAAAATGGCGGAAATCGCCCAATTCCTGCATGAAAATGATTTGAGCGTTGACACCACAGTCGAAGTATTTATTACCGTAACCCGCGATGAAAAGCTTATCGCGTGCGGTGGAATTGCCGGAAATATTATTAAATGCGTTGCTATCAGTGAATCCGTTCGCGGTGAAGGACTGGCGCTGACATTAGCCACTGAACTGATAAACCTCGCCTATGAGCGGCATAGCACGCATCTGTTTATTTATACCAAAACCGAATACGAGGCGCTGTTCCGCCAGTGCGGTTTTTCCACGCTGACCAGCGTACCCGGCGTGATGGTGCTGATGGAAAACAGCGCCACGCGACTGAAACGCTATGCCGAATCGCTGAAAAAATTTCGTCATCCAGGGAACAAGATTGGCTGCATTGTGATGAACGCCAATCCCTTTACGAATGGTCACCGTTATCTGATTCAACAGGCTGCGGCACAGTGCGACTGGTTGCATCTGTTTTTAGTCAAAGAAGATTCTTCACGCTTCCCCTATGAAGACCGGCTGGATCTGGTGTTAAAAGGCACCGCCGATATTCCACGCCTGACTGTGCATCGCGGCTCCGAATACATCATCTCCCGCGCTACGTTCCCTTGCTACTTCATTAAAGAACAGAGCGTCATTAACCATTGTTACACCGAAATTGATCTGAAGATTTTCCGTCAGTACCTCGCTCCCGCGCTGGGTGTAACTCACCGCTTTGTCGGTACTGAACCCTTTTGTCGCGTTACTGCCCAGTACAACCAGGATATGCGCTACTGGCTGGAAACACCGACTATCTCCGCACCGCCCATCGAACTGGTTGAAATTGAGCGGCTGCGTTACCAGGAGATGCCGATATCCGCTTCCCGGGTACGTCAACTGCTGGCAAAAAACGATCTCACGGCTATCGCGCCGCTGGTCCCTGCAGTCACGCTGCATTATTTGCAGAACCTGCTTGAGCACTCCCGCCAGGACGCGGCAGCTCGTCAAAAGACCCCCGCATGAGAAACAGGTGAAAAATGAAAATAAACCAGCCCGCCGTTGCAGGCACCCTTGAGTCTGGGGATGTGATGATACGCATCGCCCCACTCGATACGCAGGATATCGACCTGCAAATCAACAGCAGCGTTGAGAAACAGTTTGGCGATGCAATTCGCACCACCATTCTGGAAGTTCTCGCCCGCTACAACGTGCGCGGCGTACAGCTGAATGTCGATGACAAAGGCGCACTGGACTGCATTTTACGTGCACGACTGGAAGCCCTGCTGGCACGCGCCAGCGGTATCCCGGCTCTGCCATGGGAGGATTGCCAATGATTTCCGCTTCGCTGCAACAACGTAAAACTCGCACCCGCCGCAGTATGTTGTTTGTGCCTGGTGCTAATGCCGCGATGGTCAGCAACTCCTTCATCTACCCGGCTGATGCCCTGATGTTTGACCTCGAAGACTCCGTTGCATTGCGTGAAAAAGACACCGCCCGCCGCATGGTTTACCACGCGCTGCAACATCCGCTTTATCGCGATATTGAAACCATTGTGCGTGTAAACGCGCTGGATTCCGAATGGGGTGTTAACGACCTGGAAGCCGTCGTTCGCGGTGGTGCGGACGTTGTGCGTCTGCCGAAAACCGATACCGCTCAGGATGTTCTGGATATCGAAAAAGAGATCCTGCGTATCGAAAAAGCCTGTGGTCGTGAACCCGGCAGTACCGGCCTGCTGGCGGCGATTGAATCTCCGCTGGGCATTACCCGCGCGGTAGAAATCGCTCACGCTTCCGAGCGTTTGATCGGTATCGCCCTCGGTGCAGAAGACTATGTGCGCAACCTGCGTACAGAACGCTCCCCGGAAGGAACTGAACTGCTGTTCGCTCGCTGCTCCATTTTGCAGGCCGCGCGTTCTGCGGGTATTCAGGCGTTCGATACCGTCTATTCCGACGCTAACAACGAAGCCGGATTCCTGCAAGAAGCCGCCCACATCAAACAGCTGGGCTTTGACGGCAAATCGCTGATCAACCCGCGTCAGATTGATCTGCTGCACAACCTCTACGCACCGACCCAGAAAGAAGTGGATCACGCCCGCCGCGTCGTAGAAGCCGCTGAAGCCGCCGCTCGCGAAGGCCTCGGCGTGGTTTCCCTGAACGGCAAGATGGTGGACGGTCCGGTTATCGATCGCGCCCGTCTGGTGCTCTCCCGCGCAGAACTTTCCGGCATCCGCGAAGAATAAGGCAATCAAAATGACGCAGAAAATTGAACAATCTCAACGACAAGAACGGGTAGCGGCCTGGAATCGTCGCGCTGAATGCGATCTTGCCGCTTTCCAGAACTCGCCAAAGCAAACCTACCAGGCTGAAAAAGCGCGCGATCGCAAACTGTGCGCCAACCTGGAAGAAGCGATTCGTCGCTCTGGTTTACAGGACGGCATGACGGTTTCCTTCCATCACGCTTTCCGTGGCGGTGACCTGACCGTCAATATGGTGATGGACGTCATCGCGAAGATGGGCTTTAAAAACCTGACTCTGGCCTCCAGCTCCCTGAGTGATTGCCATGCGCCACTGGTAGAACACATTCGCCAGGGCGTGGTTACCCGCATTTATACCTCTGGCCTGCGCGGTCCACTGGCGGAAGAAATCTCCCGTGGTCTGCTGGCGGAACCGGTGCAAATCCACTCTCACGGCGGACGTGTGCATCTGGTACAGAGCGGCGAACTGAATATCGATGTGGCTTTCCTCGGCGTCCCGTCCTGTGATGAATTCGGTAATGCCAACGGCTACTCCGGTAAAGCCTGCTGCGGCTCCCTCGGCTATGCAATGGTTGATGCCGACAACGCAAAACAGGTCGTGATGCTTACCGAAGAACTGCTGCCTTATCCGCATAATCCGGCAAGCATTGAGCAAGATCAGGTTGATCTGATCGTCAAAGTTGATCGCGTTGGCGATGCTGCAAAAATCGGCGCTGGTGCTACCCGTATGACCACTAACCCGCGCGAACTGCTTATTGCCCGTAGCGCTGCGGATGTGATTGTTAACTCTGGCTACTTCAAAGAAGGTTTCTCCATGCAGACCGGCACCGGCGGCGCTTCGCTGGCGGTAACCCGTTTCCTGGAAGACAAAATGCGTAGCCGCGATATTCGCGCCGACTTCGCCCTCGGCGGTATTACCGCAACGATGGTTGATCTGCACGAAAAAGGTTTGATCCGCAAACTGCTGGATGTGCAGAGCTTTGACAGCCATGCTGCGCAATCGCTGGCCCGTAACCCCAATCACATCGAAATCAGCGCCAACCAGTACGCTAACTGGGGGTCGAAAGGCGCAGCGGTTGATCGTCTCGACGTGGTGGTACTGAGCGCGCTGGAAATTGACACCCAGTTCAACGTTAACGTGCTGACCGGCTCTGACGGCGTACTGCGTGGTGCTTCCGGTGGTCACTGCGATACCGCGATTGCTTCTGCGCTTTCCATCATCGTCGCGCCGCTGGTACGCGGTCGTATTCCGACGCTGGTGGATAACGTGCTGACCTGCATCACCCCGGGCTCCAGTGTCGATATTCTGGTCACAGACCACGGCATCGCTGTTAACCCGGCACGTCCGGAGCTGGCAGAACGTCTGCAGGAAGCGGGGATCAAAGTGGTTTCTATTGAGTGGCTGCGTGAACGTGCGCGTCTGCTGACCGGTGAACCACAGCCGATTGAATTCACCGACCGCGTCGTTGCCGTTGTGCGTTACCGCGATGGCTCGGTGATCGATGTTGTGCATCAGGTGAAGGAATAAGCCATGCACCTGCTTCCTGAACTCGCCAGCCACCATGCGGTGTCAATTCCCGAGCTGCTCGTCAGCCGGGATGAAAGGCAAGCACGGCAACACGCCTGGCTCAAGCGCCATCCTGTTCCACTGGTCTCCTTTACCGTGGTTGCGCCTGGGCCGATTAAAGACAGCGAGGTCACACGCCGAATTTTTAATCATGGCGTGACAGCCTTGCGTGCCTTAGCCGCAAAACAGGGCTGGCAAATTCAGGAGCAGGCTGCACTGGTTTCCGCCAGCGGGCCGGAGGGCATGTTGAGCATTGCCGCCCCGGCTCGCGACCTCAAGCTCGCCACCATTGAGCTTGAACATAGTCATCCTCTCGGGCGGTTATGGGATATCGATGTCCTGACGCCCGAAGGCGACATTCTCTCCCGCCGCGATTATTCACTGCCGCCTCGCCGCTGCCTGTTGTGCGAGCAAAGCGCAGCTGTTTGCGCGCGTGGAAAAACCCATCAACTGACCGATTTACTCAACCGCATGGAGGCGCTGCTGAACGATGTCGATGCCTGCAACGTCAACTAAAACCACAAAGCTTGCGACGTCATTAATCGATGAGTACGCCCTGCTGGGCTGGCGCGCCATGCTGACTGAAGTCAACCTGTCACCGAAACCAGGCCTCGTGGATCGCATTAACTGCGGTGCGCACAAAGATATGGCGCTGGAAGATTTCCACCGCAGCGCGCTGGCGATTCAGGGCTGGTTACCCCGTTTCATTGAATTTGGTGCCTGTAGTGCAGAAATGGCACCGGAAGCGGTACTCAACGGATTACGCCCAATTGGTATGGCTTGCGAAGGTGATATGTTCCGCGCCACTGCGGGCGTAAACACGCATAAAGGCAGCATTTTTTCTTTAGGGCTACTGTGTGCGGCAATTGGCCGTTTGCTTCAACTCAACCAGTCGGTAACGCCAATAACAATTTGTGCGACGGCGGCAAGTTTCTGCCGTGGCCTGACCGATCGCGAACTGCGTACCAATAATTCACAACTGACGGCAGGTCAACGGTTGTACCAGCAGCTTGGCCTTACCGGCGCACGCGGTGAAGCCGAAGCGGGTTATCCACTGGTGATCAACCACGCCTTGCCGCATTACCTCACTCTGCTGGATCAGGGGTTAGATCCTGAGCTGGCATTGCTCGATACCTTGCTCCTACTGATGGCTACCAACGGCGATACCAACGTTGCATCGCGCGGTGGCGAGGGGGGCCTGCGCTGGCTACAGCGCGAGGCGCAAACATTATTAAACAATGGGGGCATCCGAACCCCCGCCGATCTCGATTATCTCCGGCAGTTCGACAGGGAGTGTATCGAACGAAATATCAGTCCAGGCGGCAGTGCCGACCTGCTGATTCTTACCTGGTTTTTAGCACAGATTTAATTATTTAAGCACTTGATAAATTTGGAAATATTAATTTTCGGAGAACCCGTATGTCTTTAGCAAAAGATAATATATGGAAATTATTGGCGCCCCTGGTGGTGATGGGTGTCATGTTTCTTATCCCTGTACCTGACGGTATGCCGCCGCAGGCGTGGCATTACTTTGCAGTGTTTGTGGCAATGATTGTCGGCATGATCCTCGAGCCAATTCCGGCAACGGCGATCAGTTTTATTGCGGTTACTATTTGCGTTATTGGCAGTAATTACCTGCTCTTTGATGCCAAAGAATTAGCTGACCCAGCGTTTAATGCGCAAAAACAGGCGCTGAAATGGGGTCTGGCTGGTTTTTCCAGCACCACGGTATGGCTGGTATTTGGCGCATTTATTTTTGCATTAGGGTATGAAGTTTCCGGGTTAGGTCGTCGCATTGCCCTTTTCCTGGTGAAATTCATGGGCAAACGCACGCTGACGTTGGGTTATGCGATTGTCATTATCGACATTCTGCTGGCACCGTTTACACCGTCCAACACCGCGCGTACCGGGGGTACGGTTTTTCCGGTCATTAAAAACCTGCCGCCGCTGTTTAAATCATTCCCGAACGATCCGTCCGCGCGTCGTATTGGCGGCTATTTGATGTGGATGATGGTCATTAGTACCAGTCTGAGTTCGTCCATGTTTGTCACCGGTGCGGCACCAAACGTGCTGGGTCTGGAGTTCGTCAGCAAAATTGCCGGTATCCAGATTAGCTGGTTGCAGTGGTTCCTCTGCTTCCTGCCGGTTGGGGTTATCTTGCTTATCATTGCGCCGTGGCTTTCCTACGTGCTGTACAAACCGGAAATCACACACAGTGAAGAAGTGGCAACCTGGGCGGGTGATGAACTAAAAACCATGGGTGCGCTGACGCGCAGAGAGTGGACGCTGATTGGCCTTGTATTGCTCAGCTTAGGTTTGTGGGTATTTGGCAGTGAAGTCATTAATGCTACTGCGGTAGGTCTGCTGGCAGTTTCGCTGATGCTGGCGCTGCACGTTGTGCCGTGGAAAGACATTACTCGCTATAACAGCGCATGGAACACGCTGGTCAACCTGGCAACGCTGGTTGTTATGGCGAATGGCCTGACCCGTTCTGGCTTTATCGACTGGTTCGCCAACACGATGAGTACACACCTGGAAGGCTTCTCACCAAACGCAACGGTGATTGTACTGGTTCTGGTGTTCTACTTTGCACACTACCTGTTTGCCAGCCTGTCTGCGCACACCGCAACCATGCTGCCGGTTATTCTGGCCGTCGGTAAAGGGATTCCGGGCGTACCAATGGAACAACTGTGTATCCTGCTGGTACTGTCTATCGGTATCATGGGCTGTCTGACGCCGTATGCAACCGGTCCTGGGGTGATTATTTACGGCTGTGGCTATGTGAAATCAAAAGATTACTGGCGTCTTGGCGCAATCTTCGGGGTGATTTACATCTCTATGCTGCTGTTGGTTGGCTGGCCGATTCTCGCCATGTGGAACTAATACGTTCGCCAAACGCTGAATAAATCATCACGCCCGCCAGGTAAGCCCACCAGGCGGGCTTTTTTATGATTTAATAGATAATATTCAGTGTATGTATGAGTTCCACACCCATTATGAAAGCATTCTGGCGTAACGCCGCGTTGCTCGCGGTTTCTCTGCTTCCCTTCTCTTCTGCCAACGCCGTGGCGTTGCAGGCAAAACAGTATGGCGATTTTGATCGCTATGTCCTGGCCCTCTCCTGGCAAACCGGATTTTGCCAGAGTCAACACGATCGAAATCGTAACGAACGAGATGAATGTCGCCTGCAAACCGAAACGACCAACAAAGCTGATTTTCTGACCGTACATGGTCTGTGGCCAGGATTGCCTAAATCGGTTGCTGCCCGTGGTGTTGATGAACGCCGCTGGATGCGCTTCGGTTGCGCTACTCGCCCAATCCCGAATCTACCAGAAGCGCGCGCCAGCCGAATGTGTTCATCGCCGGAAACCGGGTTATCACTGGAAACGGCCGCTAAACTAAGTGAAGTCATGCCAGGAGCTGGCGGACGTTCCTGCCTGGAACGCTACGAATATGCCAAACACGGTGCCTGCTTTGGTTTTGATCCAGACGCATACTTCGGCACGATGGTACGCCTGAATCAAGAAATTAAAGAGAGCGAAGCCGGAAAATTCCTTGCGGATAACTACGGTAAAACAGTGAGCCGCCGTGACTTTGATGCCGCCTTTGCCAAAAGCTGGGGAAAAGAGAACGTGAAAGCAGTTAAGCTAACGTGCCAGGGTAACCCTGCGTATTTGACTGAAATTCAGATCTCGATCAAAGCTGACGCCATCAACGCTCCGCTTTCTGCCAACTCATTCTTGCCACAACCACACCCAGGCAACTGTGGCAAAACCTTTGTGATTGATAAAGCAGGTTATTAATCCTCTGATTTACAAAACACGCTAATTCGTCTTCCATAAACCATGACGATTAAGATTTATACATAATGCGCTACATTGAGGAATTCCCTGAATGTGACGCAAATCACTTCAAAGAGTGAGCAACAGTCAGTATCATCATGTGAGTTAAACCCTCGCCGCCTGACGGTGAGGGTTTTCTTTTGGGTATGTTTATCTGCGACACTCGCAGTACCGACGACATGGAGTAAAAATGTCCAGACCAACTATCATCATTAACGACCTGGATGCCGAACGCATCGATATTCTGCTGGAGCAACCCGCCTATGCTGGTTTGCCAATCGCCGACGCGTTAAACGCAGAGTTGGATCGCGCCCAAATGTGTTCGCCAGAAGAGATGCCACACGACGTGGTGACAATGAACAGCCGGGTTAAATTCCGCAATCTTAGCGATGGCGAAGTGCGTGTGCGCACGCTGGTGTATCCGGCAAAAATGACCGACAGCAATACTCAGCTTTCCGTTATGGCTCCGGTAGGTGCCGCACTGCTGGGGCTGCGCGTTGGCGATTCCATTCACTGGGAACTGCCGGGCGGCGTTGCAACCCACCTTGAAGTGCTGGAACTCGAATACCAGCCAGAAGCTGCTGGCGATTACCTGCTTTAATCCCATCTGCACAAGCGATAACTCGCTTTGCCCAGAGGATGCACTCGCATCCTCTTTCCGCTCAAATATCAACCAGATTTATCATTTTGCTCTTAAGCGCAGCATTCTAATCTGAACTGGTTATTCATCTGCGGAACCTCATATGAGCGAAGCTCTCGGTATCACTGCATTTTATATATTCATAGCAGCAATTATTGTTGCTGCAGTGCTATACCTTGAACAACGCTGGTAGCGCCTGGTTTTTATTTATTTTCCAGCTCAATAGCAAATTCAGATCAAATCAGCCTCGCAAATTATAGATTCATAACCAATAATGTGCTGTTATGTATACATGCAAAAACAAGGAGAGAATGCTTATGTACAAAACAATCATCATGCCAGTGGATGTTTTCGAAATGGAATTGAGCGACAAAGCGATTCGCCACGCTGAATTCCTCGCCCAGGATGACGGAGTTATTCATCTACTTCACGTACTACCGGGGTCAGCCAGCCTGAGCCTGCACCGTTTTGCCGCTGATGTACGTCGTTTTGAAGAGCATCTGCAACATGAAGCAGAAGAACGTCTGCAAACGATGGTCAGCCACTTCACCATCGATCCTTCCCGCATTAAGCAACATGTCCGTTTTGGTAGTGTGCGGGATGAAGTTAACGAGTTAGCGAAAGAACTTGATGCAGATGTAGTAGTGATTGGTTCGCGTAACCCATCAATTTCAACTCATCTGTTGGGTTCTAACGCCTCGAGCGTAATCCGCCACGCCAATTTGCCGGTGCTGGTTGTGCGTTAATTGCCAGAATAAGTCTCCCGCCCTGCCCGGAGCCATCCCTGCAGGGCTTTTTAATGCAATAAAAAAGCCGCCAGGTTTGACCCCGGCGGCTAAGCAATTACAGGTGAATCTTACTTCTTCTTATGCAGTTTTGGTGCGAATCAGGTAGTCAAAAGCACTCAGAGAGGCTTTGGCACCTTCGCCAGTGGCGATGATGATCTGCTTGTACGGAACCGTCGTACAGTCACCCGCTGCGAACACGCCTTTGACGTTGGTTTCGCATTTCGCATCAATGATAATCTCGCCCATGCGATTACGTTCGACTGCGCCTTCCAGCCAGTTGGTGTTCGGCAGCAGACCAATCTGGACGAAAATACCGGCCAGTTCGATGTTGTGAATATTGCCGCTGACACGATCGCGATATTCCAGACCTACGACTTTGCTACCGTCGCCTTTCACTTCCGTGGTTTGCGCATTCAGAATAATGTCGACGTTTTTCAGGCTGCGTAGTTTGTCCTGCAGAACCTGGTCGGCTTTCATTTCTGGCGCAAATTCCAGCAGCGTTACGTGCTCAACGATACCCGCCAGGTCAATTGCCGCTTCCACGCCGGAGTTACCGCCGCCGATAACCGCTACGCGTTTGCCTTTAAACAGCGGGCCGTCGCAGTGCGGGCAGTAGGTCACGCCTTTGGTGCGATACTGATCTTCGCCAGGAACGTTCATGTTGCGCCATTTTGCACCAGTCGCCACGATAATGCTGCGTGCTTTCAGTACCGCGCCAGAAGCTGTTTCAATCTGATGCAGGCCGCCTTCAACCGCTGCCGGGATCAGTTTGCTCGCGCTCTGGCTGTCGATCACATCAACGTCGTATTCATCAACATGAACTTTCAGCGCACCTGCCAGTTTCTGGCCTTCGGTCTTCGGTACAGAAATGTAGTTTTCGATATCAACGGTATCGAGGATCTGACCACCAAAACGTTCGCCCATCAGACCGGTACGGATGCCTTTACGTGCGGAGTAAATTGCTGCCGCTGCACCCGCCGGGCCGGAACCAACGATTAATACGTCATAAGCATCACGCTTGTTCAGCTCTTCTGCCGCACGTTTTTCCGCGCCAGTATCAATTTTGGCGACGATTTCAGTCAACGTCATGCGGCCCTGACCAAACTCTTTCCCGTTTACGAACACTGCCGGAACACCCATCACGTTGCGATCGGTAATTTCGTTCTGGAAGGTGCCGCCGTCAATTGCAGTGTGCTTGATGCGCGGGTTCAGTACGCTCATCAGGTTCAGCGCCTGCACCACATCCGGGCAGTTGTGGCAAGAGAGCGAGTAATAGGTTTCGAATTCAAAATCACCGTCAATATGGCGAATCTGCTCCAGCAGAGACTGCGCTTCTTTCGACGGATGACCACCGGTCCACAACAACGCCAGTACCAGAGAGGTGAACTCGTGGCCCAGCGGGGAACCTGCAAAACGTGGTCCCTGGTTGGAACCTGGGTTGGTGATCAGGAAAGACGGCTTACGCACCGGCAAGCTGTTATCTTCTTTAAAGGTGACTTTGTCTGACAGTTCTGCGATTTCAGCCAACAGTTCCTTGATTTCTGCCGATTTAGCGCTGTCATCCAGCGTGGCAATTAACTCAACAGGCTTGGTCAATTTCTCAAGGTAAGCCTTGAGTTGAGTTTTCATATTTGTGTCGAGCATGTTTATCTCCTGGGCTTTAAACATCATCATGCAAGCGGCCTCTGCGGCTAGCTGGATGCAGCTTGCATCATGGTGCGGGGAAGAAAATCGGGTGCCGCAGCACCCGAAGAATTAGGTGAATTTCCGAAGTATCTCGCGCCGGAGTTAGTAGCGCGAAAGACAAAGGAAATTTAGATTTTACCAACCAGGTCCAGAGACGGAGCCAGAGTTGCTTCACCTTCTTTCCATTTAGCCGGGCAAACTTCACCTGGGTGAGAAGCTACGTACTGTGCTGCTTTGATTTTACGCAGCAGGTCAGACGCGTCACGGCCAATGCCTTCAGCGGTAACTTCGATTGCCTGGATGATACCCTGCGGGTCAACAACGAAGGTCGCACGGTCAGCCAGACCTTCATCTTCACGCATGTTGTCGAAGTTACGGGTCAGGGCGCCAGTCGGGTCGCCGATCATCGCATATTTGATTTTAGCGATGGTTTCAGAGCTGCTGTGCCATGCTTTGTGGGTGAAGTGAGTATCGGTAGATACTGCGTATACGTCTACGCCCAGTTTCTGCAATTCTTCGTAATGGTCAGCAACGTCACCCAGTTCGGTCGGGCATACGAAAGTAAAGTCAGCCGGGTAGAAGAAGAAGACGCTCCAGCGGCCTTCGGTATCTTTTTCGGTGATTTCGATGAATTCGCCGTTTTTGAATGCCTGGTTTTTAAAAGGTTTAATTTTGGTGTTAATCAAGGACATCTATACTTCCTCCGTGTTTTCGATGAGATGTAAGGTAACCAATTTTTGCCGATTCGGCTAATCCGTTTCCATTATCAAATCGATAAGTTTTACCTTACAACCTTCGTAAGACAACTTTGTGAACTTTGCACCGCCAGCGGCGATAAAAAGTAAAATGGCCCCTTTTCCAGGTGACCGTGTAATCTGAACTACCCTTTGGTATCTTCAGCGCCTGCCTGCAGGCTGAGGTGTTGCCCTTACAAATGCAACAACGACATGGATTACAACACCCTCATAAACAAAGGGCAATCACCTGATCTAAGCTCTTACCTATGACAGTGATAGGTTATGCCTTTTACTCGACTTTTGCACTGACTGAAAAGGACAAATTAATGTTAAAAAAGATACTTTTACTGGCTCTGCTTCCTGCAATCGCCTTCGCAGAGGAACTTCCTGCCCCAGTAAAAGCGATTGAAAAACAGGGTATTACAATCATCAAAACGTTCGATGCCCCTGGAGGAATGAAAGGTTATCTCGGTAAGTATCAGGATATGGGCGTCACCATCTACCTGACTCCAGATGGTAAGCACGCTATCTCTGGTTACATGTACAACGAAAAAGGTGAAAACCTGAGTAACACGCTTATCGAAAAAGAAATTTACGCACCCGCCGGACGTGAAATGTGGCAACGGATGGAACAATCCCACTGGCTCCTCGACGGTAAAAAAGACGCGCCGGTCATTGTCTACGTCTTCGCCGATCCGTTCTGCCCATATTGTAAACAGTTCTGGCAGCAGGCTCGTCCGTGGGTAGATTCTGGCAAAGTGCAATTGAGAACATTGTTGGTTGGGGTTATCAAGCCAGAAAGCCCGGCGACAGCAGCGGCAATTCTTGCCTCCAAAGATCCCGCAAAAACCTGGCAACAATATGAAGCCTCTGGTGGCAAGCTTAAGCTAAGCGTGCCTGCAAACGTAAGCACAGAGCAAATGAAAGTGTTAAGCGACAACGAGAAACTCATGGACGATCTGGGGGCAAATGTCACACCAGCTATCTATTACATGAGTAAGGAAAATACCCTGCAACAAGCCGTCGGATTACCCGATCAGAAAACACTTAATATCATTATGGGGAATAAATAGAATATAATTCATCGATGGTTGAAATCTCTCTCTGCTTTTCAACCATCCTAAAAACGCATGAATTGCTCGTAACCCACCTGACAGCTATGCTATTTTAGAAAATCTTAATCCAAAGTTAAGCAGAAAAACATAATACATATAAATACAACAACATTATTGAACAAGTGAATGATTTATGGAAGAGACAATACAACGGAGTATGTTATGGCTAATCTTTATGATCTAAAAAAATTTGACCTCAATTTACTGGTCATATTTGAATGTATTTATCAACATCTCAGCATTAGTAAAGCGGCAGAATCATTATATATAACGCCCTCTGCTGTTAGTCAGTCGTTACAACGTTTACGTGCGCAATTTAATGACCCGTTATTCATTCGCTCAGGGAAAGGTATCGCGCCGACTACAACAGGGTTAAACCTGCATCACCATCTTGAGAAAAATCTCAGAGGCCTTGAACAAACGATCAATATCGTTAATAAGTCTGAACTAAAGAAAAATTTTATTATCTACGGTCCTCAGCTTATTTCTTGTACTAATAACAACATGCTAATCCGCTGTCTTAGACAAGATACTTCAATCGATATAGAATGCCATGACATACTGCTTTCAGCTGAAAATGCCGAAGAACTGTTGGTTCAACGCAAAACTGACCTGGCAATTACGCTGCAACCAGTAATTAGTCGCTCTGTCATCTGCATGCCGTTACACACTATTCGCAATTCCCTTATATGTAGCAACAAACATCCTCGTATTACTGATACCAGTAACTATGAACAAATTATCGCCGAAGAATTCACCCTGTTGATATCTAAATCAGCAGGGATTGACGAAATTCAAATGGACATAGATGAACGTTTTATGAACCGTAAAGTTTCATTTCGCAGTTCTTCTTTGATGACTATAATTAATAGTATTTCTGTTACTGACTTATTAGGCATTGTGCCCACCGAACTGTACGATTTACATCGTGACTTTTTGAAGTTAAAAGAAATAAAACTGGAACAACCTCTTCCTGCGGTTAAACTTTATATATCCTATAACAAGGCTTCGTTGAACAACCTTGTCTTCTCCCGATTCATAGATCGTTTAAATGATAGCTTCTGATTCATTACCACTGACAAATAATATATTACGCATCAATTAATTCATTGTGTGAATATAAAATAATGTGCTCTATCTTGCTTCGTTTATCCTATAATTAGCGGATTCATCTCACGAATCACCCCGTAACGTTCAGAGAGCGTTTTTAGATGTCTATTTATAAAATCCCGCTTCCACTGAATATTCTGGAAGCTGCAAAAGAACGTATTACCTGGACACTTAATACCCTACCCCGTATCTGTGTTTCTTTTTCGGGTGGTAAAGATTCCGGATTAATGCTGCATCTGACAGCCGAAATTGCCCGACAAATGGGCAAAAAAATCTGCGTTTTGTTTATCGACTGGGAAGCGCAGTTCTCATGCACTATTAACTATGTTCAGTCATTACGTGAGTTTTACGCCGATGTCATCGAAGAGTTTTACTGGGTTGCGCTCCCGCTTACGACGCAAAATTCCCTTTCTCAATACCAACCCGAATGGCAGTGCTGGGAACCTGATGTCGAATGGGTGCGTCAGCCCCCGCAAGATGCGATAACCGATCCTGACTTTTTCTCCTTTTACCAGCCTGGCATGACCTTCGAACAATTTGTGCGTGAGTTTGCTGAATGGTTTTCACAAAAACGTCCGGCGGCGATGATGATCGGCATCCGTGCAGATGAGTCCTTCAACCGTTTTGTCGCCATCGCCAGTTTAAATAAACAACGTTTTGCCGATGATAAGCCCTGGACTACTGCCGCACCAGGCGGTCATAGCTGGTACATTTACCCCATCTACGACTGGAAAGTGGCTGATATCTGGACCTGGTATGCTAACCATCAACAGCTCTGTAACCCACTGTATAATATAATGTATCAGGCAGGCGTCCCTCTGCGTCATATGCGAATTTGCGAACCTTTTGGCCCGGAGCAACGACAAGGATTATGGCTCTATCACGTTATCGAACCGGATCGCTGGGCTGCTATGTGCGCACGAGTCAGCGGGGTAAAAAGTGGCGGCATTTACGCCGGACATGACAATCATTTTTATGGTCATCGGAAAATCCTCAAACCAGAGCATTTAGACTGGCAAGAGTATGCATTATTGCTGCTTGATAGCATGCCGGAGAAAACCGCTGAGCATTACCGCAACAAAATTGCCATTTACTTGCATTGGTATCAGAAAAAAGGTGTCGAGGTGCCACAGACCCAGCACGGGGACATTGGCGCGAAAGATATCCCCTCCTGGCGGCGAATATGCAAAGTTTTACTCAATAACGATTACTGGTGCCGGGCATTATCATTTAGTCCTACGAAAGCGAAGAACTATCAGCGTTATAACGAACGGATAAAAGGAAAACGTCAGGAATGGGGGATACTATGCAACAACGATTAACGCAGGATTTAACCCAATTTCTCGCCAGCTTGCCGGAAGATGATCGCATCAAAGCGATTAATGAAATCCGCATGGCGATCCATCAGGTTAGCCCCTTTCGTGAAGAGCCAGTGGATTGCGTTCTGTGGGTTAAAAACAGCCAACTTATGCCTAATGATTACAACCCAAACAACGTGGCACCACCCGAAAAAAAACTGCTGAAAAAATCCATTGAAATAGATGGTTTTACCCAACCCATTGTAGTCACGCATACGGATAAAAATGCTCTGGAAATCGTGGATGGTTTTCACCGCCATGAAATTGGTAAAGGCTCATCATCGTTAAAATTACGCTTAAAAGGTTATTTGCCGGTGACCTGTCTGGAAGGTACGCGTAATCAACGCATCGCCGCGACTATTCGTCATAATCGCGCTCGTGGACGTCACCAAATCACTGCCATGTCAGAAATCGTCCGAGAACTCAGCCAGTTGGGATGGGACGATAATAAAATTGGCAAAGAGCTGGGAATGGACAGCGACGAAGTGTTGCGCCTGAAGCAAATTAACGGCCTGCAAGAGTTGTTTGCCGACCGTCAATTTTCCCGCGCCTGGACGGTTAAATAACTACAGCTGGCGCAGGCGTTCTGCTGCTGCCAGCAACGTCGATTCCTTCTTGGCAAAACAGAGACGAATCAGTTTATGTGGGAAGGGATCGGCGCAAAACACCGACAGCGGAATCGCCGCTACGCCGTGCTCCCGCGTCAGCCACTGGCAAAACTCAACATCATCCAGCGTAGATACGGCGCTGTAATCCACCAGCAAAAAGTATGTACCTTCGCACGGTAAAATCTCCAGCCGACTTTCATTTAAGGCATTCACCAGAATATCGCGCTTCTGGCGATAAAAGTCCGGTAACGCAAGATAATGCTCAGGTTCTGCACGTAGCATATCGGCAAGCGCCAACTGTGCCGGGGTATTCACCGAAAAGGTCAGATACTGATGCACTTTGCGGATCTCGGCGCTGATGGGCGCAGGCGCAACGCAATAACCCACTTTCCAGCCGGTCATATGATAGGTCTTGCCAAACGATGACACCGCCACCGCTCGCTCACGCAATTGCGGATGCGCCAGCACGCTGGCATGGCCCTGTTGTGAAAAATTGATGTGCTCGTAGACTTCATCGCTAATGACAAAAATCTCGTGCCCGGCGATCGCCTGCCACAGAGCGGCGAAATCAGTCTGCTGCCAGACAGTTGCACTGGGGTTATGCGGGGTGTTGAGGATCACCAGTCGGGTGCGCTCGCTTAACAATGCGGCAAATTCCTGCCAGTCAACGCGAAAATGCGGCGGTTGCAGTGCAATACGTTTCACTATTCCCCCCGAAAGTGCGATGGCGGGGGCGTAACTGTCATAGCTGGGATCAAAACAAATCACTTCGTCGCCATTGCGCACCAATGCGGTTATCGCCGCGTATAACGCCTCCGTCGCCCCTGCCGTCACGGTGATATTGCTGTCGACATCCGGTTGATAGCCATACAGACGTTCCGTTTTCTGAGCAATCGCCTCGCGCAAGGCCTGCACGCCGGTCATGGGCGCGTATTGGTTTGCCCCCTGGGCAACGTGGTACGCCAGCCGCTCCTGTAAATAGCGCGGACCATCAAAATCAGGAAAGCCTTGCGAAAGGTTAATCGCCTGGTGTTGCTGCGCCAGCGCGCTCATCCGGGTGAAAATAGTGGTGCCAAGTTGTGGAAGTTTGCTTTGTGGAATCAGAGGGTTATTTGTCATTTTTATTGTACCTGACGAAGTTGCGTGTTGAAGGCACTATAACACGATGCTAGTATTTGGCAATCAAGACGTTTAGATGTCTAAATAAAACAATAAGGACAACACAACATGCCTCACAATCCTATCCGCGTGGTCGTCGGCCCGGCTAACTACTTTTCACATCCCGGAAGTTTCAATCACCTGCACGATTTTTTCACTGATGAACAACTTTCTCGCGCGGTGTGGATCTACGGCGAACGCGCCATTGCTGCGGCACAAACCAAACTGCCGCCTGCGTTTGAACTGCCAGGGGTAAAGCATATTTTGTTTCGTGGTCATTGCAGCGAAAGCGATGTGCAACAACTGGCGGCGGAGTCCGGTGACGATCGCAGCGTGGTGATTGGCGTCGGCGGCGGCGCACTACTCGACACCGCGAAAGCCCTCGCCCGCCGTCTCGGTCTGCCGTTTGTTACCGTTCCGACGATCGCCGCTACCTGCGCCGCCTGGACACCGCTCTCTGTCTGGTATAACGATGCCGGACAAGCGCTGCATTATGAGATTTTCGACGACGCCAATTTTATGGTGCTGGTGGAACCGGAGATTATCCTCAACGCGCCGCAACAATATCTGCTGGCGGGGATCGGTGACACGCTGGCGAAATGGTATGAAGCGGTGGTGCTGGCCCCGCAACCAGAAACGTTGCCGCTAACCGTGCGGCTAGGGATCAATAATGCGCAGGCTATTCGCGACGTCTTGTTAAACAGTAGCGAACAGGCGCTGAGCGATCAGCAAAATCACCAGTTAACGCAATCATTTTGCGATGTGGTGGATGCCATTATTGCTGGTGGTGGGATGGTTGGTGGTCTGGGCGATCGTTTTACGCGTGTGGCGGCAGCTCATGCCGTGCATAACGGTCTGACCGTGCTGCCGCAAACCGAGAAGTTTCTCCACGGCACCAAAGTCGCCTACGGAATTCTGGTGCAAAGCGCCTTGCTGGGTCAGGATGATGTGCTGGCGCAATTAACTGGAGCGTATCAGCGTTTTCATCTGCCGACTACGCTGGCGGAGCTGGAAGTGGATATCAATAATCAGGCGGAGATCGACAAAGTGATTGCCCACACCTTGCGTCCGGTGGAATCCATTCATTACCTGCCGGTCACGCTGACACCAGATACGTTGCGTGCAGCGTTCGAAAAAGTGGAATCGTTTAAAGCCTGACGTACATATTTAGCAGCAGCGCGCGCCGCCTTTTCCACCGTAGCGCGCGTCCTGCCGCTCACGGAAAAACTCTTCGTAGGTCATCGGCGTTTGATCGGGATGGTTAACCCGCATATGTTCGACATAGTTGTCGTAATCAGGCATACCAATCATCAGTTTCGCCGCCTGACCTAAATATTTTCCGGCTTTTGCCAGTGAATCAAACATCTAAACCTCCAGTAATACAAATGCCCTCCTGAATTAAGAGGGCTTAACTGCTATCAACACGCTCGGGCTGAGAGTAAGGGGAACGCTCAGCACATTCCCCCTCACTCTGACTTTAGTGCGCGCCTTTCGCCTGCGCCACGATCTCCTCGACATTTTCCGGCATCGGCTCATACGGCGTTTCTTTCGCCGTTGGCTTCGGCTCTTTCAATGCCGCCAGTGCCGTCTTAATCGAGAACAGTGCCAGAACCACCACGACCACCATAAAGAAGATGGTTAACCCGGCATCCAGACGGTTGTTGAACACCAGTTGCGCCAGCTGTGACTCAGTATACTGCGACGGAATATTGCCGCTGTCGATCATTGCCTGGAACTTATTAGCAATGGCCAGGAAGCCGACTTTCGCATCCGGGCTAAACGCTTTCTGCCAGCCTGCGGTCAGGGTACAAATCAGCAGCCAGGCCGTTGGTACCAGTGCCACCCAGGCATAACGTTGACGTTTCATTTTGAACAGCACCACGGCACAGAGCATCAGCGCCATCCCTGCCAGCATCTGGTTGGCAATACCAAACAGCGGCCACAGAGTGTTAATACCGCCCAGCGGATCGACCACGCCCTGATGCAGGAAGTAGCCCCACGCCAGCACGCACAGCGCCGTTGCCAGCAGGTTAGCAGGCAGTGAATCGGTCCGTTTCAGGCCCGGAGACACCACGCCCAGCAGATCCTGCAACATAAAGCGCGCAGCACGCGTACCCGCATCCACCGCCGTCAGAATAAACAGTGCTTCAAACAGAATGGCGAAGTGATACCAGAACGCCACATCCATCATGCCGCCCAGCGCACCGTGCAGAATGTAGGCCATCCCCACCGCCAGGGTCGGCGCTCCGCCCGCACGGGAAATGATCGACTGTTCACCCACTTCGCTGGCAATCTGGTTTAGCGTATCCGGGGTAATCGCAAAGCCCCAGCTACTCACCACCTGCGCGGCAGAAGCAACCACATCCGCCGTCCCTGCCGGAGCCAGCACCGCCATCGGGCTGTTCATGGCGAAGTACACACCCGGATCGATGATACAGGCGGAAACCAGCGCCATAATCGCCACGAAGGATTCCATCAACATCCCACCGTAGCCGATAAAGCACGCCTGCCCTTCGTTCGCCAGCATCTTCGGTGTAGTGCCGGAAGAGATCAGTGCATGGAAGCCAGACACCGCGCCACAGGCGATGGTGATAAACAGGAACGGGAACAGGTTACCGGTCCATACCGGGCCAGTGCCATCGACAAATTTAGTTAGCGCAGGCATGGTCAGCGTCGGGCGCATAATCAAAATGCCCACCGCCAGACCGACGATAGTCCCGATTTTCAGGAAGGTTGAGAGGTAGTCACGCGGAGCCAGCAGCAACCACACCGGCAGCACCGCCGCCACAAAACCGTAACCCACCAGCATCCAGGTCAGCTGCACGCCGGTAAAGTCAAAGTACGGTGCCCACGTCGGGCTTTCTGCCACCCAGCCGCCAGAGATAATGGCGAAAATAAGGAACACCAGACCAATCACCGACACTTCGCCAATACGCCCCGGACGCAAATAGCGCAGGTAGATCCCCATAAACAGCGCCAGCGGAATGGTGAACGCAACGGTATACGTTCCCCACGGGCTATGAGTCAGGGCTTTAACCACGATCATCGCCAGCACGGCAAGGATAATGACCATGATCATAAAGCAGGCCACCAGCGCTATCACCCCGGCGGTTGGCCCCATCTCTTCTTTGACCAGCTCACCCAGCGAGCGACCGTCACGGCGCGTGGAAACAAACAGCACCATGAAATCCTGCACCGCACCGGCGAGAACCACCCCTGCGAGCAGCCAGATCATCCCTGGCAGGTAACCCATTTGCGCCGCCAGTACCGGCCCAACCAACGGACCTGCTCCGGCAATGGCCGCAAAATGGTGACCGAACAGCACTTTTTTGTCCGTCGGCACATAGTCCAGCCCGTCGTTATGGCGCACCGCTGGCGTCATACGCGTCGGGTCAACCGCCAGCACATTTTTGGCGATATACAGCCCATAAAAACGGTAAGCGATCAGATAGATACAGACCGACGCCACCACAATCCACAGCGCGTTGATCTGTTCCCCACGATTTAAAGCAATGTATCCCAGAGCAAATGCTCCCATTACAGAGAGCACTGTCCAGACGAGGTATTTCCCTGATTTGTTCATAGTTGTTATCCGTGTGCGTGTCCATAGAGATGTTACATTTTGTTTCTATAACATCTTTGTACAATTTAACAACACAGCAACCATGAAAATCGGAGTTGAAACCAATATTTAACTTAACAATGTTAACTCGATCACTCCGTTAACCGAATTTTCCTGCAATCTCATTTTATTCTGTCGGGTTCATCCCAAAACCGCTGTGCCCAGCCGACAGGTGCAGCAACGCCGCCCCTGTTCATCGAAAACGACGATTTCCCAGCTCTGATTTTGTCGTCCAAGATGCAGCGGCTGGCAGACACCGCGCACCTTTCCCTCAGACACCGGGCGATGATGTGTGGCGTTAAGTTCCGTGCCCACCACACACTGTCCGTCGCGGGTCATCATAAATCCGGCCATCGATCCCAGCGTTTCCGCCAGCGCCGCCGACGCGCCGCCATGCAGCAGGCCAAACGGCTGATGAGTACGGGTATCAACCGGCATTTCGGCTTCGAGTACATCATCGCCCAGACGGGTATACACAATTCCCAGATGCGCCACCATTGTGTTATCGCTGGTGGCGTTCAGCTCGTCGAGCGTTAAATGGCGTTTCCAGATCATGCTTATGCCCCCAGCGTTGAGCCGCCATCGACCACAATATCCTGTAGGGTAATATGGCTGGCGAGGTCAGAGGCGAGGAACAAAATCGTGTTGGCGATCTCCTGCGGACGGGCGATTTTCCCTAGCGGAATGCCGAGTTTAAACTGCTCGCCAAAGCCGCGAATACGCTGCTCTTCGGCGTCATCGCTCACCCACAGCGTGCGTTGCATATCAGTGTCGGTGGAGCCCGGCGAAACCACATTACAGCGCACGCCGCTACCCGCCAGTTCCAGCCCGACGCTCAACGCCAGGCTTTTCAGCGCCGCTTTCGATGCGCCATAAGCACTCATGCCAATGCGCGGCGTGTGTGCGGCGTCGGACGCAACAGTAACAATCGCCCCGCCCCGCTGATGGCGAAACTGGTTCATGGTCTGCTGAAACAGGTTAAACGCACCGCCGACGTTGACCGCAAAAGTCTGCTGCCAGTCCTCTTTACTGAGCTGATCGGTCGCACCCATGCGCAAAATTCCCGCCGCATTGACCAGCACGTCCAGTCGCTCCGTTTCAGCTAACAGTCGCTGACATACCTGCGCCACCTGCGCAGCATCGGCAACATCCATTACTTCGGTCGCAAAAGGATATTGCTCCTGAGTAAACGCTTGATCAAAACCTGTAACTTTCGCCCCCGCCTCAACAAATGCCATCGCCGTGGCATAGCCGATACCTTTCCCCGCGCCAGTTACCCAGACATTTTTACCGCTGAAATCCATTATTTCACCTCGCGGGAGAGTAGCTTCCACCAGGCGTCGATGGTCGGGTTTTTCGCCAGCATGACAAAGTCGATATCACCATGCACTTTGCGCCAGCGCGCCGCCAGCGCCATCATGCGCACCGAATCCAGACCGTAGTCGATCAGGTTGTCGTCATCGAAGGGTTCATCGGACTCGTCCAGCAACGGCAGGATCACCTCACGCAGCTCCGCTTTGCTGGCGGGGATAGGTGCTGGCAGCAATTCTTCGGTCATCACCACCCGACCAGAACGTCCGGCCACATATTTCAGCGACATCAAATGCTCGTCACGGCTGAAATCGGCCAGCGCATCCGCCACCATAAACGGTTTAATATCGCGCATAAATGCGTCCGTTGCGGTGGTCATACAGCCAATGTGGGCATATACCCCGGTAATAATCAGCTGGTTACGTCCACTCTCTTTGAGCATTTGCTCCAGCGGGGAACGATGAAACGCGCTGTAGCGCCATTTCACCAGCACCGTGTCGTCGGCATCTGGCGTCAGGCGATCCACCACCTTTTGCTGTTCCGGCGAACGGGTCAGGCCAGGCCCCCACATATCATTCAACAGCGCCCGATCTTCATCGCTCTGCTCTTTCGGCTGGGCGGTGTAATAAACCGGGATATTGTGCTGTTTGCAGTAGTCGCGTAGTGCCGCAATATTCGCGATCACCTGCTCCATCATCGGGCAGTTCTCACCCCAGAAGCTGACAAAATAGTCCTGCATATCATGGATTAACAACGCGGCACGTTGCGGTTCAAAGGCCCAGTCGACTTTATTCTGCGGAATATCGTGAGACTCCGGCAGTGCGTAAGCCTGTAATTTTGGAATAGCCATCGTGTTCTCTCCTTCAGGCTGATGTGCGTGACGCCAGCCACTGACGTAATTGTTTTTTATCGACTTTCCCGACCGCCGTCAGCGGAAGTGAATCTACACACTCCACGCGATCCGGTAATTTAAATTCGGCAATACCCTGTTCACGCAGGAAACGACGCACCTGCACCGCGCGCAGCGGCTCTTTTACCACCAGATAAGCACAGCTTTTTTCGCCCATCAGCTCATCTTCCATGCTCACCAGTGCGGCGTAGATCACCGCCGGATGGCGCAGCAGCAGGTTTTCGATCTCTTCGGCAGCGATCTTCTCGCCGCCACGGTTGATCTGATCTTTCTCGCGCCCCTGCACAGTGATGTAACCCTCTGGATCAATAGAGATCAGATCGCCGGAACAGTAAAAACCGTTAGCATCAAAGGCGCTGGCATTGTGCTGCGGGCTTTTGTAATAGCCACGGAAGGTGTACGGCCCGCGCGTCATCAGGCGTCCAACTTCCCCTTGCGGCAGTGGATTTCCTTCGGCATCGGCAACCCATACTTCATCGTCCGGGCACATTGGGTAACCCTGGGTATGGATAATTTTCTCCGCACTATCATCAAGACGGGTGTAGTTCACCAGCCCTTCCGCCATGCCAAACACCTGCTGCAACTGACAGCCAATCTCAGCGGGAATACGCGCCGCAAGGGTGGCAGAAAGACGGGCGCCGCCGACCTGTAACAGTTTCAGCGAGGCAAGCTGCGCCCGGCTTTCGCCTCCAGCCAGTGCCTGCAACCACAGGCTGACTGCTGGCGGCACCAGCGCGGTGACGTTCACCTGATGTTTTTCAATCAATGGGAAGCAAAACGTGGCGCTGGGGTCGGCAGCCAGAACGACAGTGCCGCCAGCGAGAAATACCCCCAACGATCCCGGTGAACTCATGGCGTAGTTATGAGCCGCCGGGATCGCGCACAGGTAGCGCGTCTGTTGTGTGAACTGACAAATCTCGACGCTACGACGCACGCTGTAGTAGTAGTCGTTATGAGTGCGCGGGATCAGTTTCGGAGTGCCGGTGGTGCCGCCGGAAAGCTGGAAATAGGCCACTTCATCAGCAGGAGATGGCGTGGCAGTAAAATCCTCAGCCGGATGGTTAATCGCATCCTGCAAGTTATGCTCACCGCTGTCGTTGAGCAGCTGCACCACGCGAATCGAAGAATGCTCTGCAACAAATGTGTTGAGGAAATCATCCCCGCTAAATAGCGCATGTTGGCGATCGGCAATCAGTAACGCCGGTTCAATCTGGCTGGCATAGGCGTTCAGTTCACTACGCTGATGGCTGAACAGCGCCAGCACCGGCGCAACGCCCAGTTTCAGCAGCGCGAAAAAGGTAATGTAAAGTTCAGCGACGTTACCCAGTTGTACCAGCGCGGTTTCACCAGGTTTAATGCCCTGACGGCGCAAACTACAGGCGAGGTTATCCGCCGCCTGATTCAGCTCCCGGTAACTCAACTGCCGCTCGCCGTCGATGACCGCGATGCTGTCGCTTGCGGCATGACGGGTCAGAATGTCGGTCAGCGGCAAATCCTGCCAGTAGCCTTTTTCCCGATAGCGACGGGCAAACTCTTCCGGCCAGCGGGTGAATGGAATGCTCATCCTCGCTCCTTAATGCAATCCAAAAACGTTCAACATGGTAGAAAGTTTGACGCCTGTTTCGCGCCACTCACCCAACGGTGAGGACGCAGGCACAATCCCCGCTCCGGCAAACAGACGCACCTGATTTTCCCGCAGCTTCGCGCAGCGGATGGTCACCACCCATTCACCGTTACCTTCGCTGTCACACCAACCCACAATGCCGCCAAACAGTTCGCGGTCGAACGGCTCCAGTTCAGCAATAACCTGAGTCGCGGCCTGATGCGGGAAACCGCTCAGCGCGGGGGTCGGATGCAGCAGACAAGCCAAAGTCAGTGCGTTTTCTTGCGAATTCGCTTTACCTTCAAAGGGAGTTGCGAGATGCCACAGCGTCGGCGTGGTAATCAATTGTGGAGAGGAGGTAACGTGTAACTCACTACTGCGTTTGCGCAGTACCTCTTTCATCGCCTGAGTCACCAGTTCATGTTCATGGCGATCTTTTTCTGACGCCAGCAGACGATTACCCGCTTCGCGATCGAGCACTTCATCCGGCTGACGACGCGCGGAACCGGCTAACGGAATGGAGCTAAAACGCTCGCCGTCTTTACGTAGCAGCAGTTCCGGGCTGGCCCCCAGCAGAACGCCACCATCAGCCAACGGAACATGGAAGTTGTAACTAACCGGGTTTTGCGCAATCAACCGTTCCAGCAATACGCCACTATCAATGGCGGCGTCAGTAGTGATATCAATCAACCGTGACAACACCACTTTGTCGACCTGCGGCGTGGCGGTAAGTGCGGCAGCACGGGCAACCATCTGTTCAAACGTGGTTTGTTCCGGAATGGCCTGACGTTCCACCACGTTCAGCGACTGGCTGCGGGTGAAACGGCGTGCGGAAGCTTGTTTTTCCTGACGGGAGAACGACTGCCAGGATTCAGGTATATACAGCGACGAAGGCTGACGTGGATCGAAGGGAATCGCCCCGACCATCACCGGATTTTTGATGCCCTGCGCTTTGGCATCGGCAAACAACGCGGCGAGTTTTTGCTGGAAGGGACTGTCGGGCGAATCCCCGTTCACAGCCGGTTCATCGAAGCGGGCGAAACATCCTGACGTCGTAAAACTGCGGTACGGCGACATAAAGAAAAAGCGATTGGGCGCAAGTGTTGCCATGGTCTGCTGTACTTCCTCAGCCAGTGACGTATCCATATCATCCTCCACAAAATGATAAAGGCTTTAATAATGATTATCATTTATATTTTCGGTCGCTAACCTAAAAGCAAACGCGCACTATGTCAACTCTTGAGGTAACGCAATCTGCAACTCGGGGTTGCATCTGGTTGTGGTTACAATGAAAATGAGAAGCATTAACTTCATTAATAACAGGAAGCTGACTTGTGAGACTCGCCCCGCTCTACCGCAACGCCCTTCTATTAACAGGACTTTTGCTTTCAGGAATAGCCGCAGTTCAGGCCGCCGACTGGCCGCGTCAGATTACTGACAGCCGTGGCACTCATACCCTGGAAAGCCAGCCGCAGCGTATAGTTTCCACCAGCGTCACCCTGACCGGCTCACTGCTGGCGATTGATGCTCCGGTGATCGCCAGCGGCGCGACCACGCCAAATAACCGCGTCGCGGATGACCAGGGCTTTTTACGCCAGTGGAGCAAGGTGGCGAAAGAACGCAAACTGCAACGGCTCTATATCGGCGAACCGAGTGCAGAAGCCGTTGCCGCGCAAATGCCGGATCTGATTTTAATTAGCGCAACCGGCGGCGATTCGGCGCTGGCGCTGTACGATCAGCTTTCTACCATCGCCCCAACATTAATCATCAATTACGACGACAAAAGCTGGCAGTCGCTGTTAACGCAGCTTGGCGAAATTACCGGGCATGAGAAACAAGCGGCAGAGCGGATTGCACAGTTTGATAAGCAACTGGCGGCGGCGAAAGAGCAAATCAAATTACCGCCGCAGCCGGTCACTGCCATCGTCTATACCGCCGCTGCACACAGTGCCAATCTCTGGACGCCGGAATCAGCACAAGGGCAGATGCTGGAACAACTCGGCTTTACGCTGGCGAAGTTGCCCGCAGGGTTAAACGCCAGCCAAAGCCAGGGCAAACGCCATGACATCATTCAGCTTGGTGGAGAAAATCTGGCTGCAGGGTTAAATGGCGAGTCACTATTCCTGTTCGCCGGTGATCAGAAAGACGCCGATGCTATTTATGCTAATCCGCTGCTCGCGCACCTGCCTGCAGTACAAAACAAGCAGGTTTATGCGCTGGGAACCGAGACGTTCCGTCTGGATTACTACAGCGCCATGCAAGTGCTGGATAGACTTAAGGCGCTGTTTTAAGCATTAACTGTCGGACGCTGTCACCTGCGGCGGCGTCTGGCGAAAACGTCGCAACTCCACCAGCACCAGCAACAACAACACGCCGATAATCAACAAACCAAAACCGCTCGCGCTTGCGGAAGCAACCGGTGTCATCATCGCTCCCAAACCGCCCAGCAGCGCCGCGCCTATGGCATCGCCCGTCACGTTTTGCGCCGTCCACAAACCGTTAATCCGCCCTAACATCGCTTCCGGGGTTTGCGTTTGCAGCATTGTATATTGCAGCAACGAACTAACCGCACTCAGCCAGCCGAACAGTGCCAGACAAACCACGCCTAAAATCCACATCGGCATCAGGCCAAACAGACCAATGGCGAGGAACGCCCCCAATGTGGAGAGCAACATCAACAGACCTGGCCGTACGCTATGCGCCAGTTTTCCACTGGTTAACGCGCCAATAGCCGCACCGAGCGGGATTGCCGCATAGAGAAAGCCAATTTGCGCCGCCGACATCTGCCAGTTGTCAGCCAGCGCCGGATACAGTACCCGCACCGCGCTCGCCATCGTCAATAAACCCCCCAGCAACGCAATCCCTCCCACCAGCGGGCTGGCGAGTAGAAAACGAAATCCTGCCAGTAATGATTTCAACGGATGCTCACGCGGCTGCGGTGGTGGTGGTAACGCCGGAAGGCTTAACAACGGTAGCAAGGTAATAAACGTGCCCGCCGCCGCCAGCCCGTAGTTCCAGGCCACACCGCCAGTCGCCAGCAGTAAACCGCCAATCATGGGCGAAATCACCGACCCCAGGCGCACGGTCAACATGGTGATCGCCCCGGCCTGCATTAAGTTTTCACGCCCTACCAGTGCAGGTGTCGCCGCCAGTAGCGCCGTAACGCCAAGTGATGCGAAAAAACCATCCCATAAACCAAGTAAATAGATTGCCAGCAATGACGGCTCCGGCAGCAGCGCGTTCAGGCACAGTCCAATGAAGCCAATGCCACAGGTGCCGCGCGCCAGCAAAATCACTTTTTTACGCTCATAGCGATCCGCCAGCACACCGCCGACCATCAGGCCAACAAACATCGCGCCGCCGGTCAGCGTCACCGAAAGCCCCACCTGCCAGGTGGAATGCGTCATCATCTGGATCTGCACCGGCACCGCGACGCCGAGCAAACCCAGAGAAACAATTGAGATAAAACGAGCGAGGAATACTGCGCGAAACGCCGGGTGCGTTTTCAACAGGCTGAGGTTAAGCAGCCAGGATTGTTTATTCATTACAATGCCTTGCCATCAAATATTTTAAATACCTATTCTTAGGCTGCACATGCTAACATATCCAAATAAGATCGATAACGATAATTAATTTCATTATCATGGAAGTTCGTATGTCTGGTTCTGTTGCCGTGACACGCGCCATTGCCGTGCCCGGATTGCTGTTATTACTGATTATCGCGACGGCATTAAGCCTGCTCATTGGGGCAAAATCACTCCCCGCTTCCGTAGTGCTGGAGGCCTTCTCCGGCACCTGCCAGAGCGCCGACTGCACCATCGTGCTCGACGCACGACTGCCGCGCACCCTTGCCGGTTTACTGGCAGGCGGTGCGCTTGGCCTTGCCGGGGCGTTAATGCAAACCCTCACCCGAAACCCACTTGCCGATCCTGGTTTGCTTGGCGTGAACGCCGGTGCCAGTTTTGCCATTGTGCTGGGTGCGGCGCTGTTTGGTTACTCTTCCGCACAGGAACAACTGGCGATGGCCTTCGCCGGGGCGCTGGTGGCCTCGTTGATTGTTGCCTTTACCGGCAGCCAGGGCGGCGGGCAGTTAAGTCCGGTGCGTTTAACCCTGGCGGGCGTGGCGCTGGCGGCGGTGCTGGAAGGGCTGACCAGCGGCATCGCCCTGCTTAATCCTGACGTCTACGATCAACTGCGTTTCTGGCAAGCCGGTTCGCTGGATATTCGCAATCTACATACCTTAAAAGTGGTGCTGATCCCGGTGCTTACCGCTGGAGCAACTGCGCTATTACTGAGCCGCGCGCTGAACAGTTTAAGCCTTGGCAGTGACACCGCGACGGCACTGGGCAGTCGCGTAGCGCGCACACAGTTGATTGGTCTGCTGGCAATTACCGTGCTTTGTGGTAGTGCGACGGCGGTAGTTGGCCCGATTGCCTTTATTGGCCTGATGATGCCGCACATGGCGCGCTGGCTGGTAGGTGCCGATCATCGCTGGTCGCTGCCCGTCACGCTACTCGCTACCCCTGCCCTGCTGCTGTTTGCCGATATCATTGGGCGGGTGATTGTTCCCGGCGAACTGCGCGTTTCTGTAGTCAGTGCCTTTATTGGCGCACCAGTGCTGATCTTCCTCGTACGACGTAAAACGCGAGGTGGCGCATGATTTACGTCTCTCGCCGATTAATTATCACCTGTCTGCTGTTGCTAATAGCTTGTGTGATGGCAGGCGTGTGGGGATTACGTAGCGGTGCCGTCACGCTGGAAACTTCGCAGGTATTCGCCGCGTTGATGGGCGACACGCCGCGCAGTATGACGATGGTGGTCACCGAATGGCGTTTACCACGCGTGCTGATGGCGCTGTTGATTGGCGCGGCGCTGGGCGTCAGCGGCGCGATTTTTCAGTCGCTGATGCGTAACCCGCTCGGCAGCCCTGACGTAATGGGCTTTAACACCGGGGCGTGGAGCGGCGTGCTGGTGGCGATGGTGCTGTTTGGTCAGGACCTGACGGCTATCGCGCTGGCAGCAATGGTGGGCGGCATTGTCACTTCGCTGTTGGTCTGGCTGCTCGCCTGGCGTAACGGTATCGACACCTTTCGGTTGATTATTATCGGTATCGGTGTTCGCGCCATGCTGGTGGCCTTTAATACCTGGCTGTTGCTGAAAGCGTCTTTAGAAACGGCGCTAACAGCGGGTTTGTGGAATGCCGGATCGCTCAATGGCCTGACGTGGGCAAAAACCTCGCCTTCCGCACCCATCATTATATTAATGTTAATTGCCGCCGCCTTGCTGGTGCGGCGAATGCGCTTGCTGGAAATGGGCGATGATACCGCATGTGCGCTGGGCGTCAGCGTCGAACGTTCGCGACTGTTAATGATGCTGGTCGCCGTAGTGCTTACCGCAGCTGCCACTGCCCTGGCGGGGCCAATTTCCTTTATTGCTTTAGTCGCGCCACACATTGCCCGCCGCATCAGTGGCACCGCTCGCTGGGGGCTGACCCAGGCGGCGCTGTGCGGGGCGTTGTTACTGCTGGTGGCCGATCTCTGCGCCCAACAACTGTTTATGCCGTATCAACTTCCGGTTGGCGTCGTTACCGTCAGCCTCGGCGGTATTTACCTTATCGTCTTGTTAATTCAGGAGTCTCGCAAAAAATGACCGAATCAGTAGCCCGTTTGCGCGGCGAACAGTTAACCCTCGGATATGGCAAATATACCGTTGCGGAAAATCTGACTGTAGAAATACCTGATGGTCACTTCACGGCAATTATCGGGCCAAATGGCTGCGGTAAATCCACGTTACTGCGTACCTTAAGCCGCCTGATGACGCCTGCTCACGGGCATGTCTGGCTGGATGGCGAGCACATTCAACATTACGCCAGTAAAGAGGTTGCACGCCGGATTGGTCTGTTGGCGCAAAATGCTACCACACCGGGCGATATCACCGTGCAGGAGCTGGTGGCGCGTGGGCGTTACCCGCATCAACCGCTGTTTACCCGCTGGCGCAAAGAAGATGAAGACGCGGTAACAAAAGCGATGCAGGCCACGGGAATAACTCATCTGGCGGATCAAAGCGTGGACACCCTTTCTGGCGGACAACGCCAGCGAGCGTGGATCGCGATGGTGCTGGCCCAGGAAACGGCAATTATGCTGCTCGATGAACCCACGACCTGGCTGGATATCAGTCATCAGATTGATTTGCTGGAACTGTTAAGCGAACTGAACCGCGAGAAAGGCTATACCCTGGCGGCGGTGCTGCACGATCTTAATCAGGCCTGTCGTTACGCCAGCCATTTGATTGCATTGCGGGAAGGGAAAATTGTTGCTCAGGGAGCACCGAAGGAGATTGTCACTGCTGAACTGATCGAGCGCATTTATGGTCTGCGCTGCATGATTATTGACGATCCGGTTGCCGGAACGCCGCTCGTGGTGCCGCTCGGACGAACGGCACCTTCAACCGCAAAGATTTAAACTAAGTGGTCTGCCATCATGGCATCCTGTTTTCTGGATGCCATCGCATGACGCAACAACACACCACCACAAGCCACCATCCCGCCGACCAACGCAGAAAGGATCACAATAATCGCCTTACCCTGACCGTCTTTTTTTACGGGTAATGACGGACGCAACTGATATTTAAACGGTGTAAAATTCACATCGTTGATATTTGTTTTTGTTAATTGCTCGACTAGATACTGACGATTACGTAATTCACCGTTCAATTCCGCAACGTCAGTGACTGCTTTTTCAATTTCCAGTTTGCGTTCAATACCGTCTGCACCGAGAGAAATAGAGAAATCGGGGTCATCTTTAACGGCCTGACCATTACTGTATACGGGCTTTTTAATTCCTGCCGCGTTGGCAATGTCAAGTGAATAATTGAGGCGCTGAATGTTTGCATCAAGTTGATTTTTCGTTTTAATGCGATCCTGAGCCAGTTTTTCTTTTTCAAACTGGGTTTTGATCTCCAGTTTATTACGGACGTTTTCTATCGACTCTTTCACCACCAACGCAGAGATATAATCGATATACCCGGCCAACACTTTCTGTGCCTCTTCACTGGTGGGTGCGGTGAAACTTAGCGTCCAGGAAGTATACAATGCAGACTCATCTTTTTTCTTACTGGCATTGTCATCAACCGCTTTCATTTTTTCGCTCAATGCAACAATGGCGCGATGCAGATCCAGTGGGTCGATTTTCGCTTCTTTTAATTGATCCATCACATAAGGTGATGAACGCAGGTACTCCTCAAGCAAGCTAACAGACTGAAATTTCTTGATAAACAGGTTAAATGCTTCTGTACGATCAATTTTGATATCCAGATCCAGCACACGAAGCTTAGTGAATGTTTTCTCCAGCTCTTGCCACTGAACAGGTTCTGGAGGCGTGACAACCGCCGCGCTAGTCCATTTTTGCGGCAGGATGAAAGAGATCAGCAAGCCTGCGCAGGCAAACGCAAAAACGACCGCCATGACCGTTTTTTTTGCCCGCCATAAAACCTCGATTAGATTAAGTAAATCAATTTCATTATTACTGGGCGACGCCAGAGGATACTCGGGAAAATGAGCTTCACTTCCCTGTTTAATATTCAGTGATGACATGTAGTGAAACCTGAGGTTTTAGTCCGTAAAGCACAACGATGTACATAGCATTCTAACAGGAACTGAGATTTATCCGAAAGCACTCTTTCACTATTATTATTCTCAAAATGAATAACAAACTTAGCAACCCCAGCAATGACGCTGCTCTCAGAAAAATAAATAAATTTTAAGAATAAAAAAACCATAATCATTTAGTCGGATTATGGTTTTACATGAGGTTATGGCAAGTTCTTTACTAACGTACGGTTAGTTATTAATTTGTGTATTTATTAGTGGTCCTATTTCTTTAAAATACTCCGGGGAAATAATATCCACATGCGCACAATCCTGACGATAGATATCCAGCTCAGCAATCCACGGTGCCCAGGCCTGTTCAGGAGTCATACCTTCCTGAAGCGTGCGTTCGGCAACAAATAGCGTCGCTTTACCATCAAACGGTACGCTATGAGCTGTCGTCAGCAGGCGCACAGCATCAGCGTAGTTGCCTTCAATGGTGGTAAACAACTCCGTTGAGGTACTTCCCTGCTGTGCCGCCAGGAAGGCTTCGCGCTCGCGGTTAATCTCCGCCAGCACTTCCGGATCCAGACCATTGGCTTCTTTTTCCTGCCAGTTTTGCGTTTCTGGCGGCCAGGTATCCAGCAAGCCAAGAAATGCCACCTGTTCGCCACGGGCACGCAGTCGCGCCGCAATGCCCTGCGCCAGCGTACCGCCAAGTGAATAACCCAGCAGGTAATATGGGCCGTGCGGTTGTTGTTCAAGTAAGGTTGCCAGATGCGCTTCGCAGACTTCATCCAGGTTTGCCGCCGTCTGCATGGGGCCATGAGGGCGCGGCGACTGAATGCCGATAATCGACCATTGTGGATCGAGATAACGCGAGAGCACGCTGAACTGCCAGGCAAAACCGGATGCCGGATGGAAACAAAACAGCGTCGGGCCATTACCTTCACGCAACGGCAGAATGGTTTCGAATCCCATGCGCTGGGTGCTGTCTTCTTCACCATCAATAATCGTTGCCAGTTTGGCGACAGTTGACGCGACCATCACCTGCCCCGGCGTCACCTGACGAGCAAACTGTCGACTTAACTGCGCTGCCAGTTTCATTGCCAGTAGCGAATGACCGCCAAGCGCAAAGAAATCAGCATCGGCATCCTGCACGTCACAACCCAGCAACGACGAGAATGCCGCGGCGATAATCGTTTCACTGCCCGCTTTCGGCACACGCCCCGGCGTTTGTGCCTTCAGTTCAGGCAACGGTAAGGCTTTGCGATCCAGCTTGCCGTTGGCGCTAAGTGGTAACTGTGGAAGTTGCAGCAGAACCACCGGTACCATATGTGGTGGCAATGTTTCTCGAAGCTGCGCCTGTAATGCGCTGGTATCCAACGGCAGACCTGATTGCGACACCAGATAGCCCACCAACTGACGCGCATCACCACCAGTGGCTGCCGCCTGGTTAATCACACAGGCGTGGGTAACGGCTTGTTCGACATCCGGCAGCGCCTGCATCACGCGATCAATTTCGCCCAGTTCGATACGCTGCCCGCGAATTTTTAGCTGATCGTCACTGCGCCCGAGGTACTCCACCGCGCCGTTATCCAGCCAGCGGGCCACATCGCCGGTACGGTACATCCGTTCACCTGGGGCAAAAGGATCGGCAATAAAGCGGCTGGCGGTCAGATCGGGTCGTCCAAGATACCCCTGCGCCAGTTGAATACCGGTGAGATAGAGATCTCCCGCCACACCCGGCGGCACCGGATGCATCATCGCATCGAGAATGCGCAGGCCCGTATTCCACACCGGATAACCGATCGGCACACTGCTGCCGCGCACCTCTGCCAGTTCCTCGCCAAAAGCCGGATACCAACTGACATCTACCGCCGCTTCCGTCGGGCCATATAGATTATGCAACGGCGCGCCGGTTAACTGTTGCCATTCGCGGCATAAATCAGCCGGTAAGGCTTCACCACTACAGAAAACCTGTTTCAACGTCGCGCAACTCTGGCGAGCGGTTTGCGGCGTCAGCGATGCAACAAATGCCGCCAGCATCGACGGCACAAAGTGCGTGGTCGTTACGCCATAATCAGCAAAAAAATGCTGCATAGCGAGCGGGTCGCGGTGCGCTTCCGGTTCAGCCATCACCAGTTTCGCCCCGGCAATAAACGGCCAGAAAAACTCCCACACCGAGACATCAAAACTGCACGGCGTTTTTTGGGCAACAACATCTTCGCCTGTAAGCGGGTAATGGTTTTGCATCCATAGCAGGCGGTTAACGATAGCCTGCTGACCGACCATTACCCCTTTTGGTCTGCCGGTGGAACCTGAGGTGAAGATGATATAAGCCGTGTGGTGCGGTTGTGAAAGCTGCAGCGGCGCACTGCCCTGCGGTGTAAGCGGGGCGTTATAGCAAAGGCTGGTTAAATTGGGGATATCGCTAAAGCGCGGCAGTTGATCGTCGGTGGTGATTAACAGCGACGGACGCGCATCTTCCAGCATCATTTTCAGGCGATCGTCCGGATAGCCGGTATCCAACGGTAACCAGGCCGCACCAGCTTCAACTATCGCATGTAGCGCCAGGGTCAAAAAGACCGAGCGCGGTAGAGCCACCGCCACGCTGTCGCCCGGTTTAACGCCGCGCTCACGCAGCAGATTCGCCAGCGCCACCACCTGCTCGCGCATTTCCCGATAGCTGAACTGGTAACGCGCATCTGCCAGCGCCGGAGCATCCGGTGTTTTTGCCGCTTGTTCTGCCACCAGCGCGCTCAGCGTGGTTTCTGGAATCTCAACCTGAGTGGCGTTGATCTGCGCCAGCTGCGCATACTCACCTGGCAGCATAATATCGACATCGCCGCACAACAGCGACGGATTCGCAGCGAACTGCGCAATCAGCATTTTCAGGCGTTCAGCGTGTTGAATTAACGTTGGCTCATCGTAACGCTGTTTATTGGCGAGGATTTCAATACTCAAATCACCGTGTTCATCCGGGAACAGGGCCAGTTCAAGGTCATTAACCGGACCGGTTGCCAGGGTATGGGTTTGCGCCTGAACACCAGGAATATCCAGTTGGTAATCAAATACCTTGATATTGAGTACCGGACCGAACAGCGGTTCCTCTCCTGCCGCTCGCCCGCTGTCACGGACAATTTGTTCGGCATCGTAACGTTGATGGCGACGCATTTTTTTCAGTTGAGCTGCCAGTCGGGTTGCCAGTTGCGGCAGCGTTTCTTGCGCCGCAATGTGAATACCCAATGGCAAAACGTTGAGCACGGGTCCGGTAGCCGTCAGCGCCGCCGAGCCCAGTCGACGCATAAAGATAAATCCGGCAGCGTAGTCCATGCGGTTGCACAATCGCCCCAGCCACAAGGCTGCCAACGCAAGTGCTAAATCGGTACGCTGCACACCTGAAAGTTGCGTAGCCAGCTGGCGGAATTCCCCGTTGGTAAATTCCAGTTTCAGGCGCAAAATATCTGCCGAAGCGCTGCGCCCCGGTAAAGGTGCCGGAGAAAGTGACGCGGGCGGTGGTAGTTGACGACGCTGTTCCGCCCAGAATGCCGCATCACGCTGCCAGGCTTCACTTTCGCGGTACTGCTGATACTCTTCCACTACATCAGCGAAAGGCGTAAACGGCGAAGCAGGCGTTGGTTCGCCACGCAGCAATGCGCAGTAAATGTTGGCGATCTGGCGTGTAATGGCCGGGAAACTGAAGCCATCGACCAGCAAATGGTGATAACGCTGATACCAGTACCAGCGGTTATCCGCCACCTGTATCAGTTGATGAAAGACCAGTGGTTTACCACTATCGACGCGCAGATCTTGTTGCAAATCCGCCTGCATTAATGCCCGCGCAGTACCGTGCGGATCAATGTTGGTTCGCAGGTCGATAATTTCTGGCAGTTCGAACGTCTGCGCATCATCGACCCACTGCCAGACTTCGCCGTTATCTTCCGTAAAACGCATCCGCAACGTATCTGCTTGCGCTAGTCCGGCAACCACCGCGCGGGCCAGTAGTGGCGCATCAACCTCTCCGGTTAACTCAACGTAATGCGCCACGCTCCAGGCGGAGGGTAAATCCGACAGTTTTTCTGCCATCCAGATGCCGGGCTGTGCGGCGACCAAAGGTAAATGCTGGCTCATTGTGCCTCCTGCAACTGGGTGAAATTCGCCGGTATCAGAGTACGCCAGTGGGCTTCCAGCCACTGCTGGCAGGACGCCTGTGACTGCGGCTGACACACAACGTCCCAGCCTGCCGGTAAGGCGCATTGTTGCGGCCACAGACTGAATTGCCCCTGCGCATTGCGCAAAATGTAAAACGCTCCCTGTGGATCATCGAAGGGATTACTGAATGCCATATTCAACTCCTGTCATGGAAAAGTGGTTGCCAGAGGTCGATTAGCCCCTGCATCAAGCCACCGCGCCAACAAAGCGCATCATGTCCGCCGTCAACCTGACGCCAGAAAATGGATTCTTTTAGGGGGTGTAATTGCGCATACAGCGCCTGATTGGCCTGCATGATCATCGGCTCGCGAACACCCGCTTCCAGCACAATGCGCAGACCTTCGGCGCTAACTTCACCAGTATTTAGCTGTTCAAGTAACATGCCCTCTTGGTGCCCGCCCCGATGCGGCCACCAGTACGAACCTGACTGGCTTAATACACAGCCAAAGCGTTCAGGCCAGTGCAGTCCGGCATACAGCGCGGAAAGCCCACCAAAACTCTGTCCGGCGACCACGGTGCGATCGGCGCGATCGCTAAAAGGGGCAATAGCTTTCACCTGGGGTAATAACTCTTGCTGTACTGCCAGCCAGAAATCCGCATTACACGGCAGTTCGTGGGCGCGGTGCGTGGTGTCGATAGCGTCGATCAACACATACACGGCGGGCGGAAGTTGCCGACGATGGGTCAGCGAAGTCAGCGCAGGCCAGACGGGCATACTCTGCGCCCAAAATTCGCCATCAAGCAAAACTGCCAGCGGGCGTTCTTCTGCTGTTGCATCGCCGGTGGTAAAAATCCATACACGGCGTGAATTTTTCAACCGTTCACTTTTCCAGATAATTTCTTTGGCAGGCGTTTCTGGCGCTTGCGGACAATCCCATCCCGGTTGCAGAGGCGCTTGCGGCATTTCGAGTGCAGAAACAGCGTGCCCTCGCCCGCCTTTCCAGCTTTGTGGATTCAGCGGATCGGCTATCGCCTGGGGTAATAGTTTTCGCCAGCCTTCGCGTAATTCGAGGCGATCGGGGGATGGTGCAGAAAAAATGTCATCGCGTTCAGTAGGAATAAAGCAGTAGCTGCCGCGCCAGTTGGCATTGAGTTGTGTCGTCCACTGCCAAACATCGGTTCCTGCAATTCGCTGCATCGACCGGGGCTGGCTGTTCTGATGGTGATCGGTCACGCCAGTGATATAGACCCATACGCGCTTTATCGTCGAGTATTCTTCAGAACCCTGGGGATCACGCCACCAGAAAGTGACCTCAAACATTTCGTCATTCAGACGTTGCCATTCCGGGCCATGTTTCGACTGCCACCAGCTCTCACTTCCTACTTTTAACGCCGTCACACCATAACCCCATGTTTACTGTGCAATTTTTTATTGATTGCAGAAATATATTGATAATATTATTGATAACTATTTGCATTTGCAATAGCGTAATGGCGCGCCGTGGGAAGCGCGGACATTAATTAATCAGCTGCACTGCGTGTCTTTCAGGATCAAAGGTTTTCGCGGTAGCGGGATGCGTCGTGTTGATGGCGACCATGCCCGACAGTTGCAATTCGTGGCAAAAATGCAGGAATAAAACAATGAACAAGAAGATTCATTCCCTGGCCTTGTTGGTCAATCTGGGGATTTATGGGGTAGCACAGGCACAAGAGCCGACCGATACTCCTGTTTCACATGACGATACCATTGTCGTTACCGCCGCCGAGCAGAACTTGCAGGCGCCTGGCGTTTCGACCATTACCGCAGATGAAATCCGCAAAAACCCGGTTGCCCGCGATGTATCGGAGATCATTCGTACCATGCCTGGCGTTAACCTGACCGGTAACTCCACCAGTGGTCAGCGTGGTAATAACCGCCAGATTGATATTCGCGGCATGGGTCCGGAAAACACGCTGATTTTGATTGACGGCAAGCCGGTAAGCAGCCGTAACTCTGTGCGTCAGGGCTGGCGTGGCGAGCGCGATACCCGTGGTGATACCTCCTGGGTGCCGCCTGAAATGATTGAACGTATTGAAGTTCTGCGTGGTCCGGCAGCTGCGCGTTATGGCAACGGCGCGGCGGGCGGCGTGGTTAACATCATTACCAAAAAAGGCAGCGGTGAGTGGCACGGCTCCTGGGATGCTTATTTCAATGCGCCAGAACATAAAGAGGAAGGTGCCACCAAACGCACCAACTTCAGCCTGACCGGTCCGCTGGGCGACGAATTCAGCTTCCGCTTGTATGGCAACCTCGACAAAACCCAGGCTGACGCGTGGGATATCAACCAGGGCCATCAGTCCGCGCGTGCCGGAACGTATGCCACGACGTTACCAGCCGGGCGCGAAGGGGTGATCAACAAAGATATTAATGGCGTGGTGCGCTGGGACTTCGCGCCTCTGCAGTCACTCGAACTGGAAGCGGGCTACAGCCGCCAGGGTAACCTGTATGCGGGTGATACGCAGAACACCAACTCTGACGCTTACACTCGATCGAAATATGGCGATGAAACCAACCGCCTGTATCGCCAGAACTACTCGCTGACCTGGAACGGTGGCTGGGATAACGGCGTGACCACCAGCAACTGGGTGCAGTACGAACACACCCGTAACTCGCGTATTCCGGAAGGTCTGGCGGGCGGTACCGAAGGGAAATTTAACGAAAAAGCGGCACAGGATTTTGTAGATATCGATCTTGATGACGTGATGCTGCACAGCGAAGTTAACCTGCCGATTGATTTCCTCGTAAACCAAACGCTGACGCTGGGTACAGAGTGGAATCAGCAACGGATGAAGGACTTAAGTTCCAACACCCAGGCGCTGACCGGGACGAATACCGGCGGTGCTATTGATGGTGTGAGTGCCACCGACCGTAGCCCGTATTCAAAAGCAGAAATTTTCTCGCTGTTTGCCGAAAACAATATGGAGCTGACTGACAGCACCATCGTAACGCCGGGGCTGCGTTTCGATCATCACAGTATTGTCGGCAATAACTGGAGCCCGGCGCTGAACATATCGCAAGGTTTAGGCGATGACTTCACGCTGAAAATGGGCATCGCCCGCGCCTATAAAGCGCCGAGCCTGTACCAGACTAACCCAAACTACATTCTCTACAGTAAAGGTCAGGGCTGCTATGCCAGCGCGGGCGGCTGCTATCTGCAAGGTAATGATGACCTGAAAGCAGAAACCAGCATCAACAAGGAGATTGGTCTGGAGTTCAAACGCGACGGTTGGCTGGCGGGCGTGACCTGGTTCCGTAACGATTATCGCAATAAGATTGAAGCGGGCTATGTGGCTGTAGGGCAAAACGCAGTCGGCACCGATCTCTATCAGTGGGATAACGTACCGAAAGCGGTGGTTGAAGGTCTGGAAGGATCGTTAAACGTACCGGTTAGCGAAACGGTGATGTGGACCAATAACATCACTTATATGCTGAAGAGTGAAAACAAAACCACGGGCGACCGTTTGTCGATCATCCCGGAGTATACGTTGAACTCAACGCTGAGCTGGCAGGCACGGGAAGATTTGTCGATGCAAACGACCTTCACCTGGTACGGCAAACAGCAGCCGAAGAAGTACAACTATAAAGGTCAGCCAGCGGTTGGACCGGAAACCAAAGAAATCAGTCCGTACAGCATTGTTGGCCTGAGCGCGACCTGGGATGTGACGAAGAATGTCAGTCTGACCGGCGGCGTGGACAACCTGTTCGACAAACGTTTGTGGCGTGCGGGTAATGCCCAGACCACGGGCGATCTGGCAGGGGTCAACTATATCGCCGGTGCCGGTGCGTATACCTATAACGAGCCGGGACGTACGTGGTATATGAGCATTAATACTCACTTCTGAAGCTAACGTCAGATTGTTGACAAAGTGCGCGTAGTTCATGCCGGATGCGGCGTGAACGCCTTATCCGGCCTACAAAAATCTTGCCAATTCAATATATTGCAGGACCACGTAGGCCTGATAAGCGTAGCGCATCAGGCAGTTTTGCGTTTGTCATCATTCTCTAATATGGTTGACATGAAAACTACGCATACCTCCCTCCCCTTTGCAGGACATACGCTGCATTTTGTTGAGTTTGATCCGGCGAGTTTTCGCGAGCAGGATTTACTCTGGCTGCCGCACTACGCACAACTTCAACACGCTGGACGTAAACGTAAAACAGAGCATTTAGCCGGGCGGATCGCTGCAATTTATGCGCTGCGGGAATATGGCTATAAATGTGTGCCTGCAATCGGCGAGCTACGCCAACCTGTGTGGCCTGCGGGGGTATACGGCAGCATTAGTCACTGTGGGACTACGGCATTAGCCGTGGTTTCCCGTCAACCGATTGGCATTGATATTGAAGAGATTTTCTCTGCACAAACCGCAAGAGAATTGACAGACAACATTATTACACCAGCGGAACACAAGCGACTTGCAGACTGCGGTTTAGCCTTTCCTCTGGCGCTGACACTGGCATTTTCCGCCAAAGAGAGCGCATTTAAGGCAAGTGAAATCCAAACTGATGCAGATTTTCTGGACTATCAGATAATTAGCCGGAATAAACAACAGGTCATAATTCATCGTGAGAATGAGATGTTTGCTGTGCACTGGCAGATAAAAGAAAAAATAGTCATAACGCTGTGCCAACACGATTAATTGACAACATCTGGTACGATTCGCCCGCAGCCATCACTGACCGCGGGCGAAAGTGTAAAGCAGGTGCCTTACCACCCTGACCTGACAACCGGATATGCGGGGATTGCTCCCCGCACAACGGCTACTTCTTCGGTTCGTAAGCGAGAACAGCCTTAAACTCAATATTACGTTCCTTTACGGTAAACTCACACAGCGAGTCTCCGACCAGAAGCGTAAATCCCAGCACCGTTAAACACAGCACTATGACTGCCACAAGGGCATATTTTGTCAGCATGTTTATATTGCCTCCATGCGAAGAAGGGACTACCATCCAAATTGTTCAGGTTTGGGTAGGTAGCCCCAGGGTTGATAGAAATATCGTCCTGGGGCTTCATCCTTCCAGACCTCAGAGTAAACCTGAAACCGGAAAGCTTCAGGCACCCGCCGTTATCTTACCCTTCTTCAGCAAAATAGCTGTTTATTTATACAGTAAGTCCTGTTTCGGACTTCTCTCTCCTCATTTGATCAACTGAAGCTGAACCCGTATTTTTCTGCATGCCGCAATCGTCAAAATTCTTCGCAGCCAGCCAGCTCTGCCATAACTTGGCACATTGCAAAAGTAGCCAAATTGCTTCAGTAGCAATCAGTTCACCATACCCAAAAAAGAAACATTCCAGAACTTCCGCATCTCGCCCAGCCGCTCCGACTTCTATACTGAATAGAAAACGCCAACATAAGAGAAACCTATGCCATTACCCGATTTTCATGTTTCTGAACCTTTTACCCTCGGTATTGAACTGGAAATGCAGGTGGTTAATCCGCCGGGCTATGACTTAAGCCAGGACTCTTCAATGCTGATTGACGCGGTTAAAAATAAGATCACGGCCGGAGAGGTAAAGCACGATATCACCGAAAGTATGCTGGAGCTGGCGACGGATGTTTGCCGTGATATCAACCAGGCTGCCGGGCAATTTTCAGCGATGCAGAAAGTCGTATTGCAGGCAGCCGCAGATCATCATCTGGAAATTTGCGGCGGTGGCACGCATCCGTTTCAGAAATGGCAGCGTCAGGAGGTGTGCGATAACGAACGCTATCAACGAACGCTGCAAAACTTTGGCTATCTCATCCAGCAGGCGACCGTTTTTGGTCAGCATGTCCATGTTGGCTGCGCCAGTGGCGATGACGCCATTTATTTGCTGCACGGCTTGTCACGGTTTGTGCCGCACTTTATCGCCCTTTCCGCCGCGTCGCCATATATGCAAGGAACGGATACGCGTTTTGCCTCCTCACGACCGAATATTTTTTCCGCCTTTCCTGATAATGGCCCGATGCCGTGGGTCAGTAACTGGCAACAATTTGAAGCCCTGTTTCGCTGCCTGAGTTACACCACGATGATCGACAGCATTAAAGATCTGCACTGGGATATTCGCCCCAGCCCCCATTTTGGTACGGTGGAAGTTCGGGTGATGGATACCCCGTTAACCCTTAGCCACGCGGTAAATATGGCGGGATTAATTCAGGCCACCGCCCACTGGTTACTGACGGAACGCCCGTTTAAACATCAGGAGAAAGATTACCTGCTGTATAAATTCAACCGTTTCCAGGCCTGTCGCTATGGGCTGGAAGGCGTCATTACCGATCCGCATACTGGCGATCGTCGGTCACTAACGGAAGCCACCTTGCGTTTACTGGAAAAAATCACCCCTTCTGCACATAAAATTGGCGCATCGAGCGCAATTGAAGCACTGCACCGTCAGGTCGTCAGTGGTCTGAATGAAGCGCAGCTAATGCGTGATTTCGTCGCCGATGGTGGCTCGCTAATTGGGCTGGTGAAAAAGCATTGTGAGATCTGGGCCGGAGAATAAGTCGGGAATTGCCTTACAGAAGAATATCCCTGACAATGGTGTTTTAACTTACATTTAACAATGTTATGAAACACCCTTTAGAAACCTTGACCACCGCAGCAGGCATTTTGCTGATGGCTTTCCTCTCTTGCCTGCTGCTGCCCGCCCCCGCACTGGGGCTAACGCTGGCACAAAAACTGGTGACCACGTTCCATCTGATGGATCTTAGCCAGCTTTACACTTTATTGTTTTGTCTGTGGTTTTTAGTGCTGGGCGCTATTGAGTATTTTGTTCTACGCTTTATCTGGCGACGCTGGTTCTCGCTGGCGGATTAAACGTCGATTATCGCCGAACTTCGCGGCATACTTTGCTTATTCTCCTTCGCCTAAAGGAACATTTATGGATAAGCAATCACTGCACGAAACGGCGAAACGCCTGGCTCTTGAGTTACCCTTTGTCGAGCTTTGCTGGCCTTTTGGCCCGGAGTTCGATGTTTTTAAAATTGGCGGCAAGATTTTTATGCTGTCGTCGGAGCTGCGCGGCGTCCCCTTTATCAATCTGAAGTCCGATCCACAAAAATCCCTGCTAAATCAGCAAATATACCCAAGCATCAAGCCTGGGTATCACATGAATAAAAAGCACTGGATTTCAGTGTATCCCGGCGAGGAAATCTCCGAAGCGTTACTTCGCGATCTGATCAACGATTCGTGGAATCTGGTGGTTGATGGTCTGGCTAAACGCGATCAAAAACGACTGCGTCCTGACTCAACCGTAAATCAATAGCGCATTTTTCTCGCTTACCATTTCATCTCGATCCTTGTAATCTGCTGGCACGCAAAATTACTTTCACATGGAGTCTTTATGGATATCATTTCTGTCGCCTTAAAGCGTCATTCCACTAAGGCATTTGATGCCAGCAAAAAACTTACCCCGGAACAGGCCGAGCAGATCAAAACTCTACTGCAATACAGCCCATCCAGCACCAACTCCCAGCCGTGGCATTTTATTGTTGCCAGCACGGAAGAAGGTAAAGCGCGTGTTGCCAAATCCGCTGCCGATAATTACGTGTTCAACGAGCGTAAAATGCTTGATGCCTCGCACGTCGTGGTGTTCTGTGCAAAAACCGCGATGGACGATGCCTGGCTGAAGCTGGTTGTTGACCAGGAAGATGCCGATGGCCGCTTTGCCACGCCGGAAGCGAAAGCCGCGAACGATAAAGGTCGCAAGTTCTTCGCCGATATGCACCGTAAAGATCTGCATGATGATGCAGAGTGGATGGCAAAACAGGTTTATCTCAACGTCGGTAACTTCCTGCTGGGCGTGGCGGCGCTGGGTCTGGACGCGGTGCCCATCGAAGGTTTTGACGCCGCCATCCTCGATGAAGAATTTGGTCTGAAAGAGAAAGGCTACACCAGTCTGGTGGTTGTTCCGGTGGGTCATCACAGCGTTGAAGATTTTAACGCTACGCTGCCGAAATCTCGTCTGCCGCAGAACATTACCTTAACCGAAGTGTAATTCTCCCTTGCCGGGCATCTGCCCGGCTATTTCCCCTCAGATTCTCCTGATTTGCATAACCCTGTTTCAGCCGTCATCATAGGCTGCTGTTGTATAAAGGAGACGTTATGCAGGATTTAATATCCCAGGTTGAAGATTTAGCGGGTATTGAGATTGATCACACCACCTCGATGGTGATGATTTTCGGTATTATTTTTCTGACCGCCGTCGTGGTGCATATTTTTTTGCACTGGGTGGTACTGCGGACCTTCGAAAAACGCGCCATCGCCAGTTCACGGCTTTGGTTGCAAATCATTACCCAGAATAAACTCTTCCACCGTTTAGCTTTTACCTTGCAGGGGATTATCGTCAATATTCAGGCGGTATTCTGGCTACAAAAAGGCACCGAAGCGGCAGATATTCTGACTACCTGCGCGCAGTTGTGGATCATGATGTATGCGCTGCTTTCAGTCTTCTCGTTGCTGGATGTGATTTTGAATCTGGCGCAGAAATTCCCGGCGGCATCTCAGTTACCGCTGAAAGGGATTTTTCAGGGGATTAAACTGATCGGCGCGATTCTGGTCGGCATTTTGATGATCTCGCTGCTGATTGGTCAGTCGCCAGCGATTCTGATCAGCGGTCTTGGTGCAATGGCTGCCGTGCTGATGTTGGTATTTAAAGATCCGATTCTTGGTCTGGTGGCAGGTATTCAGCTTTCCGCGAACGATATGCTGAAACTGGGCGACTGGCTGGAGATGCCGAAATACGGCGCGGATGGCGCGGTGATCGATATTGGGTTAACCACCGTCAAAGTACGTAACTGGGACAATACCATTACCACTATTCCCACCTGGTCTCTGGTTTCTGACTCCTTTAAAAACTGGAGCGGGATGTCAGCATCTGGCGGGCGACGTATTAAGCGCAGTATCAGTATTGATGTCACCAGTATTCGTTTTCTTGATGAAGACGAAATGCAACGTCTGAATAAAGCGCATTTGTTAAAGCCTTATTTAACCAGCCGCCATCAGGAAATTAATGAGTGGAATCGCCAGCAAGGTTCTACGGAGTCGGTATTAAACCTGCGCCGAATGACCAATATTGGAACCTTTCGTGCCTATCTGAACGAATATCTGCGGAATCATCCGCGGATTCGCAAAGATATGACCTTAATGGTACGCCAACTGGCTCCTGGTGATAACGGTTTACCGCTTGAGATCTATGCGTTTACCAACACCGTGGTGTGGCTGGAATATGAAAGCATTCAGGCTGATATATTCGATCACATATTTGCGATTGTCGAAGAGTTTGGTCTGCGACTTCATCAGTCGCCAACCGGCAATGATATTCGCTCTCTGGCGGGTGCATTTAAGCAGTAATTAAAAAAACCGCTCTCATCGAATGGATGAGAGCGGTTTCGGATGGTTGACATCATTTTGTCGGATGCGGCGTGAACGCCTTATCCGACCTACAGAATCGTTACAAATTGTAGGCCCGATAAGCTTGCGCATCGGGCAAATCAGCCTCACATCAGCTTAATTCACTTTCCTACGCAATGTTTTAAACGCCACAAACAGGAACACAATCCACACCGGCAGCAGAATCGCTGACAAGCGCATATCATCCATCGTGCACATCAGCAGCAAAATCATGCCGAGGAAGGCGATGCAAAGATAGTTGCCGAACGGATAGAGCAGCGCCTTAAACTGTGTTTCACGCCCCTGACGACGCATCGCTGCACGAAAACGCAGATGCGCCAGGCAGATCATAATCCAGTTCAACAGCAGCGTTGCTACCACCAGCGCCATCAGCAGACCAAACGCTTTTTGCGGCAGCAGATAGTTGATTAACACCACCAGCGAAGTGATCGCTCCGGAAAGCATCAGCGAGTTAATCGGCACGCCGCGACGGCTGACGCGAGTCAAAAACTTTGGCGCATTACCCTGCACAGAAAGGCCAAACAGCATGCGGCTGTTAGAGTAAACCCCGCTGTTATACACCGACAGCGATGCCACCAGAATGACGAAGTTCAGCGCAGAAGCTACCACGTTGCTGTCGAGATTATGGAAAATCATCACAAACGGGCTACTGTTGGATTTCACTTCCACCCACGGGTAGAGCGCCAGTAAAACCACCAGTGAACCGATATAAAACAGCAGGATGCGATACACCACCTGATTCACTGCTTTAGGGATGCTTTTTTCCGGATCGCGCGCTTCAGCCGCAGTAATCCCAATCAGCTCCAGACCGCCGAAGGAGAACATAATTACCGCCAGCGACAAAATCAATCCATTCCAGCCGGTGGCAAAGAAACCGCCGTAGCGCCAGAGGTTATTGATACTGGCTTTCTCACCGCCGTGCCCAGAAAACAGCAGCCACAGGCCAAAGCCGATCATACCGATGATCGCCAGCACTTTAATCAGCGCAAACCAGAACTCGGTTTCGCCATATAAGCGCACGTTCACCAGGTTAACGGCGTTGATGATAATAAAGAAGGCGGCAGCCCAAATCCACGTTGGAACATCCGGGAACCAGTACTGCATATAGATGCCCGCAGCGGTCAGCTCTGCCATTCCCACCAGCACGAACATTACCCAGTAGTTCCAGCCAGAGAGGAAGCCCGCAAACGGTCCCCAGTATTTATAGGCAAAGTGGGCAAATGAACCGGATACCGGCTCTTCGACCACCATCTCGCCGAGCTGGCGCATAATCAGGAAAGCGATGATCCCGGCGACGCCGTAGCCCAGCAATACAGCCGGACCCGCCATCTGAATCGCCGGGCCAATGCCAAGAAACAGACCAGTACCAATTGCGCCACCCAGCGCAATCAGTTGAATATGACGGTTATGTAATCCGCGATGAAGCGTCGGCTCTTGATTCGACGCAGTATCTTCCGATACGGTTGACGCGTTTTTCACGCCTTTCCCCTGTGTGTCTTTTTTGTTGAGGGGCACCTTTTAACATTTAGTGCCCATCGTCGCAAGACACAATCCACACGGTTAAACGGGGTATCCTGCTTTTATTTCCGTACCCGATGTCGGTGCAGCCACATCAGCTTATACGCCGCCGGGATAATAAACAGCGACAGCAAAGGCGCGGTGATCATGCCGCCAATCATCGGCGCGGCAATCCGGCTCATCACCTCTGACCCTGCTCCTGTTCCCCACAGAATCGGCAGCAGACCAGCGATAATCACCGCCACCGTCATCGCTTTCGGGCGCACGCGCAGTACCGCGCCGTGATATAACGCCTCATCCAGCTTCTGCTCGCTGAATGTTTGCGGATTATTCAACGACGGCTCGGCCTCTATGGCGTGACGTAAATACATCAGCATCACCACGCCAAATTCGGCGGCGACCCCGGCAAGGGCAATAAAACCGGTGCCCGTCGCCACGGAAAGATGAAAGCCCATCCACCACAGCAACCAGATGCCGCCCACCAGCGCAAACGGTACGCTGCTGATAATCAGCAACGCTTCGCCCACCCGACGGAACGCCAGATACAACAGCACGAAGATGATCATCAGCGTCATCGGCACCATCAGTTTCAGCTTATGGTTGGCGCGCTCCAGTAGCTCGAACTGCCCGGAGAATGCCACGCTGGTGCCCGGTTTTAACTGCACTTTTTCAGCTATCGCTTTTTGCAGATCGTGAACCACCGACACCATGTCACGATCGCGGGCATCGATATAAATCCAGCTCGTCGGGCGCGCATTCTCGGTTTTCAGCATCGACGGTCCGGTAGAGACTTTAACGTCGGCCACGTCCGCCAGAGTGATTTGCTGCTTCATCGGCGTGAGGATCGGCAACTGGCGCAGTGCCTGCGGGCTATCGCGCCAGCTTTGCGGATAACGCAGATTAATTGGATAACGAGCAATCCCTTCCACCGTTTCGCCAACCATCGCCCCGCCCACCGCAGAAGTCACAAACAACTGCACATCCGCCACCGTCATACCGTAACGCGCGGCTTTTTCACGGTTAATCTCAACGTTGATATAGCGCCCACCTTCCAGACGCTCAGCAAGCGCAGAAGCCACGCCTGGCACCGTTCGCGCCACTTCTTCAATTTGCTCCGCCATCGTGTCGATATCCGCCAGCACAGTGCCGGAAACTTTAATGCCGATAGGGCTTTTAATGCCAGTCGAGAGCATATCGATACGGTTACGAATTGGCGGCACCCACAGATTCGCCAGCCCCGGCAGACGCACGGTGTTATCCAGTTCCTCAATGATTTTGTCCATCGTCATGCCAGGCCGCCACTGATCCTGCGGCTTAAGCTGAATGGTCGTTTCTACCATTTCCAGCGGAGCAGAATCGGTGGCGGTTTCCGCTTTCCCGGTTTTGCCAAATACCCGCGCCACTTCAGGTACGCTCATAATCAGCTTGTCGGTTTTTTGCAGCATACTCGCCGCCTCCGCTGCGGAAATCCCCGGCAGCGTCGATGGCATATACAACAAGTCGCCTTCATTGATCTGCGGTAAAAATTCCCCGCCAACTTTATTGAGCGGCCAGAGAACCGTCAGCACCGAAAGCGCTGCCACCAACAGCGTGGTTTTCGGCCAGTGCAGTACTTTCAGCAACAGCGGATGATAAACACGAATCAAAAAGCGATTGAGCGGGTTACTGCTTTCTGGCGGAATTTTGCCACGGATCCAGTAGCCCATCAGGATCGGGATCACTACGATCGCCAGCAGCGCCGCGCCCGCCATCGCATAGGTTTTGGTGAACGCCAGCGGGCCAAACAGACGCCCCTCCTGCCCTTCCAGGGTGAAAATCGGGATAAACGACAGCGTGATAATCAGCAGACTGATAAACAGCGCCGGCCCCACTTCAACAGATGCATCGGTGATCACCTGCCAGCGCGTTTTATTATCCAGCGTGGCGTCAGGATGCTGGTGCTGCCACTCTTCCAGCCGTTTATGCGCATTCTCGATCATGACGATAGCGGCATCGACCATCGCCCCGACGGCAATCGCAATGCCACCCAACGACATAATATTGGCGTTCAGTCCCTGAAAGTGCATGACAATAAAAGCAATACACAACCCCAGCGGCAACGAAATAATCGCCACCAGCGCCGAGCGCACATGCCAGAGAAACAGCGCACAGACTACCGCCACCACAATAAACTCTTCCAGCAACTTGCCGCTGAGGTTGTCAATGGCGCGGTCAATGAGCTGACTGCGATCGTATGTTGTAACTATCTCCACGCCTTCCGGCAGACTGCTTTTCAGCGTTTCCAGTTTGTCCTTCACGGCGGCGATCACTTCACGGGCGTTTTTGCCGGAACGCAGGATCACCACCCCGCCCGCCACTTCGCCTTCGCCGTTCAGTTCGGCAATGCCCCGGCGCATCTCCGGGCCAACCTGGACCTTCGCAACATCACGCAGATAAACGGGCACGCCATTTTCACTGGCTTTTAAAACGATGTGATTAAAGTCGTCGAGCGTTTGCAGATAGCCGCTGGCGCGCACCATATATTCCGCTTCCGCCAGTTCGATCGACGAACCGCCCGCTTCCTGGTTTGAAGCATCCAGCGCGCTTTTTACTTCGGCGAGACTGATGCCATACTGCGCCAGGCGCTGAGGATCGATAACCACCTGATACTCTTTCACCACACCGCCCACCGACGCCACTTCCGCAACGTCAGGGATGGTTTTTAGCTCATATTTGAGAAACCAGTCCTGCAATGAGCGTAAATCGGCCAGATCGTGCTTACCGCTGCGATCCACCAGTGCATATTCATAGATCCAGCCAACACCCGTGGCATCTGGCCCCAGCTCGGCGCTGACTCCCGCAGGCAGCTTACCCTGTACCTGGTTGAGGTACTCCAGCACCCGCGAGCGCGCCCAGTACGGATCGGTGCCATCTTCGAAAATGACATACACATAAGAGTCGCCAAACTGCGAGAAACCGCGCACAGTCTTCGCGCCAGGCACCGACAACATGGTGGTGGTTAGCGGATAAGTCACCTGATTTTCAACGATTTGCGGTGCCTGACCGGGATAGCTGGTTTTAATAATCACCTGCACATCGGAAAGATCCGGCAGTGCATCCACTGGCGTGTTAATGATAGTCCAGGTGCCCCAGATACTCAGAAACAACGCGCCCATCAGCACCAGAAAACGGTTCGCCACCGAGCGACGAATAATCCATTCAATCATTGGCTATTCCCTCAATGCGCATGGGTAGCACTTTCAGAGCGCATCCGCTCCAGTGCGCCAGAAATATTGGCTTCAGAATCAATCAGGAACAGGCCGCTGGAAACCACCTTTTCACCTTCCGCCAGACCAGAGCGTAACGCGGTGACGCCTTGCGATGCCTGGAAAACGGCAACGCGTTTCGGTACAAAGCGCCCGTCAGCATCAACGGTAATCACCCGCTGTTCGTTGCCGGTATCAATCAGCGCCTGTGACGGAATGAGCAGCATCGGTTCGCTGGCGGTATTGAGTTGCAACCAGGCGTTCATGCCCGGTTTTAGCGCCTCGTCGGCGTTGTCGACTTCCAGACGCAGTTGCAGCGTGCGGGTCGCAGCATCCACGCCAGGTAGCAGCGTCCATTTGCGGATGGTGAGTGTTTTATCAGGTCGCGCCGGAACGGTGAGCGTAAACTGCGAGGCATCTTTCACCAGCCAGGCGATGGACTCCGGGATCGCAGCAGTGACCCACACCGGGTCCATACCCTGAATTTTCGCGACCACGTTATCTTTGGCGATATTCATTCCCGCGCGCAGATCAAACGCGGTGATCACGCCATCAATGGGCGCTTTGAGCGTAAAGCGAGTCTGGATTTTTTGCGTGGCGATCAGGCGGCGAATATCAGCCTCCGGCATTCCCGCCAGTCGCAGTCGCTCAAGAATGCCTTCAGTCTGGGTCGCCGTACCGCCGGTTTCGCGCAGCAGTAAATACTCACTCTGCGCTTCCACCCAGTCGGGAATGGTCAGGTCGAGAAGCGGCGCGCCCTTTTGCACTTTATCGCCCACGGTAAGCGGATACACCTTGTCGATAAACCCGGCGGCGCGGGCCTGCACAATGGCATACTGATACTCGTTGTAACTGACATTCGCCGGGAAACTCTGGGAAAAAGTCAGCGGCCCGCGCGTGACGGTCGCCGTTTTCACCCCCAGATTCTGCGTCTGAGTCGGGTCAATGCGCACACCAGACGCAGAACTCTCTTCATCGGCATATTTCGGCACCAGATCCATATCCATAAACGGCGATTTCCCTGGTTTATCGAACCGCGTATTGGGATACATCGGGTCGTACCAGAATAAGACTTTACGTTCTGCGGTCGACGTTTTTTCTGCGGGCGGTTCCTCCTTTGCAAACCAGGTAAAACCTGCCGCAGAAATAATACCGCCCGCGATCATGCTGCCGATAATAAGCGCGATTTTTTTCATCTCATTAAACCTGGGTTACTGGCTGACTTTAATATCCTGTAATAAAGAAAGGTTGCCCTGTTGGACAAAATTAAACGCTACTTTATCGCCGGTTTTAATTTCGCTCATTTTCGTCTGCGGGGTGATGGTAAAGCGCATAGTCATCTCCGGCCAGTTCACGGCAGCAATCGGATCGTGATGGATGGTGATTTTTTTGCTTTCCAGATCAACACCTTTTACCACGCCAGTGGCGCTAATAACCTGTGGTTGTGCTTCGCTCATGGTTTCATGATGATGTTCGTTAGCCTGGGCATTAAAGCCAATAACGGTAAACAGACTAAACATTGCGACTTGCAGTGCTTTTTTCATTTATTCTCTCCTGGAGTTAAAAATTATTGCTGCCAACCGCCCCCTAAGGCGGTATATAAAGAAATTTCGTTAACCTGACGGGCATAATTCAGGTCAAGTAAAGTTTGTCGGGTTGCAAATAAAGAACGCTCGGCATCCAGCACTTCCAGATAACTGACTGCGCCGTGCTGATATAATGTCCGCGCCCGTTGCAAAGTAATTTGCAGCGACGCAAGATAACGCTGCTGGGCGCTGATTTGATCGTTCAGGCTTTGACGTAATGCCAGCGCATCTGCCACTTCTTTAAAGGCGTTCTGGATTTTCTGTTCATAATTCACCACCGACTGCTGCTGGCGAATTTCGGCGATATCCAGATTGGCCTGGTTGCGTCCGGCATTAAAAATGGGGATCTCAATTTTAGGAATAAAATTCCACATCCCGCTGCTGGCGTTAAATAATGACGACAGATCGCTGCTGGCGGTTGATATTCCGCTGGTCAGGCTGATAGACGGGAAAAATGCCGCACGCGCAGCACCAATATTGGCATTAGCCGCCATTAACGCGTGTTCAGCTTCCATAATATCAGGGCGCTGCAATAAGATTTGCGACGGCAAGCCCGCCGGTAATTTAACGCTTTGCAGGCTGTCGCTGTTTACTGTCTGCGCTTGCGGCAGCTTGCCGTAGCTTCCCAATAACAGTTGCAATGCATTATTTGCCTGCGCCAGTTCCCCCTGACGTTTAGCGATGTCGCTGCGGGTACTTTCTATCACCCCGCGAGCCTGTTCCAGCGCCAGAACATTGCTGCTACCGGTCAACAGTTGTTTTTCGACAAACGCATATGACTGCTGATAATTACGCAGCGTTTCTTCGGCTATTTGCAATTGCGCATACGCCAGTTGCTGATTGAAATAGCTTTGCGCGACATTAGAAACCAGCAAAATATGCACCGCGCGCTGAGCTTCCTCAGTGGCTAAATAATTTTGGCGCTCGGCTTCGCTCATGTTCTTTAAGCGCCCGAAAAAATCGAGATCAAAGCTGGCGTTAAGGCCAGTCGAGAACTCCCGCGTCGTGGCTGAATCGCCTTTAAGATTGCCGCTCCAGCTGCCGCTGCCCTCGCCATTGAGCTGTGGGTAGCGGTCGGCATCGGTCAGACGATATTGCGCCCGCGCTTCCTGCACTTTCAGCGCCGCCATGCGCAAATCCCGGTTATTCACCAACGCCTCGCTAATCAGCGTCTTCACCTGATTATCAACAAAAAAGGTGCGCCAGCCCGCGTTCTGGTAGTTATCTGCTGCGTTAACCAGGCCGTTCTGGCTGAGTGAGAACTGCTGCGGCACGGGCATTGCCGGACGCTGATAATCCGGTGCCAGTGAACAACCGGTTAGCGCAAGGGCCACACAAAATGGCAGAAGTTTACAAGGAGACATAGGCTCATAATTTCTGGTGATTTTATGCTGCCAACTTTACTCGCCAGGCTCTGATTTTCCGGTGACAGGAAAATGACAAAATTGTCATTTTGCCAATAAGCGATTGCCATCTGATCCCGCTACTCTAGAATTGCCCGGGCAACATGCGGAGGAAATATGAAACTGTTGATTGTCGAAGATGAAAAGAAAACCGGAGAATACTTGACCAAAGGGTTAACCGAAGCCGGTTTTGTGGTCGATTTGGCCGACAACGGGCTGAATGGCTACCATCTGGCGATGACCGGTGATTATGATCTGATAATCCTCGATATTATGCTGCCGGACGTGAACGGCTGGGATATCGTGCGCATGTTGCGTTCCGCCAATAAGGGGATGCCGATTCTGTTGCTTACCGCGCTTGGCACCATTGAACATCGCGTCAAGGGGCTGGAGTTGGGGGCGGATGACTATCTGGTGAAGCCGTTCGCTTTTGCTGAACTGCTGGCGCGGGTGCGCACTCTACTGCGGCGCGGGGCGGCGGTGATTATCGAAAGTCAGTTTCAGGTTGCCGATCTGATGGTCGATCTCGTCAGCCGCAAAGTCACCCGCAGCGGCACGCGCATCACTCTGACCAGTAAAGAATTTACTCTGCTGGAGTTTTTCCTCCGCCATCAGGGCGAAGTGCTGCCCCGCTCGCTTATCGCCTCGCAGGTATGGGACATGAATTTTGACAGCGATACCAACGCCATTGATGTGGCGGTGAAGCGGCTGCGCGGCAAAATCGACAACGACTTTGAGCCAAAGTTGATTCAGACCGTGCGCGGCGTGGGTTACATGCTAGAGGTGCCGGATGGTCAGTAAACCATTTCAGCGCCCGTTTTCGCTGGCAACTCGCCTGACCTTTTTTATCAGCCTCGCCACCATCGCGGCGTTTTTCGCCTTTGCATGGATCATGATCCACTCGGTAAAAGTGCATTTTGCCGAGCAGGATATTAATGATTTAAAAGAGATTAGCGCCACCCTTGAACGGGTACTTAATCACCCTGACGAAACGCAAGCCCGACGCTTAATGACGCTGGAAGATATCGTCAGTGGTTATTCCAATGTGTTGATCTCTCTGGCAGATAGCCACGGTAAAACGGTGTATCACTCCCCCGGTGCGCCGGATATCCGCGAGTTTACGCGTGACGCCATACCCGATAAAGACGCGCAGGGCGGCGAGGTGTATCTCCTTTCCGGCCCAACGATGATGATGCCAGGGCACGGTCACGGGCATATGGAACACAGCAACTGGCGGATGATTAACTTGCCGGTTGGCCCGCTGGTTGACGGCAAACCGATTTATACGCTCTACATTGCGCTTTCGATCGATTTTCATCTTCATTACATCAATGATTTGATGAATAAACTTATTATGACCGCATCGGTAATCAGCATCCTGATCGTCTTTATCGTGCTGTTGGCGGTACATAAAGGTCACGCGCCGATCCGCAGCGTCAGCCGTCAAATCCAGAATATCACCTCGAAAGATCTCGACGTTCGCCTTGACCCGCAGACCGTGCCCATTGAGCTGGAACAGCTGGTACTGTCGTTCAACCATATGATCGAGCGTATTGAGGATGTCTTTACCCGCCAGTCCAATTTCTCAGCGGATATCGCCCACGAAATTCGCACACCTATTACTAATCTCATTACGCAAACGGAAATCGCCCTCAGCCAGTCGCGCAGCCAGAAGGAGCTGGAAGATGTGCTCTACTCTAATCTCGAAGAGCTGACGCGAATGGCGAAAATGGTCAGCGATATGCTGTTTCTCGCTCAGGCCGATAACAACCAGCTAATCCCCGAAAAGAAAATGCTCAACCTGGCGGATGAAGTCGGCAAAGTGTTCGATTTTTTCGAGGCGTTAGCAGAAGATCGCGGCGTGGAGCTGCGGTTTGTTGGCGACGAGTGTCAGGTTGCGGGCGATCCGCTGATGCTGCGTCGGGCGTTAAGCAACCTGCTTTCTAATGCCCTGCGTTATACGCCAACCGGAGAGACAATTGTTGTGCGCTGCCAGACGGTCGATCACCTGGTGCAAGTTACCGTCGAAAACCCCGGTACGCCCATTGCGCCCGAACACTTACCGCGATTGTTTGACCGTTTCTACCGCGTTGATCCTTCCCGCCAGCGAAAAGGCGAAGGTAGCGGCATTGGCCTGGCGATAGTGAAATCGATTGTTGTCGCGCATAAAGGCACAGTTGCAGTAACGTCAGATGTGCGGGGGACAAGGTTTGTTATCATATTACCCGCTTAATCCTTCAGCAAACGGCAACTTTTATAACCAGTGTAAAAATAACATGCCGCAATAGTAATACCTATTAATGATAAAAAGCTGTCACAATTCATAAAAAACCTTAATATACGCCACCCTAAACATAACCAGCGTTAATGTAAGGTTTTTGTGTGGACTGGCTTCTTGATGTTTTTGCTACCTGGCTCTACGGCTTAAAAGTAATCGCGATAACGTTAGCGGTCATTATGTTCATCAGCGGGCTGGACGATTTTTTTATTGATGTCGTCTACTGGGTACGCCGCATTAAACGCAAGTTGAGTGTTTATCGCCGCTACCCGCGAATGAGTTACCGCGAACTGTATAAACCAGATGAAAAACCGTTAGCGATTATGGTTCCGGCGTGGAATGAAACGGGCGTCATCGGCAATATGGCCGAGCTGGCGGCGACCACGCTCGACTACGAAAACTATCATATCTTTGTTGGCACCTACCCCAACGACCCCGATACTCAGCGTGATGTTGACGAAGTGTGCGCTCGCTTCCCGAACGTGCATAAGGTAGTCTGCGCGCGTCCTGGCCCCACCAGCAAAGCCGACTGTCTGAACAACGTGCTGGACGCCATCACCCAATTTGAACGTAGCGCCAATTTCGCTTTTGCTGGTTTTATTCTGCATGACGCCGAAGATGTGATTTCACCGATGGAATTGCGTCTGTTCAACTATCTGGTCGAGCGTAAAGATCTGATTCAGATCCCAGTGTATCCGTTCGAACGCGAATGGACGCACTTCACCAGCATGACCTACATTGATGAGTTTTCAGAACTGCATGGCAAAGATGTTCCGGTGCGTGAAGCCCTCGCCGGACAGGTGCCCAGCGCAGGCGTCGGCACCTGTTTCAGCCGCCGCGCCGTGACCGCACTGTTAGCTGACGGTGACGGTATTGCTTTCGACGTGCAGAGTCTGACTGAAGATTACGACATTGGCTTCCGCCTGAAAGAGAAAGGTATGACGGAAATTTTTGTCCGTTTTCCGGTGGTGGACGAAGCCAAAGAACGCGAGCAGCGTAAATTTTTACAGCATGCACGGACGTCAAACATGATCTGCGTGCGCGAATATTTCCCCGATACCTTTTCGACTGCGGTTCGGCAAAAATCTCGCTGGATCATCGGCATTGTTTTCCAGGGCTTTAAAACCCACAAATGGACCTCCAGCCTGACGCTGAACTACTTTCTCTGGCGCGACCGCAAAGGGGCAATCAGTAACTTTGTCAGCTTCCTCGCGATGCTGGTGATGATCCAGCTTTTGCTGTTGCTGGCGTATGAAAGTTTGTGGCCCGATGCCTGGCATTTCCTTTCTATTTTCAGCGGCAGCGCATGGTTAATGACTCTGCTGTGGCTAAACTTTGGCTTGATGATTAACCGCATCGTGCAGCGGGTGATTTTCGTTACTGGCTACTACGGCCTGACGCAGGGGCTGCTATCTGTCCTGCGTCTTTTCTGGGGCAACCTGATTAACTTCATGGCCAACTGGCGCGCGTTAAAACAGGTACTTCAACACGGCGATCCACGTCGCGTCGCGTGGGATAAAACAACGCATGACTTCCCCAGCGTGACTGGCGATACCCGCTCGTTGCGTCCGTTAGGTCAAATCCTGCTGGAAAATCAGGTCATCACTGAAGAACAACTCGATACAGCACTGCGTAATCGCGTCGAAGGTCTACGCCTGGGCGGTTCAATGCTGATGCAGGGGCTGATTAGCGCCGAGCAACTGGCACAGGCGCTGGCAGAGCAAAACGGCGTGGCGTGGGAATCCATCGATGCCTGGCAGATCCCTTCCTCGCTGATTGCCGAAATGCCGGCCTCCGTGGCGCTGCATTATGCGGTACTGCCGCTGCGTCTGGACAATGATGAGTTAATTGTCGGCAGTGAAGATGGTATTGACCCGGTTTCGCTGGCGGCCCTGACGCGTAAAGTCGGACGCAAAGTGCGTTACGTCATTGTTCTGCGGGGACAAATTGTCACCGGATTACGCCACTGGTATGCACGCCGACGCGGTCACGATCCGCGGGCAATGTTGTACAATGCAGTTCAGCATCAGTGGCTCACGGAACAGCAGGCCGGTGAAATCTGGCGGCAATATGTGCCGCATCAGTTCCTGTTCGCCGAAATACTGACCACGCTCGGTCATATTAATCGTTCAGCAATTAACGTGTTGTTATTGCGCCATGAACGCAGTTCTCTGCCGCTCGGCAAGTTTTTGGTCACCGAAGGCGTTATCAGCCAGGAAACGTTGGATCGCGTCCTGACAATTCAACGCGAATTACAAGTTTCGATGCAATCACTATTACTCAAAGCAGGTTTAAACACTGAACAGTGTTGCACAACTGGAGTCCGAAAATGAAGGAGAATAACCTTAATCGCGTCATCGGATGGTCTGGTTTACTGCTGACATCTTTATTGAGTACCAGCGCACTCGCAGACAATATCGGCACCAGCGCAGAAGAGCTGGGGCTGAGCGATTATCGCCATTTTGTTATTTATCCCCGTCTCGATAAGGCGCTGAAGGCACAGAAAAATAACGACGAAGCAACCGCCATCCGCGAATTTGAATATATACACCAGCAGGTGCCGGATAATATTCCGCTGACTTTATACCTTGCGGAAGCCTATCGCCATTTTGGTCATGATGACCGGGCGCGGCTGTTGCTTGAGGATCAACTGAAACGTCACCCTGGAGATGATCGGCTTGAGCGCAGTCTGGCGGCTATTCCTGTTGAAGTGAAAAGCGTTACGACTGTTGAAGAACTGCTTGCCCAGCAAAAAGCGTGCGATGCTGCGCCGACCCTGCGTTGTCGCAGTGAAGTCGGGCAGAATGCCCTGCGGCTGGCACAATTACCTGTCGCCAGAGCGCAACTGAACGATGCGACGTTTGCTGCATCGCCGGAAGGAAAAACGCTGCGAACCGATCTGCTGCAACGCGCAATCTACCTGAAACAATGGTCCCAGGCAGATACGCTATACAATGAAGCACGCCAGCAGAACACATTAAGCGCGGCAGAACGCCGTCAGTGGTTTGACGTGCTTCTTGCCGGGCAGTTGGACGATCGGATCCTGGCGCTGCAATCACAGGGGATCTTCACCGATCCTCAGTCATATATTACTTACGCGACCGCGCTGGCTTATCGTGGCGAAAAAGCACGCCTCCAGCATTATCTCATTGAAAATACGCCGCTATTTACCACGGACGCACAAGAGAAAAGTTGGCTCTATCTGTTATCTAAATACAGCGGCAACCCCGTTCAGGCGTTGGCGAATTATACGGTACAGTTTGCCGACAACCGCCAGTATGTTGTTGGCGCGACGCTACCGGTGCTGTTAAAAGAAGGTCAGTACGGCGCAGCGCAAAAACTGCTCGCCACCCTCCCCGCCAATGAAATGCTTGAGGAGCGTTATACCGTTAGCGTAGCGACCCATAACAAGGCTGAAGCTCTGCGTCTGGCACGATTGCTGTATCAGCAAGAACCGGCAAATCTTACCCGCCTGGATCAACTGACCTGGCAACTGATGCAGAACGAACAGTCACGCGAAGCTGCCGATTTATTGCTGCAACGCTATCCTTTCCAGGGCGATGCGCGTGTCAGCCAGACTTTAATGGCGCGACTGGCGTCTCTGCTGGAAAGTCATCCTTACCTGGCAACGCCGGCGAAGGTGGCGATTTTATCGAAACCCTTACCGCTGGCGGAGCAACGTCAGTGGCAAAGTCAGTTGCCGGGTATTGCAGATAATTGCCCGGCAATAGTTCGCTTGCTGGGCGATATGTCGCCTTCCTACGATGCCGCCGCCTGGAACCGTCTGGCAAAGTGTTATCGGGACACGCTACCCGGTGTGGCGTTGTATGCATGGCTTCAGGCCGAACAACGACAACCGGACGCCTGGCAACATCGTGCGGTAGCCTATCAGGCGTATCAGGTTGAGGACTACGCCACCGCACTGGCGGCCTGGCAGAAAATCAGTCTTCACGACATGAGCAATGAGGATCTGCTTGCTGCTGCCAATACCGCCCAGGCGGCAGGAAATGGTGCGGCTCGCGATCGCTGGCTTCAGCAGGCAGAACAACGTGGGCTGGGAAACAATGCCCTCTACTGGTGGCTGCATGCGCAACGTTACATTCCTGGTCAGCCGGAACTTGCACTGAACGATCTCACGCGCTCAATCAATATTGCGCCTTCTGCCAACGCTTACGTTGCGCGGGCGACAATTTATCGCCAACGTCATAATGTCCCGGCGGCGGTGAGTGATTTGCGCGCCGCGCTGGAACTGGAACCGAATAATAGCAACACCCAGGCAGCGCTCGGTTACGCCTTGTGGGATAGCGGTGATATCGCACAGTCGCGGGAAATGCTCGAACAGGCGCATAAAGGGCTACCGGACGATCCGGCACTTATCCGACAACTGGCCTACGTGAACCAGCGTCTGGATGACATGCCTGCGACGCAGCACTACGCCCGGCTGGTGATTGATGACATTGATAATCAGGCGCTGATAACCCCACTGACTCCAGAGCAAAATCAGCAACGCTTCAATTTCCGCCGTCTGCATGAGGAGGTCGGTCGCCGCTGGACGTTCAGTTTCGATTCTTCTATCGGCTTGCGTTCCGGCGCAATGAGTACCGCTAACAATAATGTCGGCGGCGCAGCGCCAGGGAAAAGCTATCGTAGCTACGGGCAACTGGAAGCCGAGTACCGCCTCGGACGCAATATGCTGCTGGAAGGCGACCTGCTCTCAGTTTATAGCCGCGTCTTTGCCGATACCGGAGAAAACGGGGTGATGATGCCGGTGAAAAATCCGATGTCCGGCACCGGTCTGCGCTGGAAGCCGCTGCGCGATCAGATCTTTTTCCTCGCCGTCGAACAGCAGTTGCCGCTGAACGGGCAAAATGGCGCATCCGATACCATGCTGCGCGCCAGCGCCTCATTCTTTAATGGCGGCAAATACAGCGACGAATGGCACCCGAACGGTTCAGGCTGGTTTGCCCAAAACCTGTACCTCGATGCGGCGCAATATGTCCGCCAGGATATTCAGGCGTGGACGGCAGATTATCGCGTAAGCTGGCATCAGAAGGTGGCGAACGGACAGACTATTGAGCCTTACGCTCACGTTCAGGACAACGGTTATCGTGATAAAGGCACTCAGGGCGCGCAGCTTGGCGGTGTCGGGGTCCGCTGGAATATCTGGACCGGCGAGACGCACTACGACGCCTGGCCGCACAAAGTCAGTCTCGGCGTCGAATATCAACATACCTTTAAGGCGATTAATCAACGTAACGGAGAGCGCAACAACGCGTTTCTCACCATTGGAGTGCACTGGTAAATGCGTAAGTTCATTTTCGTATTGTTGACACTGCTTTTGGTCAGCCCTTTTTCCTTTGCGATGAAAGGTATTATCTGGCAACCACAAAACCGTGATAGTCAGGTTACCGATACCCAGTGGCAGGGGCTGATGAGTCAGTTACGTTTGCAAGGCTTCGATACCCTGGTTTTGCAATGGACCCGTTACGGCGATGCATTCACCCAGCCAGAACAGCGCGCGTTATTGTTTAAGCGTGCTACAGCTGCGCAACAGGCTGGCCTGAAGCTGATTGTCGGGCTGAACGCCGATCCGGAATTTTTTATGCACCAGAAACAGTCGTCCGCAGCGCTGGAAAGCTATCTTAATCGCCTGCTGGCTGCCGATCTCCAGCAAGCCAGATTATGGAGCGCCGTGCCTGGCGTAACGCCGGATGGCTGGTACATCAGCGCGGAAATTGACGACCTGAACTGGCGCAGCGAAGCCGCCCGTCAGCCTTTGCTAACATGGTTAAACAACGCGCAGCGGTTGATTAGCGATGTTTCAGCAAAACCGGTTTATATCAGTAGTTTTTTCGCCGGAAACATGTCGCCAGATGGCTATCGCCAACTGCTGGAACAAGTTAAAGCAACCGGTGTTAATGTCTGGGTACAGGATGGCAGCGGCGTGGATAAACTGACCGCTGAACAGCGTGAACGTTATCTACAGGCCAGCGCCGATTGCCAAAGTTCCGCCCCAGCAAGCGGCATTGTTTATGAACTGTTTGTCGCTGGTAAAGGTAAAACGTTTACAGCGAAACCGAAACCGAACGCAGAAATTGCCTCGCTGTTAGCGAAACGTTCCTCTTGCGGTAAAGACACGCTCTATTTCTCTCTGCGCTATTTGCCCGCCGCGCAGAGTATCCTTGAGTATTAATGATTAAAGGGAGCAACTTAGCTTGCTCCTTTCCTTTTCACTTTCCTAATCAAAATCCTGGCAAGATGAATTGTTTAGCAGAATTTCTGTTTTCATTTTATTCGTCTGACGTGTTCCAATTATTTAGCAAAACCGCGACAACAAAGTGATGGTGTAATTTGTAAAAGGGAACAAATAAATGGCGAGGAAATGGCTCGCCCTGCAGGATTCGAACCTGTAGCCCACGACTTAGAAACTCCAAGAACGACATTTTAAATCAACAAATTACCGCGCCATCTCTGCGTTCACACGTTCCACCACCTCAAAATATGTAAAACCTTGCAAGCCATTGCGAGGCCTTATGTGTCTCAGTTTTGTTCCTCTTTTTTATACTAAAAAACACAGCAATTGAGGATAAACCTCATGCTATTATCGCTAATATGCATCTAAAGGCATGGCACTTGAATAGATAAAAACTCCACAAAGAAAAAAATAATTAGCCCATAAAACCACAATACAAAACACAAACAGACAATTAAACTAAAAAACTGACAGCGCATTGTGACAAAAATTCAATGTTAAACAAAATATAAACAGTGGGGCAATATACAATTGACTCATTAAGTTAGATATAAAAAATACATACTCAATCATTAAAACGATTGAATGGAGACCTTTTATGCGGGCGAAACTTCTGGGAATAGTCCTGACAACCCCTATTGCGATCAGCTCTTTTGCTTCTACCGAGACTTTATCGTTTACTCCTGACAACATAAATGCGGACATTAGTCTTGGAACTCTGAGCGGAAAAACAAAAGAGCGTGTTTATCTAGCCGAAGAAGGAGGCCGAAAAGTCAGTCAACTTGACTGGAAATTCAATAACGCTGCAATTATTAAAGGTGCAATTAATTGGGATTTGATGCCCCAGATATCTATCGGGGCTGCTGGCTGGACAACTCTCGGTAGCCGAGGTGGCAATATGGTCGATCGGGACTGGATGGATTCCAGTAACCCCGGAACCTGGACGGATGAAAGTAGACACCCTGATACACAACTCAATTATGCCAACGAATTTGATCTGAATATCAAAGGCTGGCTCCTCAACGAACCCAATTACCGCCTGGGACTCATGGCCGGATATCAGGAAAGCCGTTATAGCTTTACAGCCAGAGGGGGTTCCTATATCTACAGTTCTGAGGAGGGATTCAGAGATGATATCGGCTCCTTCCCGAATGGAGAAAGAGCAATCGGCTACAAACAACGTTTTAAAATGCCCTACATTGGCTTGACTGGAAGTTATCGTTATGAAGATTTTGAGCTAGGTGGTACATTTAAATACAGCGGCTGGGTGGAAGCATTTGATAACGATGAACACTATGACCCAGGAAAAAGAATCACTTATCGCAGTAAAGTCAAAGACCAAAATTACTATTCTGTTGCAGTCAATGCAGGTTATTACGTAACGCCTAATGCAAAAGTTTATATTGAAGGCGCATGGAATCGGGTTACGAATAAAAAAGGTGATACTTCACTTTATGATCACAATGATAACACTTCTGACTACAGCAAAAATGGTGCAGGCATAGAAAACTATAACTTCATCACTACTGCTGGTCTTAAGTACACCTTTTAACAACGTTAAATAGATTTTCTCCCCGGTGGTATTGTATAGCCCCGGGGAATTTGTTTACCGTTAAAAGCAAACAATATCCCCTAATATTGTAAGCATTTAACCTGCGTCCTGGCGTGTAACCTCTTACCGCAACACAAGACCCAATATATTCAAATTCGTTATGCCGTGGCATCATTTAACCCCTTGTAATTCATCTCTATAATTGATTTAATTCACAAATAAAACTATAACACGGTGAAACTAATGAAAAAAAACACAGATGATGGGGCTAAAATTTACACACCACTTACCCTAAAGCTTTATGACTGGTGGGTTTTGGGAGTATCAAATCGGCTTGCATGGGGATGTCCTACAAAGGAACACCTTCTTCCACACTTTCTGGAACATTTAGGTAACAACCATCTGGATATTGGCGTTGGAACTGGGTTTTACCTTACTCACGTACCTGAGAGTAGTCTGATATCTTTAATGGATTTGAACGAAGCTAGCCTGAACGCGGCATCGACAAGGGCTGGGGAATCAAAAATTAAACATAAAATTAGCCATGATGTTTTTGATCCTTATCCCGCGGCGTTACATGGTCAATTTGATTCCATTTCCATGTTTTACCTTCTTCACTGCCTGCCTGGAAATATATCTACAAAAAGCTGTGTAATACGCAATGCGGCGCAGGCCTTAACTGACGATGGAACTCTATACGGAGCCACAATTCTTGGTGACGGCGTTGTGCACAATAGCTTCGGTCAAAAACTGATGCGCATTTACAATCAGAAAGGCATCTTTTCAAACACAAAAGATTCCGAAGAAGGCTTAACACATATACTCTCAGAGCATTTCGAGAATGTTAAAACCAAGGTTAAAGGTACTGTAGTAATGTTTTCCGCTTCAGGGAAAAAATAGCATCCAGCCGCAGCACGTTCTTGCGCACGACGTGCTGCGGCATAATCCCAATGATTACTCTCTGACAGGGTTCACAGGCCACTCAATATCAGGGGCAGTTGATGTATCAACTCGGTTCAGCAACACCCGATACATCTTACAGGCTTCCAGCAACGAGGTTTCTTCCTCCGTATCCTTTATCCATGATGTGCCGTTCCACTTCTGAAACTCCCCTGCCGGGGATAACCAGGTAACATTTTCCGGTAACGGACCGAGCTCAGAAATAAATAACGCGTCCCCTGATGCCACGTCATAAACCGTTTTACCCCGATGGTCTTCAACGAGATGCCACGATGCCTCATCACTGTTGAAAACAACCACGAAGCCAGCCGGAATATCTGGCAGTGCAATATCAGTACTGTTTGCAGGCAAACCTGTATGAGGTGGAATGGCACAAGAGACTTACAAAAGAATCAGGAAAAACGCCTGATTGATGAGAGCCCCAAGCCACTGAAATCTGTCGTCAAGTTTGCGCTGGTAACTGTTCTGAGAAAGTCGAACATCATAAATCTGGAGTGGCAACAGATTGACATGCAGCGACAAGTTGCCAGGGTGAATCCAGAAGATAGCAAATCAAATCGCGCCATTGGTGTGGCGCTGAACGATACCGCCTCTAAAGTGCTGCATGATCAAACAGGCAAGCATCACAAATGTGGGTGTACATACCAGGGCGGCTAAGCGAGCAGATGGAACATCAATGCCTGCGCTCAGGAAGATGCGCATTGACAGCAAGACAGCATGGCTATCAGCTTGTCGTCGTGCAGGAGTTGAAAATTTCCGTTTCCATGACCTCTGGCATACCCGGACAAGCAGGTTGATTCCGTCAGGCGTCCCATTATCAGTGCTTCAGGAAATGGGCGGATGGGAGTCCAGAGAAATGGTTCGTAGATATGCTCACCTTGCGCCTAATCATTTGACTGAGCACGCGAGGAAAATAGACGACATTTTTGGTGATAATGTCCCACTCTGGAATTATAGAAGAAATAAAGAAGGCGTAACTGATTGAATTTTAATGGCGCGCCCTGCAGGATTCGAACCTGCGGCCCACGACTTAGAAGGTCGTTGCTCTATCCAACTGAGCTAAGGGCGCATTGATACCACGGTGTGCTGTAATCGCGTGAATTATACGGTCAACCCTTGCTGAGTCAATGGCTTTTGAACCAGTTGCTGAACAAGTGTACGACCGCATCTGATGTAGCTCACTATGGCGGCAAACCAACGACGGTTATCATGATAGGTGTGAATCAGCCAGGTACAGAAGGTTTTACTTTTCAGAAAACGAAAACTGACAGCGCGCCACGCTTCTGACAAAATAGACACATCCCCTTCGACCTACGTAACAGATGGAATCCTCTCTCTGATGGCAGCAAAGATTATTGACGGTAAAACGATTGCGCAGCAGGTGCGCTCTGAAGTTGCTCAAAAAGTTCAGGCGCGTATTGCAGCCGGACTGCGGGCGCCAGGACTGGCCGTTGTGCTGGTGGGTAGCAACCCTGCATCGCAAATTTATGTCGCAAGCAAACGCAAGGCTTGTGAAGAAGTCGGGTTCGTCTCCCGCTCTTATGACCTCCCGGAAACCACCAGCGAAGCGGAGCTGCTGGAGCTTATCGATGCGCTGAATGCCGACAACACCATTGATGGCATTCTGGTTCAACTGCCGTTACCGGCGGGTATTGATAACGTCAAAGTGCTGGAACGTATTCATCCGGACAAAGACGTGGACGGTTTCCATCCTTACAACGTCGGTCGCCTGTGCCAGCGCGCGCCACGTCTGCGTCCCTGCACCCCGCGCGGTATCGTCACGCTGCTTGAGCGTTACAACATTGATACCTTTGGCCTTAACGCCGTGGTGATTGGCGCATCGAATATCGTCGGTCGCCCAATGAGCATGGAACTGCTGCTGGCAGGTTGCACCACTACCGTGACCCACCGTTTCACTAAAAATCTGCGTCACCACGTAGAAAATGCCGATCTACTGATCGTTGCCGTCGGCAAGCCGGGCTTTATTCCTGGTGACTGGATCAAAGAAGGCGCAATTGTGATTGATGTCGGCATCAACCGTCTGGAAAATGGCAAAGTTGTGGGCGACGTCGTGTTTGAAGACGCGGCTAAACGCGCCTCATACATTACGCCTGTTCCGGGCGGCGTTGGCCCGATGACGGTTGCCACGCTGATTGAAAACACGCTACAGGCGTGCGTTGAATATCATGATCCACAGGGTGAGTAACATGGCGACATTTTCTTTAGGTAAACATCCGCACGTTGAGCTGTGCGACTTGCTGAAACTGGAAGGCTGGAGCGAAAGCGGCGCGCAGGCGAAAATCGCGATTGCCGAAGGCCAGGTGAAAGTCGACGGTGCGGTTGAAACGCGCAAACGCTGCAAAATTGTCGCCGGTCAGACAGTGAGTTTTGCAGGTCACACCGTACAGGTTGTTGCCTGATCCCTTTCCCGGCCTGTATCAACAGGCCGGTTCTCTTTTCAGACTTTTGCCCTCTACGCCCCGTTCATCCATGCTGATAGCATCGACATTTTGCCGAAGCGACCATCATGCCAACCGTTATTACGCACGCCGCCGTTCCCCTATGCATTGGTTTAGGGTTGGGTTAGAAAGCCATCCCACCGCGTCTGTTATTTGCCGGAATCGTCCTGGCGATGTTGCCTGATGCCGACGTATTATCGTTTAAATTTGGCGTTGCTTACGGCAACGTTTTTGGTCATCGCGGGTTTACCCATTCGCTGGTGTTTGCGTTTGTTGTCCCGCTGTTATGTGTGCTGATTGGACGTCGATGGTTCAGGGCTGGGCTGATTCGCTGCTGGCTGTTTTTAACCGTCTCATTGCTATCGCACAGCTTGCTGGATTCGGTAACCACTGGTGGTAAAGGCGTTGGCTGGATATGGCCGTGGTCAGATGAACGCTTTTTCGCTCCCTGGCAGGTGATTAAAGTCGCGCCGTTTGCATTGTCTCGTTACACCACGCCGTACGGGCATCAGGTGATTATTTCTGAATTGATGTGGGTGTGGTTGCCGGGGATGCTACTGATGGGAATGTTGTGGTGGCGCAGGCGATAACCGGATGCGAAAACTCGCATCCGGCAATAGCGCAATTACTTACGACGCCAGGTGGTCCCTTGCGGGCCATCTTCCAGCACGATCCCCATCTCGTTAAGGCGGTCACGCGCCGCATCTGCCGCCGCCCAGTCTTTCGCTTTACGGGCATCCAGACGCTGTTGAATTAACGCTTCAATCTCAGCCACTTCGCTGTCGTCTGCCTGCGCACCGCTTTGCAGGAACGCTTCCGGTTCTTGCTCCAGCAGGCCCAATACGGCAGAAAGTTTACGCAGGTGAGACGCCATTGCATTCGCCGCTGCCATATCTTCTGCTTTCAGACGGTTCACTTCACGCGCCATATCAAACAGCACGGAATAGGCTTCCGGGGTGTTGAAATCGTCGTCCATTGCTTCAATAAAGCGCGCTTCAAACGCTTCGCCACCGGCAGGCGCAACGGTTTTGTCTGTGCCGCGCAGCGCAGTGTAGAGACGTTCCAGCGCCGCACGCGCCTGTTTCAGGTTCTCTTCGCTGTAGTTCAACTGACTGCGATAGTGACCCGACATCAGGAAGTAACGCACAGTTTCCGCATCGTAGTATTTCAGCACATCACGCACGGTGAAGAAGTTACCCAGCGATTTAGACATCTTCTCGCGGTCAACCATCACCATACCGGAATGCATCCAGTAATTCACATACTGGCCATCGTGCGCACAGGTGGACTGGGCAATTTCGTTCTCGTGGTGCGGGAACATCAGGTCAGAACCGCCGCCGTGGATATCAAAGTGGTTACCCAGCTGCTTGCAGTTCATTGCCGAACATTCAATGTGCCAGCCAGGACGGCCCGCGCCCCACGGAGACGGCCAGCTCGGTTCGCCCTCTTTCGACATCTTCCACAGAACGAAGTCCATCGGGTTACGTTTGTCATCGACCACGTCAACGCGCGCGCCTGCCTGCAGCTGATCGAGATCCTGACGCGACAGCACGCCATATGTCGGATCGGTCGGGACGTCGAACATCACGTCGCCGTTGTCCGCCACATAAGCGTGACCTTTGGCGATCAGTTGTTCAGTGAGTTCAATAATTTCGGCGATATGGTGCGTCGCGCGCGGCTCCATATCCGGGCGCAAAATGTTCAAAGCATCAAAATCTTTGTGCATTTCGGCGATCATGCGATCCACCAGCGCCACAAAGCTTTCGCCATTTTCATTGGCGCGTTTGATGATTTTGTCGTCGATATCGGTAATGTTGCGCACATACTTCAGCTTATAGCCGAGGAAACGCAGATAGCGCGCAACCACGTCAAAAGCAACAAAAGTACGCCCGTGACCGATATGACAGAGATCGTAAACGGTGATTCCACACACGTACATGCCGACTTCCCCGGCGTGAATAGGCTTAAATTCCTCTTTTTGGCGTGTCAGAGTATTGAAGATTTTTAGCATCGAAGATTCCGTTTAGACATGTGTGGGTAATTGAGTTGCGTATAATACCCATATTTCCCGCGCGAATCAGCATACATTGCGAGATGATCCGATCGTGCGGTTATGCTATAACACCACCCTATATATGACCCGAACCGGGTTGAAGCACCAATCAAACGGAACAGGATGCAAAAATGGTTACTTTCCACACCAATCACGGCGATATTGTCATCAAAACTTTTGACGATAAAGCACCTGAAACAGTTAAAAACTTCCTGGACTACTGCCGCGAAGGTTTTTACAACAACACCATTTTCCACCGTGTTATCAACGGCTTTATGATTCAGGGCGGCGGTTTTGAACCGGGCATGAAACAAAAAGCCACCAAAGAACCGATCAAAAACGAAGCCAACAACGGTCTGAAAAATACCCGTGGTACGCTGGCAATGGCCCGTACTCAGGCACCGCACTCTGCAACTGCCCAGTTCTTCATCAACGTGGTTGATAACGACTTCCTGAACTTCTCTGGCGAAAGCCTGCAAGGTTGGGGCTACTGCGTATTTGCTGAAGTGGTTGAAGGCATGGACGTGGTAGACAAAATCAAAGGTGTTGCAACCGGTCGTAGCGGTATGCACCAGGACGTGCCAAAAGAAGACGTTATCATTGAAAGCGTGACCGTTAGCGAGTAATCGTGGCGACACTCTTTATTGCAGATCTTCATCTCTGCGCGGAAGAACCGGCGATCACCGCCGGTTTTCTGCGTTTTTTAGCGGGGGAGGCCCGCAAGGCCGATGCGCTGTATATTCTTGGCGATCTGTTTGAAGCCTGGATCGGCGACGACGATCCCAACCCACTTCATCACCAGATGGCCGCAGCAATCAAAGCGGTATCCGATTCCGGCGTTCCCTGTTATTTCATTCATGGCAACCGTGATTTTCTGCTCGGCAAACGCTTTGCCCGTGAAAGCGGCATGACGTTATTGCCGGAAGAAAAGGTGCTCGAACTTTATGGTCGTCGGGTGTTGATTATGCATGGCGACACGCTGTGCACCGATGACGCGGGTTATCAGGCTTTTCGTGCCAAAGTCCACAAACCCTGGCTGCAAACGCTATTCCTCGCCCTGCCGTTGTTTGTGCGCAAACGCATTGCCGCGCGAATGCGCGCGAACAGTAAAGAAGCCAACAGCAGTAAATCGCTGGCGATCATGGACGTTAACCAAAACGCGGTGGTCAGTGCGATGGAAAAACATCAAGTGCAATGGCTGATCCACGGGCATACCCATCGCCCGGCGGTGCATGAACTTATCGCCAATCAGCAAACGGCTTTTCGCGTGGTACTGGGTGCCTGGCATACAGAAGGTTCGATGGTGAAAGTCACGGCGGATGACGTTGAGCTAATCCATTTTCCTTTCTGACCACGAATGGACAGATTCTGAAAAAGCACCGAACTAACGCAACCTGTATATCTTTTTTAAAATCAGCAAGGTAATAATCTCTGAGTGAAATAACAACAGGGAATATTATTATGCAACGCTGCAACGGATTTTTGATTTCTGGCATCGCCCTTACGGCAGGAGCGCCACTGTGTATTAGCTGGTTCGGTCTTGTCGGCTTCTATTTTGGCGCATTGTCACTGGTAGCTGCGGCGGTCATTTCCTGGATAGTCTATTTCTGGCTCATTTATTTAGTACTCACCCGCCCCCATAACCAACGTTTTGTAGAAAGATTTATATTGATTGTCGGTATTTGCTTTTTTCCATGGAGCATTGTGTTGATATGGGCATTCTTTGCCAGTTCAGCCAGAGCGCATAATCAACACGCAGAACAAATTAAAAACTCAACAACTGACGGTTAATTCCGCCTACGCAACCGTTTTCCTTGCACTCTTTCCGTGCTATTCTCTGTGCCCTCTAAAGCCGAGAGTTGTGCACCACAGGAGTTTTAAGACGCATGTCTTCCCGCAATAATCCGGCGCGTGTCGCCATCGTGATGGGGTCCAAAAGCGACTGGGCTACCATGCAGTTCGCCGCCGAAATCTTCGAAATCCTGAATGTCCCGCACCACGTTGAAGTGGTTTCTGCTCACCGCACCCCCGATAAACTGTTCAGCTTCGCCGAAAGCGCCGAAGAGAACGGTTATCAGGTGATTATTGCGGGCGCAGGCGGCGCAGCGCACCTGCCTGGCATGATTGCCGCCAAAACGCTGGTGCCGGTGCTGGGCGTGCCAGTACAGAGCGCCGCACTGAGCGGTGTCGATAGCCTCTACTCCATCGTACAAATGCCGCGCGGCATTCCGGTGGGTACGCTAGCGATTGGTAAAGCTGGCGCGGCAAACGCGGCGTTACTGGCAGCACAAATTCTTGCGAATCATGATAAAGAACTGCACCAGCGTCTGAATGACTGGCGCAAAGCACAAACTGATGAAGTGCTGGAAAACCCGGACCCGCGAGGTGCGGCATGAAACAGGTTTGCGTCCTCGGGAACGGGCAGTTAGGCCGTATGCTGCGTCAGGCAGGCGAACCGTTAGGCATTGCTGTCTGGCCGGTCGGGCTGGACGCTGAACCGGCGGCGGTGCCTTTTCAACAAAGCGTGATTACCGCTGAGATCGAACGCTGGCCGGAAACTGCATTAACCCGCGAGCTGGCGCGCCATCCGGCCTTTGTGAACCGCGATGTGTTCCCGATTATTGCCGACCGTCTGACTCAGAAGCAGCTTTTCGATAAGCTCCACCTGCCGACCGCACCGTGGCAGTTACTTTCCGAACGCAGCGAGTGGCCTGCGGTGTTTGATCGTTTAGGTGAGCTGGCGATTGTTAAGCGCCGCACTGGTGGCTATGACGGACGCGGTCAATGGCGTTTACGCGCCGATGAAACCGAACAGTTACCTGCTGAATGCTACGGCGAATGTATTGTCGAGCAGGGCATAAACTTCTCTGGTGAAGTGTCGCTGGTTGGCGCGCGCGGTTTTGATGGCAGCACCGTGTTTTATCCGCTGACGCATAACCTGCATCAGGACGGCATTTTGCGCACCAGCGTCGCTTTCCCGCAGGCCAACGCACAGCTGCAGGCGCAAGCTGAAGAGATGTTGTCGGCGATTATGCAGGAGCTGAGCTATGTAGGCGTGATGGCAATGGAGTGTTTTGTCACCCCACAAGGTCTGCTGATCAACGAACTGGCTCCGCGTGTGCATAACAGCGGTCACTGGACGCAAAACGGTGCCAGCATCAGCCAGTTTGAGCTACATCTGCGGGCAATTACCGATCTGCCGTTACCGCAACCAGTAGTGAATAATCCGTCGGTGATGATCAATCTGATTGGTAGCGATCTGAATTATGACTGGCTGAAACTGCCGCTTGTGCATCTGCACTGGTACGACAAAGAAGTCCGTCCGGGCCGTAAAGTGGGGCATTTGAATTTGACCGACAGCGACACATCGCGTCTGACCGCGACGCTGGAAGCCTTAATCCCACTGCTGCCGCCGGAGTATGCCAGCGGCGTGATGTGGGCGCAGAGCAAGTTCAGTTAATTGATGCTCATTTTCTTGCCGGATGCGGCGTAAACGCCTTATCCGGCCTACCGTTCCGACACCGCCTGTAGACCTGATAAGACGCGCCAGCATCGCATCAGGCTAGATGTGCCAATTGCCTGGTGCCCATCACTACAGCGAAATACAAGTCCCCGCTTCGCCCGCCAGCGTCTCTTCAATCCGCGATAACGCCCCAATCCACGCGGGTTTACCACGGCTTCTGACATAGCCACTCACCGCCGTTACCTTCGGCCCCATCGAACCATCGGCTTTGGCAAATGGCGCTAACTCATCCGGTGTGGCATGGCGAATGGCACGTTGCTGCGGCGTTCCCCAGTTTTCATATACCGCATCAGCATCGGTGAGGATCACCAGTCCATCGGCATTAATCTGCTCGGCGAGCAACGCAGCGGCGAGATCTTTATCAATCACCGCTTCACTCCCTGCCCCGTCTTCCGTCACAGGCACACCGCCGCCGCCACTGCAAATCACCACATGCCCCTCTTTGAGCAACAACTCGATGGCTTCGCTGTCGAGAATTTTACGCGGTTGCGGAGACGCCACCACCCGGCGCAAATATTTACCATCACGTTTCATCTGCCAGCCGTAAGTCGCTTCCAGTGCCTCTTGTTCTTCTGGCTGATAAACCGGACCAATAAACTTCTCTGGCTGCAAAAACGCCGGATCATCAGGCGAAACCTCAATGCGCGTCAGCACCGTCGTGACATGCGGCATCTGCGGCTGTGCGCTCAAGCTCTGCGCCAGCATATAGCCAATCATCCCCTGGCTTTCCGCCACCAGTACATCCAGCGGATACGGTTCTACCTCTTTCCACGCCAGATTCTGTAACGCCAGCAGCCCCACCTGCGGCCCGTTGCCGTGAACAATCGCCAGCCGATAAGAACGGGCCAGGCGCGCCAGCGCGGGCACAGCACTGGCAATATTGCGATATTGATTTTCTGCCGTCAGCGCCTCACCGCGCTGGAGTAAGGCGTTGCCCCCAAGAGCCACAACCAGTGTTTTCATGGTTTTCCTTGTAATAATTGTTGGCCAAGCCAGAACCCCAGCAGCGTATCGGCCCCTGACGTATGCCCCAGCGCCAGCAGCGAATCGATCGCCGCTGCGGTACGTTTCGGGCAACTCAGAGCATGAACAAAGTGCAGGAGTGGCGAGGCGAAATATCCTTGCGCGGCATAACGTAAATAACTGACGCTCACCGCAGTGGTAACGAGTTGAAGATTGTCGGAACAGGCAAAAAACGGGCGACCGGAGCGCGCATCTAAAGCCCCATAATACCAGGCCGCCAGCAGCATTCCGCTCAGCGTGTCATCATGACTTGGCGTTAATCCGGGGCCTTTACCCAGCCAGTGCCGCCAGTCGGTCTTAACGCCATTGAGCGCGGCCTGAAAACAGTGACGAAACTGGCGTAATTCAGCAGGCAGCGGATCGCTTGCCGCCAATGCCAGTGGCCCGAAAAGCCCGGTTTCCTCCGCGCGTTGCATCCATGCAACGGCAAGCGCTTGAGGATGCGCAGGCGGCGTAATACGCAGCAGATAATAACGCTGTGGCTGTTTAACCGTGAAACGCCCGAGGCGAATCCCTTGTGCCACAACCTGTGGTCGTTCATTGCCGCATAATCCACCGCATAACGCATCGAATTGCGCGCGGCGAAGCACCCATCCGCCGGGGCCGAAACCACTCCCCTGACGATGCAGCGTTAACAGTTCGCCGCTTTCCGTCATCAGGTTAATCGCCCGCCGCCACACTCCCGCTAACCGCCAGGACTGGCGATAATTCGGTGCGCTACGGCTGGCAAGTAGAGGATGGATGATCGTCATTGTGCGTTCCTCAACCAATCCCCATGCTTTCAGCCAGTGCTTCCAGCGCCTGTTCAAAGCACGCCAGCGGTGCCCGCACAGTGCCTGCACCAATCTGCCCGATCCCCGCCTCTTTATGGGCGATACCGGTATTGATGAGTGGCGTAATGCCGGTTTCTACCACGCGACGAATATCCAGCCCCAGGCACGCGCCCTGAAAATCCCAGCTTGGGATCTGCAACTGCATATTGCGCTCAAGGTAAATTTCCGCCATCTCTTCAGAAACGGTTCTGGCCGCTTCCATGCCACCCGCACCGACAAAGCGCGTTACGCCAGGCGCTGCGATCATCGCCGCTCCGCCAATACCAAAGGTTTCGGTAATCGCGCTGTCGCCCATATCCGGGTTCGCCTGCTCCTGCGAGAAGCCGGTGAAAAACAGACCTTGCGGAGTGTTTACAGGCGCCGTAAACCAGCGTTCACCCAGCCCGCTGACCCGAATCCCGAACATATTGCCGTTGCGGGTCATAGCCGTAACGATGCTGCCTGCGCGGATCATCGCGCCTGCATCCATCGCCGCCTTGCAGTAAGCCATCGCGAGGTTAAGGAAGAACTGATCGGTCACGCTGAGGAAATCCATCACTTCCGCAATGTGCTGTTTATCATGATCGAGGCGAGCAATTTGTGGGGCCAGCGCACGCATTAACAGTGCAGAGGAAGCAATGTTGCGTTGATGGAACTCATCGCCCATGGTAATGCCCTGCGCCATCATTGCCGTGAGATCGATGCCGCGCTCCATGCGCCCCAGCGCCGCGCTTAATACTGGCATTAACACATCGCGCATCCAGCGATGGCGAGTCAGGACATCTTCGCCGTAAGCGCCAAAACGCATCACTTTGCCGATACCTTCGTTGAGGTTGCAGTACGCCCGGTTGCCGTCGGTCACGTTCTCGACCACCAGCATCGGCATACTGGCAGAAGTAATGCCGCCCATTGGCCCGACAGCATTCACATGGTGACAAGGAATGAAGTTCACTTCCCCCTGCTCCAGCATTGCCAGTGCCTGCGCTTCATCTTTCGCCCAGCCTTCAAACAGACATGCGCCCACACATGCACCTTTCATTGGCCCGGTCATCTCCTGCCAGCGCATTGGCGGCCCGGCGTGAAGCAGTGTTTTGCCCTTGTTTAGTTCGCTGATAAGTGAAGAAGCCGGTTGCACATCCAGCCAGTGTGGACGAGCCCGACGAATTTGTTCAATAACCGCAGCATTGGCTTGCGCCACTGATGTAAACATGGGAACCCCTTATTGCAAACGTTCTAATAAACGAGCCAGTTTTTTATTGCCGCCGGCGACTGGCGACCATTGGTAATGCACAACCGGTTTGCTGGCGCTTTGTAGCTCCAGCGCAAAGCTGCGTAATCCGATGTTAATCACGGCGACGTTTTCCAGTAATGACGGTGTGTGTTGCTGTGTGGCAGGCGAGAGCGGATGAATTAACGCCGCCGCCAGCAAGGTGGCTTCCGGCAGCGAACTCACTACCGCGATCCCCGCATCTTCCAGCGTGGCGATTTGCTGCGAGCGGCATTGCGGGTCACGTTCAGTGCCTGTCACCGTGGCAATGGCATACAGTGGTTGATTGTCTGAACGCGCGGCACAGGCTTTTTGCCAGGCGCTCACCAGCGAGGCGGCAGGATCGGCGGTCGCACCGAAGCCAATCACGACATCAAGCAGCAACACGCGCACTTGCGGTTTAGCGCCGAGATCGGCAATTAACAGGTTGCGTAAGGTCGGGTCGATCATCGGATGGGGACGCCCGACGGTGTAAAAATCATCGCCCAGGTCGAGGATCTGATGTCCGTCGGCGTCCAGCATCATGCCATGTTGATGGGTATCGTCGGCTTCCACGCCAAGGTGTCCGGCAAGTAATCCCGCCGCTTCAGCAGCCAGCGTACCGCCGGTATACAAACCGCAAATAAATCCGCTGCTGACAGGCGCTATCGCGTTACGTCGCGCAGTGACGCGTGAAAGCAGACAAGCCAGACGAGCGGCCTCATCCAGCGAGGAGGCAAACCAGACATTCTCGTCGCGGGCCACCGCCGGGGTATAACCTAAAAACAGCGCCACCGTCGGTTTGCCAGTTGCTTTCATGGCATTAACAATTTTCAGACGCACAGTTTCGGCAGGTGGTTTTGAAACAAATGCCAGCACTTCGCTTTTCTCGTCTGCACTGAGCATTTCCAGCGCCGTTAGCGCACTGATGCCGCCCACTTCACGGCTGAGATCGCGCCCGCCAAGACCAATCGCGTGAGTAATTCCCTCCCCTGCCAGCGCAATCTGTGAGCACAGCTCCTGAATCCCGGTACCGGAAGCGCCTATGACGCCAATGTTGCCTTCCGGCATCACGTTAGCAAAAGCCAGCGGCGTGGCGGCAATCATCGACGTACCGCAGTCTGGCCCCATCACCAGCAAGCCTTTTTCCCGCGCGCGGGTTTTAAGTTGGATTTCATCTTCCAGCGTGACGTTATCGGAAAACATCATCACGTTGAGGTTGCGATCCAGCGCCTGGTTCGCCAGCTCCGCCGCATACTCACCAGCCACTGAAATCAGCGCCAGATTGGCATCGGGTAATTTCTGACAGGCACTGTCCCAGCGACGCACCTGCGTCAACGCCTGGCTGCTGCCTGAACCCTGCGCCAGTTGTTTTAGCGCCTCTTCAAGCTGCTGCATAACCGCCTGCGCGATCCCCGCATCCGCCGCTTCGCTACGAATTGCCACGCAAATATCGTTCGGCGTGGCGTTATTAAAATCGTCATGCCAGAAACCTGTAGTATCTAATAACGCTTTATTGGCGGGCGTACCCATCATTACGGAAACATCATCAACATTTTCTGATTCGCTGAGTTTTCGTGAAATAATCATTAAACTGACCGAATCCTGAAAACACCCTTTTTTAATAAAGGCGTGGATCATAACAACTCCTTAAAAATTGCACCCATGGCAATTGCACGAGCAGTGTTAATGTGGCGATTACGGTATCGATGACAACGAGTAAATAAGGTGATGAATATCACACGGGAATTATTAACAAAAGAATTCAAATAACCGCCAGACTATTACGCGTTATTTTTTAATAAGCATGGTTGTTTTAAAAACCAGGTTAAAAGCACGAAGATTATCAAATAAATTCTAACTATATTTTTTTGCCTGTCTGGATCACATAATCCAGATATTTTCCCTGTATGTTAATTGCAGTCATGCTTCACACCGTCGTTAAAAAGGAAGACAGATGAAAATCAGTCGGGAAACACTCCACCAGCTAATCGAGAATAAACTCTGCCAGGCTGGGTTAAAACGTGAGCACGCTGCAACCGTGGCTGAAGTATTGGTTTACGCCGATGCCAGAGGGATCCACTCTCATGGCGCGGTGCGCGTTGAATACTACGCCGAACGTATTTCAAAAGGCGGCACCAACCGCGAACCGGAGTTTCGTCTTGAGGAAACCGGACCGTGCTCGGCAATTTTACATGCCGACAATGCCGCCGGACAGGTCGCAGCGAAAATGGGTATGGAACATGCCATCAAAACCGCCCAGCAAAAAGGCGTTGCGGTGGTCGGTATCAGCCGGATGGGTCACAGCGGCGCAATCTCTTATTTTGTGCAGCAGGCAGCCCGCGCCGGATTAATTGGCATTTCGCTGTGCCAGTCCGATCCAATGGTGGTGCCGTTTGGCGGCGCGGAAATTTACTACGGCACTAACCCACTGGCCTTTGCCGCGCCGGGAGAAGGCGACGAGATCCTTACCTTTGATATGGCGACTACCGTACAGGCATGGGGAAAAGTGCTCGACGCCCGCTCGCGCAATATGTCTATCCCGGATACCTGGGCAGTCGATAAAAACGGTGCACCAACAACCGATCCGTTCGCGGTACATGCTCTGCTCCCCGCCGCTGGGCCGAAAGGGTATGGCCTGATGATGATGATTGACGTCCTCTCAGGCGTCTTACTCGGCTTACCGTTCGGGCGACAGGTTAGTTCGATGTATGACGATTTACACGCCGGGCGTAATTTGGGGCAATTACATATAGTTATTAACCCGAACTTTTTCTCCTCCAGCGAATTATTCCGTCAACATCTTAGCCAGACCATGCGCGAATTAAATACCATTACCCCCGCGCCCGGTTTTAATCAGGTTTATTATCCCGGACAGGATCAGGATATTAAACAACGCAAAGCCGCCGTCGAAGGCATCGAAATTGTTGATGATATTTACCAGTATTTAATTTCCGACGCGCTTTATAACACGTCATACGAAACGAAAAATCCCTTTGCGCAATAATTATTGAGACAGGACTTTCTTATGATTACACATTTCCGTCAAGCTATAGAAGAAACGCTGCCCTGGCTTTCCTCTTTTGGCGCTGACCCAGCGGGTGGGATGACCCGTTTACTTTATTCGCCGGAATGGCTGGAAACCCAGCAGCAGTTTAAAAAAAGAATGGTAGCAAGCGGGCTGGAAACACGTTTCGATGAAGTGGGGAATTTATACGGTCGCCTGAGTGGCACCGAATATCCACAGGAAGTGGTTCTGAGCGGTTCGCATATCGATACCGTGGTTAACGGCGGTAACCTCGACGGGCAATTCGGTGCGCTGGCGGCGTGGCTGGCTATTGACTGGCTGAAAACGCAATACGGCGCGCCGTTACGTACGGTCGAAGTGGTGGCGATGGCAGAAGAAGAAGGCAGCCGCTTCCCGTATGTTTTCTGGGGCAGTAAAAATATTTTTGGGCTGGCGAATCCTGACGACGTGCGGAATATCTGTGATGCCAAAGGAAATAGTTTTGTCGATGCGATGAAGGCTTGCGGATTTACTCTGCCGAACGCCCCACTAACTCCGCGTCAGGATATTAAAGCCTTTGTCGAACTGCATATCGAACAGGGCTGTGTGCTGGAAAGTAATGGGCAATCAATTGGCGTGGTGAATGCAATTGTCGGGCAGCGTCGTTATACGGTGACGCTGAATGGCGAATCAAACCATGCAGGCACCACGCCGATGGGTTATCGTCGTGATACGGTTTACGCTTTCAGTCGCATTTGCCATCAGTCTGTCGAAAAAGCGAAAAAGATGGGCGACCCGCTGGTTCTGACCTTTGGCAAAGTAGAGCCGCGCCCGAATACGGTGAATGTAGTGCCGGGTAAAACCACGTTCACCATTGATTGTCGTCATACCGACGCTACCGTGCTGCGCGATTTCACCCAACAGTTAGAAAACGACATGCGGGCGATTTGCGATGAAATGGATATTGGTATTGATATCGATTTATGGATGGACGAAGAACCCGTGCCGATGAATAAGGAGCTGGTCGCCACCCTGACAGAATTGTGTGAAAGCGAAAAACTGAATTACCGGGTGATGCACAGTGGTGCCGGGCACGACGCGCAAATTTTCGCGCCTCGCGTGCCGACCTGCATGATTTTCATTCCCAGCATCAACGGGATCAGCCATAACCCGGCGGAACGCACCAATATTACCGACCTTGCCGAAGGGGTCAAAACGTTGGCACTCATGCTTTATCAACTTGCCTGGCAGAAATAAGGAGTTATAAATGGGATATTTAAATAACGTCACCGGTTACCGCGAAGATTTACTGGCTAACCGTGCGATTGTTAAACACGGTAATTTCGCACTGTTAACACCAGACGGTCTGGTAAAAAATATTATTCCGGGCTTTGAAAATTGTGACGCGACAATCCTCTCCACGCCAAAGCTGGGTGCCTCTTTTGTTGATTATCTGGTCACACTGCATCAAAACGGCGGCAACCAACAGGGCTTCGGTGGCGAAGGCATTGAAACGTTCCTGTATGTGATCTCTGGAAATATCACTGCCAAAGCCGAAGGGAAAACATTTGCCTTAAGCGAAGGTGGCTATCTTTATTGCCCGCCAGGCTCCTTAATGACGTTTGTTAACGCCCAGGCCGAAGACAGCCAAATCTTTTTATATAAGCGTCGCTATATTCCGGTAGAAGGTCATGCGCCGTGGCTGGTTTCTGGCAATGCCAGCGAACTGGAACGCATTCATTATGAAGGCATGGACGATGTTATTCTGCTGGATTTTCTGCCCAAAGAGTTAGGTTTTGATATGAACATGCATATCCTCTCTTTTGCGCCAGGTGCCAGCCATGGTTATATCGAAACACACGTTCAGGAACACGGTGCCTATATTCTTTCCGGTCAGGGGGTTTATAACCTCGACAATAACTGGATCCCGGTGAAAAAAGGCGATTACATCTTTATGGGCGCTTATTCCTTACAGGCCGGTTATGGCGTGGGGCGTGGTGAAGCGTTCAGCTATATTTACTCGAAAGATTGCAACCGCGACGTAGAGATTTAAGTCATACCACTCGCCTGATTATTTTTAGCTATGTTGGATTTTGCCACGGTTTATTCCGTGGCTTTTTTTGTAGTCAATTCAGGTAAAAAAAGATGCGATATAAATCGCATCCGCTTTAAAGGTAATAGTCAGTTTTTAATTCCCTGACCTATTTTAATGGCGCAGGCAATATTTCGCGCACTGTTGAAGAGATTGGTTTCACCGCTGGCGAGCACTTCGGCTAAAGGTGCCAGACGTGGCAAAATGCTGAATACCGCATCAATGCCGTACTGGTGCACCACTTCCACGCCATCACCCAATACGCCAGCAATCCCAATCACCGGGACATTAAACTGCTTCGCCACCGACGCCACGCCCAGCGGCGCTTTACCGCCTGCCGTTTGCGAGTCGATGCGCCCTTCCCCGGTGATCACCAGTGCTGCACCCTGCACCGCCTGCGCCAGATTGACCGCATTCAACACAATCTCAATACCCGGTTTAATATCCGCATTGAGGAATACCGTCGCCGCAATGCCCATACCGCCCGCAGCGCCGCCGCCCGCCATCTGGCAGACATTAATTTCAGTTTGCTGTTGTAAAACACGGGCGTAATTTTGCAGCCCCTGTTCCAGTTCTTCGACCATTTCCGGCGTTGCCCCTTTTTGCGGACCAAACACCGCCGCCGCGCCGCGTGCCCCTACCAGCGGGTTATCAACATCACATGCTACTTCAATATGGCAGTTCGCCAGACGCGGATCGCATTCATCCATCTCAATGCTTGCCACGCGCGCTAAATTGCCGCCGTTAGCCGCCAGCACCTGACCGTCAGCATCAAGGAAACGCACACCGAGCGCCTGCGCCATGCCCATACCGCCGTCGACCGTCGCACTGCCGCCAATGCCGAGAATAATATGGCGAATGCCGTTATCCAGCGCATGACGAATCAGCTCTCCGGTGCCAAAACTTGACGCCAGCAACGGATTACGCTTTTCAGGCGCGACCAGCATCAGGCCGCTTGCCGCCGCCATCTCAATCACCGCCGTTTTCCCGTCGCCGGTAAGGCCATAAAAAGCATTCACTGTTTCGCCCATCGGCCCGCAGACTTCAAGCGTCACGATGTTGCCGCCCGTCGCGGCGACCATCGCATCCACCGTCCCTTCGCCGCCATCCGCTATCGGCAAACAGATATAGTGCGCATCGGGAAATATGGTCGAAAACCCGGCTTTAATTGCCTGACAACATTTTTCTGCACTTAAACTCTCTTTAAAAGAGTCTGGCGCAATGACAATCTTCATTATCAATCCTTTTTCAACAAATTATTCGATGCGTTCCCACGGAATAAGATTATCCATAAGAACAGCCAGTAAAATTCCGACCAGTAAGCCGTTACTGAGCAGAGGACGAAGCGTTAATGGAAGGTCTTGCAGATACACAGGCGGTAATGCCATTAAAAATATGCCGACAAATAACGGCAATGCGAGTCGATAAATATTGCGAGCGGTAAACGTTATTTGCTGGCTAAACACCAGCGCGGAAAAGAGTAAAGGCAGATAAGAAACCAGCATGACCGCGCTACTCACGGGTAAAGGGATACTGCAAAACAGTCGCGTGAGTGCCGGAACCAGTGCCACCAGCAGGCAAATAACGCTGCCATAAATAAACGAACGCCGCGTGTAATCGCCAGTCTGGGTTAATAAACCAATGGATGAAACAAACGGTGAAAATGGAATTACTGCCAGCGGCACGGTTATCAGTGTCATAAATCCGGTCGCCACAAAGCTGCGACGATAACGCGTATTCCCCGCGCCCTGCTGCGGATAAAAAACATCCGTGCCCCGAATCGCACCGTAGGTATTGCTGATATTTACCAGACCTGTAATCACCGCCGTCAGAACAATCCCCGGCGACAAAGCACCGCCACTGCCGAGCGGGAACCACTGCCAGTGCAACTCACCGGAGAGCGAATGCGAAGAAGGAAAGCAAAAGTACCACAACAACCAGCCGGTTATTGTACCGACCAGCAGGCCGTAACGGGCAAAACGTTGTGGCAGGAAAATAATCATCGCCAGTACCAGGCACATCACCGCCACCGAGAGCGCGAACGGCGGTAATTGAATTTTAAAATTCGGGTCGGCTATGCCAAACGGCAGCCCGAGCATACCTTTGAAAAAGATAGTGGTCAGTTGCGCACCCAGCATCAACATAAACAAGACCATCACAGACGGCGTAAATAACCGTGCCAGGCGATGGCCTAATCCGCTAAAACCAATCAACATCGTCAGCACGCCGGAGAGCGCAATCCCCACCGCCAGACTGGTAGCGATATCGTTGATCGGTGTCCCGCGCGATGCTTCGCCAAGGGTGATAGTCAGGATGGTTCCCCACCACAGGCCGCCCGGCCCCTCCATAATAGCGCGACGATGACCGCAGAACGCCTGAGCGAAGCAGGCCAGTGCGGTAGCAAGAAAAGCATATTGCGTGAGCGTAAGCAGGCTACTTTGCGGCAACTGAAAAGCAGAAAGTAGCGTAGGAGGAACCACAACCGTGTTGCAAAAAATAAAGAAAAACCACTGAAATCCTGATAACAGGCTTTCGCGGCCCACAGCAAAATTGAACATAAACACACCTTAACCGGAGAATGCCCGCCACAAGGACGGGCATTGCAGGGCCAGATTACTGCTGATGTTTAAGGATAAATTGACCTTTCGGCGCAACAGGGAAGCCCTGTTCGATATCGTAAATCACATCACCACGTAAGATGGTTTTCGTGATACGCGCGCCAATAGTACGGCCAACATACGGGCTGACTTTGTGGCGATATTCCAGATCGTCATTGGTAAGAACATAGCTGCTATTCGGCTGAATGAAGACGAAGTCGGCATCTTTTCCTGGAGCGATACGGCCTTTTTGCTGCAGACCGAAAATATCTGCTGCGTTAGTCGCCATTAATTTGCCGAACATTGGCAGAGACATTCCGCGTTTCTGTACCGCTTCATCGAACATCACGTCCATGCAGCTTTGCAGACCAGCGATACCGCCCCACGCTTTCATGATGTTACCGGCTTTCATTTCCGGCGGGCATGGAGAGTGGTCGGAAACCAGGCAGTCTATTTCACCGTTAAACAGTTTTTCCCACATGCCTTTCTGGTTTTCCAGATCGCGGATCGGCGGTGAACACTTCGCCAGAGTACCGATTTCTTCGAACTGATCGGTATCCAACACAAAGTAATGCGGGCAGGATTCACAAGTAACATCCTGACCTTCCTGACGTGCACGAGTCACTTCCTCAACACCTTCCGGGCTGCTGACGTGGCAAACGTGCAGACGGCAACCAGCGACTTTCGCCAGGTACAGTACGCGGCGAATCGCTTCCACTTCGGTAAATACCGGACGCGAAGCCACATAGTCATGGGCAGTTACGCGACCTTCACGCTTCGCTTCTTCGCCCAGTGCGTCACAGATCAGCGCGTTTTCGCAGTGCACCAGCACCGGCTGGCCTAGTTCACCCAGCTTCTGCGCGCCTTTGAAGAATTGCCAGTCATTGACGTCACGGAAGTCGTTGTCGATACCGCGATCGCCACAGGTCGCAACGAAGCATTTGAAACCGACAACACCCACTTCATCCAACTCATGCAGACGGTCAATGTTGTAAGACACCAGGCCACCGAGTTGTGCCGCATCGATAGTCAGCTTTCCTTTAGCGGCATCGAACTTCAGTTCAATTGAGGCGCGGTCAACCGTTGCAGGCAGCTGGTTGAGCGGCATTTCGATCATGGTGGTGATACCACCTTTTGCTGCTGCGCGAGTACCGGTTTCATAACCTTCCCAGTGGCTGCGACCCGGTTCAGAAATATGGGTGTGCGCATCAACCATGCCCGGCGAAACCACCAGACCAGACGCATCCATAACGTCTTTTGCATCGCCCAGATCCTGGCCGATAGCAGCAATTTTTCCGTCTTTAACGGCGATATCTACAACGCGAGCTTCGTTTTCTAAAATAACGGTGCCGTTTTTAATGATTAAATCAAAAGACATAACAAACTCCTTGTAAAATACAGATTGGTTTTTAACTCAATGTTCAATATCGTGATTAATTAACCTATGGTTTTTTGTTCTCCTGTTTTTTCTGCTGTTGTACGTTTCTTTAATAAGGCGTAGGCCGCAAAGGCGACGATGACGCCGACAAACCATGAAACACGTGATAACGGTTCCATAAAGGGAATAAACTTACCGCCAAGAGATAAAATAACGGCCACCAGAGTTACTGAAAACGCGGTGAGGTTAAAACCGTTATCGTAATATTTATAATCGCCAGGTGCGGTGTACAGTTCATCAAGATTAATTTGCCCACGCATCACCACAAAATAATGCGCCATCATCACACCAATTACCGGACCAAGCATTCCGCCGATAATATCGAGGAACAGATAAATACTGTCCTGATTTTCCATTAATTTCCACGGGCAGATCAGCAGGCTGATAATACTGGCAATCAGTACGCCGTTTTTATAGGTCAGTTTCGTCGGTGCAATGGCGGCAATCTGATAACCAGCCGGAATAATATTACCGGTGGCGTTAGTAGAGATAGTCGTCATCAGAATAACCAGTACCGCAAAGAACGAGGCGAACAGGCTGTCCCAACGCTGAACAATATCCAGCACGTTCCAGGTGTCAGCGCCGTAATGAATACTGGCTCCGGCAATAATACATACCCCGGCGACCGCAAACAGAATATAGGCCACAACTAAACCCAGCGTTTGCCCCAGCGCCTGCTCACGAAACGAGTGGGCGTTTTGCGTAAAGTCGGATGCGCTCACCGCCGGTGCCGCCCAGACCGCAACCACCGCGTTTATCACCACCAGAAACAGGAAGCCACTGTTTTCTGCTTTCTGAATACCGCCCGGAATGTAGTCAAAGATTGGACCGATCCCGACCAGCGAAATCGCCCAAATCGCCATACCGCCGAAAACGATATAGATGCACGGGTTAAGAATGGCAGTGAATTTATTTAAAACTTTTCCGCCGCCAAAACCAATACCAACGTTAACCAGCCAGAAGAGTAAAAAAGTAATTAATCCCGGTAGAGAAAGGCCTAACAGCGTGAAATCGCCACCGAGAGTCAAAAATCCCGGCCAGATTTTGCCAATCAGAATCAAGCAGGCCAGTGACCCCGCGTAACATTGCAGGCCAAACCACATAATGGCAGCAATACCGCCTCTTAATAATCCGGGAAACAGTGCACCACGTACGCCGTAAGAAGCACGCAGGATCATGGCAAACGGTACGCCGTATTTACTGCCCGCAGCACCGTTTAATACCATTACCGCGGCAATGAAAAAGGCACTGAGGATAATTGCCAGCATAATACTAAAGGTAGACAAGCCGAGAATAAAAAAGCCGCCAACCATCACATAATTGGGAACGTTATGAACCGAACCCATCCATAAGGTAAAATAGTTAAATGTTTTCCAGGTCCGCTGACTTTGCGTTTTCGGCAGTAGATCTTCGCTATAGCCGCGTTGCTGGAATAGTTTTCTCTGATGTTCCATAAATCCCTCTTAATTTCACGTATCGAATAACGTTGTTTTAATCTAGCTATGAGGAACAAATAAAATAAAAATATTATTTTTAATACTGAAGCAACATCTTTGGCTGCTTTCTTTTTTTAATATTGCTGGCCGATTCATTTTCTGATATCGGCCATTTTTATTGCGGGTATCAGGCCAGTTTATGGTTAGCCATTAATTCCAGCGCCTGCACTAATGCAGAGTGATCCAACTGGCTGCCACCGTTTGCCGCACAGGTATTAAACAATTCCTGGCAGGTCGCGGTGTTTGGCAGGTTCAGCGCCAGTGCTTTCGCACTTTGCAGTGCCAGGTTGAGATCTTTCTGGTGCAGCGCAATTTTGAAACCTGGATTAAAGGTGCGTTTAATCATGCGCTCACCGTGAACTTCCAGAATACGTGAGGAAGCAAAGCCGCCCATCAGCGCCTGGCGCACACGTACCGGGTCCGCACCGGCTTTTGAAGCAAACAACAAGGCTTCAGAAACCGCTTCAATATTGAGCGCCACGATAATCTGATTTGCCACTTTGCAGGTTTGACCGTCGCCGTTACCGCCCACGAGAGTGATATTTTTACCGAGCAGTTCAAACAGCGGTTTTACACGTTCAAATACTGCTTCATCACCGCCAACCATAATCGATAACGTCCCTTCACGCGCGCCGATTTCACCGCCGGAGACTGGCGCATCGAGATAATCGCCGCCCAGTTCATTCACCTGACGAGCGAAACGTTTAGTTTCAATCGGGGAAATGGAGCTCATATCAACAATGGTTTTGCCCTTCAGCGAGACTTTGGTACAACCATTTTCACCAAACAGAACGTCTTCAACCTGTGGCGTATCCGGCACCATAATAAAAATGATGTCCGATGCATCTGTTACCTGGCGCGCAGTTTCAACACTAACGGCGCCCAGTGACAGTAATTCATCAGCAACCGGACCAATGGTTGTGACATGCAGTTGATGACCGGCACGCGCCAGATTAATGGCCATCGGTGTACCCATAATGCCTAAGCCAATAAATCCCAGTTTCATAATTAACCTCTTTTAAATTTCGCTTTTCCTGAATTCAGACAACACGATCCCCTGCCAACTTAGCGGCCTAAAAAAGCATTGTCTGAATAGCGTTACGTTTTAACGGTACGGATCCATCCAGCGTAAACCGGCTTCCGTGGTGGTTTGGGGTTTATATTCACAGCCAACCCAACCGTTGTAGTCAGAATTTTCAATTACCGTAAAGAGATATTCGTAATTAATTTCTCCGGTTCCCGGTTCGCCGCGATGCGGATTATCAGCAATTTGCAGGTGACCAATTTTATCGGCCCACTGAGTCATGGTATTAGTTAATTCACCTTCCATCCGCTGCATGTGATAAATGTCATACTGAATTTTCAAATTGCAGCAACCAACATCGTCAATCAGTTTCAGTGCCTGCCGGGTTCCGGTGAGATGGAAACCAGGAATATCAAAATGGTTAATAGGTTCAATCAGTAATAAAATATCTTCTTTCATCAGCATATTCGCGGCATAACGCAGGTTTTCTACAAGCGTTGTGTGAATCTGTTCACTGCTGAAACCAGTCGGCGTTTTACCGACCAGACAGTTAATTTTTTTATTACCCAGAGCACGAGCATAACGAATCGCTGCTGCTACGCCATCCCGAAACTCTTCTTCACGGCCAGGAATACAGGCAATACCCCGCTCGCCCGCCGCCCAGTCACCCGCTGGTAAATTGTGCAGCGTATGCTCGAGTTTATTACTCGCCAGCACCTGTTTTAATTCTTCAATGTCGTAGTCATAAGGGAACATAAATTCAACGCCGCGAAAACCACACTGCGCAGCTTTCTCAAAACGGGCGAGAAAATCATATTCACCAAATAACATCGATAAATTAGCAGAGAAACGTAACATTATTTATCTCCCTTATTCATAGTGCATGAAACAGGTTTCAGTCGGTGCATCCGCTGCGTTATCGGCGATATCTTCAAATTCCATGACGTTATCCAGTTCACTGCCCATCGAAATATTAGTCACACGCTCGAGAATAACTTCCACGACTACCGGTACCCGATATTGCGCCATTAAGACTTTTGCCTGTTCAAAGGCTGGTGCAATATCTTCCGGTTTGAAAACGCGAATTGCTTTACAACCTAAACCTTCCGCTACTTTTACGTGGTCGACGCCATAACCGTTCACTTCGCTGGAGTTAATATTTTCGAACGCGAGCTGTACGCAGTAATCCATATCAAAGGCACGTTGCGACTGGCGAATCAGACCCAGATAGGCGTTATTGACCAGTACATGGATGTACGGAATGTTGAACTGTGCGCCAACGGCTAATTCTTCAATCAGGAACTGGAAGTCGAAGTCACCGGAAATCGCCACCACATTGCGCTCTGGATCAGCGGCACAAACCCCCAGCGCCGCCGGAATCGTCCAGCCCAGCGGGCCTGCCTGCCCACAGTTGATCCAGTGGCGGTCTTTAAAGACATGCAGCATTTGTGCCGCAGCGATTTGTGACAGGCCAATGGTGGTGACATAACAAACATCGCGGCCAAAGGCTTTGTTCATCTCTTCATACACGCGCTGCGGTTTCACCGGCACGTTGTCGAAGTGGGTTTTGCGCAGCAAAGTGCGTTTGCGCTGCTGGCAGTCGGCGACCCACTCTTTACGACACGGCAGACGACCGGCTTTTTGCATCTCCTGCGCCACTTCAACCAGCAGCGTCAGCGCCGCTTTAGCATCAGAGACAATGCCAAGATCCGGACACAGTACGCGGCCAATTTGCGTCGGCTCAATATCGATATGAACGATTTTGCGCCCTTCAGTGTATTTCTCTACCGAACCGGTATGACGGTTAGCAAAACGGTTACCGATACCAAACACCATGTCGGACGCCAGCAACGTTGCATTACCGTAACGATGCGCGGTTTGCAGGCCCACCATCCCGGCCATCAGTTCATGATCGTCCGGGATACAGCCCCAGCCCATCAGCGTTGGGATCACCGGAATGCTGGTCAGTTCAGCAAACTGTTGTAACAGTGCAGCTGCGTCAGCATTGATTACCCCGCCTCCGGCAACAATCACCGGACGTTCGGCCTGGATTAACATTTCTACAGCTTTTTCGATCTGCATACGGCTGGCAGCAGGTTTGTAGACCGGCAGCGGTTCATACATATCAGGATCAAACTCGATTTCCGCAACCTGTACGTCGAACGGTAAATCCACCAGTACCGGACCCGGGCGACCAGAACGCATCAGGTGAAACGCCTGTTGCAGCACACGAGGCACCAGCGCCGCTTCACGAACTGTAACCGCCATTTTGCTGACCGGTTTAGCAATTGCTTCAATATCAACGGCCTGGAAATCTTCTTTATGCAGACGGGCGCGCGGAGCCTGGCCGGTAATACACAGAATAGGAATGGAATCAGCAGAAGCGGAATAGAGCGCGGTGATCATGTCCGTGCCCGCAGGACCGGAAGTCCCCAGACATACGCCGATATTCCCTGCCGTTGCGCGGGTATAACCTTCCGCCATGTGCGAAGCACCTTCCACATGACGCGCCAGAATGTGACGAATACCGCCGTGCTTACGCATCGCTGAGTAGAACGGATTGATTGCAGCTCCCGGAACACCGAAGGCGGTGGTGATACCTTCTTTCTCCAGCACATACATTGCCGCGTCAACGGCTCTCATTTTTGCCATTTTATTCCTACCTCTATTAATTGGAAAAATTTTCCAACTCTCAAATTTTGTCAAAAAAACCCGCTCCGCAGAGCGGGATACGACAGACACTATGGATGTGCTTTCAGTCCCAACGCCGTGCTGATATCGCGGGCGGTGTCTCTGACCAGCTCACCCTGGCTGACAAAACGATCTTCTGTCAGTCTTGATGAAGGCCCGGAGATGGAGATAGCGGCAACAACACTACCTACATCATCGTAAATTGCTGAAGCTATGCAATTCAGGCCGACAACATGCTCTTCTTTATCTACGGTATAGCCCAGTTCACGCGCTTGTTCCAGGTCCTTCAGCAAGGTGGGCATATCCACAAGCGTCGTTGGCGTAAACTGCTGCAAACCGGTTTGCAGAATGATGCTCATCAACTCTTCTTCCGCCAGCGGATAAAGCAGCGCCTTGCCCGCTCCGGAAGCATGCAGCGGCAGACGACTGCCCAGCGGCGCACACATCCTGACCATCGATTTACACTCTAACTGACCAATTAATACCGCTTCATTGCCGTTACGGATCGCGACATTGACCGTTTCGCCGGAAAGTAACATCAGGCGGCGCATAAACGGCCCGGCGACGGAGAGTACATCGCGGTTATGGATGTACGCTGCACCGACGTTAAAGACACCTAATCCTATATGCCACCAGCCTAACTGACTGTCCTGATAGACAAAATCCGCTGCCTGTAAAACCTTCAGCAAGCGAAAGGTCGTGGAGAGCGGCAAATCCAGATTGAGAGAGATATCGCTAACCGACGAACTTCCCCCACTTTTTTCCAGATATTGCAGAATCGCAATTCCCCGCTCTAACGCCTGTGCACCCTTCTGTGCCACAGGCTCCGCCTGTCCTGGCCTGCCGCGCCGTCTAACTTCCGTCATACCTACGTTAACTCCGACCTACAAATGAGCATAAACAATGAACAATTCGTTTATCTTATGCAAGTCGGTTGCAGGCGTCACGCAAAACAGAGTTCCTGTTCAGGAATACTTTCAACATCACAGTTGTCACTGCCGCCGCGATCGATGGTCAGAAAATCGGTGACGCGCTGCCAGGCGAAAAGTGGGTGATGCCAGACGTTACGATGGTAATTCACTCCCTGTTCGCCGTTGGTAATAAACGCCCGCAGGGTTGACAGGTCTGGTTTGTCGTCACCTAACGCCACGACTACCACAAACACTTCACCTTTCATCGGGATAAAGGCCTGAGTGCCCAACGGATGACGTTCGAGTTCGTGAATGGTCAGCGGCAGATTCGCCGGTTGCGCGCGGTTAATGCTGATAAGCGTACGGTCTTGCTCAAGAATCTCAACCAGCGCTAAATCGTGATAGCGCTCCACCAGGCCATTGTTAATATGGAAAAAATCCCGTTTCTGCGTTTCGATTACGTCGCCATAAGCACAGAAGGCTTCCTGACTTAACGGTAATACCTGAAGTTTCATCTTTTTGTCCTTGTAACATAATTCCGTTCAACCACCGCCGACCGGTCAGCTTGGTTTCAATAACAGGCAATCTAAAACCTTAAGAGAACAACATCAACACAAAAGTTGGAATATTTTTCCAAAACTAGATTTAGTCCACAAATTGAACAGGGTTATCATGTAAAAATACTGATAAATCAGAGGATAAGAAAATCACGCAACTTGCGGATTTAAAAGGGGATACCTGAAGATGTTCGATCCAGAAACCTTGCGGACTTTCATTGCGGTTGCTGAAACAGGAAGTTTTTCAAAAGCGGCAGAACGATTATGTAAAACCACGGCGACGATCAGTTATCGCATTAAACTTCTGGAAGAGAATACCGGAGTGGCGCTGTTTTTCCGCACGACTCGCAGCGTGACGTTGACGGCGGCTGGCGAGCATCTACTTTGTCAGGCCAGAGACTGGCTGAGCTGGCTGGAAAGTATGCCCAGCGAGTTACAACAGGTGAATGATGGCGTGGAACGCCAGGTGAATATCGTCATCAACAACCTGCTCTATAACCCTCAGGCCGTTGCCAGGCTGCTGGCGTGGCTAAATGAACGTTACCCGTTTACCCAATTTCACATCTCCCGACAAATCTATATGGGCGTCTGGGACTCGCTATTGTACGAAGGTTTTTCACTGGCTATCGGCGTCACGGGAACCGAGGCGCTGGCAAATACCTTTAGTCTTGATCCCTTAGGATCGGTGCAATGGCGCTTTGTCATGGCGGCGGATCATCCGCTGGCGAACGTTGAAGAGCCGCTAACAGAAGCACAGTTGCGGCGCTTTCCGGCGGTCAATATTGAAGACAGCGCCCGCACCTTAACCAAACGCGTCGCCTGGCGATTGCCGGGGCAAAAAGAGATTATTGTTCCCGATATGGAAACGAAAATCGCCGCCCATCTGGCGGGCGTGGGCATTGGTTTTTTGCCAAAATCACTTTGCCAGTCAATGCTCGATAATCAACAACTGGTCAGCCGGGTAATCCCAACGATGCGCCCTCCTTCGCCCTTGAGTCTGGCATGGCGCAAATTTGGCAGCGGCAAAGCGGTAGAAGATATTGTGACCTTGTTTACCCAGCGCAGGCCGGAAATCAGCGGATTTTTAGAAATTTTCGGCAACCCACGCAGTTAAAAATCAAGTTTCCTTGCGCGTTGGCGCGTAAAATAGCGCGCAAGCTGATTTGAGGTTCACTTTTTACTATGCAAGAGAGACACACGGAACAGGACTATCGTGCCCTGCTGATTGCTGATACGCCCATTATTGATGTTCGCGCCCCCATCGAGTTTGAGCAAGGCGCAATGCCCGCCGCTATCAACCTGCCGTTAATGAATAACGATGAACGCGCCGCCGTTGGCATCTGCTATAAACAGCAAGGGTCAGACGCGGCGCTGGCACTGGGGCATAAACTGGTGGCGGGTGAAATTCGTCAGCAGCGCATGGACGCCTGGCGGGCAGCGTGCCTGCAAAATCCGCACGGTATTCTCTGCTGCGCCCGTGGCGGTCAACGCTCGCATATTGTGCAACGCTGGCTGCATGACGCGGGGATTGATTATCCGCTGGTGGAAGGCGGTTATAAGGCACTGCGCCAGACCGCGATTCAGGCAACCATTGAACTGGCACAAAAACCGATAGTGCTGATTGGCGGTTGTACCGGCAGCGGCAAAACGCTGTTAGTACAACAACAGCCGAACGGTGTTGATCTGGAAGGGCTGGCGCGCCATCGCGGTTCTGCTTTTGGTCGCACGTTACAACCACAACTTAGCCAGGCGAGTTTTGAAAACATGCTGGCTGCCGAAATGCTAAAAACCGACGCCCATCAGGATTTGCGCCTGTGGGTGCTGGAAGATGAAAGCCGGATGATCGGTTCGAATCACCTGCCGGAATGTCTGCGCGAACGAATGACTCAGGCGACGATTGCGGTGGTAGAAGATCCGTTTGAGATCCGTCTTGAACGCCTGAACGAAGAGTATTTCTTGCGTATGCATCATGATTTTACCCACGCTTATGGCGACGAACAGGGCTGGCAGGAGTATTGCGAATACCTGCATCACGGGCTTTCGGCGATTAAACGTCGGCTGGGACTACAACGCTATAACGAACTGGCTGCAAGGCTGGATGCGGCGCTGACAACGCAACTCACCACCGGCAGCACCGACGGTCATCTGGCCTGGCTGGTGCCGTTACTTGAAGAATATTACGACCCGATGTATCGCTATCAGCTTGAGAAAAAAGCGGAAAAAGTTGTCTTTCGCGGTGAGTGGGCGGAAGTGGCGGAATGGGTTAAGGCGCAGTGATGGGGGATTCTGTGCACGCTGTTCATGCCGGATGCGGCGTGAACGCCTTATCCAGCCTACAAAATTTCGAAAACTCAATATATTGCACGATCTTCGTAGGCCTGATAAGCGTAGCGCATCAGGCAATCTAACACCTGTCATCACCCCGCAAACTGCCTGAACAGCGCCTTACCCTTAAGCAGTCGCGCACCCAGCCAGCCGCCGCAAAGCGACAGCAGTAGCGCACCGCTGCACGGCAGCACAATCCACAATCGCCAGTCTGGCTCCCACGGGAAATCAAACACTTTCGATTGCAGTACCGCCAGTGCCGTTTCCGCACCGATTGCGGCCACCAGGCCGGATACAAACCCGAGCATGGCGAACTCACACCACAATGTCGTGCGCAGCAGTTTTTTCCCCGCACCAAGTGTGCGCCACACCACCAGCTCCTGATGACGCTGACGCATTCCCACCTGCACCTGCGCCAGCAACAGCAACATGCCGCAGGCGGTGACCAGCACCACCATCACTTCCAGCGCCCGACTTACCTGCTCCAGCACCTGACCGACCTGTTTTAAAATCGCGCCAATGTCTAACAGGCTAATGGTCGGGAACTGGCGGTTGAGTTGCGTCAACATGCCGTTGCCATTCTCCCAGCGGAAACTGGTAAGCCAGCTCTGCGGTTGCCCGTCTAATGCCCCTTCCGGGAAAATAAAATAGAAATTAGGCCGCAGACTTTCCCAGTCCACTTTGCGCAGGCTGGTCACTTTAGCGCGGAACTCCTGGGTATCGCCCATAAAAGTCACGGTATCGCCGAGGGCAACGTTTAAGCGTTTCGCCAGCCCCTCTTCCATCGACACTTCATCGGCTTTTGGCGGCCAGTTACCGGCGACGATCGGGTTATGATCAGGCCGCGTATTTTGCCAGGTGAGATTCAGCTCGCGGTTGAGCGCCTCATCTCCATTGCCTTCTGTCGGCTTGTCGTTAATCGCCGTCAACCGCGCCCGCACCACCGGATAAAACGATTCCGGGACTATCTGATGTTCCGCGAGAAACGCTTTCAGCGGCGTAACCTGTTCCGTAGCGATGTTGATTAAAAAGTAGTTCGGGCTTTCTGGCGGTAGCTGCTGTTGCCAGCGGTCGAGCAGATCGCCACGCAACACCAGCAACAGTGCCAGCAGCATAAAGGAGAGCGAAAATGCCGAAAGCTGGCTTAACGTCGCCCACGGCTGACGCAACAGGCGGCTAACCGCCAGGCGCAGAGGTAGCGATTTCAGCGTCATGCGGCGAAGTACATTCAGCAGCATCCAGCCCAGCACACCGCACAGCAAAGCCAGTACTACCGCGCCCGCCAGCACCGCCCAGAGCAGCATACTGCCGCCCATCAGTCCGGCGAGCAGCAGCACAACCACCACACTGACAATCGGCAGATAAAACTTCAGCGGCCAGACGTTTGCAACCACATCATTACGTAACACGCGTAAAGGCTGCGTTGCCAACAACAGGCGGTATGGTCGCAGCCCCACCAGCAGCGAGATGACCGTCATGGTGCCGAGCGCCCACAGCCACGGCCAGAGGCTGGCAGGAGGTAAAGCGGCAGGTAGCACGGGCTTGAGCAGCACCATCAACACGTTTTCGAACAACAGGCCTATCGCCCCACCGGTAACGGCTGAAAGCGCCAGCACCATCAACCACTGACCGACGATTAACTTACGCAGTTGCGCTCGCCCTGCCCCCAGCGTTTTGAGGATCGCCACCAAGTCGTAGCGACTGCGACAGTAATGATTCATCGCCACCGCGACCGCCGCCACCGCCAGCAGCAAGGTCAGAAGCGCCGAAAGCAGCAGGAACTGTTGCGAACGTTCTATCGATCGCCCCAGCGCGCCTTCGTCCTGTTCCAGACCGTACCAGCGTTGTTCGGGTTTAAGCTGGGGTAACAACCATTTCTCATAGCCGTCGAGCTGGTTCTCGCTGCCGCCGAATTTATAGCGCCAGGTGACCCGACTCCCCGGCTGCACGGCTCCGGTTTTATCAACATCCGCCAGATTCATCATCAGGCGTGGGGCTATCTGGAAAGGATTAAAACCGGAATCCGGTTCCTGAATCACTTCTCCGGCAATCCGCAAGGTGGCATCGCCCACGTCAATGGTATCGCCCGTTTTCAGGTTAAGCAGTGCCATCAGGCGTGGGGCCAGCAATACGCTGCCCGCCTGCGGTTTCAGGCCAGGGGGATTAGTTTGCAGATCGCCATACATCGGGTAGATATCATCCACCGCTTTGACGTTCGCCAGCTGCGGTGTGTCGCCTGCAAAGGTCATTGTGGCGAAAGTCAGCTGCTTGCCGACTTTCAGGCCGCGCTTTTGCGCTTCCTCCAGCCACGCTTGCGGCACTTCGCGCGAACTGCGCAACGCCCTATCGCCCGCCATAAACTCACGGCTTTGCTGGCTTAAACCTTTCTCCATGCGATCGCTAATATTGCCCAGCGCCAGCACACAGGCCACCGCCAGGCTTAACGCCAGCCAGACAATTAATAGCGACGGCGAGCGCCATTCGCGCCAGAACCAACGTGCAATCATGCTTCCTCCTGCAACTGCCCGTTCACCAGCCGTAAGCAGCGGTCACAGCGTGCCGCCAGTTGCAGGTCATGGGTCACCATAATCAACGTGGTGCCATGCTCACGGTTGAGGGAAAAAAGCAGATCGGCAATTTTATCGCCCGTCTGGCGGTCAAGGTTGCCGGTGGGTTCGTCGGCAAACAGCACATCAGATCGACCATTAAAGGCTCGCGCCAGCGCCACTCGTTGCTGTTCGCCGCCAGAAAGCTGTGCCGGAAGATGATCAAGACGTTTACCCAACCCTAACTGTTCGAGCAACGCTTTCGCCCCGTTACGACTTTCTGCGCTACTCTCACCGCGCAGCAGCGCCGGAAGCTCGACGTTTTCCAGCGCGTTAAGGGTAGGAATTAACATAAATGACTGAAAAACAAAGCCTACGTGCTTCGCGCGCAACTTTGCCCGCGCTTCTTCGTCCATATTATGTAGCGGTTGTCCCACCAGACTCACTTCGCCACTGCTGCCGTCATCCAGCCCGGCGAGGATCGCCAGCAAGGTTGACTTACCCGATCCCGACTCACCCACCAGTGCGATGGTCTCGCCACGTTTGACAACCAGCTCAACTCCGGTGAGGATGGAGAGTTCATGCTCCCCCTGACCGACGGACTTCTTAAGATGATGAACTTCAACAATGTTTTCCGCTGGCATTTGCCCTTCCTGTTCCTGGTCCTGTTAACCTTCCGTGCCGCTGCAGCGGACACGTTATTGATTCTGGGTGATAGCCTGAGCGCCGGGTATCGAATGTCTGCCAGCGCGGCCTGGCCTGCCTTGTTGAATGATAAGTGGCAGAGTAAAACGTCGGTAGTCAATGCCAGCATCAGCGGCGACACCTCGCAACAAGGGCTGGCGCGCCTTCCGGCTCTGCTGAAACAGCATCAGCCGCGCTGGGTGCTGGTTGAACTGGGCGGCAATGACGGTTTGCGTGGTTTTCAACCACAGCAAACCGAGCAAACGCTGCGCCAGATTTTGCAGGATGTCAAAGCCGCCAACGCTGAACCATTGTTAATGCAAATACGTCTGCCTGCAAACTATGGTCGCCGTTATAATGAAGCCTTTAGCGCCATTTACCCCAAACTCGCCAAAGAGTTTGATGTTCCGCTGCTGCCCTTTTTTATGGAAGAGGTCTACCTCAAGCCACAATGGATGCAGGATGACGGTATTCATCCCAACCGCGACGCCCAGCCGTTTATTGCCGACTGGATGGCGAAGCAGTTGCAGCCTTTAGTAAATCATGACTCATAAAGCAACGGAGATCCTGACAGGTAAAGTTATGCAAAAATCGGTCTTAATTACCGGATGTTCCAGTGGTATTGGCCTGGAAAGCGCGCTCGAATTAAAACGCCAGGGTTTTCATGTGCTGGCAGGTTGCCGGAAACCGGATGATGTTGAGCGCATGAACAGCATGGGATTTACCGGCGTGTTGATCGATCTGGATTCGCCAGAAAGTGTTGATCGCGCAGCCGACGAAGTGATCGCCCTGACCGATAATTGTCTGTATGGGATCTTTAACAATGCCGGATTCGGCATGTATGGCCCCCTTTCCACCATCAGCCGTGCGCAGATGGAACAGCAGTTTTCCGCCAACTTTTTCGGCGCACACCAGCTCACCATGCGCCTGTTACCCGCGATGTTGCCGCACGGTGAAGGGCGTATTGTGATGACCTCATCGGTGATGGGATTAATCTCCACACCGGGTCGTGGCGCTTACGCGGCCAGTAAATATGCGCTGGAGGCGTGGTCAGACGCACTGCGCATGGAGCTGCGCCACAGCGGAATTAAAGTCAGCCTGATCGAACCTGGTCCCATTCGTACTCGCTTCACCGACAACGTCAATCAGACGCAAAGTGATAAACCAGTCGAAAATCCTGGCATCGCCGCCCGCTTTACGTTGGGACCGGAAGCGGTGGTCGACAAAGTGCGCCATGCTTTTATTAGCGAGAAGCCGAAGATGCGCTATCCGGTAACGCTGGTGACCTGGGCAGTAATGGTGCTTAAGCGCCTGCTGCCGGGGCGCGTGATGGACAAAATATTGCAGGGGTGAGTTGAAGCGCGCGCTTAAGCCCCCATGTCAAAGAAAATATCGACAACAGAGAGCGACTCCATGTCCGTAGAAAATATTGTCAACATTAACGAATCTAACCTGCAACAGGTTCTTGAACAGTCGATGACCACTCCGGTGCTGTTCTATTTTTGGTCTGAACGTAGCCAGCACTGTTTGCAGTTAACCCCAATTCTGGAAAGCCTCGCGGCGCAGTACAACGGGCAATTTATTCTGGCGAAGCTGGACTGCGACGCGGAGCAGATGATTGCCGCCCAGTTTGGTCTGCGCGCGATTCCGACCGTATATCTGTTCCAGAACGGGCAACCAGTAGACGGTTTCCAGGGGCCGCAACCGGAAGAGGCGATCCGCGCCCTGCTGGATAAAGTGCTGCCGCGTGAAGAAGAGCTGAAAGCGCAGCAGGCGATGCAACTGATGCAGGAAGGCAATCACACCGACGCCCTGCCATTGCTGAAAGACGCCTGGCAGTTGTCGAATCAGAACGGGGAGATCGGCCTGCTGTTGGCAGAAACGCTGATTGCGCTGAACCGTTCTGAAGATGCAGAAGCCGTGCTGAAAACCATTCCGTTGCAGGATCAGGACACCCGCTATCAGGGGCTGGTGGCGCAAATCGAACTGCTGAAGCAGGCGGCTGATACGCCGGAAATTCAACAGTTGCAACAGCAGGTGGCGGAGAATCCTGAAGATGCCGCACTGGCGACGCAACTGGCACTGCAACTGCACCAGGTTGGGCGCAATGAAGAGGCGCTGGAGTTACTGTTTGGGCATCTGCGTAAAGATCTCACCGCCGCAGATGGTCAGACACGTAAAACATTCCAGGAGATCCTCGCTGCGCTGGGTACGGGTGATGCACTGGCGTCGAAGTATCGCCGCCAGCTGTATGCGTTGTTGTATTGATGTTTTGTTGATCGGCACATGAACCACAACGCCGGATGCGATGCTGCGCATCCGGCATCGCATCATTTCTTCTTCAATTGCGTCACCACCAATTGGTGGCGCGAATTGTAAAACTTACGATAGGTTAAATAGCAGGCAATAATGGTCGACAAGCTGGCGGTTGAGAGCAGCATAAAGGTCACCATAATCTGATATTTAATCGCCTTCACCGGATCAATCCCGGCAAATATCAGCCCGGACATCATTCCTGGTAAACTCACTAAGCCTACCGTTTTTGCTGAATCGACCGTCGGAATTAAAGCCGCGCGAATACTGTCGCGAATCAATATCGCTGAAGCCTGTTTCGGCGTCGCGCCAAGACTCAGTTTCTCCTGAATCTGTTGCTGTTCGCTAATGACCCGTTGCCCTAAATTGTTGTAACACAACCCCACCGCTACCATGGCGTTACCGGCTATCATCCCGGCGATAGGGATCACCTGCATCGGGATAAACTCAATCGATCCCGATAAAATCAGCACCGCCAGAGTAATTCCCGCCCCGACCGTAATGGCAATAAACGATGAGATAAAAGCTTTAGCAATATATTTACTGCGTTTTTGCGCGTTCCACGCCGCATTAAAGCAGATAAATAACACCATCAATAATGTCAGGCTGGCATCATCCACGCTGAAAATATACTTCAGCACATAGCCGACAATAATCAGCTGAATTATCGCGCGCCCGACGCTCCAGAGAATATCTTTCTCCAGCGCCAGTTTTTCTTTATGGCTAATTAAGATTGCCACCACCACCAGCATTAATGCCAGTGCCAATGATTCGTTAGTAATATTATGCGAGTTCATAGCGTGCTTCCTGCATTTCTCCGGCATGCGGTTGCAGTGTAATCACTTTATCCGCATGATTAATTTCGTCTTTATCGTGTGTCACCCACAGCACGGCAATATTTTGCTCGTGCACATAACGATGGATCATCTCATTAACGTTATGTTTATTACTTTCATCCAGCGCACTGGTGATTTCATCCAGCAATAAAACCTTCGGCATAAATTGCAGGTTACGAATCAATGAGATGCGTTGTTTTTCACCCCCAGATAGCTCGGCGATATTTTTCGTCAAAATGGTGTCCGGCAAAGCGAAGCGTTCGAGAAAATCGAGAAAAATGGCTGGGTCAGGCTGCTGGTTACGGATCTGCCAGGGAAAGATCAGATTATCGTATACCGTATCGCCAAACAGCGTCGGCGTCTGGGCGCAGTAAGAGACTTGCTGGCGGTAGATTTCTGGCTTTAGTGTGCTGACATCCTCACCTTCAAACAGTAACGTTCCGCTGGTTGGGCTGATCAATGAAGCAACTATTTTTAGCAGCGTACTTTTGCCACAACCAGAAGGACCGGTAATTAACTTAAATTCGCCAGCACGCAGCGAAAAATTGATGTTATTAAGAATCTTCGCATCACCCGCCAGATATCCTACGTTTTGTAGCTGAAGCAAAGGACTATTTTCCTGCATCACTGTTCCCTTTTTCTGATTTTTACTAAAAACAGTTTATCCTTCGCAGGAATAGGGGGGAACTCTCTTTCAGTAATCAGGTATAATTTGTTTAATCAAGCAGCAATTTTGCTGATTATGGACGGTACAACAGGAGGTTTTTCCGATGCTTATCTTTATCCCTATTCTCATTTTTGTCGCGCTGGTCATTGTCGGCGCGGGCGTCAAAATCGTGCCGCAGGGCTATCAATGGACGGTAGAACGTTTTGGTCGCTATACCAAAACGTTACAGCCGGGGCTCAGTCTGGTGGTGCCGTTTATGGATCGCATTGGTCGCAAGATCAATATGATGGAGCAAGTGCTCGACATCCCTTCCCAGGAAGTTATCTCGAAAGATAACGCCAACGTTACCATCGACGCCGTGTGCTTTATTCAGGTGATTGATGCCCCGCGCGCCGCTTATGAAGTCAGCAATCTGGAGCTGGCGATCATCAACCTGACCATGACTAACATCCGTACCGTGTTGGGTTCAATGGAACTTGATGAAATGCTCTCTCAGCGCGACAGCATCAACTCACGCCTGCTGCGTATTGTCGATGAGGCCACCAACCCGTGGGGGATTAAAGTCACCCGTATTGAAATTCGCGACGTGCGCCCACCGGCAGAGCTTATCTCTTCAATGAACGCGCAGATGAAAGCGGAACGTACCAAACGCGCTTACATCCTTGAAGCGGAAGGGATCCGTCAGGCGGAAATCCTCAAAGCCGAAGGTGAAAAACAGTCGCAAATCCTGAAAGCGGAAGGTGAACGTCAGTCGGCATTCTTACAGGCCGAAGCGCGTGAACGTTCTGCCGAAGCGGAAGCCCGCGCCACCAAAATGGTGTCTGAAGCCATTGCCTCCGGCGATATTCAGGCGGTGAACTACTTCGTAGCACAGAAATACACCGAAGCGTTACAGCAGATCGGTTCCTCCAGTAACAGCAAAGTAGTGATGATGCCATTAGAGGCCAGCAGCCTGATGGGGTCGATTGCCGGGATTGCCGAGCTGGTGAAAGACAGCGCCAACAAACGGACTCAGCCATGATGGAGTTAATGGTCGTTCATCCACATATTTTCTGGCTCAGTCTCGGCGGGTTGCTGCTGGCAGCCGAGATGTTGGGCGGCAATGGTTATCTGTTGTGGAGCGGCGTGGCAGCGGTGATTACCGGCCTGGTGGTCTGGCTGGTGCCGCTGGGTTGGGAGTGGCAAGGGGTGATGTTTGCCATTCTGACACTGCTCGCCGCCTGGTTGTGGTGGAAATGGCTGTCGCGGCGGGTGCGCGAACAAAAGCACAGCGACAGTCATTTAAACCAGCGCGGGCAGCAGCTGATTGGCCGACGTTTTGTGCTGGAATCTCCACTGGTCAACGGGCGCGGTCATATGCGCGTCGGTGACAGTTCATGGCCTGTCAGCGCCAGCGAGGATCTCGGCGCTGGTACGCATGTTGAAGTCATTGCGATAGAAGGGATAACGCTGATCATCCGTGCGGTCATCGCCTGATGCGTCTTATCACACCTGGAAATCTGTACCAAACCCCATGCCGGATAAGGCGTTTACGCCGCATCCGGCATATAGCCCCCTACATAGTGTTAATTGAATGTTCGGCTAAGGAGTAGCCATGTTTTCCCCCTTTCGAAAACCTGAAGTACGTCTGCTGAAAAATACTGCTGCGGGCGTCATTTTTTCGGTGAAGTCCGGGAAAGGATTTCTGCGTCAATGTGTGATTTACGATCCGCACTCGCACGGTCTTATCCATTCGCTCTGCTGGCAGGATGTCCCGTTAATACGTTTCTGGTCCGAGGCTGGATGCCCTACCTGTGCGGAATTTGTCTACAGCGGTTTTGCGGAGGATGAACAGGGAGCCGCCCGGTTTTTGTCTGCTCTCGAAAACTGGAATCGCCCGTGGTCTGGCATAACGGACGCTTTTGCCGCGCTGACACCGCTGTTCTCATGCATGGCTGATGGTTATTATTTGCTGGAAGATCGTGAACTTTACCCGACGGATGGCAACGGGCATTTCTTTTGGGCGGCAACGGACCATAGTTCCAGTAATCCGGCAACCGTTGCCGTCTGGGATCCTGAATATTGCTCTTTCAGTGACACCGCGCCCTGCTTTCTTCTACCCGGCCAGCCGCCATCACATTTTAATCCTGAGCGTGCGACGTTTTATCGCGATAAACCGGACGCCCGCGCTCTGGCCTGGTATCTCCCTGATTCCTATCTCTGCGTTCTGCTCGACGGACACCATAAGGCTACTGCCGCCGCGCTGGAAGGGCGACCGCTCAAAACACTGGTGCTCAGCACGGCAACCCATTTTAATGATGAGCAACAAACCCTGGTATTTCCTGGCGGGGAATGTCTGCACAAAACAGAGCTGCAATACCACATACCAAAACTCACCGCGTGCAAAACATTACCGCCCAGCGCATGGGAGAGTTTCGGCCCTGATAAGCACATCAGCCCATCCGAAACCTGGTCAGAAGAGTTAAAGCAGAGCGTCAGTCGGTACCCCTCGCTGGATCAAGCCTGGCAAATTGTTGAGGCCGGGAATTTGAGCGAAACTCGTATTAAGAGCATGATCCAACAAGGTTTGGGGGAGGATGAAAAGGCTGATATTATTTTGCAGGCGCTGTTTTCCACACACTCGCCGCTTTTTATTGACTTTGCCCGATTCGTTATCAGCCATCCGGCATACGCCATTTATCGCCCCCTCACCTTCCGGTTGATGGCGCAAAACCGAACGCCGCAAGCAGATGCTTTTTTTCTGGATTTTGCCATCAATGATGACGGGGAACGTCCGGAGCTGACGAAAATAATGGACGACTATTTTCGCAAGCCTTAATCACCCCGCCCGATGATGACAGCAGCCGGAGAGATTTTCGATAATCGGGCAGTCGGCGCTGTCATCACCGGGGCAGGCATTCGCCAGCGCCAGCAGCTGGTTACGCATGGATTGCAGTTCTTCGATATGCTGTTCGATCTCCGCTACTTTCTCCAGCGTACGACGTTTGACGTCGGCGCTGTGACGCTGCGGATCGTTAAACAGATTTACCAGTTCGCCGCTCTCTTCCAGGTTAAAGCCCACCTGGCGTGCCTGGCGCAGTAAGGTCAGTTCGTTGAGATGCTGCTGCGTGTAGGTGCGATAACCGTTTTCGCTGCGCATCGGCGGCGTCACCAGCCCCTTCTCTTCATAGAAGCGAATGGCTTTGCTGGTCAGGCCGGTAATTTTTGCTACATCGCTAATGTTCATCGTTCGCGCAACGCCTCCTGTGCTTTGTTAAAGGGTTTCAACAAATATTCAAGCACGTTTTTTTGCCAGTGCGAATATCGACCGCCACCACAATAATACAGGAAGTACTGCGCACAGAGAGATGTTATACGGTTTTATTGCGCTTCATGACCATTGCCACAATAAGGCTGAGTAAGAGTGCGCCAATAATCCATATCAGCGCACGGCTGCCCTGGGACCAGAGACTGTAGATAAAGCCAACGATCACCAACAACATAACCAACGTACCAACGATAAGAATCGGCAACGAGGCGTGAATATCATGACGCAGGCGGATCGCCACCACAAACACCGCCAGATAGCAGATCAAAAAGGTGGCGCTGGCAACGCTGGCGAGTGAGCCTAAATTCAGCGCCGCCGTCATCAGCATAATCAACACCACGACGATGATGTTGCCCCAGGTACTCTGCCGCCACAGAGGTTTATTCATTAGCTTCGGCAGTTCGCGTTCGCTGCCCATGTTGTCCATGATGTTAAACACGGCGAACAGGTTTGCGTTGATGGCTGAAGCCGTCGCCAGTAAAGCGCCGATGACGACGATCACATACCCCACATGCCCGAGGAGCGGAGAAGCAGCCTGCGCTACGGCGGTATCGGCATATTTTTCTAACTCTAATGCCGATACATCGCTAAGCAAAACCAGCGCCAGCGAGATATAAAGCAACGTGGTAACGCCAATCGCCACCAGAAACGCCCGTGGCATTATGACCTCCGGATCTTTCACTTTATCCGCCGCGTTCGCCATCATGCCAAAGCCCGCATAGGCAAGGAAGGTTATCCCGATACAGGAGAAGAACGCCCCGGAGCTGGGGGGCGCAGAAACGGAAATATGCGCCGGTTGCAGCGACCAGACACCGGCAATAATCAGCAATAACAGGATCATCATTTTAATGCCGACGAGGATCACTTCCAGCCGCCCTACCGCATGGTTGCTTAAGGAGTTGAAAAGCGTCATCACCGCAATGATCCCCAATGCGTAGAGCAAAATAAGGTGCTCCTCCTGGCTGCCTTCATGCAAAAACTGCACGGCATAAGCGCCAAAAGCACGGGCGACCATGGCGATACTCACCGCCAGCGTCAACAGGTACAATAACGAGAGCGCCAGCGAAAAAACGCCGTTGCCTAATCCGCGACGAAAGAAGTCGATAATACCGCCATTGCTGGGATAGCTCGCCCCCAGACGCGCATAGGCATAACCGGAAAACATCGCCACAATACCGCCAAAAGCAAAGGCGACCCAGGTCGAGGCTTCCATTAGCAACGCAGCCTGCCCCAGCAGCGCGAAGATCCCCGCCCCCACCATTGCCCCAATGCCGATGGAAACGACGTTCCATAGACCGAGGGGTTTGTTACCGTTATTACCTTCCGTGTTCATCATGATCAGCCCTTAAACACGTTATAGCCGAGTTGCTTAGCGACCGATGCCACCATTTTTTGACCGCGAACACTGTTGCCTTCTTCGTCCAGCGGTGGTGAAAACGCGGCAATTCCCATCACGCCAGGAACGACCGCCAGAATACCGCCACCTACACCGCTTTTGCCCGGTAAACCAACGCGATACGCCCAGTCACCGGAGCGACCATACAGCCCTTCCATCATCATTTCGGCCAGAATGTACGGCACATTGTCGGCCTGAAGAACGCGTTTATGCGTCAGCGGATTCACACCACCCGCCGCCAGCGTCGCGCCAAGCGTTGCCAGTTCAATAGTATTGATGAGCGTGGAGCACTGACGGGTGTACACGTCACAGGCTTCCATTGCATCACAATAGAGATATCCGGCGGAGTACAGCAGCCAGGCAATGGCCCGGTTATGGAAGTTGGTTGTTTGTTCCGACTGGTTGACTTCATCAGAGAGCGCTACCTGCTCACCAGCCAGTTGTTGTTGGATATGTAAAATTCGCTGCCAGCGTTGTTCAGTATTTTCAGCGTTAATCAGGCTGGTGGTGGCAATAGCGCCAGCATTTACCAGTGGCGAAAGCGGTTTGCCGCCATGCAACTCTAAGGCGATAACTGAGTTAAAGGGCAATCCGGTCGGGTCAGCGCCAACTTTGTCCTGTACCGCCTGCGGGCCGACATCTTCTAACGCAAGGGCTAACGTACAGACTTTCGAGATGGATTCCAGCGCAAAGCGGTAATCACTGTCACCCGCACTATAGACGTTGCCATCGCTGGTCACGATAGCCACTGCCGCCAGTTGACCAGGGACATTCGCCAGAAAGGGAATGTAATCGGCATTTTGTCCGCCGTTAAGTGAGTGAAATTGGGTGTAAGCCTGATCCACTGCCTGCTGTAATTTGTTTGCATCTAACATCTTTTGTTAACTCCTTTTTATAGATGCGGGAGGTAATTCCTCACCCCGGTGCCGATTTTCATGCATCCTGATTTAACTTAGCACCCGCAACTTAACTACAGGAAAACAAAGAGATAAATGTCTAATCCTGATGCAAATCGAGCCGATTTTTTAATCTTTACGGACTTTTACCCGCCTGGTTTATTAATTTCTTGACCTTCCCCTTGCTGGAAGGTTTAACCTTTATCACAGCCAGTCAAAACTGTCTTAAAAGGAGTGTTTTATGTCACAAACTATCGACCTGACCCTGGACGGCCTGTCCTGCGGTCACTGCGTTAAACGCGTGAAAGAAAGTCTCGAACAGCGCCCGGATGTTGAACAGGCGGATGTGTCTATCACTGAAGCGCACGTTACCGGGACTGCCAGTGCAGAACAGCTAATCGAAACCATCAAACAAGCGGGTTATGACGCATCTGTAAGCCACCCAAAGGCTAAACCGCTGGCGGAGTCATCAATCCCGTCGGAAGCACTGACAGCGGTTTCTGAGGCGCTTCCGGCAGCGACCGCCGATGACGATGACAGCCAGCAGTTGCTGCTGAGCGGCATGAGCTGCGCCAGCTGTGTCACCCGCGTACAAAATGCGTTGCAAAGCGTACCGGGCGTCACTCAGGCACGGGTAAACCTGGCGGAGCGTACTGCGCTGGTGATGGGCAGTGCCTCCCCACAAGATTTAGTGCAGGCGGTGGAAAAAGCGGGCTACGGCGCGGAAGCGATTGAAGATGACGCTAAACGCCGCGAGCGCCAGCAAGAAACCGCCGTCGCTACGATGAAGCGCTTCCGCTGGCAGGCAATTGTCGCGCTGGTGGTGGGTATCCCGGTGATGGTCTGGGGGATGATCGGCGATAACATGATGGTCACCGCTGACAACCGCAGCCTGTGGTTAGTTATCGGCCTGATAACCCTGGCGGTAATGGTTTTCGCCGGCGGGCATTTTTACCGCAGCGCATGGAAAAGCCTGCTGAACGGTGCGGCGACGATGGATACGCTGGTGGCGCTGGGAACGGGTGTTGCGTGGCTCTATTCGATGAGCGTCAACCTGTGGCCGCAGTGGTTCCCGATGGAAGCACGGCATCTTTACTATGAAGCCAGTGCGATGATTATCGGTCTGATTAATCTCGGTCATATGCTGGAAGCGCGCGCACGTCAGCGTTCTTCAAAGGCGCTGGAGAAATTACTCGATTTAACTCCGCCGACGGCGCGCCTGGTTACTGACGAAGGTGAAAAAAGCGTGCCGCTGGCGGAAGTGCAACCAGGTATGTTGCTGCGCCTGACGACCGGCGATCGCGTGCCAGTAGATGGCGAGATTACCCAGGGCGAAGCATGGCTGGATGAAGCGATGCTGACGGGCGAACCTATACCGCAGCAAAAAGGCGAAGGCGATAGCGTCCATGCCGGGACAGTGGTGCAGGACGGTAGCGTGCTGTTTCGCGCCAGTGCGGTTGGCAGCCATACTACGCTGTCGCGGATTATTCGTATGGTGCGCCAGGCCCAGAGCAGTAAGCCAGAAATCGGTCAGCTGGCGGATAAAATCTCAGCCGTATTTGTGCCGGTAGTGGTGGTGATTGCGCTGATCAGTGCGGCAATCTGGTATTTCTTTGGTCCGGCACCGCAGATTGTCTATACTCTGGTGATTGCCACCACGGTGCTGATTATTGCCTGTCCGTGTGCGCTGGGGCTGGCGACGCCGATGTCGATTATTTCCGGCGTCGGGCGGGCGGCTGAGTTTGGCGTGCTGGTACGGGACGCCGACGCGCTGCAACGCGCCAGTACGCTCGACACCGTAGTGTTCGATAAAACCGGGACGCTGACCGAAGGGAAGCCGCAGGTTGTCGCAGTAAAAACATTTGCTGATATTGATGAAGCGCAAGCATTGCGTCTGGCGGCGGCGCTGGAGCAAGGTTCCAGCCACCCTCTGGCACGGGCGATCCTCGATAAAGCAGGTGATATGCAGCTACCGCAGGTCAACGGTTTCCGCACATTGCGCGGGCTGGGCGTGAGCGGTGAAGCTGAAGGTCATGCGTTATTGCTGGGCAATCAGGCGCTGTTAAATGACCAACAGGTCGATACCAAAGCAATTGAAGCAGATATTTCAGCTCAGGCATCGCAAGGGGCAACGCCTGTGCTGCTGGCGGTTGACGGGAAAGCAGTAGCCCTGCTGGCTGTACGCGATCCGTTGCGTAGTGATAGCGTGGCGGCGCTGCAACGCCTGCATAAAGCGGGATATCGCCTGGTGATGCTAACCGGGGATAACCCGACCACCGCCAATGCGATCGCTAAAGAAGCCGGGATTGATGAGGTGATAGCCGGCGTGCTGCCAGACGGTAAAGCCGAAGCGATCAAACGTCTGCAAAGTGAAGGACGTCAGGTGGCAATGGTGGGCGACGGCATTAACGATGCGCCAGCGCTGGCTCAGGCGGATGTCGGTATTGCGATGGGTGGCGGCAGTGATGTTGCCATTGAAACCGCGGCGATTACCCTGATGCGCCATAGCCTGATGGGTGTTGCGGATGCGCTCGCAATTTCCCGCGCAACGCTGCGCAACATGAAGCAGAACCTGCTCGGTGCGTTTATCTACAACAGCATTGGTATTCCGGTCGCCGCCGGTATTTTGTGGCCGTTCACTGGAACACTGCTTAACCCGGTGGTTGCCGGAGCGGCAATGGCGCTCTCGTCGATCACCGTAGTGAGTAACGCCAACCGATTGCTGCGGTTTAAACCGAAGGAATAAGTACATCATTGCGGATGCGCTGCTTTAGGGTGGCGCATCCGTTATAGGGAAATTATTCTACGCGACCTTTTTTGCACGCTCTTCACGGCGTGCCAAATATTCAGCCACTGTTTCAATCCGTCCCAATTCTTCCTGGGTACGCATGTTGTTTTCAACTTCCCAAAGATCAACTGCCGCCTGGAGGTTTAGCCAAAAATCGACTGTGGTATCAAAAACTTTCGCCAGACGGAATGCCATCTCAGTGGTGAGTTTACGATTGTTATTGATCAGTGCACTGACGCTATTACGATGAACATGCAGCAACTCTGCTAACTCATTGATTTTCAAATCGAGCGGTTCCAGATATTCATAGAGAAGAATATCTCCGGGTGTCGTCGGTTTTCTTGTTGCCTGTTTCATAGTTTTACCTTTCTCGTCAATACGACAGCTATGTTTTAGTAGTTGTGTGGGTCTAAAAACAATTCTTCGGCCTTGCCATTAACCCATTTAAAAATCAGTCGGTACTGTTTATTCACTCTAATGGAGGAGTATTCCTGTAATTTCCCGGATAACTCTTCGTATCGGTTCCCCGGAGGGGAGCGTAAATCCCGATGAGAAGTGGCAGCATTAATGATGTCCAACTTTCGTGATAACGTGGTATGGATTTCAGCAGGGATCTTTCGATGTGGCGTTGAATGGACAAAAAATCAGCCAACCAGGCATCACGAAAACTCCTTATATTTTTCTTTTGAGCCATTCCTCTCTCATCTCCTTGTCCATTATTTAATCATTGTAATGCACACAAGCACTGTGCACAAGTGCAACAATCAACTCCATTTGCGCCATCCCTCCCCGCGCGCTAGCATGATATTTCACAAAGGGAGGTCGTATGGATCTGTTGTACCGGGTAAAAACGCTTTGGGCCGCGCTGCGCGGTAATCATTACACCTGGCCTGCTATCGATATCTCTCTTCCCGGCAATCGCCATTTTCATCTGATCGGCAGTATTCATATGGGTAGCCACGATATGGCTCCCCTGCCCACCCGTTTGCTCAAAAAGCTCAAAAACGCCGATGCGCTGATCGTCGAGGCGGATGTTTCCACCAGCGATACGCCTTTTGCTAATTTGCCTGCCTGCGAGACGCTGGAAGAGCGCATTAGCGAGGAGCAACTCCAAAATCTGCAGCATATTAGCCAGGAGATGGGCATTTCTCCGTCGCTCTTTTCTACTCAACCGCTGTGGCAAATCGCGATGGTTCTTCAGGCGACGCAGGCACAAAAACTGGGGCTGCGGGCAGAATACGGTATCGATTACCAGCTATTGCAGGCGGCGAAGCAACAACATAAACCCGTGATTGAACTGGAAGGGGCTGAAAACCAGATTGCCATGTTGCTCCAGCTCCCTGACAACGGACTGGCGCTGCTGGACGACACGCTGACCCACTGGCACACCAATGCACGGTTGCTGCAACAAATGATGAGCTGGTGGTTGAATGCGCCGCCGCAAAATAATGAAATAACGCTGCCCAATACGTTCAGTCAGTCGCTGTACGATGTGCTGATGCATCAGCGAAATCTCGCCTGGCGGGATAAATTACGCGCCATGCCGCCGGGGCGCTATGTGGTCGCAGTCGGTGCACTACACCTGTATGGAGAAGGGAATTTGCCGCAGATGTTGCGCTAAAAAAATGGCCAATATCGCTATTGGCCCGTCAAAGAGGAATTTCATTTTTTTATTATTATGCCGTCACTTTAAGCGACGGTGTAACTCGATTGTCGCTCAATCTCACCATCCTGCCAATACTCTTAGGCAAGATGACTCTTTTTTTTGGACCGCCATCAGGCGTATGCTTGCTTCGTTTTTTTGTTTAAGGCAGGAAAATTACCATGACACCCGCAGTTAAATTACTCGAAAAAAACAAGATTTCGTTTCAAATCCATACCTACGAGCACGATCCGGCTGAAACCAATTTTGGCGATGAAGTCGTCAAAAAATTAGGTTTGAATCCGGATCAGGTCTACAAAACGCTGCTGGTCGCAGTGAACGGTGATATGAAACACCTTGCCGTGGCCGTTACGCCGGTCGCAGGTCAACTGGATCTTAAAAAAGTAGCAAAAGCGCTGGGTGCCAAGAAAGTTGAGATGGCCGATCCGATGGTCGCGCAGCGTTCGACGGGATATCTGGTTGGAGGGATTAGCCCACTGGGGCAGAAAAAACGTCTGCCAACGATTATCGACGCCCCCGCACAAGAATTTGCCACTATTTATGTTTCCGGCGGCAAGCGCGGTCTGGATATCGAACTGGCGGCAAGCGACCTGGCAAAGATACTCGATGCCAAATTTGCTGATATCGCCCGTCGCGATTAAGCATTGTGCCGGATGCGAACATCCGGCACTTTCGGATTACTGCCAGCTCACCTCACCTTTCGGTTCATAAACACTCACATCCAGCGGCGAGCTTTTCTGGATATACGCTTTCAGCACTTCGGCATCAATAAAGCCGGTATTCACATAGCCCGGTTTGTTATCAAGGCGCGGATAGCCATCCCCGCCGGTGGCATTGAAGTTTAATGTCGCCATGCGGTAAGTTTTCGCCGGATCGACCGGTTCGCCTTTGATTTTCAGGTCGTTCAGTTTACCGTCTTTCGCCACAAAGCTAACGTTGGCAAATTGCGGGTAGGCACCTGAATCTGGCTTCATCTGCGCGACGGCGGTCAAGTAATCAATCACCTCTTTACCGGTCATGTCGGCATACACCACCACATTGCCGAATGGCTGCACTTTCAGTACGTTTTTATAGCTGATATCACCTGCTTCGATAGAATCACGAATTCCGCCTCCGCTCATCACCGCAAAGTCGGCACCAGTGCGATCCATTTGTGCTGCCAGAATCAACCGCCCCATATTGGTCTGTACAAAACGCACTTTGTCACGATCGCCTTCCAGACGACCATTGGTTTCGCCTATTTTCACTTCCAGCTGCGCTTTACCTTTGTTCTGGAACGGTGATAACAGCGAGATCATTTGCTGGTTTTCAGCGATTTCAGGGGTGTACAGCACGCGCTCGCTTTTCCCGTCTTCCCAGGTCACTTTCTTCTTCAGGTTCACCGGAATCAGCTGGTAGTTAACCATTTTCATTTCGCCATTACGAAACTCAAAATCAGCCCGTCCCACGTATTTGCCCCACTCATGCGCCTGCACAATCCAGATGCCGTTTTGTTGATCCGGTTTGCATGGCGTACCCGGCACGTAATCGACCTGTTTTTTGTTTTCTGCCGCCATACAGACCGGATCTTGCGAGTGACCACCGACGATCATCGCCAGCGATCCGGCAGGCAGCGCGCGTGCCATCTCCACATCGCCCGGTGCGTTAGAGCCGTGCTCACCATTGTCGTAATGCCCCATATGGGTCGCCGCGATAATAATGTCTGGCTTTTCTGTCTGTTGCAGCTCCTGAATCACCAGCTTCGCTTCATCAGCGGGCTTACGAAATTCGATATCAGTGAAATATTCCGGATTACCAATTTTGGCTGTGTCATCCGTCGTCAGGCCAATAACGGCAATTTTCAGATCCTGACGCTTAAACAGCGCCCATGGTTTAAACAGGCGCTCGCCGGTACTTTTCTGGTAGATATTGGCGGAAAGCAACGGGAACTTAGCCCACTTTTCCTGCTGGCGTAATACGGTGAGCGGGTTATCAAATTCATGATTACCGATCGCCATCGCGTCATAGCCCACCAGATTCATACCGCGAAAATCAGGTTCGGCATCCTGTAAGTCGGACTCGGGCACGCCAGTGTTAATGTCGCCACCGGAAAGTAGCAGCACGCTACCGCCTTCAGCCGCAACCTCTTTGCGGATACCATCCACCAGCGTTTTTTGCGCCGCCAGACCATATTCACCATATTCATTGCGCCAAAAATGCCCATGATGATCATTGGTATGCAGAACTGTAATTTTGTAGGTTTTATCCTGCTCGTACGCCAGAGCAGTTTCACTCGCCAGTGTAAATGTGGTTAACAGTGCTAACGCCACGCCCCGCTGCAATAATTTCATACTTCTCTCCCTGACCTGATTTCAACGTGTTGAAAAATAGTATGACGCGACATCATAAACAAGTCTGCGTCCGGTGAAGATAAATCTGCATCCAGATTAGAAATTCTGTATTCCGCGTTGAGACTTCCTTCAGGCAGCGCATACAGGTATGTTAGTCGGGTAATAATCACAAATAAGATCATTCTTTACATCGCAACCCTGAAAAAGTGACTTTCCTATGGCAATGAGTGAACAAACCCAGCCTGTGGCGGGCGCGGCTGCGTCAACGACTAAGGCCCGAACATCGTTTGGTATTTTAGGTGCTATCAGCCTCTCACATCTGCTGAACGACATGATCCAATCGCTGATTCTGGCGATTTATCCACTGCTTCAGTCAGAATTTTCTCTGACATTTATGCAGATTGGCATGATAACCCTCACCTTCCAGCTCGCCTCTTCGTTACTGCAACCGGTGGTCGGCTACTGGACCGATAAATATCCGATGCCGTGGTCGTTGCCGATTGGCATGTGCTTTACCTTAAGTGGTCTGGTGCTGCTGGCGCTGGCGGGCAGTTTCGGCGCAGTTCTGCTGGCAGCGGCGCTGGTCGGTACCGGTTCATCGGTCTTTCATCCGGAATCTTCTCGCGTGGCCCGTATGGCTTCCGGCGGGCGTCATGGCCTGGCGCAATCTATATTTCAGGTCGGCGGCAACTTTGGCAGTTCCCTGGGCCCCTTGCTGGCGGCGGTGATTATCGCGCCTTATGGCAAAGGCAACGTTGCCTGGTTTGTGCTTGCGGCACTGCTGGCGATCGTGGTGTTGGCGCAAATCAGCCGTTGGTACTCGGCACAGCACCGAATGAATAAAGGAAAACCCAAAGCGACGATTATCAATCCACTGCCGCGCAATAAAGTTGTTCTGGCGGTCAGCATTCTGTTAATCCTCATTTTCTCGAAATATTTCTATATGGCGAGCATCAGCAGCTATTACACCTTTTATCTGATGCAAAAATTCGGATTATCTATCCAGAATGCTCAGCTTCATTTGTTTGCCTTCCTGTTTGCCGTTGCGGCAGGTACGGTGATTGGCGGGCCTGTAGGGGATAAAATTGGACGGAAATATGTGATTTGGGGCTCTATCCTCGGCGTTGCGCCGTTTACGCTGATTTTACCCTACGCCAGCCTGCACTGGACGGGGGTTTTAACGGTGATTATTGGATTTATCCTCGCTTCGGCATTCTCTGCCATTCTGGTCTATGCCCAGGAGCTGCTTCCGGGACGAATCGGTATGGTTTCTGGACTATTTTTCGGTTTTGCTTTCGGCATGGGAGGTCTGGGGGCGGCAGTTCTGGGGCTTATCGCCGACCACACCAGCATAGAGTTAGTCTATAAAATCTGTGCTTTCCTGCCACTATTGGGGATGTTGACCATATTCCTGCCTGATAACCGGCATAAAGACTGATTTCATTGCAGCCAAAGGCAAACTTTGGCTGCATCGTTTTACAGTCGCCATAAGCCTTTCCTCTGTTAAACCGCCTTCTGTTTTCCGATCCGTGCTTTTTTTGCAGCTAATTCCATTTTTCTGCAAAATTCAACAATTATTCATAAACATCATCAATGAAATTGTCATAAACTATTACCTGTAATTTTGGTTTTCCCGGCCAAAAATGGACAATAACCACCAGGAAAAGGAGACGGAATGCATCACGCCACCCCGCTTATCACCACCATTGTTGGCGGCCTTGTGCTCGCCTTTATCCTCGGCATGCTGGCCAATAAACTACGTATTTCTCCTCTGGTGGGATATCTGTTAGCGGGTGTGCTGGCAGGACCATTCACTCCGGGCTTTGTTGCCGATACCAAGCTTGCGCCGGAACTGGCTGAACTGGGCGTTATTTTGCTGATGTTCGGCGTCGGTTTGCATTTTTCGCTCAAGGATTTGATGGCGGTAAAGTCCATCGCCATTCCCGGCGCGATCGCCCAGATAGCCGTGGCGACGCTGCTGGGTATGGCGCTCTCCGCCGTGCTGGGCTGGTCGTTAATGACCGGTATCGTGTTCGGCTTATGTCTTTCCACCGCCAGTACCGTGGTGTTACTGCGCGCACTTGAAGAACGGCAATTAATTGACAGTCAGCGTGGGCAAATCGCCATCGGTTGGTTGATTGTGGAAGACCTGGTGATGGTCCTGACGCTGGTATTGCTACCCGCGGTAGCAGGAATGATGGAACAGGGCGATGTGGGCTTTGCCACTCTTGCAGTCGATATGGGGATCACCATCGGCAAGGTGATCGCATTTATCGCCATTATGATGTTGGTAGGTCGCCGTCTGGTGCCGTGGATTATGGCACGCAGCGCAGCAACCGGTTCCCGCGAGCTGTTTACCCTGTCGGTGCTAGCGCTGGCGTTAGGGATTGCCTTTGGTGCGGTAGAGCTGTTTGATGTCTCCTTTGCACTCGGTGCGTTCTTTGCCGGGATGGTACTGAACGAGTCTGAACTGAGTCACCGTGCCGCCCACGATACACTGCCATTGCGCGACGCGTTTGCGGTGCTGTTTTTTGTCTCCGTCGGGATGTTGTTTGATCCGTTAATTCTGATTCAGCAACCGCTGGCAGTACTGGCGACGCTGGCAATTATTCTGTTTGGTAAATCGGTCGCGGCCCTGTTCCTTGTGCGTTTGTTTGGTCACTCCCAGCGCACGGCGTTAACCATCGCCGCCAGCCTGGCGCAGATTGGTGAGTTCGCGTTTATCCTGGCGGGACTAGGAATGGCATTGAATTTACTGCCGCAGGCCGGACAAAACCTGGTACTGGCAGGGGCGATCCTGTCGATTATGCTCAACCCGGTACTGTTCGCACTACTGGAAAAATATCTGGCGAAGACCGAAACGCTGGAAGAGCAGACGCTGGAAGAGGCAATCGAAGAAGAGAAGCAGATCCCAGTGGATATTTGCAACCATGCGCTACTGGTGGGTTACGGTCGTGTAGGCAGCCTGCTGGGGGAGAAATTGCTCGCCTCTGATATTCCGCTGGTGGTGATTGAGACGTCACGAACTCGTGTTGATGAGCTGCGCGAGCGCGGGGTCCGCGCAGTATTGGGCAATGCGGCGAACGAAGAAATTATGCAACTGGCGCATCTGGAATGTGCAAAATGGCTGATCCTGACGATTCCCAACGGCTATGAAGCGGGCGAGATTGTGGCATCTGCCCGCGCGAAAAATCCGGATATTGAGATTATTGCCCGCGCCCATTATGACGATGAAGTGGCGTATATCACCGAACGTGGTGCGAATCAGGTAGTGATGGGTGAGCGTGAAATTGCCCGTACTATGCTGGAACTGCTGGAAACGCCACCGGCGGGTGAGGTGGTGACGAGGTAAACGGTGGTTGCCGGATAATAGGCGCGGATATGTAGGCCTGATAAGACGCGCCAGCGTCGCATCAGGCATTGAAAGCAAAATGCCAGATGCGGCGTGAACGCCTTATCTGGCCTACGAACCGACGATAACTTAACGATCCCAGTAAGACTCTTCCAGGCTGTCTTCACGCTCCGGCAAGCCGCGCGTTAAACGAGGTGAATGCTGGTTCAGTACCTGATAGCTCACACGGTTAGCATATTTACACACCTGCGCTAACGATGAATAAGTTAACCAGGTGAATTTATGTTTGCTGGAGTTTGGTACGTTGCTACGGTGGTAGCTGTTGGCGGTAATGTCATGCAGCAACGCTGCCAGTGCGCCATCCCCTGCTCCATTAGTGTTCATGATTTTTTCCGGCCCGCCCATGTACGGCGCAATGTGCGAATAGACACGCAGCGGATTCTGGCAATCCTTGTGGCGCATGGCGCGGCTAAACTCATACTGATTAAATTCCGCTATAGCACCCGGCAGCAGCGGATGCTGGGTTTTACGTTTCGCTTCGTCTTCGGTAAAGCCTGCCATATACAAGCCGATTGGCCCGGCGGTGCACAGCACCAGATCTACCCAGTCCAGCGCCTTGTCAGATGCCAACAACGGATCGCTTTCTCCGGTCAACGCTTCGGCTTCATCTTCGTTCATCGCAAGGATAGAGACGTGGTCTTTGAGGAATTGCTGCCACCACTGTGGATTCTCGGCAATGACAAACTTGGTGCCCAGCGTCAGCACCACCGGTACGTTATATTTCTTCGCGTACTCAATGGCTTTCATGGTTGCTTCCGGCATGGGTTCACCCGGCTTGCAACGCACCAGATAAGAGGTGAGAACCAGAGCCGAGGCTCCGGCAATCACATCTTCCGGAATACTTTCAGCCCGCAGCTGGTTCATGTGGCCGGGGCTGATAGCAAAGGTACGTTCCCCGGACTCGCCAATCAGCGTAAAGCAACGACCAATTGGGCCATCCACGCCTTGTAGATAGTTAAGATCGGTACGGCTGGAGGTGTTACACAGGTAACGATAGGCATAGCTGCCAATTTCAATATTGCTGCACATGACGCCCAGCAGCACCGAACGGTCGTCCGCGAGCACCGAGTAGTTGTGCATGGTGTTACCAATGGTGCCACCCGCAAACTGATGGGTAATCAGGTTTTTCTGTTTTAGTTCCTGATAAAGCGCTTCGGCAACGTCATCCTCAATCACCAATGAATGCCCGGCGCTTAATCCATAACGCTCAATGAATTCATCATCCACTTTCGCTTCAATATCGACCAGCGTTTGATCGATACCCACTACCCAGGCGGCGCTGGTTTCGTTTTCTGGCTGGAATTGCTGAAGCAGCGGATCGCGTGCGTTTACGGGGAAGTAATGTTTGGATTTACGTTTACCGGGAAATTTCATGGTTGTTTTTACGGGTGGTTAACTGAGCGGCGAATGTTAACACAATCTGACGGGAGCGCGCGAGACACAGCCAGTTTCAATATCAGCAGGCGGGATCGCATTTTCATGGCAGTGGTTCCTTACAATGACGTAATTTGAAAGGAGTTTTTGCATGAAGCCGGAAAACAAATTACCCGTTCTGGACCTTATCTCTGCTGAAATGAAGACCGTTGTGAATACTCTTCAGCCGGATTTACCGCCCTGGCCTGCAACGGGAACGATTGCTGAGCAACGACAGTATTACACGCTTGAGCGCCGATTCTGGAATGTGGGCGCTCCAGAAATGGCAACCAGAGCTTACAGGGTTCCAACAAAATATGGGCAGGTGAAAACACGTATCTTTTATCCGCAGCCAGATAGGCCGGCGACGCTATTTTATTTGCATGGAGGCGGTTTTATTCTCGGCAATCTCGATACCCACGATCGCATCATGCGCCTGCTGGCAAGCTACAGCCAATGTACGGTGATTGGCATTGATTACACCCTTTCACCTGAAGCGCGTTTTCCGCAAGCGATAGAGGAAATTGTGGCTGCCTGTTGTTATTTCCACCAGCAGGCGGAGGATTATCAAATCAATATGTCCCGCATTGGTTTTGCCGGTGATTCCGCAGGTGCCATGCTGGCGCTCGCCAGTGCGTTGTGGTTGCGCGATAAACAGATCGATTGCGGTAAAGTTGCGGGCGTTTTGCTGTGGTATGGGCTTTACGGATTACGGGATTCCGTGACTCGTCGTCTGTTGGGTGGTGTCTGGGATGGCTTAACGCAACAGGATTTGCAGATGTATGAAGAGGCGTATTTAAGCAACGACGCGGACCGCGAGTCGCCATATTACTGCCTGTTTAATAATGATCTCACTCGCGAAGTTCCGCCCTGTTTTATTGCCGGGGCGGAGTTCGATCCACTGCTGGATGACAGCCGTCTGCTTTACCAGACGTTAGCGGCGCATCAGCAGCCCTGTGAGTTCAAACTCTACCCAGGCACGCTGCACGCCTTTTTGCATTATTCACGGATGATGAAAACCGCCGACGAGGCTCTTCGCGACGGCGCTCAGTTCTTTACCGCTCAGCTTTAGCGATACGCGGCAACAAGATTAGCCATCATTTCGATATGTTCCGGCGTGGCATTAAGCGCCGGAATATATTCATATTTTTTCCCGCCCGCACCGAGGAAGACCTCACGGTTTTGCTCGGCAATCTCTTCCAGCGTCTCCAGACAATCCGCAGCAAAGCCCGGGCACATCACCTGAATATGACCCACGCCTTTTTCTCCGAGCATTTTCAGCGTTTCGTCGGTATAAGGCATCAGCCAGGGTTCCCGGCCAAAGCGCGACTGAAAGGTCATCATCACTTTTTCCGGTGCCATCTCCAGTGCGGAAGCGAGTTCGCGAGTTGTTGTGCGGCAACGTTGCGGGTAATCATCGCCTTCATCTGCATAACGCTGGGGAATGCCATGATAAGAGAGCAACAGCAGATCCGGTTCGCCATGTTTGGCAAAAGAAGCACGTACGCTGTTCGCCAGTGCATTAATATAATCGTGGTTATCGGCGTAATCACGAATAAACGATATCCCCGGAATGCTACGTTTGCGCGCCAGAATGCGTGCCAATTCATCCCATACCGCACCGACCGTTGAACAGGAGTATTGCGGATAAAGCGGCAGCACCACAATATGATCTACATGCTCTGCCAGAAGTTCATCTACGGCGCTTTCCAGTGATGGCGAGCCGTAGCTCATTCCCAGCGCCACGGGCGTCTCCGGTAAACGTTGCGCCAGCGCCTGCTGTTGCTGGCGGCTGTAAACCATCAGCGGCGAGCCACCTTCCATCCAGACAGAGGCATACAGCTTCGCCACACGCGGCGAACGCAGCGGCAAAATCACGCCGCGCAGCAACGGCCACCATAACAACCGTGAGGTATCAACCACGCGTCTGTCGCTTAAAAATTGTTTCAGATAGCGTTTTACCGCTTCAGGTGTGGGGGCATCGGGCGTACCCAGGTTTGCCAGCAGGATACCGGTTTTAGTTTGACGCATTACCGCCTCTTATCGATTCAACTTGTTGATAATTGTAGCGGAAAAGTGAAGAAGAAGAACTAATTGCTGTAAGAGGTATTGCCTGAGGAGGATGAGCAGACCTGCCCGAGAGCAGATCTGCGGCGGCTTGATTAGCCGAGAATTTTTTCCAGAGCTGCGCGAACTTCAGCCACCGGCTTGGTGCCGTCAACTTTCGCGTATTTGGTGTTACCCGCTTCAGCTTCTTTGGAGTAGTAGCCGATCAGCGGTGCAGTCATCTGATGGTATTCAACCAGACGTTTACGTACGGTCTCTTCCTGATCGTCTTTACGGGTAGTCAGTTCTTCACCGGTAACGTCGTCTTTGCCTTCTACTTTCGGCGGATTGAATTTAACGTGATAAACACGACCAGACGGCGCGTGAACGCGGCGGCCTACGATACGGTCAACAATCAGTTCGTCCGGTACGTCGAATTCCAGAACGTAATCAACATTGATGCCCGCTTCTTTCATCGCGTCTGCCTGCGGAATGGTACGCGGGAAGCCGTCCAACAGGAAACCGTTGCGGCAGTCTTCCTGAGCAATGCGCTCTTTAACCAGCGCGATCACCAGTTCGTCGGTGACCAGTTTGCCAGCATCCATAATGTCTTTTGCTTGTTTACCCAGCTCGGAGCCAGATTTGACCGCAGCACGCAGCATATCGCCAGTGGAGATTTGCGGAATACCATATTTCTCCATGATGAACTGAGCCTGAGTCCCTTTCCCCGCGCCCGGAGCGCCAAGCAGAATGATACGCATTGCGAAAATCCCCTTAAAATGTGTCGAATTTTTTGAAAAAGCGATAAACGATACCACCAACAGGCGATTGCCTCAAGAAAGGCACCTGAGGCTGAAACGGTTAATGGCAAGATAATTTGCGGAAAGTGCAGATGAAGAAAAGAAAAATGCCGGATGACACGAAGGTCATCCGGCATGACATCAGGAAACCAGCAGCTGGTTCATACGACGAATAAACAGGTTCGGATCTTCCAGCGTACCGCGTTCTGCCAGCAGCGCCTGATCCAGCAGCAGTTCTACCCACTCGCTGAACTTCGCTTCATCTTCAGTATCCGCCGCACGTTTCACCAGTACGTGATCCGGGTTCAGTTCGAAGATGTATTTCACTTCTGGCACTTTCTGGCCCGCCGCAGCGAACAGTTTCGCCATCTGAGTGCTCATTTCGTCCGCGTCGGTCGAAACGATCGCTGGCGTATCGGTCAGACGGTGAGTCAGACGGACATCTTTCACGCGCTCGCCGAGCAGGGCTTTCACACGGTCGATGAACGGAGTCAGTGCTTTCTCCGCTTCTTTCGCGCTCTCATCAACTTCGTCAGCCAGTTTTTCCAGCGACTCGTCAACTTTAGACACAGACTGGAACGGTTTACCGTCGAACTCAGTCAGATAGTTCATCATCCACTCATCGATGCGGTCGGAAAGCAGCAGAACTTCGATGCCTTTCTTACGCAGCAGTTCCAGGTGCGGGCTGCTCTTCGCTGCCGCGTAACTGTCTGCGGTGATATAGTAGATTTTCTCCTGCCCTTCTTTCATGCGGGAAACGTAGTCTTCCAGAGACACGGTCTGCGCAGAAGAATCGGTATGGGTAGAAGCAAAACGCAGCAGTTTGGCGATCGCTTCCTGGTTAGCGAAATCTTCCGCCGGACCTTCTTTCAGTACCAGGCCAAACTGTTGCCAGAAGGTCTGGTATTTTTCCGCGTCGTCTTTCGCCAGTTTTTCCAGCATTTGCAGCACACGCTTGGTCAGCGCATTGCGCAGGTTACGCGTTACCGTGCTGTCCTGGAGGATTTCACGGGAAACGTTCAGCGGCAGATCGCTGGAGTCAATCAGACCACGCACGAAGCGCAGATAGTTCGGCATGAACTGTTCTGCGTCGTCCATGATGAACACACGCTGAACATACAGTTTCAGACCGTGTTTATGATCGCGGTTCCACATATCCCACGGTGCCTGAGACGGAATGTACAGCAGGCTGGTGTACTCCTGCTTACCTTCAACGCGGTTGTGGCTCCAGGTCAGCGGATCGTTAAAGTCGTGGGCGATGTGTTTGTAGAACTCTTTGTACTCTTCATCGGTGATTTCCGACTTGTTACGAGTCCACAGCGCCTGCGCTTTGTTGATTTTCTCCCAGGAGATAACGGTTTCGCCGTCTTTCTCTTCGCGTTTTTCGATCTCTACCGGCAGCGCGATATGGTCGGAATATTTGCTGATGATGGAACGCACACGCCAGTCATCGAGGAACTCGTCTTCGCCTTCACGCAGATGCAGGGTGATTTCAGTACCACGATCTTCTTTAGTGATGTCGGCAACGGTGTATTCACCTTCGCCAGCCGATTCCCAGAAGACGCCGTTTTCTGGTTTTTCGCCTGCCGCGCGAGTACGCACGGTCACTTTGTCAGCCACGATAAACGCAGAGTAGAAACCAACACCAAACTGACCGATCAGCTGGCTGTCTTTCGCCTGGTCAGAACCCAGGGATTCGAGGAATGATTTGGTGCCGGATTTAGCGATAGTCCCCAGATGGTCAATCACTTCGTCGCGGGTCATCCCCACGCCGTTATCGGAGATGGTCAGCGTGCGCTTGTCTTTATCGAAAGAGACACGAACGCGTAGTTCACCATCACCTTCGTACAGGTCCGGGTTAGAAAGCGCGCGGAAACGCAGCTTGTCCGCCGCATCGGAGGCGTTAGAGATAAGCTCACGCAGGAAGATTTCTTTATTGGAATAGAGAGAATGGATCATCAGGTGCAGAAGCTGTTTCACTTCTGACTGAAAACCACGAGTTTCTTGTCCTTTCATGTAGGTCTACCTCAATAATGCCATTTTAAGGTTAAAAACAGGATGAGGGAGAGATGGGGACAAGGGAGAATAATTTCAAGCGAGAGCAGGTGATCCTGCTCTCGTTTGCTTAAAAACGAATCTTATGACGCCCGGCAAGGGAGTGTGACAGCGTGGTGCCATCGACCATTTCCAGTTCGCCGCCAACCGGTACGCCATGAGCGATTCGGCTGGCTTCCACGTCATATTGCGCACAAAGCTCGGCAATGTAGTTAGCGGTAGCTTCACCTTCAACCGTGGGGTTGGTGGCGAGGATCACTTCAGTGATTTTTTCCTCTGCCAGACGCTGTTCCAGACGATCAAGCCCGATATCATCAGGACCGATGCCGTCCAGCGGTGACAGGTGTCCCATCAACACAAAATAACGACCTGAAAACTGCCCCGTCTGCTCAATGGCGTAAATGTCCGCCGGACTCTCCACCACGCAGATTTGACCGTTTTCCTGACGACGTGGATTCGAACAGATGTTACAGACTTCCTGTTCGGTGAAGGTGCGGCAATCGGCGCAGTGACCGATTTCCGACATCGCCCGGGTGAGCGCCTGCGCCAGACGCATCCCGCCGCTACGATCGCGCTGAAGCAGCGTGAACGCCATACGCTGCGCCGACTTCGGGCCAACGCCCGGCAGACAGCGCAGTGCTTCCATAAGCTGTGTTAACAGCGGGCTGGTTTGCATCAGAATGGCATCTTAAAGCCAGGCGGCAGCTGCATTCCGGAGGATACAGAGGCCATTTTTTCTTTCTGCGTTTCTTCAATACGACGTGCTGCGTCGTTGAATGCTGCAGCCACCAGGTCTTCCAGCATCTCTTTGTCGTCTTCCAGCAGGCTCGGGTCGATCTCTACGCGACGGCAGTTGTGTGCACCGTTGATGGTCACTTTTACCAGACCTGCGCCAGATTCGCCGGTGACTTCCAGCTGCGCGATCTCTTCCTGCATTTTCTGCATTTTTTCTTGCATCTGCTGGGCTTGCTTCATCAGGTTACCCAGACCGCCTTTACCAAACATAGGTTTCTCTCTCAATCACGTTAAGGATGACGAACGTAAGCTGTGCTTACGATCAAATGGGGCGGATACTTTCTTCATCCAGCTCCGCATCGAAGAATCGACGCAGGGTCTGAATATTATTATCCGCAATAATGGACTCGCGCGCCTGCGCAAGTTTTTCTTCGTATATCGCCTGACGCCATTCCAGCGGCGTACGCACCGCGGGATTATCATCTTCAACGATAGTCAGTTCAACCGTTGAACCTTTTAACGTGCTCAACGCTTCAGCCAGTTTTTGCTGTGCGCCGCGGTTGTTCAAATGCCGCTGAGAGGAGCGCAAATGCAGACATACTGCGTTGTCGCTCTCCTCTTTCCAGGCATTTAACGCCACCTGTTCGACCAGTTTTGGTAGCGAAAGTTGACTCACCTGAGCCGCCCACGGGTCGCGCTCAATGGCTTCTGCCGCCAGCTTCGCCGCCAGTTCCGGCGTTTTTTCATGTTCCAGCGCTTTTTTCAGCGCCTTCGGCGTGGCGACCACTTCTTTTTGCTGCATCACTGGAGTGGTCGCCTTCCAGCGATACGCTTCTTTTTTGGCTGGCGCTTTTTCCAGCGCCGATGGCACCGGGCGCGCCTGAACGCGATCGGTGACCGAAGCCAGTCTTTCCAGCGCAGCGTTATTCACCGGCCGCGCGCGGGTAGCGGCTGCCGGTTCACTCTTTTTTGCTTTGGTTGCTCCCTGCACGCGCTGCAACTGCTGGCGCGCCGCCAGCACCTGGCTGGTGGTTTCCGGGAGCGGTACAGTCGGTGCCTGCTGCGGCGCTGATTGCGGTTGCGGCGGCACCTGTGTTGGCGTCATTACTGCCGTTGGCGCAACGGGCGCAAAGGACTGGCGTGGCACTTCTGGCTCAGGCAGAGGCATACGCGGATGGAACGCCAGCGCGCGCAGCAGCGTCATCTCAACACCCATACGGCGGTCTGGCGCATACGGTAATTCTTTGCGACCAATCAACAGCGTCTGATAGTAAAGCTGAATATCCGTCGGCGGTATGGTGCGCGCCAGTTCACGCATCCGCAGCTCAATGGCGGCCATGTCGTTGCCAAGAGCAGCAGGCGAAAGTTGTACCATCGCGATACGATGCAACAGACCAAGCATTTCCACCAGCAACGCTTCCCACTCGATACCACGGGCAGCAGCTTCATTAATTAGCGCCATTACGCGCTCGCCGTTGGCCTCGACCATCGCTTCAACCAGCGATAACGCCTGATCGTCGTCAAGCGTACCCAGCATCGCACTGACCGCCTGGGTTGAAACCTGGCCGTCACCGCTGGCAATCGCCTGGTCGGTCAGACTTAAGGCATCTCGCAGGCTGCCTTCAGCGGCGCGTGCCAACAATTGCAGCGCCCGCGGCTCGTGAGCGATATGTTCTTCGTTGAGGATGTGCTCAAGCTGATGGCGAATTTGCTCGACATCCAGCGCCTTGAGATGAAATTGCAGACAGCGTGACAAAATCGTCACCGGCAATTTCTGCGGATCGGTCGTCGCCAGCAAAAACTTAACGTGCTCTGGCGGCTCTTCAAGGGTTTTTAACAGTGCGTTAAAGCTGTGACGCGACAGCATATGCACTTCGTCGATGAGATAAACTTTGAAACGACCACGCGCCGGAGCGTACTGAACGTTATCCAGCAGGTCGCGGGTATCTTCGACTTTAGTGCGCGAGGCGGCGTCGATTTCAATCAGATCGACAAAGCGCCCCTGCTCGATTTCACGACAGTTATCGCACACGCCGCACGGCGTCGCGGTAATGCCGGTTTCGCAGTTTAGCCCCTTCGCCAACAGTCGGGCGATAGAGGTTTTTCCGACGCCACGGGTGCCGGAAAAAAGATAAGCATGATGAATACGCCCTAACGACAAGCCGTTCGCCAGTGCGGTCAGCACATGTTCCTGGCCGACGACGTCAGCAAAGGTTTGTGGGCGCCATTTTCGGGCTAAGACCTGATAACTCATTGGCAGGCTCTGAAACGCTGGAAGGTGGATTCACGAAGGGGGAATGCTAACACAGCCCCGTCAGAACGGCGAGGCTGAATGCACATCTTGTGCTGCCCGTAGCGTGAGCAGCGCAAGACTGACGATAATTAATGGCCCGGGAACGGGACAAGGCTGTAGCTGGTAATGCCCTGTTTTTCGAGACGCTGTTCGCCGCCGAGATCGAACAGGTTGATAATGAACGCAGCGTCAGCTACTTCACCACCCAGACGACGGATCAGTTTAACGGTCGCTTCGATAGTGCCGCCGGTTGCCAGCAGATCGTCCACCACCAGAACTTTGTCGCCCGGTTTGATGGCATCAACGTGGATTTCCAGCTGATCGGTGCCGTATTCCAGGTCGTAAGTTTCACTGATGGTTTCACGCGGCAGTTTGCCCGGTTTACGGACCGGTACAAAGCCAACGCCCAGACCCAGAGCTACCGGAGCGCCAAACAAGAAGCCACGCGCTTCGGTGCCGACCACTTTGGTAATGCCCGCATTTTTGTAACGCTCAACCAGCAAGTCGATGCTGAGAGCGTAAGCTTTCGGGTCTTCCAGTAAGCTGGTGACATCGCGGAAAAGAATGCCGGGTTTTGGGTAGTCCTGAATGCTTTTGATGCTATTTTTGAGATACTCAAGCTGCTGTGCAGTCGCGGTCATAAGTGTATGCCTGCTTGTTACGGTGGTACTCACGGCGCGTTTTGAACGTATCAAAAGTAACTGTTGTTTAACCTTTGACCGCCTGCGCCTGTGCTCGAAAACGCCAGAATGTACTGGCTGTACGCAATAATTGCAACTGCGATTGTTGTGCTTCAGTGCTTTTCTTGCTTTTCATCAATCACCGGAATTCGCCACATATAAAAAAGCAAACAGGCGAGAATTACCAGCAACATGATGCGCACCCACGGCATCTGGACGAACCACAGCGAAATCGTAAACGTAATCAAAATAAGCAAAATCGCCCGTGGTTTTGCGCCGCGCGGCATCGCATGATGTTTCTGCCAGAAACGTAGATAACTGCCAAACCATGAGCGGTACAGCAACCAGGCGTGAAAGCGCGGGGAAGAACGGGCAAAGCACCAGGCCGCCAGCAGGATAAACGGCGTCGTCGGTAATACCGGTAATACCACGCCCAGCGTACCCAGCACTACCGCCAGCCAGCCAATGATGATTAAAATGATTCGTTGCATATTGAGTGTTGTCAGCTTACAGAGTGGCTACTTTAGCATAACAATTATCATTTTCATTGAGGTCTTATCGTGAAAACCACCCTGCTACTGGAAAAACTGGAAGGACAGCTCGCCACGCTGCGTCAGCGTTGTGCCCCGGTAGCGCAATTTGCCACGCTAAGTGCCCGTTTTGACAGGCACCTTTTTCAGACCCGTGCGACAACACTACAGGCTTGTCTCGATGAGGCGGGCGATAACCTGGCTGCGCTTCGTCATGCGGTTGAGCAGCAACAGCTGCCGCAAGTCGCCTGGCTGGCAGAACATCTGGCGGCGCAACTGGAGGCTATAGCGCGTGAAGCCACAGCCTGGTCGCTACGCGAGTGGGATAGCGCACCACCGAAAATTGCCCGCTGGCAGCGTAAACGTATTCAGCATCAGGATTTTGAGCGGCGGCTACGTGAGATGGTTGCCGAACGTAGAGCCCGTCTGGCGCGAGCGACCGCTCTCGTGGAACAGCAGACGCTGCATCGTGAAGTGGAAGCCTATGAAGCGCGCCTGGCACGCTGCCGCCATGCGCTGGAAAAAATCGAAAACAGGTTAGCGCGTTTAACCCGCTAGCAATGGAGAGAGTATGTCACTGGAAAATGCCCCTGACGATGTCAAACTGGCCGTCGATTTGATTGTGCTACTGGAAGAAAATCAGATCCCAGCCCGCACCGTGCTGCGCGCGCTGGATATTGTAAAACGCGATTATGAAAAGAAATTAACGCGCGATGATGAGGCGGAAAAGTGAGAAATAAATGGGGCCGCTAAATGTCCCCTAAGATTGTGGGCAAACGCAAAACTGCCTGATGCGCTACGCTTATCAGGCCTACACCGCTCCTGCAATATATTGAATTCTTGCGGTTTCGTAGGCCGGATAAGGCGGTCACGCCGCATCCGGCATGAACAACGCGCACTTTGTTAGTAATCTCGGGGCAACTAAATGTCGCCCCCTTTGGTTATTACCCTACCGCTGGCGTCGGATCGTCGCCTTTGTAGTCGCGTTTCACTTCCGTCACTTCATCGCCCCTCTCGTTGTGCAGATGCACTTCAAGCTGGTTAAAGGCAATGTTGATGTCGTTTTCACGGCACAGCTGATCGATAGTACGGTTCAGCTCATCGACAGTACGGCTACGGTCACGCAGTTCACGCACATACAGACGCAGCTCATGATCCAACGTGCTGGCACCAAACGCCGTAAAGAAGACTTCCGGCATTGGTTCGTGCATCACCCTTGGGTGCTCAGTCGCCGCCTTCAGTAACACTTTACGCACTTTTTCCAGATCGGAGCCATAGGCCACGCCGAGACGGATCACCAGACGCGTAGTCGTGTCAGTCAACGACCAGTTGATCAGACGCTCGGTAACAAACGCTTTGTTCGGGATAATCACTTCTTTGCGATCGAAATCGGTAATCGTTGTCGCACGAATACGGATCTTGCTGACCGTACCCGAGAAGCTACCAATGGTTACCGTGTCGCCTATGCGCACCGGACGTTCGAACAGAATGATCAAACCGGAAACGAAGTTACCGAAGATCTCTTGTAAACCAAAACCAAGACCTACGGATAATGCTGCCGCCAGCCACTGGAGTTTATCCCACGAGACGCCCAGCGATCCGAACACCGTCATCGCACCAACGGCAATAATGATGTAGTTAAGGATAGTAGTAATGGCATACGACGCGCCCTGGCGCATATTCAGTCGCGAGAGCACCAGCACTTCCAGCAAACCAGGCAGGTTGCGAATCAACGCCCAGGCCACCATTGAGGCGATAATCGCAAACAACAGACTGCCCATGGTGACGTTTTTCACCACCGCAGCACCAGCTTCAGTAGCGTTGTAATGCCAGAGCGTAATGCTGTCGAGATAGCTGAACACGGTGATCAAATCAGACCAAATTGCCCAGAACATGACACCGAACAGCGCAAACATCAGCAACATGGTAATACGCAGCGTCTGCTGGTTAACCTGCTCCAGCGCAATGGTGGGTTCTTCCGGCGGTTCGGCACCTTCTGCGCCCTCTTTCACCAGATTCTGCCGACGCGCCAGTGCACGACGCCAGGCGATACGCCGCGCCGCTACGCTTAAGCCGCGCAATACCGTCTGGTACAGCAGGTTCCAGATGATCACCAAATAAACGGTTTCAATCCAACGCCCGGAGAGGCGCAGCGTGGTGTAGAAGTAACCCGTGGCGGTCAGCACCATCAACGCAATCGGGATAATCGACAGCACGGTAATGGTGACCAGTCGCATGGTGTGCGACTCTTTATCACGCCAGCTTTCGCGGCACATCGGCCACACCAGGAAGGCAATCAGCAGCAGGTTGAAGAAAATCATCGCCTGCCCCAGCACATCATCCATCAGATGCAGCGGGGAGAGTTCTGCCACCACAGACCAGAAATGGATCGGCAGCAACGCGAGGCTGATGCGGACAATTTGCCGACGCCAGTGGCTGGTCTGCTGTTCCGGCATACCAAAGTGACGCACGGCAACACCATTTTTCTCCAGCACTTTCCAGCACAGGCCAAATACCAGCCAGAAAATCGCCAGTTTTTTGCTGAACGACCACAATAACTCGCTGATATTGAGCTGCATAGTCAGCAGAATCAGGCCGACAGCGAGAATAATCAGGCACACCGGCAGTGCGCGGATCAGGTCGATAAGGATCGCTTTTGGTGTGTTGAGCTGGCTGTCGTTACGCAGGGAACCCACAGCGGAAGCCAGTTTTTGTTGATACGCTTTCAGCCAGCCCAGACGCCAGTGGATCAGCCCGGCAATCAACAGCAGCGGCAAACCAGCGAGGAAGGCGATGAATACGGCGGGCCAGGCTTTTTCCCAGTTCACCGTGATTTTCATCGACTTAAATTCATCTTTCAGCGTTTGCGGGAACGCTTTAATCCAGTCCCAGTCCATCGGGCGGTTACTGTTCACCCAAAAAATTTGCTGCGTCAGGATGGATTTCAGGTTTTTCGACACACTCATTAACTGCTGCTGGTTGATTTGCAGGTTAATGGCCATCATCAGCTGGTTACCCAACTGTTTGTTAAGCTGATCCAGCAATTCGCGACGCATATCAACTACTTGCAATAATGCATCGTGAACTTCGCTGTTGACTTCGTTGGTGTGACCTTCTTCCAGTTTGCTGACGAACGCATCGCTCTGGAACAGCGCGTCACGCTGCTGGTTGACTTCAAACTGTTCGAGACGCAAATCCGCGATGCGGTTGGTCATGTTTTCCAGTTCATCTGCCGAGGGGAGTGTTTGTTGTTGCTGGTACAGGATACGTGACAACAGCAGACTGCCCTTCAGAACGGCAATCTGCTCCTTAATATTACGTTCCGATTGCAGCGCACGCTCCAGCCAGTTTTTGACTTTAATGTTTTGCTGCATCAACTGATTACCGTTTTCAGTCGCGGTAATCAGACGCTGACTTAACTGCTGGTTAATTTCCAGTTCCTGCTTCACCAGCGGATTAGCCTGAATACGCGCGGCTTCATCCGGGGAGACAGCTTCCTGCGCCGTTTTTTCGGTTAAAGTCAGGCGCTTGCTGTTTACCGCTTCTTGCAACAGTTGTAACTGGTGCTCCAGACGGGCGCTGTTCGCCGTCACGTAATCACGCTGCTTTTGCAAGGTATCCTGCAAGACAGTGTTCCCTTCCAGGCTTTTACGCTGCTGGTCAATCTCGGCATTCAGCAAAGCCTGCTGGACCTGCATTAACACTTTCTGGCTGGGACGTAAGGCAGTCTCGCCGACATCAGTCCCATCCAGACGACTGCGAATTTGTTGCAGCTGCTGCGAAGCGTTATACATCGCATTTTGTACGCGTTCGGGCTGCGTCTGTAGCGAAACCAGTTGGCTGTTATAAGAGGCCAGATCATTTTGTGCGTTTTGCAAATCGTCCAGCGCCTGGGCAACGCGAGTTTCCAGCTGGCGCAACGAAAGCGTGCTCAGAATTTTGCGCGTTTCTTCGTCGTTATCGACATCACTAAGTGCTGTTAACGCCGCTGTCGCCTGGCGCATTTTTTCCGGCGCTTCAGCGACTTTTTGCCGTAGCTGAACTGTCTCTTCTTTTACGCGATCGATTTTATCGAGGGTGGCTAATGTATCTGTCAGATCCTGCTGCACCAGTTTGTCCTGAGCAGAAAGATCTTTTTGTTTATTCAGTGAGTCAAGTTGTGCCTGCAGGTCCGCTTTTGTCGGTAAATCACCATTCGATGACGCCCGTGCAAACGCCGTGTTCTGGCATAACAAGACAAAAACAAAAGCAATAAATGCTGAAAAAACAAAATGCCGTGATCGTTTGTAATACTGGAACATAGTCATGATGAATGAAGGTTTCTGAACCTGAAGAACGACCTGAAAAAGTCAAACCGCAAGAATATCACGACGCAGTGAACCAGAATAGCAACGACGAAAATGTCCAGGAAAATTCCTGGAGTCAGATTCAGGGTTATTCGTTAGTGGCAGGGTTACGAAGCGTGGGGCACAGGAGATACATCTCCAGTAAGATGGCGACGTAATCGCGGGCTTCTTTTTTAAGATCAAAAGATTGCGGGGCAAAGAGCCAGTTTTCCATCAGGCCGGAAATATAGCCGCGCATAATAATTGCTGCGCGACGCGTCATTAAATCCGCAGGCAACATTTTCGCTTCAATACAATGTTTTAACGTTTGTTCTATACGGTCATAACTTTCCAGACAGAGATTACGTTGTGCCTGTTGCACAACAGCCATTTCTCCGACAAATTCGCATTTGTGGAATATAATCTCCATCAATAATCGACGCCGTTCTTCTGTCACCGTGGACTCAAGAACATGAATTAATATCTCTCTTAATACTGAGAGTGGATCGCCAGGGAATTTTGCCTGATACTCAAGCTCGAGTTCACCAATATTGGATTCTGACAGTTCCCAGATCTCACTGAACAAATCCGACTTGTCTTTAAAATGCCAGTAGATTGCACCGCGCGTAACGCCAGCTGCTTTTGCAATCTCACCCAGCGAGGTGGATGATACCCCCTGCTGTGAGAAAAGACGTAGAGCCACATCGAGGATGTGTTGGCGCGTTTCTTGCGCTTCTTGTTTGGTTTTTCGTGCCATATGTTCGTGAATTTACAGGCGTTAGATTTACATACATTTGTGAATGTATGTACCATAGCACGACGATAATATAAACGCAGCAATGGGTTTATTAACTTTTGACCATTGACCAATTTGAAATCGGACACTCGAGGTTTACATATGAACAAAAACAGAGGGTTTACGCCTCTGGCGGTCGTTCTGATGCTCTCAGGCAGCTTAGCCCTAACAGGATGTGACGACAAACAGGCCCAACAAGGTGGCCAGCAGATGCCCGCCGTTGGCGTAGTAACAGTCAAAACTGAACCTCTGCAGATCACAACCGAGCTTCCGGGTCGCACCAGTGCCTACCGGATCGCAGAAGTTCGTCCTCAAGTTAGCGGGATTATCCTGAAGCGTAATTTCAAAGAAGGTAGCGACATCGAAGCAGGTGTCTCTCTCTATCAGATTGATCCTGCGACCTATCAGGCGGCATACGACAGTGCGAAAGGTGATCTGGCGAAAGCCCAGGCTGCAGCCAATATCGCGCAATTGACGGTGAATCGTTATCAGAAATTGCTCGGTACTCAGTACATCAGTAAGCAAGAGTACGATCAGGCTCTGGCTGATGCGCAACAGGCGAATGCTGCGGTAACTGCGGCGAAAGCTGCCGTTGAAACTGCGCGAATCAATCTGGCTTACACCAAAGTTACCTCTCCGATTAGTGGTCGCATTGGTAAGTCAAACGTGACGGAAGGCGCATTGGTACAGAACGGTCAGGCGACTGCGCTGGCAACCGTGCAGCAACTTGATCCGATCTACGTTGATGTGACCCAGTCCAGCAACGACTTCCTGCGCCTGAAACAGGAACTGGCGAATGGCACGCTGAAACAAGAGAACGGCAAAGCCAAAGTGTCGCTGATCACCAGTGACGGCATTAAGTTCCCGCAGGACGGTACGCTGGAATTCTCTGACGTTACCGTTGATCAGACCACTGGGTCTATCACCCTACGCGCTATCTTCCCGAACCCGGATCACACTCTGCTGCCGGGTATGTTCGTGCGTGCACGTCTGGAAGAAGGGCTTAATCCAAACGCTATTTTAGTCCCGCAACAGGGCGTAACCCGTACGCCGCGTGGCGATGCCACCGTACTGGTGGTTGGCGCGGATGACAAAGTGGAAACCCGTCCGATCGTTGCAAGCCAGGCTATCGGCGATAAGTGGCTGGTGACAGAAGGTCTGAAAGCAGGCGATCGCGTAGTAATAAGTGGGCTGCAGAAAGTGCGTCCTGGTGTCCAGGTAAAAGCACAAGAAGTTACCGCTGATAATAACCAGCAAGCCGCAAGCGGTGCTCAGCCTGAACAGTCCAAGTCTTAACTTAAACAGGAGCCGTTAAGACATGCCTAATTTCTTTATCGATCGCCCGATTTTTGCGTGGGTGATCGCCATTATCATCATGTTGGCAGGGGGGCTGGCGATCCTCAAACTGCCGGTGGCGCAATATCCTACGATTGCACCGCCGGCAGTAACGATCTCCGCCTCCTACCCTGGCGCTGATGCGAAAACAGTGCAGGACACGGTGACACAGGTTATCGAACAGAATATGAACGGTATCGATAACCTGATGTACATGTCCTCTAACAGTGACTCCACGGGTACCGTGCAGATCACCCTGACCTTTGAGTCTGGTACTGATGCGGATATCGCGCAGGTTCAGGTGCAGAACAAACTGCAGCTGGCGATGCCGTTGCTGCCGCAAGAAGTTCAGCAGCAAGGGGTGAGCGTTGAGAAATCATCCAGCAGCTTCCTGATGGTTGTCGGGGTTATCAACACCGATGGCACTATGACGCAGGAGGATATCTCTGACTACGTGGCAGCGAATATGAAAGATGCCATCAGCCGTACGTCGGGCGTGGGTGACGTTCAGTTGTTCGGTTCACAGTACGCGATGCGTATCTGGATGAACCCGAATGAACTGAACAAATTCCAGCTAACGCCGGTTGATGTCATTACCGCCATCAAAGCACAGAACGCTCAGGTTGCAGCTGGTCAGCTCGGTGGTACGCCGCCGGTGAAAGGCCAACAGCTTAACGCCTCTATTATTGCTCAGACGCGTCTGACCTCTACTGAAGAGTTCGGCAAAATCCTGCTGAAAGTGAATCAGGATGGTTCCCGCGTGCTACTGCGTGATGTGGCGAAAATTGAGCTGGGTGGTGAGAACTACGACATCATCGCAGAGTTTAACGGCCAACCGGCTTCCGGTCTGGGGATCAAGCTGGCGACCGGTGCGAACGCGCTGGATACCGCTGCGGCAATCCGTGCTGAACTGGCGAAGATGGAACCGTTCTTCCCGTCGGGTCTGAAAATTGTTTACCCGTATGACACCACACCGTTCGTGAAAATCTCTATTCACGAAGTGGTTAAAACGCTGGTCGAAGCGATCATCCTCGTGTTCCTGGTAATGTATCTGTTCTTGCAGAACTTCCGCGCGACGTTGATTCCGACCATTGCCGTACCGGTGGTATTGCTCGGGACCTTTGCCGTCCTTGCCGCCTTTGGCTTCTCGATAAACACGCTAACAATGTTCGGGATGGTGCTCGCCATCGGCCTGTTGGTGGATGACGCCATCGTTGTGGTAGAAAACGTTGAGCGTGTGATGGCGGAAGAAGGTTTGCCGCCAAAAGAAGCCACCCGTAAGTCGATGGGGCAGATTCAGGGCGCTCTGGTCGGTATCGCGATGGTACTGTCGGCGGTATTCGTACCGATGGCCTTCTTTGGCGGTTCTACTGGTGCTATCTATCGTCAGTTCTCTATTACCATTGTTTCAGCAATGGCGCTGTCGGTACTGGTGGCGTTGATCCTGACTCCGGCTCTTTGTGCCACCATGCTGAAACCGATTGCCAAAGGCGATCACGGGGAAGGTAAAAAAGGCTTCTTCGGCTGGTTTAACCGCATGTTCGAGAAGAGCACGCACCACTACACCGACAGCGTAGGCGGTATTCTGCGCAGTACGGGGCGTTACCTGGTGCTGTATCTGATCATCGTGGTCGGTATGGCCTATCTGTTCGTGCGTCTGCCAAGCTCCTTCTTGCCAGATGAGGACCAGGGCGTATTTATGACCATGGTTCAGCTGCCAGCAGGTGCAACGCAGGAACGTACGCAGAAAGTGCTCAATGAGGTAACGAATTACTATCTGACCAAAGAAAAGAACAACGTTGAGTCGGTGTTCGCCGTTAACGGCTTCGGCTTTGCGGGACGTGGTCAGAATACCGGCATTGCGTTCGTTTCCTTGAAGGACTGGGCCGATCGTCCGGGCGAAGAAAACAAAGTTGAAGCGATTACCATGCGTGCAACACGTGCTTTCTCGCAAATCAAAGATGCGATGGTTTTCGCCTTTAACCTGCCCGCAATCGTGGAACTGGGTACCGCAACCGGCTTTGACTTTGAGCTGATTGACCAGGCAGGCCTTGGTCACGAAAAACTGACTCAGGCGCGTAACCAGTTGCTTGCAGAAGCAGCGAAGCACCCTGATATGTTGACCAGCGTACGTCCAAACGGTCTGGAAGATACCCCGCAGTTTAAGATTGATATCGACCAGGAAAAAGCGCAGGCGCTGGGTGTTTCTATCAACGACATTAACACCACTCTGGGCGCTGCATGGGGCGGTAGCTATGTGAACGACTTTATCGACCGCGGTCGTGTGAAGAAAGTTTACGTCATGTCAGAAGCGAAATACCGTATGCTGCCGGATGATATCGGCGACTGGTATGTTCGTGCTGCTGATGGTCAGATGGTGCCGTTCTCGGCGTTCTCCTCTTCTCGTTGGGAGTACGGTTCGCCGCGTCTGGAACGTTACAACGGCCTGCCATCTATGGAAATCTTAGGCCAGGCGGCACCGGGTAAAAGTACCGGTGAAGCAATGGAGCTGATGGAACAACTGGCGAGCAAACTGCCTACCGGTGTTGGCTATGACTGGACGGGAATGTCCTATCAGGAACGTCTCTCCGGCAACCAGGCACCTTCACTGTACGCGATTTCGTTGATTGTCGTGTTCCTGTGTCTGGCTGCGCTGTACGAGAGCTGGTCGATTCCGTTCTCCGTTATGCTAGTCGTTCCGCTGGGGGTTATCGGTGCGTTGCTGGCTGCCACCTTCCGTGGCCTGACCAATGACGTTTACTTCCAGGTAGGCCTGCTCACAACCATTGGTTTGTCGGCGAAGAACGCGATACTTATCGTCGAATTCGCCAAAGACTTGATGGATAAAGAAGGTAAAGGTCTGATTGAAGCGACGCTTGATGCGGTGCGGATGCGTTTACGCCCAATCCTGATGACCTCGTTGGCGTTTATCCTCGGCGTTATGCCGCTGGTTATCAGTACTGGTGCTGGTTCCGGCGCGCAGAACGCAGTAGGTACCGGTGTAATGGGCGGGATGGTGACCGCAACGGTACTGGCAATCTTCTTCGTTCCGGTATTCTTTGTGGTGGTTCGCCGCCGCTTTAGCCGCAAGAATGAAGATATCGAGCACAGCCATACTGTCGATCATCATTGATACAACGTGTAATCACTAAGGCCGCGCAAGCGGCCTTTTTTATGCATAACCTACGAACATTAAGGAGTATTGAACCACCAACTCAGGATCTCATACGAAAACCAGTATTAACCACGTATAAAATTCATAAAAAATACTGATTGTTAGTTAATTTATATTAAGTAGCGCTAATAGATTTAATAATCCATAACCATTTAGAGGCTATTCTTAATTATTTGCGGTAATTCTTTATTCATTCCTCGGTTATTACGTCATATTCAGAGCAATCCTGGTATTAGTGTCACCAATTTCTTCTGGCGATAATTCTGAAATGTTATGAACAGTTCGAGCAAACTGCTTTTACCTGCTGCGGGTTGGTGCTAGCATGAAAAAGTGAGTCCTGTCCCGCTTCCTTCCTAATTGTAATTTTTCGTAATAATGCGATGAAAACCTACAAAGAGTGGCTTATAGTTAAGCTAACAAACGAGAGGGCAAGTCCAGGTCAGTAAGTTTTTTCCATCCCGAAAGGTGTCCGTTAGTTCAACCGCTAAGAAGGGGACGCGTTATGGATGAATACTCACCCAAAAGACATGATATCGCACAGCTTAAGTTTCTCTGTGAAACCCTGTATCATGACTGCCTTGCAAACCTTGAAGAAAGCAATCATGGCTGGGTTAACGACCCAACCTCGGCGATCAACCTCCAGTTGAATGAACTGATTGAGCATATTGCGACCTTCGCACTTAATTACAAAATTAAGTATAATGAAGACAATAAGCTCATTGAGCAGATCGACGAATATCTGGATGACACCTTTATGTTGTTCAGTAGTTATGGTATTAATATGCAGGATCTTCAGAAATGGCGGAAGTCAGGTAATCGACTATTCCGTTGTTTTGTCAATGCGACGAAAGAGAATCCTGCGAGTTTATCTTGTTAGAATTATTACAACCATGGGTAGAAGTATGTCCGAAAAACCTTTAACGAAAACCGATTATTTAATGCGTTTACGTCGTTGCCAGACAATTGACACGCTGGAGCGTGTTATCGAGAAAAATAAATACGAATTATCAGATAATGAACTGGCGGTATTTTACTCAGCCGCAGATCACCGCCTCGCCGAATTGACCATGAATAAACTGTACGACAAGATCCCTTCCTCAGTATGGAAATTTATTCGCTAATAAATAACTCACTTTCGGAGCTATAACTGGCTGTTTATTAAGAATTTTGCACTTTTTTCGCCATGAAGACATACCCTATGTGATCTTCATCACACAGATGTAATGGGAACGTTCTCTTCACTGACTTTTCGTCTTACTGTGTTGCCGCATTTTCAGCAACCGGAAGTCAGTAATGAGCACAGAAAAAGAAAAGATGATTGCTGGTGAGTTGTATCACTCGGCAGATGAGGCGTTATCTCGCGATCGCCTGCGAGCTCGTCGGCTTATTCACCGATACAATCATTCCCTGGCGGAAGAGCACACATTACGCCAGCAAATTCTTGCTGATTTATTCGGTCAGGTGACAGAGGCTTATATTGAGCCAACGTTTCGCTGTGACTATGGCTATAACATTTTTCTCGGCAATAATTTTTTCGCCAACTTCGATTGCGTGATGCTTGATGTCTGCCCTATTCGCATTGGTGATAACTGTATGTTGGCACCAGGCGTTCATATCTACACGGCAACACATCCCATCGACCCTGTAGCACGTAATAGCGGTGCTGAACTGGGGAAACCCGTCACCATCGGTAATAACGTCTGGATTGGCGGACGTGCAGTCATTAACCCTGGTGTGACCATTGGTGATAACGTCGTGGTAGCCTCAGGTGCAGTTGTCACAAAAGATGTCCCGGACAACGTTGTCGTGGGCGGTAATCCAGCCAGAATCATTAAAAAATTGTAACCAGCTTTTCTCAACTGTTATGCAAAATCGTGGCAAATCTGTTACTTCCCCTCTACTATTCCCACGTTAAAATAGGGTGTTCCCTGGAAAGTTGCAGATATCACGAAGGCAAACGATGACCGAAATACAACGCCTGCTGACCGAAACGATTGAGTCTCTGAATACCCGCGAAAAACGCGACAACAAACCCCGCTTTAGTATCAGTTTTATCCGTAAACATCCGGGGCTGTTTATCGGTATGTACGTTGCTTTTTTTGCCACCCTGGCGGTGATGTTGCAGTCCGAAACGCTTTCAGGCTCTGTCTGGCTACTGGTTGTATTATTTATCCTGCTTAATGGTTTCTTCTTTTTCGATGTCTACCCACGCTACCGCTATGAAGATATCGACGTGCTGGATTTCCGCGTTTGCTATAACGGCGAATGGTACAACACGCGCTTTGTACCTGCCGCGCTGGTTGAAGCCATCTTGAACTCTCCGCGTGTCACGGATGTTCATAAAGAACAACTGCAAAAAATGATCGTCCGTAAAGGTGAACTATCTTGTTACGATATTTTTACCCTCGCTCGCGCCGAATCAACATCTTAAGTTAGGGGTACATACCAGGCGTAAAGCTCTACGCCTGGTCAAATGACAACGATCGCTTCCACCCATCACTTCAGGAAATACCAGCTCTACCTCCTTATCTCCTGCCAGCCTTTTTCCACAATCAGATATACTTTCCCTACACTGTGTTAATAAGGATATGCTGGTGAGAACACGACATCTGGTCAGCCTTATTTCGGGAGTACTGATTCTTTCAGTATTGCTGCCTGTCGGCTTAAGCATCTGGCTGGCCCATCAGCAGGTAGAAACATCATTTATTGAAGAGCTGAATACGTATTCCTCCCGCGTCGCTATTCGGGCCAATAAGGTGGCGACACAAGGGAAAGATGCGCTGCAAGAGCTGGAAAGATGGCAAGGCGCTGCCTGTAGCGAAGCCCATCTCATGGAAATGCGTCGGGTATCTTACAGTTATCGCTATATTCAGGAAGTGGTTTATATCGATAACAACGTTCCCCAGTGTTCGTCTCTGGAGCATGAAAGCCCGCCCGATACCTTCCCCGAGCCAGGTAAAATTTCGAAAGATGGTTATCGTGTCTGGTTAACATCGCATAGCGATTTAGGCATTATCCGTTATATGGTCGCCATGGGAACGGCACATTATGTCGTCATGATCGACCCTGCTTCCTTTATTGATGTCATTCCCTATAGCTCATGGCAAATTGATGCCGCCATTATTGGCAATGCCCATAACGTTGTCATAACCAGCAGCGATAAAATTGCTCAGGGAATTATTACCAGGCTACAAAAAACACCCGGTGAGCATATCGAAAATAATGGAATCATTTACGATATCCTGCCCTTACCGGAGATGAATATTTCGATCATCACCTGGGCTTCAACGAAAATGTTGCAGAAAGGCTGGCATCGGCAAGTCTTTATTTGGTTACCGCTCGGGTTGGTGATTGGCCTGCTGGCAGCGATGTTTGTGCTGCGTATTTTGCGCCGTATCCAGTCACCGCATCATCGGCTGCAGGATGCTATCGAAAATCGTGATATTTGCGTGCACTATCAGCCGATTGTCTCCTTAGCCAATGGCAAAATTGTCGGTGCTGAGGCACTGGCGCGCTGGCCGCAGACAGACGGTAGTTGGTTGTCACCAGATAGTTTTATTCCGCTGGCACAGCAAACGGGCCTTTCTGAGCCATTGACGCTACTGATTATAAGAAGCGTCTTTGAAGATATGGGCGACTGGCTGCGTCAGCATCCTCAGCAGCATATTTCGATCAATCTTGAATCCACCGTGCTCACCTCGGAAAAAATCCCGCAATTGCTGCGTGAAATGATCAATCACTATCAGGTTAATCCCAGACAGATCGCGCTTGAACTCACTGAACGCGAGTTTGCCGATCCGAAAACCAGCGCCCCGATAATTTCTCGCTACCGGGAGGCGGGCCATGAAATTTATCTCGATGATTTTGGTACAGGGTATTCAAGTTTAAGCTATTTACAGGATCTGGATGTCGACATTCTGAAGATCGATAAATCTTTCGTTGATGCGCTGGAATATAAAAATGTCACGCCGCATATCATCGAAATGGCAAAAACACTGAAACTGAAAATGGTTGCGGAGGGAATCGAAACCAGTAAACAAGAAGAGTGGCTACGCCAGCATGGCGTGCACTACGGTCAGGGCTGGCTCTACAGCAAGGCATTACCGAAAGAGGATTTCTTACGCTGGGCCGAGCAACATTTGTGAATTTTAGGGCTGACGGCACGCCGCACAGCCCGTCACGCTACCTACTCGTCGATGATTGATTCGAATCCACCATAGATCATTCGCTTGCCGTCAAACGGCATGGACTCGCCGAACTCTTTCATCCGTGGGTCCGACATCATCTTTTGATTAGCAGCGTCGCGGACCTCTTTTGAAGGGTATTCAATCCAGCTAAAGACAACTTCTTCATTCTCTTCCGCTTTCACCGCCATACGAAAATCGGTCACTTTACCATCCGGTACATCGCTGGCCCAGCATTCGACAATACGAAGCGCACCGAACTCTTTAAATAATGGCGCGGCCTTAGCGGCCATTTCCCGATAGGCATCCTTTTTATCGGCAGGAACGGCAACAACAAAACCATCAACATACTTCATCAGACATACCTCCGAAGCGTACTGCGCAGCCAGACAATTCTTGCGACGTCAGTTGTGGTTAAAGTTTAGCCATGTTGGGATTTTTTGACGAAACGGTGGGAGGCAGAAATGGGTGGGGGCCCTGCCAGCTACATCCCGGCACACGCGTCATCTGCCTTGGCTGCTTCCTTCCGGACCTGACCTGGTAAACAGAGTAGCGTTGCGGGAGAACCAACAGAGCCCCCATTGAGAGCGTTGAGAACCAACGCGCAGGCGCATTATCACTGCTGCCCCGGCTAATTGCAACCCATTGCGTGCCAGATGCTGGTTTCTTGCGCAATGCGGCTTCACTCGGGCGTTTTTCCAGATTATGCTGAAAAATTACCTCAGGAAGAAAAGATGGAAAAAGAAGATTCATTTCCCCAGCGCGTCTGGCAAATCGTAGCCGCTATTCCCGAAGGCTATGTCACCACTTACGGTGATGTGGCGAAACTGGCGGGATCGCCGCGCGCCGCGCGCCAGGTAGGCGGTGTGTTAAAGCGTCTCCCCGAAGGCAGCACCTTGCCATGGCACCGGGTGGTTAATCGCCACGGCACCATTTCACTGACCGGACCGGATTTACAGCGTCAGCGACAGGCATTACTGGCAGAAGGTGTGATGGTGTCGGGAAGCGGGCAAATCGACTTGCAGCTTTATCGCTGGAACTACTAACCCTCTCCGGGCGGAGAGGGTTAACTTCGCTTAATATTGCGTTGGAGCTGGAACTGCCGAAGACGGATTCACCTGGGTTGGTGAAGTTGAAGGTACGGTAGTCGTTGCGCCACCGCTAGCCTGAACCGGCACGGCGGTTTGCTGCACCGGCACCAATGTCAGGTCGGCTTTAGTTCCGCCCTGGTTGATCACCGGCTGAACGGTATCGGTAATAAATACCAGTTTGTCATTCACGGTAATCGCCGCACTCAACAGAATACGCGCGTTCGGCTGAACATCTGCCGGGTTAAATGGCAGAACAAAGCTGAATGGTGACTGTTTACCTTCGGTACGCACCGCTTTCTGCGCCAGCACTTTCGACGGCGCATCGGCTAACGACGCGTCAGAAAGTGTCACGGTCAGCACGGCATCAGGCGGCAGTGCGACTTTCTGACGGATCCAAACGGTACCGGAGACATTCGGTTGCTGGATAGCAGGTTGTTGTGTTGCTGAAATAGACGTATTTGCAGCCGGTGCTGGCGTCTGAATATCCGCGCTTTTATCTGCGCAAGCCGCCAACGCAATCGCAACCGCTAAACCACTGGCCATGTGCACGAGTTTCATTCACTTCTCCTTATTATCAATGCACCAGCGGGCTAACTTTCCTCGCCGGAAGAGTGGTTAACAAAATAGTAACGTCAACAAGTGTGGCACACATCACGCATTTCTGCCTGTAATTAGCCCGTAATTCAGACCATTGCACCCATCGGACCAGTGGCAAATTTGCGTTATACTCAACTCACTTTGGCTTGCTGCGGCAGCTTTGTTACTGGAGAGTTATATGAGTCAGGCGCTAAAAAATTTACTGACATTGTTAAATCTGGAAAAAATTGAGGAAGGACTCTTTCGCGGCCAGAGTGAAGATTTAGGTTTACGCCAGGTATTTGGCGGCCAGGTCGTGGGTCAGGCCTTGTATGCTGCAAAAGAGACCGTCCCTGACGAGCGGCTGGTACATTCTTTTCACAGCTACTTTCTTCGCCCTAGCGATAGTAAGAAGCCGATTATTTATGATGTCGAAACGCTGCGTGACGGTAACAGCTTCAGCGCCCGCCGGGTTTCTGCTATTCAAAACGGCAAACCGATTTTTTATATGACTGCCTCTTTCCAGGCACCAGAAGCGGGTTTCGAACATCAAAAAACAATGCCGTCCGCGCCAGCGCCTGATGGCCTGCCTTCAGAAACGCAAATCGCCCAATCGCTGGCGCACCTGCTGCCGCCAGTGCTGAAAGATAAATTCATCAGCGATCGTCCGCTTGAAGTCCGTCCGGTGGAGTTTCATAACCCACTGAAAGGGCACGTCGCAGAACCGCATCGTCAGGTGTGGATCCGCGCAAATGGTAGCGTGCCGGATGATCTGCGCGTTCATCAGTATCTGCTCGGTTATGCTTCTGATCTTAATTTCCTGCCGGTAGCTCTACAGCCGCACGGCATCGGTTTTCTCGAACCGGGGATTCAGATTGCCACCATTGACCATTCCATGTGGTTCCATCGCCCGTTTAATTTGAATGAATGGCTGCTGTATAGCGTGGAAAGCACCTCGGCGTCCAGCGCACGCGGCTTTGTGCGCGGTGAGTTTTATACCCAGGACGGCGTGCTGGTTGCCTCGACCGTTCAGGAAGGGGTGATGCGTAATCACAATTAAAAAAATAGCCGGAGGTGAAAACCGTCCGGCTGTTTTTTGCAGTGCTTGTTACGCGTTATAGGCATTCTCGCCGTGGCTGTTGACGTCCAGCCCTTCTCGCTCCTGCTCTTCCGGTACACGCAGACCAACCGTCAGATCCGCCAGTTTGTAGCCGATAAATGCCACCACACCAGACCAGACAATCGTAATGGCGATGCTTTCCAGCTGTACCAGCAACTGATGGCCCATCGTCACACCTTCAGCGAAGCCCACACCGCCCAGCGAGCTGGCGGCAAAAATCCCGGTCATGATACAGCCGACAATACCACAAACGCCGTGCACACCGAAGACATCGCAGGGATCATCCACCCGCAGCAAGCGTTTGAGCATGGTAACGCCCCACAAGCCCGCCAGACCAGCTACCACGCCGATAATCAACGCGCCGCCAACCCCAATGTAACCACAGGCTGGCGTCACGCCGACCAGACCGGCAATCGCGCCAGAACACGCTCCCAGCAGTGAAGGCTTACCACGCAGCGCCCATTCACCGAAGATCCAGCCAAGAATTGCCGCCGCAGTTGCGACCACAGTATTCACAAATGCCAGTGCCGCGATTTCATTCGCCGTGCCCGCTGACCCGGCGTTAAAGCCAAACCAACCGATATAGAGAATAGCAGTCCCGGTGAAGACCATCGGCAGGTTGTGCGGTTTAAACGCCTCTTTACCGAAGCCCACGCGTTTGCCTATCAGATACGCGCCCACCAGACCGGCGATTGCGGCGTTAATATGCACCACCGTGCCACCCGCGAAATCCAGTGCCCCGTGAGAAGCCAGCAAACCGCCGCCCCAGACCATATGCGCAATCGGAATGTAAGAGAGCGTCAGCCATACCACCACAAAAATCAACACAGCTGAGAAGCGGATTCGTTCCGCCAGCGCCCCAACTATCAAGCCTACGGTAATGCAGGCAAACGATCCCTGAAACGCCACGTGGATATACTGATAAATGCTGCCCATCACCGCCGTCAGTTCAATGTTTTTCAGCATCAACCCGTTAATGTTGCCGAAGAAGTTGTTGCCTTCGCCAAACGCCAGCGAGTAGCCGTAAACCACCCAGAGAATACAGACCAGTGCAAACGTCACGGTCACCTGCGTCAGCATCGACAGCACGTTTTTGCCACGAATCAGCCCTCCATAAAACAGGGCAATCCCCGGAACGGTCATAAACAGCACCAGCGCAGTACAAATCATCATAAACGCATTGTCGGCTTTATCGGCCACCGCAGGTGCAGCCATTACCAGTCCCGGCAGCATCGCCAGTGAAGTAAGCCCAGTTTTTATCGTTGCTATCTTCATTTTTCGTTCCTGTTGCTGTGTGCCAGAGATTACAGCGCCGCTTCGTCGGCTTCGCCGGTACGAATACGAATGACGCGTTGCAATTCAGCGACGAAGATTTTGCCGTCGCCAATTTTTCCGGTGTAAGCCGCTTTGCTGACGATATCGATCACTTCATCGAGTTGGTCATCAGCAATCGCCACATCAATTTTTACTTTTGGCAGGAAGTTGACGCTGTATTCCGCCCCCCGGTACAGCTCGGCATGCCCTTTCTGACGCCCGAAACCTTTCACTTCGGTGACGGTCAGGCCCTGAATACCAATGGAAGATAACGCTTCACGAACGTCTTCCAGCTTGAATGGTTTGATTATCACGGTCACCAGCTTCATAGATCCCCTCCGGTCAGAATTCGGTAATGGTTCTGCTACACGAAGAAGGTATTGCAAGCGGTGTGCCAGAAATGAAAAACGAGAAAGAGAGCAGGAAGTTAAGAAGATTGAAAATGAAAACGCACTATGACAGTGCACAGTGCGTTACATTTTTGCACCAACGATGAAATATTGCGCTATTCAGGCGCTCAATGATTCCTCTTCACGCACGCTGGCTGCCAGCTCTTCGCCCGCAAGTTGCAGTTGATACATCTGCCAGTAGCGTCCCTGGGCCGCCAGCAGTTGCTGGTGAGTGCCCTGCTCCACAGCTTGCCCACGATGAAGCACCAGAATGGTGTCGGCATCAACAATAGTTGATAAGCGGTGAGCAATCACCACAAGCGTAGTATGTTCACGCACCGCCGCCAGAGCATGTTGAATCGCCTGTTCAGTACCGGAGTCAATGCTGGCTGTTGCCTCATCAAGGATCAGGATTTGCGGCGTCTCCACCAACACGCGTGCCAGTGCCAGCAGTTGCTTTTGCCCGACTGAGAGATTATTCCCCTGCTCGCCAAGCGGCGTGTAAATACCGTCGCTCATGCTACGCGCCAGCTCCGCCAGTTGCACGGTTTCCAGCGCCTGCCAGACGCGTTCTTCGGAGATATCACGCCCCAGCGTCACGTTGGCGAGGAAGGTATCCGCCAGCACCACCGGATCTTGCTGCACCATTGCCACGCCCTGGCGCAGCGCGCTGTGACTTAGCGAACTTAATGGACGACCATCAAGGCGAATCTCACCTTCCGTTAGCGGGTAATAGCCCATCAATAAACTGGCGAGGGTGCTTTTGCCACTGCCGGTATGCCCGACCAGCGCCACAAAGTTGCGCGAAGGCACAGAGAGATTAATGTTCTTTAGCACCAGATTGTCATCGCGATAAGCAAATGACACGTTATCGACTTCGATGGTGCCGCTCTGCAACGGGCGATCATCATTGCCATATTGCTGGCGCGGTCCGTCCATCAGCTCAAAAACGCGCTCACCAGCAACAACAGCCTGTTGCAGCATCGCCTGCTGCGTGGTCAGTTCGATTAAGGGTTCGTTAAGTCGCCCCAAATAACTGATGAACGCATACAACACGCCCACTTCAATGGTGCCGCTGGCGGAGAAGCCAAACAGCATCAACAAGCCACAAAGAATGAGCGATGAAAACAGACTCAGCAGCGGACGCAGCAGAAAACCGTCGAGGCGCAGGGTTTGCATCCTCGCCATATAGTGTGAACGACTGGCCTCACCCATACGTTCGCCAAATCGCGCCTGCTGACGGAACTGCTGGATAACGCTCATGCCATTGATGATTTCGTTAAAGCCGTCGTTGATATCCGCCAGATAAGCGCGCACACGACGGACAATCGGCGTGCTGTAACGCTGATATATCACCATTACCACCAGCACCACCGGGAAAATCATTATCGCCACCAGCGCCATTCGCCAGTCGAGGCTGAACATCGCCACCAGCATCGCGCCCACCAGTGCGGCGCTACGCAGGACAGTTGCCACTACGGTAACGTAGAGATCGCGGATCACTTCAGTGTCATTAGTGACGCGGGAAATCACCTGCCCGACGGGTTGGGTATCAAACTCGCTTAATGGCTGGCGTAACGCAGCATCCATCACGTCGGTACGCAACTGTTGCACTACGCCTACTGCCGCCCGATTAAACAGCAGCGACTGCGCGTAATGTAGCCCGGCGGCAAACAGTTGCAGCCCAACATACGCCGCAGCCAGCCCTGCAACCACTTTCAACGGCAGGTTATTTTTCGCTACCATATTGTCGATAAAATAGCTGATAAGCAGCGGCCCACTGACTTCTGCCGCCGCCGCAACCCACATCATCAGGACCGCAATCCCCAACGGTTTACGCCACGGCGAACCGTACGCTAACAGGCGCTTGAGAGTCGGCCACAGTTGGCTAAAACTACGCATCGATGGCCTCCTCGCGAATTTCCGGAGCGTCGTCGAGCGCCGCCTCCAGTTGTTGATAGCGATACATATCGCGATACCAGCCACTTTGTTGCGCCAGCTCATCATGATTGCCACGCTGGGCGATATGTCCGTGCTGCATCACAATAATTTCACTGGCTTCCGTCAGTGCAGAAAGGCGATGGGCACTGATGATTACCGTTCTTCCCTGCCCCCACTGACGCAGGTTATGCAGGATCTGGTGCTCTGTGCGTCCGTCCACCGCTGAAAGCGCATCATCAAGGATGAGGATTTCCGCGTTGACTAATAACGCACGAGCAATGGAGATACGCTGTTTTTGCCCACCGGAAAGCATCACGCCGCGCTCGCCCACTTCTGTATCGTAACCTTGCGGTAAACGCAAAATATCGTCATGCACGCTGGCTAACCGCGCGACATGCTCAATCTCTTGCTGGGTGGCATTCGGGCAACCCAACGCGATGTTGTTCGCTACGGTGTCGGAAAAAAGGAACGGTGTCTGGCTAACTACCGCCAGGCGGCTACGCCAGCTATCGAGTTGTAACTTCGTCAGAGGAATATCATGAAAGCGGATATCCCCCTCGCTGACGTCGAAATGACGCTGAATGAGCGACAACAGGGTACTTTTGCCGGAACCAGTCGGCCCGCAAATACCTACCATCTGACCGGGTTTCAGGGCGAAATTGACGTTTTCCAGCGCAGGATGGTCAGTCTGCGGATACGTAAACTGGCGAATATTCACATCCAGTTCACCACGACCTTCTGGCACCTTATCACTACCATCAATAACGACTGGCGCTTCGGCCAGCATGGTACGAATTCGGCTATACGCCGCGCTGCCACGTTCCACAATGTTAAACATCCATGCCAGCGCCAGCATTGGCCAAATCATCAGACCTAAATACATCATAAAACTGGTGAGCTGGCCCAGCGTTAAACTGCCCTGTACCACCATCCAACTACCGCCGCCAATCGCCAGCAAGTTCGCCATACCAATCGCGATATAGATGGTCGGGTCGAAACGAGCATCAATACGCGCCACCCGCATGTTTTTTTTGCCGGTATCTTCGGCATCCGCGGCAAATAACGCCGACTGACGATCTTCCAGACCAAAGGCTTTGATCATGCGAATACTGGTGAGGCTTTCCTGGGTGCGGTCATTAAGACTGGAAAACGCCGCCTGTGCCAGCTTAAAGCGTTCATGCAAGGCATCGCCGTTGCGCTTGATCATGATCGCCATCACTGGCATCGGCAACAGGGCAAATAAGGTCAACTGCCAGCTAATTTGCGTAGACATCATAATCAACACAGCGCAGCCCATTACCAGTGAATCCACCAGCGTCAGCACCCCTTCTCCGGCGGCAAACACGACGCGATCGACGTCATTGGTCGCACGAGCCATGAGGTCACCCGTGCGATGACGCAGGTAAAACTCAGGATGCTGCCGGCTTAGCTGGCGGTAATAATCTTCACGCAGTTCAACAGCCAGTTGATAAGACGCACCAAACAGCAATACGCGCCAGACGTAACGCAGGAGATAAACCACAACGGCAATCAGCACCATGGTGGCGATCCACATCAGGATCTGCCCGGTAGTAAAGTGTTGTTCTGTCACGCCATCAACAACAATACCAACCACTTTTGGCGGAACCAGTTGCAGCATCGCGATAATGACAAGCAAGGCGACAGCCCCGAGATAGCGACGCCATTCCCGACGGAAATACCAGCTTAATTGAGCAAATAATCGCACGCGTTGTGTCCTGACTTGATTCTGGATATTTATTCGATGGGTAAAGAAGTGGTGTATTTAATCTGTTCCATCGCGAAGCTGGAAGTGACGTCCGACAGCCCCGGTACACTGTTTACCAGACGCTTATAAAACTCGTCGTAGCGTTTCATGTCGGCAACCTGGACGCGCATCAGATAATCGTATTCACCAGCCATGCGCCAGAACCCCAGCACTTCTGGCATTTCGGTAACCACCGTGACAAAGCGGCAATACCATTCGCTGCTGTGATGTTGCGTTTTTATCAGCACAAAGGCGGTCAGGCCGAGGCCTATTTTTTCCGGATCCAGCAGGGCGACTTTGCCGATAAGGATACCGTCGTCCTCCAGCCGTTTCAGACGCTTCCAGCAGGGGGTGGTTGTCAGATTAACGGCTTCAGCCAGTGCCTGCAAAGAGAGGGTGCAATCCTGCTGTAGCAAGGCCAGCAGCTTACGGTCAATTTTATCTAACATAGCCCTTCCACAGAGAATTTTTTTCTCTTTTAATTCTATTTTAAAGGTGAAATCGCGACAATTTATTCTGTGCGGTTTAAGCATCACGGCACAAAATGACAAATTCAACGCAAAAAAAACCGGGCAATTGCCCGGTGCTGGAAGGGATCTCGTTATTCGGGGGAATAAGGTAGATGTGGATAGTCCAGCCAGTGCGTCAAATAGTGAGAGACAGCCTGATTTCGGCAATGTCCAATCACCGGTAAATGCGGGAGCTCCGCGCGCAGTTGCGGCATCGCATTGCCCATAATAAATCCGCTACCGACGCTGCCTAACATTTCGCGATCGTTCATCGCATCACCAAAGGCCATGCAATCGCGTAACGATAAACCTAAATGTTGGGTCAGCACCGTCAATGCAGCGCCTTTATTGCAACCCACCGGCAGCACTTCGAGGCAATCCGTGGCGGAAAAACATAAATGTGCACGCTCGCCTAATGCTTCGTATAGCTGGATCTGCAAGCGTGTAAGATCGTCGTGATCGCCACAGAAGCAGATCTTGGTGACGCTGCCGAGTGGCATTTTTTTGACATCGATTATCTGATAACGAAAACCGCTATAGACAAATGCCTGCAACAACGCAGGGTTCTCTTTCCCGGTAAACCAACCATCGTCATTGAAGATATGCATGCTGGCTCGGGTATCCCATTGCTGATACAGCACCAGCTCCGCGACATCCGCAGGTAAATCATCACGATGTAAAAGTTCACCTTCCAGAGAATGCACGCGCGTTCCGTTGCCGGTAATCAAATATGCATCCAGCGATAGCGCCCCGAGAATATGCTGCATCTCCAGCGCATGACGCCCCGTGGCAAAAGTGAGGGTAATGTCGCGTTCACGCAGCCGCGCCAAAGTAGAGAGGGTTTTCTCACCTAAATGATGGTCAGGCATCAATAAAGTGCCATCCATATCAAATGCTGCCAGACGAGCCATTTCTTTCTCCACTCTGTGACACGGTTAATGGTGATTGAGTATCACCTGATATATACGGAAGTAATAGTGAATAGTTAAATAATATTGTTCCGGGTTTATATGCGACTGCTCAACCGTCTTAACCAGTATCAACGTCTGTGGCAACCTTCCGCCGGAAAGCCGCAAACCGTCACCGTCAGCGAACTGGCCGAACGCTGTTTTTGCAGCGAACGCCATGTTCGTACGCTGTTACGCCAGGCACAGGAGGCGGGATGGCTGGAGTGGCAGGCGCAGTCAGGACGCGGAAAGCGCGGTCAACTGCGCTTTCTGGTCACGCCAGAATCGCTACGCAATGCGATGATGGAACAGGCGCTGGAAACCGGAAAGCAGCAAGATGTGCTGGAGCTGGCGCAACTGGCCCCAGGTGAGTTGCGCACTCTGTTACAGCCGTTTATGGGCGGACAATGGCAAAACGATACGCCCACGTTGCGTATTCCCTACTATCGCCCGCTCGAACCGCTACAACCGGGCTTTTTGCCCGGCCGTGCCGAGCAGCATCTGGCCGGGCAGATATTTTCCGGCCTGACCCGCTTCGATAATAATACCCAGCGCCCGATTGGCGATTTAGCGCATCACTGGGAAACCTCTACTGACGGGTTACGCTGGGATTTTTATCTTCGCTCAACCTTACACTGGCATAACGGCGATGCAGTAAAAGCCTCCCACTTACACCAGCGGTTATTGATGCTGTTACAACTGCCAGCACTGGATCAATTATTTATTAGCGTGAAGCGTATTGAAGTCACCCATCCGCAGTGTCTGACCTTCTTTTTACATCGCCCCGATTACTGGCTTGCGCACCGACTGGCGAGCTATTGCAGCCATCTGGCGCATCCGCAATTCCCACTGATCGGCACAGGTCCTTTTCGCTTAACACAATTCACAGCGGAACTGGTGCGCCTGGAGAGCCATGATTATTACCATTTACGTCATCCGCTGCTTAAAGCGGTTGAGTACTGGATAACTCCGCCGCTTTTCGAAAAAGATATGGGAACCAGTTGTCGGCATCCCGTGCAAATCACCATTGGCAAACCGGAGGAGCTGCAACGGGTCAGCCAGGTCAGTAGCGGCATCAGTTTAGGTTTTTGCTATTTAACATTGCGCAAAAGTCTCCGACTGTCCCTCTGGCAGGCGCGAAAAGTAATCTCCATTATTCATCAATCCGGTTTATTACAAACGTTAGAAGTCGGAGAAAACCTGATCACTGCCAGTCATGCATTACTGCCAGGCTGGACTATTCCGCATTGGCAAGTACCGGATGAAGTTAAACTACCGAAAACCTTGACGCTGGTTTATCACCTACCGATAGAACTTCATACCATGGCAGAACGCCTACAGGCGACACTGGCAGCGGAAGGCTGTGAACTCACAATTATTTTTCATAACGCAAAAAACTGGGACGACACGACCCTACTGGCACACGCAGACCTCATGATGGGCGACAGATTAATTGGCGAAGCACCGGAATATACCCTGGAGCAATGGCTGCGTTGCGATCCACTGTGGCCACATGTTTTCGACGCTCCAGCATATGCACATTTGCAATCGACACTGGACGCAGTGCAAGTAATGCCTGATGAGGAAAACCGATTTAATGCCCTGAAAGCGGTTTTTAGCCAGTTAATGGCAGATGCGACGCTGACGCCGCTGTTCAACTATCACTATCGCATTAGCGCCCCTCCCGGCGTGAACGGTGTGCGACTGACACCGCGCGGCTGGTTTGAATTTACCGAAGCCTGGCTTCCCGCGCCGTCGCAATGAATAGCTGGTCCGGGTTAATCGCAGGCGTTACCATAACGTTTTTATTGTTCAAGCAGGATTATCTATGAAACGTGCTGTCGTTGTGTTCAGTGGAGGCCAGGATTCCACCACCTGTCTGGTGCAGGCATTACAACAATATGATGAAGTCCATTGCGTGACGTTCGATTACGGTCAACGCCATCGCGCAGAAATCGACGTGGCACGCGAACTGGCGCTGAAACTGGGGGCACGCGCGCATAAGGTGCTTGATGTAACGCTGCTCAACGAGCTGGCGGTCAGCAGCCTGACGCGTGACAGCATTCCGGTGCCTGATTATGAACCTGAAGCCGATGGTATCCCGAATACGTTTGTCCCAGGGCGTAATATTTTGTTCCTGACACTGGCGGCAATATATGCGTATCAGGTAAAAGCAGAAGCCGTAATTACCGGCGTCTGCGAAACGGATTTCTCCGGCTACCCGGATTGCCGCGATGAGTTTGTGAAAGCACTAAACCATGCCGTCAGTTTGGGCATGGCGAAAGATATTCGTTTTGAAACGCCGCTGATGTGGATTGATAAAGCGGAAACCTGGGCGCTGGCAGATTATTACGGCAAGCTGGATTTAGTCCGTAACGAAACGCTGACCTGTTATAACGGCATTAAAGGCGACGGTTGCGGTCATTGTGCGGCGTGTAATTTACGTGCCAACGGTTTGAATCATTATCTGGCCGATAAACCGACGGTGATGGCAGCGATGAAGCAGAAAACCGGGTTGAAGTAATTATTCCGGGTGTCGCCGGATGCGGCTTGAGCATCCGGCACCACAAAACGTTTACTTAACCATCTGCTCCAGCTTTTCGCGCAATTCCCCTTCCAGAGCTAATGCTTTCTGCGTTTTAAGATCAATACAAACAAACGTAATAAGCGCATCCGCTACCACCTGTCCTTCCGGCTCCAGTGTAATGACCTGGCTTAAGATGCCACTTTTACCGTTTAATTGCTGCAACTGACTGGTAATGGTTAACAGGTCGCTTAATACCGCCGGGCGGCGATAGTTAATATTGATATTGACCACGACGAAGGCGATGTTATGGGCCGTCATCCAGTGAAAACTGTCGCTATTTTCCAACCCATGCCAGCGGGCTTCTTCGAGAAATTCAAGGTAGCGGGCGTTGTTTACGTGCTGGTAAACGTCGAGATGATATCCACGAACTTTGATTTGTGTTTGCATAGCGCAATAACCTTACGTTGTTGTTATAAGAACTGTTATAAGTACAGAGGTCATAACTGGTATGACCTCTTCAGTCTGGCAAAAAATTGCCACTATGCAAATTAATTACAGGGTTAATACCGCCAGATTACGTTCCACCAGCGAATTGCCCATCCCCGGCACCTGCTTTAGATCCTCCACCGTTTTAAACGGACCGTACTCTTCGCGATAACTGACAATCGCCTGCGCTTTCTTCAGGCCAACGCCATTCATCGCGCGGGCTAACTCTTCCGCGCTGGCATTATTAATGCTGACCCGGGTGCCTTCTTCGTCACTGGCTTTCGCCGGTACTGCTGCTTTACTTTGTGCTGCAGGAGCTTCCGCTTTGGTTTCTACTGTTGTCGGTTTCGCCACAGAAGCTGCCGCCAGCGCGCTATGAGACATTCCGGCACAGGCCAGGGACAGGGTAATGAGCAGTGCTTTAATTCCGTGTTTCATACTGTTTTCTCCTTGTTTGTTAACAGTGGAATCACCTTAACGGCAGTGAAAACAGTAAACAAATGGCAATGTTCAGAAATGGAAAAGGCCGCGAAAGCGACCTTTTCTTGTTACAGCTGCAAAGCATTTTTTTGCGAGGCGGCTTCAGGATTATTGCTGTTCCAGCGCATCGCCAATTTTGATTTTCGCCTCTTTACGCAGGTTACTCATCAGAGCTTCAAAGACGATTTGTGCGTTGTTCTGGGTGATACCCTGCACCATCGCTTTTTTCTGATCTTCCGGCATTGAACCTTGTTTCACTTCATCCAGCGCCAGCAGAACCACATTACCTTGCATATCGGTCGCCATACCGTAGCTCGGTTTGTCTTTCGCTGGCAGTGGCAGTGCAAACGCAGCCTGGCTAATCGGGTCACGACCGGAACGGCTTAAGGTTTTCGGCTCGCCAAATTTCAGACCGGCAGCCTGCATAGCTTCCGCACCTTTGCCGGCTTTCAAATCAACCAGCAGTTTCTCAGCATCCACTTTCGCCTGTTGTTCAGCTTTGTTGTGCTGAACCAGTGCCTTAACTTGTTCCTGAACATCTGCCAACGGTTTCACCGCTTCCGGTTTGTGCTCGCTGATGCGCAGCACGAATGCGCGGTCGCCGTCTACGGTGATGATGTCAGAGTTGATGCCCGGCGCGCCGTTTTCACCTACCAGACCGCCGTTGAAGATAGCGTCGGCAACTGGCTTGAAGTTCAACTCTTCCGGCAGGTTATCTTTGCTGAACCAACCCGTCTGAGTGGCTTTAACGCCGGCAGCTTGCTCTGCACCGGCCAGAGACTCGGTGTCGTTGCTTGCCGCATCGCTCACTTTCTGCTGCAGCGCGTAGTACGCATCGAGGGCTTTTTCGTGTTTCACTTTCGCCGCAATGTCGTCACGTACTTCGTCTAACGATTTCACTTTCGCTGGCTGAATGTCGTCCAGACGCACAATCAGGAAACCGACCGAAGATTTGATAACACCAGACAGTTGGCCTTTTTCTTTCAGACCAGCATTTTTCAGTTCGTCCGGGATAGTGGCATCTTCTAACCAACCCATATCACCGCCGTTGCGGGCAGAGATAATATCGGCAGATTTTTCTTTGGCTAATGCAGCAAAATCACCGCCCTTATTCAGCTCATCAAGTACCGCTTTCGCTTCATCTTCAGTTTTGGTCTGGATGATGCTGTAACGGGTACGCTGCGGCTGGGTGAATTGATCCTGATGCTGATCGTAGTAGCTCTGGATATCCGCATCGCTAACCGGTTGCTGCATCGTCGCGGCATCCAGCTTGATGTAACTCACGCGGAATTGTTCCGGCGTCATGAAATTGTTTTTGTTTTGTTCGTAGTAGCTGGCAATTTCCTGTTCGGTCACAGGCTGCTTCGCCGCCAGCGCGTTAACATCGATAGTCGCTTCACGCACCACGCGTTGTTGAGCTACCAGTGCCGCCAGCTCGTCGGTTTCACCTTTCAGCATAAAATCGGTACCGGCAACGCCGTTAATCAGCTGTTGGGTAGTGAGCTGGTTACGCAGCGCCTGGGCGTACTGATCGGCGGTCATCCCCATCTGGTTGAGGATACCGTTATAGCGGCTGTTATCAAATTTGCCGTCAACCTGGAAGGCTGGGGTCGCGAAAATCGCCTGTTTAACCTGCTCATCGCTGATACCCAGTTTCAGCTCACGAGCGTACTGATCCAGAAGCGCCTCGTCGATCAGACGATTCAGCACCTGTTGACGCAGGGTTTTCATATAGCCTTCGTTCGCTGCCAGCTCGGAGTATTGATCGCCCAGCTGTTGCTGCATGCGATTACGCTCGCTGTTGAAGGCGTTCTCGAATTGCCCACGGCTGATTTCCTGGTCATTCACTTTTGCGGCGTAGTTATTGCCTCCGCCAATCAGGTAACCACTCACGCCGGTCAATATGAACGACACGATAATGATACCGAAAATAATCTTGAGCACGAGACTGTTTGCAGCCGTGCGTAAGCTGTCCATCATGGTGTAACAACACTCCGCTGTAGATGACTGTGTACCTCACGCAACGTATCGATGCGCGCAAAGGCCTATTGTGACAAGAAACGGGGGCAATTGTCAGCCCACAAGACGCAGAAAGTCACCGAATACAAATAAAAAAGGCACATCAGTAGATGCGCCCTTGAACTTCGTCACATCCCCACTGGGGACAACGCTTAGTTTACCGCGTCTTTCAGTGCTTTACCTGCACGGAAGCTCGGTACTTTAGCAGCAGCGATGGTGATCTCTTTACCGGTCTGCGGGTTGCGGCCAGTACGGGCAGCACGCTCTTTAACGGCAAAAGTACCAAAACCTACCAGTGCTACATCATCCCCTTCTTTCAGAGATTCAGTTACGGAAGCAATAATAGCATCTAACGCACGGCCAGCCGCAGCTTTAGAGATATCAGCCCCTGCAGCAATCTTGTCGATCAATTGAGATTTATTCACTCTTCTCTTCCTCTTTATAATTTATATCGCACTTGAATCCTTCAAGGTACGAACGCGCAGCAGTTATATCAGGCCAGCCATCCCCTTACAACACCCCTTAATAAGGGCAAGCCCGATCCGCCATCTAACTTAGCGAGACAAAAAAAGGCTGGCAAGCCCGAATTAGCCTGCCAGCCCTGTTTTTATTAGTGCATTTTGCGCGAGGTCACTATTTTGCAGTCACAACCTGCATGCCAGACGGTTCATTTTGTAGCGCCAGAGTCAGAACTTCCTCAATGCGCTTCACAGGATGAATGTCCAGATCGGCAATTACGTTGTCAGGAATCTCTTCCAGATCGCGTTTATTTTCGAACGGAATTAACACTGTTTTAATCCCGCCGCGATGCGCTGCCAGTAGTTTTTCTTTCAAACCACCGATCGGCAGTACCTGACCACGCAGAGTGATCTCACCGGTCATTGCCACATCGGCACGAACCGGGTTACCGGTCAGGCAAGAAACCAGCGCGGTGCACATGGCAATACCGGCACTCGGACCATCTTTCGGCGTCGCACCTTCCGGTACGTGGACGTGGATGTCACGTTTTTCGTAAAAATCAGGGTTGATCCCCAGTTTTTCCGCACGCGCACGAACCACTGTTAACGCCGCCTGAATAGACTCCTGCATCACTTCGCCGAGCGAACCGGTATAGGTCAGTTTACCTTTCCCCGGAACGCACGCGGTTTCAATGGTCAGCAAGTCACCGCCCACTTCCGTCCACGCCAGACCGGTTACCTGGCCGACACGGTTTTCGTTATCCGCGCGCCCATAGTCGAAACGCTGAACACCGAGGTAGTCATGCAGGTTATCTCCGTTAATTTCGATATGTTTTAATGACTTATCGAGCAGTAACTGCTTAACCGCTTTGCGACACAGTTTGGAGATTTCACGCTCCAGACCACGCACGCCCGCCTCACGGGTGTAGTAACGAATAATGCCGATAATGGCGCTATCGTCGACGGTCAGCTCACCTTTTTTCAGTGCATTACGTTCAATCTGCTTCGGCAGCAGGTGACGTTTGGCGATGTTCAGTTTTTCATCTTCGGTATAACCGGAGAGGCGAATCACTTCCATACGATCCAGCAGCGGTGCCGGAATGTTCATGGAGTTCGACGTAGCGACAAACATTACGTCGCTGAGATCGTAATCCACTTCCAGGTAGTGGTCGCTGAACGCTACGTTCTGCTCTGGATCCAGCACTTCAAGCAGTGCGGAGGCCGGATCGCCACGCATGTCAGAAGACATTTTGTCGATCTCATCGAGCAGGAACAGCGGGTTTTTCACGCCCACTTTCGCCATTTTCTGGATCAGTTTACCCGGCATAGAACCGATGTAAGTACGGCGGTGACCACGGATTTCCGCTTCATCACGCACGCCGCCCAGCGCCATACGGACATATTTACGCCCGGTGGCTTTGGCGATGGACTGACCCAGGGAGGTTTTACCTACCCCCGGCGGCCCTACCAAGCAGAGGATCGGTCCCTTGATTTTGTTGACACGGCTTTGAACCGCAAGATACTCAAGGATACGATCTTTCACGCGCTCCAGACCATAATGGTCGGTATCAAGGATTTCCTGCGCCTGACGCAGGTCTTTTTTGACCTTGCTACGCGCATTCCACGGCACCTGTACCATCCAGTCGATATATCCACGCACTACGGTCGCTTCTGCCGACATCGGAGACATCATTTTCAGCTTCTGCAGCTCTGCTTCCGCTTTCTCTTTTGCCTCTTTCGGCATCTTCGCCGCGTCGATTTTGCGCTTCAGGGCTTCGTTTTCGTCCGGCGCGTCGTCCATTTCACCGAGTTCTTTCTGAATAGCTTTCATTTGCTCGTTCAGATAGTACTCACGCTGGGATTTCTCCATCTGCTTTTTAACGCGGTTGCGAATGCGTTTCTCAACCTGCAGCAGATCGATTTCCGATTCCATCATTGCCATCAGATATTCCAGACGTTCGTTAACGTCGGACATCTCCAGAACGGACTGTTTGTCAGCCAGTTTCAGCGGCATATGTGCAGCAATGGTATCCGCCAGACGCGCCGGATCGTCGATGCTATTCAGCGACGTCAGCACTTCTGGTGGGATTTTTTTGTTTAGCTTGATGTAGCCTTCGAACTGGCTGATTGCAGTACGCACCAGCACTTCCTGTTCCCGCTCATCAATGGTCGGCGACTCCAGATACTCCGCCTTCGCAGAAAAGTGTTCGCCATTGTCAGAGAGCGCAGAAATACGCGCGCGCTGTAACCCCTCGACCAGCACTTTGACGGTGCCGTCAGGCAGTTTCAGCATCTGCAATATAGAGGCCACGGTCCCGACAGTGAAAAGATCGTTTACACCCGGCTCATCCGTTGAAGCTTCTTTCTGCGCGACCAGCATAATTTTTTTATCATGGTCCATCGCCGCTTCCAGACAACGGATGGATTTTTCCCGCCCGACAAATAAGGGGATGACCATGTGCGGATAAACCACCACATCGCGCAGCGGCAATACGGGGATTTCAATGCGTTCAGAACGCTCAGGATTCATAGAGCTCTCTCTTAGTTTAATTTCCGCCAGGTAATCAGATGACACGACTGTGCTTCACGCCATCTATTAACATGTACGTCAGTATATGGGGATGTTTCCCCCACATTCAACGCCGAGAATAGAGGAAAAATTAAAGGGGAGATAAAATCCCCCCTTTTTGGTTAACTAATTGTATGGGAATGGTTAATTATTCACCAGATGCCTGTTGCGCTTCCGGCTTACCATAAATCAGCAACGGTTTGCTTTGACCATCAATTACCGACTCGTCGATAACCACTTTTTCGACATCTTCCATGGACGGCAGATCGTACATGGTATCGAGCAGTGCGGCTTCTACGATGGAACGCAGACCACGGGCACCGGTTTTACGCGCCATCGCTTTCTTAGCGATAGCATCCAGCGCCTCGTCACGGAATTCCAGATCCACGCCTTCCAGATTAAACAGCGCCTGATACTGCTTGGTCAGGGCGTTTTTCGGCTCTTTGAGGATCTGAATCAGAGCTTCTTCGCTCAGTTCATTCAACGTTGCGACAACCGGCAGACGACCAATGAACTCAGGGATCAGACCAAACTTGATCAGATCTTCCGGTTCAACCTGCGCCAGCAGCTCGCCTTCGCTTGCTTTGTCGGACTTCGCTTTTACCGTCGCGCCAAAACCAATGCCGGAACCGGTTTCTACACGATAGGAAATCACTTTATCCAGACCGGCAAACGCACCGCCACAGATAAACAGGATCTTAGAGGTATCAACCTGCAAGAATTCCTGTTGCGGATGTTTACGCCCACCTTGCGGCGGAACAGCAGCTACCGTACCTTCGATCAGTTTCAACAGTGCCTGCTGTACGCCTTCACCGGAAACGTCTCGGGTAATGGACGGGTTGTCTGACTTACGAGAAATCTTGTCAATTTCATCGATGTAGACAATCCCGCGCTGCGCTTTCTGTACGTCGTAATCGCACTTCTGCAACAGCTTCTGAATGATGTTTTCAACGTCTTCGCCCACATAACCGGCTTCGGTCAGCGTGGTTGCGTCAGCCATGGTGAACGGAACGTCCAGCAGGCGCGCCAGCGTTTCGGCCAGCAGCGTTTTACCGGAACCGGTCGGACCGATCAGCAGAATGTTACTTTTGCCCAACTCGACGCCATTGCTGGTATCTCCGTTGCGCAGACGTTTGTAGTGGTTGTATACCGCGACCGCCAGCACTTTTTTCGCCTGTTCCTGACCGATAACGTAATCGTCCAGGTGGTTGCGAATTTCATGCGGCGTCGGTAGCGCACTGCGTTCACGATGCGGTGCAACTTCTTTAATCTCTTCGCGAATGATGTCGTTACATAAATCAACACATTCGTCGCAGATATACACGGATGGACCGGCAATCAGCTTGCGCACTTCATGCTGGCTTTTGCCGCAAAAAGAGCAATACAGCAATTTGCCTGAGCCATCTTTGCGTTTATCTGTCATGGGTCAAAACCTCTTCTTTGTTCTTTGTGCCGCACACGACGACGCAAATGCCATTCTCAGGCGCAAGCCGCTTACAGCGTTGTGCCGCCCTGGATAAGTATAGCGGCACAGTTGCGCCTCTGGCATCAATTACGATGGGTCAGAATCGAATCGACCAGACCGTATTCCACCGCTTCAGGGGCAGAAAGGAAGCGATCGCGCTCGGTATCACGTTCAATCTGTTCTAATGATTGACCCGTATGAAGCGCCATAAGTTCATTCATGCGCCCTTTAACTTTCAGAATTTCACGGGCATGAATTTCGATATCGGTCGCCTGGCCCTGGTAGCCGCCCAACGGCTGGTGAATCATCACGCGCGAATTCGGCAGGCAGAAACGTTTACCTTTTGCCCCTGCAGTCAGCAAGAAAGCACCCATCGAGGCCGCCTGGCCCATACAGATGGTGCTGACATCAGGCTTGATAAACTGCATGGTGTCATAGATAGACATCCCGGCAGTAATCACCCCGCCTGGAGAGTTAATGTACAGATAGATATCTTTTTCTGGGTTTTCTGCTTCCAGGAACAGCATCTGCGCCACAATCAGGTTAGCCATGTGATCTTCAACCTGGCCAGTCAGAAAAATGACGCGTTCCTTAAGTAGACGAGAATAGATATCAAAAGAGCGCTCACCTCGTGAGGTCTGTTCAATGACCATCGGCACCAGCGCCATATGGGGTGCAAAGTTATCTCGTTCGCCGCTGTATGACATTTCCGTCTCCTGGATAAAATTGAAAAAACCTGCTGTACCGATTGTAACCTTATGGACGGATTATCAGCTAGTCCCTGTGTTATGGGTACGGCATCACCATATTTCAAGCATAACAATCTTTTGTTGTTACGCTAACACCGAAAGAGGCTTTTCGCACGGTTCCATGCAAAATTCATGACAAAAAAAAGCCCACCACCTGGCGGTGACGGGCCTTTGTGCGAATTTAGCGCGTTATGCTACGTAAATTACGCCTGCTGGTTCATCAGCTCGTTGAAAGTGGTTTCTTTTTCAGTCACTTTCGCTTTCGCCAGTACAGCTTCAACAGCCTGTTCTTCCAGAGCAACATTGCGCATGTTGTCCATCAGTTCTTTGTTTTTGCTGTAGAACTCGATAACTTCTTTCGGATCTTCGTACGCAGAAGCCATCTCTTCGATCAGGCCTTTCACGCGCTCTTCGTCAGCTTTCAGCTCGTTGGTGCGGATAACTTCGCCCAGCAGCAGGCCAACAACTACGCGGCGTTTAGCCTGTTCTTCGAACAGTTCGCGCGGCAGTTCCAGAGCTTGTTTTTCGTTGCCACCGAAACGCTGTGCAGCCTGGCGACGCAGAACGTCGATTTCGCTGTCGATCAGCGCAGCCGGTACGTCGATGTCGTTAGCTTTTACCAGACCTTCGATCGCCTGAGACTTAACGCGGTTACGGATGGCGCTCTTCAGCTCGCGCTCCATGTTTTTACGCACTTCAGCGCGCAGACCTTCTACGGAACCATCTTCAACGCCGAAACGTTTGATGAATTCTTCAGTCAGTTCCGGCAGTTCACGCTCTTCAACTTTCTTCAGGTTGATAGCGAATTTCGCTGCTTTACCTTTCAGGTTTTCTGCGTGGTACTCTTCCGGGAAGGTCACGTCGATGGTGAACTCTTCGCCAGCTTTGTGGCCTTTGATACCGTCTTCAAAGCCCGGGATCATACGACCCTGACCCATCGCCAGTACGAAATCAGACGCTTTACCGCCTTCGAACTCTTCGCCGTCAACAGAACCGGTGAAGTCGATGGTCACACGGTCTTCTGCTTCAACAGCGCCGTCTTTTTCTTTCCAGGTTGCCTGCTGTTTACGCAGAGTATCCAGCATGCCGTCAACGTCAGCGTCGGTCACTTCAACGATCGGTTTTTCAACTTCGATCGCTTCCAGACCCTGCAGTTCAACTTCCGGATAAACTTCAAACTCTACAGAGTAGGTGAAGTCTTCACCCAGCTTGTATTCGCCCGGAACATAGGTCGGTGCGCCAGCCGGATTGATTTTTTCTTTAATGATGGCGTCAATGAAGTTACGGCTCATCAGGTCGCCCAGGACGTCCTGGCGTACAGACGCGCCATAACGCTGAGCAACGATATTCATTGGCACTTTGCCTTTGCGGAAGCCGTCAATACGTACTTTTTTCGCAACGTTGACCAGCTCGCTTTTAACAGCGGTCTCGATGCTGTCAGCAGCGATAGTAATCGTTACACGGCGGCCAAGGCCTTGAGTGGTTTCAACTGAAACTTGCATCTTGTTACCTCAAAAAATCACAGTGCTCGGTCAACTCTTACCCCGCAAGCACAGGTTGTTGGCTTCGCGGAACCGGGATGTTCTTATAATCAATCACATTCCCTGTTACCAGAATCATCCCGAAAGCATTCAAATAGGACGCGGCATTATAGCGGCATCACTTTTATGAGTCGAGAACGGTTATTGCGCGCTGTCGCGTATTTTTTCACAATTCCCGGGCGATTTTCGTCTGAATGCTGGGCAAAAAGCGCAAAATCCAGACAAAACAAAACGGCCCGCAGGCCGTTTTTCATAAAATCTTTAGCAACATACTGGAAAAGCGCCGACAGTTGCAAATGCGTTTTTACGCGATGCTTCCTGCTCCACGACAGGGAGGAGAGGCAAAGACGGTGTCCTGCAACCCTTCCCACTCCTTAATAGTGTAAGTATGCAGAGCCAGCGCATGAACGGTAGTAGAGAGTTCCTCCGCTAAAGTACTGTAAATCATTCGATGACGATTCAGAAAACGTTCACCCGTAAAACGATCGCTGACCAGCACAACTTTAAAATGGCTTTCAGAGCCGGCTGGGACATTGTGACGATAGCTTTCATCCACTACTTCGAGGAATACGGGTTGGAACGCCGCCCTTAATTTTTCTTCTATCCGCTCACGTATCATCATGAAATATCTCCTCCGACAACGCTGAGATGTCATCCATCCCTTTAAATACTAGCCGCTTTTACCGTTTCCATTGCAGCTTAACAACAAATATTTAGGTTTCGTCCTGGTTTTTCCGTCAAGCGTATGAAGTTTACTGATTTAAAGATTGAAACACAGGCCTCGCATCAGCGTTTCTTTTACCAGGGGCGATTATTTCGTCAACATGATGAATTTACATGCCTTACCCACTTCCCCTCGCCGTTGGCAATGTTATGATGGCGGGAATTTTTACCAAACACGCTTAAGAGTCTCTGAGAGCCCGAACATGTTCAAAAAAATCCTCTTCCCGTTAGTTGCTCTGTTTATGCTTGCAGGATGCGCAAAACCGCCAACAACTATCGAAGTTTCCCCGACGATTACACTGCCACAGCAGGATCCAAGCCTGATGGGCGTCACCGTAAGCATTAATGGTGCCGATCAGCGTACCGATCAGGCGCTGGCAAAAGTCACCCGCGATAATCAAATCGTTACCCTGACCGCCTCCCGCGATCTGCGTTTCCTGCTGCAAGAAGTGCTGGAAAAACAGATGACCGCCCGTGGATACATGGTTGGTCCGAATGGCCCGGTTAATCTGCAAATCATCGTTAGCCAACTGTATGCTGACGTGTCCCAGGGCAACGTGCGCTACAACATCGCGACCAAAGCGGATATCGCCATCATCGCTACCGCGCAGAATGGCAACAAAATGACCAAAAACTATCGTGCCAGCTACAACGTTGAAGGTGCATTCCAGGCCTCCAACAAAAATATCGCCGATGCGGTTAACAGTGTGCTGACCGATACCATCGCTGATATGTCTCAGGACACCAGCATCCACGAATTCATCAAGCAGAACGCGCGTTAATTTCTGCCCTCTGGCCCGGTGCAAGCCGGGCCTGTAGACACCCATGTCCAGTCAATATTTACGTATTTTTCAACAGCCGCGTTCAGCCATATTGCTGATCCTGGGTTTTGCTTCCGGGCTACCGCTCGCCCTGACGTCCGGCACCTTACAGGCCTGGATGACGGTCGAGAATATCGATCTCAAAACCATTGGTTTCTTCTCTCTGGTAGGCCAGGCTTACGTTTTTAAATTCCTCTGGTCACCACTGATGGACCGCTACACGCCCCCATTTTTCGGGCGGCGGCGCGGTTGGCTGCTCGCCACGCAAATTCTGTTATTAGTCGCCATTGCGGCGATGGGTTTTCTCGAACCAGGCACCCAGCTCCGCTGGATGGCGGCACTGGCGGTGGTGATCGCTTTTTGCTCTGCCTCCCAGGATATTGTCTTCGATGCGTGGAAAACCGATGTGCTCCCGGCAGAAGAACGTGGTGCGGGCGCGGCAATCAGCGTGCTGGGTTACCGTTTAGGGATGCTGGTTTCCGGCGGCTTAGCCCTGTGGCTGGCAGATAAATGGCTGGGCTGGCAGGGCATGTACTGGTTGATGGCGGCGCTGTTGATCCCCTGTATTATCGCGACGTTGCTTGCACCAGAACCCACCGACACCATTCCTGTGCCCAAAACGCTGGAACAAGCGGTTGTTGCACCTCTGCGAGATTTCTTTGGTCGCAATAATGCCTGGCTTATTTTGCTTCTTATCGTGCTGTATAAGCTGGGCGACGCATTCGCTATGAGCCTGACAACCACGTTTTTGATTCGCGGCGTCGGGTTTGATGCGGGTGAAGTAGGCGTGGTTAACAAAACGCTTGGCTTACTGGCGACCATTGTTGGCGCATTGTACGGTGGGATTTTGATGCAGCGCCTGTCGCTGTTCCGTGCACTGCTGATTTTCGGCATTTTACAAGGTGCATCTAACGCCGGTTACTGGCTGCTGTCGATTACTGATAAGCATCTCTACAGCATGGGTGCAGCCGTCTTTTTCGAAAACCTCTGTGGCGGGATGGGTACATCAGCCTTTGTCGCGCTGTTAATGACGCTGTGTAATAAGTCATTTTCCGCTACTCAATTTGCCCTGCTCTCAGCGCTTTCTGCTGTAGGGCGAGTTTATGTCGGCCCCGTGGCGGGTTGGTTTGTTGAAGCACACGGCTGGTCGACATTCTATCTATTCTCCGTCGCCGCTGCCGTACCAGGGCTTATTTTGCTGCTGGTTTGCCGCCAGACGCTTGAATATACACGAGTAAATGACAACTTTATCTCCCGTACCGAATATCCTGCAGGTTATGCCTTTGCCATGTGGACACTGGCGGCGGGCATCAGCCTGTTGGCCGTGTGGTTACTGCTGTTGACAATGGACGCGCTGGATTTGACGCACTTCTCTTTCCTGCCTGCGCTGCTGGAAGTCGGGGTTTTAGTCGCCCTTTCTGGCGTTGTGCTTGGTGGTTTGCTGGATTATCTGGCGCTACGAAAAACACATCTGATGTAATCTGTAATATTATTTAGCTGTAGTAATCACTCGCCGTAATTATTACGGCTAAATAAACATCAGCATCGCTTATTAATATTTGTTCTTTTGTGCGGCTTAGCGTTTGGAAATTATTGACGCAATTTATGAATTCTATTTTTCTTACACGATTCAGCTAATGAGTCCTTATTTTCTCACCACCCAGTTGTCACCTCAATGATAATTATTTGTTAAATAATTGTTTTATTTTATATTGATTATACCAATTGCCCGCCCAAACTCCTTCTGCACTCCCCTTTCGTTATAACGCCCTTTTGCAACAGCTTCTTAAAATCAACTTGATATGTTTTGCAACATATGTGACCTGACAGCCAAATCCAAGTAACAGGAATTTAATCATGTTTACAGTAATGTAACCTTCCCGTAAAATGCCCACACACTTTAAACGCCACCAGATCCCGTGGAATTGAGGTCGTTAAATGAGACTCAGGAAATACAATAAAAGTTTGGGATGGTTGTCATTATTTGCAGGCACTGTATTGCTCAGTGGCTGTAATTCTGCGCTGTTAGATCCCAAAGGACAGATTGGTCTGGAGCAACGTTCACTGATACTGACGGCATTTGGCCTGATGTTGATTGTCGTTATTCCCGCAATCTTGATGGCTGTTGGTTTCGCCTGGAAGTACCGTGCGAGCAATAAAGATGCTAAGTACAGCCCGAACTGGTCACACTCCAATAAAGTGGAAGCTGTGGTCTGGACGGTACCTATCTTAATCATCATCTTCCTTGCGGTACTGACCTGGAAAACCACTCACGCTCTTGAGCCTAGCAAGCCGCTGGCACACGACGAGAAGCCCATTACCATCGAAGTGGTTTCCATGGACTGGAAATGGTTCTTCATCTACCCGGAACAGGGCATTGCTACCGTGAATGAAATCGCTTTCCCGGCGAACACTCCGGTGTACTTCAAAGTGACCTCCAACTCCGTGATGAACTCCTTCTTCATTCCGCGTCTGGGTAGCCAGATTTATGCCATGGCCGGTATGCAGACTCGCCTGCATCTGATCGCCAACGAACCCGGTACTTATGACGGTATCTCCGCCAGCTACAGCGGCCCGGGCTTCTCAGGCATGAAGTTCAAAGCTATTGCAACACCGGATCGCGCCGCATTCGACCAATGGGTCGCAAAAGCGAAACAGTCGCCGAACACCATGTCTGACATGGCAGCGTTCGAAAAACTGGCCGCGCCTAGCGAATACAACCAGGTGGAATATTTCTCCAACGTGAAACCAGACTTGTTTGCTGATGTGATTAACAAGTTTATGGCTCACGGTAAGAGCATGGACATGACCCAGCCAGAAGGTGAGCACAGTGCACACGAAGGTATGGAAGGCATGGACATGAGCCACGCGGAATCCGCCCATTAAAGGGGTTGAGGAAGAATAAAGATGTTCGGAAAATTATCACTTGATGCAGTCCCGTTCCATGAACCTATCGTCATGGTTACGATCGCTGGCATTATTTTGGGAGGTCTGGCGCTCGTTGGCCTGATCACTTACTTCGGTAAGTGGACCTACCTGTGGAAAGAGTGGCTGACCTCCGTCGACCATAAACGCCTCGGTATCATGTATATCATCGTGGCGATTGTGATGTTACTGCGTGGTTTTGCTGACGCCATTATGATGCGTAGCCAGCAGGCTCTTGCCTCGGCGGGCGAAGCGGGTTTCCTGCCACCTCACCACTACGATCAGATCTTCACCGCGCACGGCGTGATTATGATCTTCTTCGTGGCGATGCCTTTCGTTATCGGTCTGATGAACCTGGTGGTTCCGCTGCAGATCGGCGCGCGTGACGTTGCGTTCCCGTTCCTCAACAACTTAAGCTTCTGGTTTACCGTTGTTGGTGTGATTCTGGTTAACGTTTCTCTCGGCGTGGGCGAATTTGCGCAGACCGGCTGGCTGGCCTATCCACCGCTATCGGGAATAGAGTACAGTCCGGGAGTCGGTGTCGATTACTGGATATGGAGTCTCCAGCTATCCGGTATAGGTACGACGCTTACCGGTATCAACTTCTTCGTTACCATTCTGAAGATGCGCGCACCGGGCATGACCATGTTCAAGATGCCAGTATTTACCTGGGCATCACTGTGCGCAAACGTACTGATTATTGCTTCCTTCCCAATTCTGACGGTTACCGTCGCGTTGTTGACCCTGGATCGCTATCTGGGCACCCATTTCTTTACCAACGATATGGGTGGCAACATGATGATGTATATCAACCTGATTTGGGCCTGGGGCCACCCGGAAGTTTACATCTTGATCCTGCCTGTATTCGGTGTGTTCTCCGAAATTGCGGCAACTTTCTCGCGTAAACGTCTGTTTGGTTATACCTCGCTGGTATGGGCAACCGTCTGTATCACCGTGCTGTCGTTCATCGTTTGGCTGCACCACTTCTTTACGATGGGTGCGGGCGCGAACGTAAACGCCTTCTTTGGTATCACCACCATGATTATCGCCATCCCAACCGGGGTGAAGATCTTCAACTGGCTGTTCACCATGTATCAGGGCCGCATCGTGTTCCATTCTGCGATGCTGTGGACCATCGGTTTTATCGTCACCTTCTCGGTGGGCGGTATGACAGGCGTGCTGCTGGCAGTACCTGGCGCAGACTTCGTTCTGCATAACAGCCTGTTCCTGATTGCACACTTCCATAACGTGATCATCGGCGGCGTGGTCTTCGGCTGCTTCGCAGGGATGACCTACTGGTGGCCTAAAGCGTTCGGTTTCAAACTGAACGAAACCTGGGGTAAACGCGCGTTCTGGTTCTGGATCATCGGCTTCTTCGTTGCCTTTATGCCGCTGTATGCGTTGGGCTTTATGGGGATGACCCGTCGTTTGAGCCAGCAGATTGACCCGCAGTTCCACACCATGCTGATGATTGCAGCCAGCGGTGCGGTACTGATTGCGCTGGGTATTCTCTGCCTCGTTATTCAGATGTACGTTTCTATTCGCGACCGCGACCAGAACCGTGACCTGACTGGCGACCCGTGGGGTGGCCGTACGCTGGAGTGGGCAACCTCTTCCCCGCCTCCGTTCTATAACTTTGCCGTTGTGCCGCACGTTCACGAACGTGATGCATTCTGGGAAATGAAAGAGAAAGGCGAAGCGTACAAAAAGCCTGACCACTATGAAGAAATTCATATGCCAAAAAACAGCGGTGCCGGTATCGTCATTGCGGCTTTCTCCACCATCTTCGGTTTCGCCATGATCTGGCATATCTGGTGGCTGGCGATTGTTGGCTTCGCAGGCATGATCATCACCTGGATCGTGAAAAGCTTCGACGAGGACGTGGATTACTACGTGCCGGTGGCAGAAATCGAAAAACTGGAAAACCAGCATTTCGATGAGATTACTAAGGCAGGGCTGAAAAATGGCAACTGATACTTTGACGCACGCGACTGCCCACGCGCACGAACACGGGCACCACGATGCAGGCGGAACCAAAATTTTCGGATTTTGGATCTACCTGATGAGCGACTGCATTCTGTTCTCTATCTTGTTTGCTACCTATGCCGTTCTGGTGAACGGCACCGCAGGCGGCCCGACAGGTAAGGACATTTTCGAACTGCCGTTCGTTCTGGTTGAAACTTTCTTGCTGTTGTTCAGCTCCATCACCTATGGCATGGCGGCTATCGCCATGTACAAAAACAACAAAAGCCAGGTGATCTCCTGGCTGGCGTTGACATGGTTGTTTGGTGCCGGATTTATCGGGATGGAAATCTATGAATTCCATCACCTGATTGTTAACGGCATGGGTCCGGATCGCAGCGGCTTCCTGTCAGCGTTCTTTGCGTTGGTCGGCACGCACGGTCTGCACGTCACTTCCGGTCTTATCTGGATGGCGGTGCTGATGGTGCAAATCGCCCGTCGCGGCCTGACCAGCACTAACCGTACCCGCATCATGTGTCTGAGCCTGTTCTGGCACTTCCTGGATGTGGTTTGGATCTGTGTGTTCACTGTTGTTTATCTGATGGGGGCGATGTAATGAGTCATTCTAACGTGAGCGGCGGCGCGTCCCATGGCAGCGTAAAAACCTACATGACAGGCTTTATCCTGTCGATCATTCTGACGGTGATTCCGTTCTGGATGGTGATGACAGGGGCTGCCTCTCCGGCCGTAATTCTGGGAACAATCCTGGCAATGGCAGTGGTACAGATTCTGGTGCATCTGGTGTGCTTCCTGCACATGAATACCAAATCAGATGAAGGCTGGAATATGACGGCATTTGTCTTCACCGTGCTAATCATCGCCATCCTGGTTGTGGGCTCCATTTGGATTATGTGGAACCTCAACTACAACATGATGATGCACTAAGAGCGGCGGTTATGATGTTTAAGCAATACCTGCAAGTAACGAAACCAGGCATCATCTTTGGCAACCTGATCTCGGTGATTGGGGGATTCCTGTTGGCCTCAAAGGGCAGCATTGATTATCCCCTGTTTATCTACACGCTGGTTGGGGTGTCACTGGTTGTGGCGTCGGGTTGTGTGTTTAACAACTACATCGACAGGGATATCGACAGAAAGATGGAAAGGACGAAGAATCGGGTGCTGGTTAAAGGCCTGATCTCTCCTGCTGTCTCGCTGGTGTACGCCACCTTGCTGGGTATTGCTGGCTTTATGCTGCTGTGGTTTGGCGCGAATCCGCTGGCCTGCTGGCTGGGGGTGATGGGCTTTGTGGTTTATGTCGGCGTTTATAGCCTGTACATGAAACGTCATTCTGTCTACGGCACCTTGATTGGTTCGCTCTCCGGCGCTGCGCCTCCGGTGATCGGTTACTGTGCGGTAACCGGCGAGTTCGATAGCGGCGCAGCGATCCTGCTGGCTATCTTCAGCCTGTGGCAGATGCCTCACTCTTATGCCATAGCCATTTTCCGCTTTAAGGATTATCAGGCAGCAAACATTCCGGTACTGCCGGTGGTGAAAGGCATTTCGGTGGCGAAGAATCACATCACGCTGTATATCATCGCCTTTGCCGTTGCCACGCTGATGCTCTCTCTTGGCGGCTACGCTGGGTATAAATATCTGGTGGTCGCCGCTGCGGTGAGCGTCTGGTGGTTAGGCATGGCTCTGCGCGGCTATAAAGTTGCTGATGACAGAATCTGGGCACGCAAGCTGTTCGGTTTCTCTATCATCGCCATCACTGCCCTCTCGGTGATGATGTCCGTTGATTTTATGGTGCCGGACTCGCATACGCTGCTGGCTGCTGTGTGGTAACACAACCTCTCAGTTAAAAAGGTGCTACGGCACCTTTTTTCTTAGCATTAGAATCATATCCCTCTCGAAATATTTACTAAAAAATCCGCATGTTTACCCCATTCGTTTGCCGCTTTACACTAGTCGCGGATTTAAAACAGAGGTGGTAATGAACGATTATAAAATGACGTCAGGTGAGCGGCGCGCGACCTGGGGTTTAGGCACCGTTTTCTCGTTGCGCATGCTGGGCATGTTCATGGTTCTGCCGGTTCTGACCACGTACGGCATGGCTCTGCAAGGTGCCAGCGAAGCATTAATCGGTATTGCCATTGGTATTTATGGTCTGACTCAGGCCGTTTTTCAGATTCCGTTTGGCCTGCTTTCAGACCGCATTGGTCGCAAACCATTAATTGTCGGTGGGCTGGCGGTGTTTGCCGCCGGTAGCGTTATCGCTGCGCTCTCTGACTCCATCTGGGGAATTATTCTGGGTCGGGCGCTACAAGGCTCCGGTGCGATTGCCGCTGCCGTTATGGCGCTGCTTTCCGATCTCACGCGCGAACAAAACCGCACCAAAGCGATGGCGTTTATCGGCGTGAGCTTTGGCATTACCTTTGCCATTGCGATGGTGCTTGGCCCGATCATCACTCACAAACTTGGGCTGCACGCGCTGTTCTGGATGATCGCTATTCTGGCAACAACCGGCATTGCGTTGACCATTTGGGTTGTGCCCAACAGTAGCACTCACGTACTTAATCGTGAGTCCGGAATGGTGAAAGGCAGTTTCAGTAAAGTGCTGGCGGAACCGCGGCTGCTGAAACTCAACTTTGGCATTATGTGTCTGCATATTTTGCTGATGTCGACCTTTGTTGCCCTGCCCGGACAGATGGCTGATGCGGGGTTACCGGCGGCTGAACACTGGAAGGTCTACCTGGCAACGATGTTAATCGCCTTTGGCTCGGTCGTGCCTTTCATTATCTACGCTGAAGTTAAGCGCAAAATGAAGCAAGTCTTTGTCTTCTGCGTCGGGTTGATCGTGGTTGCGGAAATTGTGTTGTGGAACGCACAAACGCAGTTCTGGCAACTGGTGGTCGGCGTGCAGCTTTTCTTTGTGGCGTTTAATTTGATGGAAGCCCTTCTGCCTTCACTTATCAGTAAAGAGTCGCCAGCAGGTTACAAAGGTACGGCGATGGGTGTTTACTCCACCAGCCAGTTTCTTGGCGTGGCGATTGGCGGTTCGCTGGGCGGCTGGATTGACGGCATGTTTGACGGTCAGGGCGTATTTCTCGCTGGCGCAATGCTGGCCGCAGTGTGGCTGGCAGTCGCCAGTACCATGAAAGAACCGCCGTATGTCAGCAGCTTGCGCATTGAAATCCCGGCGAACATTGCCGCAAACGAGGCGTTAAAAGTGCGTTTGCTGGAAACTGAAGGCATCAAAGAAGTGTTGATTGCAGAAGAAGAACATTCAGCTTATGTGAAAATCGACAGCAAAGTGACGAATCGCTTTGAGGTTGAACAGGCAATTCGCCAGGCATAAAAGCGAGGCGAAATTGCCTGCTGCGCTACGCTTATCAGGCCTACTAAGTTCCTGAGTTACAAACCTTTGTAGGCCGAATCAGGCGTTCATGCCGCATCTGACATGAACAAAGCGCAGGTTGTCGCGATTAATCGCGGAAGTTTTTGAACTGGAACGGCTGACCGAGATCGCCACCACGTACCATCGCCATGACAGCCTGTAAATCATCACGAGATTTACCCGTTACGCGGATCTCATCGCCCTGAATTTGCGCCTGCACTTTCAGTTTGCTGTCTTTGATCATTTTGACGATTTTCTTCTGAGTCGCGCTCTCAATGCCCTGTTTCAGTTTCGCTTCCACAAACCAGGTTTTACCGCTATGAACGATATTTTCCGGTACATCCAGTGAACTGCCTTCAATGCCGCGCTTCAGCAACTTGGCACGCAGAATATCCAGCAACTGATTGACCTGGAAGTCGGACTCGCTCAACACTTTGATGGTTTTGCTGGCGTCATTCAGCTCAAATGAGGCTTCAACGTTACGGAAGTCAAAACGGGACTCCACTTCGCGGCTCGCGTTATCGACCGCGTTACGTGCTTCCTGAAGATCAACTTCAGAGACAATATCGAAAGATGGCATCTTTTCCTCTCCCTTCATTTTTGATGCGAAGCATAATACCTGCAAAGTTAAATAACCAACAGTCCTGCACCAGGACGTATCCCTTAATTGTGCATAGTCGCAACAGCATGCACAATTAAGGGATAGCCTTATTGAACACCCGGAGTGGTTGCGGGTGAGGAGGAACAATGAAAATTACCGTATTGGGATGCGGTGCCTTAGGGCAATTATGGCTTACAGCACTTTGTAAACAGGGTCACGACGTTCAGGGCTGGCTGCGCGTACCGCAACCTTATTGTAGTGTGAATCTGGTTGAGACAGATGGTTCGATATTTAACGAATCGCTGACCGCCAACGATCCCGATTTTCTCGCCACCAGCGATCTGCTCCTGGTGACGCTGAAAGCATGGCAGGTTTCCGATGCCGTCAAAAGCCTCGCGTCCACACTGCCTGTAACCACGCCAATACTGTTAATTCACAACGGCATGGGCACCATCGAAGAGTTGCAAAACATTCAGCAGCCATTACTGATGGGCACCACCACCCATGCCGCCCGCCGCGACGGCAATGTCATTATTCATGTGGCAAACGGTATCACGCATATTGGTCCGGCACGGCAACAGGACGGCGATTACAGTTATCTGGCGGATATTTTGCAAACCGTATTGCCTGACGTTGCCTGGCATAACAATATTCTCGCCGAGCTGTGGCGCAAGCTGGCAGTCAACTGTGTGATTAATCCACTGACCGCCACCTGGAATTGCCCGAATGGTGAATTACGTCATCATCCGCAAGAAATTATACAGATATGCGAAGAAGTCGCGGCAGTGATCGAACGCGAAGGGCATCATACTTCAGCAGAAGATTTGCGTGATTACGTGATGCAGGTGATTGATGCAACAGCGGAAAATATCTCGTCGATGTTGCAGGATATCCGCGCGCTGCGCCACACCGAAATCGACTATATCAATGGTTTTCTCTTACGCCGCGCCCGCGCGCATGGGATTGCCGTACCGGAAAACACCCGCCTGTTTGAAATGGTAAAAAGAAAGGAGAGTGAATATGAGCGCATCGGCACTGGTTTGCCTCGCCCCTGGTAGTGAAGAGACTGAAGCCGTCACCACTATCGATCTGCTGGTTCGCGGCGGTATCAAAGTCACCACTGCCAGCGTCGCCAGCGATGGTAACCTGGCGATTACCTGCTCGCGCGGCGTGAAGCTGCTGGCGGATGCGCCGCTGGTTGAAGTGGCTGATGGCGAATATGACGTGATTGTGCTGCCTGGTGGCATCAAAGGCGCAGAGTGTTTTCGCGATAGCACCCTGCTGGTTGAAACCGTTAAACAGTTCCACCGTTCCGGGCGTATCGTCGCGGCTATTTGCGCCGCGCCAGCCACCGTGCTGGTCCCGCACGATATCTTCCCGATTGGCAATATGACCGGCTTCCCGACGCTGAAAGACAAAATACCCGCCGAACAATGGCAGGACAAGCGCGTCGTCTGGGATGCACGGGTAAAATTGCTGACCAGCCAGGGGCCAGGTACAGCTATCGACTTTGGTCTGAAAATTATCGACCTGCTGGTTGGGCGCGAGAAAGCCCATGAAGTGGCATCACAACTGGTGATGGCGGCAGGGATTTATAATTATTACGAGTAGTGTCGGATGCGGTAAACGTCGCATCTGACCAGATGCGACGTTACAACCACATATTACGGGCGATACACCTTCACATTGTTAAAGCCCTGCTCGCGCAGATAGAGCGCCTGCAGGCGGCTCATCACCCCGCGCTCACACCACAACAGCCAGGTTTTGCTCTGGTCGAGATCGCCAAATTTGGTGCTCAGTTTATAGAACGGCAGAGAAACCACATCAATCCCTTCGACTTTCAGTGGCTTATCTTCCTGTTCATCGATAGAACGGATATCGAGGATCACGTCGTTCGGGCCGAAGCCATTGACGGTTTCCACTTCCACCACTTCCTGCTCGGTCTGCTGGGCGATTTCGCGGATATCAACGTTATTCGCTTCCTCCACCACTTTATCGAGAATGCTGAAGTCGAACTTCTCTTCTTCCGCTTCAATCTTCGATTTAACCGCTTTCACCGTCGGGCTTTTGGAAATCACGCCGCAATATTCCGGCATCGTGCGGGCAAAGTCTTCGGTGCCAATCTGGCGAGCCAGGTTGATGATGTGCTCTTTGTCGTAAGAGATCAGCGGACGCAGGATCAGCGTATCGGAGACGTTATCAATCAGGCGTAGGTTGGTCAGCGTCTGGCTGGACACCTGGCCGAGCGCTTCGCCGGTGACCAGCGCCTGTACGCCGTAACGTTCAGCCACTTTAGATGCGGCACGCACCATCATACGTTTGAGGATAACGCCCATCTGACCGTCGTCGATTTTCTCGAGAATTTCCCCGACGACCGGTTCGAAATTAATGGCGACAAAACGCACGCGGTGGGAGCTGCCAAAGCGGTTCCACAGATAATGCGCCACCTGACGCACGCCAATTTCATGCGCCGCGCCGCCGAGGTTAAAGAAGCAGTAATGCACGCGGCAGCCGCGACGCATCAGCATATAACTGGAAACGCCGGAATCGAAACCACCGGAAATGAGCGACAACACATCTTCCTGGGTGCCGATCGGGAAACCGCCAATACCTTCGTAGCGGCCTTTAATCAGCAGCAGACGATCGTCTTCCACTTCCAGATGGACAGTCACTTCCGGATTGGTCAGCTTCACGCGCGCGGATTCAATATGCTGATTTAAACCGCCGCCGACGTAACGTTCCACATCAATCGAGCTAAAATCATGTTTGCCGCGGCGCTTCACGCGTACGCAGAAGGTTTTGCCTTCCAGCTGATCGCGATATTGAACCAACGCTTTCTCGAAAATATCGTGCATGTCGGTAAACGGCACGTCTTCGACTTCGAGAATATGGTGGATACCCGGAATACGGGTCAGGGCGTCGCGAATAGCCAGACGCTGGTTTTCATCTTTTGCGCGAACTTCGATGTTATCCCAGTGACGGACGACAGCGAGCGTCTCATCATAGTGCTTTAAAACGTTACGAATGTTCCCGGTAAGGATTTTTATAAAGCGCAAGCGCACAGATTGGCTTTTGATGGTGATTTCCGGGAACAATTTAATGATAAACTTCATGGCGGCAATGGTTCGTTGGCAAGCCTTAAGCGACTTGTATAGGGAAAAATACAGCAGCCCACACCTGCGGCTGCATCCAGGCGCGGAAGTATACCACTAACATCGCTTTGCTGCGCACATCACCTTACCATTGCGCGTTATTTGCTATTTGCCCTGAGTCCGTTACCATGACGGGGCGAAAAATATTGAGAGTCAGACATTCATTATGCCGAAGAAAAATGAGGCTCCCGCCAGCTTTGAAAAGGCGCTGAGCGAGCTGGAACAGATTGTAACCCGTCTGGAAAGTGGCGACCTACCGCTGGAAGAGACGCTGAACGAGTTCGAACGCGGCGTGCAGCTGGCACGTCAGGGGCAGGCCAAATTACAACAAGCCGAACAGCGCGTACAAATTCTGCTGTCTGACAATGAAGACGCCTCTCTAACCCCTTTTACACCGGACAATGAGTAATGGACTTTCCGCAGCAACTCGAAGCCTGCGTTAAGCAGGCCAACCAGGCGCTGAGCCGTTTTATCGCCCCACTGCCCTTTCAGAACACTCCCGTGGTCGAAACCATGCAGTATGGCGCATTATTAGGTGGTAAGCGCCTGCGACCTTTCCTGGTTTATGCCACTGGTCATATGTTCGGCGTTAGCATAAACACACTGGACGCACCCGCTGCCGCCGTAGAGTGTATCCACGCTTACTCATTAATTCATGATGATTTACCGGCGATGGATGATGACGATCTGCGTCGCGGTTTGCCGACCTGCCATGTGAAGTTTGGCGAAGCAAACGCGATTCTCGCTGGTGACGCTTTACAAACGCTGGCGTTCTCGATTCTAAGCGATGCCGATATGCCGGAAGTGTCAGATCGCGACAGAATTTCGATGATTTCTGAGCTGGCGAGCGCCAGCGGTATTGCCGGAATGTGCGGTGGTCAGGCATTAGATTTAGACGCTGAAGGCAAACACGTACCTCTGGACGCGCTTGAGCGTATTCATCGTCATAAAACCGGCGCATTGATTCGCGCCGCCGTTCGCCTTGGTGCATTAAGCGCCGGAGATAAAGGACGAAATGCACTGCCAGTACTCGACAAGTACGCAGAGAGCATCGGCCTTGCCTTCCAGGTTCAGGATGACATCCTGGATGTGGTGGGAGATACTGCAACGTTGGGAAAACGCCAGGGTGCCGACCAGCAACTTGGTAAAAGTACCTACCCTGCACTTCTGGGTCTTGAGCAAGCCCGGAAGAAAGCCCGGGATCTGATCGACGATGCCCGTCAGTCGCTGAAACAACTGACTGAACAGTCACTCGATACCTCGGCACTGGAAGCGCTAGCGGACTACATCATCCAGCGTAATAAATAAACAATAAGTATTAATAGGCCCCTGATGAGTTTTGATATTGCCAAATACCCGACCCTGGCACTGGTCGACTCCACCCAGGAGTTACGACTGTTGCCGAAAGAGAGTTTACCGAAACTCTGCGACGAACTGCGCCGCTATTTACTCGACAGCGTGAGCCGTTCCAGCGGGCACTTCGCCTCCGGGCTGGGCACGGTCGAACTGACCGTGGCGCTGCACTATGTCTACAATACCCCGTTTGACCAGTTAATCTGGGATGTGGGGCATCAGGCTTATCCGCATAAAATTTTGACCGGGCGCCGCGACAAAATCGGCACCATCCGTCAGAAAGGTGGCCTGCACCCGTTCCCGTGGCGCGGCGAAAGCGAATATGACGTATTAAGCGTCGGGCATTCATCAACCTCCATCAGTGCCGGAATTGGGATCGCAGTTGCTGCCGAGAAAGAAGGCAAAAATCGCCGCACCGTCTGTGTCATTGGCGATGGCGCGATTACTGCTGGCATGGCGTTTGAAGCGATGAATCACGCGGGCGATATCCGTCCTGATATGCTGGTGGTTCTCAACGACAATGAAATGTCGATTTCCGAAAATGTTGGCGCGCTCAACAACCATCTGGCGCAGCTGCTTTCCGGTAAGCTTTACTCTTCACTGCGCGAAGGCGGAAAAAAAGTTTTCTCTGGCGTGCCACCCATTAAAGAGCTGCTCAAACGTACCGAAGAACATATTAAAGGCATGGTAGTGCCTGGCACGTTGTTTGAAGAGCTGGGCTTTAACTACATCGGCCCGGTGGACGGTCACGATGTGCTGGGGCTTATCACCACGCTTAAGAACATGCGCGACCTGAAAGGCCCGCAGTTCCTGCATATCATGACCAAAAAAGGTCGTGGTTATGAACCGGCAGAAAAAGACCCAATCACCTTCCACGCCGTGCCTAAATTTGATCCCTCCAGCGGTTGTCTGCCGAAAAGTAGCGGCGGTTTACCAAGCTATTCAAAAATCTTTGGCGACTGGTTGTGCGAAACCGCAGCGAAAGATAACAAGCTGATGGCGATTACTCCGGCGATGCGTGAAGGTTCCGGCATGGTCGAGTTTTCACGTAAATTCCCGGATCGCTACTTCGACGTGGCAATTGCCGAGCAACACGCAGTGACCTTTGCTGCGGGTCTGGCGATTGGAGGCTACAAACCCATTGTTGCGATCTACTCCACCTTCCTGCAACGCGCCTATGATCAGGTGCTGCATGACGTGGCGATTCAAAAGCTTCCGGTCCTGTTCGCCATCGACCGTGCGGGCATTGTTGGTGCTGACGGTCAAACCCACCAGGGCGCTTTTGATCTCTCTTACCTGCGCTGCATACCGGAAATGGTCATTATGACCCCGAGCGATGAAAACGAATGTCGCCAGATGCTCTATACCGGCTATCACTATAACGATGGCCCGTCCGCGGTGCGCTACCCGCGCGGCAACGCAGTTGGCGTGGAACTGACGCCACTGGAAAAACTGCCAATTGGCAAAGGCATTGTGAAGCGTCGTGGTGAGAAACTGGCGATCCTTAACTTTGGTACGCTGATGCCAGAAGCGGCGAAAGTCGCTGAATCGCTGAACGCTACGCTGGTCGATATGCGTTTCGTGAAACCGCTTGATGAAGCGTTAATTCTGGAAATGGCCGCCAGCCATGAAGCGCTGGTTACCGTAGAAGAAAACGCCATTATGGGTGGTGCAGGCAGCGGCGTGAACGAAGTGCTGATGGCCCATCGTAAACCAGTACCCGTGCTGAACATTGGTCTGCCGGACTTCTTTATTCCACAAGGAACTCAGGAAGAAATGCGCGCCGAACTCGGCCTCGATGCCACCGGTATGGAAGCCAAAATCAAAGCCTGGCTGGCATAATCCCTACTCTACTCCTGCTATGCTTAAGAAATTATTCATGGCAGGAGTGGCAGCATGCAATACAACCCCTTAGGAAAAACCGACCTTCGTGTTTCCCGACTTTGCCTCGGCTGTATGACCTTTGGCGAGCCAGATCGCGGTAATCACGCATGGACACTGCCGGAAGAGAGCAGCCGTCCCATCATTAAACGTGCGCTGGAAGGCGGCATAAATTTCTTTGATACCGCCAATAGCTATTCCGATGGCAGCAGCGAAGAGATCGTCGGTCGCGCACTGCGGGATTTCGCCCGTCGTGAAGACGTGGTCGTTGCGACCAAAGTGTTCCATCGCGTTGGTGATTTACCGGAAGGATTATCCCGTGCACAAATTTTGCGCTCTATCGACGACAGCCTGCGCCGTCTCGGCATGGATTATGTCGATATCCTGCAAATTCATCGCTGGGATTACAACACGCCGATCGAAGAGACGCTGGAAGCCCTGAACGACGTGGTAAAAGCCGGGAAAGCGCGTTATATCGGCGCGTCATCCATGCACGCTTCGCAGTTTGCTCAGGCACTGGAACTACAAAAACAGCACGGCTGGGCGCAGTTTGTCAGTATGCAGGATCACTACAATCTGATTTATCGTGAAGAAGAGCGCGAGATGCTGCCGCTGTGTTATCAGGAAGGCGTGGCGGTGATTCCATGGAGCCCGCTGGCGCGGGGCCGTCTGACGCGTCCTTGGGGAGAAACCACCGCACGGCTGGTGTCGGATGAAGTGGGGAAAAATCTCTACCAAGAAAGCAATGAAAATGACGCACAAATTGCAGAACGCTTAACGGGCGTCAGTGAAGAACTTGGTGCAACGCGAGCACAAGTTGCGCTGGCCTGGTTGTTGAGTAAACCGGGCATTGCCGCACCGATTATCGGAACTTCTCGGGAGGAACAGCTTGATGAACTGCTAAACGCGGTGGATATCACCTTGAAGCCGGAACAGATCGCCGAGCTGGAAACGCCGTATAAACCGCATCCGGTCGTAGGATTTAAATAGGTATGCAGGCCTGATGAGACGTGACAAGCGTCACATCAGGCATCGGTGCACAACTACGACAGAATACCCAGCGGCCAGTGATGACCGATAAAATACAGGATGCCAGCGGAGATCACCCCGGCGACAATATCGTCAATCATGATCCCCATGCCGCCATGTACATTGCGATCAAACCAGCGGATCGGCCACGGCTTCCACATATCCAGAATACGGAAAATCACAAATCCGGCGGTAACCCACTGCCAGTCATTGGTCGGCAGCGCCATGAGCGTAATCCACATACCAATAAATTCGTCCCAGACAATACTGCCGTGATCGTGCACGCCCATGTCTTTCGCCGTTTGATGACAAAGATAGACGCCGATACAGATCCCCAGCATTACCACCAGCGAATAGAGCTGCCAGGGCAAAAAAGTCATCAGATACCAGAAGGGAATCGCCGCCAGCGACCCCATCGTGCCAGGAACGATCGGGCTTAATCCACTTCCGAATCCGACAGCAAGCAGATGCCACGGATTACTCATTTTCAGGCGACTTTTCGCGACATCTTTATGGCGTGGCAAAATGGTCATATCCTTTCCAGTCTAACGTGACAGGTTCGCCGTCACGAATAAAACAAAGCCCTTCGATATCGGCGGTCATTTGCCCGATACAGGTAAACGGTACGCCCAGGTGTCCGAGAGCCACATCCAGCGCGCCACGGTTCAGTTCCGGCACCGTGAAACACAACTCGTAATCTTCACCGCCAGAGAGCGCCCAGCGCAGCGCCTGTTCCGGTTCAACATGGCGAGAAAGCGCATCAGAAAACGGCAGCAATGCCAGGTCAATACGTGCGCCGCAGTCGCTGGCTTTCACGATATGCCCGAGATCGGAAATCAGACCGTCAGAGAGATCGATAGCTGAATTTGCCAGATCGCGCAGTGCCTGCCCCTGTAAAATACGCGGCGACGGACGGAGATGACGTTTGATCAAGTAGTCCGCATCTTTAGCATCGGCAACCTGCAAACGGTTTTGCAAAATCGCCAGCCCGGCAGCGCTATCGCCCGGTGTACCGGTCACATAGATCCAGTCACCCGGTTTCGCCCCAGAGCGCGTTAAGGCTCGTCCCATCGGAACAAAGCCGTGGATACCCAACGTCATTGATAATGGCCCACGCGTGGTATCGCCGCCAATGAGTTGCATATCGTAATAATTGAGAAGATCAAACAAGCTGTCGCTGAAGGACTCAAGCCACGCTTCGTCTACGTCCGGTAAGGTTAATGCCAGCGTCAGCCAGGCCGGATCGGCCCCCATCGCTGCCAGATCGCTTAGGTTCACCGCCAGTGCTTTATAAGCCAGATCAGCAGGATCGATATCAGGGAGGAAGTGGTTGCCCGCCACCAGCGTATCAGTGCTGATCGCCAGGGTCTGTTTCTCGGGGATATTGAGAAGAGCGCAATCGTCGCCGATGCCCAGTTCGACATCAAGACGAGAACTTCTTACACGGTCAAAATAACGGGCAATCAGGGAGAACTCGCCACATGCCATACGTTACGCCTCAGCAGATAAAAAAGAAAAGGCCGGCGATCGCGGAACGGTCTTCCGTGAATCTACCGGCCTGGATATTACTTTTTGTTAGGGCGAATCACAGGTGCTGCTTTATCGAGTACGCCGTTGACGAACTTATGGCTGTCTTCTGCGCCGAACGATTTCGCCAGTTCGATCGCTTCGTTAATGGCCACTTTGTATGGCACATCGCTACGTTTAGACAGCTCGTACAGCGCAATGCGCAGTACTGCTTTTTCTACCTGGCCCAGTTCTTCCAGCAGACGGGACAGGTACGGCTTCATCAGTCCGTCGAGGTATGCGGTGTTAGTCGCCACCCCGGCCAGCAGCTCACGGAAGTACAGGACGTCAACGTCTTTTACATCCTGTTCAGCCAGGAACTGGTATTCAACATCAGCGATGTCGTTCTGGGACAACTGCCAGGAGTAGAGCGCCTGGACGGCACACTCACGAGCGCGGCGACGAGCAGCAGGTTTCACGGATTTCCCCTTACTAATTTCAGGCCTTGATGGCTTTCAATACATTAATCATTTCAAGCGCGGTCAGTGCAGCTTCTGCACCTTTGTTGCCAGCTTTGGTGCCAGCACGTTCGATCGCTTGTTCAATGCTTTCAGTGGTCAGAACCCCAAAAGCAACCGGAATTTCGCTGTCCTGGGCAACATGCGCCAGGCCGTTGCTTGCACCACCAGCGACATATTCAAAGTGGGCAGTGCCACCACGAATAACCGTACCCAGCGCAATCACCGCGTCGTATTTACCGGTTTTAGCCAGTGCACCCGCCGCCAGCGGCAGCTCATAGGCACCTGGCACCCAAACAACGGTAATGTTTTCATCTTTTACCTGACCGATACGTTTCAGTGCGTCAATTGCACCTTCCAGCAGGCTGTCATTGATAAAGTTGTTGAAACGCGCGATGGTGATGGCGACGCGAGCGTCCGGGGTAGCAACGTTAGCTTCAATAATGTTCATTTTCTTCCTTCGGGTTCGAGTATGGCCCCGCAGGGGGGCGGATTTTAGCATAATATTTCGTGCGCTGCTTCCCTTTCGAGCCGGGAGATCATGCACCCACTAAATGCAGGCAAACATCCGGGCCTACATGACGTATCTCTTTGAATTTAAATTGGGGAGCGTCGGCTAATTTCTCAAGCCCTGGCAGCGTGCATAATCCACGGGCGTCGTTGCCTAATAGTTTAGGTGCGATATAGACAATCAGCTCATCGACTAAACCCGCCTGTAGCAATGCGCCAGCGAGCGTTGGCCCCGCTTCCACCCAGATGCTGTTAATCTGCTGTTTACCCAGTTGCATCATTAGTACAACCAGATCCAGGTGACCTTTATGCTCTGGAATCAGCAAGGTACGCACCGTTTCCGGCCACTCACGAGAATCTTCCTGCGTACGCGCGAACCAGGTTTCGCCGGGCTGCTGCACAATGCGATGTTCCGGCGTCACGCGATTTTGGCTATCAATCACAATACGTACCGGCTGACGGAGATTTTGTTGCGGGTAGAGCCCCTGAGTTTGTTCATCCAGTTCAGACCAACGCACTGTTAAGGCTGGATCATCCGCCAGCACCGTGGCGCTGCTGGTTAAAATGGCATGACTTTGTGCGCGCAGTCGTTGTACGTCGCGCCTCGCCTGAGGTGAAGTGATCCACTGGCTTTCGCCACTCGCCATCGCCGTGCGACCATCAAGCGATGCGCCAAGTTTTAACTGAATATAAGGAAAGCCGGTGCGCATCCGCTTGAGAAAGCCTTTATTCAATTGCTCAGCTTCACTCATCATCAGCCCGTGGCTGACGTCAATGCCAGCCTGTTGCAGACGGTAAAGTCCACGTCCAGCGACCTGCGGATTGGGGTCTTGCATTGCAGCAACCACGCGCGCCACGCCCGCAGCAATTAATGCATCACAACACGGTGGCGTACGACCATGATGGCTACAGGGTTCGAGTGTGACATACGCCGTTGCGCCTTTGGCTTTTTCGCCGGCCATGCGCAACGCGTGTACCTCGGCATGCGGCTCACCCGCGCGTTGATGGTAACCTTCACCGACAATTTCGCCATCTTTGACAATGACGCACCCGACATTCGGGTTGGGATGCGTGGTAAAACGTCCTCGTTGCGCCAGCTTTAGCGCCCGCGCCATGTAATACTCGTCCTGCACGGCTTAGTCCTCCAGGCGCGCGATCTCTTCGCCAAATTCTTTGATATCTTCGAAACTGCGGTAGACAGAGGCAAAACGGATATAGGCGACTTTATCGAGCTTTTTCAATTGCTCCATCACCAGATTGCCAATCATCTTGCTCGGCACTTCGCGCTCACCGGTGGCGCGCAGCTGCGATTTTATATGATTGATTGCCATTTCGACGTCATCGGAACTCACCGGACGTTTTTCCAGCGCCCGCAGCATTCCGCTACGTAATTTCTCTTCATTAAACGGTTCACGCACGTCGTTGCTTTTTACAACACGCGGCATAACCAGCTCCGCCACTTCAAAGGTGGTGAAACGTTCATTACACACCAGACACTGCCGACGGCGGCGTACGGATGAACCCTCGCCCACGAGACGAGAGTCAATTACCTTAGTGTCCACGGCGAAACAGAATGGGCAATGCATACGGCGTCCTGACCAGGTGGTTAACAGAAATCTATTTTACCCTGAACTGACGATACAACAAAGGCGCAACGCTTTTGAGATAAAGGATCGATGCTTTCACTGCTTTTACCCTCTACCATTAGGCTAATTGCGACGAGAAAGGGACGACCTATGAATACTAACGTTTTTCGACTGCTCCTGCTGGGAAGCCTGTTCAGCCTTAGCGCCTGTGTGCAGCAAAGTGAAGTGCGACAGATGAAACACAGCGTCAGCACGCTGAACCAGGAGATGACGCAGCTCAATAAAGAAACGGTCAAAATCACTCAGCAAAACAGGCTGAATGCAAAATCCAGCAGTGGGGTTTACCTTCTGCCTGGAGCAAAAACACCAGCAAGACTGGAAAGCCAGATCGGTACTTTACGTATGTCGCTGGTGAATATTACGCCTGATACAGATGGCACCACCCTGACGCTACGTATTCAGGGCGAATCCAATGACCCTTTACCCGCATTTAGCGGAACCGTTGAATATGGGCAAATTCAGGGAACAATAGACAACTTTCAGGAAATCAATGTGCAGAATCAATTGATTAACGCACCTGCCAGCGTCCTCGCCCCCAGCGATGTTGATATTCCGTTACAGTTAAAGGGTATGTCTGTGGATCAGTTAGGCTTTGTACGTATCCACGACATTCAACCTGTTATGCAGTAAACGTATTGCGGGGCGATATTGTGCGTCCCGCAACATCTTTCTCCGTCATTTTGTTACTCCGCTTACATCACCTGGATTGATAGTAAAAGTTTGCAACAAGGGTGAAAGTCAGTACAATCCCCGCCCGAATGTGTGTAAACGTGAACGCAATCGATTACGTAAATGATAGAACTGTGAAACGAAACATATTTTTGTGAGCAATGATTTTTATAATAGGCTCCTCTGTATACGAAATATTTAGAAACGCAATTTGCGCCTTTTTCACTCCCGCAAGGGATTTTCAAACAGTGGCATACATATGAAAAAAACATTACTGGCAGCCGGTGCGGTACTGGCGCTCTCTTCGTCTTTTACTGTCAACGCAGCTGAAAACGACAAACCGCAGTATCTTTCCGACTGGTGGCACCAGAGCGTTAACGTTGTCGGAAGCTATCACACCCGTTTCGGACCGCAGCTCCGCAACGATACCTACCTTGAGTACGAAGCATTCGCTAAAAAAGACTGGTTCGACTTCTATGGTTATGCGGATGCGCCGGTATTCTTCGGCGGTAACTCCGATGCAAAAGGTATCTGGAACCACGGTTCTCCGCTGTTTATGGAAATCGAACCGCGTTTCTCCATCGACAAGCTGACCAATACTGACCTTAGCTTTGGTCCGTTCAAAGAGTGGTACTTCGCGAACAACTACATTTACGACATGGGTCGTAATAAAGATGGCCGCCAGAGCACCTGGTACATGGGTCTGGGTACCGACATCGATACTGGTCTGCCGATGAGCCTGTCCATGAACGTCTATGCGAAATACCAGTGGCAGAACTACGGCGCAGCGAACGAAAACGAGTGGGACGGTTACCGTTTCAAAGTGAAGTACTTTGTGCCGATTACCGATCTGTGGGGCGGCCAGCTGAGCTACATCGGCTTCACCAACTTCGACTGGGGTTCCGACCTGGGCGATGACAGCGGTTATGCGAACAACGGTATTAAAACACGTACCAATAACTCTATTGCGTCCAGCCATATTCTGGCGCTGAATTACGATCACTGGCACTACTCTGTCGTTGCCCGTTACTGGCATAACGGTGGTCAGTGGAATGACGATGCAGAACTGAACTTCGGCAACGGCAACTTCAACGTTCGCTCTACCGGCTGGGGTGGTTATCTGGTAGTAGGTTACAACTTCTAATTGTGAGAATGCCGGATTTCATATCCGGCATTTTTTATCACTTCTTCTTGTTCATCATCGCTTTCAAATCAGCGAATGGGTTGTACTTCGCTTCACCGACATCTTTCTGCGCATCTTCCCCTGCGATAACGGTCGTACCATACTGATCCGCTTCGGTGTATTTCGAATGCTCATGATCGTGGCAATAGAGACAAAGTAATTCCCAGTTACTGCCATCTTCCGGGTTATTAGTATGGTCGTGATCAATGTGGTGAACGGTAAGTTCACGCAGGTTGGAATAAACAAACTCGCGGGAACAGCGACCGCAGACCCACGGATAGATTTTTAATGCTTTTTCGCGATAGCCGCTTTCTAACCGCGCATAGTTTTTTGGGATGATAGCCATGAAAAAGTTACCTGGATGAAATGTAGGGTTACGCGCAGTTTCCCAAGATGCGGGGATTTTCGCAATCACCTTACATCAAAAAAAATCCCGATCTTCTGACCGGGATTTTCAACATCAGCTGAAATTTGATTAAGGCAGAATTGACGGCTGATCCGCCCCTTCTTTTTCCACTTTCTGCTGCAACATGTGTTCGCGCTTCATACCCAGTTTCAGAGCCAGCGCAGATGCCACATAGATGGAAGATGCAGTACCGATGGAAACACCGATAAGCATGGTCAGCGAGAAGCCTTCCAGTACCGGACCACCGAAGAGGTACAGCATCAGGATAACCATCAAGGTAGTACCGGATGTGATCAAGGTACGGTGCAGCGTCTGGGTCAAGGACACGTTAAAGATTTCGTAAGGCGTACCGCGACGGATCTTGCGGAAGTTTTCACGAATACGGTCCGATACCACGATACTGTCGTTAAGCGAGTAACCGATAACCGACATCAACGATGCCACAATGGTCAGGTCAATCTCGATATGGAATAACGACAAAATACCCAGCGTAATGATAACGTCGTGCGCCAGCGCAATAACAACCCCTGCCGCCAGTCGCCACTCAAAGCGGAAACCTACGTACACGAGGATAGACAGCAGCGCCGCCATCAACGCCATCGCACCGGTTTGCGCAAGGTCTGCCCCCACGCTCGGACCGACGAACTCAATACGCTTCACTGCCGCATTCTGATTGGTGGATTCGTTAATCACCTTCAGAACCTGGCTGCCCAGCACCTGACCGCCGGTTTCGCCTTCAGCAGGCGGCATACGGACCATGATGTCGTGGCTGCTACCAAAGTTTTGCAGCATCGGCTCTTCAAAACCGGCTTTTTGCAATGCATCACGCATTACGTCAATTTCAGCCGGTTTTTCGAGCGTAATTTCAATAACCGTACCACCGGTAAAATCCAGCCCCCAGTTAAAGCCGCGCACGCCCATAATAACGATAGCGGCGATTAACAGCAGACCAGAGATGCCGAAAGCCCAGTAGTCCCAGCGCATAAAGTCATAGACTTTACGGCCGTGGTTTAGTTGTTCAACAGTATATTCCTGTGCCACATCGCACTCCTCAGATTGACAGCTTCTTGACGCGCTTGCCGCCATATAGCAGGTTTACGATGGCACGCGTACCGACAATCGCGGTAAACATCGACGTCGCCACACCGATACCGGTAGTAATCGCGAACCCTTTAATTGCCCCGGTACCCACTGCATACAGGATGATGACTTTAATCAGCGTGGTGATGTTCGCATCGAAGATGGAACTGAATGCGCCACGATAACCTTCATCAATTGCCTGTTGAACAGTACGTCCGTTGCTCAACTCTTCTTTAATACGTTCGTTGATCAGTACGTTCGCATCGACCGCTACCGCAAGGGTTAAGACGATACCCGCGATACCTGGCATACTCAGCGTTGCGCCTGGCAACAGCGACATAATACCGACAATCAAGATCAAGTTGGCAATCAGAGCACTGGTCGCAATCAGACCAAACTTCTTATAGAAGATGATCATGAACAGAATAGAAACCAGCAGACCGGCAAGGCAAGCCTCCAGCCCCTGCTCAATGTTCTGCATACCCAGGGTTGGGCCAATGGTACGTTCTTCAACAATCTGAATCGGCGCGATCAACGCACCGGCACGCAGCAGCAGTGAAAGCTGACGCGCTTCGCTTGGGTTATTGATGCCAGTAATACGGAAGCTGTTACCCAGACGAGACTGGATGTTGGCGATGTTAATCACCTCTTCCTGTTTCACCAGAACCGCACGACCGTTTGCATCTTTCTTACCGCTGTCTTTGTACTCCACAAACAGAGTTGCCATCGGTTTGCCGATGTTGTCCTTGGTGAAGTTAGACATGATGTTACCACCCGCGCTATCGAGCGAGATGTTAACCTGCGGCTGGTTGTATTCGTCCTGGCTGGAAGTGGAGTCGGTGATATGGTCACCGGTCAGAATTACGCGTTTGTACAGCACAACCGGCTGACCTTCGCGGGTCTGTTTCACTTCAGAGTCGCCCGGTACGCGACCGGATGCCGCAGCGGCCTGATCAACGTTGGTGTTTACCAGACGGAATTCCAGCGTTGCCGTCGCACCCAGAATCTCTTTCGCACGCGCAGTGTCCTGAATACCTGGCAGTTCAACAACGATACGGTCAGCACCCTGACGCTGAACCACCGGCTCCGCCACGCCAAGTTGGTTTACACGGTTACGCAGGATATTGATGTTCTGCTGCACCGCATATTCACGCGCTTCACTCAGACGAGCATCGCTCATTACCGCACGCAGCTGGTTGCTGCCCTGGCTGCTAATCACCAGGTCCGGATGGCGCTTGCTCAGATACGCAATGGCTTCATCACGAGCTTTAGCATCGCGGAAAGTGATGCTCAGGCCGTAGTTGTTTTCTTTACGAACGGTGGTATACGGGATGCCCTTTTCACGCAGGTCGCTGCGCAGGCTATCGATATTTTGTTCCTGGAGTTTGCCAAGCGCGGTGTCCATATCCACTTCCATCAGGAAGTGAACGCCGCCACGCAGGTCAAGGCCGAGCTTCATCGGCTCAGCATGAATGGCTGCCAGCCAGCGCGGCGTTGCCGGGGCAAGATTAAGCGCCACGACGTATTTGTCACCCATAACGCCCATTAATGCTTCACGAGCGCGCAGCTGGGTGTCAGTGGAGTCGAAGCGCGCAAGAATAGCGCCCTCTTCCAGTGCCACAGACTTAGCAGTTATTTTTTCTTCTTGTAACGTTTTCTGGACCTGGATCAGCGTTTGCTCACTGGCGGCGACTCCGCGCGCACCAGTGATCTGAACAGCCGGATCCTCACCAAACAGGTTGGGAAGCGCATACAGCAGACCGATGACAATCACCACGATCAGCATGACGTACTTCCACAAAGGATAACGGTTTAACACGGCAATTCCCTTAGGGAAAAATTTTAATTACAGCGCCTTCATGGTGCCTTTCGGCAGAACGGCAGCTACGAAGTCACGTTTAATAACTACTTCAGTGGTGTCATTCAGTGCGATAGCAATGTAGCCGTTTTCCGCTACTTTGGTTACGCGACCGACCAGGCCACCGTTCGTCAGCACTTCATCACCTTTAGCGATGGAGTCCATCAGCTTTTTGTGTTCTTTGGTGCGCTTCTGCTGTGGACGCAGGATCATGAAATAGAAAATCAGACCGAATACCACCAGCATCAAAATCAAAGACATCGGGCTACCTTGCGCCGGTGCACCCGTTGCCGCTACCGCATCAGAAATAAAAAAGCTCATTAAATTTCCCTCATTATTAATATTAATCAACGTTCAAAGGTGGTACTTCTCGCCCCTGACGCTGGTAAAAATCAGTTACGAAGCTCTCTAATTTACCCTCTTCAATAGCCTTGCGTAAACCCGCCATCAAACGCTGGTAGTAACGAAGGTTATGAATGGTGTTGAGTCGCGCGCCTAATATTTCGTTGCAACGGTCGAGATGATGCAAGTAAGCGCGTGAATAATTGCGACAGGTGTAGCAATCACACTCAGGATCGAGTGGGCCAGTATCGCTCTTATACTTCGCATTGCGGATTTTCACCACGCCATCGGTCACGAACAAATGACCATTTCGGGCGTTGCGGGTTGGCATTACGCAGTCAAACATATCGATACCGCGACGTACGCCCTCAACCAGGTCTTCTGGTTTACCAACGCCCATCAGGTAACGCGGTTTGTCTGCCGGAATTTGCGGGCATACATGCTCCAGAATACGGTGCATATCTGCTTTCGGCTCACCCACAGCCAGACCGCCGACAGCGTAGCCATCAAAACCGATATCTACCAGACCTTTAACAGAAATATCACGTAAATCTTCGTAAACACTGCCCTGAATGATACCAAACAGCGCATTTTTGTTTCCGAGACTGTCAAAACGCTCACGGCTACGCTTCGCCCAACGCAGAGACATCTCCATGGAGCGTTTTGCGTAATCCCAGTCAGCAGGATACGGCGTACACTCATCAAAGATCATGACGATATCCGAACCAAGATCGTACTGAATCTCCATCGACTTTTCCGGGTCGAGGAAAATCGGGTCGCCGTTGATCGGGTTGCGGAAGTGAACGCCCTGTTCGGTGATTTTACGAATATCACCAAGGCTGAAGACCTGGAAGCCGCCGGAGTCGGTAAGGATTGGTCCTTTCCACTGCATAAAATCGTGCAGATCGCCGTGCAGTTTCATGATTTCCTGGCCCGGGCGCAGCCACAGGTGGAAGGTGTTGCCGAGGATAATTTGCGCGCCAGTGGCTTCAACTTCTTCCGGCGTCATCCCTTTTACGGTGCCGTAAGTGCCAACAGGCATAAAACAAGGCGTTTCCACTACGCCACGATCAAAGACCAGGCGGCCACGGCGTGCGCGACCGTCGGTGGTGTCCAGTTCAAATTTCATTTTTTCTCCACTACGTCAGAAAAACAGTCCAACGTTTAAACCAGCGCCGCGGAATTACTCCCCAACGCGCTCATTAATTGCCTGCGGATTGTACGTGATAAACATCGCATCACCGTAACTAAAAAAGCGATATTTCTCTTCTACCGCCGCTTTATAGGCATTCATGGTGTGTTGATAACCAGCAAATGCCGAAACCAGCATAATCAGCGTCGATTCCGGAAGGTGGAAGTTCGTCACCAGCGCATCGACCACTTTGTACTGGAAGCCCGGATAGATAAAGATTTGGGTATCGTCAAATAACGGTTCAATGAGATCGTTTTTCGCTGCCTGAGCCGCACTTTCCAGCGAACGTACTGAGGTGGTACCAACCGCAATCACCCGGTTACCGCGCGCTTTCGCCGCCAATACCGCGTCTACCACATCCTGCGGCACTTCAGCGTATTCCGAGTGCATGATGTGATCTTCAATGGTGTCGACGCGCACCGGCTGGAAGGTGCCCGCACCAACGTGCAACGTCACAAACGCCATCTCCACGCCTTTGGCGCGTAATTTTTCCAGCAAAGGTTCGTCAAAGTGCAGTCCGGCGGTCGGTGCTGCTACCGCGCCGGGTTTTTCGCTATAAACCGTTTGATAAAGTTCGCGGTCTGCATCTTCGTCCGGACGGTCGATGTACGGCGGCAGCGGCATATGGCCGATGCTGTTGAGAATATCCAGCACCGAACGTTGATCATTAAATTCGACTTCAAACAGTGCGCCGTGGCGCGCGGTCATTGTTGCGTTAATACTTTCGTCATCGCCCAGCAGCAGTTCTGCGCCAGGTTTTGGCGCTTTCGAGGCGCGAATATGCGCAAGAATGCGTTTGTCGTCGAGCATCCGCTCAACCAGCACTTCAATCTTGCCGCCGCTGGCTTTACGCCCAAACAGACGCGCCGGGATCACGCGGGTATTATTAAAAACCAGAAGATCGCCGGGGTTGAGCTTATCGAGTAAATCGGTGAAAGTACCGTGCGTCAGCGCGCCCGTCGGCCCGTCCAGCGACAGTAAACGACAGCTACTGCGTTCAGGCATGGGATAGTGGGCAATCAGGGATTCGGGCAATTCAAAAGAGAAATCGGTAACGCGCATGACACTGACTCAGACTAAAATAAGAGGCGGGTAGTCTAGTGCCGGGGCGCTCTCCCTGCAACCTTTACCCTCCTTGATGGATGACATAATCTATACACAAAATCATTCAAGATGCATCGAGATGGCAACTGAATGAGTCCCCAGGAGCTTACATTAAGTAAGTGACTGGGGTGAGTGAAGGCAGCCAACGAAGAGGCAGTTTGAAGGATGAAGTGTATATGAATTTTTTAGCTCACCTGCATTTAGCCCATCTCGCGGAAAGCTCGCTTTCCGGCAATTTACTGGCTGATTTCGTACGCGGAAATCCTGAAGAAAGTTTTCCGCCCGACGTCGTGGCTGGCATTCATATGCATCGGCGAATCGACGTATTAACCGACAATCTGCCAGAAGTCCGCGAAGCGCGGGAGTGGTTTCGTAATGAAACGCGCCGTGTCGCGCCTATTACGCTGGATGTGATGTGGGATCACTTTCTGTCCCGCCACTGGTCGCAGCTGTCGCCCGATTTTCCGCTACAGGAATTTACCTGTTATGCCCGGGAGCAAGTGATGACTATTCTTCCAGACTCACCGCAACGCTTTATCAATCTGAACAACTACTTATGGTCAGAGCAGTGGTTGGTGCGCTATCGCGATATGGATTTCATCCAGAGCGTGTTAAACGGCATGGCAAGCCGTCGCCCACGTCTGGATGCCCTGCGTGACTCCTGGTACGATTTAGACGCCCATTACGATGCTCTCGAAACCCGCTTCTGGCAGTTTTATCCGCGGATGATGGAGCAGGCGTCACGCAAGGCGTTATAAGACGTTAATTCATCCACACCGTAGCCGAAATGGCAGGCAAAGCCAGAATCCCGTCCGTCAGTTGCCCGTGACCTTCTTTGCGTTGCCATTGCGCGACATTAAGCAACGGTGACGCGGGTAGCACCACTTCACAGGCTTCGCCACGGTTGATTGCCACCAGTACACGCTGCTGATTCAGCACGCGGACAAATACCACCACGTTATCTTCCGCATACAGCACCTGACAGCCGCCACGACGCAACGCCTGACCTTTCTTACGCAGCGCAATCATTCGCTGGTACAGCGCGAATAACGCCGAATCCTGCTTTTCCACCTGCCAGGGGAACGGCTTACGGCAAAACGGATCGTTTTTGCCATCCAGTCCCACTTCATCACCGTAATAAATGCACGGTACACCAGGCCAGGTGAACAGCCAGACCACCGCCAGGGGCAGGCGCGCAACATCCCGACCGAGCAGCGTTTTAAATCGCGCAGTATCGTGGCTGTCGAGCTGATTAAACATACGTAATTGTTGTTGATGAGAAAGCCCTGCGCGGTAATTATCCATCCAGGCCATACAGGTTTGGGCGTCAATTTGCTGCGGATCGTAAGAGATATCGGTGTTGGCAAGAAATCCCCACAACGGGAATGTGAAGCCGCGATAGTTCATGGCGGCATCTTCCACATCGGCCTGTAACCATTGCCGTGCATCGCCAAAATGTTCGCCGACAATATACGCATCCGGCTGGGTTTCTTTCGCCGCTTCGGTGATCCCGGCAACGTGCTGCAAATTATTGCGCGCCCCACCCGCTTCCCCCAGCATATGCACCACATCCAGCCGCCAGCCATCCATATTCCACGGCGCTTTCAGCCAGTGGCGGACAATACTGTCTTCCCCGCGATAAATTTCATTCACCAGACTTTCCGACTGATAATCCAGCTTCGGCAAGCTGGCATAGCCCAGCCAGTCGAGCGCCGTGCCATCATCACTAAACGAGTACCAGTCACGCCAGAGTGATTCGGGGTTGCGACAAGCTCCCCCCGTGCCACGATTGTGCCTGTCAAACCAGGCATGGGAATCGCCACTGTGGTTAAACACGCCGTCCAGCACCAGTCGTATTCCCAGCTGCTGCGTATTGTGTCGCAAACGCAGCAACGCCCCATCACCGCCAAACTGCGGATCGACATGACGATAATCCTCGGTATCGTATTTATGCACGCTGGGAGCTTTAAACACCGGATTGAGATACAGCGCCGTCACGCCAAGTTTTTTCAGATACGGCAGTTTTTCACTTATCCCGTCCAGATCGCCGCCATAGAACGTTGCTCCGCCAGCCTGCGCCGTGACCGGTTCATCCCAGTCACGCAATATGATCTCTTGTCCGGCTGCGTGATGGTAATAGACATGATCCTGTTCAGCTTCACGAGGAAGATTACGGGCGAAACGATCAGGGAAGATCTGATAAAAAATCTGATCCGCAGCCCATTGTGGGCCGATATCCGGTACATCGATGGCAAACTGCTCCAGTCGTGCCGGCGGCATTCGGCTGAAGCCTTGCGGTGTAAACCAACGCTGGCGATCGTGCCACAGCAATTTGAAACTATAACGCCGCCGAGGTTGTCCGCTGGAGAGATCGATCGCCGCCCGCCATGCGGTGACGCCAGGCTGCGGCTGACTGCGCTGCTTATGCATCGGTACTGACATTTCTTCGTTATCGTGTTCTGTACGCAGCATAATGCGCTGCGGTGGGTCTTCGCCCGTCAGCCACAGTGTAATGAGCAGTTGATCTTTGCTTTGTTTAACAAATGGGGGCACCGGCAGATGCCATGCATTTAACATCATAATTCCCCTGTGATGAAAATCTGATCACCTTGCCATAGCCTAATGCAGGATCACTCATCATCTGAAGGATATTTGGGGGAGGAGGACGGGGGCGGATAACTTTCGGAATAGCCGGATCAGGATTTCCTCCTGAACCGGCTTACAGAACGCAAGGATTACTGGTTTTCAGCCAGCTGACGATCGTGGCGGCGCTTAAACATCCAGCCAATCAACAGCACAACAATCCACGCGAAACCAACATACAGCGAGATACGCGTATCAGGGTGATAACCAATCAACCCGATAATAAAGAGCAGGAAAATCAAACCGCCGATGGTGGTTGCGACCCCACCCGGCACTTTAAATTTCAGCGCCTTAACTTCTTCTGGCGGCAAACGGCGACGGAAGGCGATTTGCGACAGCAGGATCATAATCCACACCCACACCGTGGCGAAGGTTGCCAGCGAAGCGATCACCAGGAAGACGTTTTCCGGCATGATGTAGTTCAGATACACCGCAAACAGCAGCGCGGTAGTCATCACCAGCACCGTAACCCACGGAATACCGCGACGCGAGGTTTTGCTGAAAATTTTTGGCGCGCTGCCCTGCTCTGCCATACCGTGGAGCATACGGCCTACACCAAATACGTCACTGTTAATTGCCGACAGCGAAGCGGTCAGCACAACAAAGTTAAGAATGCTGGCGGCAAAGGTAATGCCCATATGCTGGAACGTCAGCACAAACGGGCTACCGGCAGTGCCAACCTGATTCCACGGGTAGATAGACATAATGACGAACAGCGTACCGACGTAGAACACCAGAATACGCATCGGCACGGAGTTAATCGCACGCGGAATCGATTTCTCAGGATCTTTCGCTTCACCGGCGGTAATCCCGATAATTTCGATCCCACCGTAAGCAAACATCACCATTTGCAACGACATCACCATACCAAGCCAGCCGTTACTGAAGAAGCCGCCGTTGCTCCACAGGTTATGAATACCGGTCGGTTGCCCGCCGTTGCCAATCCCCCAGATGATGATGCCGAAACCGGCGACAATCATGATGATGATAGTGGCGACTTTAAAGAACGAGAACCAGAACTCCAGCTCACCGAATACCTTCACGCTCATCAGGTTTACGGCGCAAATGATCAGCACCACACTCAGTACCCAAATCCAGTGCGGCACCGTCGGGAACCAGACACCCATATAGATACCAAAAGCGGTCACATCGGCGATGGCGACAATAAGGATTTCAAAGCAGTAGGTCCAGCCGGTAATGTAACCTGCCAGCGGGCCGAGGTTTTCCTGCGCATAACGCGAGAAAGAGCTGGCTGCCGGGTTATGTACCGACATTTCCCCCAGCGCACGCATAATGATATACGCCGCGATACCACCGATAATATAGGCCAACAACACGCTTGGACCGGCCATTTTGATGGCATCTGCCGAACCGTAAAACAGCCCGGTGCCAATTGCTGAACCCAGTGCCATAAAGCGTATGTGTCGGGTACTTAGCCCACGCTTTAGCTTGTTCTTACTTTCCATCAATTCCTAACCCATCAACACAATAAAAAACCACGGGGCATCGCAGCCCCGTGGTTAAAACAAATGTTCAGTGATTTAGTGAGCGCTGGAGGTCACCTGACGACCTGCCGCACGATCCCAGATAATGGCCAGAACCACCATCACCACTGTTGGCATTAACCACGCCAGACCTTGTTCGGCCAGCGGTAAACGCTGCGCCCAGGACGGTAAGATATCGCTGAATGCAGATGCCTTGATCCCGTCGAGAATACCAAAAAGCAGGCTGATAAACATCGGCGGAGCAATCACGCGGGACGAATTATGCCACCATGAGCGTGTAAAACTTAATACAACCAGTGCGATACACGGCGGATAAATGGCGGTCAGCACCGGTACAGAGATCTGAATCAGCTGGCTCAAGCCGAGGTTAGACACCACCATCGAGAAGCCGCCGAGGATAAACACCAGCGTACGATAAGAGAGCGGTACGTACTGGGCGAAGAATTCTGCACAAGCACAGGTCAGGCCAACCGCCGTGACCAGGCAGGCGATGAAGATTAACGCCGCCAGCAGGAAGCTACCGCCGCCGCCAAAGGTATGCTGAACGTAAGCATGCAGGATCGCCGCACCGTTTGCAGACTGATCGACCAGCGACGCGCTGTCTGAACCCAGACGGAACAGCGCCAGGTACAGCAGAGTCAGACCAACACCCGCCATCAGGCCAGCCCAGACGGTATAACGGGTCAGCAGACGCGCTTCGGTAACGCCACGAGAACGCGCCGCGTTAACAATAACGATACCAAACACCATTGCGCCCAGCGTATCCATGGTCAGATAGCCGTTGACGAAGCCGTTAGAAAACGCAGCGTTTTGATAAGCCTCAGTCGCCGTACTGATAGAACCCGCCGGCCAGATAATTGCGGCAACAGACAGGATGACCAGCGCGATAATTTTCAGCGGCGCAAGGAAGTTGCCCACGGTATCCAGCAGCTTGCCCGGATAGAGCGAAACCAGAATAACGATAGCGAAATAGACCAGGCTGTAAATAAACAGCGGCAGCGCGGAATCACCCGTCAGCGGCGCAATGCCCACTTCAAAAGAAACGGTAGCTGTACGCGGCGTAGCAAAAAGCGGCCCCACCGCCAGGTAACAAACTGTTGCCAGCAGTACGCCAGCGACTTTACCAATTGGCGTGCTGAGACTGTCAACACCGCCGCCAACTTTTGCCAGCGCCACTACCGTTAATACCGGTAGGCCAACGGCAGTAATGAGGAAGCCGAATGCCGCAGTCCAGACGTGTTCGCCTGCCTGCAAGCCGACCATTGGAGGGAAAATAATGTTACCTGCGCCGACGAACAACGCAAATGTCATAAAGCCCAGAGCGATGATATCGCGCGATCTTAATTGATGGGTCATAAATCATACTGCCTGTGGATGTGGTGTTGTAACGTTAAATTTTTGTGCCAATCCCTGGGGATGATACAGCGGTATATTTAAACAATTTTAGCGGGAAATACTCCCAACCAGGCGCGGCGAAGAATAGTTTTTCGATTTACCGCGTAAATGCAGTCAGTATGACAGCACCTGAAGCGCAATTTAAACGCTTATAACGTTTTAAAGCAAGAAGGGATCTAAAAACCAGAGGTATATAGCGATAAGAAATCACCAACCAGTATAAAACACTATTTCAATGAAAAAGACATGGCTAATCATGCGAACAAAAAATCACCAACCGTTGTAAAATCTAACGCCCGTATTTCGACTGCAAAGAAAATAAGCCAGCATCGGCTGGCTTATGGCAATAAAAGATGACAAAGGCGAATTAATCGCTGTTTTTGGCAATTAAACGTTCCGGGATAACAAAACTGAAACGTGTACCTTTTCCTACTGTACTCTCAATATTCAGGCGACTTTCGTGATGATTCACCGCATGTTTCACGATCGCTAACCCTAATCCGCTACCACCGGTTTGCCGGGAACGCGCTTTATCAACGCGATAAAAACGCTCGGTCAGGCGCGGAATATGCTCCGGTGCAATGCCCGGTCCGTTATCTTCAACACTAAATTCGGCACCGTGCGGCACTCGCTGCCAGCGTACGGTGATATGCGTGCCTTCCGGCGTATGATTCACGGCGTTATAGACCAGGTTCGAAATCGCACTGCGTAGCTGATCTTCGTTGCCTGACACCTTGAGGCCGTTATCTATCTCAAAGGTAAATGTCTGTTTTTTCTGACTCAGAGTCTGAGCCTCGCGCTCAACGACGCGCAGCATCATCGGCACATCAACCTTTTCATTGAGCAAATGCGTCGGTGCGGCTTCTATTTTCGACAGCGTCAGCAATTGCTTCACCAACCCTTCCATCCGCTGGGTCTGCTCGCGCATGGTGTGCAACGCTTTTTCACGTACCGCGCCTTCCAGCGGTTGCTCATCCATCATCTCCAGGTAACCCTGTAACACGGTCAATGGCGTACGTAACTCATGGCTCACGTTGGCAAAAAAGTTACGCCGCGCCCCTTCCAGTTGATGCATTTGCGTGACATCTCGCGCCACCATCAGCAACTGTTTGTGGGTATAAGGCATGACGCGAATCTCCAGATGCCGCCCGGTGTTGAGCACCAGATTGAGCGGGCGAGAGAAATCACGCGTTTTCAGATATTGCGTAAACTCCGGGTAACGCAGCAAGTTAAGGATGTTCTGCCCGTTATCTTCCGGCCAGCGCAAGCCAAGAATCTGTTGCGCCAGACCGTTGCACCAGAAAATACCGCCCTCTTCCGTGGTCAGCACCACCGCGTCGGGCAGCGACTCCGCGCCGCTACGAAAGCGTTTAATCAGATTGCCCAGTTCACGGCGGCGTTTTTTATTTCGCAGCTGCATCTGGTGTAAGCCGTATAGTAGCGGTTCCCAGCTACCACGCCCCGGTGGCGGGGTCATACTACGATCCACCCACAGCCACCATGAAAGGCGCAATAAATTCCAGAAATGCCAGATAAGCAGTCCTGTTACCGATGCCAGCAAAAACCAGGGCAGGTAACCAAAAAATGCACCCAGGATGAAAGCCGGGAGGCAGCAAAGTAGCAGCTCCAGCACCAGCCTTTTCCACGACAGCCGTTCCAGCACGTAAGATACTCCAGTTAAGAAATCATAAGCCCTGCTCTACGTCCGATGAGCAAGGCCTTAAAAGCGGGTTGAAAAACGATACCCTGTACCGCGCACGGTCTGCACCATGCGGTCATGCCCGCCGGGCTCCAGTGCTTTACGCAGGCGACGAATGTGGACATCGACCGTACGATCTTCCACATACACGTTGGTTCCCCAGACGTGGTTTAACAGCTGCTCGCGGCTGTACACGCGCTCAGGATGCGTCATAAAAAAGTGCAGCAGTTTAAATTCTGTCGGCCCCATCTCCAGCGGTTCTTCGCCCGCCATCACCCGGTGAGATGTCGGGTCCAGACTTAGCCCCTGCATCTCGATCACCTCTTCCACCGCCATTGGCGAAATACGGCGCATTACCGCTTTGATTCGCGCCACCAGCTCCTTCGGAGAAAACGGCTTGGTGATATAGTCATCCGCACCGGTTTCAAGGCCGCGCACGCGATCTTCTTCTTCCCCTCTGGCGGTCAACATTACCACTGGGATATCCCGGGTCATCGACTCGCGCTTGAGGTGTTTGATGAACTGGATACCGGAGCCGCCAGGTAACATCCAGTCAAGGAGAATTAAATCCGGCCAGGGTTCATTCAGTTGATTCACAGCACTGTCATAATCTTCCGCTTCGACCGGCTGAAAGCCATTTTGTTCGAGCACGAAGCAGACCATTTCGCGAATTGGAGCTTCATCTTCTACGACCAGAATACGTCTCGCCATGATTTGCCCTGTTGTAATAGATAGGTTGCGATCATTAATGCGACGTCATTATGCGTCAGATTTATGACAGATTTATGAAAAGCTCGTCGCACATATCTTCAGGTTATTGATTTCCGTGGCACAGAAAAAAGCAAATGGCACATCTGTTTGGGTATAATCGCGCCCATGCTTTTTCGCCAGGGAACCGTTATGCGCATCCTTCACACCTCAGACTGGCATCTCGGCCAGAACTTCTACAGTAAAAGCCGCGAAGCTGAACATCAGGCTTTTCTTGACTGGCTGCTGGAGACAGCACAAGCCCATCAGGTGGATGCGATTATTGTTGCCGGTGATGTTTTCGATACCGGCTCGCCGCCCAGTTACGCCCGTACTTTATATAACCGTTTTGTTGTCAATTTACAGCAAACTGGCTGTCATCTGGTGGTACTGGCAGGAAACCATGACTCGGTCGCCACGCTGAATGAATCGCGCGATATCATGGCGTTCCTCAATACTACCGTGGTCGCCAGCGCCGGACATACGCCGCAAATCTTGCCTCGTCGCGACGGGACGCCAGGCGCAGTGCTGTGTCCCATACCTTTTTTACGCCCGCGTGACATTATTACCAGCCAGGCGGGGCTTAACGGTATTGAAAAACAGCAGCATTTGCTGGCGGCTATTACTGATTATTATCAACAACACTATGCCGATGCCTGCAAACTGCGCGGCGATCAGCCTCTGCCCATCATCGCCACTGGACATTTAACGACCGTGGGTGCCAGTAAAAGTGACGCCGTGCGTGACATTTATATTGGCACGCTGGACGCGTTTCCGGCACAAAACTTTCCACCAGCCGACTACATCGCGCTCGGGCATATTCACCGCGCGCAGATTATTGGCGGCATGGAACATGTTCGCTATTGCGGTTCCCCCATTCCACTGAGTTTTGATGAATGCGGTAAGAGTAAATATGTCCATCTGGTGACATTTTCAAACGGCAAATTAGAGAGCGTGGAAAACCTGAACGTACCGGTAACGCAACCCATGGCGGTGCTGAAAGGCGATCTGGCGTCGATTACCGCACAGCTGGAACAGTGGCGCGATGTATCACTGGAGCCGCCTGTCTGGCTGGATATCGAAATCACTACTGATGAGTATCTGCATGATATTCAGCGCAAAATCCAGGCATTAACCGAATCATTGCCTGTCGAAGTATTGCTGGTACGCCGGAGTCGTGAACAGCGCGAGCGTGTGTTAGCCAGCCAACAGCGTGAAACCCTCAGCGAACTCAGCGTCGAAGAGGTGTTCAATCGCCGTCTGGCACTGGAAGAACTGGATGAATCGCAGCAGCAACGTCTGCAGCATCTTTTCGCCACGACATTGCATAGCCTCGCCGGAGAACACGAAGCATGAAAATTCTCAGCCTGCGCCTGAAAAACCTGAACTCATTAAAAGGCGAATGGAAGATTGATTTCACCCGCGAGCCGTTCGCCAGCAACGGGCTGTTTGCTATTACCGGCCCAACCGGTGCGGGGAAAACCACCCTGCTGGACGCCATTTGTCTGGCGCTGTATCACGAAACCCCGCGCCTCTCTAACGTTTCACAATCGCAAAATGATCTCATGACTCGCGATACCGCCGAATGTCTGGCGGAAGTGGAGTTTGAAGTCAAAGGTGAAGCGTATCGCGCGTTCTGGAGCCAGAATCGGGCGCGTAACCAGCCGGACGGTAATTTGCAGGTGCCACGCGTAGAGCTGGCGCGCTGCGCAGACGGCAAAATTCTCGCCGACAAAGTGAAAGATAAGCTGGAACTGACGGCGACGTTAACCGGACTGGATTACGGGCGCTTCACCCGTTCGATGCTGCTTTCGCAGGGGCAATTTGCTGCCTTCCTGAATGCCAAACCCAAAGAACGCGCGGAATTGCTCGAGGAGTTAACCGGCACTGAAATCTACGGGAAAATCTCGGCGATGGTTTTTGAGCAGCACAAATCGGCCCGCACAGAGCTGGAGAAGCTGCAAGCGCAGGCCAGCGGCGTCGCGTTGCTCACGCCAGAACAAGTGCAATCGCTGACAGCGAGTTTGCAGGTACTTACTGACGAAGAAAAACAGTTACTTACCGCGCAGCAGCAAGAACAACAATCACTAAACTGGTTAACGCGTCTGGACGAATTGCAGCAAGAAGCCAGCCGCCGTCAACAGGCATTGCAACAGGCGTTAGCCGAAGAAGAAAAAGCGCAACCTCAACTGGCGGCGCTCAGTCTGGCACAACCGGCACGAAATCTTCGTCCACACTGGGAACGCATCGCAGAACACAGCGCGGCGCTGGCGCATACTCGCCAGCAGATTGAAGAAGTAAATACTCGCTTACAGAGCACAATGGCGCTTCGGGCGAGCATTCGCCACCACGCGGCGAAGCAGTCAGCAGAATTACAGCAGCAGCAACAAAGTCTGAATGCCTGGCTACAGGAACACGACCGCTTCCGTCAGTGGAACAACGAACTGGCGGGTTGGCGTGCGCAGTTCTCCCAACAAACCAGCGATCGCGAGCATCTGCGGCAATGGCAGCAACAGTTAACCCATGCAGAGCAAAAACTTAATGCGCTTGCGGCGATTACGTTGACGTTAACCGCCGATGAAGTTGCTAGCGCCCTGGCGCAACATGCTGAGCAACGCACGCTGCGTCAGCGCCTGGTCGCGCTGCATGGACAGATTGTTCCCCAACAAAAACGCCTGGCGCAATTACAGGTCACTATCCAGAATGTCACGCAAGAACAGACGCAACGTAACGCCGCACTTAACGAAATGCGCCAGCGTTATAAAGAAAAGACGCAGCAACTTGCCGATGTGAAAACCATTTGCGAGCAGGAAGCGCGCATCAAAACGCTGGAAGCTCAACGTGCACAGTTACAGGCGGGTCAGCCTTGTCCACTTTGTGGTTCCACCAGCCACCCGGCGGTCGAGGCGTATCAGGCGCTGGAGCCTGGCGTTAATCAGTCTCGATTACTGGCGCTGGAAAACGAAGTTAAAAAGCTCGGTGAAGAAGGTGCGACGCTACGTGGGCAACTGGACGCCTTAACAAAGCAACTTCAGCGTGATGAAAACGAAGCGCAAAGCCTCCGACAAGATGAGCAAGCACTTACTCAACAATGGCAAGCCGTCACGGCCAGCCTCAATATCACCTTGCAGCCACAGGACGATATTCAACCGTGGCTAGATGCACAAGATGAGCACGAACGCCAGCTGCGGTTACTCAGCCAACGGCATGAATTACAAGGGCAGATTGCCGCGCATAATCAGCAAATTATCCAGTATCAACAGCAAATTGAACAACGCCAGCAGCAGCTCTTAACGGCATTGGCGGGTTATGCACTGACATTGCCACAGGAAGATGAAGAAGAGAGCTGGTTGGCGACGCGTCAGCAAGAAGCGCAGAGCTGGCAGCATCGCCAGAACGAATTAACCGCGCTGCAAAACCGTATTCAGCAACTGACGCCGATTCTGGAAACGTTGCCGCAAAGTGATGAACTCCCGCACAGCGAAGAAACTGTGGTGCTGGAAAACTGGCGGCAGGTTCATGAACAATGTCTCGCATTACACAGCCAGCAGCAGACGTTACAGCAACAGGATGTTCTGGCGGCGCAAAGTCTGCAAAAAGCCCAGGCGCAGTTTGACACCGCGCTACAGGCGAGCGTCTTTGACGATCAGCAGGCGTTCCTTGCGGCGCTAATGGATGAACAAACACTAACGCAGCTGGAACAGCTCAAGCAGAATCTGGAAAACCAGCGCCGTCAGGCGCAAACGCTGGTCACTCAGACAGCAGAAACGCTGACACAGCATCAGCAACACCGACCTGGCGGGTTATCTCTCACTGTGACGGTGGAGCAGATTCAGCAAGAGTTAGCGCAAACTCACCAAAAGTTGCGTGAAAACACCACGAGTCAAGGCGAGATTCGCCAGCAGCTGAAGCAGGATGCAGATAACCGTCAGCAACAACAAACCTTAATGCAGCAAATTGCTCAAATGACGCAGCAGGTTGAGGACTGGGGATATCTGAATTCGCTAATAGGTTCCAAAGAGGGCGATAAATTCCGCAAGTTTGCCCAAGGGCTGACGCTGGATAATTTAGTCCATCTCGCTAATCAGCAACTTACCCGGCTGCACGGGCGCTATCTGTTACAGCGCAAAGCCAGCGAAGCGCTGGAAGTTGAGGTTGTTGATACCTGGCAGGCTGATGCGGTACGCGATACCCGTACCCTTTCCGGCGGCGAAAGTTTCCTCGTCAGTCTGGCGCTGGCACTGGCGCTTTCAGATCTGGTCAGCCATAAAACGCGTATTGACTCGCTGTTCCTTGATGAAGGTTTTGGCACACTGGATAGCGAAACGCTGGATACCGCCCTTGATGCGCTGGATGCCCTGAATGCCAGTGGCAAAACCATCGGGGTGATTAGCCACGTTGAGGCGATGAAAGAGCGTATTCCGGTGCAGATCAAAGTGAAGAAGATCAATGGACTGGGCTACAGCAAACTGGAAAGTGCGTTTGCAATGAAATAACTATTCAGCAGGATAATGAATACAGAGGGGCGAATTATCTCTTGGCCTCGCTGGTCGTTATCCTGCAATCTATCACTTTATTGGCTACGGTGATTGGTAGCCGTTCTGGTGGTTGTGATGGTGGTATGAAAAAAGTTATTTTATCTTTGGCTCTGGGCACGTTTGGTTTGGGGATGGCCGAATTTGGCATTATGGGCGTGCTCACGGAGCTGGCGCATAACGTAGGAATTTCGATTCCTGCCGCCGGGCATATGATCTCGTATTATGCGCTGGGGGTGGTGGTCGGTGCGCCTATAATCGCGCTTTTTTCCAGCCGCTACTCACTCAAACATATCTTGTTGTTTCTGGTGGCGTTGTGCGTCATTGGCAACGCCATGTTCACGCTCTCTTCGTCTTACCTGATGCTCGCCATTGGTCGGCTGGTTTCCGGCTTTCCGCATGGTGCATTTTTTGGCGTCGGCGCGATCGTGTTATCAAAAATTATCAAACCCGGCAAAGTCACCGCCGCCGTGGCAGGGATGGTTTCCGGGATGACAGTCGCCAATTTGCTGGGCATTCCACTGGGAACGTATTTAAGTCAGGAATTTAGTTGGCGTTACACCTTTTTGTTGATCGCTGTTTTTAATATTGCGGTGATGGCATCGGTCTATTTTTGGGTGCCGGATATTCGCGACGAGGCGAAAGGAAAACTACGCGAACAATTTCACTTTTTACGCAGCCCTGCCCCGTGGTTAATTTTCGCCGCCACCATGTTTGGCAACGCAGGTGTATTTGCCTGGTTCAGCTACGTAAAGCCATACATGATGTTTATTTCCGGTTTTTCGGAAACGGCAATGACCTTTATTATGATGTTAGTGGGGCTAGGGATGGTGCTGGGGAATGTGCTAAGTGGCCGGATTTCAGGACGTTATTCACCACTGCGCATTGCGGCAGTAACTGACTTTATTATTGTGCTGGCACTGCTGATGCTCTTTTTCTTCGGCGGCATGAAAACAACGTCGCTTATTTTTGCATTTATTTGTTGCGCGGGATTATTTGCCCTTTCAGCACCACTGCAAATATTGTTACTGCAAAATGCCAAAGGCGGAGAGTTATTAGGTGCCGCAGGTGGGCAAATAGCGTTTAACCTCGGTAGCGCCGTCGGCGCATATTGCGGTGGTATGATGCTGACGCTGGGGCTGGCATATAATTACGTGGCGCTACCTGCCGCCCTGCTTTCGTTTGCTGCGATGTCGTCGTTGCTGCTGTATGGTCGCTATAAGCGCCAGCAAGCGGCGGATAGTCCGGTGCTGGCGAAACCAGTGGGGTAGATTGCAGCCACGGTGCACGTTGCTTATTGCCGGATGCGGCGTGAACACCTTATCCGGCCTACGGGACTGTTCATTTTGTAGGCCTGATAAGACACGCCAGTGTCGCATCAGGCATCGGAGCACCGGGGGGTTGCCGCCACTGTGCGCGTTATTTGTTGCCGGATGCGGCGCGAGCGCCTTATCCGGCCTACCGGACGGCTCACTTTGTAGGCCTGATAAGACGCGGCAAGCGTCGCATCAGGCATGATACGCCAATTGCCTGGTTTTTTTACTCTTGTGGCCATAACCATGCAGCGCCGCGTACGCCGCTCGAATCACCATGTTTCGCCTTGCGTACCGGCGTTTCACATTCTCCGCCGAAGACAAATTGTTTAATCAACTGTGGAACCGTTTGATATAAACGGTCTACATTGCTCATTCCGCCGCCCAGGACAATCACATCCGGATCGAGAATATTCACGACATGTGCCAGCGATTTTGCCAGCCGCAGCTCGTAGCGACGCAATGCCAGTTCCGCTACCGGATCGCTTTCTTCAACCAGGCGGATAATTTCACTGCCTTTCAGCGCATGTCCGCTCAAACGACGATAATCCGTCGCGAATCCCGTGCCTGAAATAAAGGTTTCAATACAACCTTGTTTACCGCAATAACAAGGGACTTCCTCGCGATAACGCAGTTCGTCTTCGTCCATCCACGGTAGCGGATTGTGTCCCCACTCGCCTGCCGTGCCATTGCCGCCGATATGCGCCCGCCCATTGAATGCCACGCCCGCGCCGCATCCCGTGCCGATAATCACGGCAAATACCGTCTGCGCTCCCGCTGCCGCGCCATCTACCGCTTCTGAAACCGCCAGACAGTTGGCGTCATTTGCCAGCCGCACTTCCCGCTGCAACCGCGCGCTTAAGTCTTTATCGAATGGCTGACCGTTGAGCCAGGTTGAATTGGCATTCTTCACCACGCCGGTGTAGGGCGAAATCGAACCAGGAATGCCCATACCTACCGTTCCGCGCTGCCCTGTTGCCTGCTCCGCCATATCAACCAACGTGGCGATCGTTTCAATAGTCTGCCGGTAATCATCACGCGGCGTGGGCAGACGATGGCGGTACAACTGCTCCCCTGCATCGCCCAATGCAATCACTTCAGTTTTGGTGCCGCCTAAATCGATACCTATACGCACGGTACTCTCCTTATTTTTTTCAATATCAATAGCGTAGAGACGGACAACCGGATTGGCAATGCAAGGCCGCCGACAATTCGTTATCATGCCCGCTAAATTTAACGACAAGGCCGTGGAAATTATCATGCTGTGGTTCAAAAATTTAATGGTTTACCGTCTTAGCCGCGAGATTTCGCTGCGTGCAGAAGAGATGGAAAAACAGCTAGCCTCGATGGCATTTACCCCATGCGGCAGCCAGGACATGGCGAAGATGGGCTGGGTACCTCCGATGGGATCGCACAGCGATGCGTTAACGCACGTTGCCAATGGTCAAATTGTTATCTGTGCGCGCAAAGAAGAAAAAATCCTCCCGTCCCCGGTGATTAAACAGGCGCTGGAAGCGAAAATCGCCAAACTGGAAGCAGAACAGGCGCGTAAGCTGAAGAAAACCGAAAAAGATTCGCTGAAAGACGAAGTGCTGCACTCTCTGCTGCCGCGTGCTTTCAGCCGTTTTAGCCAGACAATGATGTGGATCGACACGGTTAACGGTTTGATTATGGTGGACTGCGCCAGCGCCAAAAAAGCGGAAGATACGCTGGCACTGTTGCGTAAAAGCCTGGGGTCGTTACCGGTTGTACCATTGAGCATGGAAAACCCGATTGAACTGACGCTGACCGAATGGGTACGTTCCGGCAGCACGGCACAGGGCTTCCAGCTGCTTGATGAAGCCGAGCTGAAATCGTTGCTGGAAGATGGCGGCGTGATCCGCGCGAAGAAACAAGATCTGACCAGCGAAGAGATCACCAACCACATTGAAGCCGGAAAAGTGGTGACTAAACTGGCGCTCGACTGGCAGCAGCGCATTCAGTTTGTGATGTGCGACGATGGTTCGCTCAAGCGTCTGAAGTTCTGCGACGAGCTGCGCGATCAAAACGAAGATATCGACCGTGAAGATTTCGCCCAGCGTTTTGATGCCGATTTCATCCTGATGACTGGTGAACTGGCAGCGTTAATTCAAAACCTGATTGAAGGATTAGGTGGCGAAGCACAACGTTAATTGCTGATTTACCTTTAATGCCGGATGCGACGCCTGCCGCGTCTTATCCGGCGTACGAAGCCACACCAGGAATATAATCGTTAGCTACAGCGGGCAATAATTCTTAGCGCAGCAATATTATGCGTTTTATGCTGTAACTTGCTCCAGGGGCGTTGTGTCATTGTTTTTCCTCAAGCCGGTGACGCGCTTCACTGCGAATTTTCCGCGTTGCCCCGGTTTTCACTAAATCACGTAACAGCGAAAGATCGGGTTGTTCGACAAATAAGAGTAATGATGGCTCCTCTTTTAACCACGCCGTTTTCACATCGGCAGCCAGCTGTGAATTATTAATAGCCAGCGACCGCTCCTGAGGCTCAGTCAATGTCGTTAACAACAACACCGGGGTATGTGCGTTGTGCAATGCCGTTTGGCGCAAATGATCATTGCGACTTTGCAGCAATGCACGCCACCATTCATCATCTGATTTATCTTTTATCGTCGCCAGTTCCGCAACAATATCTGGAGATCTTCGCTGATATTTATATCAACCTTGATGAATTATGAATATATCGGAAATCGAAAAAATCCCTGCAAAGGAAATATTATTATGGGTTAAAGAGAGGACATTTCAGAAAAATGCCCTCCCGTTCAAGGGGAAGGCGAGGAATTACAGATAGCGGCACAGATAAGAGGTGGGTTCGGCAACTTGCAGATGAAACTCGCTGTGACCGGGAACATTAAACACCGAACCGGCTTCATACACTTGCCAGTCGGTCGCGTCAGGCAGTAACACATTCAGCGCGCCACTGATTACCGTCATCTCTTCAGGCTCAGCGGTGCTGAAGGTGTATTCACCTTCAACCATAACACCCACGCTGGCGCGACCAGTGCTGCTGCTGGAAAAGCCGATCGATTTCACTTTGCCGGAAAAGTACTCATTACTTTGAAGCATAAACTGGCCCTGTCTGGTAGTTGAACATCTACTTCACTATAGGGGCCAGAGGCGCTGGCTGTCACGCAAAATTACATCAGTAATTCCGCAGCCAGCCGTGCAATCAATACGTTAGAGAGCAAGACAGGAACATCGAGCTGTTTTTGCAGTAAATCGCGATGACGCTGGTTAAATCCCAAACAATCCAGCATGATGACATCTGCACCTTTTGCCAGTAATTCTTTCCCGGCATCAATGATTTTTTGTTCCGAATCATGAATGGGGTTACCCAATGAAAATACTGGCGGTTTCTGCAAAATTTGCCATTTTTGCGCCTGAACGGTCAGCAACTCCTCAACCGGTACGATAACCCCCACCTGATGATCTTCAACAATAGAGGAAACCAGCGGTGGCAATATCCGCGACGGCTCAAGAAAGATCGTATTACGCGCGGTCATACTACTAATGTTTGCTGTACTCATTAATATAATGACGTCGTAACCCTGATTATCGAGCACTTCAACCACACCTTGCAGGTCTCGCTCCACTTTGCGACGCGAAACATGGGCCAGATGGTTGTCATTTAATAATGTGAGAATTGTGTCTTCGCCTGCTTCTGGCGCGTACTCCGCCATCACTTCTTCGCGGCTTAACTTCCCCAGCAGGCTATGATGGGAAATATTATCTTCGTCAATGTATTCTGTCAGGAGCGGCAAAACTTCCTGCATAGGTACAATGCCGATAGTCAGGATCGCCAACGACGCACTCATTGTTCTTCCACCTTACTTTTATTTCGTCGTTAATTACCGGGCAAGTGTTAAGCACCACTGCTGACACTTACTTGTGCTACAAATGACAAAAAGCGTAGCAGCAGACCTGCACTGCATAATGTAAAGATTCCAAATGATTCCAGTAATGGATTGTTATTGTTTAATATTCTAATTATTTGAAAAACATGAATTGTGAAAAATGTGACGCAGATCCCTTGTGGCGGCACTCAGAATCCCTTCCGAGCAGTCTGATGCGGTCACTCTTTGTCAGGGTCCTCATAGCGTTTTTTCGCATCCATCGCTTCCTGAGCGGTCGGATGTTCACTGATCAACGAGTCTGGTTTAGGATGATCGGCTCTGAGTTGGTACCAGGTTACCGTCTGTCCTGGCTTTCCTTTTTCAATCGTCACTATATATGCTTCACGAGGATAAGGCGGTTTCGTTGGCATCGTTCTTCCTTATTTCACGGGATGAACGTTAAGTATAGGCGCTCGAAAATCAACAATTGATCGTCTGTGCCAGAGCGCTGCGAATTTCAGAAATCACCTGGCTGGGTTCGTTTGTTGCGTCGATGATAATATGCGCAACTTCGCGATATAGCGCATCGCGTTCTTCCAGCACTTCCTGAACTTCTTCGCTCAGTGGTTTTCCCGTTAAGGTTGGCCGTAAATCTTCTTCCGGTGCAGCTTGCAGTCGGTTAACCAGGACTGATACTGGCGCACACAAATAAACCACGATCCCGTTATTTTGCATGAAGTGACGATTAAATTCCGTCAGAATAATGCCGCCGCCCGTGGCGATAACGGTGGATGGCGCAGTTACCGCTTCCAGTGCCGCCGTTTCTCTGGCGCGGAATCCCGCCCACTCTTCCCTTTCGACGATCTCCGCGACCGTCATATTGAGCTGTGATTGCAACCACTGGTCGGTATCGACAAACCGACGGTTAAGCGAATCGGCAAGGGCCATTCCGACCGTTGTTTTACCACAGCCCCGAGGCCCGATCAGAAAAAGAGGTTGTGTCATCGTGGGTTTTCCCCAAAAGGTCGCAATGCGGCGAAAGCCGGTGTCATGAGAATAGCGATCATACCATCAAACTAGTACAATTTCGATTGTAAAGAAAAAATTCCACTTAAAGTGAAAATCTCAATACATCCCTTACTATACCAATAAATATTCAAGAATGAAGTGTAAATAATAAATTACATTTAGCCACGACTACGTTGCACTTCCAGCCACCACTTCTCCAGCTCCGCAGCAAAGGCCTGGCGGTCACGTTGTGAAAGACTATCTGGTCCTCCGGTCTGGATCCCACTGGCACGTAAGGTATCCATAAAATCGCGCATCGTCAGGCGCTCACGAATGGTCGCTGGCGTGTAACGTTCGCCGCGAGGATTAAGCGCCGCCGCGCCTTTCTCGATGGCTTCAGCAGCCAAAGGTATATCTGCGGTGATCACCAAATCGCCCGCTTCACACTGCCGGACAATTTCGTTATCGGCAACGTCGAAACCTGCCGCGACGCGCAGCGTACGAATAAATCGCGATGGCGGCACGCGTAAACTCTGGTTTGCTACCAGTACCAGCGGCATCTGCATACGTTCCGCCGCGCGATACAAAATCTCTTTAATTACATTGGGACACGCGTCGGCATCCACCCAAATTGTCATAAAGTCATCCTTTGTTGGGTAATCCTCTATTGTGTCGCGCTTTTGCCTTCCGGCATAGTTCTGTTTATGCTTCTGCCAGCGATTATCAAAACAATGAATTTCACGGCAGGAGTGAGGCAATGGAAAAGAAAATCGGTTTTATTGGCTGCGGCAATATGGGAAAAGCCATTCTCGGCGGTCTGATTGCCAGCGGTCAGGTGCTTCCAGGGCAAATCTGGGTATATACCCCCTCCCCGGATAAAGTCGCCGCCCTGCATGACCAGTTCGGCATCAACGCCGCAGAATCGGCGCAAGAAGTAGCGCAAATCGCCGACATCATTTTTGCCGCCGTTAAACCTGGCATCATGATTAAAGTGCTTAGCGAAATCACCTCCAGCCTGAATAAAGACTCTCTGGTCGTTTCTATTGCTGCAGGTATCACACTCGACCAGCTTGCCCGCGCGCTGGGCCATGACCGGAAAATTATCCGCGCCATGCCGAACACTCCCGCGCTGGTTAATGCCGGGATGACCTCCGTAACGCCAAACGCGCTGGTAACCCCAGAAGATACCGCTGATGTGCTGAATATTTTCCGCTGCTTTGGCGAAGCGGAAGTAATTGCCGAGCCGATGATCCACCCGGTGGTCGGTGTGAGCGGTTCTTCGCCAGCCTACGTCTTTATGTTTATCGAAGCGATGGCCGACGCCGCCGTGCTGGGCGGGATGCCACGCGCCCAGGCGTATAAATTTGCCGCTCAGGCGGTAATGGGTTCCGCAAAAATGGTGCTGGAAACGGGAGAACATCCAGGGGCACTGAAAGATATGGTCTGCTCACCGGGAGGCACCACCATTGAGGCGGTACGCGTACTGGAAGAGAAAGGCTTCCGTGCCGCAGTGATCGAAGCGATGACGAAGTGTATGGAAAAATCAGAAAAACTCAGTAAATCCTGATGACTTTTGCCGGACGTCAGGCCGCCACTTCGGTGCGGTTACGTCCGGCTTTCTTTGCTTTGTAAAGCGCCAAATCTGCCGATTTCAACCACTCACGATAGTGACTCATTTGTGGGTTCAGCGGCGCAACCCCCACACTAATCCGTAAAGTTACCTGTGGCGTATTCGGCAGACGTAATGTATTTAGCCCTTCATGCACTCGTAACATGGCGGTAATGGCGCTCTCAGCTGGCGTACCGGACATGATTACCGCAAACTCATCGCCGCCAAACCGACCAATCACATCGCTACCGCGCAGGGTTATTTGTAACTGTCGGGTAAGCGCCACAATCGCTTCATCGCCCACATCATGGCCCCAGGTATCGTTGATGCTCTTGAAATGGTCGATATCGATAATCAGTAATGTCGCATCGCGGTTATGCCGCCGACAGTTATCAAATTCATTGCGTAACATAGTTTCCCAATGACGTCGGTTATACACGCCCGTCATACCGTCGCGGGTACTCATGACCTGCAACCTGCGTTTATGTTCCGCCAGTTTAGTCGCCGTCTGGTAGCTGACCCAGCCAAACAGCAGAGGATAAATGACGATAATGGGAAGGGAGAGCCACCATTCCAGCGGCGCACTATTGAACGACACGGTGATGCCCGTCAGTTCGAGGGTGACAAGGCAGGAAACCACCATCAACACCAGACCCGCGACAAACAGACGGGGGCCGCCTGCCCCCATCAAATTCAGACACATAATCATCAACATCGCGGTGGAAGGCAGCACGTTTACGCCCATTACGCCTACCCACATTCCCGCTAATACTGCATCGGTTTTTAAGTTGTAAATTTCCCGGCTAAGCGGATCGACGGCCCTGCTCGCTATCTGCCAGGCTAAATGCGGCCAGACGAACGCCCAGCCGACCAACACCAGCCACCACCAGCCCGGCGGCGGGTGCGAAACCAGCGTTGAAGCAATCGGTAAGAACATGCCAGCCAGGCCAACCGCGCGGGGTAGTCTGACGCGACGGGCGAAGCGCAGCCCGGATCGCTGATGTTCGTTTTGAGGAGTTAAAGGAGGTTCCTCCCCATGCGCCGCCGCTTTTTTGAAAAAGTTTTCATCATTCATTATTTTTGGGAACATTCAGAAACAATTTTCCCAAATTATAGAGACGGGGCTAAAGGCAGAAGTATGAAATTTCGGGTGAGCCATTTTCGTAGCTCACCCGTTAGCACTATCAGGTATCAGGCGGCTTTCTTGAGGCAGGCGCTCATAAACTTATTACGATCATCACCTTTCAGAGATTGTTGCGTTGCTTGATTATTACATTCGCGCATCTTTTGCTGCTGTGGCGTCAAACTTTTTTCACCAGGCGCAGACTTGCTGTTCTTCAGGCAATCACTCATGTAGGTCTTACGAGCATCCCCTTTCAACGCCTGCGCCGTCGCCTGCTGATTACAGGAGGTCATACGCTGTTGTTGCGGGGTTAAGGTTCTCTCGGCAGCGCCGACGGTGGTTAAAAAAACCAGTCCGAAAAGCAAGGTAACCAGTAATGTTATTTTCATAGCACCATCCCTCTTCATGTTTTAACCATGAGCGTTTGCGCCCGTGATCTGCCATTAAGTCTGGTTGCTAACAGCAAAAAAACCACCCGACAGCGAAAATTCACCGCCGGGCGCGGTTTTATTTCAGCCCCAGGGCGGCTTTCATGGTGTAGAAGAGATCGGTCTGGTCGGTCAGTCCAACGACATTGGCGGCATGTGGGCCATACGCTGCAATACGCAACTGACTGCCGGTATGTTCTTGTGAATCCTCTTCGGAGTTCCCGTAACTCATCACCATCACTGCGCCATCTTTGGTATTTAGCGCCTGGGTGAGGCCCGGAGCTTTGGTATCCGGCGCAACTATCTGGCTGGCATGGGCGTGATCAGCGGTGACTATGACCAACGTGTTACCATCCTTTTTAGCGAATTCCAGCGCCCGTTGTACGGCTTCATCGAGATCGACCGTCTCGCCAATTTGCCCACAAGGATTCGCTGCGTGATCCTGTTTATCGATTGACGCACCTTCAACTTGCAGGAAAAAGCCTTTCTCATTTTTACTCAACAATTCAATGGCTTTGTCGGTCATCTGCGCCAGGGTCGGTACACTGTCATTACGTTGCGGATTAGGCGTACAGGTGACTGCGGGCTTATCTATATTACCGTGGTACGTTGCTTTCGGTCCTTGCCAGCGCACTGGCATATTGCCGTCAGCAAACAGTCCTAATAGGGGTTTTTGCTGATTCGCTTCCGTCACCGAATTCAGTGAGGCAGTATCGCTCACCAACTGATAACCACGCGCCTGTGCCTGTTCACGCAGCGTTTTTCCCTGCCATTCACCGGCGGTTGCCGTTTCAGCAAAGGTTTTTGCACCGCCGCCAAGCGTAACATCGGCACGGGCGTTAAGCAGCTGTTCGGTAATCGATCCTTTTCCGCCTTTTTCCAGAGCGTTACCCGGACATTTTTCACTGGTCGCACTCGGACCGTAGCATTTGCGCGAGGTCACATGCGCCACCAGCGCAGCGGGCGTGGCATCCTGCAACTCTGCGGTAGAAACGTTACCGGTCGCCAGACCTGCGGCTTTTGCCATTTCCAGAATCGTTGGGTGATCTTTTTCGTGAATATCGACGCCCAGCGCGCCGTTATAGGTTTTGACACCAGTTGACCAGGCGGTTGCTGATGCAGCCGAGTCGGTGACGTAGTCCGGTTTGCCGGTTTTTTTATTCAGCGCATAGTGAGTGTATTGCCCGGTAAGCGGTAAGGCATCGATACCTTTAAAAAAGCCGCCCGCACCTTCGGCATAATTGCGTGCGGCAGTAATTTCCGAGTCCCCCATCCCATCGCCAATCAGCAAAATAATATTTTTTGCAGGTTTATCGCTAAGAGAATCACGCAGAGCGGCGGTCTGATCACCCGTTAAGCGGTGAGCACCGCCGGGTGCAGTAATATCGCCCTGAGCAGCCCGGTTTTCCAGAACAGGCATTTCTGGTGTCCGGGCTTTTGTCACAGGGGTAAACAGTAACGGTAAGAGTGCCAGTGCAATAGTGCTTTGTTTCACTTTATTTTCTCCATGTACAAATACATTAAAAAATAAAAACAAAGCGACTATAAGTCTCGGCCGTGACAACTTTATGACAGCTGTTGAAAAGATTAACTTTTTACTGACGAGGATGCCTCAATAACTTCTTTACGTAATCGCGCAGCAGCTCCGTATCGTCGTCAGGAATGCTGGCATCGGGCTTTACCTCGTACAGCGCCCCCTCTACCTGATCAATCAACCGCTGTTGATCATTTTGCGCCATATTGCGAAGCATTGCCGTGACGATAATCTCCAAAGCTTCTACCTGCGCGCACAGTTCTTTCGACTCTTCTTCTTTTTGGGCAAGCTTAAATAACAACTCAGCAATGAGATTTTTCATGTCTGTATTTCCTTATCCAAAGTATGGAGAAGTTAACATTATGTTTCACAACTTCATAGTGTCTGGAAGTATTATTTTTATGACAAAGGAAATACTTTGCGCAAATATTTTTTTGTTTGATTACCAGCGAAACGTTTCTCTTATTTAAATAATTACCCACATAAAATACAGGCCTTTAATTATCAACCTTTATTATAAATAAAAGTTATGAAATATATTCTCTTCGTTATCTTATAATTAAGAGAAAAAACTCACCACATGGTCATTTAAGCCAGGAATAAATTAGCTTCCCGTTCATCATTTTTGTGATCTTGCACACATCTTTGAGATAACGCACTTTCTTCACCAGTACGTTGCTCGCTTTGTCAGCAGAAGATTGCAACATTCTGTCAGAAGGCCGCGAATCCCCCGTTTTGTCATGGTAATGTATGCACTTTGTGTTAGACGGGATAGGTTTTTAAGATGGAAAAACTGCGGGTAGGAATCGTTTTTGGTGGTAAATCAGCGGAACATGAAGTGTCTCTGCAATCGGCAAAAAACATTGTCGATGCCATTGATAAAAGTCGCTTCGATGTTGTGCTGCTGGGCATTGATAAACAAGGGCAATGGCACGTCAGCGATGCCAGCAATTATCTGCTAAATGCAGACGATCCTGCCCATATTGCGTTGCGTCCTTCGGCGACCAGCCTTGCGCAGGTGCCAGGTAAACATGAGCATCAGCTTATCGACGCACAAAACGGTCAGCCGTTGCCGACGGTGGATGTCATTTTCCCGATTGTCCACGGTACGCTGGGCGAAGATGGTTCCTTGCAGGGAATGCTGCGGGTCGCCAATTTACCGTTTGTAGGTTCTGATGTTCTGGCTTCAGCGGCCTGTATGGATAAAGATGTCACCAAACGTCTGCTGCGCGATGCCGGGCTGAACATTGCGCCATTTATTACCCTGACGCGCGCTAATCGTCACAACATCAGTTTTGCCGAAGTGGAGTCTAAACTGGGGTTACCGCTGTTTGTAAAACCGGCTAATCAGGGCTCTTCTGTTGGTGTCAGCAAAGTAACCAGTGAAGAACAGTACACAATTGCCGTCGATCTGGCGTTCGAGTTCGATCATAAAGTGATCGTTGAGCAAGGGATCAAAGGTCGTGAAATCGAATGCGCAGTTCTTGGCAACGATAACCCGCAAGCAAGCACCTGTGGCGAGATCGTACTCACCAGCGATTTCTATGCCTACGACACCAAGTACATTGACGAAGATGGCGCGAAAGTGGTAGTTCCAGCAGCCATTGCGCCAGAAATCAACGATAAGATCCGGGCGATTGCCGTTCAGGCTTATCAGACGTTGGGATGCGCAGGCATGGCGCGTGTAGACGTGTTTTTAACCCCAGAGAACGAAGTAGTGATCAACGAGATCAACACCCTGCCTGGCTTCACCAACATCAGTATGTATCCGAAGCTGTGGCAAGCCAGCGGTCTGGGTTACACCGACCTGATCACGCGTTTGATTGAGCTGGCGCTGGAGCGTCACGCTGCGGATAACGCACTGAAAACCACAATGTAATATTCAAACGCCCGGTAATATTCTTATTGGGCGTTTTCAGTTTCTTCATCGCGACGACGAATAATCAACCCCGCCAGCCAGAAACTAATCACCCACGTCACCAGACCGACGGCATAGGTCTGCCAACCTTTTGCTTCAAATCCCAGTAACCCCACCACGCCATTAAGAATGAATATAAGGCCAATGGCGAACGCATAGTAGTGCCAGTCACGGCGGATTTTTACAGGCAGATTCATGGCAGCTCCGTTAACGAAAAACAACATCCTTGCATATTCTGTAACAACTGTCTGTGGTGTAGACAACACTTTCGCAATTGTTAATAAATTTAACTTAAGGTTGCTATTTTGTGACTCACAACGAAGATTCACGCTTCGGGAATATTCCCAACATCAATTTACCATGATTCTGATATTGACAATCGAAATGACCTGTCAGACTTGCCATAAGCCGCTGGTATCACACCAGAAGAGAAGCAGATGACTTCCGGAGGTTTTTATGGCTGATTTCACCCTGTCAAAATCGCTGTTTAGCGGAAAATATCGCAATGCATCTTCAACGCCTGGCAATATTGCCTATGCGTTGTTTGTGCTGTTTTGCTTTTGGGCTGGGGCGCAATTGCTGAACCTGCTAGTGCATGCGCCCGGCGTCTATGAGCGTTTAATGCAGGTCCAGGAAACAGGTCGCCCACGGGTGGAAATTGGTTTAGGTGTCGGCACCATTTTTGGGCTGATCCCGTTTTTAGTAGGCTGCCTCATTTTTGCAGTAGTGGCGCTATGGCTGCACTGGCGACATCGCCGCCAGTAAGATTTACGTTGCCAGATGCTGCCTAAAACGCCTTATCTGGCGTGACATTCCTGTTTGATCACTGTTTCATACAACGCGCCCGCCGTTCGTCTACGCGCTTCGCAAACCAGGCCGTAGTCAGATTGCGGGTGATTTTCGGGCTTTCCAGTTGAATGCCAGGCAACATTTCGCGGGGTAGTGATTTACCGGTTTTCGCTTCGGCAAGTTGATAAACTTTCTTGTACAGCGCCGTCTCCTCAAAAGAGAAGCTGTCCCCTTTCTCTAACTGACGGCGAATTTCGCTGTCGCTCATCCCCAGTTTTCCCGCCAGTTTGCGCGTTGCCAGTTCGGTTTTCCCGGGCTCTTTACTGTCGTAACGAATTAAATCACCGTCCAGTGCCAGCTTCACGCCGCTGGCCTTACTGACCGCGTTCTGAAACGCGGCATTACGACTGGCGTACCAGCCAGCGTTAAAATCAGCAAAACGGTATATCGGCGCGCTATAGCTGGCGGGATAATTCAGTAAATGGTAAGTACCAAACCACAACCCGCCGCGGCGACTGAAGACTTCCTGACGGACTGTACCGTCCATTTTCCACGGATACCCTTTGGTATGCTGTTCGGCAAAAGCAATACTGACCTGCATCGGCCCACCGGTGCGCACCGGATTGAGCGAACCAAACAGCGTCTGCCCCATTGGCACCATGCTGATCAGATCGTCAAAAATCGCGCTCAATTGCTTTTCTGTACGCACCGAATCTAACCGTTCGCTATAGCTTTTGCCGTTTGGCGATTTGATTTTTAGCGCGGTATGCACCAGAAAAGCAGGAATGTGCATCCGTTCAGCACGACGGTCAATCTCTTGCCAGGCGATCTTGCTTAAGCCCGGAACGGCCGGATCTGCCTGATAATTTGACTCCTGCTGCGCCACCGCCAGCACCGAGCAGACGTTTTCCAGCGTCGGTGCCAGCCCCTGACTTTCAAAGGTGGTGGCGAGATCTTTCGCCCAGGCATCGCGGTCTTTCACGCTCGCAGGCATCTTCTGCCGCACGACGCTCGCCACATCTATCGCTTTTTCGCCCTTTTTCAACGGTTGCGGAGCCTGACTACTACACCCCGCTAAAACCAGAACCGCCAACAATGACAGCGAAGATAGAGGATTGACGCGCGACATTACTTCTCCTTTTTAGCTCAAGGTATGGGTTACTTCCTGAATTTTGTCACCATCCAGCTCATGTTCAAAGCTGCGCAGACGTTTGTAGATAGACATCAACTCAACCAGTGTGGTCCATGAGTTAATCAGGTACTGGAAAGCACCGCGAACCTGACCAAAAACGTTAGTAATCTGCGTCATCAGGCCGAGTGTAATCGTACCGGCAACAATTGACGGAAACAGCAAGAACAAACCGAAAACGTTATCGACCTGCAAATAGAGAATGCGGGCGATATTGAAATACATATAGTGAAAATAGAGGCGGAAATAGTTTTTCCGTACGGCGCTAAAAAGCTCGCGTACCGTAGGCGGCGTCGCGCGCGTGGCATCGTCTTCACCATAAACCAGCTCTTTACGGTAGGCAGCCTCTACACGCTGGTTTTTAAACTCCAGCCCCGGCAGTTTGATCCCTACCACTGCCAGTAATCCGGTCCCCATCAGCGACCAGACGATAGCGGCAATCACCAGACCATACGGAATGTGCCCGACAATCGGCAGCTCCGGCACATGTGCGGAGAGCGTTACCAGCACCGGCAGGAAGGCGATCAACGTCATGATAGCGTTGATAAAGCTGACGCCCATATTCTCCAGCGTTGAAGCAAAACGCATGGTGTCTTCCTGCACACGCTGCGCGGCCCCTTCGATATGACGCAGTTGTTGCCAGTTCGCCATGTAATATTCGTTCATCGCCGTACGCCAGCGGAACACGTAGTGACTGACAAAGAAGTTGTTCAGCACACTGATCACCACCGCGATCAGCGCAATCCCCAGAAAGACGCCCACTTCGCGGTAAAATTGTTCGATGGTGACTTTATGCGGCGAACTTAGCGCCGTTTGAATCAGATCATAGAACGGCGCATACCAGGCGTTGACGGCAACCCCGACTTCCACCAAAAACCAGGTGACGAAGATAATCAGCGCAGTACCGAGTATTGACCAGTATTGCCAACGGTGCGGGCTATAGATAAACCAGAACAATGCAAAAAGTCCTACGCAAACAATGTAGTAAGCGTAAAAAATCAGGAAATCCAACGACCAGAAACGCGCGGCGCTAATCGGGATCTGCCCGGAAGCGCCGGTGATACGCGCCACCCAATCACCCCCACCGGCTTGCCAGAAGATAACGGCAATCAATGCCCAAACAAAGGCCGAGAGAAAAAACGTTCCCGGCTTTGGGAAAAAAGACTTAAACATATGCACTCCTGCTAACTTCTTATCGTTTTAACAACTGCTGTGTATTAACCGCATGACCGCTACAAAGCGTCAGCCAAATGAAACTGCCCATTGTGACCCATAGCAAGGCGCTTAGTTCGCCAGCCTGACCATAAGAATTGTTTCGACGGGTTTCACAAACCAAAGATTGTTTACATAAGCGGATTAACACGCGCAGGATCACAAATGCAGGCATTGGTGAGCAGGAAAAAGATCGTGTTTACGCGCCGTTACGTTTTTAACACTATTATTGCACTAATTCGCCCTTTGCAATCCATCAATGAGTAGTATAAATACGCTCAGTTACCTTCATTCAATCTATGGACACCACCGTTGAAACGTAGTCTGCTTTTTTCTGCCGTGCTGTATGCGGCGTCATTGACCTCCGTCCATGCGGCGCAGCCGATCACTGAACCGGAGTTTGCCTCTGATATTGTCGATCGTTATGCCGATCATATTTTTTACGGCAGCGGTGCCACGGGGATGGCGCTGGTTGTTATCGACGGTAACCAGCGCGTCTTTCGCAGTTATGGCGAAACGCGACCTGGTAATAACGTTCGCCCGCAGCTGGATTCCGTCATACGTATTGCTTCCCTCACCAAGTTAATGACCAGTGAGATGCTGGTGAAATTGCTCGACCAGGGGACCGTGAAGTTAAACGATCCGCTAAGTAAATATGCTCCGCCAGGCGCACGCGTACCGACCTACAATGGGACGCCCATTACGCTGGTGAATCTGGCAACCCATACCAGCGCCCTGCCCCGTGAACAGCCCGGTGGCGCGGCACATCGTCCGGTATTTGTCTGGCCAACGCGCGAGCAACGCTGGAAATACCTTTCCACTGCCAAACTAAAAGCCGCGCCGGGCAGCCAGGCCGCGTACTCCAACCTCGCATTCGATCTGCTGGCAGATGCACTGGCGAATGCGTCCGGCAAGCCTTATACCCAGTTGTTTGAAGAGCAGATTACCCGTCCGTTGGGGATGAAAGACACCACCTACACCCCCTCACCGGATCAGTGCCGCCGTTTAATGGTTGCTGAGCGCGGTGCCAGTCCGTGCAATAACACGCTGGCGGCAATTGGCAGCGGCGGCGTCTATTCCACGCCAGGCGATATGATGCGCTGGATGCAGCAGTATTTGTCATCTGATTTTTATCAGCGCAGTAACCAGGCTGATCGCATGCAGACGTTGATTTATCAGCGCGCGCAGTTTACAAAAGTGATTGGCATGGATGTCCCCGGCAAAGCGGATGCGCTTGGTTTAGGCTGGGTATATATGGCCCCGAAAGAGGGTCGTCCGGGGATTATTCAGAAGACAGGTGGTGGTGGCGGTTTCATTACCTATATGGCGATGATCCCGCAGAAGAATATTGGCGCGTTTGTGGTGGTCACTCGTTCGCCGTTGACGCGCTTTAAAAATATGAGCGATGGCATCAATGACCTGGTGACCGAGCTAAGCGGGAATAAACCGTTGGTTATCCCCGCATCCTGATTAATACTCTGAAGGCAAACGGTTGATAGCGACCAGTTTGCCTTTATTCATTTCGATATAGCCGCCTTTACGCAAAGCAGCAAGAACTTCCGCAACGACAGAACGCGATATACGTGTACGTTGATGGATATAATTCATCACGCCAATACGTGATCGCAATTCTTCATTCCAGTCAATCATTGATAATAACGTCGCGCGGATTTGTTCGTAGGAATTATGCCCAATGAGCTGAACGTCGCGTAATTCCAGAATTCTATTTTGCCAGGCTAACCAGTAAAAAGCGTCTCGCCAGAGTTGATTTTGTTCAATAAGAGTAATGGTTTGTTTGGCTGGCAAATGATATCCCGTACAGTTTCCTTCTGATATTAATTTGTATGGTATATCGTTTTTCATTAAACCATCAGCCAGCCCCATAATATAAGGAGCCTGTGTAATACCGATAAGTACGTTTTCTTCTCTACGCAAAGAGATAACGCCCTCTAAAATAACGAAAGTATCTTCGCTATTGACATTACTGGAAAATATAACTTGCTTTTCATTATTAAACTCGAAGCGCGTACCGTATCTGGACAAACATTTATCGAGCTTACCAAATTCCTGAAGAGGTTTAACTACAGATAACATTTGCGCGTCCTTTGCAGTAATGCCCGTCAAATCCTTGACGGGCATTATTTAGATTAAATTACCTATTTCTTCGGAGTGAAGAATATTACCAGGTATATTTAACACCCACATTCGCGGACCAGTCTTGATCTACGTCACCACCACCGAGGTAGTTAGCATCGGTATAGGCGCTGAAGTTCTTGGTGAAGCTGAACTGAGTACCCAGACCAACACGTACCGCAGACCCTTCAGTACCGTTATCGATGGAATCACCGTTCACATCGTTATCGTTGTTAGAGTCGTCGTAGACGTAAGCCAGTTTGAAGTACGGAGTCAGAGCCTGGTCTTCGCTGTAGGTGAAGGTATAACCTGCATCTACACCCAGTTCATAACGCATGCTGTCGTAAGACTGACCATCAACTTTCATGTCGTTGCTCAGCTGGTAATCATCACCAGACTGGAACAGACCAGAAACGCTGCCGTAAGGAGTCACGTAACCTGCATCACCCAGTTTGAAGTCGTAACCGGCTTTCAAACCAAAGCCCCAAGCGTCGGAGTTGGTGCTGCCGTCAACGTAAGTACCGTTGCTCATGGTTGCAGACAGGTCGTTGTTGAAGTGAGAGTAGCTCAAGCTACCGTCAACAAAGACGTTGTTCGCGAAGTGAGCAGAAGAGTAGATGTAGGCAGTCTGGCTGTCTTGATCCACCTGACCAGAACGGTCATTCATATCACCTTTAGCGAAGCCTGCAGCCGCACCGACGATCCACTTAGCGTTGTTACCGTCAATTTTGGTATCAACACCGACCATGATGCCGTTAACATCCTGATCATAGTTGATGGTGCCGTTGTCGCCGTTGAAGTTACCACCGAAGTAGCTTACCCATGCGCCGCCGTTATCAGCCAGACCATGACGAGAGTTGGTCAGACGAGTACCAACGGTGTCTTGTTCCAGGTTCCAGATATTGGTGTTCGCAGACGGGATGCTCAGCGCCATGTTAGCGTAGTCGGTCAGCTCCATCTGTTGCAGAACAACGGTGTTACCACGCTGCTCAGCCTGATAGGTGTATGCACCCAGGTCAGCTTTGTTAGCAGCAGAGAAGGTCGCGTTGCTGTTGACGTCGTTTACATAGATAATTTCTTTATCTTTGTAATCAGCGATTGCGCCAGCGCCAGTTGCGTTGTCGATACGAACTTTGTAGTTACCGGTTGCCGCAACAACGTTGTCTACAGAACTGTTATCCAGTTCAGTACCGTTGTCTACGTCGCCGTTACCGTTGATAGTCAGATGACCATCAGAGTTCATAGCAACAACACCGTAGCCGTAGTTAGCCTGAGCGGTATCCCAAGTACGGTCGTTCACCAGGTCAGCGTTCAGAACATAATCGCTGCTGTTGATATCGAACACACCAGAAACTACATTGCCGTTGTGGTCAGCGATGTTGCCGCTAGTCAGTTCCAGTTTGTCAGTACGGAAAGCTTCAGTATCAAACTGATCAACGTTCACATCCAGTACACCACCGTTAGTTACGGTGATGGTATTGGCATACAGGTTAGAATAGTTATTCCAGCCAGTAGATTCGGTTAAATTAACGGTACTGTAGCTATCAACAGTCAGGTGGTCTGTAGCAACCAAACCATCTTCACCAATATTCAGTGAGGAGCCGTTGGTTAAACCAATGGTATCTGAGACCAGAGAGGAATCAGTAACATTTACCTGAGAGCCATTATTTACAGCTAATGTATCAATTACTGAACTATTAACGGTATTCCATTCTGAACCATTGTTCAGTGCTACGTTAAATACGCCGCTCTGGAATACCTTGTTGTCAATAATACGACCCCAATCGTTAGCTTCGATAGTGGCACCAGGGGTCAGGCTGTTCGGCGCAACATCATACATATCTGCCGGAGCAATTACTTCAGCACTCATGTTTGCTGAGCCAACCCACTTACTACCGTTGTTCAGAGTAATGTTCAGTTCATCAACGTTCTGAGCATCATCTACCCAACCACCGTTGGTATCAAGGACACCGTCACCATTGCTGTCATGGCCGGTTGAATAGAAGAATACGCCATCGTTATTCCAGTGGCTTGTGAACTCGACATCACCCAACAGGGTTGAATGGTCAAAGTTTACATTGTTTTTCATGGAATAATTTGAGCCAGCATTGTCAGAGAATGACAGAGCTACGTCATTTTCGCCACCATTACCAGCGTAATCACTTGGTTCAGCAGATTTACCGAAGAAGCCATTGCTTTCTTCCAGCGGAGTCTGTGACCCTGAAGTTACAGTGGAGTTAGACACATTAATGTTGTTGTCCCACTGATGATATTCGCTAGTATAAGTCGTGTTGCTTGTATTGCCTTCAGACAGCGCAATACCAGCTACACGGGAGTTGTTAGTAATATTGATATTGCTTTCAACATCAAGATTTACTGCAACACCCAGAGCGGTATAGAACGTTTCATTGGTTGACTTAGATTTATCACCATCAAGATATGTGTCAGTGAAGTAAAGAGCTTCATAGTCATCATCAATGGTGGAATTGGATACGTTCAGAGTGAATACGTCACCATCGTACCAATTGTAGTCAAGGTCAGTAGTGATTCCGTTATAGAAATTATAGCCATTATAGGTCTGTGGAGTTACAACTTCACCTTTAGCATTAACTTCTGCAGGAGTAATGCTGTAATAACCAAATGGCAGTTCAGAGGTGATTGCCCCATGAATTACTGAATTGCTGATATCTACCTGGTTAACAGAACCGCTAGCGTAATCATGATTCAAGTAATAAGTAGAAATGGTACCGTTAACGGTATCGCCTTTAAAGACAGTATCGAAATCGCCATTGGCATTGTTATAGTAAACAAAACCATTGTAAGTTACGTAGTTACCGTCTGAACCCATCGGGTCCATGCCGCCAGCATCGGCAATTCCATCATTGTCAGTGTCATACGGCCAAACTAAATCGGTCGTGGTGTTGTCATGATACCCCCAGGTATCATAGTTTGCTGCATTAGCCTGAGAGGTGATAGCCAGAGTGCAAGCCAATGCTAATTGTGATACTACAAGTTTCTTTTTCCAGGAGTGCATTTGTCATCCCTCCTCAGGGACGTAATAAGTTGATCCATCAATTATCAATGCATAGAAAACATATTATGTTTCGCGTTTACGATTATGCGGCGTTATAGAGGAATGGTTCAATTATTCTTTCCCCTAAGTCCGATTGCGGACATATATAAAGCACGTGAACACACACAAAGAAAGAAATAACAAAAACACAATATTTCAATACGTTAATGAAAGCGTTAATTTTAAAACATAGACCATGAAAATATAAAACAACAAAAACAGACAAATAATGTATCAATAAGCAATGAACTTTAAGCTATTCACTTTTTGGAAACGTCACCAAATCCCCAAAAACAATAATCTATGGCTATAAATAAAAATTAAAAATATTTTCAGTGAATATGAAATTATTGCTATTTCTATTACAAAGATGTCCTGACCTCTTTTTCATTCTCTTTTTGTCAACATCGCGACAACTTTCGTAAAACACACCCAGCCTGCTTCAGGTATACTATGCTCCTCGATTCCACAAACATCAGGCAGACCATGACAGATTTAATCCAACGCCCTCGTCGCCTGCGCAAATCTCCTGCGCTGCGCGCTATGTTTGAAGAGACAACACTTAGCCTTAACGACCTGGTGTTGCCGATCTTTGTTGAAGAAGAAATTGACGACTACAAAGCCGTTGAAGCCATGCCAGGCGTGATGCGCATTCCAGAGAAACATCTGGCACGCGAAATTGAACGCATCGCCAACGCCGGTATTCGTTCCGTGATGACTTTCGGCATCTCTCACCATACCGATGAAACCGGCAGCGATGCCTGGCGGGAAGATGGACTGGTGGCGCGTATGTCGCGCATCTGCAAGCAGACCGTGCCAGAAATGATCGTTATGTCAGACACCTGCTTCTGTGAATACACATCTCACGGTCACTGCGGTGTTCTGTGCGAGCATGGCGTCGACAACGACGCGACTCTGGAAAATTTAGGCAAGCAAGCTGTGGTTGCAGCTGCTGCAGGCGCAGACTTCATCGCCCCTTCTGCCGCGATGGATGGTCAGGTACAGGCGATTCGCCAGGCGCTGGACGCTGCGGGCTTTAAAGATACGGCGATTATGTCGTATTCGACCAAGTTCGCCTCCTCCTTTTATGGCCCGTTCCGTGAAGCTGCCGGAAGCGCATTAAAAGGCGACCGCAAAAGCTATCAGATGAACCCAATGAACCGTCGTGAGGCGATTCGTGAGTCGCTGCTGGATGAAGCCCAGGGCGCAGACTGCCTGATGGTTAAACCTGCCGGAGCATACCTCGACATCGTGCGTGAGCTGCGTGAACGTACTGAATTGCCGATTGGCGCGTATCAGGTGAGCGGTGAGTACGCGATGATTAAGTTCTCCGCGCTGGCGGGTGCTATAGATGAAGAGAAAGTCGTGCTCGAAAGCTTAGGTTCGATTAAGCGTGCGGGTGCGGATCTGATTTTCAGCTACTTTGCGCTGGATTTGGCTGAGAAGAAGATTCTGCGTTAATGATCATTATGCCGGGTTATCCAACCCGGCATTTCCCCCTTACCCCGCCCGATAAAACGGAATATCCCCAAGAATCGTCGCCCGATGCATAATCCGCCGCTGTGGCAGGTAATCCGCATTGGCATAGTGCTGAGTCACGCGGTTATCCCAAATCGCAATATCATTCGGTTGCCAGCGCCAGCGCACCTGAAACTCCGGTTTAGTGATATGGGCAAACAAAAAACCTAACAAGGCTTCGCTCTCTTTCTCGCTGACATCAACAATTCGTGTGGTAAAACCTTCGTTCACAAACAGCGCCTGTTTACCGGTCACCGGATGCGTTCGCACCACCGGATGTAGCAACGGTGGATTTTTCGCGACCGCCTCACGCCAGCGTTGATGCTCAGCCTCGGTTTTGCGGTACTTGTATTCCGGGAACGATTTACGGAAATCATGCTCCGCACGCAACCCGCTCAACAGCTGGCGGAAGGGAACAGAGAGCGCCTCATATGCGGCAATACCACTGGCCCAGAGCGTATCGCCGCCGGTCGAGGGTAACTCTTTCGCCGCCAGAATCGCCCCTGCGGGTGGCGTTTGAATAAATGTCACATCGGTGTGCCAGTTGTCGTTATCCGGCGGATTATCGTTATGGGTATCCAGGACGATGATCTCGTCAACCCCTTCAGCATGAGGGTAAACAGGGTGAATATGCAGCTCGCCAAAACGCTGGGCCAGCGCGCGTTGCTGCTGCGGCGTAATAGCTTGATCGCGCAGAAACACCACATGATGGCGCAGCACCGCATGGTAAAGCTGTTCAAACTGATTATCGCTTAACGGGCGCGTTAAGTCGGCCCCCGTAATTTGTGCGCCAATATACGGCCCCAGCGAGGTAATGCTCAGACGTTCACTCATTGTACTTCTCCATGCCAGGGCGTCAGGCGGCGCTGTAACGCGCGCAGACCCAGTTCTAAAAGAAAGGCGATAATCGCAATCACCGCGATCCCCGCCAGCACCACGTCAGTCGCGAGAAATTCACCCGCTGACTGAACCATAAATCCTAAACCGCGCGTTGCGACAATCAGCTCCGCCGCCACCAGCGTAGACCAGCCCACACCCAGACCAATGCGTAATCCGGTGAGGATTTCCGGCAGCGCGCCGGGCAAAATGACAAACCACAGCACCTGCGCACGGCTGGCACCCAGCGACTGGGCGGCACGAATGCGAACCTGCTGCGCGCTTTTCACCCCCGCCAGCGCCGACATCGCCACCGGCGCAAAAATCGCTAGATAGATCAGTAAGATCTTCGAGGTTTCGCCAATACCAAACCAGATCACCATCAGCGGCAAATAAGCCAGCGGCGGCACCGGACGATAAAGCTCGATTATCGGATCCAGAATGCCGCGCACCGTCGGGCTTAGCCCCATGGCGATCCCGACCGGAATACCGATCAACACCGCCGCGAGTAGCGCCAGCACAATGCGCGTCAGGCTGGCTGCCAGATGCTGCCACAGCGTGGCGTCCATAAATCCCTGCGGCCCGGCAATGGTGAGCAGTTTTGCCAGTACCTGTTGCGGTGGCGGCAAAAACAGCGGGCTAATCAGTTGCAGCGCCGCGACTACCCACCATACAGTGAGTAAAATCGCTAACGTGCCAATGCTTAAGGTCACCTGACGCGAGAGCGGCCAGCGCCATTTCAGCCGATGCGAATGCAGTTTTTCATTAATGAGCACACTCATGAGAACGCCTCCCGTTGCTCAAATACGCGGCTTAAAACATATTCGCGCATGGCGATGAATTGTGGATCGGACTTGATGCTGCGGCTCGACTCTCCCGCAACAAAGCGGCGGGCGAAGTTGAGCGGCAGCCGCTCCAGCACGCGGCCTGGGCCGGGTGAAAGCAGAACCAGTTCAGTCGCCATAAACACCGCTTCTTCTATATCGTGGGTAATCAACAGCACCTGCTTTCCCGTCTCCTGCCAGAGTTTCAGCAGCAGGGTTTGTATCTGGTCGCGGGTGAAGGCGTCCAGCGCACCAAACGGTTCGTCGAGTAATAACAGCTGGGGATTTGCCGCCAACGCGCGGGCAATCCCCACCCGCTGACGTTGACCACCGGAAAGCTGCCAGATGTAGCGTTTTTCTGCGCCTTCCAGCCCGACTTTTTTCACCATCTGGTGTGCGATTTCCAGTCGCTGCATTTTCTCTACACCTGCCAGTTGCAGGCCGAACGCCACGTTGTCCTGTACATTGCGCCACGGTAACAACCCTTCATTCTGAAAAACTACGCCACGCTCTGCTCCCGGTCCCTGAATACCCTTACCCGCCAGTTGAATGCTGCCATGCTGATAAGGCACAAAACCAGCAATCAAATTCAGCAACGTAGTTTTGCCGCAGCCAGACGGCCCCAGAACTACCAGAAGCTCGCCGCTTTCCAGCGTCAGGTTGATATCTTCCAGTGCCGGTTTGCCGCCATAATCGGCGTAAAGATGAGAAATTTGCAGCATCTGCGCCTCCTTTTATTGCACGAAGCGCGAGGTAACGTACTGGCTGTAATCATTCGCTACAGCCGGGACTTTGCCCTGCTCTTTCAAAAACTGCGCGGTGTCGATGATCGCTTTGTTCACCGGTCCGGTCAGTTCTGCCGTTTGCTGCTGCGGCGTCAGATAGGTATTCCCCTTCACCAGCCCCGGAATGTCACCTTCCGGCACGCCGCTTAACCGCGCCAGTTTGCTGATGTTTTCCGGCTGTTTCAGCCACGCGTCTGGGTTAGCAATGTACGGTTGCTGAGCATCGATGGCGCTTTTAGCGAACGCTTTCACGACCTCAGGATGTTTCTCGGCAAAATCTTTCCGCACGACCCAGACGTCCAGTGTCGGCGCGCCCCACTGCCCGACCTGTTCAGAATCGGTCAGCACCTTGCCATCTTTTTCCAGGGCGTTAACCGCCGGTGCCCAGACATAAGCACCATCAATATCTCCCCGCTGCCATGCGGCGATAATCGCGGGCGGCTGCAGGTTCACAATCTCAACTTGCCCAGGTTTAATACCCCAGTGTTTCAGCGCCGCCAGCAGGCTGTAGTGGGTGGTGGAGATAAACGGTACGGCGATGCGTTTACCAATCAAGTCTTCCGGTTTACTGATAGTTTTCTTTACCACCAGCGCTTCGGAGTTACCCAGTTTTGACGCCAGCAAGAAGACTTCAATCGGCACCTGTTGGCTGGTTGCAACCGCTAACGGGCTGGAACCGAGGTTGCCGATTTGCACGTCGCCCGAAGCCAGCGCCCGCACGATGCTGGCTCCACTGTCAAACTTACGCCAGTCCACGGTTGCTCCGCTTTCTTTAGCAAAGGTGTTGTCGGCCTGAGCCACTTTCGCCGGTTCGGCGGAGGTTTGATACGCCACGGTGACGTTCACCGCTTGCGCCTGAAAAGCGATGAATGCCAGTGCGGCAAGAAATGTGTTACGCGATGAAATTGCCATGATTGTCTGCTCCCCCGTCTTGTTATGGGAGCAGTATTCAGGAATAAAAACATTCATTAAAAGAATTAGTCGTTATCGTACAGATGATTTTATTCTTAGCAAAAAAGCGGCAAAGGAAAGATTAAATATGCAATTACGCCCACTCTGATAACTCAGTAAATTACTGCACTTCATTTTATTAATGCATAAACAAGCAGGTTCTAATGTCTGTTATTTTATTAACAGCAACACATATAATGAAACCATTATATTCACATTGCATATATAAATGTATCATTCTCAATCAACCACATAATGTATTCACATAATGTATATAATCAATATTTGTGCATAGAACATATTTTTAATATGCAATTAATTGACAAACTAAATCACATTTAAATACAATATATAAAACAAAATAACCATACAAACCAAACACACAAACACTTAACATATGAACTACATAAAAGATTACACACTCTTATCCCCGTACCTGACAGCCCCTTGTTTTTCAGCTATCAGCTATTTTTAACACTTAAAAATTAGCATCTGTCTGCGTCAGAGGTTACGTCTCTGGGGGCGTCGTTGTGCTTGTAGTATAATAAATAAAATGGAGTGTCATAAAGTGGATAAGGTTTTAGATTCAGCGATCCTTTCTTCGGCAAATAAAAGAAAGGGTATCCTTGCCATTGGCGCGCATCCTGACGATATAGAATTAGGCTGTGGCGCATCGCTAGCTCGCCTTGCGCAAAAAGGAATTTATATTGCTACCGTGGTGATGACTACCGGTAATTCTGGCGTAGATGGAATAATCGATCGCCACGAAGAATCACGCAACGCTCTAAAGATATTAGGGTGCCACCAAACTATTCATCTTAATTTTGCTGACACCCGCGCTCATTTACAGCTCAATGATATGATTTCTGCCCTGGAAAACATCATAAAAAATCAAATTCCCTCTGATGTTGAAATTATACGTGTATATACCATGCATGATGCTGACCGCCATCAGGATCATCTTGCAGTCTATCAAGCCTCAATGGTTGCCTGTCGCGCTATTCCGCAAATTCTCGGCTATGAAACACCAAGTACCTGGCTTTCATTTATGCCTCAGGTTTTTGAATCCGTGAAAGAAGAATATTTTTCTCTTAAACTGACTGCGTTAAAAAAACATAAAAGTCAGAGCCAGCGAGATTATATGCGCCCGGAGCGTCTGCGTGCAGTTGCTCAATTTCGCGGGCAACAGGTCAATAGCGATCTGGGTGAAGGTTTTGTTATTCATAAAATGATTCTTTGAGCAAATTGCATGAAAACCTGGATCTTTATATGTATGGCCGTAGCAATATTGCTATGGTTTCTGAGTACGTTAAGGCGTAAGCCCAGCCAAAAGAAAGGCTGTATTGACGCCATTATACCTGCTTATAACGAAGGCCCGTGTCTGGCGCAGTCACTGGATAATCTGCTGCGTAACCCTTATTTTTGCCGGGTAATTTGCGTTAACGACGGCTCCACGGACAATACCGAAGCGGTCATGGCGGAAGTCAAACGCAAATGGGGCGACCGCTTTGTTGCCGTCACGCAAAAAAATACCGGTAAAGGTGGTGCGCTGATGAATGGCCTCAATTACGCCACCTGCGATCAGGTTTTTTTAAGTGATGCCGACACCTATGTTCCGCCCGATCAAGACGGAATGGGCTATATGCTGGCGGAAATTGAGCGTGGCGCTGATGCCGTAGGCGGCATTCCCTCTACTGCGTTGAAAGGCGCGGGTCTGTTACCACACATCCGCGCGACCGTAAAGTTGCCGATGATTGTTATGAAGCGCACGCTACAGCAGCTTCTGGGCGGCGCACCGTTTATCATCAGCGGTGCCTGCGGGATGTTCCGTACTGATGTATTGCGTAAGTTCGGTTTCTCGGATCGTACTAAAGTCGAAGACCTTGATCTCACCTGGACATTGGTGGCAAACGGCTATCGTATTCGGCAGGCGAATCGCTGCATCGTATACCCACAGGAATGCAACAGCCCGCGTGAGGAATGGCGGCGTTGGATTGTGGGCTACGCGGTCTGTATGCGCCTGCATAAAAGACTTTTATTTAGCCGCTTCGGTATCTTCAGTATATTTCCTATGCTGTTGGTTGTGCTTTATGGCGTTGGGATTTATCTCACTACCTGGTTTAATGAATTCATCACCACCGGGCCACATGGTGTGGTGTTGGCAATGTTCCCGCTTATCTGGGTCGGCGTAGTTTGTGTTATTGGTGCATTTAGCGCCTGGTTTCATCGTTGCTGGTTGTTGGTGCCTTTAGCACCGCTTTCCGTTGTGTATGTATTATTAGCTTATGCCATCTGGATTATTTATGGACTTATTGCCTTTTTTACTGGACGCGAACCTCAGCGCGACAAACCCACCCGCTATTCCGCACTGGTGGAAGCGTCAACCGCTTATTCCCAACCTTCTGTCACAGGAACTGAAAAACTATCTGAAGCTTAATGCTAAAGAGAAAAATGTTCAGATTGCAGACCAGGTGATTATTGATGAAAGTGCCGGTGAGGTTGTTATCGGCGCGAATACCCGTATTTGCCACGGTGCCGTTATTCAGGGTCCGGTAGTGATTGGCGCAAACTGCCTGATAGGTAATTATGCGTTTATTCGTCCTGGCACAATAATCAGCAATGGCGTAAAAATTGGTTTTGCCACCGAAATTAAAAATGCGGTTATTGAAGCGGAAGCAACGATTGGTCCGCAATGCTTTATTGCCGACTCGGTAGTTGCAAACCAGGCATATTTGGGCGCACAAGTACGAACCAGTAATCATCGTCTGGATGAACAGCCCGTGTCTGTTCGAACTCCAGATGGAATTATCGCTACCGGATGCGATAAATTAGGTTGTTATATCGGGCAGCGTTCACGCCTTGGCGTACAAGTTATTATTTTGCCTGGGCGAATTATTTCCCCGAACACGCAACTTGGCCCGCGCGTGATTGTAGAACGTAATTTACCTACCGGAACTTATTCACTCCGACAAGAACTTATCCGTACAGGAGATTAAAATGATAAAACGGACGTTATTAGCGGCGGCAATTTTTAGCGCATTACCCGTTTATGCCGGGTTAACTTCCATTACCGCGGGCTACGATTTTACCGATTATTCTGGCGATCATGGCAACCGTAATTTAGCGTATGCTGAACTGGTGGCGAAAGTTGAAAACGCAACGCTGCTTTTTAATCTTTCCCAGGGGCGTCGTGATTATGAAACTGAACATTTCAATGCCACTCGCGGCCAGGGTGCAGTCTGGTACAAATGGAATAACTGGCTGACAACCCGAACGGGTATTGCCTTTGCGGATAATACGCCGGTCTTTGCCCGCCAGGATTTTCGACAGGATATTAACCTAGCCCTGTTGCCAAAAACGCTTTTCACGACCGGTTATCGCTACACTAAATATTACGATGATGTCGAAGTCGATGCCTGGCAAGGCGGCATATCACTCTATACTGGCCCGGTGATCACCAGCTATCGCTATACCCACTATGACTCCAGCGATGCAGGTGGTAGTTACAGCAATATGATTTCCGTGCGTCTGAATGACCCGCGCGGCACTGGTTACACGCAACTATGGCTAAGCCGCGGAACAGGTGCTTACACCTACGACTGGACGCCAGAAACACGCTACGGCAGCATGAAGAGCATCAGTTTGCAACGTATTCAACCGCTGACTGAGCAACTTAATCTCGGGTTGACGGCAGGTAAAGTGTGGTACGACACCCCAACCGATGATTATAACGGTCTGCAACTTGCAGCCCATCTGACCTGGAAATTCTGATTCCTTCTGCCGCCCGCTATCCGGGGCGGCCTTCCCTGCAGATTAGCCCCCCCCCTTTCCTCTTTGTTTTCCGACTACATTCACCGGATAAATTTTATTCTCCAGTGTTATATACTATAGGGGGGTATGCATTGACATATAGCATACCCCCCTATAGTATATTGCATGCAGATGATGAGGTGCGAAATGCCCAGTACTCCGGAAGAGAAGAAAAAGGTCCTTACTCGAGTTCGTCGTATTCGGGGGCAGATTGATGCTCTGGAACGGTCGCTGGAGGGTGATGCCGAATGCCGTGCCATACTCCAACAGATCGCTGCCGTTCGGGGCGCGGCTAACGGGCTGATGGCAGAAGTGCTTGAAAGCCATATCCGGGAAACGTTTGACCGAAATGACTGCTACAGCCGCGAAGTCAGCCAATCCGTTGACGACACTATTGAACTGGTTCGTGCCTATCTTAAATAGCTGAATCTATTACCATATTGAGGAAGAGCGAGAGATGAAATCACGTGCTGCCGTTGCATTTGCTCCCGGTAAACCGCTGGAAATCGTTGAAATTGACGTTGCACCACCGAAAAAAGGTGAAGTGCTGATTAAAGTCACCCATACCGGTGTTTGCCATACCGACGCATTTACCCTCTCCGGCGATGACCCGGAAGGTGTCTTCCCGGTGGTTCTCGGTCACGAAGGGGCCGGGGTTGTAGTTGAAGTCGGTGAAGGGGTAACCAGCGTCAAACCTGGCGACCATGTGATCCCGCTTTACACCGCAGAGTGCGGCGAGTGTGAGTTCTGTCGTTCTGGCAAAACTAACCTGTGTGTCGCGGTTCGCGAAACGCAGGGCAAAGGCTTGATGCCAGACGGCACCACCCGTTTTTCTTACAACGGGCAGCCGCTTTATCACTACATGGGATGCTCAACATTCAGTGAATACACCGTGGTAGCGGAAGTGTCTCTGGCCAAAATTAATCCAGAAGCGAACCATGAACACGTCTGCCTGCTGGGCTGTGGCGTGACCACCGGTATTGGCGCGGTACACAACACAGCTAAAGTCCAGCCAGGTGATTCTGTTGCCGTGTTTGGTCTTGGCGCGATTGGTCTGGCAGTGGTTCAGGGCGCGCGTCAGGCGAAAGCGGGACGGATTATCGCTATCGATACCAACCCGAAGAAATTCGAACTGGCGCGTCGCTTCGGTGCCACCGACTGCATTAACCCGAATGACTACGACAAACCGATTAAAGATGTCCTGCTGGATATCAACAAATGGGGTATCGACCATACCTTTGAATGCATCGGTAACGTCAACGTGATGCGTGCGGCGCTGGAAAGTGCGCACCGCGGCTGGGGTCAATCGGTGATCATCGGTGTCGCAGGATCTGGTCAGGAAATCTCCACCCGTCCATTCCAGTTGGTCACCGGTCGCGTATGGAAAGGTTCCGCGTTTGGCGGCGTGAAAGGTCGTTCCCAGTTACCGGGTATGGTTGAAGATGCGATGAAAGGTGATATCGATCTGGAACCGTTTGTCACGCATACCATGAGCCTGGATGAAATTAATGACGCCTTCGACCTGATGCATGAAGGTAAATCCATTCGAACCGTAATTCGTTACTGATTTCCCGCTGGTTTACCCCGTCCAGTTCAGATGGGGTTCTTAATACTCTCCCCGGGCAGCCGTCCGGGGGATTAACCGTGAGATAATGACTGATGGAACTCATTGAAAAACATGCCAGCTTTGGCGGCTGGCAAAATGTGTATCGGCATTATTCCCAATCACTGAAATGTGAAATGAATGTCGGCGTCTATCTCCCACCAAAAGCCGAGAATGAAAAATTGCCGGTGTTGTACTGGCTTTCAGGCCTGACCTGCAACGAGCAGAATTTCATTACTAAATCGGGGATGCAGCGTTACGCGGCTGAGCACAACATTATTGTTGTTGCGCCGGACACCAGTCCGCGAGGCAGTCATGTCGCAGATGCTGACCGTTACGATCTCGGGCAAGGTGCCGGGTTTTACCTGAACGCGACGCAAGCGCCGTGGAATGAACATTACAAAATGTATGACTATATCCGCAACGAGCTGCCGAATTTAGTGATGCATCATTTTCCAGCAACGGCCAGAAAGTCTATCTCAGGTCATTCTATGGGCGGGCTGGGCGCGCTGGTGCTGGCGTTACGTAACCCAGATGAATATGCCAGCGTCTCGGCGTTTTCGCCCATTGTCTCCCCATCGCAAGTACCGTGGGGACAGCAAGCCTTTGCCGCATATCTTGGTGAAAATAAAGATGCCTGGTTGGATTACGACCCGGTGAGTCTTATTTCACAAGGTCAACGCGTTGCGGAAATCATGGTTGATCAGGGGTTGAGTGATGATTTTTACGCAGAACAACTGCGGACTTCAAATCTTGAAAAGATCTGCCAGGAGATGAATATCAAGACGTTAATCCGTTATCACGAGGGTTATGATCACAGCTATTATTTTGTCTCCAGTTTTATTGGCGAGCATATTGCGTACCACGCCAATAAACTGAATATGCGTTGAGCATCCGCGCACGCATGCCGGATGCGGCGTAAACGCCTTATCCGGCCTACATTTCACCCGTAAGCCGTAGGCCTGATAAGACGCGAAAAGCGTCGCATCAGGCATCTGCGCACGGCTGCCGGATGCGGCGTGAACGCCTTATCCGGCCTACACTTCGCCCATAAACCGTAGGCATGATAAGACTCGCAAAGCGTCGCATCAGGCATCTGCACACGATTTATCTATGTTTACCACATCAAATCATCAGGCACTTTGAAGTCGGCATACGGATCGTCTTCATCCTGCTCTTCGGCGCTGAGCGCGCTGTGCAACACAATACTGCTGGCATCACGCTGAGCAATTTTATCGGCAACGCTGGCGGGAATAATGGCGTATTCACCTTCGCTATTGTTATCGACCAACAAGCGAGCAATCGCCAGACGACCATTAATCAACTGCGTTTGCGTGAGCTTATCAACAAAAATCTTCTTAATCAGATTGCCGTCAGTGAAGTTAAAACCAATATCGCCATTGGCAATGATAATTCGGTTCATTTCAATGAGCTGCTTCACCTGGGCTTTATATTCTTTCGCCAACGCCGCTTGTTTTTGCTGCTCGCTAAGCTGTTTATCACGCTCAAGCTGTGCCTTTTTATTTTCTTCTACCGCCGCCCGAGCTTCACGCGCCTGAACACGCGATTTTTTCGCTGTTCTCTCGACCTTCGCCGCTTTTTTGCTGGTGACTAGTCCCGCTTTGAGCAACTGCTCTTGTAAGGTAAGTTTTGCCATCTTTGTTTCCAAACCCACTGAATAATTTTTAGCGAGTATACCTGTAAACGCCGTAGGTGTATTGGCGTGGGTTTTCTCTCACCTGTGACCTGGCGTCAGCATTTAAAATCTCACTTCGGCGTCAGCCCCGCCGAATGGCGCAAAACCTTTCGCGGTATGGCATGATAGCGCCCGGAAGAGAGTCAATTCAGGGTGGTGAATGTGAAACCAGTAACGCTATACGATGTCGCAGAGTATGCCGGTGTCTCTTATCAGACCGTTTCCCGCGTGGTGAACCAGGCCTGCCACGTTTCTGCGAAAACGCGGGAAAAAGTGGAAGCGGCGATGGCGGAGCTGAATTACATTCCCAACCGCGTGGCACAACAACTGGCGGGCAAACAGTCGTTGCTGATTGGCGTTGCCACCTCCAGTCTGGCCCTGCACGCGCCGTCGCAAATTGTCGCGGCGATTAAATCTCGCGCCGATCAATTGGGTGCCAGCGTGGTGGTGTCGATGGTTGAACGAAGCGGCGTCGAAGCCTGTAAAGCGGCGGTGCACAATCTTCTCGCGCAACGCGTCAGTGGACTGATCATTAACTATCCGCTGGATGACCAGGATGCCATTGCTGTGGAAGCTGCCTGCGCTAATGTTCCGGCGTTATTTCTTGATGTCTCTGACCAGACTCCCATCAACAGTATTATTTTCTCCCATGAAGACGGTACGCGACTGGGCGTGGAGCACCTGGTCGCATTGGGTCACCAGCAAATCGCGCTGTTAGCAGGCCCATTAAGTTCTGTCTCGGCGCGTCTGCGTCTGGCGGGCTGGCATAAATATCTCACACGCAATCAAATTCAGCCGATAACAGAACGGGAAGGCGACTGGAGTGCCATGTCCGGTTTTCAACAAACCATGCAAATGCTAAATGAGGGCATCGTTCCCACTGCGATGCTGGTTGCCAACGATCAGATGGCACTGGGCGCAATGCGCGCCATTACCGAGTCCGGGCTGCGCGTTGGTGCGGATATCTCGGTAGTGGGATACGACGATACCGAAGACAGCTCGTGTTATATCCCGCCGTTAACCACCATCAAACAGGATTTTCGCCTGCTGGGGCAAACCAGCGTGGACCGCTTGCTGCAACTCTCTCAGGGCCAGGCGGTGAAGGGCAATCAGCTGTTGCCCGTCTCACTGGTGAAAAGAAAAACCACCCTTCCGCCCAATACGCAAACCGCCTCTCCCCGCGCGTTGGCCGATTCATTAATGCAGCTGGCACGACAAGTTTCCCGACTGGAAAGCGGGCAGTGAGCGCAACACAATTAATGTGAGTCAGCTCACTCATTAGGCACCCCAGTCTTTACACTCTATGTGTCCGGCTCGTATGTTGTGTGAAATTGTGAGCGGATAACAATTTCACACAGGATACAGCTATGACTATGATTACGGATTCTCTGGCCGTCGTATTACAACGTCGTGACTGGGAAAACCCTGGCGTTACCCAACTTAATCGCCTTGCGGCACATCCCCCTTTCGCCAGCTGGCGTAATAGCGAAGAGGCCCGCACCGATCGCCCTTCCCAACAGTTGCGCAGCCTGAATGGCGAATGGCGCTTTGCCTGGTTTCCGGCACCAGAAGCGGTGCCGGAAAGCTGGCTGGAGTGCGATCTTCCTGACGCCGATACTGTCGTCGTCCCCTCAAACTGGCAGATGCACGGTTACGATGCGCCTATCTACACCAACGTGACCTATCCCATTACGGTCAATCCGCCGTTTGTTCCCGCGGAGAATCCGACAGGTTGTTACTCGCTCACATTTAATATTGATGAAAGCTGGCTACAGGAAGGCCAGACGCGAATTATTTTTGATGGCGTTAACTCGGCGTTTCATCTGTGGTGCAACGGGCGCTGGGTCGGTTACGGCCAGGACAGCCGTTTGCCGTCTGAATTTGACCTGAGCGCATTTTTACGCGCCGGAGAAAACCGCCTCGCGGTGATGGTGCTGCGCTGGAGTGACGGCAGTTATCTGGAAGATCAGGATATGTGGCGGATGAGCGGCATTTTCCGTGACGTCTCGTTGCTGCATAAACCGACCACGCAAATCAGCGATTTCCAAGTTACCACTCTCTTTAATGATGATTTCAGCCGCGCGGTACTGGAGGCAGAAGTTCAGATGTACGGCGAGCTGCGCGATGAACTGCGGGTGACGGTTTCTTTGTGGCAGGGTGAAACGCAGGTCGCCAGCGGCACCGCGCCTTTCGGCGGTGAAATTATCGATGAGCGTGGCGGTTATGCCGATCGCGTCACACTACGCCTGAACGTTGAAAATCCGGAACTGTGGAGCGCCGAAATCCCGAATCTCTATCGTGCAGTGGTTGAACTGCACACCGCCGACGGCACGCTGATTGAAGCAGAAGCCTGCGACGTCGGTTTCCGCGAGGTGCGGATTGAAAATGGTCTGCTGCTGCTGAACGGCAAGCCGTTGCTGATTCGCGGCGTTAACCGTCACGAGCATCATCCTCTGCATGGTCAGGTCATGGATGAGCAGACGATGGTGCAGGATATCCTGCTGATGAAGCAGAACAACTTTAACGCCGTGCGCTGTTCGCATTATCCGAACCATCCGCTGTGGTACACGCTGTGCGACCGCTACGGCCTGTATGTGGTGGATGAAGCCAATATTGAAACCCACGGCATGGTGCCAATGAATCGTCTGACCGATGATCCGCGCTGGCTACCCGCGATGAGCGAACGCGTAACGCGGATGGTGCAGCGCGATCGTAATCACCCGAGTGTGATCATCTGGTCGCTGGGGAATGAATCAGGCCACGGCGCTAATCACGACGCGCTGTATCGCTGGATCAAATCTGTCGATCCTTCCCGCCCGGTACAGTATGAAGGCGGCGGAGCCGACACCACGGCCACCGATATTATTTGCCCGATGTACGCGCGCGTGGATGAAGACCAGCCCTTCCCGGCGGTGCCGAAATGGTCCATCAAAAAATGGCTTTCGCTGCCTGGAGAAATGCGCCCGCTGATCCTTTGCGAATATGCCCACGCGATGGGTAACAGTCTTGGCGGCTTCGCTAAATACTGGCAGGCGTTTCGTCAGTACCCCCGTTTACAGGGCGGCTTCGTCTGGGACTGGGTGGATCAGTCGCTGATTAAATATGATGAAAACGGCAACCCGTGGTCGGCTTACGGCGGTGATTTTGGCGATACGCCGAACGATCGCCAGTTCTGTATGAACGGTCTGGTCTTTGCCGACCGCACGCCGCATCCGGCGCTGACGGAAGCAAAACACCAACAGCAGTATTTCCAGTTCCGTTTATCCGGGCGAACCATCGAAGTGACCAGCGAATACCTGTTCCGTCATAGCGATAACGAGTTCCTGCACTGGATGGTGGCACTGGATGGCAAGCCGCTGGCAAGCGGTGAAGTGCCTCTGGATGTTGGCCCGCAAGGTAAGCAGTTGATTGAACTGCCTGAACTGCCGCAGCCGGAGAGCGCCGGACAACTCTGGCTAACGGTACGCGTAGTGCAACCAAACGCGACCGCATGGTCAGAAGCCGGACACATCAGCGCCTGGCAGCAATGGCGTCTGGCGGAAAACCTCAGCGTGACACTCCCCTCCGCGTCCCACGCCATCCCTCAACTGACCACCAGCGGAACGGATTTTTGCATCGAGCTGGGTAATAAGCGTTGGCAATTTAACCGCCAGTCAGGCTTTCTTTCACAGATGTGGATTGGCGATGAAAAACAACTGCTGACCCCGCTGCGCGATCAGTTCACCCGTGCGCCGCTGGATAACGACATTGGCGTAAGTGAAGCGACCCGCATTGACCCTAACGCCTGGGTCGAACGCTGGAAGGCGGCGGGCCATTACCAGGCCGAAGCGGCGTTGTTGCAGTGCACGGCAGATACACTTGCCGACGCGGTGCTGATTACAACCGCCCACGCGTGGCAGCATCAGGGGAAAACCTTATTTATCAGCCGGAAAACCTACCGGATTGATGGGCACGGTGAGATGGTCATCAATGTGGATGTTGCGGTGGCAAGCGATACACCGCATCCGGCGCGGATTGGCCTGACCTGCCAGCTGGCGCAGGTCTCAGAGCGGGTAAACTGGCTCGGCCTGGGGCCGCAAGAAAACTATCCCGACCGCCTTACTGCAGCCTGTTTTGACCGCTGGGATCTGCCATTGTCAGACATGTATACCCCGTACGTCTTCCCGAGCGAAAACGGTCTGCGCTGCGGGACGCGCGAATTGAATTATGGCCCACACCAGTGGCGCGGCGACTTCCAGTTCAACATCAGCCGCTACAGCCAACAACAACTGATGGAAACCAGCCATCGCCATCTGCTGCACGCGGAAGAAGGCACATGGCTGAATATCGACGGTTTCCATATGGGGATTGGTGGCGACGACTCCTGGAGCCCGTCAGTATCGGCGGAATTCCAGCTGAGCGCCGGTCGCTACCATTACCAGTTGGTCTGGTGTCAAAAATAATAATAACCGGGCAGGCTATGTCTGCCCGTATTTCGCGTAAGGAAATCCATTATGTACTATTTAAAAAACACAAACTTTTGGATGTTCGGTTTATTCTTTTTCTTTTACTTTTTTATCATGGGGGCCTACTTCCCGTTTTTCCCGATTTGGCTACATGACATCAACCATATCAGCAAAAGTGATACGGGTATTATTTTTGCCGCTATTTCTCTGTTCTCGCTATTATTCCAACCGCTGTTTGGTCTGCTTTCTGACAAACTCGGGCTGCGCAAATACCTGCTGTGGATTATTACCGGCATGTTAGTGATGTTTGCGCCGTTCTTTATTTTTATCTTCGGACCACTGTTACAATACAACATTTTAGTAGGATCGATTGTTGGTGGTATTTATCTTGGCTTTTGTTTTAACGCCGGTGCGCCAGCAGTAGAGGCATTTATCGAGAAAGTCAGCCGTCGCAGTAATTTCGAATTTGGTCGCGCGCGGATGTTTGGCTGTGTTGGCTGGGCGCTGTGTGCCTCGATTGTCGGCATCATGTTCACCATCAATAATCAGTTTGTTTTCTGGCTGGGTTCTGGCTGTGCACTCATCCTCGCCGTTTTACTCTTTTTCGCCAAAACGGATGCGCCCTCTTCAGCCACGGTTGCCAATGCGGTAGGTGCCAACCATTCGGCATTTAGCCTTAAGCTGGCGCTGGAACTGTTCAGACAGCCAAAACTGTGGTTTTTGTCACTGTATGTTATTGGCGTTTCCTGCACCTACGATGTTTTTGACCAACAGTTTGCTAATTTCTTTACTTCGTTCTTTGCTACCGGTGAACAGGGTACGCGGGTATTTGGCTACGTCACGACAATGGGCGAATTACTTAACGCCTCGATTATGTTCTTTGCGCCACTGATCATTAATCGCATCGGTGGGAAAAATGCCCTGCTGCTGGCTGGCACTATTATGTCTGTACGTATTATTGGCTCATCGTTCGCCACCCCAGCGCTGGAAGTAGTTATTCTGAAAACGCTGCATATGTTTGAAGTACCGTTCCTGCTGGTGGGCTGCTTTAAATATATTACCAGCCAGTTTGAAGTGCGTTTTTCAGCGACGATTTATCTGGTCTGTTTCTGCTTCTTTAAGCAACTGGCGATGATTTTTATGTCTGTACTGGCGGGCAATATGTATGAAAGCATCGGTTTCCAGGGCGCTTATCTGGTGCTGGGTCTGGTGGCGCTGGGCTTCACCTTAATTTCCGTGTTCACGCTTAGCGGCCCCGGCCCGCTTTCTCTACTGCGTCGTCAGGTGAATGAAGTCGCTTAAGCAATCAATGTCGGATGCGGCGCGAGCGCCTTATCCGACCAACATATCAGGGCGGAATGATCGCAATGAACATGTCGATGACAGAAAGAATAAAAGCAGGCAAGCTATTTACCGATATGTGCGAAGGCTTACCTGAAAAAAGACTTCGTGGAAAAACGTTAATGTATGAGTTTAATCACTCGCATCCATCAGAATTTGAAAAAAGGGAAAGTCTGATTAAAGAAATGTTTGCCACGGTAGGGGAAAACGCCTGGGTAGAACCCCCCGTCTATTTCTCTTACGGTTCCAACATCCATATAGGCCGCAATTTTTATGCAAATTTCAATTTAACCATTGTCGACGACTACACGGTAACGATCGGTGATAACGTACTGATTGCACCCAACGTTACTCTTTCCGTTACGGGACACCCGGTACACCATGAATTGAGAAAAAACGGAGAGATGTACTCTTTTCCGATAACGATTGGCAATAACGTCTGGATCGGAAGTCATGTGGTTATTAATCCAGGCGTCACCATCGGGGATAATTCTGTTATTGGCGCGGGTAGTGTCGTCACAAAAGACATTCCACCAAACGTCGTGGCTGCTGGCGTTCCTTGTCGGGTTATTCGCGAAATAAACGACCGGGATAAGCAATATTATTTCAAAGATTTTAAAGTTGAGTCTTCAGTTTAAATAAGCAAAATTACCTGATGCGCTCCGCTTATCAGGCCTACAATTTCAGTGATCTACGTAGGCCGGATAAGGTGTTCACGCCGCATCCGGCATAAACTACGCTCGCGGTAGCCCAGCCGATTACCGTTTGTAATCGATGGCTTCTGGCTGCTCCAGATATACGGTGGTTTGTGCCGGTTGTGTGCTGGCCATCACCTTACCGCCACGTACCGAATAACGTACCGGAACCTGACGGCGCAACGCATCAAACCCATTTTCAGCCGGCAGGATAATCAGGTTGGCGCTGTTTCCGGCGGCAATGCCGTAATCCTGCAAATTCAACGTCCTGGCGCTGTGGTGGGTGATTAAATTCAGGCCGTCGTTAATCTGCCCGTAGCCCATCAGCTGGCAAACATGCAGCCCCATATGCAGCACTTGCAGCATATTCGCCGTTCCCAGCGGATACCACGGATCGAAGACATCATCGTGACCAAAGCAGACGTTAATGCCGGACTCCAGCATCTCTTTAACGCGCGTGATGCCGCGACGTTTTGGATACGTATCGAAACGTCCTTGCAGATGAATATTGACCAACGGGTTGGCGACAAAGTTAATACCGGACATTTTCAGCAAACGAAACAGGCGCGAAGTATACGCCCCGTTATAGGAGTGCATTGCCGTAGTATGGCTGGCGGTGACTCGCGCGCCCATGCCTTCACGGTGCGCCAGGGCAGCAACGGTTTCGACAAAGCGTGATTGCTCATCATCAATCTCGTCACAGTGAACATCGATGAGACGGTCGTATTTTTGCGCCAGGGCGAAGGTTTTATGCAGCGACTCCACGCCATATTCACGGGTAAATTCAAAATGCGGAATCGCCCCAACAACGTCTGCCCCTAAGCGTAACGCCTCTTCCAGCAACGCTTCACCGTTGGGATACGACAAAATCCCTTCCTGCGGGAAGGCGACGATTTGCAGATCAATCCACGGCGCAACTTCCTGTTTCACTTCCAGCATCGCTTTCAACGCAGTCAGCGTTGCGTCGGAGACATCGACATGGGTACGCACATGCTGAATGCCGTTGGCAATCTGCCATTTCAGCGTTTGCCAGGCGCGTTGTTTCACATCGTCATGGGTTAATAACGCTTTGCGCTCGGCCCAGCGTTCAATGCCTTCAAACAGCGTGCCGGACTGATTCCAGTTCGGTTGTCCGGCGGTTTGCGTGGTGTCCAGGTGAATATGCGGCTCCACAAACGGCGGTAAAACTAAACCTTGTTCGGCATCCAGGCTGTTTTCAGTTACGGGCATCACACCAGATTGCGTATCAATGGCGCTGATTTTTCCGTCGTGAAGATGAATCTGCCACAGCCCCTCTTTGCCGGGTAACCGGGCGTTAATAATTGTTTGTAAAGCGTTATTCGACACTGTTAGCCTCCACATGCGTCATTGCTGCTGTCGTTTTACGATTCAAAATCGGGTTAAGGATCAGATAGCTCAGCGCGCCACCTAATACCGCGTTGACCGGAACAATTCCCGGTAACCAGTGGCCTGCGGCAATCCCCAGCGCGACCGCCAGAATCGCCACCCAATTGACACTCATCATACGCGTGGTCGCAAAGTGCTCATAGCGGCGACGGTTCATCAGATAATCAGCGATGATCACGCCGCCCACCGGAGGAATAGCTGCCGAAAGGAAGGTCAACCAGCCGACAAAATTGTTATACAGCCATAATGCGCAGACCGTACCGATAATACCGTTAATCACCGAAAGGGTTTTGCTCGACATACCGGTAATGTTGGCGAAACCTAAACCCGACGCATAGAGCGCGTTATCGTTGGTGGTCCAGATATTCAGCCCCAGCACCACAATCGCAGGCAGCAGAAGGCCCTGAGCAATCATCACATCAGAGATATCCGCCATCCCCAGTGCCGCCGCGCCCGCTGCACCGAAAATAAACATCAACGAGTTGCCGAGGAAAAAGGCCACCATCGCCACCAGCACCGCCAGTTTGGCATTACGACCAAACCGGACAAAGTCAGCGGTGAGCGTGCCCGCACTGATAAATGACCCCACAACCAGCGCCAGCGCGACATTGAAATCTAACGGTTGTGCGGGAACGACCGCTTTTAATGCGTCCAGGCCGCCCATGCCGTTAACGGCCAACCACACGGAATAACCGCCAAGACAGGCGATAGCCGGAACCGCAATCACCGAAAGAACTGTCAGCGCCGAAATGCCAAAGAAGACGGTGACGGTCATCAGTAAACCGGAGACGGCAATCAACAAATTAATATCCAGCCCGGTTGCCTTGCCCACCGGAATAGCAAACATCGCCACGCCAACGCCAAACCAGCCAACCTGGGTGCCGCCCAGCAGCAGTGAAGGCAACCATGAGCCTTTAACACCAAACGAGAAGCGAGCAAGAAGATGGGTGGTCAGGCCGGTTTTTGCGCCAATGTAACCAAGAAATGAAGTGTAAATACCGAGGAGAAGATTACCGATGAGAACTGCGAGGAAGAAATCATGATAGCTAAGACCGGTTCCGAGAGTGCCGCCGGTCCACATACTGGCGGAAAAGAAGGTTAATCCCAGCATGACGAACGTCAATGCCAATACCCCTTTCCGCGCCGACTGCGGGACTGGCCCCTGGCTAAAGTTGTTATCTTGCGACACGAAATTCCCCCTTTTTGCTGTTTGAAACCCAAAAAATCCGCCGCATTCTATTCATCTGAAGATAAAAAGCAATCGTTTTCGTAGGGGGATATATTTTTTATATGAATGAGTGCAAAAAGGCGGGGGAAACTTATCTGTGTAAAAACAGTGGGTAGGCATGATAAGACGCGTCAGCGTCGCATCAGGCATCTGCGCATGGTGTCGGATGCGGCGCGAGCGCCTTATCCGACCTACGGTTCAGGCCTGTAGGCATGATAAGACGCGTCAGCGTCGCATCAGGCATCTGCGCACGGTGTCGGATGCGGCGCGAGCGCCTTATCCGACCTACTCTTCCATCGCCTGGCGGATCTGATCCAACGACGCCGGATCATCAATGGTCGTCAGATCCCCAGGATCGCGTCCTTCGCAAATCGCCTGGATCGTGCGGCGCAGCATTTTTCCGGATCGCGTTTTTGGCAATTGCGAGACAAACCAGACGTGCGCCGGGCGGCCAAAGTTGCCAATCTGGCTGTCCACCAGCGCCATAATCGCCTTCTCTTGCGAGTGCGCCACCTCACGGTCTTCCAGACTGTCGCTCTCTTTCGGAATGACAAACGCCACCGCCACCTGCCCTTTCAGCGCATCTTTCACCCCAACCACCGCCACTTCGGCAACGCCCGGATGACTGGAGATACTCTCTTCAATCTCACGCGTACCCAGCCGATGTCCGGCAACGTTAATCACATCGTCAGTGCGCCCGAGAATAAAGTGATAACCGTCAGCATCGCGGATGCCCCAGTCAAAAGTGGCGTACACCGGACGGGAAAACAGCGACCAGTACGTCTTCACAAAGCGGTCGTCGTCGCCCCAGATGGTTTGAATACAGCCTGGCGGCAATGGCCCCTCCACTACCAGCATCCCTTTCTCATTGACGCCACACGGTTCGCCGGTGACTTCATTGAGCAACTGCACGTTATAGCCATACATCGGCACGCCGGGGCTTCCCAGACGCGTCGGTCTGTCATCCAGACCGCGAGCAATCGCCATAATCGGCCAGCCGGATTCGGTCTGCCAGTAGTTGTCGATGACCGGCACATCCAGCGTATTGCTCACCCAACTGGCGGTCGGCTCGTCCAGCGGTTCTCCAGCCAGATAGAGCACTTCCAGCGACGAAAGATCGTGTTTGCGAATTTCAGCGGTAGGGAATTTTTTCAGCACGCGAATGGCGGTCGGCGCTGAGAACATGCGGCTAACCTGATATTTCTCGACAATTTTCCACCACACGCCGCAGTCCGGCCAGGTCGGCAATCCTTCGTAAACGATAGTCGCCATCCCCGCCAGCAGCGGCGCGTAAACGATATACGAATGCCCTACCACCCAGCCGATATCCGAAGCACAAAAGAACACGCCGCCCGCTTTGCCGCCAAAAATGGTGTCCATCGAGGTCGCCAGCGCCACCGCATATCCGCCGACATCACGCTGCACACCTTTAGGTTTGCCGGTCGTGCCGGAGGTGTAGAGAATGCAGGAGGTTTCGTTGGATTCCAGCCATGCCACCGGCACCCGCGCGCCGATGTGTTGATGGCGCAACGACGCGAAATCGACATCCCGCCCGCTAACGCGCGCCATTTTCGCCAGCCCGCGATCCACCAGTAAAACGTGACGCGGCTGATGCTGTGCCTGACTTATCGCATCGTCGAGCAATTTTTTATACGGAATGATTTTACCGCCGCGCGCCCCGGCATCAGCCGAGACAATCAGCACCGGTTTAGCGTCATCAATTCGCGTTGCCACGCTGTGCGAAGCAAATCCCCCAAACACCACCGAGTGAATAGCACCAATGCGCGCGCAGGCCAGCAGGGTAATATGCGCTTCGGCAATCATCGGCATATACACCAGCACCCGATCGCCACGCTGCACGCCCAGTGAGCGCAGCATTGACGCCACCGCATTCACTTCGTCATGTAACTGGCGGAAGGTAAAGGTACGCTCTTCCTCTGTTTCCGAAGAGACGGCAATCAATGCCAGCGCCTCTGGCTGTTTCTCCAGCCAGCGGTCGATAGCGTTGTGACACAAGTTGGTTCGGCCTTCACAAAACCAACGGGCAAACGGCGGGTTGCTGTGGTCGAGCGTTTGCGTAAAGGGCGTCTGCCAGTCAATACGCCGGGCCTGCTCGGCCCAGAACTTCTCCGGTTCGTTAATCGAACGCTGATAAAATTCGCTAAAAGACATAATGCTCTCCTGTTGAACTTACGCCTTACCGCCGTTTACTTAAATGACGTACAGGTCGAGATACTCATTGACCGGCATCTGTTCCAGGCGAGTTCTGTCGAGAGAAACCTCCAGAATGCGCTGCTGCTGGCGAGTCGGGAACTGGCGCGCGAGATTGATTTTGAATTTATCGACCAGCTTCGGAATGCCATCCTGACGGCGGCGAGCATGACCAATTGGGTACTCCACCACCACTTCTTCAAATCGTGTGCCGTCGGTGAACTCAAGGGTTATGGCATTGGCGATGGCGCGTTTTTCCGGGTCGTGGTAGTCAGCGGTAAACGCCGGATCTTCAAAGCAATTGATCTTCTCGCGCAGGGCGTCGATGCGTTTATCTTGCGCAACGTTGTCCTCGTAATCTGCCGCCGTTAAGCGTCCGAACAGCAGCGGGATCGCCACCATGTACTGAATGCAGTGGTCGCGGTCTGCCGGGTTATTGAGCGGCCCTTTTTTGTCGATGATGCGAATACAGGCTTCGTGGGTGCGAATGGTCACTTTTTCGATATCTGCCGCCGTTTTGCCTGCTGCCTGCATCTGTTCATAGAGCGTCATCGCCGCTTCAACTGCCGTCTGGGAGTGGAACTCCGCCGGGAAGGAGATTTTGAACAGCACATTTTCCATGACGTAGGAACCGTACGGACGCTGGAAGCGGAATGACTCACCTTTAAAGGAGACGTCGTAGAAACCCCACACCGGCGCGGTCAGGGCTGACGGGTAACCCATTTCGCCCGTTTTCGCCATCAGCGCCAGACGTACCGCGCGGGATGTAGCATCGCCCGCCGCCCAGGATTTACGCGTACCGGTGTTCGGTGCATGACGATAAGTGCGCAGCGACTGTCCGTCTACCCATGCCAGCGAAACGGCGTTGAGAATTTCCTCGCGGGTCAGGCCGAGCATTTCGGCGACCACGGCGGTGGAAGCCACTTTCACTAACAGAACGTGGTCGAGACCAACGCGGTTAAAGGAGTTTTCCAGCGCGATGCAGCCCTGAATTTCATGGGCTTTGATCATTCCGGTCAGCACCTGTTTCATGGTCAACGGCGCTTTGCCGCTGGCGATCGCGTTGCGCGAAAGCCAGTCCGCCGTTGCCAGAATGCCGCCGAGGTTGTCGGAAGGATGCCCCCACTCCGCCGCCAGCCAGGTATCGTTGAAATCGAGCCAACGGATCATCGCGCCAATGTTAAATGCCGCCTGGACGGGGTCGAGCTGAAACTGAGTTCCGGGAACGCGCACGCCGTTGGGTACGACGGTGCCGGGGACAATTGGCCCCAGCAGTTTTTTACAGGCCGGATATTCGAGAGCTTCCAGACCGCAGCCGAGCGTGTCAAGCAGGCAGTAATGAGCGGTGTCGTAGGCTACTCTGGAGCTGATTTCGTAGTTCATCACGTAATCGACGATATCAACGATTTCACGATCAAATTCCGGGCGGATGTTGTTGATTTGAGCTGACATTGGGTACGTTTCCTTATTGTTATTCGTAGAGGTTTACTGGCGCTTATCCAGCGCGACAAACTGGCGGTCTTCCGGTCCAACATAATTGGCGGAAGGACGGATAATTTTGTTGTCCTGACGTTGTTCGATAATGTGCGCCGCCCAGCCAGTGACGCGGGCGATAACAAACAGTGGTGTGAACATCTCGGTGGGAACACCCATCATGTTGTAGGAAACAGCGGAGAACCAGTCGAGATTGGGGAACATCTTTTTGCTCTCCCACATCACCGTTTCCAGGCGATCGGCGATGTTGTACATCTTCAGCGAGCCGCCTTCCTGCGAGAGCTGCTTCGCCACACGTTTGATCACCTGATGACGCGGGTCGGCGATGGTATAAACCGGATGCCCAAAACCAATGACCACTTCTTTGTTTTCCACCCGCTTGCGGATATCGGCTTCGGCTTCGCCCGGCGTTTCGTAGCGTTGCTGGATCTCCAGCGACACTTCATTCGCCCCGCCGTGTTTCGGCCCGCGCAGTGCGCCAATCGCGCCAATAATGGCGGAATACATATCAGAGCCAGTGCCCGCAATCACCCGGCTGGTAAAGGTGGAAGCGTTAAACTCGTGTTCGGCGTACAGCACCAGCGAGATATGCATCGCCTTTTCCCAGCTTTGCGACGGCTTTTCGCCGTGCAGCAGATGCAGGAAGTGACCGCCGATAGAGTCGTCATCAGTTTCCGGCTGGATGCGTTCGCCGTTGTGGCTGTAGTGATACCAGTAGAGAAGAATCGAACTAAGTGACGCCAGCAGTTTGTCGGCAATATCCCGCGCACCAGAAACGGTGTGCCCCTCTTTTTCTGGCAGCGTGCAGCCGAGCGCGGAAACGCCGGTGCGCATAACATCCATCGGGTGTGACGCCGCCGGTAAGGCTTCCAGCACGGTACGCACGTTAGCCGGTAAACCACGCAGGGCTTTCAGTTTCGTTTTGTAGGCGGCGAGTTCGTCACGGGTTGGCAGTTTGCCGTGGATCAGCAGGTGCGCCACTTCTTCAAATTCACAATGTTCCGCCAGATCAAGAATATCGTAGCCACGGTAATGCAGGTCGTTGCCGCTTTTACCCACGGTGCAGAGCGCCGTATTGCCCGCCGGAACGCCGGAAAGTGCCACCGATTTTTTCGGTTTAATGACATGGGTACTGTTTTGCAGGATCGTTGTGTCGCTCATATTGTCCTCGTCATTGTTATCATTTGTAGGGTCGAGATTGTTGTCGGATGCGACGCTATGCGTCTTATCCGACCTACAGTTCAGTTCACCTCGTAGGCCTGATAAGTCGCGTCAGCGGCGCATCAGGCATCGGTTGTCGAATACAACCAACGGGCGTTTTTATTTCACCTGACCACGGGCAAACAGGTCGTCGAGCTTCTCTTCGTACTGGTAGTAGTTGATGCTTTCGTACAGCTCGTTGCGGGTCTGCATGGTGTCGATGACGCTTTTCTGTGTGCCTTCCTGACGCAGGATGTTATAGACATGTTCAGCGGCGCGGTTCATGGCGCGAAACGCTGAAAGCGGGTAGAGCGCCATTGCGACATGGGCGCTGCGTAATTCGTCGGTGGTAAACAGCGGTGTTGCGCCAAATTCGGTAATGTTGGAGAGGATCGGCACCTGCACCGCATCGGCAAACTGGCGATACATGGCGAGTTCGGTAATCGCCTCCGGGAACAGCATTTCGGCACCCGCTTCAACATAGGCCTGCGCACGCTCGATCGCCGCATCCAGCCCCTCTACCGCCAGCGCATCGGTGCGCGCCATGATCACAAAATCAGGATCGGTTTTCGCATCCACCGCCGCGCGGATCCGATCCACCATCTCTTCTTTCGAGACGATCGCTTTATTCGGACGATGACCGCAGCGTTTCGCACCAACCTGATCTTCAATATGCAATCCTGCCGCACCGGCTTTAATCATTGATTTCACCGTACGCGCCACGTTAAAGGCTGAAGAACCAAAACCGATATCCGCATCCACCAGCAGCGGCAGCGAACAAACGTCGGTGATACGGCGAATATCTGTCAGCACGTCATCAAGAGTAGAAATACCGAGATCGGGCAGCCCCAGCGATCCTGCCGCCACGCCACCGCCGGAGAGATAAATCGCCTGATATCCGGCACGCTGCGCCAGCAGCGCATGGTTAGCGTTGATGGTGCCAACAATTTGCAACGGGGTTTCTTTGCTAAGTGCAGCGCGAAACGCTTTACCTGGAGAGTGTAGAGACATAGCCCATCCTTTGTTATCAACTTGTTATTTGCGTTGATAAAGACAAAGCAATGAGTGTGCCACAATTGCCTTAATAAAATTAAACATTTAATTTCAATGAGTTAAAGATAAAGTCATGAAGTAATCCGCAAATATGCGTTTCAGTTAACGTTTCAGGCAATGTTTCACTGCGTTTCATTGCAACAATTATGAAACAAGACTAAACCCAATATTCGGTTTCTTAACTTTGCGGTGCGCTATGGCACATCCACCACGGCTGAATGACGACAAACCGGTTATCTGGACGGTATCTGTAACGCGGCTGTTCGAGCTGTTTCGCGATATCAGCCTCGAGTTTGATCATCTGGCGAACATCACCCCTATTCAGCTTGGCTTTGAAAAAGCGGTGGCCTACATCCGCAAAAAACTGGCCAGCGAACGCTGCGACGCCATCATTGCCGCTGGCTCTAACGGTGCGTACCTGAAAAGCCGCCTGTCGGTACCGGTGATTCTGATAAAACCGAGTGGCTACGATGTGTTACAGGCGCTGGCAAAAGCCGGAAAACTCACCTCTTCTATCGGCGTTGTCACCTATCAGGAAACCATTCCGGCACTGGTAGCGTTTCAAAAAACCTTTAATTTGCGCCTCGACCAACGTAGCTACATTACCGAAGAAGACGCACGCGGGCAGATTAACGAGCTAAAAGCCAACGGCACCGAAGCGGTGGTCGGCGCGGGGCTGATTACCGATCTGGCAGAAGAAGCCGGAATGACCGGAATTTTTATCTATTCTGCCGCCACCGTGCGCCAGGCATTTAGCGATGCGCTGGATATGACGCGCATGTCGTTACGCCATAACACTCACGATGCCACCCGCAACGCCCTGCGTACTCGTTACGTGCTGGGCGATATGCTCGGTCAATCACCACAGATGGAACAGGTGCGGCAGACTATTTTGCTGTATGCCCGCTCCAGTGCGGCGGTGTTGATTGAGGGGGAAACGGGGACGGGCAAAGAGCTGGCGGCCCAGGCGATTCATCGAGAATATTTTGCCCGCCACGATGTGCGACAGGGCAAAAAGTCACATCCGTTTGTTGCCGTCAACTGCGGGGCGATTGCCGAATCGCTGCTGGAAGCAGAGCTGTTTGGCTATGAGGAAGGGGCGTTCACCGGCTCGCGACGCGGAGGTCGCGCCGGGCTGTTCGAAATTGCCCACGGCGGTACGCTGTTTCTGGATGAGATTGGCGAAATGCCGCTGCCGTTGCAGACTCGCCTGTTACGGGTGCTGGAAGAAAAAGAGGTCACCCGCGTCGGCGGGCATCAGCCTGTTCCGGTAGATGTGCGGGTCATTAGCGCCACTCACTGCAATCTGGAAGAAGATATGCAGCAAGGGCAGTTTCGCCGTGACCTGTTTTATCGGCTGAGTATTTTACGCCTGCAACTGCCGCCGCTACGCGAGCGGGTGGCGGATATTCTGCCGCTGGCGGAAAGCTTTTTGAAAATGTCTCTGGCGGCACTCTCTGTCCCTTTTTCTGCCGCATTACGTCAGGGATTAGAGACCTGTCAGATTGTATTATTGCTCTACGACTGGCCGGGCAATATTCGTGAACTGCGCAATATGATGGAACGACTGGCGTTATTTTTAAGTGTGGAACCGACGCCGGATTTAACGCCGCAATTTTTGCAGCTGCTACTGCCGGAACTGGCGCGCGAGTCGGCGAAGACTCCCATTCCAGGCTTGCTGACAGCACAACAGGCACTGGAGAAATTTAATGGCGATAAGACAGCAGCGGCGAATTATTTAGGTATCAGCCGGACGACGTTCTGGCGGCGGCTGAAAAGCTGAACTGCCGAATGCAGCGCGAACGCTTTATCCGGCATAAATTTCGATAGATGATGATCACCGATAAACTTACGCATCGGGGATGTTTACATAGGATTCAGAATTACTTCTTCTTATAAATATTTGCCGTGCCGTGGATCTTATTGTCAGTTTGACCAGAGGTCAGTACCAACACATCAGCCCCTTTTTCATCGGCTTTTTTGATCAAATCTTCTTTCGCATCTGCGGTCGACATTTCATTACTGGTTGAAATATCACCTATTTTTTCATATTGCGATGCAACCTTTTCAAATTCCGCTTTGGTCATTAATTCTGCGGCATAGACATTGGTAACGGCAAACGCTAACGCACCGACTAACATTTTAGAGATTATTTTCATATTACGGCTCCAGAGTTGTTATCACACTATCACCCACCCACATTATTGGGTTGATTAATAATTAGTTCAGTCAGGGCATAAACGCCAGTAACCGGAAATAAGACACTTTGTGATCTCTCTCGCACCCGATTATTTTTGGTAGAAATATGATGAAGTTACTTCACTTATTTATGGATGAAATCACTATGGATCCTTTGCACGCCGTTTACCTGACCGTAGGATTGTTCGTGATTACTTTTTTTAATCCGGGAGCCAATCTCTTTGTGGTAGTACAAACCAGCCTGGCTTCCGGTCGACGCGCAGGGGTGTTGACCGGGCTGGGCGTGGCGCTGGGCGATGCATTTTATTCCGGGTTGGGTTTGTTTGGTCTTGCAACGCTAATTACGCAGTGTGGGGAGATTTTTTCGCTTATCAGAATCGTCGGCGGCGCTTATCTCTTATGGTTTGCGTGGTGTAGTAGCATGCGCCGCCACTCAACACCGCAAATGAGCACACTACAACAACCGATTAGCGCCCCCTGGTATGTCTTTTTCCGCCGTGGATTAATTACCGATCTCTCTAACCCGCAAACCGTTTTATTTTTTATCAGTATTTTCTCAGTAACATTACATGCCGAAACACCAACATGGGCACGATTAATGGCCTGGGCGGGGATTGTGCTCGCATCAATTATCTGGCGAGTCTTTCTTAGTCAGGCGTTTTCTTTGCCCGCAGTGCGTCGTGCTTATGGGCGTATGCAACGCGTTGCCAGTTGGGTTATTGGTGCAATTATTGGTGTATTCGCGCTACGCCTGATTTACGAAGGGGTGACGCAGCGGTGAGCAGATAATTTACTCTCTACGTAATCAACCTGATTTGCCGAATCCCAACCATCGGCGATGATAGCCCCCGTAATGCGTGGTCCTTATTTCCGATAAGTTTACTTGAGTCTTTAGCTTCCCATTTCAGCCACTCTCCCCTGTGTGGGCTTTTTCATTGGTCTGACCCGTCTTGAATAGCCAAACAATGGCAATGTTCCACTTTGCAGGGATGATAATAAGGGGATCTGATTCAGAAAAGTTTTGAAAAGTTGGACCGCCATCGAGGCCTCGAACCCCGTACCATACAACAATCCTGGTTGTCGTCTGCTCTTCCTGATGAGCTAATGGCGGTTTTTGATATGAGCCTTACAACATATTTTCTGTCAGGCTTGAGTGCGATGCGTAATATACAGAAAAGACCCCACACAAACATGATGGAATTATGATTTTTTTCATATGAATGTCAACCCACACATTCACAAAACATCTGTATGAGAACATTTTTTATACACCATATAGCTGCGAAACCACTACTGGTGCTTTTTTAAGCGAAACTCCGCCGTTCACAACAAAATATCGGCGAAAAAGGAGGGGGAATGCCATTTGGCATACAGATATACAGATGAAATGATGACCTGCTTTGCGATTCACTCTCTGGTGGAATAACAACTTGCAGGTGGCTCTCTTAAATAAAAATAAACGTCGCAGATAATAAAGCTCTGATAAAACCAGACACTATCAGAAATCGCTCATAACTAACGTGTAAAGTAGTGAAGTTAATTTAACAATCTGAATTTACGCTATAGGTTTACCACTACTTTGATATTATTTCGCTCTCCTTAACTAAAAAGTTAAGTGGAGCGAAGTTAATATGTTAAACCACAGGATGTTTATTAATTTTTTCAGTCTGTTAGTGTGCGATTATCGATAACAAAACGATATTTCACATCACCACGCAGCATTCGCTCATAGGCTTCATTAATTTGATCGGCCCGAATCATCTCTATATCAGCCACGATGCCATGTTCGGCGCAAAAATCGAGCATCTCCTGAGTTTCTGGAATGCCGCCAATCATAGAACCAGCTATCGCGCGGCGTTTCATGATCAGGTTGAAAACTTCCGGCGATTTATGCGGTGTCGCAGGCGCACCAACCAGCGTTATGGTGCCATCGCGCTTCAGCAAGGTGGTAAAATCGTCGAGATTATGTGGCGCAGCTACTGTATTCAAAATGAAATCGAAACTCTTCACATGAGCCACCATCTCATCGGCATTGCGTGAGTTAACAACTTCATCGGCTCCCAGGGCTTTTGCCGCTTCGCGTTTTGACTCAGAAGTGGTAAATGCCACCACATGCGCCCCCATCGCGTGGGCCAGTTTAATCCCCATATGTCCCAGACCGCCGATGCCGACCACGCCCACTTTTTTACCCGGCCCGGCCAGCCAGTGGCGTAGCGGCGAGTACGTGGTGATTCCTGCACACAATAAAGGAGCCACCGCCGCCAGCTGCTCTTGCGGGTGACGAATACGCAGAACATATCGCTCATGAACGACGATCTGTTGTGAGTAGCCGCCCAGAGTATGGCCCGGTTCATCCGGTGTCGGCGAGTTATAGGTTCCGGTCATGTGATCACAGTAGTTTTCCAGCCCATCTTCACACTCTTCGCAATGTTTACAACTGTCGACAATGCAGCCGACACCAACCAGATCGCCCGGCGCATGTTTTTCTACCTGATCACCAACGGCTACCACGCGCCCCACAATTTCATGACCCGGCACGCAGGGGTAAACCGTCCCCGCCCACTCGGAACGGACCTGGTGGATATCGGAATGGCAGACGCCACAGTAAGCGATTTCAATTTTGACATCATGCGGTCCCGGTTCACGCCGGGTGATATCCATCGATTCAAGTGGTTGTTTAGCGGAATATGCACCAACAGCTTTGATCTTCATTGTGTTTACTCCTGATTAGCTATGTGTATTTGGCGATGCCTGATATGTCATCGCGGCAAAACGCGTCCATTGAATATAGCCAATATTTAAACCACCCGATCCAGCCCCAACATGCCGCGAGCCTGAATGAAACAGAGCAGCAACGTTCCCCATAAGGCGAGCGCCTATAAGTGTGATATTTGCTATCCGTAAAAGACAAAAATCGGCAAAACTGATGATATTTTCACGTAGACAAATAGTTATCTACACAACGTCAATAAGGGCATATTCTTCAAAGATAATGTCCATTTCTGCCAACACACTCATACTCAGGCCGCCCCACTCCCTGGGGCTTAAATCTCTTACTGTTCACCGTTGCAGACATATTAAATGCATATCAACCTGCCACACTTCCCCACACCAGTTGCCCTTTATGGAACGTCGCCGTTCTCGGCGAAATACGCGCCACCGCCTCGGCGGAACAGGAGGCGTCCACCAGCACAAAACTGGCGTCATCCTGCGCTTTAGGCCACACACGCTCGCCTTTTTCATTCAGCGGCAATATATCGCCAGTGGCTAAAAACAGCGAGCGGGAGAGGTTCTGTTCGTTAGGACGAATATAGAGCTGCGCGTACAGATTGGCTTTTTCCAGCATGTCGCCCAGGCCGTAAGGCGACCAGTGGTCGATAACGCTGTCGGTGCCGGTCATGACTTTTACGCCTTTGTCGTGCAACTGTTTGAGCGGCATATGCAACGTGCCAATCGGCACCGTCGAGGCGATAGAAATTTGCTGCGCCACCATCCGGTGCGCCAGTTTATCTACCTGTTGTTCGTTGAGCGTTGCCAGCGCAAAGGCGTGGCTGATGGTCAGCTTGCCTTTTAGCTGCGGCGTTTTCTCTACCGTTTCAACCATATAATTGATGGCTGCCACGCCTGCCGGCGTGGTTTCGTGCAGGTGAATATCGACGCCTTTGTCATAGTCCAGCGCAATCTGGAACATGGTGTCGAGGGATTTTTCCATCGCGCCATCAACACTGGTCGGGTCCAGCCCGCCGACGTAATGCGCCCCCGCCTGCATCGCTTCGCGCATTAAGGGTTCCGATTTCGACAGCAGCAAACCGTGCTGCGGGAAGGCGACGATTTCACACTCGAAGCCCGCCTGACGTCGCGCCAGCACCGCCTGCAAATTTTGCAGATTTTTCAGGCCGGAAACCGGTTCGATATTGCAGTGGCTGCGGGCAATGGTGGTGCCTTTCGATTGCAATAAATCGATCAGTTTTTCCGCCCGTTCCTGCGTGTACGGTTGCAGTTCCGGCAGCATTTTCTGCTCGAGTTTGATCATGTCCTGGATAGTGGTGCCTGCCGGACGATTGAGCGAGCGCCACGGCCCGCCGTAGAAGGTTTTGTCGAGATGAATATGCATGTCGCGGGTGGTGGGCAGCATCAGCTTACCGCCAGCGTCATAGTGCGGCAGCGTGGCGTCCGGATGCTGCTTGTTCTCGCGCAGGGCAACAATTTTACCGTCCTGAATCTCCACGGTCTGGCGCGCCGTGCGGGTCTGTACCGCCACGCCATTTTCGTAGTCAAAACCGGTTTCCAGCAGCACGTTATCGAGATAGTAATACGGGTCAGTGATTTTCATGGTGTTGTTCGCTTCGCAGTTTAGGGTGCCAGCTACCCCCGCATGGGCGAGCGGCACTGAGGGACCAAACAGCGCGGCGGCGGTGACCATCTTACCGCTCTGGCTCAGAAATTCACGGCGGCTATTGTTTTCTTTCATCTTACGTCCTTAGGTTTTAATAATATGGGTGCCCGTTTCGCCGCGTAGCGCCGCAGGCAGGCATTCCGGCGTGGTGATAATCACTTCTTTGCCGCCCTGTTCCAGGAACGTCAGGCTGGCGATGATTTTTGGCAACATGCTGCCAGGTGGGAAATGCCCTTCCTGCATATAGCGGGTCATGGTGGCAATATCTACGCGATCCAGCGCCTGCTGCTGCGGTTTGCCAAAGTGAATACACACTTTTTCGACGCCAGTGGTGATCACCAGAATGTCGGCGTGAATTTCGCGAGCCAGTAGCGCGGTAGAGAGATCTTTGTCGATAACCGCGTCCACGCTTTGGTAATCCCCCGCGTCAGTACGCACTACCGGAATTCCGCCGCCGCCCGCGCCAATCACCACAAAGCCTTGTTGGATCAGCGCCTTAATGGCAGGTGCTTCGACAATACGTTTCGGTTCCGGCGAGGCGACCACGCGGCGATAGCCCCGTCCGGCATCTTCAACAAAACGCCAGTCAGGGTTTGCCTTTTGTAGTTCGTCACGCTGGCTTTCACTAAAGAATGCGCCAATGGGTTTGATGGGATGGGCAAACCCCGGATCGTTTTTATCCACTTCTACCTGAGTCACCACGGTGACGGCTTTTTTCTCGCCGTGACGCGCCAGTCGGTTGTTCAGCGCCTGCTGGATCAGATAGCCAATGCCACCTTGCGTATCCGCCACACAGTTCGCCAGCGGCGTTAAGGGCAGCCCTTCGCGCTCGTGGGCAATCTCCGCGCGGCGTAAATCCAGCCCGACCTGCGGCCCGTTGCCGTGGGTCAGCACAATGTCGTAATCGGAAGCCAGCATTTCCAGCACCGTATCGGCCACGGCTTTCACCGCCTCCGCCTGATGCTCAATCGACTGGCTGGCGTTATCTTTGATAATGCTGTTGCCACCAATGGCAACGACCACAAGTTCTTTCATGTTGTTATGTCCGCGACAGAGGGTGATGGGGTTATGACCAACGCCAGACTGCCTGATGCGCTACGCTTATCAGGCCTACAGATTCCCGTGCCATTCGTAGGCCGGATAAGGCGTTCACGCCGCATCCGGCTGTGGTGGCCAATGCCTGAAGCGCCACGCTTATCAGGCCTACAGATTTCCGCGCCATTCGTAGGCCGGATAAGGCGTTCACGCCGCATCCGGCTGTGGTGGCCAATGCCTGAAGCGCCACGCTTATCAGGCCTACAGATTTCCGCGCCATTCGTAGGCCGGATAAGACATTCATGTCGCATCCGGCATAAACATGTAACTCAGACGCCGTAACGTTCGCACCAGCCAAGAATGGCTTTCTCGAAGCAGGCGAAGGGTGGATGCACAATGCCCGCGCCAATCATGCCGACGCCCGCATCTTTATGGGCAATAGCGGTGTTGATCACCGGCAGAATGCCGCTGCTACCCACGCGGGTGATGTCGATTGCCGACGGCACGCCCATAAAACCGAGCAGCGGAATGGTGACGTTGGGGTTTTCGCCAAGGGTGATTTCACGCATCTGACGGGAGAAATCGATAGCCTCTTCCACCGTGCCGCCCACCAGCGCGACGATCGCGGGCGCGGTCGCCATCGCAAATCCGCCAATACCGTAGGTTTCGGTGATGGCGCTGTCGCCGATATCCAGCCCCGAATCTTCCGGCTTATAACCGGCAAACATCGGGCCGATGACCTGCTGCGCCGGGCCGGTAAACCACTGCCCCGGCAGGCCGCTGACCCGCAGGCCGAACTCGACGCCGTTACGCGCCATAGTGGTCACCACGGTGCTGTATTCGATGCCGTGCGCCGCATCCATCGCCGCTTTACACATCGCCATCCACGTCGGGCCGGAGAAGTAGTCGCTGCTGGCGACAAACTCAAACACTTCGCGCTGTTGCTCGACGGAATAACCTGCCTGAATAATCCCCGGCGTCAGCGCCTGAATCAGCAGCGTCGTCCCGGCGTTATTGCGGTTATGGCATTCATCGCCCATATGCAGCGCCTGCGCCAGCATTAAGCGCAGATCGATTTCGCCGATAATTTTCATCGCGTCGCGCAGCATGGGTCCCTGCACATCGCGCATCCAGTTGAGGCGGTCGATCACGCTCTGGTCGTTAGCGCCCATACGCAAAATCTTCGCCATCTGCTCGCTCATGTTGGTATAAGCGATGTTGCCATAGGTTTTGTTTTTCACGATGTGCATAAACATCGAGGCCGAGGTGACGCCCGCCATCGATCCCACACAGTCGTGTTCGTGGCACGGCGAGAAGGTGATCTCCCCGGAAGCCGCCAGCTCAGCCGCCTCGTCGAGATCTTTCGCCAGTCCTTCAAACACCAGCGCTCCGGTGACCGCGCCTTTCATCGCGCCGCACATTTTTTCCCAGGTGACCGGCGGCCCGGCGTGAAGAATGGTTTTCGCCGTCATGCCCGGCACCACGTTAATCGCCTGATCAAAACCAATCAGCACCGGATGCGACTGGATAATGCGCTCCAGCGCCTGCTGATTCGCGGCGGCGATTTTGTCTGCCAGCGGCGAATCGGCAATGTTATCCAGCGCCTGCACCACCTGCATATTGCCCTGCCCCGGCGGCGTCCAGTCGAGTTGGGTCACTTCTACATGCTGCTTTTTCAGATCATCGCTAAACATGGCGATACCGACGTTAATAACGTTCAACGGTTGGCTAAACAGTGACTGGCTCATCAGGCTTCCTCCCCTTTGCAGATAAATTCACGCGCCAGCAATCCGGTATTGGTGCTGCTGCTCGCCAGAATCACTCCGGCATCAAGCAGCATCTGGCTTTGTTGTTCTAATGATGGCGTATCGAGATCGGTGCCCAGCACATAGGCGAGAATGATCAACTCGCGTCCTTCGGCAGCGGCGATCGCTTTCGCTTCTTTGATCGCCTCGATGGTGGAACCGACCGGATCTTCATGCGATCCAAATCCGAGCACAAAATCCATCACGATCACCGCCACTTCTGGATCGCGCGCTTCTTCGATCAAGCGGCTGATACGGTTGGTCGGGTCAATCATTGGATGCGGCTTGCCGTTGGTGAAGTCATCATCGCCAAAATCGAGGAAGGTGTGTTTGATGCTGCGGTTGATATCTTGCAGGCGGAATTCAGGATCGGGCTGGATATTGCTGTAGACATCGCCATGTTTTTCCATCACCGCGAACAGGGTTTCGTCACACAGCGTACCGCCGCAGAACAGACCACGAATGTATTTCTGCTGCGGTTGCAGACGCGCACGCACATCCGCAATCAACGGCTGGTTAAGCGTATGCAGGTCGAGATGTTCTTGTTTCACGCCGGAGAGCATCACCGCTTTCAATGCCGCCTCTTTGCTGCCGCGAGCAAACTGTAGCCCCTGCTCATCCACTGGCGTTTCGCCACGACCGAGGAAGCAGGCCACCACTGGCTTGCGGCAGGCGCGTGCGCGTTCCAGCACTTTGCGGGCCACCGCAGGCGCAGGCGGTTTGGAGATAAGCACAATGATTTCAGTTTGCGGATCGTTTTCCAGCATCCCGATGGCATCGAGCATCATCAGGCCACCGATTTTCTCGCTCAGGTCGCGCCCGCCGGTGCCGATCAGTTGTGAAACGCCGCCACCAAATTCATAGATACGGACGCTCAATTCCTGGCTGCCGGTGCCAGATGCGCCAACAATACCGATGTTGCCGCGACGCACGGCGTTACCAAAGCAGAGCGCCGCGCCGTTGATAATCGCCGTGCCGCAGTCTGGCCCCATCATCAGCAGCCCTTTTTCATGGGCCAACTGTTTGAGCGCCAGTTCATCTTCAACTGAGACATTATCGGAAAACAGCATCACGTTGAGGTCATTTTGCAGCGCCTGACGCGCTTCGCGAGCGGCAAACAGACCGTTGACCGAAATCACTGCCAGGTTACTTTCCGGGATATACTTTTTGGCGCTGGCAATAGTGGCGTAACGCGCCTCGTGCGAGCCGCTTTGCGCTTTGGTGTTGAACAGTTCTTCAATCTCCGCCAGCAACTGCTCGTTGTCCACACCCGATTTACCATTGATGACAATCATCAGGTCGCCGTTTTTCGCCTGCTCCAGCTCCGGCGTCAGCAGTCCTAAATTCTTCAACACGCCTTTGTTCATTTCGGTCGCCATCGCCACAAATGCCTGCTCGACGCCGTCGAGTTTATTTGCACGCGTGGAGATAGACATCAGCGAGACAGAATCAAAATAGGTATTCGGTTTAATGACTATTTTAACTGACATAATTCCCTCCGTAAGTTTGGCTCAGCGCACAACCATCGGCCATGCCATACAGCATGTCGCAGCCGGAACTGGAGCCAATATGTTTAATTTTTTCTATTGCCTGAGTTGCGTTCCCAGGGATGTCATAAATAATGTTGTGAATAAAACGATGAATATTTTCCCGGCAGCGTTGTTGTAATGCGGCTTCCAGCGTGATGGCACTTAATAACGTGGTATTATTTCTGCCGCGTTGCAAACCGAGATAAAATTCCTCTTTGTATTTTTCCGCCGGATGTCCGGAAATAAATAAAATAAGTACCAGTCCGGTCAGATAATCATCGGCTGATGGCGTAAGGCCAATCCCTAAGCCCATCATACTGGCGACCGCTACGGCGATATTTTGTTTATCGTTTACGGCCTGAATAACTGCCCGACGTTTAATATGTAGTTCTTTATTTAACGCCTGATAAAACGGATTATCGCCGCGATAATTAAACAGGGTTTCATTTTCCCCCAGGTGCTGATGAATAATGTCGTGCCACTGTTGCCAGGCGATAAGGTGAAAATTCAGAGCGGTCATTTGCATGGTTGGGGACAGCCAACGCTGGCAATGACTCATCTCTATATGATGATGTTGACCAATCGTAATGCCTTGATCGTCAAACTGAACCTTATCACCATGCCGGAACAGACCATTAAAGTGAGTGAGTGCCAACCGACAACTGTTAGGCGCATTGTCGTACTCTTCACAAAGCAGCGTCAGCAACTGCTGGCGAGCCGGGAGTACGATATTTACCGCTCTGGCAAAGACCTGTTCAACCTGTCCTTGCCCCCGCTGCGCCAGAAAATCAGCATCCGCAGTTAGCGCCCACACACACCGTTTTTCTGGTGTGTTGATAACAAGCCTCCCGGTTTATGCACCTGCGGCGATCAGCAACTGCGCAATCTCTTCAAAGCCCCGTTCCCGCGCCAGTTCCAGCGGCGTTTTGCCATATTTATCGGTCAGATGCGGGCTGGCACCGTGTTCCAGCAATAACTGGACAATCGCCTGCTGTTTAATCCCGCCATCGTTAAGCACAATCGCTTCCAGCAACGGTGTCCAGCCAACATGGTTAGTCTGGTTAACGTTAATCTCCGTATTTGCCAAAAGCTCTTTTACAATACTTAAATGGCCTTTTTCACAGGCAGGCGTCAGGCCGACACCGCCAAAACGGGTTACGCAATTAAGATCGGGTTTAGCCGGTAAAATAATTCGTAGTAGCGTTAAATCATCGTTCAGACAGCTAATTAAAAAAGGATTTAAACAGGTATGATCTTGTTTATTAATATCCGCTCCGGCGTCAATTAATGCCTGAACGCAAGCATATTGCTGATATAAACTTGCCAGCGTAATTGCCGTTTTCCCGTGGCGATCGCAGGTATTAATATCGACACCCAGCGCAAGGCAGTTTTTTACTTTATCGATATCGCCCTGTTGTGCAGCCAATAAATAGTCGGCAGGTAGATTTTTTATAGTCATTCACATTCCCCTGGTTTTTGTGGCTGTTTTCGATGAATTGAGAATAGCAACGATAATCTGATAAAAGAACCCGCTTAAATTTAATTCGCCGTATTTCGCCTTTTTGTTGAATGATGTTCAACAATCTTTTCGCCGTGTGCGGTAGTGCAATATTTGTTTCTTTGACCCGATACCCTTTCACTCAATCAGGTTTTATTTCTCTATAGTCTGCACATGTAAGAGTAGCTTTCGTCCATGTCTAACCAGAGGGGAACAAGATGAACGGACTCACGGCAACGGGTGTCACCGTCGGTATTTGTGCAGGGCTTTGGCAGTTAGTGTCTTCACATGTCGGGCTCTCTCAGGGATGGGAATTATTAGGAACCATTGGCTTCGTCGCCTTTTGCAGTTTTTATGCCGCAGGCGGCGGTAAATCGGGGTTTATCAAAAGCCTGGCGGTTAATTATTCCGGGATGGTGTGGGCGTTTTTCGCCGCGCTGGCTGCCGGTTGGCTGGCCCCGGTGAGTGGACTGTCCGCGTTCTGGGCGAGCGTGATTACGACTGTACCCTTCTCGGCGGTGGTGGTCTGGCAAGGGCGTTTCTGGTTACTGTCTTTTATTCCCGGAGGCTTTCTCGGCATGACGCTATTTTTTGCCAGCGGGATGAACTGGACGGTGACATTACTGGGTTTTCTGGCGGGTAACTGCGTGGGGATAATTTCAGAATACGGCGGACAAAAATTAAGCGAAGCGACGACCAAAAGCGACGGGTATTAAAAGTTATTCAAAAATGATTATCCATCTTTAATGGATACCTCTACAGTCATGGCTGGAGAAATTCAGAATCGAAAATGGCGGGAGCGGGTCAATGAACTCAATTTTTACCGAAGAGAATCTGTTGGCATTTACTACCGCTGCGCGTTTTGGCAGCTTCAGTAAAGCCGCAGAAGAGTTGGGTTTAACCACTTCCGCCATTAGCTACACCATTAAACGTATGGAGACGGGGCTGGATGTGGTGCTGTTCACTCGCAGTACCCGCAGCATTGAGTTAACGGAGTCCGGGCGTTATTTTTTCCGCAAAGCTACCGACCTGCTGAATGATTTTCATGCCATTAAACGCAGTATCGATACTATTTCGCAGGGCATAGAAGCGCGTGTGCGCATTTGTATTAATCAGCTGCTTTATACGCCCAAACACACCGCACGCTTATTACAGGTGCTGAAAAAGCAGTTTCCTACCTGCCAGATTACCGTCACCACCGAAGTGTATAACGGCGTCTGGGATGCGATTATTAATAATCAGGCAAATATCGCTATCGGCGCCCCCGACACGCTGCTGGACGGTGGCGGCATTGATTACACGGAGATTGGCGCGATTCGCTGGGCTTTTGCCATCGCCCCGGATCACCCATTAGCCTTTGTGCCGGAGCCGATCGCCGAAAGCCAGCTGCGTCTCTACCCTAATATCATGGTGGAGGACACCGCGCATACGATTAATAAAAAAGTGGGCTGGTTGCTGCATGGGCAGGAGTCAATTCTGGTGCCAGATTTCAACACCAAATGTCAGTGCCAGATTTTAGGTGAAGGAATTGGTTTTTTGCCGGATTACATGGTCCGTGAGGCGATGGCGCAATCCTTGCTGGTTACCCGACAAATCCATAACCCGCGCCAGGATTCACGCATGTTACTCGCAACCCAGCACTCTGCCACCGGTCAGGTGACGCAGTGGATTAAAAAACAATTTGCGCCAAATGGCATATTAACGGGGATCTATCAGGATTTACTGCATCGGGAGAATTAATCGCTGCCAACCTCCCGATGCGCTGTGAATAGCGGTTTACATCAACCACCTGCTTTCATTACCCATTCAGAGATAAATTTATTACCCGGTACTGGCGGAGAGTACAAATAGCCCTGTAAAAAGTGAACGCCTTTACCGATCATTAAATCCGCCTGCTCCTGGGTTTCTACCCCTTCCGCCACGATACTCAGACCAGGCTTACGCGCCAGTTCGACAATATTGTCCACAATATGACCGGAGATTTCATCGACACTCGCCATTTGCACAAACGACTTGTCAATTTTAATAAAATCGACCGGGAACGCCTGCAAGTAACGATAGGTCGCATAACCCGTACCAAAGTCATCCAGCGCAAAAGTAATATTGTGCTGATGAAGGCTGTCAAATATCGCTCTGGCTTCTGGCGTTACCGGAATAGGATTACGTTCCGTCAGCTCAAGAACCAGCTTGATTTTATCGTTACCTAATTTCTTAACCAGGTTCAGACACTCTTTTTCAAATCCCGCAGCCAAAAAACAGCCCGCCGAGACGTTGATACCAATATGGAAATTGTCCGGCAGCAAATGTTTTACCGGCATCAGAATATCCGCAGTCTGTTTCATCAGCTGGCGAGTCATTATGACAATAAGACCGGATGACTCCGCCAGAGGAATAAACTGATCCGGTGGGATCATTCCCGTTTGTGGATGTTCCCAGCGGACAAGCACTTCACAGCCCGTCAGTACCCCAGTCTGCGCGCAGAAAACCGGTTGGATCCACGGTTTAAACTCGTGGTTTTCCAACGCCAGACTGATGGCTTCAGGCGTGACGATATGGTGATAGTGATTATCATTAATATATTTGTGACTATTATTACCCGTGGCGGATATGATCTCCGGATTGTACTGAAAGAAAATATCCCGCCAGAAAGTAATATCGCTCTGAATCCCCAGTTTCTCAAAGAGCTGTTTCTTTTGATGTGAAATGGTCTTTGCACTGCGATTTCTGTACTGTGATATTTCTGTTACAGACATTCCCTGCATCAGCAGCTTGAGTAGCAGTCGTTCTTTCTCGGATACGCTACCAGGCAATGACAAATGAACCGTTGTACCGAACTCTTGCAGAAAAACACGAAAATCACATGAATTCATGAACACACCTTTTATCTTTTATCGCTGTTCAGTATGAGTGATTACCTGTGGATTCCTGAGCACACATAAGGGGTAACCATAAACATTAGCGATGCCATACGTATAACATCCCACATCACTATCAAGAAGATTATCTTTACCTCTGATGCTCGCTCAAAAACAGTTACGCTAAATACCTTAAAAAGGTAATCACAAGTCAAACTCAGGAGATAATCACGCAAGAATGCAATATTAAAATTCAGATACTCATTTTTGGTAATAAAGAAGTAGTTGGACTATTTCGATATTTATAATTTCCCACTACGTATTGACGCCCATTCATGAGTAAAGGCGCATTATATGAATTTAACAATCCAGATCAACTGAAAATACCTCAACCTCATAAACACATAGCGTCAACATTCAATGACATAATGAGTAAAGATGTTGGTTATGCATACACGTCATTACTCCATGCCTATCCCTTAACAACCTGCTTTTTAAGACTGAATCCATTCAGCAATAGATAGCCAACATTATAACAATGACAATAAAAACAATATTTAAAACAATCAATAAAATATCAGACACAGACAATTAAACCTTAAACAACAAACGGTTACATTGATTTTAGTTGATTTGCGCTACGCGTTCCCCATGAATAAAGCGTCATTTCAAATTAGCACCAATATTTACATTAAATAAGACTAAGCTTATTGAACATTCACAACAGTCCAAACGTAGTTTTTGGGCTTCAATAGTTCTTTTCTTTTTTATTATCTGTTGCCTGGCAATCATCAATCGATACTAAGGGCTTAACTGTACAGATATAACGTATCAAGAGGTAAGAGAAACCGCGCCATATGCAGACATGGCGCGGTTTTATGCAATAACAATCACGCGTCCGGGAACATCACGCTATGGCCCGGCGCTTCACGATGGAGATGGATAAAGTTAAGGTGCCGCTCGTACTGGTCGAGAATATCGGTGATCACCTGCTCTTTGCTGTAGTCCATCAGGTCGTTGCCCTGGCTGCCTTCTAACAGGAAGGTTTCCAGCCGGTAGTAGGTCGATTTCCCGCTACGTGCGCGGTAGGTAAAGCCCGGCACTGAATATTGCTGCGGCCAAATCTGATAGACAAAGTTCTGCTCTTCGCCCATATGCACCAACAAATCCAGATGCCCCAACTGTTGTCCCTCTTCCGGCGGCAGGTTTTTTAGCTCCACGTACGCGCCGCGCAACCGCAGTTCCTGCGCCACTTCTTCCATTGCCGGATAACAGACCGTCTCCATCATCTGTTTAGTGTAACGCGTGCCCGGATAATTCATCAGGCGCGAGAGACGTTTTTTCCAGCTCAGGCGATCCTGAAGACCCAGCGGTCGCGGTGCGGTATCGCGGTTGGCACTTTCACGGCGGTAATCTTCTACCTTCAGAGATTTATACAACCCCGCCATCACGAAGAAGATCACAAAGCTGAACGGCAGGCCCATAATCACCGTGGTGTTTTGCAGCGCGGATATCCCGTTGGTCATCAGCATGCCTAGCGTCAGCAGGCCAATCGCCACCGACCAGAAGACGCGCAGCCAGCCGGGGGCGTCGCTGTTGATATCTTTAAGCTGCGAGGTGAAATTCCCCAGCACCAGCGCACCGGAGTCCGCCGAGGTCACATAAAATAGCAGGCCAGTAATGGTGGCGACGGAGGCGCTAAAGGTAAACGCCGGATACTGCGCCAGCAGGCTGTAGAAGCCGCGCTCCGGATGGACCATCGCTTCCTCGGCAAATGCCGCGCCGCCGTGGATGATTTCATACAGCGCGCTATTGCCGAATACCGAGAGCCATAACAGCGTGAAGGTAAACGGAATAATCAACGTGCCCAGCACGAACTGGCGAATGGTACGCCCACGCGAGATACGCGCCAGGAACAAGCCGACAAACGGCGACCATGCCACCCACCATGCCCAGAAGAAGAGCGTCCAGTTATTCATCCACTCAACCGGACGGTCGAAGGCAAAACTGTTGAGCGTCATGCCCATAAAGCGATTCACATAGTCGCCAACATTCAGCACCAGTGCATTAAGCAGGAACGAGGTGTCGCCCATAAACAACACGAACAGAATCAATCCCAGCGCCAGCGCAACGTTGAGTTCCGATAACACGCGAATGCCCTTATCAACACCGGATGTCACCGAGATAGTGGCGATGATCACCGACAAGGCGATCAGTGCCGCTTTCGCCGCCATCGAATCGGGAATATCAAACAGCACGCTCAAGCCATAGTTAAGCTGCACCACACCGATACCGAGCGTAGTGGCAATACCGAAGATGGTGCCGATCACCGCAGCAATATCCACTGAGTGACCTATCGGCCCGTTAATCCGTTTACCGAAGATCGGGTACAGCGCCGAGCGGATAGTGAGCGGCAAATTATAACGATAGCTAAAGTATCCGAGCGCCATGCCCATCAGCGCATACATCGACCAGCCGGTTAAGCCGTAGTGAAACAGCGTCCAGACCATCGCCTGACGCGCGGCCTCAATCGTCTGTCCCGCGCCTTCCGGCGGCTGCATATACTGCGTTACCGGTTCGGCTACGGAGAAGAACATCAGGTCGATACCGATCCCGGCAGCAAACAGCATCGCCGCCCAACTCAGCAGACTGAATTCCGGTTTTGATTGTTCTGGCCCGAGCTTCACCGAACCAAAACGCGAACAAGCGATACAGACCACAAAGACAATATAGAGCGTTGCCGCCAGCAGATAGTACCAACCGAAGGTTTTAGAAACCCAGTCCAGCGTGCGGCCAATCCACAGGGCCGAGAAGTCGCGAAACAGGATCGTTGTCAGGGAAAACAACAAAATCAGTCCGGCGGAAGTGTAAAACACCACCGGATTGATTTTGTCCTTTTCCCTGCTGTGTGAAAGGTCTGTCATCCAGTATCCCCACTGTTACTGTTACCATTTAAAATCAAATTAGTAACAATTAAGACACATTTTATATTGAACGTCCAATCAATAACCGCTTTAATAGATAAACAACGCTGATGAATGGAGTGGCGAAAATGCCCAAATTGGGAATGCAGTCGATCCGGCGCAGACAACTGATCGACGCCACGCTGGAAGCAATAAATGAAGTGGGCATGCACGATGCAACGATCGCGCAGATCGCCCGCCGTGCAGGCGTTTCTACGGGGATCATCAGCCACTATTTCAGGGACAAAAATGGTCTGCTGGAAGCAACCATGCGCGATATCACCAGTCAGCTGCGTGACGCGGTTTTGAATCGATTACATGCACTTCCGCAGGGCAGTGCAGAGCGGCGATTACAGGCGATTGTTGGCGGAAACTTCGATGAAACCCAGGTGAGCAGTGCGGCGATGAAAGCCTGGCTGGCCTTCTGGGCCAGCAGTATGCATCAGCCGATGCTCTATCGCTTGCAGCAGGTCAGTAGCCGCCGCTTATTGTCGAATCTGGTGAGCGAATTTCGCCGCGAGTTACCGCGCCAACAGGCACAGGAAGCGGGCTACGGCCTTGCCGCGCTAATTGACGGATTATGGCTGCGCGCGGCACTGAGCGGCAAACCGCTGGATAAACCTCTCGCACACTCGCTGACCCGTCACTTTATTACTCAGCATTTACCCACCGATTAACCGAGGAGACGTGATGTCCCGAATGGCAGAACAGCAGCTTTATATACATGGTGGTTATACCTCCGCCACCAGCGGTCGCACCTTCGAGACCATTAACCCGGCCAACGGTAACGTGCTGGCGACCGTGCAGGCCGCCGGGCGTGAGGATGTCGATCGCGCCGTGAAGAGTGCCCAACAAGGGCAAAAAATCTGGGCGGCGATGACCGCTATGGAACGCTCGCGTATTCTGCGTCGGGCCGTTGATATTCTGCGTGAACGCAATGACGAACTCGCAAAACTGGAAACCCTCGACACCGGAAAAGCATATTCGGAAACCTCAACCGTCGATATCGTTACCGGTGCGGACGTGCTGGAGTACTATGCCGGGCTGATCCCGGCGCTGGAAGGCAGCCAGATCCCGTTGCGTGAGACGTCATTTGTTTATACCCGCCGCGAACCGCTGGGCGTAGTGGCGGGGATTGGCGCATGGAACTACCCGATCCAGATTGCTTTGTGGAAATCCGCCCCCGCGCTGGCGGCGGGTAACGCGATGATCTTCAAACCGAGCGAAGTCACCCCGCTTACCGCGTTAAAGCTGGCTGAAATTTACAGCGAAGCGGGCCTGCCGGACGGTGTATTTAACGTGTTGCCGGGCGTGGGCGCGGAGACCGGGCAATATCTGACCGATCATCCGGGCATTGCCAAAGTGTCATTTACCGGCGGCGTCGCCAGCGGCAAAAAAGTGATGGCTAACTCGGCAGCTTCCTCCCTGAAAGAAGTGACCATGGAGCTGGGCGGTAAATCACCGCTGATCGTTTTCGACGATGCGGATCTCGATCTCGCCGCCGATATCGCCATGATGGCGAATTTCTTCAGCTCCGGTCAGGTGTGTACCAACGGCACTCGCGTCTTCGTTCCGACGAAATGCAAAGCCGCATTTGAACAAAAGGTTCTGGCGCGCGTTGAGCGCATTCGCGCGGGCGACGTTTTCGATCCGCAAACTAACTTCGGCCCGCTGGTCAGCTTCCCGCATCGCGATAACGTGCTGCGCTATATCGCCAAAGGCAAAGAGGAAGGCGCGCGCGTACTGTGCGGCGGCAATGTACTGAAGGGGGATAGCTTCGATAACGGCGCATGGGTTGCACCGACCGTGTTCACCGATTGCAGCGACGATATGACCATTGTGCGCGAAGAGATTTTCGGGCCGGTGATGTCCATTCTGACCTACGAGTCGGAAGACGAAGTCATTCGCCGCGCTAACGATACCGACTACGGTCTGGCGGCGGGTATCGTGACGGCGGACCTGAACCGCGCGCATCGCGTCATTCATCAGCTGGAAGCGGGTATTTGCTGGATCAACACCTGGGGCGAATCCCCGGCAGAGATACCCGTTGGCGGCTACAAACACTCCGGCATTGGTCGCGAGAACGGCGTGATGACGCTCCAGAGTTACACCCAGGTGAAGTCCATCCAGGTTGAGATGGCTAAATTCCAGTCCATATTCTAACCAGGAGGTTTATTTGCAATTTGACTACATCATTATTGGTGCCGGCTCAGCCGGCAACGTTCTCGCTACCCGTCTGACTGAAGATCCGAACACAACCGTGCTGCTGCTTGAAGCAGGCGGCCCGGACTATCGCTTTGACTTCCGCACCCAGATGCCCGCCGCGCTGGCGTTCCCGCTACAGGGCAAACGCTATAACTGGGCCTATGAGACGGAACCCGAACCGTTTATGAACAACCGCCGCATGGAGTGCGGACGCGGCAAAGGTCTGGGCGGTTCATCGCTGATCAACGGTATGTGCTACATCCGTGGCAATGCGCTGGATCTCGATAACTGGGCACAAGAACCTGGTCTGGAGAACTGGAGTTATCTCGACTGCCTGCCCTACTACCGCAAGGCCGAGACTCGCGATGTGGGCGAGAACGATTACCACGGTGGCGATGGCCCGGTGAGCGTCACCACCTCCAAACCCGGCGTCAATCCGCTGTTTGAAGCGATGATTGAAGCGGGCATGCAGGCAGGCTACCCGCGCACGGACGATCTCAACGGCTATCAGCAGGAAGGTTTTGGCCCGATGGATCGCACCGTCACGCCGCATGGCCGTCGCGCCAGCACCGCGCGTGGCTATCTCGATCAGGCCAAATCGCGCCCTAACCTGACCATTCGTACTCACGCCATGACCGATCACATCATTTTTGACGGCAAACGCGCGGTGGGCGTCGAGTGGCTGGAAGGCGACAGCACCATTCCGACCCGCGCGGCGGCGAATAAAGAAGTGCTGTTATGTGCAGGCGCGATTGCTTCACCGCAGATCCTGCAACGCTCCGGCGTCGGCAACGCTGAACTGCTGGCGGAGTTTGATATTCCGCTGGTGCATGAATTACCCGGCGTCGGCGAAAATCTTCAGGATCACCTGGAGATGTATCTGCAATACGAGTGCAAAGAACCGGTTTCCCTCTACCCTGCTCTGCAGTGGTGGAATCAGCCGAGAATCGGTGCGGAGTGGCTGTTTGGCGGCACCGGCGTTGGTGCCAGCAACCACTTTGAAGCAGGCGGATTTATTCGCAGCCGTGAGGAATTTGCGTGGCCGAATATTCAGTACCATTTCCTGCCAGTGGCGATTAACTATAACGGCTCGAACGCAGTGAAAGAGCACGGCTTCCAATGCCATGTCGGATCGATGCGCTCGCCAAGCCGTGGGCATGTGCGGATTAAATCCCGCGACCCGCACCAGCATCCGGGAATTCTGTTTAACTACATGTCGCACGAGCAGGACTGGCAGGAGTTCCGCGACGCAATTCGCATCACCCGCGAGATCATGCATCAACCCGCGCTGGATCAATACCGTGGCCGCGAAATCAGCCCTGGTGTCGAATGCCAGACGGATGAGCAGCTCGATGAGTTCGTGCGTAACCACGCCGAAACCGCGTTTCATCCGTGCGGTACCTGCAAAATGGGTTATGACGAGATGGCTGTGGTTGACGGCGAAGGCCGCGTACACGGGCTGGAAGGCCTGCGCGTGGTGGATGCGTCAATTATGCCGCAAATTATCACCGGCAATTTGAACGCCACGACGATTATGATTGGCGAGAAAATAGCGGATATGATTCGTGGGAAGGAAGCGTTGCCGAGGAGCACGGCGGGATATTTTGTGGCAAATGGGATGCCGGTGAGAGCGAAAAAATGAGTCGTGATGTGAACTGACTCAGGAACCGATCAGATTGAGAGTTACCGTTCTACTATGAGGACCGAATCCTTATATAAAACACTGAGGTAACTCTCATGCTTCATCGTGACAATCTCGCCAGCAAATTCTAAGCTGACTTGCTCAATCTGGCTGATGAAGGTGCTATGCATACACAGATAAACTACAGATGAAATACCACTCAGCTTAAGAATTACGCCGCTAATGTTCCTGGCTATGGTTACCTGTTCATTCCCGCTCACGGTTAGCATATACGAAAAGGGTTCTTGTAACGAGTACAAAAATAAGTCAGACCAAAACCACATGGAGCTTTAAACACGATTCGTATAATTTATTAGCAGTGATTTATTTTTACTCTTCTTTAATTAATCATCATGCTTAAATATTTTTTAGCACAAGATTATCGCTTCGCTAACATTTTAGTTTACATTAATTTTCAATTGATAATAAAAAGTTGTTAATAAGTTTTTTGCGAAAAATAAAAAGTGTTGGAATACTCTCCATCAAATGAATGCAAAATAAACAAATTGAGATATACAAAAAGTAAAAATCATTTAAATGAATATTTTTAATTTATGAGTAGAACCCATTAACAATGATTTACTCACGACCAAAAAAGTAAAGAACACCTTGCAACAATATGTATTTACAAATTCATATCATTGATATTAAGCTAATCTTACTTTCTATCCTCCAAATTTATGCATCAAAAAAAACAAAAGTAAAATCAATTGGATACACAACAAGACAATCTCACAGGAAATGATGTTAAATATCTCATAACTAATAAAAAATTACTAAAACGTTAGACGTAATACACATCCCACACGACCTGTCACTCATAGTTTTAATATTTATTTTTTCACATTATAGTAGATAAAAACACGCATTAAAAATGACTTGTAGAAAAGCTGCACAATAAATAGTTCATATTTAATCTGTTGCGTAGAACTACTATTCAAAAAATCTTATTAATGAGATAATGAGATTACATCGATAACGTTCTGATTGCAGGCATACTTATCTGGGTGTGCCTCTCTTTTTTTTACAACTGTACACGGTGGCGTATGACGAGAAAATATCTCACACAGGATGAAGTCTACAGGCTGATGGATGCAGCCCAGAGCATGTCCTTTCCTGAAAGAAATCGCTGTCTGATTATGATGGCTTTCATTCACGGTTTTAGGGCCAGTGAACTTCTTGATTTACGTTTATCCGATATTGATGCATCTGGAAAACAACTTAATATTCGGCGTATTAAAAATGGTTTCTCGACAACACATCCTCTTCTTCCTGATGAATATAATTTGATCAAGTTGTGGCTTAAGCAGAGGAAGTTAATTGAAAACGGAGTTGAAGGAGACTGGCTTTTTCTCTCCCGGAAACGCCGCCCTATCAGCAGACAACATTTTTTTTCTATCATTCGTGAGGCTGGAAAACGTGCAGGATTAGCTGTAAAAGCACATCCTCATATGTTACGTCATGCCTGTGGTTTTGCTCTGGCTGACAATGGTGTCGATACCCGACTACTTCAGGATTATCTGGGTCATCGAAATATTCAGCATACTGTCAGATACACAGCCAGTAATGCTGCTCGTTTTAAAGGGGTGTGGAAAAAAAAGCCTCGTTAAAACAGTACCTTCTGATTCAAAATGTCAGATTCCTACGTTTTCCTCAATTCTTCCATAAAAAAACAGCCCATTCAATTAAATAAAACACATAACATGTTGATATTTCTAGCTAAATTAAAATAACCCCATGATTTAAAATGATTAATCACAAAGGTCATACCAGTGATTAACTTTCGCCCATATTGTTAAATAACACAAAATTAAAAACAATAAAAACCAAACAAATTAGATTTATATTCCAAGAAAATTAAATATTCAGGCTATTAAACCAAACCTGACATTTTGAATCAAAATGTCAGGTTTTGTAGCAATGGCGTGGACGAGTCTGAATGAAGAAGCCTCTGGTTATTATCAGTGCCTGTCAGTTCACCAGGTTGGCACTGGAGTCTCTCATCCCAACGGACAGGTATATCGTGCGGGTGTACAGCAACGTCACTACAGAGGTTGAATTCGTTTTAAAGACCTCCTGTGGCTACCTGTTAGCTGATATCCCTTCGCTTCCTTCAGGGGAGTTGGTTCTTCTGGCTTGTCTCGCCCGTTTGCGGAGTGATGCCGGGCAATGGCAGGTCTGCCTGACCGGTGACTCCGACTGGTTCGATAATGCTCCTGCTGCAAGTCTGTATAACGGCTTCCCACGCATCGGCACCATGCTGACAGCGAGTCGTTATCAGAATCAAATTATCCGCTGGTTACTGCGTCCTTTGCCCGGCGATATGAGCGATTTCTGGCTCCTGACTGCACGGGAGTTGAGCGTGCTTAAGATTCTGATGCAGGGTATGAGTTTCAGTGAGATTGCCCGTTATGAACAACGCAGTTCAAAGACCCTGCATGCGATTGCCACACGGGCTTTAATGAAACTTGGACTGGGAACACTGAGCGATTTCAGGCTGCTCTATACGGGATGCGGTGACAGCAGAGTGAAACGGAATATACGGCTACATGCAAAATATATCGGACAACATTCCGCTCATCGACTCACTCAGTATGTGCAGAACATGGTATCCGGAATCCTTTATCCAGAGAAAGTTGCCGTTGGTGAATCAATAAATTCTGACGCCATTTCCGGAAAAGTACTTTCCGGACAAAGAAAAAATATATCTAAAAAAAGACCAGGATTGTTATGACACAGCAGCGTTGTTACTACCACCCACTGCGGCGCATACGGACTCGCTACAGTGTAGGAGCCAAAATATTTCTACTGTTCTGGGCTGCAGGATTGGGAGGCACGCTGTACAGCCTGTACAGCGTGCTGGCGTACTGACATCTGTGAGGGAAGGATGCGTTTCGTTCTTTTCTGTCCCTCAGGAATTGTACCAGCGCAGTTCGCAGCTCTATCAACCGGTTCTGTCGGCAATGTTACCTGCATCAGAACAGAAGAGGAGTTACGCAATAAATTGCGGCACAGGCCACAGAGTGTCGTGATATCGGCAGGGCGACCTGCCGAATGCGCTGAAATGTGGTTCCGATTTTATCGGGATCACTCATTCGTGGTGGTGTTGTGCGTCGCGCCCTTTTTTCTGCCACCGGATGTGAGTATTTCTGGCGTTCTCAAAAACCTGAGGTTACTGAAACCAGGAATGTCAGTAGAGCGTGTCATCAGTATTGCAAATGCCTCTGGTGGGTTTTCAGGGCTGAAGCATGCAGAAATTTTGCCAGTTATGGACAGTTACTCTGTCTTTATGAAAGAGGTGAATAACTGCACAAAGACAATCGTCATGTCAGAACGCTTCCCGGAAAAGCAAAAGAAGGTGTTGTCGTTACTTCTTGCCGGACACAGCTGGGAATACAGTGCGCAGTTTCTCAAAACGGGGATAAGACAGATATGGCTTGCCGAGCAGTCGCTAAAAAAGCGTTGGGGAATACCGGACAGCATGTCATTGCGGGAAGCCCTGCTGCTGAGCAGCAATAATTTTCACGGTGATGGAAATGCATTGGAAACAACGAATGCCATGACATTGCGTGAAAACGGAAATACCAACAGGTATTCCGTGGTGGTAAATGCAGGGACGCAGGCTTTATCTCTGCATAAATATAAATAAGTGGGAAATTGAAATTAGTTACCAGAATGGAGAATTTCTTCATGAAAAACAGTAAGGTATTTTACCGCAGCGCATTAGCGACAGCTATTGTTATGGCTCTTTCTGCACCAGCATTCGCTACTGATAGCACGGTATCAACTGATCCGGTTACGCTGAATACAGAGAAGACGACTCTGGATCAAGATGTTGTTATTAACGGTGATAACAAGATTACAGCCGTAACAATTGAAACGTCAGATTCAGATAAAGACCTTAATGTTACTTTTGGCGGTCACGATATTACCGCCGCATCAACGGTAAACCAAGATTTCGTTGAAGGTGTAAAAGTTAGTGGTAACAAAAATGTTGTGATTAATGCTACAGACTCCACCATCACAGCTCAAGGTGAAGGCACCTATGTCCGGACTGCAATGGTCATTGATTCAACTGGCGATGTTGTTGTTAATGGCGGTAATTTCGTTGCAAAAAATGAAAAAGGTAGTGCGACAGGGATATCTCTGGAAGCGACCACGGGAAATAATTTAACGCTCAATGGTACAACCATAAATGCTCAAGGTAATAAGAGTTACAGCAACGGCTCTACGGCAATTTTTGCTCAAAAGGTTAATTTGTTGCAGGGTTTTGACGGTGATGCAACCGACAACATCACCCTTGCTGACTCAAATATTATTAATGGCGGGATTGAAACAATAGTTACTGCCGGGAATAAGACGGGAATTCATACAGTCAACCTGAATATTAAGGATGGCTCAGTAATTGGGGCGGCTAATAATAAACAAACAATTTATGCCTCTGCTTCGGCACAAGGCGCAGGTTCAGCAACGCAAAATTTAAATTTGTCTGTTGCTGATTCAACCATCTACTCTGATGTCCTGGCCCTTTCTGAAAGCGAGAATTCAGCCAGTACCACAACAAATGTAAATATGAACGTTGCCCGCTCTTACTGGGAAGGTAATGCTTATACCTTCAATAGCGGCGATAAAGCGGGTAGTGATCTGGATATAAATCTTTCCGATAGTTCAGTCTGGAAAGGCAAAGTTTCAGGGGCAGGAGATGCCAGTGTATCTCTGCAAAACGGGTCTGTCTGGAATGTTACGGGTTCCTCAACTGTTGATGCTCTGGCAGTAAAAGACAGTACGGTTAATATCACGAAGGCTACAGTCAATACTGGCACGTTTGCTTCTCAAAACGGCACTCTGATTGTTGATGCCTCTTCTGAAAACACTCTGGATATCAGCGGTAAAGCGAGCGGTGACTTGCGTGTTTACAGTGCGGGTTCATTGGATCTTATCAATGAACAAACGGCATTTATTTCTACCGGCAAAGACAGCACTCTAAAAGCCACAGGCACAACGGAAGGTGGTCTGTATCAATATGACCTGACACAGGGAGCTGATGGTAACTTTTATTTCGTAAAAAACACGCATAAAGCATCCAACGCCAGCTCCGTGATTCAGGCAATGGCAGCTGCTCCGGCTAACGTCGCTAATCTGCAGGCTGACACGCTCTCCGCCCGTCAGGATGCTGTCCGTCTGAGCGAAAATGACAAGGGTGGCGTATGGATTCAGTACTTTGGCGGTAAACAGAAACATACCACCGCGGGAAATGCATCCTATGACCTGGATGTAAATGGTGTAATGCTGGGTGGTGATACCCGCTTCATGACTGAAGATGGTAGCTGGCTGGCCGGTGTGGCGATGTCTTCTGCGAAAGGTGACATGACTACCATGCAGAGCAAAGGTGACACTGAAGGTTACAGCTTCCACGCTTACCTGAGCCGCCAGTATAACAACGGTATCTTCATTGATACTGCTGCACAGTTTGGTCACTACAGCAACACGGCAGATGTTCGCCTGATGAATGGTGGCGGTACCATCAAAGCTGACTTTAACACCAATGGTTTTGGTGCGATGGTTAAAGGCGGTTACACATGGAAAGACGGTAATGGCCTGTTTATTCAGCCATATGCCAAACTGTCTGCTCTGACTCTGGAAGGTGTGGATTATCAACTCAACGGCGTGGACGTTCATTCTGACAGCTATAACTCTGTGCTGGGTGAGGCCGGTACGCGCGTGGGTTATGACTTCGCTGTGGGCAACGCGACCGTTAAACCTTATCTGAATCTGGCCGCACTGAACGAATTCTCTGATGGCAACAAAGTCCGTCTGGGTGATGAGTCTGTCAATGCCAGCATTGACGGTGCAGCATTCCGCGTGGGTGCAGGTGTACAAGCTGATATCACCAAAAACATGGGAGCATATGCAAGCCTTGACTACACCAAAGGTGACGACATTGAGAACCCGCTACAGGGTGTAGTTGGTATCAATGTGACCTGGTAAGAATAAAGCAGTCGGTTCCCCTGTCGACTGTTATACCCCCTGCAGGCAGCAGTATGCTGCCTGCAGGCTATAAATATCCAGTATTCATGATGCTGGCTTTTTGCTGATATTTACCCTGAACATTCCTGATACAGACTATTAATACAATCTTATCTGCGACAGATTTCATTTTCTGGATATATTATGAATGAACAAATCAAACAGGATATCGATCTGATTGAGATTTTATTTTATCTGAAGAAAAAGATTCGTGTTATCCTTTTTATTATAGCTATCTGTATGGTAATGGTGCTGTTGTTTCTGTATATCAATAAAGATAATATAAAAGTGAGTTACAGCCTAAAAATAAATCAGACAACACCAGGCATACTTGTTAGCTGTGATAGCAATAATAACTTTGCCTGTCAGACCACAATGACTGAAGATGTTATTCAGCGAATTACTACATTTTTTCAGACCAGCCCAGATGTCAAGAACAGAGAAATAAAGCTGGAATGGTCAGGAGATAAGAGAGATTTACCAACTGCTGAAGCGGAAATATCTCGCGTGCAGGCGTCTATCATTAAATGGTATACGTCAGAATACCATAATGGCAGGCAAGTTCTCGATGAGATACAAACGCCTTCAGCAATTAACAGTGAGCTTTATACAAAAATGATATACCTGACCAGGAACTGGTCACTGTATCCGAACGGTGATGGCTGTGTCACTATAAGCTCACCAGAAATAAAAAATAAATACCCTGCTGCCATTTGCCTGGCTCTGGGATTTTTTCTAAGTATTGTGATTTCTGTAATGTTTTGCCTTGTCAAAAAAATGGTAGATGAATACCAACAAAACTCTGGGCAGTAATAAACAGCATTCTGACAGAGAGTGCCTGTATAAAACTATAGTGACAGTGACCGGGAAGGGAGCCCGTCTTCAGGAATGGATTCCTGTCTTTTTAACTGTAAATATCCTGGCATTATTAATGTCAGGATATTTACAGAAAAGCAGCATAACCATGACGGAACGGGGTTAAGTCAGGTTGTCCTTAACGTTATTCACAACCTCGTATACCGCCTTCAGGTTTATGTCCAGACTACATATCTCTCTCAGCAATCCTCAATAATCAGATACACCGCTTTCACCGGACCATGAACCCCGACGACTTTGATAAGCTCAATGTCCGCCGTTGAACTGGGACCACTGATGATGTTAATACATGACGGCATTCGTTCGCCGGCCTGCGCTTTCTGATGCAATTTTTCTGCAAGTTGCGCTACACGCGGCAGGATTGTGCTTTTACGCAGGATAAAAAGAGAAGATTCCGGGAGCAGGCTCAATGAACGCCCGCGCCCGGCGGCGGAAAAAAGAACCACGCCTCCCGATTCGGTTAAACCATATTCAGCATATACGACGCCCACTTTAGCCTGCTCTGCTTGTGATATGTTCTCAATACCTTTCGCCGGATCCCAAACAACGGCATTGCATTCCTGCTGCAAACGTTCGCTAATCCCCAATTCCTCCAGCCTCGTGTCACCACTAATCACGACCGACTGATCTCCCAGCTCTTTACACAGACGTATTGCAGCTTCTGCCGCCTTCGCCTCGCTGGTCAGTTCACAGCGCGTCAACATAACATCGCTGGCAAACTGGATAAACGCGTCACAGCGCTGCTGTTGGGTAAGTTGGGTAAGCCGCTCGTTAGCATAGTTGTTAAGCGGCGCATCTTCTGCTTGCGGTTCAAGTCGCAGCGGGCGCCCCAGTGCCTGAGCAACGTTATTCAAAAATTTGCTCCGATTATCCATTCTTTTTCTCCTGCGCCTGATGTTTCTTAAACCAACTACGGAAACTCTCTCCGTCAGCTTCAGGAAGATCGCGTGCTTCCATCCAGTCGCTAATCGCGCCAAATTTGAGTGGTGTTTTGCCGCCATTGATAAACCAGCTTGCCGCATGAGCACCAGCCATCATCCCAACTTTCCACAATCCTGGATGACTATTGGCATAAGCGAACATTTTTATCGCCCGTTGCTCTGCTTTTGCGGTGATCCCTTTTTCAGCCATCACCCGACGATGACGCAAAATCAGTTTTGACAGCGGAATACGCACCGGACACACGCTGTCACAAGCGGTGCATAAAGAGCAGGCGTAGGGTAAATCTTTAAAATCTTTATAGCCGCCAAGTAACGGGGAAATCACCGCACCAATTGGCCCTGGATAAATAGAGCCATATCCATGACCGCCAATATGGCGATATGCCGGACAAGTATTCATACAAGCCCCGCAACGAATACAGCGCAGCACATCCCGAAATTCAGAGGCCAGCACCTCAGAACGCCCGTTATCGACAATAACCAGATGAAACTCTTCAGGACCATCAACGTGCCCCGCTTCGCGCGGTCCTGTCAGCCAGGTGTTGTATCCCGTCAAACGTGCACCAACGGCACTGCGCGCCAGCATGGTGATCAATACATCTACCTCTGCAAACGTGGGAGCAATACGCTCCATTCCCATCACTGCAATATGCGTTTTAGGCAGCGTGGTACACATTCGCGCATTACCTTCATTGGTCACCAGGCATACCGAACCGGTCTCTGCCACCGCGAAATTACAGCCGGTAATACCTATTTCAGCACTGAGGAAATCTTCGCGGATTTTTTGCCGAATGAATAAGGTCATCGCTTCAGGCGTTTCCGGCCCCTCATAGCCCAGACGTTCGTGTAGCACTCGACGGATCTGATGGCGATCTTTATGAATTGCCGGGACCACAACATGAGAGGGCGGATCTTGATCCAGCTGGAGAATGTATTCACCCAGATCGGTTTCAATCACCTGAATCCCGGCATCCTGCAACACATGATTGACACCAATCTCTTCGGTCACCATCGATTTAGATTTCACTACCTTCCGGGCATTTTTGCGTTGGGCAACCTGTAAAATGTAGCGGGTGGCGTCTTCTTTGGTTTTTGCAAAATAGACGTGACCGCCGTTTTGTGTCACTTTTTCTGAGAGCTGGTACAGATAAGCGTCGAGATTACTCAGAACATGATCACGTATCTGGGCGGCCCGATCGCGCCACTCCTCCCAGTGCCCCAATTCATCGACCATTTTTTGCCGATTTGCCCCAATACGCTGCTGCGCGTTTGCCACCGCTTTACGCATGATCGGATCTTCAATTTGCTGACGGATGCGTGTCTTAAAATCTGTATTACTGGTTTTGATCGACATCTTTATATCCTCAGCGGCTCATCAGCACTTCAGCAATATGCATCACTTTGACTTTCTGCCCTTCCCGTTGTAATCGTCCACTGATGTTCAGCAGGCAACTCACGTCAGCACCAATTAAATACTCAGGGCGGACTTCCATCAGGTGCGCAACCTTTTCTTTCACCATCTCGCCGGATATTTCGGCCATTTTGACCGAGAACGTGCCGCCAAATCCGCAGCAGGTATCCTGTTCAGCAAAGGTCAACAGCTCCAGTCCACGCACATTTTTCAGCAGCGTAAGTGGTTCGTCCTTCACCCCCAGCTTACGGGCCAGGCTACAAGATGGGTGATACACCGCTCTCCCTTGCAAACTGGCACCTACATCGACTACCCCTAATGTATTAACAATAAAAGAGGTGAGATCCTGCATACGCGCGGCAACCTTTTCGGCACGTGATGCCCATTCAGGTTCATCCGCCAGATACGTCGGGTAACTTTTTACGGCATAGGTGCAAGAGCCAGCCGGTGAAATAATGGGATCGTCGTTATCCTCCAGTGCGGCGATCAGATTTTTCATCCCTGGAATCGCTTCTTTGATATAACCACTATTGATCGCAGGCTGACCGCAGCATCCCTGTTTCTCCGGGAAATTTACGCGACAGCCGAGTTTTTCCAGTAGCAGCACGGAGTCTCGTGCCATTCTTGATTTCAGGGCGTCACCAATACAGGTGACAAAGAAATTGACATTCACAACTAATACTCCATTACTTCATGCCCATTTATGCCCGATGGTTCCCCCCTTCCGGGGGATCAATCATCAATAAATATGGCGTTCTTTTTTAATTGGCTAGCAACATACCACCCCTCATTTGTATGACAAATGATAATCTTTCATCTAAACTTCAAATGCAATAACTAATTTTATTTCTTTCGGCATCGCTCACATTTTATAGGGAAATCGACGATCATTTTTGGCATAAGAAATCCATTTAAAAAGGCTACATCCCTTATACCTATTCAGAGCTACTTATTCAGGGGTTATTGAGATATACACTGATGGTGTACAAAAAAATCACCGACAATAATCACGTATCAAGTAATAGTCGGGATTTTATTTAATTGAAGAAATTTAGTTTGCATTTTTATTTAAAAACTGAGCTAGAGTCCATCAAAAAAATATATAAAACCCAAAACCACCGTTGGAAATAGAAATAGTTGAAAGGCTCACAACTCCCGGAATGCGGATTATCTTTGCCCTGATTTCTGGCGGTTTTATTCAGGGTGCAAGCTGTCTGACCCTTTCCCGATATTCTCCCGGAGTACAACCAAACTCGCGGACAAACGCCTTGTGAAAAGATGATTCGCTGGCATAGCCTACTGACTCAGCGATCACCACAACAGGGAGCATTTCCCGGGAAAACATCTGGGCCGCTATTTGTAGACGCAACTTTGTTAATACAGCCAGCGGCGTGGTTCCGGAAACATCACGGAAAAGCTGGGCAAAACTTGCCCGGGACATGTGGGCGATGCTGGCCAGCGATTCGACGGTCCAGGCGTGTCCTGGCATTTCCAGCATTTGCTGTATTACCGCACCAAGACGTGGATGCAGAAGCAAACTGAGAATGTTTTTCTCTGTATTAACCTGTGCAATCCACTCACGCACCGCGAGGGTAAAGAATGTAGCGCAGATCTGGCTACACAGAGCATCCACTCCCGGCATTGCCGATCTGGATTCCTGTTGTAAAAACGGGATCGCCTCCCTCAGCCAGTTATATTCCACGCTATGGTTCACTGGTGCTACAAACAGCGTTTCCGGCAAAGACGTTAAAAAATAACGCGCCGAATGTTGCAGTCGAATAGTGCCACAGACAATACAGGTCGATTCATTATCGACATGACTCAGGCGATGAGCTGAATTTTGTGGTAGCAGGACCACATTTCCCGGGCGTAATGTAAAAATCTCTCCCGTCGGCATTTCCAGCTTCGCCGCTCCTTGCGTTAACGCATGCCAACGAATAACCGACAATTCCCCGGCACCATGTGGAAGTTGCCAGTCACTTCCTAACACGCAATTCTTATCGATCGTTCCTTGTGGAGCGTTAAGCATCAACAAACGGCTAAGAGCATCCATATCAGACTCCTGAGTGGTTTTTTGATTACAAACACCAACAATCTTAGTCAATAATTAATCTAATACCATCAAATAGTTAATCATGATTTTTGTTTTGTGATTCTGATTAAGAAAAAGAAAATACCAGACGATAAGACAAAATATCAAGCGTTGTGAAGAAATGTTATTTGCTCTTTTGTGTCTATAGTCATGATGTCAAATGAACGCGTTTCGACAGGAAATCATCATGAATAAATATCAGGCAGTTATTATTGGTTTTGGCAAGGCTGGAAAAACATTAGCCGTCACGCTGGCAAAAGCAGGTTGGCGTGTGGCTCTCATCGAACAATCAAATGCAATGTATGGCGGGACCTGTATTAATATCGGCTGTATCCCAACCAAAACATTGGTTCATGACGCACAGCAGCACACAGATTTTGTCCGTGCCATACAGCGTAAAAATGAAGTGGTTAATTTTTTACGTAATAAGAATTTTCATAATCTTGCGGATATGCCCAATATCGACGTGATCGACGGCCAGGCGGAGTTTATCAATAATCATAGCCTGCGTGTTCATCGGCCTGGGAGAAATCTGGAGATTCATGGCGAGAAAATTTTTATTAATACCGGTGCACAAGCCGTGGTTCCGCCAATTCCTGGAATTACCACCACGCCTGGTGTATATGACAGCACCGGATTACTTAATCTAAAAGAATTGCCTGGGCATTTAGGTATTTTGGGCGGCGGATATATTGGCGTTGAGTTCGCCTCTATGTTCGCTAATTTTGGCAGCAAAGTAACCATTTTAGAGGCAGCTTCGCTGTTTTTGCCTCGGGAAGATCGGGATATTGCTGATAATATCGCGACGATTTTACGCGATCAGGGTGTCGATATAATCCTCAATGCCCATGTGGAGCGAATCAGTCACCATGAAAATCAAGTGCAAGTGCATAGCGAGCACGCCCAACTGGCGGTGGATGCACTGTTAATAGCTTCCGGTCGTCAACCGGCTACCGCTTCGTTACATCCAGAAAATGCAGGTATCGCAGTAAACGAGCGCGGGGCAATTGTCGTTGACAAGCAATTACATACCACCGCAAACAATATTTGGGCGATGGGAGATGTTACCGGCGGGCTGCAATTTACTTACATTTCACTGGATGATTACCGCATTGTGCGTGATGAATTGCTGGGAGAAGGCAGACGTAGTACTGATGATCGGAAAAATGTGCCTTATTCCGTATTCATGACACCGCCACTGTCCAGGGTTGGTATGACAGAAGAACAGGCCAGAGAGAGTGGTGCTGATATTCAGGTGGTGACATTGCCTGTAGCTGCAATTCCGCGTGCCAGAGTGATGAATGATACTCGTGGGGTATTAAAAGCGATTGTTGATAATAAAACCCAACGTATATTAGGGGCATCACTGCTATGTGTTGACTCCCACGAGATGATCAATATAGTGAAAATGGTGATGGATGCCGGGCTGCCTTATAGCATATTACGCGATCAGATATTTACTCATCCGTCGATGAGCGAATCACTCAATGATCTATTTTCATTAGTCAAATAAACTCAAAATCAGACGCCAGAACAAATATTCTGGCGTCTCAGAGAAAAGAATCTTATTAATTCCCTGTTACTTTATAACTTCTTAATCACTTCATTGATGGTATTTTATATGTTTAAAAAATCTGTTTTATTTGCAACACTATTATCTGGCGTTATGGCATTTTCCACCAATGCAGATGATAAAATAATTCTGAAACATATCAGCGTCTCATCAGTATCAGCATCACCGACAGTTCTTGAGAATGCCATTGCTGATATGGCCAGAAAATATAATGCTTCATCCTGGAAAGTTACATCGATGCGAATTGATAATAATTCAACCGCAACAGCAGTATTGTATAAATAAGGATGTTTACAATGGAAAGATACCTGCACCTGTTAAGTCGGGGAGATAAAATTGGCCTGACATTGATTCGTCTGAGTATTGCGATTGTTTTTATGTGGATTGGGTTATTAAAGTTTGTCCCTTACGAGGCAGACAGCATTACACCATTCGTCGCAAACAGTCCACTAATGTCGTTCTTTTATGAACACCCGGAAGACTATAAACAGCATCTGACTCACGAAGGCGAATACAAACCAGAAGCAAGAGCATGGCAAACGGCTAATAATACCTATGGTTTTTCCAACGGTCTTGGCGTCGTGGAGGTGATTATTGCTCTGCTGGTTTTGGCTAATCCTGTCAATCGCTGGTTAGGTTTATTGGGTGGGCTGATGGCATTTACCACGCCGCTGGTAACACTCTCATTTTTAATCACCACCCCGGAGGCATGGGTACCCGCATTGGGTGACGCTCATCATGGTTTCCCTTATTTATCCGGTGCTGGTCGTCTGGTATTGAAAGATACTCTGATGCTGGCAGGTGCTGTCATGATAATGGCAGATTCGGCGCGGGATATTCTTAAACAACGCAGTAATGAATCCAGTTCAACGTTAAAAACTGAATATTGATAATCCGAACACTGTCTGTTGTTCACTTTTTCAGGCGTCAGGCTCCCTTTCTGATGATGAAGCCTGACGCCATATTACCGGAGATATGACAGAGTGAAGGTCAATATCACTCCCCTATTAAAAGATTCTTGTCGTCTCAGGTAAAATAAGTGATTAATATCAATCATGTATTTTTACAGCAAGACAACCACGAACAAACTCAGGATTAAAATGTTTTACCGATTCCCCAACATAACCCAAATCAAGCGAACTAATTTGCGCCATTTCTTTCTCTGTCAGTGAGAAATCCCAAATAGCAAAATTTTCTTCGATACGCTGTTGATGTGTCGATTTCGGAATAACGACCACTCCCCGTTGAATATTCCAACGCAGAATGACCTGAGAAATCGATTTTTGATGGGCATCTGCAATACTCTGAAGCAGATTATTTTCAAAGGGTTTATGTCGTCCACCACCTAACGGAGCCCATGCTTCAGGCTGCACGTTATAATACTTCATGGTTGCCAGCGCCTCTGGTTGGGCAAAATAGGGATGCAACTCGACCTGGTTGACCATCGGTTTAACTCTTACCGTTTCACAAAAGTTCGCCAGAACATGAGGGTAGAAATTGGAAACCCCAATCGCTTTTAATTTGCCCTCTTCATAGGCATCTTCGAGTGCACGCCACGCACTAAAATAATCGCGCATGGCCTGGTGCAATAAATAGAGATCGAAGTATTCTAGCCCCGATTTTTTTAATGATGCTTCAATACCTGCTGCTGCAATATCCTGATTCAACATATCCTGCACCCACAATTTAGACGTTATAAATAACTCTTCTCGGGTACATAAACCTTCAGATATGGCTTCACGAACGGCTTCACCGACGGCATCTTCATTACCGTATACCGCTGCAGTGTCGATGAGTCGATAACCCGTGCGGATAGCATTCAACACTGACTGTTTGCACACGTCTTTATCGGTAACCTGAAAAACACCAAATCCCATCATCGGCATTTTCAGATTGTTACTTAATACGGAAAATTCCACTGTCAGTCCCTCCATTAGGTATGAACAATGAGTCTACGTTAAAACGTAACCTCAAATTAGTATGTGGATTTTGATATCACTTATGCAAAAAATTCATTAATAATGTAGGACTGAAACCTCTCTATTTTTGGGGCAATGAAGCAGACGCTATCAGTGCTTTTGCCTTGGGACTTGCTGTTTTTGATACACTTAGGGCCCAGGACATAACGAAAATGTGCGATATGACAAAGAATTAACGGAGTATGTGATGATCAGGCAGAAGATTCTACAGCAGCTCCTGGAGTGGATTGAGTGCAATCTTGAGCACCCTATTTCAATCGAAGATATCGCACAGAAATCTGGCTACAGCAGACGCAACATCCAGCTTCTGTTCCGAAATTTCATGCATGTGCCTTTGGGAGAATACATTCGCAAACGAAGGCTTTGTCGTGCCGCCATTCTTGTCCGGCTCTCCGCGAAATCTATGCTTGATATTGCACTCTCTTTGCATTTTGATTCACAGCAGTCATTCAGCCGCGAATTTAAAAAGTTATTCGGCTGCTCTCCCCGTGAATACCGCCACCGTGATTATTGGGATCTCGCAAATATCTTCCCTTCTTTTTTAATACGTCAACAGCAAAAGACGGAGTGTAGATTAGTCAACTTTCCTGAGACACCTATTTTTGGCAATTCATTTAAATATGATATTGAAGTGTCGAATAAATTACCGGATGAAGAAGTCAAACTGCGACGTCATCATTTAGTCAGATGTATGAAGAATTTTAAGACGGATATCTATTTCGTCTCCACGTTCGAACCATCAACAAAATCGGTCGATTTGCTCACAGTTGAAACTTTTGCCGGTACGGTATGCAAACAAACCGATTCAGAGATGCCGAAAGAGTGGACAATTAACCGAGGACTGTATGTCTCTTTCCGCTATGAAGGTGAGTGGGAGCACTACCCTGAATGGGCGCGAAACCTCTATCTGATGGAATTACCTGCCAGGGGGTTAGCCAGAGTGAACGGCAGTGATATTGAGCGATTTTATTACAATGAAAACTTCGTCGAAATTGATAGCAATAACATTGTTTGCGAAATTTTTATCCCCGTTCGCCCGGTTTAGCCTGTAACTCCATCACATAAGATTTACCCTACCCTGCCACCGTCTAATCGGTGCCAGGGTAGGTATTCAGTAAATAATGGCGCTGCGCATGTCAACGCCATTATTATTTATTACATCGTCGTTTTTATTTCTCCTCAGCGCCTTCAGTATCTGCAGGAACGGCGTTAATTGTCACAGTCACTGGTTTCATTTCATACCCTCCATATGTCAAAGAGTTGAATGTGAATGTGTATGTACCTGGCTTGTTGGTACTAAATGTACGCGTGATTTTCCCGCTCGCGAAATGGTCATTTTTCGACGGCAGGAACTGATAATCCGCCTCTGTCACCCCTTCCGGAGCCTCAATGTCGACCCACATGGTTCCTCCTACGGGGTTGACACCCGACATCAGAGTAACCGTCAGTGTTGCAGTAGTCTTCCCGTCCGCCACCAGAGAATCTACACGCTCTGGAGATGCAGCGAGCACCGCGTTTTTATCATCCGCGACGAATTTAGATTCGGCAGTTTTCGTCGATTCCTGACCGTCGGCCTGTTCCACTTTCGCCGTGAGTGTATATGTCGCTGCGACAGTGGTCGTGGCGGTGAAAATAGCCTGCCCTTGCTCATTCGTTGTCGCCGTCCCATTGGGAGTCAGAACTAAATTTTCCGGGCTGGCAGTCAGCGTCACTTCGCTATCTTTCAGCAGGTTGTTATTGGCATCAGTCACCGTAACTTTATACGTCTGTTTGGTTTTGCCGTCCGCCACTGCACGGTTGCCAATCACCTCAATACTGGAGATGGTCGCCGTAGTCTTATCAGCCACAAACGTTACAGACTGCGCATTCGAAGGCTGGTCATTTCCTGCTGACGCCGTGATCTCATAGGTTCCGGCAGTCACGGAAACCACTTTCAGTTCCGCTTTACCCTCCTTGTCGGCGTTCACCATGATATTACCGTCTGCAAGCGGTTTGACGCCCCGAGGCAGATTAAAGACGACCACAGCGCCAGGAAGAAGGTTGCCGTATTGATCCTTAACCGTTGCCGTCAGCGTAAAGGCATCTTTGCCGTTTGCCACTTTTTGAGCAGCGGCGTCTACCTCCAGGCTCGCCTGACCGGTACTGAAATCCGCCTTGAATTTCACCTTGACCGTCTTCTGAGAGTTTTTCACCGAGGCCTCGATCTCAAGTTCCCCTGCAACCGTTGACATAAGCTCAATGTCCACTTTCCCTGCCGCATTGGTTGTTACTGTATTCCCCGTCTTGCTGGTCACACCCTGCGGTAAAGTCAGCGTAACTTCTTGCCCCTGCAACGGGTTACCATAGCTGTCCACGACGGTCAGGGTTATCTGGTTAGCAGACTGTCCATTAGCCAGTTGGTTATTAACCTTCACTGTCATATCACGAATCTCAGCCTTAGATGCGTCACCTGCAACATTCAGCACCAGTGGCTGAGCAACGGCATTTTGGCCGTTCACTCGCGGCATCACAGACAACTGACCCGCGGCAGATCCCAGCGTTAAGGTCGACACGTAGACCCCATTACCTTTCTCTGTCCAGTTTCCTGCTGAAGGACGCTCACTCCCCGTGCTGGCGGCACCACTAAACACTGGTGCATCTGGCTTCAGCCCGGTGACCGGATTCCCGTACGCATCCTTCACGGTGAAGGTGAGTTCCGTCGTCGTTTTAACCGTTGGAGTTTTATTGTCCGCAACAAGCGTAGAGTTCGCTGATGACATCTCTCCGGCAATAACAGTCAGCTGCGCGGCTTCGGTGGCTGCAGGCTGGCCGTTGAAGAGCGGCATGACACGAAGCTCGCCCGTCTTTCCGCCTGTAGTTAACGTAGCAACATAGGAACCGTCACCTTTTTCGGTCCAACTGGAAACGGTCGCCCCTTCAGAGGCGGTCCCCGTCAAACTTGCCGACAACGAAAGACCACTGATAGCGTTGCCATGCGCATCTTTCGCCACCAGCGTTACGGTTGTGCTTTCACCGGCTTTTACGTGATCTTCTGCGACAGAGACTTTCGACTGGTTTGAAGATAATGCATCAGCCACCACGGTTACTTTTGCCGCATTTGCTGCCGCGTCCTGCCCATTGAGCTTCGGCATAACGTCTAATTCACCCGCCGTAGTGCCGAGAGAAATCTGCGCAGTCCAGGTCCCGTCGCCATTATCCGTCCAGCCTGATGCCGTAGAACCAGCAGCAGCTGCGCCCGATAATGACGGTGCATCCGGATTGAGGCCAGTTACAGGGTTGTCATTAGCATCTTTTGCCGTCCAGATTGCCGTAACTGTACCGCCAACCACCGGTTTATCAGGATTCAGTGTGATGGACGAATGTGCTGCATCAAGCGGCCCGGCAACAAACTTCAGCGTTTGTTGTAATGTGCCCAGCTGATACTGCTCGCTGAAGGCACGCACAACAACGTTTCCGGCACGGGTCGAAGAAACCGTGGCGCTGTAAACCCCTGGTTTTATTTCCGAAATGGCACCAACGGTTACACCATTAGTGTCTTGCGGAACAAGTCGCAGGCGGCTGGCTTCTCCCGTCACCGGATTACCCTCGGAGTCCACCGCTGTCAGTGTCAGCGTGTAGGCTTGCTGACCATCAGCAACCACATCACCTGACGGCTCGTTAGCGCTCAGGGTGGAGTTTGCCACATCCATCATCGTGGCCCGCAGTTCTGCAGTGACAGTTTTGCTCATGTCATCAACGCTAACAGTAATCGTTGCCTCACCTGACTGCGTTCCGGTAGTAAAGACAGACTGATACACCCCTGCTTCAGTTTCGGTGAACTCACCCAGTGTTGGCTTTGCCTGTGATTTAGTGGCCTTCAGGGTACGAGTCACAATATTTCCAGCCGGTTTGAAGGTTAGTTCAGTCTTGATCTGATCTTTCATGCCCGTGACTGGCTGCCCCTCGGCGTCGCGCAGAGACAGCACCAACGGCTTTTGCTCATTACCGTTAGCAAGCATTTGAATACGGCTCTGACCGTCAAGCGTTAACGCCGTACGATCGGCGCTCATACCAGCTCCGCTAATAACCACTTCTGTCTGCACACGTTTCGAGGCATTGCCTTTGTTATCGTAGGCAATCGCTGAAATCGCATAATAATTGTCTTTGCCTGCCTGATAAGCCGGGAGCGTCACTTGCCACTGATTGCCCTGCCCCGTAATTTTTCCGCCTGCGGCCAGCAAAGACGGCGCTTCCCATTGCACATTTTTCAGACCGTGAGTTGCTTTGCTGACCACAAGCCCCAGGGAAACCGTCTGGCCGCCCTTGCCTTCAATACGCTCAGGCAGAGCAATACGGATCACTTCAGATTTGCGATACTCAAGAACGATATTGTTATTACGCTCAACCAGGTCATAGCGGCTGCCTGCCAGCATTCGACGCTCGCGAATGCTGTCTGTATCGAGTTGTTTTTCCAGAGGTTCGCCAATCCGATAATTAACTTCCAGGCCAAAGCGAGTGTCATTCTCACCACTCTTGCCCTGCTTATGCCCGGCACTCAGGGTCAGAAGAGGCACTGGCGTGTAATTCACTTCAGCGGTAATCGCATGTGGATCTTTCTGGCGTTTATCTTTACCAAACAGCCCGACTTCATCGCCATAATACTGTTCATACATCAGGCTTGCGCCAAGCTGCGGCCAGGCAGGTAAATAGCCCTCAGCACGAATATCCCAGCCATTCGCCGGGCGTTCCTGATAATCCTCAACATCCGGCGATTTTTTCCAGCCAGAAGCCCGGATATAACCATTGGCGCTCAGTTTCAAATAATCACGCCAGTATTCCGCACCAACACCAATGCGGGTATGACTACGGGATAAATCATGATCGATAAAAGTATTCACCCCCGCCATCCAGTCATTTTCTGAAAAATGACGCCAGCCAAAACCAATATTTGACTGAGTACGATCGTCGGTACGATGTATTGCCCCCTGAGTGAACAACATATTTGTCGGTGTATCATAAATCGGATAAAGCATTTCCAGCGAAGAGTCCTTCAGCGAGAAATTTTTATCGACATTCAGTTTGACGCGCGCAGTACCGTATTTCCCGAGCCACTCCTGAATTTCCTGGTTAGCTTTAGCGGTGGCCATTCCGGTAATAAAGTTACGTGTCGCATCGCTATCTGGCTGACTGCTTAAAAATGTCCCGGCATTAGCGGCAAGCGACGCGACATTTTTCTCCACGTTATTATCAGCAGTTACCGTAGTATTTTCCATGCTCAACCGTGGCTGAACCGCATGCTGCGCACGTGCTGCCATTACTGGCGTAAAGGTGACTGCGAGTGGAAAAAGAACCTGAACAGAGATATTTGCCCACGCCACGCAGCGGGCCAGAACTGAATAACGAAATCGTGGCTGTTTATTGTCTGTTTTATAACGTGACATTGAGATAATTTCCTGATGAACGAATTAACGAACATAGGCAGACACAAATAATGGCGTCTGCTTGTCAGAAAAACCGGGGATTTCCCGGTTTCCTTTTCCACAGAAAAGGAAATACCTTTATGTAAGAAAGTACACCGCCACCTAATATATCCAGTGTCTGTAGCCACTCATCAGGTGGTTGGGCGCGGGATTATATTTTTATTTATGGGTAAAAATTTAGCTTTTTGTGCAAGTCATTAAATAGATACTTAAGTTATATTTCTTACTCTGCGGGCAGTGAATAATTCATTATTCAGAGTGAATAATAATGACCCGCCTTTAATTAACTGCTATTGGGAGTACGTCGAAGTAAGTATATACGCTGGGATAAACCAATATATTTTTTATGGACATTCATTTTTATTCATCGGACTGTAAATTCCGGGGATATCGAACTTGCACGACTAATCTCAACCCTCAAACAGATTTATGAATTTTGTTCATAACCCCTGACAAATCCTGCCGTCTAATCGAGCTCTTCCCTTTACGTTATGCTTCTCATGAACGATAACGGAAGGATAACACCATGCAAAAAGTAAAACTGAACAACGGTATTGAAATGCCCCTGTTGGGCTTTGGTGTATTTCAGATGACCGATGCCGCCGAATGCGAAAGAGCGGTCATTGACGCTATTAACAGCGGTTATCGACTGATTGACACCGCCGCCTCTTATCAAAATGAAATCCAGGTCGGGAACGCACTGAAACAAAGCGGTATCGCCCGTAACGAACTCTTTGTCACCACGAAACTCTGGTTGCAGGATACCAGTTACGAAGGGGCCAAAGCCCAGTTCGAACGCTCTCTGAATCGACTGCAACTTGATTACGTTGACCTGTACTTGATTCACCAGCCATATGGCGATGTCCACGGAGCCTGGTGTGCCATGGAAGAGCTGCAACAGGCCGGTAAAATTCGCGCTATTGGCGTCAGTAACTTCCATCCTGACCGACTGGCAGACCTTATCGCTTTTAATAACGTCGTTCCGGCGGTAAACCAGGTTGAAGTTAACCCTTTCAATCAGCAGCTACAGGCCGTTCCCTGGATGCAAAGTCGTGGCATTCAGCCAGAAGCCTGGGCACCGTTTGCGGAAGGGAAAAATGGTCTGTTCCAGCATCCTGTTCTCACGGCAATTGGCGAGAAGTATGGCAAAAGCGTGGGCCAGGTTGTTCTGCGCTGGATCTACCAACGAGGCATTGTTTCACTGGCAAAATCAGTGCGAAAAGAACGCATGGAAGAGAACATCAACATTCTCGATTTTGAACTCAGCCCTGAAGATATGCTGCAAATTACCGCCCTGGATACCGCAACCAGCGCGTTCTTCTCTCACCGCGATCCCGCAATGGTGGAATGGCTGACTGGCCGCAAACTTGATGTTTAAGCCGCGATAAAAGAGGTATTCATTCAATGCAAAAACGTTATCTGGGTAAATCCGGACTCGAAGTCTCCGCCCTTGGGCTCGGTTGCATGGGCTTAAGCCACGGCTACGGCCCGGCGACCGATACCCGTCAGGCTATCGAACTTATTCGTGCTGCGGTTGAACGTGGCGTCACCTTCTTCGATACCGCCGAAGTGTATGGTCCGTATCTGAATGAAGAAGTGGTCGGCGAAGCCTTAAAACCGTTTCGTGACCGCGTGGTAATTGCCACTAAATTCGGTTTTACCTTCGGCAATGATAATAAGCAGCAGATTTTAAACAGCCGTCCGGAACATATCCGTGAAGCCGTTGAAGGATCATTACGTCGTCTGAAAACAGATGTTATTGACCTGCTGTATCAACACCGTGTTGATCCAGATGTTCCTATTGAAGATGTTGCAGGAACGGTGAAAGACCTCATCGCAGAAGGTAAGGTCAAACATTTCGGCCTGTCTGAAGCAGGAGCACAAACCATTCGTCGTGCACATGCGGTACAACCTGTCACCGCCCTGCAAAGCGAATATTCCATGTGGTGGCGTGAGCCTGAACAGGAAATTCTGCCGTTGCTTGAGGAACTGGGAATTGGTTTTGTCCCCTTCAGCCCACTAGGTAAAGGTTTCCTGACAGGGGCGATTAAGCCGGGAACCACTTTCGGCAAAGATGATTACCGCAGCACCGTACCGCGTTTCGCAGCACAAGCCATTGAAGCCAATGAAAAACTGGTCACCTTGTTAGGTGAACTGGCTGCGGAGAAAGGGGTAACGTCTGCACAAATCGCACTGGCATGGCTATTAGCACAAAAGCCGTGGATTGTTCCCATCCCTGGCACCACTAAACTGCACCGGCTGGAAGAAAACCTGGCCGCTGCTGACATTGTTCTTTCGCAGAAAGATACGCAGCAGATAAGCGAGGCGCTGGAAACAATTAAAATCGTCGGTGAACGTTACTCGCCTGAACATCAGGCACGCGTAGGCCGCTAATACCCAAACGGGTCCAGGATAAAGGACCCGTTATTCGGTGTAGCGAAGCGCATCGATCAACAACGCAAAAGCTGGCGGATGCTGCTTGCGGCTGGGGTAGTAAAGATAATACCCAGGAAAAGTTGGACACCACTCCTGTAACACCTGAATAAGCTTGCCTGACTCTATATACTCCTGAACCATGTCTTCAGGGACACAAGCGATCCCAAACCCTGATAACGCGGCATCAATTCTTTCTGGCAATGGACTACACGTCAGTTGCCCATCAACCTTAACGCGAAGCGGTTTCCCTTCTCGCTCGAACTCCCAGTGGTAAAGCCCACCGGCAGTTGGCAAACGCATGTTGATGCAGCGATGATTTTGTAGCTCATGAGGCGTTTCAGGCGCAGGGTTTGCAGCAAAATACGCCGGAGCTCCCACCACAGCCATCCGCATATCTGGTCCAATCCTGACTGCAACCATATCTTTATCAACATTTTCACCCAGTCGTATCCCGGCATCAAAACGGCCTTCAACAATATCGACAAAACCATTATCCACCACCAGTTCGACATTGATTTCGGGATACTCTCTGAGAAAAGGTTTTAGCTTCGGCCAGACCAGACTTCGCGCGGCATGTTCCCCGGCAGATAACCGAATATTCCCGGAGGGCATGCCGTTCAATTGAATAAGTGATTCCAGTTCCTGTTCAAGCTCGTCAATACGCGGTTCAAGGCAGGCAATGATTCTCTCCCCCGCTTCTGTGGGAGCCACACTGCGGGTAGTCCGTGTCAGGAGGCGGATATTGAGCCTTTCCTCCAGAGCCTTCATTGCATGGCTAAGTGCAGACTGAGAGACGCCGAGTTTGCCCGCTGCTTTGGTAAAACTTCGCTCTCTTGCCACCACAAGAAAGATTTGCAGTTCGTTGAAGTTTTCTTTGAGCATTGGCGATTTCCTTGTAGAAGCATCCTCTTCACAGACACTCATGAAGGGGGGCATAGATGCTATTATTTTAACCACATTATTAGTAACAATGATAATCTGGCTGTATCGAAAATAATTCTAAACTTTCAGGAGATTTATTATGAATAAACGTATCCTCACGATTGCGCCATTCTTCTTACCGATATTCTGACACACATCATTAACTTTCTATTTTTACTCTTTTCTCCACCATAAAATCAATAAAAGCACGAACTTTAGAGGGCATTCTCACCCGTGATGAAACATATATATAAAATCCAGGAAATGAAACGGCCCAATCCTCAAGAATCGGCTGTAACTTGCCCGCATTGATATGTTCAGCGATTGCAAAATCCAGATGTTGAATGATACCCGTTCCATTCAGCGCCATTCGTATCATGCTTTCGTCATCATTAGAAATATACTTACCTGACACCTCTATTTCGAACTCTTCATTACCCCCCACAACATTCGAAAACTCCCATGCTGAGAGTGCACCGCTACTTTTATGCCGCAACCGAAGACAATTATGGTTACTCAATTCCTGAGGAGTTTCAGGAATACCGTGTTCTTTTAAATAATCTGGCGATGCCACAGTAACCAGTTTAATAAGCGGAGAAACAGGAACGGCAGTCATATGCTCATCCAGTCCTTGCTCAAGACGTATGCCCACATCACAGCCGTCCGCAATAATGTTAGATAAACCGTCATCCATAATGAGTTCTATCTTTGTTTTGGGGTAACGAGTAAGAAACTCGCCAATATGAGGTTCAACAAGCATCCTTGCTGCAACACGGGAGGAATTTATTCTCAACAGTCCTGTAGGTTCAAGTTGGGTATCACCGACATCTTTCAACGCATCATCAATTTGCCCCAAAGCCGACACCAGCACTTCATACAGATGCTGTCCTTCCTCAGTAAGCGACATATTGCGGGTCGTACGGTATATCAGCTTGGTGTTAAGACGTTCCTCAAGAGATTTTAAATTCTGGGACAATGCGGCCCGCGTAATACCCATTTCAGAGGCTGCTCTGGAAAAACTGCCGGCACGAACAATCAGCGCAAACCAGGCAAGAGAAGGCAAAATTGAAGGCTCTATTTTCATCATTGTAAACCTTAACTTAACACTGTGATAGATATTAGACCATTGATGATAACCAATACAAGTCATACTATTACGCCGTTCGCGATATGAACACGAATGCCAGTTGCGGATAATAGAAATGATATTTAAATCTGTTTAGGCAAATCCCTGGAGCTTGAAATGAAAACTGTTTCGATAAAACACACTTACTGGGATATAGCTGCTGATATCTATTTCCCTGACGATTTTAATAGTGAAAAAAAGTATCCTGCCATTATCAGTGCCCATCCAATTGGAAGCTGCAAAGAACAGACATCGGGTAGTGTGTATGGTGCCGCCCTGGCAAAAGCTGGCTTTATCGTCATTGCTTTTGATGCCAGTTTTCAGGGAAGCAGCGGTGGAGAACCGCGTTATCTGGAAGATCCAACAATGCGAGTAAAAGACTTCAGCATTGTCGTTGATTACCTTACCACCTTACCTTACGTTGATGCCGGGCGTATTGGTGTACTGGGTATTTGTGGTGGAGGTGGATATGCCATTAATGCCGCAATGACAGAACGTCGGATTAAAGCCATTGGTACTGTCACGGGTGCAAACTACGGGCGTCTTATGCGTGAGGGATTTACAGCGTTTAATCCTATCGGAGCACTCGAAGCAATGGCGCAACAAAGAACAGACGAAGCTAACGGCGCAAAACTTCGCGTAGATGATTTGCTCCCTTCTTCTCCGGAAGCAGCTCTTGAAGCGGGATTAACAGAAATAGACCTTTTTGAAGCAACAGAATATTATCGTTCGCCACGAGGCTGTGCGCCTAATGGGGTAAATCGTTCGCTATTTTCACATCAGACTGTTGCCGTGGGCTGGGATGCTTTTCATCTTGCAGAAGTCCTGTTAACTCAACCACTAATGGTTGTAGTGGGCGATAGAGTGGGCGCTTTTGGTGCCTATCGTGACGGCTGCGAAATTATTGGTCGTGCAGCCTCAAAACATAAAGAACTGGTCGTGGTTGAAGGTTATTCACATTACGACCTGTATGATAAGCCAGAACCTGTGAAACAGGCGCTCGATAAATTAATTCCTTTTTACAAAACACATTTGTAATAACCTTGCAGGGAGATTCATTATCTCCCTGACATTTATCCTTTATTGACTACACGACAATAATGAAATTACTCAAAAAGAATTCTATTAAAGAAAAAAGCATCAAAAAGCAGCAACTCAACTTATTAAGATTATACGCATTAAAATCAGATAAACATTTGAGGTATTGTTATGACAAATAAACACCCATCATTGTTTTCTCCTTTTATGCTGACAGAAAAAATAAAGCTACGTAATCGTATCGTTATGGCTCCTATGACAACCTGGTCAGCTAATCCTGATGGAACCATCTCTGAGCAAGAACTCGAATTTTATAAACGTCGCTCACAAAATGTTGGTTTAGTAATAACAGGATGTACCTATGTCACGCCAAGCGGCATTGGGTTTACTCATGAATTTGCCGCGTATGACGACCGTTTCATTAACAGCCTTGAAAAGTTAGCAGCTGCAGCCAAAAGTGGCGGTGCTCCGGCTATTTTGCAGATTTTCCACGCCGGTAATAAAGCCATCCCGGAGCTTGTGCCAAATAACGATGTTATTAGTGCCAGCGCATCAAGCGTAAAATCTGGTGACTTTATGAAGAGAGTGGTACAAAGCAGGGAAATGACTGAAAACGAAATTCAGGAAACCATTAGAGCATTCGGAGATGTCACAAAAAGGGCGATTAAAGCAGGTTTTGATGGCGTTGAACTTCATGGTGCGCACGGATTCCTTCTGCAGAATTTCTTCTCCCCTCTATTTAACCAGCGTAATGACCGATGGGGAGGAGATCTTGAAGGACGTATGCGCTTCCCGCTGGCCGTATTACAGGAAGTAAAAAATGTAGTCTATGAATATGCGACAAAGCCCTTTGCTATCGGTTACAGAATATCTCCTGAAGAATCTGTAACAGGGGGGCTGCGGATAGAGGATACTTATAAACTCCTTGATCGGCTCATTTCATCCGGTATTTCGTATATACATACCTCGCTGGTCAGTATTAACGATAGCTACCCTGTTGAGTCGCCAAATGGCCCCCGAACTATTGAATTGATTTTAAATCATATTGCAGGCAGAGTGCCGGTAATCGCCGCAGGTAAAATACGCACACCGTCTCAGGCTCAAGAAGCAATTTCCGCTGGCCTGCCACTTGTTGCGATCGGTAAAGGGCTGGTGATAAATCCAGAATGGGTGACTTTAGCTGAATCAGGTAGAAGTCATGAAATTCAAACAGCCCTTAATCCACAACGCGTTCCTGAATTAACCATTCCGGATAAACTATGGGATCAAATTCAGGCATCGAAAGGAACTGGCTGGTTTCCGTTAATGGATTAAATATCGATTACTCTCCCGAGAGTAAAACTATCAAATCAATGAGTAACCGATACAGCCTCGCAAATTCTTTCAGATAATTAACCCGTCACTGCGGCACGTTCTCTCGTAAGGCGTGCCTGCAGTGTAATCCAGTATGTATCCGGCATAGTTGACGGTTTAATAGACTCAATTCCTCTCCCTGGTTACCTACAACGATATCTTGTATAACACCCCAGGAGATACGACGTTACGATGAGATGCGATATGCTCCTCAGCGCCAATCAACGCCAGGACTGGGCCAGTCTTGAGATCAGACTCATTCCCGTAACTGATTTCAGGCGACATATATCAATGACATTGGGGCAATAAAAGATAGCCGATGTAATACATCTATTCAAATTTGTGATACATGTCAAAAAATTGGTTGACCAAACTCGTTATTTATATAAGGGCACTTACGAAGTGCACTCTTTTTTAAAGCGAGGAAGTACCAATGAAAGAGAATAAAGTACAGCAAATCAGTCATAAACTGATTAATATCGTTGTTTTTGTCGCAATTGTAGAATACGCCTATTTATTTCTCCATTTCTATTAATAACGGCAATAAACTGTTCACTTCAGTGATATTTAAAATATGCATCCTCTCCCTTTTTTGTAAGTAATTATTATATCCGTGGGAGAGGAATACACATTGTCAGGTAATCAATCATGCTGCAATAAATCATCGGCCAGTAAAGTGGAGATAGCCTCCATTCTCGAAAAATCCATACTCTCAGCGAAACCATCATCAATCACTCATCCAGGCGTTTATGGGAGCGTCGCCAATGGCTGCTAACAATGCCAGACTTCCCCGTTGCGGAAATTCCACATCCCACAAATAGTCACAGTGATTGGGTGTTGAAATGATCCGGATGAGCATGTATCTTTACGGTTATGTTATAACATAACAGGTAAAAATGATGAAACCCAATATCCATCCTGAGTATCGTACTGTGGTGTTCCACGACACCAGCGTTGATGAGTACTTTAAAATCGGCTCGACTATCAAAACAGACCGTGAGATTGAGCTGGATGGCGTAACGTATCCGTACGTAACAATTGATGTCTCTTCGAAATCGCACCCGTTCTATACAGGGAAGCTGAGAACAGTGGCATCAGAAGGAAATGTTGCACGGTTCACCCAACGTTTTGGTCGTTTTGTTAGCACGAAAAAGGGGGCATGATGAAAGTCCTTAACTCTCTGCGTACCGCAAAAGAACGCCATCCAGACTGTCAGATTGTGAAGCGAAAAGGACGGCTGTATGTGATTTGTAAATCTAATCCACGTTTTAAGGCCGTTCAGGGTCGTAAGAAAAAACGTTGATTTAAAATTCGACGAATTAACGATATTTGTCTGATTAATAATCAGACCGGATTAATGTTGGTGTATTTATTACACCAGCATTAATTTTCCTGGGGATGTATCTTCCTGTTCATTTAAGGTCAACTGCCTGACGTTTCTCTCCGAATATTCCATTATATTAATGTTGACTTGTTGACCAGCTGCGCCCTGTATGCTGGCATCAACTCTATTTTAGACTGAACACGCCACTCAGTTTCCTCCCTTTGCGACGCAGCCTGCATTTACACTCAAACTGTTAAGATGATAAATGTGGTAAATCTGTTGGTACTGACATAAAAACGTTTACGCCACAGGAACGGCCAGATCCATCGGTAACCCCATCGCCGACGTTCGAGTGCCAGTTAGAGTAACGCGTACAGATGACTGAATGCAGTGCCCTGGCAAAGAGGCCATCGTTCCTGTGACAACTGGCAGTCTTCGTTTAACTTCACTTAATTTGGCTCTTGGGGGGCTTACCGGACAGATGACGTACTTACACCTGTTTAATTTTTCATCACTTATTGGGATGAACACCCATAACCATTTTGTGCGGCATGTTAATCCATTAAAACACCTTACTGATTGGCAAATCATCTTTAATTATGACTTATGATAGTTTTATATTCTATTTCTTATCATTTAAACTTGTTTTTTTACTAGTCCATTACACAACACATTAAGACTATTCCTAACACCTCAGGGCAAAGTTCCTGGCTAATATAAAATGCAAGTAAGAATTGAACGTTATATTGCCAATAACCTTATGAAACTGAATGTCTTTTTCTTCTTATCAAAAAAGCAATATTTTCATTTTTTGTAAATATTGACTTAACCATGGAATTCATTTTCTGTTCACATATTGACACTCATCAGGAAAAAAACATAAATTTAAACCTAATCGAAATAATTAAAACTTAATCTCGTTTAACCTATATTGATATGTGCTACGTATCTTATTTACTTCCGATTTACTAAAGAAACTGAATGTACCTGTAAAAATTACAGGTTTGGAAAGTAGTGACATGGCAAAATGATTACAGCAGGGACTATGAGGTTAAAAACCATATGGAATGTCAAAACCGTTCTGATAAATACATCTGGTCTCCCCATGACGCCTACTTCTATAAAGGACTATCTGAACTGATTGTGGATATCGACAGATTAATTTATCTATCGCTGGAGAAAATCAGAAAAGATTTCGTGTTTATCAATCTCAATACGGATTCTTTAACTGAGTTTATAAACCGTGATAATGAGTGGTTATCCGCGGTAAAGGGGAAACAGGTCGTATTGATTGCGGCCAGAAAGTCAGAAGCCTTAGCAAATTATTGGTATTACAACAGCAATATTAGGGGCGTGGTATACGCTGGACTGAGTCGTGATATTAGAAAAGAACTGGCCTATGTGATTAATGGCAGGTTCCTGAGAAAAGATATTAAGAAAGATAAAATCACTGACCGGGAAATGGAAATTATCCGCATGACGGCTCAGGGAATGCTGCCTAAATCGATTGCCAGAATTGAAAATTGTAGTGTGAAGACAGTGTATACCCATCGGCGGAATGCAGAGGCCAAGCTGTACTCAAAATTATATAAGTTGGTTCAGTAAACTCCAGGCAAGTTAGTTTTAAAAAATGACTCACCGGGACTTCATGTCCTCAATTCAACTCGGGAAGAAAAGCAATGAAAAAAAAGGTTCTGGCAATAGCTCTGGTAACGGTGTTTACCGGTACAGGTGTAGCGCAGGCTGCTGACGTAACAGCTCAGGCTGTAGCGACCTGGTCAGCAACAGCCAAAAAAGACACCACCAGTAAGCTGGTTGTGACGCCACTCGGTAGCCTGGCGTTCCAGTATGCCGAAGGCATTAAAGGTTTTAACTCACAAAAAGGTCTATTTGACGTGGCTATCGAGGGTGACTCAACGGCTACCGCCTTTAAACTGACCTCACGCCTTATCACCAACACCTTAACCCAGTTGGATACCTCAGGTTCCACACTGAATGTGGGCGTGGATTATAACGGCGCGGCAGTCGAAAAAACTGGCGATACCGTGATGATCGATACCGCCAACGGCGTACTGGGCGGCAACCTTAGCCCACTGGCTAACGGTTACAATGCCAGCAATCGTACCACCGCACAGGATGGTTTCACTTTCTCCATCATCAGCGGCACCACCAATGGTACCACCGCAGTAACCGATTACAGCACTCTACCGGAAGGCATCTGGAGCGGCGACGTTAGCGTACAGTTCGACGCTACCTGGACCAGTTAATCTCTCTGATGTACCAGCAGGGGTACCCCCCTGCTTTATTCCTGGACGGAATTGTTATGAAAAAGCACCTTCTGCCTCTCGCTCTGCTGTTTTCCGGAATATCACCGGCCCAGGCGCTGGATGTCGGCGATATATCATCGTTTATGAACAGTGACAGCAGCACGCTGAGCAAAACGATCCAAAACAGTACCGACAGTGGCCGCCTCATCAATATCCGTCTCGAACGGCTCTCTTCACCGCTTGACGACGGGCAGGTTATCGCAATGGACAAGCCGGATGAGTTGCTACTCACTCCCGCCAGCTTGCTGCTACCCGCCCAAGCCAGCGAAGTGATCCGCTTCTTCTATAAGGGACCAGCAGATGAAAAAGAGCGCTACTACCGCATTGTCTGGTTTGATCAGGCCCTCAGTGATGCGCAGCGCGATAATGCCAACCGTAGCGCTGTGGCCACTGCTTCCGCCCGCATCGGCACCATTCTGGTCGTCGCACCCCGCCAGGCGAACTACCACTTTCAGTACGCCAACGGCTCCCTGACAAATACAGGAAATGCGACGTTGCGGATCCTCGCCTACGGCCCCTGCCTGAAAGCCGCCAATGGTAAGGAGTGTAAAGAGAATTACTACCTGATGCCGGGCAAGTCGCGTCGTTTTACCCGCGTGGACACGGCGGATAACAAAGGACGGGTTGCACTTTGGCAGGGTGATAAGTTCATTCCCGTGAAATAGATAGCTGTGCAGATGGATAACGACAATGCCTTTACGACGGTTCTCCCCAGGACTGAAAGCCCAGTTTGCCTTCGGCATGGTCTTTTTGTTCGTTCAGCCCGATGCCAGCGCTGCTGACATAAGTGCGCAGCAAATAGGTGGGGTGATTATTCCGCAGGCCTTCAGTCAGGCGCTTCAGGACGGCATGAGCGTCCCGCTCTATATTCATCTCGCCGGTAGCCAGGGTCGCCAGGACGATCAGCGAATCGGCAGCGCTTTTATCTGGTTGGATGATGGACAGTTACGCATCCGAAAAATACAGCTGGAAGAGAGTGAAGATAACGCCAGTGTCAGCGAACAAACTCGACAGCAGCTGACGACTCTGGCCAACGCCCCGTTCAATGAGGCCCTTACCATCCCCCTGACTGACAACGCGCAGTTGGATCTCAGCTTGCGCCAACTGCTGCTGCAGCTGGTGGTCAAGCGCGAAGCGCTGGGCACCGTACTACGCTCACGTAGCGAAGACATCGGGCAGTCCAGTGTTAACACCCTCAGCAGTAATCTGAGCTATAACTTCGGCGTCTATAACAACCAGTTGCGTAACGGCGGGAGCAACACCTCCAGCTATCTGTCGCTGAATAACGTTACTGCGCTGCGCGAACATCACGTGGTGCTCGACGGCTCACTGTACGGGATTGGTAGCGGTCAACAGGACAGTGAATTATATAAAGCGATGTATGAACGCGATTTTGCTGGTCACCGATTTGCCGGTGGAATGCTCGACACCTGGAACTTGCAGTCCTTAGGGCCGATGACCGCCATTTCAGCAGGGAAGATTTACGGCCTTTCCTGGGGAAACCAGGCCAGCTCCACCATCTTCGACAGCAGCCAATCGGCCACGCCAGTGATCGCCTTTTTACCGGCGGCGGGCGAAGTACATCTCACCCGTGATGGGCGACTACTAAGCGTTCAGAACTTCACCATGGGCAATCATGAAGTGGATACCCGGGGTCTACCGTACGGTATTTACGATGTGGAAGTTGAGGTAATCGTTAACGGTCGCGTGATCAGCAAACGCACCCAGCGGGTCAATAAGCTGTTTAGCCGGGGACGTGGCGTCGGTGCACCGCTGGCGTGGCAGATATGGGGCGGTAGCTTTCATATGGATCGCTGGTCGGAAAACGGGAAAAAGACGCGACCAGCCAAAGAGAGTTGGCTGGCAGGTGCCTCGACCTCCGGCTCACTGAGTACGTTTAGCTGGGCGGCAACGGGATATGGATACGATAATCAGGCGGTGGGTGAAACCCGTCTGACGCTGCCGCTTGGGGGGGCGATCAACGTTAACCTGCAAAACATGCTGGCCAGTGACAGCTCATGGAGCAACATCGCCGGCATCAGCGCCACTCTACCTGGAGGCTTCAGTTCGCTGTGGGTTAACCAGGAAAAAACCCGCATTGGCAATCAATTGCGACGTAGCGATGCCGACAACCGTGCAATCGGCGGCACACTCAACCTGAACTCACTGTGGCCGAAGCTGGGTACGTTCAGCATCAGCTACAATGATGACCGCCGCTACAACAGCCATTATTACACGGCAGATTACTATCAAAGTGTCTACAGCGGTACCTTTGGTTCGCTTGGCCTGCGGGCCGGTATTCAGCGCTATAACAACGGCGACAGCAGCGCCAATACAGGGAAATATATCGCTCTCGATCTCTCGCTACCACTGGGCAACTGGTTTAGCGCAGGGATGACCCATCAAAACGGCTACACCATGGCAAACCTGTCAGCACGCAAACAGTTTGATGAAGGAACCATTCGCACTGTTGGTGCCAATCTGTCACGAGCCATCTCCGGCGATACCGGTGATGACAAAACCCTCAGCGGTGGGGCGTATGCACAGTTCGACGCTCGTTACGCCAGCGGAACGCTGAACGTCAATAGCGCGGCGGACGGCTACATCAATACCAATTTGACCGCCAACGGCAGCGTCGGCTGGCAGGGTAAAAACATCGCTGCCAGCGGGCGGACCGATGGCAACGCTGGGGTGATATTCGACACTGGCCTGGAGAACGATGGTCAGATCAGCGCCAAAATCAACGGGCGGATTTTCCCGCTTAACGGCAAGCGTAACTATCTCCCGCTCTCTCCCTATGGAAGATATGAGGTGGAGTTGCAGAACAGCAAAAACTCACTCGACAGTTACGATATCGTCAGCGGTCGCAAAAGTCATCTGACTCTCTATCCAGGCAATGTCGCTGTCATTGAGCCAGAGGTGAAGCAGATGGTTACCGTCTCCGGTCGTATCCGTGCGGAAGACGGCACACTACTGGCTAACGCACGGATTAACAACCATATCGGCCGAACCCGAACCGATGAAAACGGCGAGTTTGTCATGGACGTGGATAAGAAATACCCCACTATCGATTTTCGCTACAGTGGCAATAAAACCTGCGAAGTGGCACTGGAACTCAACCAGGCGCGCGGTGCCGTCTGGGTCGGTGATGTGGTCTGCAGCGGCCTCTCATCGTGGGCGGCGGTGACGCAGACAGGAGAAGAGAATGAGAGTTAACCTACTGATAGCGATGATAATCTTTGCGCTAATCTGGCCTGCAACCGCGCTCAGAGCGGCAGTGAGCAAAACAACCTGGGCGGATGCTCCGGCACGCGAGTTTGTGTTTGTCGAAAACAACTCAGACGACAACTTTTTCGTCACTCCTGGCGGGGCGCTGGATCCGCGCCTGACCGGTGCCAACCGCTGGACCGGTTTAAAATACAATGGTTCAGGAACCATCTATCAGCAAAGCCTCGGCTACATTGATAACGGTTACAACACCGGCCTTTATACCAACTGGAAGTTTGATATGTGGCTGGAAAATTCACCAGTTTCATCTCCTTTAACTGGCTTGCGCTGCATCAACTGGTACGCAGGGTGTAATATGACCACCAGTCTTATCCTGCCGCAAACCACCGACGCCAGTGGATTTTATGGCGCGACGGTGACCAGCGGCGGCGCGAAATGGATGCACGGCATGTTGTCAGACGCGTTTTACCAGTATCTGCAACAAATGCCCGTCGGCAGCAGCTTTACAATGACCATCAATGCCTGCCAGACCTCTGTGAACTATGACGCCAGCAGCGGCGCACGCTGTAAGGATCAGGCCTCCGGCAACTGGTATGTTCGCAACGTCACCCATACGAAAGCAGCAAATCTGCGGTTGATAAATACCCACTCGCTGGCGGAAGTATTTATCAACAGCGACGGAGTACCGACTCTGGGCGAAGGGAATGCCGACTGCCGGACGCAAACCATCGGCAGCCGTTCAGGATTAAGTTGTAAGATGGTTAACTATACCCTGCAAACGAACGGACTCAGCAACACCTCAATCCATATATTCCCGGCGATCGCCAACTCGTCGTTAGCCTCGGCCGTCGGGGCGTACGATATGCAGTTCAGTCTGAATGGCAGTTCATGGAAACCGGTGAGCAATACTGCCTATTACTACACCTTCAACGAGATGAAGAGCGCAGACTCGATCTATGTGTTCTTCTCGAGCAACTTCTTTAAGCAGATGGTGAACCTCGGGATCAGCGATATCAACACCAAAGATCTATTCAACTTTCGCTTTCAGAACACCACATCACCGGAGTCTGGCTGGTATGAATTTTCTACCTCCAACACGCTGATTATCAAACCCCGTGATTTCAGCATCAGTATTATCTCCGATGAATATACTCAGACACCGTCGCGGGAGGGATATGTTGGCAGCGGCGAGTCGGCACTCGATTTCGGCTATATCGTAACCACCAGCGGTAAAACAGCTGCCGACGAAGTGCTGATCAAGGTGACCGGACCCGCGCAGGTGATTGGCGGGCGCTCCTATTGTGTCTTCAGCTCCGATGACGGTAAGGCGAAAGTACCGTTCCCGGCGACACTTTCCTTTATTACCCGCAACGGAGCTACAAAAACCTACGATGCCGGGTGCGATGATAGCTGGCGGGATATGACCGATGCGCTGTGGTTGACCACACCGTGGACTGATATCTCTGGCGAAGTGGGGCAGATGGATAAGACCACAGTCAAATTTTCGATTCCAATGGATAACGCCATTTCTCTGCGTACGGTAGATGATAACGGCTGGTTTGGCGAAGTCAGCGCTTCAGGAGAGATTCATGTTCAGGCGACGTGGCGTAACATTAACTAAGGCCCTGCTGACAGTGGTCTGTATGCTGGCGGCACCTTTGACACAGGCGATTTCGGTCGGCAATCTGACTTTTTCACTGCCGTCCGAGACTGACTTTGTCAGCAAACGTGTCGTGAATAACAACAAAAGCGCACGGATATACCGTATTGCCATCAGTGCTATTGATAGCCCGGGCAGCAGTGAATTGCGCACCCGACCGGTGGATGGTGAACTACTTTTCGCCCCCCGCCAGCTGGCGTTGCAGGCTGGTGAGAGCGAGTATTTTAAATTTTACTATCATGGTCCACGGGATAACCGCGAGCGCTACTACCGGGTCTCATTTCGCGAGGTCCCCACTCGTAACCTGACAAAACGCAGCCCAAGCGGCGGTGAGGTCAGCACGGAGCCGGTGGTGGTGATGGATACCATTCTGGTAGTACGACCACGTCAGGTTCAGTTTAAATGGTCCTTCGATCAGGTGACCGGAACGGTAAGTAACACCGGCAACACGTGGTTTAAGCTACTGATTAAACCAGGATGTGATTCGACCGAAGAGGAAGGCGATGCCTGGTATCTACGTCCGGGAGACGTGGTTCATCAGCCTGAGTTACGTCAGCCGGGGAATCACTATCTGGTCTATAACGACAAATTCATTAAGATTAGCGATTCCTGTCCGGCTAAGCCCCCTTCGGCGGACTAAGACTTATCCATCGGACGAGGGAAGAATTCCACCTCAGAGACTCAAAAATCGTTTAAATGATGTGGAAGCGATCGTCAATGTCACCGATGAGCTTTCTCATATGCACACCACAGTGTTCAGGAGACACGGAAAGGTACCAGGCGGCCTGCTAACGAGTGGTTTCTTCACTAATTAGGACGTAAAATCGGTAACGGCTGGAAATCATTCAATACTCACACTATCGAAAGTACACCAGCCAACCGCGATACGTCCCTGCATACGACGTACCGCAGTTCTCTTTACGATTTATAGCTGTACTGGTGAATTATGAGCAATCTGAATCCATGCATGACGTGTGGTGCCTGTTGTGCATTTTTCCGCATCTCTTTTTACTGGGCCGAAGCCGACGATGCTGGCGGTACCATTCCCGCCAGGCTCACTGAACAAATATCCCCTTTTCACCGATGCATGAGCGGTACTAATCAGAAAAATCCCCGATGTATTGCCCTTGCAGGAACACCGGGCCAAAATGCCTGCTGCACGATATATGAAAATCGATCGTCCACATGCAGAGAATTCGCCATGTCTGGTGAGAACGGAGAAGTCAATGAGGCTTGCAATCGTGCAAGAGCTAAATACGGGCTAACACCGTTATAAATATACAATAATTAATTGCATTGCCCCGCCAGCTGTAATAGCGGGGCTTCGTTTTTCAGGGACAACAAAACCTGAAACTTCTTCCATTTTCCAGCAACAATGCCTCTTCTTCTGTAGCGTTCTCCGGATCTACATCATCCTGAAGTAGCGCGATATGATCACTGACTGTCCGCATCAGAATATGAAAAGCAACGTTTTTAACCTATAAAAATGGCGCTATATTTGCGCCATTTTTATCATTCAAAGCATTATCTATTTGAGCCTAAAGGGATCTCAGGATCTGGCTCATGGGTAATTCTGTTTCGTAAATCTCTGCGAATAATTTCAATAGACCAGAACCAGACTAAATGTCCAAAAATTTCAGAGACATTCTCATACCACGGAAGATCAAAGAGAGGTGGTGTAAGTCCCATGAGAGGGAATGAAATCATATGAACAAAAAGTTGCGCTAAAGCACCTGCCAGTAAGCCCTGCCAAAGTTTAATTTTCGGAAATACTTCGGCGACCACACAGTAACCAACGGCAAAAACTATCGAAAAGATTATGTGCGTTACACCAACCCAGTTAAAGACATGCCCGGCGAAGGTATAAACAGCCGAATTTGGATCTGTCAGTCCCAACCAATCCCGAAGAAAAATGTACGGAGGATTGAGAAAGTTACGGGAGCAATCAATTTGGCCTGCAGCCCTGATTAATGATTCCGGACCACACGCTGCATTAAACATATCAACCGGACTACGTGGTGGCAATGGAACTTCTGCCCCCCACTTAACAAATGCGGAAACAACGCCAGCAATCAGCCCAATGAATGCAGCAAGACCATAACGTCTGCGGTTTGGTGGAGTTTGTTCAAATATATTCATATCTACCCTGCTTGTACCATTATGTTATACACCTCTTTAGGAGTATTCATAAAACAAGGCAAATGTAAAGAACTGTATTGTTTTGTATAACCACATGGTTACCTAATCGCCAATTAATATAAGCTCCATTATTTCTCCATATTTTTATGTTAGAAGTGACAAGGAGAAATGTAATGTTTCTCTCAGAGAATATAAATCATTCCTTTTGCCCACCTTAATGGTGGGCTTTTTTATGCAAAACCTGAACGTCCTGTGGTATTCCTCAGGCATAATGATTTTCGCGATTAACCAACAACCAGACCAGCAAAGACGCCACCACAAGCACAGTAACATCCATCAGGCTTGCCACACCCCATGCGTGCGGCTCAAAGCCGCCATGGCATATTAATCCGCTTGCCATTTTCGAACAGCTGATTGGTTTGGTCCGGTGTTTCCCTGCTTGCACTTAAAAATGAGCGGATAGGAAACTCTCGAAATGGTTCGTCGATATGCTCATCTCGCACCTAATCACCTTACCGAACACGCACGGTAAATAGATTCGATCCTGAACCCATCGGTCCCAAATCTGTCCCAATCAAAAAATAAGGAAGGTATTAACGATGTGTAACCTATTGATTTAAAATGGATAATATAAACAGATTGTAAAAAGCAAGACATTGATATGTATATAAAAAAACTATTACGCAATCATTAGATACCCCCAGATTTAGTTGTAAAGCAAGCACACTTTGCATTTCGAGACAATCCAGGTAAAGACTCTTACCTCCCATTTTGTGATTTTTATACTTATGATGATAAGTTGAACGTTGGGTAGTGCTTCCAATCAGTAGAACATGTGCTTTTCAATGAAGGAACCGATGACTTTTTCGTGGATTGCAACGGAACGCGAGAAGCAGATTGTTTTACTTACCAGCCGCTTGATGCGGGTGCGGAGGGTCAAGTTGTTACGTTCAATACGTTGCGTGAAGATTTTGCCGGTCAGGTATTTCTCCTTCGGCACTTCTCTGGCGTAGCTGCCCCAGTCATCGCGGCCACCATGCCGATACAGAACGGAGTCAACAGGGCTAACAATTCCCGACAGGCCTCATCATTCCGTGGCCCGAAAGTGTAAGCCAACACACCGCCAGTTTTAGTGTTCTACGCATACCAGAGCCAGTGTTGTTGCGCCTTGTTGCCAACGAAGCTCCACAGCTCATCAAGTTCACAGATAAGGGCAACATCAGCGTGAGCTGACTGACGCAGATGTTATCCGCTGGGGCGAGAGCTTTTTAATGTCCGTATGACGGTATTGATGCTGATTTTCAGTGTTCTGGCGATATCACGGCCCCTGTGCCATTATGCGCCATTTCAACGATCAGCTCCTTAAAGCCGGGTTTTCTGGCTTCATAAGAGTAAGTGAGCTGGAAAACACGTTTACATGAACGACAACGGAAACGCTCATGCTGGGAACAACTACGACCATGTCGATAAACTTTATCGGAATTACAGCGCGGACAATGAACAGTAACGGTAGCCATGGAAAACCTTAAATACCAGTAGATTACCAGAAACTTCTATCAATTGAAGACATTACCGTTTTTGATTACAGCAAATGTTTTATTAATTACCCCACCATCGACTAAATCCGTTAGAACGTCGAATGATGCCATTCGTAAATACATTAAAAAGACTGTTGTAATCAACGAAGATGGAAAACAGTGTGTTAAAACTAATCTGAACTTCAGAAAAACAGATGATGGTATGGTGATATATATATCCGCTCTGAACCGCCACGCAATTTAAAATAAAAATCAACAAATATCGTCGATATCCATATATACCATTTTTCTGTAGTTGTATTAGCGTCGCATATTTTATGACTTTAAGTCATAAGTCAAAACACCTGAGAAAAAGCAAACAACATTTTCATTACCACCAACGAAAACCACAGACAAAGAATGCGTGCAACTACAAAATATTGTAGTTTTAAGCAAAAATAAATGTGACATATATCACATTTATAATTATATAGCTAATTAATAATTAGCGCGCAATTCAACAATACTTTCGTTTGAAATTGTCTATGGTTATTAATGTAACTTTGGAATATACGTTCCGGAATCATTTACTATGAATAAAATATACGCTCTAAAATATTGTTATATTACTAACACAGTAAAGGTTGTCTCTGAACTAGCCCGAAGGGTATGTAAAGGGAGTACCCGCAGAGGAAAAAGACTTTCAGTACTTACCTCTCTGGCACTATCTGCATTACTCCCAACCGTTGCTGGTGCATCAACGGTTGGTGGCAACAATCCTTACCAGACATACCGCGACTTTGCAGAAAACAAAGGGCAGTTTCAGGCTGGCGCAACAAACATTCCTATTTTTAATAATAAAGGGGAATTAGTAGGACATCTTGATAAAGCGCCCATGGTTGATTTTAGCAGTGTGAATGTAAGCTCAAATCCCGGCGTTGCAACATTAATTAACCCGCAATATATAGCCAGTGTAAAACATAATAAAGGATATCAGAGCGTCAGCTTCGGTGATGGTCAGAACAGTTACCATATTGTGGATCGTAATGAACACAGTTCATCTGATCTCCACACACCAAGACTTGATAAGCTCGTAACTGAGGTTGCTCCGGCTACCGTAACCAGCTCATCAACAGCTGATATATTGAACCCTTCAAAATACTCGGCATTCTACAGGGCTGGTTCGGGAAGTCAGTATATTCAGGATAGTCAGGGTAAGCGACATTGGGTAACAGGTGGGTATGGTTATCTGACAGGAGGAATACTCCCGACATCATTCTTTTATCACGGCTCAGACGGCATTCAGCTGTATATGGGGGGCAACATACATGATCATAGCATCCTGCCCTCTTTTGGAGAGGCCGGCGACAGTGGTTCTCCATTATTTGGCTGGAATACGGCCAAAGGGCAGTGGGAACTGGTCGGTGTTTACTCGGGAGTAGGAGGGGGGACCAATTTGATATATTCTCTTATTCCTCAGAGTTTTCTCTCACAGATCTATTCAGAGGATAATGACGCTCCCGTCTTTTTTAATGCCTCATCCGGCGCCCCCCTGCAATGGAAATTTGACAGCAGCACCGGCACTGGCTCTCTGAAACAGGGTTCCGATGAATATGCCATGCACGGGCAAAAAGGTTCTGACCTGAACGCAGGTAAAAATCTGACATTCCTGGGACATAATGGTCAGATTGACCTGGAAAACTCTGTCACGCAGGGTGCCGGTTCACTGACATTTACTGATGACTACACTGTCACCACTTCAAACGGAAGTACCTGGACCGGGGCCGGTATTATTGTGGACAAGGATGCCTCCGTAAACTGGCAGGTTAATGGTGTGAAAGGTGACAACCTGCATAAAATCGGCGAAGGAACCCTGGTTGTACAGGGAACCGGTGTTAATGAGGGCGGCCTGAAAGTCGGGGATGGGACCGTTGTCCTCAATCAGCAGGCTGACAGTTCAGGACACGTTCAGGCATTCAGTAGCGTGAATATTGCCAGCGGCCGCCCGACAGTCGTGCTGGCAGACAACCAGCAGGTTAATCCGGACAATATATCCTGGGGCTACCGGGGGGGGGTTCTGGATGTTAACGGGAATGACCTGACATTTCATAAGCTGAATGCCGCCGATTATGGCGCAACTCTCGGTAACAGCAGTGATAAAACGGCTAATATCACTCTGGATTATCAGACGCGTCCGGCAGACGTAAAAGTTAATGAATGGTCATCATCAAACAGGGGAACAGTAGGTTCATTATATATTTATAATAATCCCTATACTCATACCGTCGATTATTTTATCCTGAAAACAAGTAGTTATGGCTGGTTCCCTACCGGTCAGGTCAGTAACGAGCACTGGGAATATGTCGGACATGACCAGAACAGTGCACAGGCACTGCTTGCAAACAGAATTAATAATAAAGGGTATCTGTATCATGGCAAGTTGCTGGGAAATATTAATTTCTCAAATAAAGCAACCCCGGGTACAACCGGCGCATTGGTTATGGACGGCTCAGCGAATATGTCCGGTACATTTACTCAGGAAAACGGTCGTCTGACCATTCAGGGCCACCCGGTTATCCATGCTTCAACGTCTCAGAGTATTGCAAATACAGTCTCGTCTCTGGGCGACAATTCCGTTCTGACACAGCCCACCTCATTTACACAGGATGACTGGGAGAACAGGACGTTCAGCTTTGGTTCGCTCGTGTTAAAAGATACAGACTTTGGTCTGGGCCGCAATGCCACACTGAACACAACCATCCAGGCAGATAACTCCAGCGTCACGCTGGGCGACAGTCGGGTATTTATCGACAAAAAAGATGGCCAGGGAACAGCATTTACCCTTGAAGAAGGCACATCTGTTGCAACTAAAGATGCAGATAAAAGCGTCTTCAACGGCACCGTCAACCTGGATAATCAGTCAGTGCTGAATATCAATGAGATATTCAATGGCGGAATACAGGCGAACAACAGTACCGTGAATATCTCCTCAGACAGTGCCGTTCTGGAGAACTCAACGCTGACCAGTACCGCCCTGAATCTGAACAAGGGAGCAAATGTTCTGGCCAGTCAGAGTTTTGTTTCTGACGGTCCGGTGAATATTTCTGATGCCACCCTGAGTCTGAACAGCCGTCCTGATGAGGTATCTCACACACTTTTACCTGTATACGATTATGCCGGTTCATGGAACCTGAAGGGAGACGATGCCCGCCTGAACGTGGGGCCGTACAGTATGTTGTCAGGTAATATCAATGTTCAGGATAAAGGGACTGTCACCCTCGGAGGGGAAGGGGAACTGAGTCCTGACCTGACTCTTCAGAATCAGATGTTGTACAGCCTGTTTAACGGGTACCGCAATACCTGGAGCGGGAGCCTGAATGCACCGGATGCCACCGTCAGCATGACAGACACCCAGTGGTCGATGAACGGAAACTCCACGGCAGGAAATATGAAACTTAACCGGACAATAGTCGGTTTTAACGGGGGAACATCATCGTTCACGACACTGACAACAGATAATCTGGACGCGGTTCAGTCAGCATTTGTCATGCGTACAGACCTTAACAAGGCAGACAAACTGGTGATAAACAAGTCGGCAACAGGTCATGACAACAGCATCTGGGTTAACTTCCTGAAAAAACCCTCTGACAAGGACACGCTTGATATTCCACTGGTCAGCGCACCTGAAGCGACAGCTGATAATCTGTTCAGGGCATCAACACGGGTTGTGGGATTCAGTGATGTCACCCCCACCCTTAGTGTCAGAAAAGAGGACGGGAAAAAAGAGTGGGTCCTCGATGGTTACCAGGTTGCACGTAACGACGGCCAGGGTAAGGCTGCCGCCACATTCATGCACATCAGCTATAACAACTTCATCACTGAAGTTAACAACCTGAACAAACGCATGGGCGATTTGAGGGATATTAACGGCGAAGCCGGTACGTGGGTGCGTCTGCTGAACGGTTCCGGCTCTGCTGATGGCGGTTTCACTGACCACTATACCCTGCTGCAGATGGGGGCTGACCGTAAGCACGAACTGGGAAGTATGGACCTGTTTACCGGCGTGATGGCCACCTACACTGACACAGATGCGTCAGCAGGCCTGTACAGCGGTAAAACAAAATCATGGGGTGGTGGTTTCTATGCCAGTGGTCTGTTCCGGTCCGGCGCTTACTTTGATTTGATTGCCAAATATATTCACAATGAAAACAAATATGACCTGAACTTTGCCGGAGCTGGTAAACAGAACTTCCGCAGCCATTCACTGTATGCAGGTGCAGAAGTCGGATACCGTTATCATCTGACAGATACGACGTTTGTTGAACCTCAGGCGGAACTGGTCTGGGGAAGACTGCAGGGCCAAACATTTAACTGGAACGACAGTGGAATGGATGTCTCAATGCGTCGTAACAGCGTTAATCCTCTGGTAGGCAGAACCGGCGTTGTTTCCGGTAAAACCTTCAGTGGTAAGGACTGGAGTCTGACAGCCCGTGCCGGCCTGCATTATGAGTTCGATCTGACGGACAGTGCTGACGTTCACCTGAAGGATGCAGCGGGAGAACATCAGATTAATGGCAGAAAAGACGGTCGTATGCTTTACGGTGTGGGGTTAAATGCCCGGTTTGGCGACAATACGCGTCTGGGGCTGGAAGTTGAACGCTCTGCATTCGGTAAATACAACACAGATGATGCGATAAACGCTAATATTCGTTATTCATTCTGATGCTGTGCAGCAAAGGGACTATTGCTTTGTCCCTTTGCTGCGATTATCTGATTACGGTACAGGCTGGAACTTAGATTTTCCGGCGTTCACGATACTTCATGTAACACTCAGGTTGAGTAATCTTCATGAGTTTTCTTTTGCCGTGTGGTGGAATTATGAATAATATAGATTTATTAAAAACTATAACAAACTACAAAAAAATCAAAAATCCGGCATACCCGGCTCAGGAGAGTCTGTTAATACACTTATATATTAGAGTAAATGACAAAATCCAGAGTATTATAGAAAATGAATTGAGCGAGTATAGAATAAACACCTCAACATTTATGGTGTTAGTTTCATTATATATGTCTGATGATTATTGTCAGTCCCCTTCTGATATTTACAAGGAGTTACAATTCTCCAAAACAAACATCACACACATCATAGACAAATTAGAAAAAAAGAATATTGCCAAAAGAATTAATAATAAAAACGATCGTCGAAGCAAAAGTATTTGCTTAACCCCTGACGGAGTTACACTTGCTCAAAAACTAATAAACACTCAAAATGTAATGCTAAAGAAAATCTGGAGCGGGCTATCAGATGATGAAATGAAAACATTTGAACTCGCCAACAAAAAATTATTATCAAACCTTAATGTTAATTGATGTTAAAACATACTAACAGTCATCTTCTTACAATGTATTCTTCTGGAGAGAATAACTACCAGAATATATAAAGACATTAATCACACTCTCATTTAATTACAATGAGCATAAGAGCCACCAATGTTTATGCTGGTTAGGCTTTATATAGGAAACAATAAAAAAACGTCATTAAACAAAGCGTTTTTAATGGCGTTGTTATTTAAAAGAAAGATATCAAATATAGATTAACCCCCATCGAATAAAGATGTTGTCTAATCATACCTGAAGGTATTTATCACTAGAATTTTATTTGTATAAATGGACATATACCATTGGAAGATTTAGAAAAGCATGTCCAGGAGTTTAAGGACAAATCTCATACTGATTATCGGAAGCTTTTATCATTATATGATTACCAAGCATACAATGTATAATTATATACACTATTATTGTGATTATAATTTGTTACTGTGCCACTCAAGGGCAATATCTTTGAAGGTGTTGTTTAACTGCGTTTCCCGGGCAATCTTTTCCTCTCGCTTCACTTCCATCAGATCGATTCCCCCAGAGATACCTCTTTTAGCTTCTTCAAGTTTTGCAGGAGCATCAGCTAAGGTGACCTCAGGATACACACCTAGTGCTAACAGCTTCTCTTTACCAGCTACACGATACTTGAGACGCCAATATTCTCCTCCACCAGGTTTTACCAGGAGGTACAGACCACCACCATCAGCCAACTTGTAAGCCTTCTCTTTTGGCTTGGCAGTGTCTATTTGACGGGCATTGAGTTTCACTTGGGGGTATCTCCACTAAACTGAACAGCAAATCCCCTCAATTGCTTGTAGAGTTTGGGGTACTTAAATAGACGTCAAAAGACTAAAAGGGGCATTAATATACTGATTATAAGAGGTTTTTAAATACTTGAGTAGACTTGGGGAGACGTTAGAATGGTGCGATAATAGGAACAAAACACATCACATATACCTATTGATAAATATAACTATTTTCTTATTTCATCTTTATAAATGCCCCCTTTTATGCCCCCACCTTGTTTTTCATGCGACTCGATGAGACTTTCATCGAGTCGTTAATCTCATCAAATTCTTCACGTATCGTGGATACCTTCGCAGATCTCCATCCCCTCACAACCGTGATCGGCTAAGAACAATATTACTTACATCTCTGTAAGAACACCGGCTCATCAACCCGCACGCTTTCCTGGCTTGAAGAATGTCTGTCGCAGTCAAATATGGTGCTTGTACCTGAGAGGTAAATCCATTGCGATCAATACGAACTAACTCATATTTCTCTACCAGAAAGTTAACGGCATTAGCCAGAGTGATACCGGCATCAATATGCTCCTTTATAACGGTTTCATCGCTAAAAGGTGTGTCGCTTAGCATTAGGCCATAGTGCTGCTCAAGCAAACGAGTAAGTAACATTTGCCAGACTGCAACGGGCGACGGACAGGGCTTCGCCGCCGGAGAAATTGTAGCAGGTAGAGTGTTCATGCTTGCTCTCGTGAAAGTAATTAGAGCTGAGTGGGATAAATGGCGATGTATACATAGCCGCAACTACCAAGGGTATCGGCTTCGCAGGTGAAACCGTTGTGGTACAGGGTGAAACAGTGGGCATGGCGGGGATTCATTTCACCAGTGGTCAGCATCGATTCCATCTGACTGATAAAATGTGGAAATACGACATCCAGCTTCAGGCTTTCGGCATCACTAAACTTACCGGTGATACTTGCCCGGTCAGCCAAATAGTACAGTCGGTTGCCCTCCTGCACCAGACGGGTGCCAGAACAGGGCGTCACGGTGTAGGGTAGCCCCACCAGGGGCGGTCGTTGTTGTCGTCGGGATGCGTTGTCCCGGAGAGTGTGTCTGGCACGATAAAATCCTCACAAAAAATCGGTTAAGAACGGTTTTAACAATGACAGGTCAGCCGGCGCGTAGACCGGCTTCGGTAAAGGTGTATTCGTTGATGAGCAGGGCCTCATCCACAGCGGCATCTGAGGTCAGCCAGTCGTACTCGTTTTCCAGTTGACGGTACAGCCAGAAGGCCAGGTCGCGCAGGGCTTCGCTGACTGCGGCTTCCGCATCGGTTGTCATTGCCTGACCAGTCGGACTGTTCCGGGTAACCGTGATATCCATGCTGTACGGATGGCAGTCGCGTCCCCGGTGGTGGATTTCAGTCTGCAGTTGCCAGAAGTTACGTTTCTGCACCACCTGCAGGGCATCCGAGATACGATGAAGCTCACGGTTCTGCGGGGCATATTCCCTGATTTTCCGGGGTGCCGCTGGCTGCCAGTGCCAGCGTCCTTCAAAACAGGCTCCGTCTCCCTGGCCGCAGAATCCGCTGAACCAGATGCACGGCTCTTCCATAAACCTGCCGTTGCTGAGCCGGAAAACGCGCTGGCGGAGGTCAATTCCGAAAATGCCACAGACCTCCCTGAAGTCTTCATACACGTTTTCATACCAGTTGCTGTCAGCATGATGCTGACGGTACCAGTCGCGGGCTTTTTCCTGTGCGGTGGAGGATAGCTCATGCAGTGTATACACGGTGGTGGTGATAATTCTGCTCATCAGAATGCCCTTACTGACTCAGTTCAGAGTGACGCTCATCAGCCGGACATACGGGCCAAAACTGTCCTTACGGCGTTCAGCAAACACGGCCAGCACACCGGGAATATCCTGCACTTCACGACCGGTATACGTTTCAGTGCTGCCGTGCCAGCGGTATTTGCCGGTACAGAACGGAAAAAGACGGGATGCAGGATGCTGTTGGTGAATACGCATGGCTTCACCACGGGTGATGATTTTCATAATGGGATACCTCTGAAGACAGAAGATAAAAGTGAAAACAGGTGTGATGTGGTTGTGACGGGTTAAAGCAGACCATGTTCGGCAAAGGAGAAAACCTGGCTGCCACCGACTATCAGATGGTCCGGCACCCGGATATCCACCAGGCCCAGTGCCTGTACCAGACGTTCCGTGATAAGGCGGTCTGCCTTGCTGGGTGTGACTTCACCGGACGGGTGGTTGTGTGCCAGTATCACGGCGGCGGCATTGTGGTACAGGGCACGTTTAATCACTTCCCGGGGATGGACTTCCGTGCGGTTGATGGTGCCGGTGAAGAGGGTTTCACCGGCAATCAGCTGATTCTGGTTGTTCAGATACAGCACCCGGAACTCTTCCCGCTCCAGTCCCGCCATGTTCAGAATCAGCCACTCCCGTGCCGCATGCGTGGAGGTGAAGGCCACGCCGGGTTCATGAAGATGGCGGTCCAGGGTTTTCAGGGCCCGCTGAATGAGGCTGCGCTCGCCGGGCGTCATCTCTCCGGGCAGAAAGGAAAGCTGTTGCATTGTTCCGGCCCCTTTCAGTCAATGATGCGCATAATGGCGTTGCATTCCGGATGCTGCAGGGCGTAATCCCGCAGCCGGTAATAATGGACCGTCATGGCATAACACTCCGTACGACAGGCATGATGGCTGTACGTCATCAGACAGGCAGCAATGCCGGCGGCTTCCGGGCTCATTTCAGCGCGGTTACCGTTCATGGCATTGAACAGTACCCATGTTTCGTCATCATCGTCATCCGGTTCGGGTGCCATAAATGCCCCGCCGTTGTTCAGGGTGTACAGATTCCAGATACCACCGCAGTAGTTTTCGCACAGACGGTCCATCCAGCCGAAGACACGGGGCTCCAGGGTCACCCACTGTGGAATGAGGCCAAAATGCTGCGGCCAGAAGCTGATGCGCTGTTCATCAGGGACGAGGGTGGCAACCAGTTGAGGCGGGTTATTCTCTGATACAGCGGTTACGGAAACAGAAGGTGTGGTGGAATTATGCAAAACGGTTGTCATGAGATTATTCCTTATAAAAAGTAAATGAATGGAAGAAGTCGCGGGGCAGGGACGGACATGAGTCAGAACTGCGCTTTCAGGGAAAAGGCATCAGCGCATACTCTTCAGCAGTGTTTCTGCCATCACCCACAATGCGCGATTGAGCTTAATGTCCGTGTCGATGCTGTGAATGGCACGGGTATGGATACGTTTTCCTCTGGCACTGCGACCGGAAATCCCGCCTTTCAGCATATTCTCCTGGATGGTCTGATAAGCACTCCACAGGTCCTTACCGTAATCCTCCCGGCGTCGTGGCGTCAGAATGTCGGCGGTGGTGACGGGCTGATGTTCGTCACCATAACGGTAAGTCAGTGCCGCCTGTGCCAGCGCCTGGCGTGCCGGTGGCGGCAGGACCAGCGACTGCATGGCATCACGCTTCTCCTCTATCCGGTCAAACACGCCCACCACTTCGTAAGCCCCTTCAATGACTCTGTCCACCACATTTCCCCGGTGCGGAACACGCACTTCCCCCAGAGACTGGCCACAGACGCACCCGTTCTGGCAGACGAACCTGAAGTAACCCGGCAGCATCTGGTAGCTGGAGGTACCGTCATGAGAGTTGAGCAGAATAATTTCAGGCACATGCTGACCGGTTATCTGTCCGGCCCGCCGCAGACGCAGCATATGTTTGGTATATTCCCGGCGGCTCTGGTCGCGCACACGGGTCTGGCAGGCGAAGAACGGCTGAAAGCCTTCCCGCTGCAGATTTTCCAGGACGGTGATGGTGGGAATGTACGCATACCGTTCACTGCGGGAGGTGTGCCGGTCTTCCGCAAAAATACTCGGGACGTGGTACATCAGTTCTTCGCGTGTCAGCGGGCGCTCCCGGCGGATCTGATTTACATAACCAAAACGGCTGGCTAATCGCATAATTGGCTCCTTATGAATGATTAAGCGGTATAAATGAAAAAGCCGCGTCTTCCGGAGAAGACGCGGCCTGATGGATCAAGTGAATGACGTTTATTGCCTGAGAATTCCCTCACTGGCGAGATACGGATTTAGCTGTTTTCCGGCATCAGGTTCAAAATTCCAGCACCGCCAGCGCAACTGGCCTTCAGCGTTGCGGATCACCAGCCGGAAATGCGTTCCCTGGTCATCTTCAATAAGCACATTAAGGTAAGCCGTTGTGACGGCAAGAGCCTGGTTGCGTGAGAAAGGGCCTTCGGGCAATAAACGTGATGTACAACCCGGCATATCTGTTGCTCCCTGTAAGTAAAAGGCCCCGGTCATGATGACCGGGGCCTGAAGGGGTGTGACCTGATTATCAGAAAGTCACATTCAGCGTGGCCTGACCGTTATAACCTTCAGCGCTGCTGCCGCTGACGCTGTGGGCATAACCGGCCTGAACGCCCAGGGTGATATTTTCCCGGACACGGGCTTCCAGTCCGGCCTGCAGGTCCAGTGACGTGCCATTCCGGGACGGTGAGAACGTCATGTTACTGCCGGCGGCGGCTGTCCCCATGCTCAAGTCTCCCCGGGAGCTGAAGGTGCGGATAACAGAAGGCTGTACCCACCAGTTCACAGGCAGTTCACTCACACCGTGTTTTGTACTGTCGCGCAGAGTGTCACGGGATGAGGTGCCTTCGCCAAAGGTCATATCGTTGTGGCTGCCCAGACGGAAGCCGGCACGCACATGTTGTGTACTGCCATGCCCGAACTTCACATAACCGGCGTTATCCTGGCCGTCATCCAGGGAGAGCCCCTGCCAGGTGTACTGCAGTTGTGGCTCCAGCATCAGGTTGTCAGTGATACTGAAGGGCAGACCGGTTTCCAGTGAGCCCAGCCAGCCCCAGCCCCGGGCGCGGAAGTCGTTATTGTCCGATGACGCTTTCATGCTGTGGCGGGTTCCCTGTGCCACAATGTCAGCCCACAGGCCGGAGGACGTGTGTGTCAGATTCAGGTATCCGCCCAGGCTGCCGGCATCATCCCGGACCGTGCCGGCGCGGGAACCATCATCATCCTTAACATCAACGGAAGAATGGCCTGCGGCACCATGCACCCCTGTCGTCAGAGACATACCGGCAACCTCTGTTCTGAGCAGGTCACCCTCCAGACGGACGAAGCCATAGCTGCCGCTGCTTTCCGGCGTGGCCCCACGGGCAATACCGCCGTTGTTATCGTGACCGAGATGACCGCCCTGAATGCTGAGACGGACGCTGTTATTTTCACCGTTTACACCGGTCTGATGGCTGCGGGAGCCTGCCAGAATCCGGTCATAGTCCATTGCCTGTGTCAGCATGGAGGCATACAGGGGGACTTCAGCACGATAAGCATTTTCACTGCGCAGGTACCAGTCTTCATCGCTGTCACGGTTCAGGGTGTAGTTAAAGGCACCGGCCTGAAGCGGGCGACTCAGGGCAAACGCACCTTCTTCTGTGGTGGCACCATTCTGTGCATCCACAACCCGGATACCCTGTCCGGAGGTTGCCACCCCGAGGTTACTGTTTCCGACATTTGTGAACGCAAGCCAGGTTTTGCCGGTTGCCTGACCACCATTAATCACCAGCTGGTCAGAGGCATTGCTGCCATCAAGGCGAACACGCATATTGATGGTGCCACCCTGACCGGTGAGGTTACTGGTGGTCAGTTTATGGAACGTTACCGGGGAGTCGCCTTTTGCAACAGCACGGCTCAGCGCGGCATCCGGTGTCGTCTGATTATCAAAGCGAATCTCCCCTGCGTTAACAATATCGCCGGTACTGACCACATCACCATTCAGTACCATGCTGGCACCTTTACTGAGCTGTGTTCTGCCACTCAGACTTCCCCCGGCAGCCAGCGTCAGTGTTCCACGATGTCCGACAGTGGTGTTGCCGGCCTGTCCCCCGGCATTAACCGTAAAGCTGCCGCCATTTTCCAGCAACAGGCCGCTGGCCTGACCGGATATGCCATCAATACTGAACTTACCGCTGGCATTGGTCCCCTCAACAGTGGCACCACTGTCTGCAATCAGGGCACCACCGGATGTCATGGTTACACCTGTTGCCTTACCACCGGCAGACACTGCCAGGGTTCCGCCGTCATCCACCCGTGTTTTCTGCGCTGAATGGCCCTCCAGTACATCCAGGCGACCGCCGGACTCCAGAACAACACCGTCAGCATTACCGTTTTCCACAGTGAAATTGCCCAGACGGTTGCTGCCGGTGACGGTTGCCGCCGTACTGGTGACCAGTGCGCCGCCCTGCTTCAGGGTGACATTCGTGGCTGTACCACCGGCGTTCACCTGCAGTTTGCCTTTCTGGTTAACGGTGGTGAAATCCGCCAGACCACCTTCCTTGACAATCTGCCAGCCGTCACTGTTTACAACCGTGTCAGAGGCTGTGCCTCCGTTGTGCACATACTGGTAACCGCCATTCAGTGTGGTATCCAGCGCATGCCCGTGTACCGTCTGGTCGCCGCCGGCATAAACCACAGTGGTATTTGCTGTTCCTTCAACAGCCACAATCTGACGACCATTTTTATTGATGGTGGTACGTACGGCATTTCCGCGAACAAACTGCCCGGTATCACCATTGTCTGCATCTGGTCCCCCTTCCGCGCCGGTATTCACAACCGTGTCGGTTGCCATTGCGCCGGATTTGACGGCCTGCCAGCCCTTCTCATTAATGACGGTACCCGTTGCAATCCCGCCTTCATGTACCCACTGCTCACCGCCGTTCAGAGTGGTATTCACTGCCTGCCCCTGAAGGCTCTGTCCGCCTCCGGCACTGATAACCGTGTCTGAAACGCTTCCTCCGGCATTCACTCTCTGAAGACCACCTCCGGTGACAGTAGTGTTGTTGGCGATACCGCCATTTTGTATCCATTGCCCGCCGGTATTGGCCTCGTTATCCGGCCCATACTCCAGACCGGTACTGATGGTCATTCCGTTGGCCGTACCGAGAACAATCTGGTTGTCATGATTTGTCAGTGTTCCGCCGCTCACGGTTTCTCCCGCCTGTACAACCGTGTCAGCAGCCAGTGCCGGGACTGATGTGACAGCAGCAAGAGACAGCGCAATCGCCACACCGGCGCGTTTTCCCCGTGAGCGGGCCAGTTCGGAGGCCACCACCAGGGTACCCGTAATGTGATTCCATACCAGCCTGTAGCTGGTGTTCAGATGTCGTTTCATCAGCTTTTCCTTACAGAGGGTGAATAAAAAAGCCGGTACCCACAAATGTGGATACCGGCAGGTACAAAACAGCATGGTCAGATAAAGTGGTTTTTCCCGGACATAAATGCTTCCCTTCTCTCATCCGCCAGAGAAGTATCAGTCCGTTGTGTGCAATTCCGTTCTGCATGATGAAGAGATTCAGCTGCCTTTTCGCAGACCATTAACCACTATAAACGATCGATAGCAACGATCGATACCTGTTTTATCGATCGTTTTATTCTATTAACAGCAAGGCAGTCACGCAAGAGAAAGAGGTGGGTATGAGGGGGTTGTGTCATGTTTTCAGTTGGTTAACGCAATGTAATCAGGCATTTCCTCTGGCAGAGTGTTCAGAAGAAAATCCAGTTCCATACAGCGCGGGCAACAGAGACCACCGTGTCACGGACGGCACGCAGAACCGTACGGGCAACAGAGGCAACACAGACGCTCTCCGCCGTGTCAAATATCCGGTCCACCGCACCGGTAAACTGTTCACGGGCCTGAGACCGGACAGATTCCGTGCGCAGCTCGTCCTGCAGGCGGGTCATCAGGGGACTGGCGGCATGGTCGGGAAGTGCTGTCATTAGCGCACTGACCAGCGTATCCAGTTCCCAGCCGGTGCGGGCCGATACGGCAACAACCGGATGTACGGGCCGGAACAGACGGAATACCGCCTCCATTTTCTCCCGAATGTTCTGTGCCTGTGCGGGAGAAGGCTGAATGCCGGCCATATCCCATTCATGGCAGGGCTCCGTTTTGTCGGCCTGCGTCACCACAAACAGCACCTGCTGATGTCCCCGGTGCAGGATGTGTCGCCAGAAATACTCATCCACAGACAGGGCACGGTCATCGGCTTTAATCAGCCACAGTACCAGGTCAAGTTCAGGCAGAATGTCACGGTACAGGGCTTCATACTCTGCATCCCTGTCCCGGCTCTCGCCCACCCCGGGCAGGTCAGTGATAACCATGCTGTGACCATGGCCACTCAGACGGAAGCGCTGCACTTCCCGGGTGCCGGCGTGAACATCACTGACCGGGGTGACCTCCCCCTGAAACAGTGCATTACAGAGTGAGGATTTACCGGCCCCGCTTTTACCCATAATGCCAGGCACGGGTTCGTGGCTGGTGAGTTTGCGCATATGTTCCAGGATGTGACGGGAAAGTGAGTAAGGCAGGGAGGAGAGCGGTTTTTCAATTGCCTCAATGGCATCAGACGGATTCATACATGTATTCCCGGTGAAAAAAGACAAAACCCCCGCACACCGGAAAGGTGGCGGGGGACTCACGGAGATAATATCTGTCTGAGATTATTTAGAATGTAACAGGTAATGAATTACTTCCTTCGCTTGTGTTCAAGATATTTCTCTGTAATCAGCATTTCAAAAAACTCTCCTGTTCTCAGACCGTAAACAGTTCTGAGCTCATCAAGCATTTCTTTCACATTGCTTCTTATATGTATATTAATGGCCTTTTTACCATCACTCCGATATTTGTCCTTTTGTTTTTTCTGATGCCAGGCATGATTTATTCGTGTTCTGAACAGTTCAATGGTATCAGGCGCTTCTTTCCATAAAGCAAAGGCGACAAGAGAGGCAAGATAATATTCTTTCGTTGAAGATGGTATGAACCACCGGGTCACTGGGTTATGTACCGGATGTGTTTCATCCTGTTTTTGTTTCAGTCTTGTCCAGAACCACTGACACATTTCATCATCGTCAGGAAGGAGCCACTTAAACTTTTGACAAGCGCTTTTCTTTTTAAGCCACGCCTGCCTGAGTTCCTCGAGGTATATGCTTTTTGCATTTTTATTAATTAAAGAATGGCAGGAGTCAAAATATGAAATGATTACTTTTATTCGTTCGTTATGGGATGATGGATTATCCGGAAGGTTACTTTTTTTGTAAGTGTTTAACGTTTCATCGGTAACTGTTCGTATTTTTCTGACTTCAATTCCGTTTTTTATTCCTGATGAATTATGGTTTATTTTAGGGAAATTTGTATGATCTTCCTTCGACAGATAAATAGTAGTCCAGGTAAAGAAAGTCGCAAGTTCGTCAGTTTTCAACCAGAGAAAACTCTCTTCAGGCAGTATTGCCTGCCCTGCAATAATTTCAAGTTCATTAATTTCTTTGCTGAGAGTTTCTTCTGCAGTCGAACCAAAAACACCAAAAGAATTGTTTGAAGCTTTATAATACTTTTCTTTTAAAAACGAATTAACATTTCTGATACAGTTTTGTGGGTTGTCAGGCGCAAACTGAGGGAATTCATTGGGGTATTTGTGATTCAGATATTCGGCATAAAACCGACATTTACGGGGATCTTTGCATTTGATAAGCATCTGTTCGTTATTCATTATCTCACTCCATGTCGCCTCTCTTATAACAAAATCGTCTCAATTTTATTTTGTCACTAAGTGATTATCAAATGTTTTTGTTGTGATTTGCTTATGTTGTTAAATGTCTATGTCATGTTATCAGTGTTTTTATATAAAGATATATTGATATTTTTATGATGGTGAAAAATCATATTTTCTTTTATATTCATTTGGTTATACTTGTTTGTTCTGCATTTTGGGGATGACAGAAAAGAATGGCTGTGTTGATCACATGCGCCGTATGCGCTGTCCAGGTTACAGCGCACCTCAATATTCAGTGTTTTCCTGTTGACTGGCATTGTTAATCTTATGTTTTGGTTTTGTTTTATTGTGTGGTTGTGAATGTTGTGTTTAGTTTGATGGTTGAGAAAGAAAAAAGAAGACTATGATGCACTAATCAGGAAATATTTTCGACGCCGGTTGAGTTAAAAGAACAGATAGAGTGGACAGGTGTTGTGTTAATAGTTTACGGCTGACAGTATTCTTATTTTAATAACAGGTGTTATTATTTATGGATTTATACAGACGATACTCCCGATAAATAGTCAGGTGATGATGGTCGTTGAGTGGTATTATAAGCTACGTATAGCTCTGTAAGACTTATTAATTCAACGATGACTACCGTTTATTGATATACCTGTATTCGGGAAATGTCATAAAAAATGTCACGTTGTTTGCAGAATCTTTTGTTTTTTAGTTTCTGATACGCAATGACTAAGCAGGAGGACTCACTTTGTTTGTATGCTGACCGTGATCGCCAGTGGAGATGAACAATTGACTCTTACATTGAAAAATATACTCTTTTGTATTTTATCGTTTATCCGCATGAAGTAAATAATCTTCAGCAATGTTATTTATGTAAATATTATCATCTCACCCTGAGTGTTCATTTTATCAGTGTGATATTCCATTGTTTACTGATGAAATTAACCGATAAGTGATCTTGTTAAGATTGCCAGAACGACAGTTTTTGCTGAGTCCGTGCAATGGAAGATGTGTTATATCATCTATTTAAGCAATAAGTTTAATACAGATTTCAGAAGATGTGTTGGTGAGTTGATGACTGATTTTCATAGGGGTATGGGAAAGTGTATGGGATCCCATAAAGAAAAAATCGTTATTGTTCAGTTGACGTATATTTCCGGGTGATGGCTCCAGTCAGCAGAACATGTGTTTTTCGATGAATGACCCAATAACTTTTTCGTGAATTTCCACGGAGCGTGAAAAGCAAATCGTTTTCCGGTTCAGCCGTTTGATGCGGGAACGGAGTGTCAGATGGAGGTGCTCAATGCACCGGGTAAATATCAATACGATTTGAGGAACCATTTGCTGGTTGATCTCTTTCCGATAGCATTGGATGCAGAAATAACCACATCCAATGTAAATAAGCATCAATTGCACAGAAGCAATATACCTGCGACCCTCTCCGGAAATTCCGGTATCACTGGCTACGTACCGTTTTCAGCAGAACGAAATGCGGCGAGGGTCATTTGGCGGACTGCCACAGATAGCCGTCCGGTTGTGTGCAACGATGAGGAAGGAATCCCGGGAGCGTTATGAATCAACAGGCGTATAACAGATACTCGTCAATCATCAGTTCAAGCTCGCGCTTTTCCCGTTTGCGCGCCACAGCCCAGCTTTCAAGCTCTGCGTGTGATTTATGCTTTAACTCTTCAGTCCAGGGCTGCATGGAGTGGGCACACATCAGATCATACCAGCACAGCCATATCAGCGTGTGGTAGAGATCGCGATCTTCGAAACGCCGGAGCAGACTGTTCAGCCTGTTTGCCAGTCGGCTTTCTCCCAGACGATGTAGCTCACTGAGTAAAACGCCGCCCAGATTAAAATGCGTAAGCAGCATGATTTCATGGGTCTGAATGCTGGTCATTAACCCTTCCTGAATGGCAGGAATGAACGGTGGCGTTCCCGGGTTGACGACCTGATAGAGTCCCTGTGGTGCCACTGAGATGATGGTGCCTTTTTCCGGTAGAAAAAAGTGGGCCAGGGTCAGGCGGTGATAACCATGAAGATGCGGAGAGCCCATTCCATGAGCGACAATAAACCGGGTTACACTTGCCATCCATTTCTGATACTGAATTAGCAGCAGATCACACCGGTTTTCAAGTTTTTGCATAATATTCTCTCCTTTAGCACGCAGCAGAATGCCTCCGGAGGCCGGATAGTGTATTCGCTGCGGTTGAACGGATAACGGTCAGTAATTACGGACGGGATTGTGCAATACGCGCCTGCAACCAGGCTTCCACTTCACTTTTCAGCCATCGGGAGCTGCGGCCGAGTTTGATGGGGGCCGGAAAGGCACCATCTTTGATGAGCTTATAAAACCACTTATCGGTTAAGCCGGTCAGTTGAGTGATAAACGCCATGTCGACCATCTGGTCATCCATCAGCGAAACTGGGGTCTTCATGAAAATGTTCCTCCGGATGTTGTTAATCTCAACCGGCGTTGGTGATGAAAACGACGCACCACCTTCACCGGCATAACAACCGGGGAGAAACGTAAAAAAGTTGAGGAATATTCCTGCCAGGAGAGAAACTGTTGTGTACAGGCAATACAGGTTGTCTGTTTTGTCAGTGAAGCCGGTATAAACGGAAGATGATTTTGTGTTGCCGGAATATGGGATGGCGTTTTGCCGTGACGGAATCAGTATTTTCAGTGATGATTATTACTGCGCAGGGGAGTATCGGAGATAAACCACGCCCTGTACCTGCCAGAGCTGTGGTTTGTATTTACTGAAAGGAAGATAAAGCAGAGGTAAACACTGTTGCGGTGAACGGAGAAGACTGAAATTATTCTCTGTAATTACAAACAACAGTGATCTGATCCGGTTTTTTTACCGTTACGGGTTTCCGGGGATCAATTTTATAGACCGGGGTAATGACCACGCCGGAATTTATGGAGAAAAGCGGGATCCAGCAATAAACGTCCGGATATTTCTGTGTCTCCGGAATACCTTTTGCGCCAGAGGCCATCAGATCTTTAACGCTCACGAAAAATGACTGCCGCAGATCAAAAAAGTACTCGTCATATATCACGTCTTTTGCCAGCAGGATGACTGCATTACCAACAGCCGCTTTTACAGGTGTTTCACCGGATGGATTATCGTGATTGTATATTGTTCTTTCAATATAAATAAAACAGGCATATTTTGCCTTCTCCCCGGACAGTTGCATCTGGTATTCGCAAATGTCTTTGATACGCCGGCTTTCAACCCGTCCAATCATCTTATCCCGGCGATAGTGTCTTTTATGTTTCAGCGCGTATAGAACACCATTTGAACTGTCAAACTCCAGGATTCTTTTGGTGAAAAGTTTGTTTTCCCAGATTTCCAGACAATACTTCTCTGCACTGACGACATTGCGTTTGTGAGGAAGATCCCGTTGATACACTCCATTTAATAAGCGTGACTGCAGTTTGCCTGCAAGTTGATAATAACAGTTAATATCGTTAAGGACAGGTGCTGTGGCGCTGAGTAATGCGTCGATTACCTTAGAGCGCGAAAGTTTGTGGGTATGACAGTACTCATCCACAATTCGCAGCGTCTCATCACTGGTCATATTGAAAGTTATACGTGTTGTCATGATGAAGTTTTCTGTTAATCATATTGGTTGATATGCATAACATTCCATAAAAAACACTGTTAATTCATATAATTAATTTTTTTGTGTGTTTTGTCCTTGAGTGGTGGAAAGCAGGGTTACTGCCACTGTACTCAGCATAACTCTATCACATAGAACCACAGAAAATGAAGCATTGCTCAGGGGGGAGGTACTTATACGAGTTCTCTGAACCGTGATAACCAGTATTTTTCATTTTGGGTGATTTGTCGTTACAGCTACAGGCAGTTCATGTACTATTAAAAAATAATTAAGGTTAATTAGTATTATTTATAGAAGTATGGTTATGTAAATGAACCCTGTAATTCTGTAATTCTGTAATTCTGTAATTCCACCTTGTAACCCAATCCTGTAGACGAATCTCTCATAAAGATATGCTCATAGAAGTATCTGTACAGAGATATTCTCTGTAGTAGTACTTGTAACTCTGTCCTTAACTCTCTCTGCTGTAATGTAATCTCGTAACACCTGAATATAAATCTGTCATGTACACACACTGACTGTAATGTACTTTGTTAAGTAATGCCTGTTGTGTGGAGGCTATTCTGGTTAAATAAGAGTATGAATCGTCAGTGTCAATAGTGTGGATAACGGTGGTTGGGGGATTTACTGTTAATGATCTGCTCTTGCAACTCACCTGATGAGTATTAGTGGTAATACATAATCTTACTCGTAAAAAAGTATACCTTATGCCATTAAACAGCCTTCCGGAGTGTTGTTTACTATCCGATTGCCTCTGTTACTTCTGTAATGCATTAATACGTGTAACGCCACGTTACTTGTAATATCTGGTTATGGCGTTATGCCTTCAGCATTTAAAATGTTTTATTACCGGAGAGACAGGGAAGTGGAAAGACTTTCGGGATAATGTCAGGCCATTCTGACGTTAATCACAGTACCAAATAACGAGAGGGTAATGGAAGTTAAAACCTGCGTAAGTTCCTCTGTTGTTCACTGGAAAAAGTGATTGCCCACACGCGTTATAAAGGCCTTTCCGCTGCAGCCTGGTTAACAGAGCTTCAGGCGTTATATGCGCTGTATGGCTGTTACGTATGCTGTTCTTTGCCTGGTTCTGATACCCGTGGAAGTCGTTACCGGAGGAAACACGTTCACCCTACTACCTGAGAACATCTTCTTCAAAAATTACGGCAACGCTTCTTCCTGTGTTACAGAACACGAGGAAGAAACATGCAAACTTATAACACCAATCCCGCTTACGAAATGGCTCCCCAGCTCCTGGAGCACTTTAACCAGCATCTGGATTCATTATTCGGGGTCTATTCGAAACTGTTACCGTTCAGAATGGATTTTGCTTACCGAAAAAACACCCTCAGCTACAGATGTGCCTGCAGGTACGCCATGTGCGCGGAGATGCTGCAACTGATTAACGAGGTGGGAGAGAAACTGGTCGGGTATGCCTGGGTGATGGAATATACAGAACGTAAAGGGCTTCACATTCATTTTGTGGGCTATCTGAACGGCCAGAGCCACAGGAGTTCGTATCTGGTATCCAGATTGATGGGAGATATCTGGAGGCGGGTTACCGAGGGTAATGGTTACTACCACTGGTGCCGGTTTAATAAAAATTATCCGGTAAACATTAACCACGTCATTCACTATTCAGATCACAAAGCGGTGAATGATTTACGCTATGCCATCAGCTACCTGGCCAAACGGGAACAGAAAGAATGTGGCATCATCCTGAAATGCAGCGGGCTTCCTGAAAAAAGTAACCGGGGTCGACCACGACTGGACAGCCCCCTGCCGGGGATATGTGCTCTGGTGTAAACCCCTGAACGACAAGTACGGGCTGGCGCTAATCTTTGCTGTCGGTTCCGGCGGCCACTTCAGCGGCACTGCGCATTTTTTACGGCGTGGTCATTCCGTATGAACCATACGGAGATTTAACCATGACACATTCTTTACCATTCCTTCCGGCAACCGATACAGCACATCCCCCAATCTCCATCTCTGCTTACTGACTGTTTTTTACGTCAGTGGGCCATTGTGTGACAACCACAGTGCTGTAACAGCAACCAGCCTGCTTTACCCAAACTCCAGTCCAGATTTTAACTGAACCGCCATTCACACCCTGACCACGCTGCCCGTACCGGGACGGCTGTTGCCTGCGTGTCGTCTGGCGCAGAGGAACATATACTATGTACGCAAAATCTTTTCTCGCACTTGATGGCAACGGACGTCTGACCGGTGCCCGTACCGCACAGACTGCACCTTACGATAGCTACACCTGCCACCTTTGCGGCAGTGCACTCAGATACCACCCGCAATACGACACTGAACGGCCCTGGTTTGAACACGCTGACGAAGGGCTGACGGAGCACGGTCATGAGTGCCCTTATGTCAGGCCGGAACGCAGAGAAATACGGTTGATTAAACGTCTGCAGCAATTCGTCCCGGATGCCTTACCCGTAGTACGTAAAGCCAGCTGGCACTGCAGGCAATGTCACCACGATTATTATGGGGAGCAGTACTGCACACACTGCCAGACCGGGCGCTTCAGTGAGGAGGGGGGAGCAGAATGAACGGTATAAAAACGGGGCTGGGGATCACGCCGGGTGAGCACATTATCAGTGCCGACTCTGCGCTCAGCAGAAATATCCGGCAGTGTTTCTGCCTTTCCTGCCATGGCCGGTTGATTCTGCAGACAGATGCTCAGGGGGCGTGGTTTGAGCATGATTTACATGCCCTGAGTGAGCAACAGAAGGCGGACTGTGTGGTGCTGAATCCGGAGAAGTCCCACCCTTACATTGAGGATATGGCGATGTTTTTATCGCCATTACCGGTCGTGCTGGAGTGGCATTGTGTGATGTGCGGGCAGCATTTTCCCGGGAAAAAGTTCTGTGAAGCCTGTGGCACGGGGATCTATTCCAGAGCGGTATGTACAAAGTATGTTTACAGCTACCAGCCAGACTTGTTCCAGGACTGTGGAAGTGCGAGCACTTAATCCGAAATGCCTGGTCTGCGCAGGGCGTTCAATCCAACTCGACGAACATCTTCCAGTGTTGAATTAGCTGATAGCTCCTCCATTTTTTGTAAAGAACAGTTATACAGGCTTATTTGAACAGCTCTCTTTTTATTCAAACACAGCCAACAATACTCAGATGTAAGTATTTTTATATTCATGAATGGAGAGGCAAGGTCTGATGAATTTAATTACAGAACGTTCTTGAGCCATTGTCCTCTCCAGTTCATTAAAATAGTTACTACGTTAATTCACACCCAGCGCCTTATAAACAGCATCAACCGGGTCTGAGTAAAAACTCACCTGAAACTTGGTAAATAACTCTGCCGGAACCGTTGGAATATCCATAGCCGAGGACATCGGCAACAGAACCCGTTTTGCACCGCTGTCGAAGGCGAGCTGCAAACTGGCGGCAAGATCCTGCACCGGGTTAATTACCCCACCAAGCGTCATACTGCCCAACACCACCATCTGTTCCTGCACCGGTTTTGCCAGCAATATCGAACATAAAGCGATAAGCGCAGCAAGACTGGTTGCGGTGCTTGGGCCAGTATTATGCAGTTCAACGACATGAAGGTGATATTCATGATCGGAGAATTTCGCGGCCGCGCTTACCCGATTCAAATTGCCTTTGAAGTAATCGAAACCGACGCGGATAGCTTCTTTCGCGGAGGTATTTGAACCCAGACCCGATACACTATGCTTACCATTACCGGCAGTCATCTGTGTTTCAAAACGATACAGCCCGGTCATGCCGCTTTCTGCCTGAGTGACCAGATGCACAACACCCGGCTTTGGCATTCCGGCAGGAATAAGTTCGCTGCCGCCCTGTTCCGGTACGCTCACAAAAAACTCTTCCAGCGTTTCGTTGTCGATGTAGCTAAAGTTCACATCGAAGAACTCCAGACCGCCCAGTTTTTTAAGTTGCTCTTTCACGCGGCGGCGAACTTCCATCGCATAGGTCAGGCAGACTCGCACATCTTCTTTGCTGTACGCGCCATCGGGATGCATGAGTTTTAACAACCCCGACACGGTACGTCGAACGGCAATAACGTCACGCTGGTTGAGGTTGTTACCCAGCTTAAAGAATTTATCAATCGCATCAGAGAAACTGCGTTTGCGCATTTCGCGCATATATTCAGCGAGATAATCCGTAATCAGCCCGTAACGGTTGGTAAAGAATTCCGGGCGCATTTTGGGGATTTCCCAACCGGGAATATAGGCATGAAAGCGGTCGAAAAATGCTGTATCAATCATCGCAGTCGGAAATGGTGCCAGCAAATGGCTGGTTTTAACGAGAGTCTCTACGCTTTGATTGATGTTGCCGACGAAAACCATCGACGCTTTACCTTCAATCGAATCTCTGCCGCGAGAGAAAGATCCTGACGCCATGTAATCTTTCATGATTTGCACGCCGTCTTTATCTTTGAAAGTGATCCCCGCGACTTCGTCGAACGCTACCACATCCCACATGCCAACCAGGCCGATCTGGCGACTGGCCATGTTGTAGAACAAGTTGGCAACGGTCGTTTGCCCGCCGGAAACTAACAGGGAGTTAGGAGAACACTCTTTATACACATGGCTTTTACCGGTGCCACGCGGCCCCAGCTCGCAAACGTTATAGTTGTTCTCCACGAACGGGATCATACGGGTGATAAGGTGCCATTTGGTGCGTTGCTCAATATTGGCGGGCTCCATACCCACCGAGCGCAGCAGCACATCGATCCACTGGTCACGGTTAAAGTGTTTACGCGCATCGAACACCTCTTCCATATCCATATTCGGCATCTGGATAGGCTTGAGCGTCATCAATGAGAAGGGTGAGGTCTTCTGCCCTTCTTCAAAGAAATAGTTGACGGTAATCATGCACCAGATACCGCCCGTCAGTAGCTTCTCGTTGTCTTTAACCATCTGCGAGGGCACCAGCGCGTCTTTGATGCCGAGGTTAGAAAGCTGGGCTTCGTAAACGTCTTTTTTCTGGTTCAGTTTCACCGACACTTTATCGATGATTTTGTACGAACCACGCTCGCGGATCAGCGACTTCACTTTCTCCGCTTCATCCGGGCGCACATAGTTATCAGCCAGAATACGCTTAACGTTTTGCAACCCTTGCTCGACCACATCGTCATCGTCAGAGGCGCAGTACATGCCGAGCAGATACTCAAGCACATACACCGGGACGTTTGCCCCTTCCTTGAGTTGCTTGGTGAGATCTTTACGCACCACGCGACCAGCAAAATGCTGGTTCAGCAGGGCGTCCAGATCGTAACCCTCGGAGGCAATTTCCCCTGCGGATACGCCTGAAACAGGTAAATCATGATGGGTTTGCATATCGCCTCACTTAGAAGAAATCATCCTGGAACGCCAGATCGATAATGACCGGGTACTTCTGATACCCCGTTTCCGTTTGTGCGTCTTCCAGTATCAACCAGTACTCATTGCGACGGTTGAAGTTAGCGCCAATCAGCTTCAGCGTAACTTCGCGTACGCGTTTTTCCATGGTGTTGTTATCACTGTCAAAGCTGATGCGCTCTTTGCCCGAGACCACATTGTTGGCGTTGTCGACAATGTAAATGTTCAGGATACGCGGTTCATAAAGTTCGCCCACCGGATGCGTCTGCAACAGGCTCACTTTATCGATATTGTTCACTAGCTTAATCATCGGATGGTAAGCGACAATATCCACCGGGCGGCGCTGTGGCTGTTTTTCTGCGGCGGTTTTTTGCAGGGCTTTTATCTGCAATACCGGAACGCAAACCTCCTGCAACATGGTGCCGCCATGAACGAAGCGCGCGCCGCCAGAGAAATGGAAGCGCTGGATCCCTTTCGGAATCAGGAACTCGCTGTTGTCGCTCACGCCTGCGGTATCCGCCACTTTCCCTTTCCAGCAAAAATCATCGGCGGGAAGCTGATGGCCGATAATAAAGCGTTTGTGGTTCTTGATGGTGTTTTCCGGCTTAATTTGCAGAGTGGTTTTATCCTGAACCGAAAGCGCCTGTTGCTGGAACAGGAAACCGTGATCCGCCGTAACAAAAATGCGTGTGCCGTGGAGGCGGTTGATCACCTTGGTGACTAAATCTTTCAGTTCAGCCACCGCCGTGCGGCACGCTTCGAAGGTTTTATCTTCCGTGGATGCCGTGTCGCCAGTGGCATCAATCGTGTTATGCCAGATATACACCACTTCGTAATCGCGAATAAGGTCTCGCCCTTCCTGATTTTTTAACTCCAGAAGGTCCTTCGATTTTATCGCCATTCCCTTATAGTTCTTCAGAATGGTATCGCGGTTAGGAATACCCGAGGTCGACAGCCCATCAGCATAAACGATGTCGCCGTTACCGGGTTGATAGCAAAGTTGTTCATGGGGCAGCAATGCCGCCATTCCCAGTTGGGTGTAGCTGGGGAGCACGCCGAGCTGCGAGCGCAGTTCTGCGGTAAAGCGTTTCTCGGTATTGATTTGATTCCCCAGCTCCTCCGCCACTTCATAACGCAGGGCATCGGAAATTATCACGAACACGCGTTTGATTTGCGGATTTTGGAACTGTGGCTTCACCACCTCATTGAAGAAGTTCTGCTGACGCGGCACGCCAGGGATTTGCCACGCCTGCATACGATTTTCCGCTTCCAGCACTTCGTTCCAGTTACGGCTTAACTCTGCCAGATACCAGTTGCTGTAGAGCGCCTCGATATAATCATCCAGGCTCTTGAGGATCATCGCTCCTTTGCTGTGAACCAGCAAGGCATATTCATTAAACAGGCGATAAGCCTGGTCGAAGCGGAACAGTTCTTCGCAGTAGGCTTTCCAGAAGGTGGCGCTGTCCTGGTAGTGGAAACCATCGATGTGGCGATTGCGCAGGTTCAGCAACCGCTCAGCCTGGCGCAATGCGTCATAGATGGCGTAATACTCTGGTTGTGTCTGACACCAGTATTTGCTCTGGCGCTCAGAGAGCAGTTTTTTAAAGGCTTCCCGATCGAGCGTGGTGCTCTCTTCCAGCAGCTGTGTTACCAGCGCATGAATAATGGTTTGTTCGATGCTGAGGGTGGTTTCGCATTCGTGCAAATCATACGGCGAGCTGAGTCGGTAATGATCTTCCGGGTGCAGGGCGGCCTGCATTTGCTGAGCGCAGTAGTCATAAGCCTCTTTATAGCGACGATCGGCACGCCAGGTCACCATAAATGCCAGGGCAGATGCTCTGCCGGATGGCGTCAGCAGGACATTTTTTTCCAGCCAGGCGCGCTGCTGTGGGTCGGCCTGGGCAGAGAGATCGGTACAAAACAGTTTCAGGAGCAGGTTTTCCAGCGATGGCTCCTCTGCCTGGTAGCCCATTTCGTGGTTGAGCATTTCCCACAATACCGAGTCCAGACCGTGGCGTTTCAGCATCGCCTGCGTGTTTTCCAGTTCGCTGTCGTCTTCTATTTGTTGGTTAACGTACTGGGTAATCAGGTTGAACAAAATGTCTTCGGTTTTCGCGGTCTTTGCGCCAGCGATCACCGCAATCATTTTCTTATCCAGCGAGGCTTCATCTTCCTGTTCTGTCGCCAGATTTTTCAGCGCCTGCGTGCGTTTAGTGCTGAAGAAGGCCTTGCGTCGCTGAATATGCTCGCGCAGGCCAAGCTGGGGAATGCCCAGCGTGTTCAGGGTGATGGCGGCAAAATCGGCATGGAATTCGCTGCTGTAAAGGCGGATATCCAGCAGCCAGTCTTGTTCATGAGGCGGCGCATCATGGGGGAACCACAGCAGGAACTGCTGTTCTGGCTCATCAATCTCGATGCGTTTTTTTACCGCCAGCTGTGACTCGTGGGTCATGTTGATTAGCGTGACGCTTTCAAGCTTGAGCTGTTCCAGTTCCTCAATAAAACGTTTATCGGGATCGTGCCAGAAAACGATGCGATGTTCGGCAAATTTAGCTTTAAGGCCAGCAATAAAGTCCTGATTTTGCAAGTTCACAATCCCATGTTGTTACGATGAATAAGAAAGCGCCAAAACGCGAAAAGGAGATTTTGACACGGTGGCGCATTTTATCATGAAGTGAGGTGGAGAAATGTCAGCAGCGGCGCGTTTCCCGGTGGTATTTGCCACCGGGCAGAACCCGGCAACAGGAGAACGTGCCGTCTGGTTTAGATCACCTCTGGGGCATTGCCGGTGATGGCTTTGACATCTGCCAGCAGATCGCCAAACTTGCCGTAGTTAACCTTAACGCCATCGTCGAGATCAATACTGATTCTCATATCAGCATAGTGACGCAGGCGATCGTCATAGCTGCGCAGTTCGCTGAATTTTTTGATCAGGCTGTCGCGTTCGCGTTTCAGACGTGTGGCTTCACCGCCAGAAGCCTCATCAAGTTGATCGTTCAGGCGATCAATATTGGCCTGATAACGCGCCAGCAGCGGCACCACATATTCGGTACGCATTCTCGACAGCGTGGCATCGTTATAGCGATGCAGATACACCAAGCACTCAAACGCTTTCTCTTTACCGGAGCTGAATAGCCAGTAGATTGGACGCTTTTTATACATTTTCAGATGATCTTTCCAGAACTGGGTGGAAAGATAGCGACGAATGGTCTCCAGCGCAGATTCGCCTTTTTTGGGCTTGAGAACTTCGGCTATAAAATCGAGGTTTTCGCGCAAATATTCTTCGCCCCAAACGGTGCGGATAAACTCCTTGACGCGAGAGGTGACGTCATCGTCAAACCACTCTTCATCCATTAGCGGCAGAATGCCGTCACTATCAGCCGGGAAGCTTTTATAAGCACCTTCGGCGACAAGATCGGCGAAGCCATTATTGCCTTCATGAGCGTATACCAGACCTTCGCGATCAAGGGAGTAACGTCCCATTTGGCAGCCTATTGCATATGAAATTATTTTTTGAATATCAATTTCAATAGTTGCATGCGTTAACGTGATTTTGTTTAGTTCAATTTCTGGAGATAAAATATCAGTTAGATTAAAGCAATTTATAAAGAAAGAGTTATTCATTTCTTCTAAAAATTTTGTTCTGTTAATCGCTTTTTTATTTTCCCCTTGCCTTAGTGTAAAACTACCCTTAATAGTGTTAATATCTCTTGAAAAATGAACCAACATATCTCTCTTAAACTCAAAAGATGTTTCATTTTCATCCCAGTCACGTTTGTGAATGTTTACGAGTTCTTTTATTATCTCGTTCAAATCACCATCGTTAAATTTGAATGGGACATTTCCAACAGGCCCTTGAGAATAATCCATGGTGGGCGCTAATTGTTTGAGAAATATATCTATTACTTTGCTATTCGCATAGCCAAGAATATTCCAGATATCCAAAGAGGATTTCGGAAAACACATAGGTCCTTTTGCATCAAAAATATATCCATTTGGTACATATCTCATCGATAGTGACGAAATAGTTAAACTTGTCCATGTTAAACCCTCTTTACAATAAAATTGTATGTTTTGAGGGCGTGAGCGTAATTTACCTTTGTCATTATAAAAGTTTTTAATGGAATAACCATCATTCTCCCAGTCAACAACATAATCATTATTACCATACCATTTACGGTATGCACCACCTTTTTGATATGGGAACCATTTTGTTTTTTTTCTTTTTTCATTGAGACTGAAAGAGTTATAGCTGATTTCATGCCAGAATCTTAGGTATCTTTCATTATCACCAGTAATTAATCCTTGTTTTAGATTGCAAACATCATGAAGTTTTTTGGATGTTTTGAAGCAAGATAACGCAGAATCAGGCAGAGAGTAAGCAATGATATATCCGGGAGTACATAGAAAGTCCGTGGTGATTCTGTTATATTTCCAATGACATTTATTGTCATTTTTAATTGCATACTGAAAATTTGGAGCTTGATTTTTTTCTCCATAAAAATCTGATAAATCAAAAAATTTTGCATTCCAGCTTAATGGGGTATTTGAAATGCTAAAAGCACAAATTGGGACATAAGCTGACTCAAAAAATGAATGATATTCAGGCTGTACTAATGACTGAATGCTGAAATTTGTAAGTATAATTTTTCGGAGCTCTTCAAATGATGATAAATTCATCCAAGTAAAGGGGGTCATTAGGCTTAAAGTGCGATTATCTTTTAATTGTAAAAGTAATCTGACCATAAATGAAGAATAAAGATCCGCCTTTCCTTGAGGGTAGTAAGAAGAGACGAAATTCTTAAGTTCTGTCTCCATATAATTACCCCCCATATACGGCGGATTCGCCACTACCGCATCATATCGCTGCGCTAAAATCCACGCCTGCTGAATAAACGGAATAAACGCTTTTGCCGCCGTCTTCTGCTGGAAATCGCCTTCCTGTTCCAGGCGATACAACGCGTCCAGGAATACCTTCAGTTCCGCTTCTTCTTCCTGCGGCACCTGAATCAGTGAGCCCAGCGTTTTTGCATTCACAAAGCGTTTCAGCGTGCGCATCAGCAGCTGATATTCTGCGCTGTCAGTTTGGGTTAACGCGTTATTTTCAGCAAACATATCCCCCATACTGCCGGTTTGTACCTGCTGGTGGAAATTCAGTTGCTGCCAGAGTTTGGCGATATCCAGATGCAGGCTTTCCTGCAAAGAGACAATATTCAGACGTACATCGCGGGTAAATATTCTGCGGTCATCCTGACGCGCCATCATTAATAATGCAAAGCCGGAAAGTTGTGCCGCGCGGTCGTCGATATCAAGACCAAAAATATTATTTTCCAGAATCAGTTGTGGAATATCACGCCCGCGATAACCACGCTCTTCGTAGATATTTTTCAGCACATTATAGGCTTCAATCAAAATATGACCGGAGCCGCAGGCTGGGTCGAGCACTTTAATACTTTCGGGTTCAATGCTGGCTGGGGTAATCGCCGCCAGCTGCGCCTGCACTTCCGGCGTTTGTTCCGCAGGCTCGATGTAGTACTCCATTTTGTCTTTCAGCGGCGAGTCCGGGTAGGTCTGCAACCACTGGCGGCCAACGGAGTTTTGTACCAGATACTGCACAATCCAGTTTGGCGTAAACAGCTGGGTGGCGGCAGGAATATCTTCGCTCTTCACCACTTTGCCAATCACGGCATCTTTCTTTTCCGAAATATAGAACTGATACAGCCAGCCGATAACCTCTACCTGCTCCCAGTCTTCTTCCGGAATATCATCAACCAGCCCACGCAGAATAGAGTCGGTACGGGTCAGGTTATCCGGCAACAGCAGTTCCGCTTCGTCATCTACCGCTTCAAACAGGAACGGCATCGCGTGGTGCAGGGCGTGGCACTGCCCCAGCAGCAGTTCGCGGTACAGGGCTTCGTCCTGATTACCGGAAAGCTTCATTTCAACCAGCTGCGCCTTATTTTCCGGCAGCAGGGCTTCTGCCACTTCCGGCACATGATCCAGCACCTCAAACGCGGTCGGCGTCTCCGGGTGGGACAACATACGGAAGCCGTGCTCAAGATAACCGTGTAGCTCCATATAGCGAATTGCACATAAGCGGTTAAACCAGGTGTAGGCGCAGTGCTCAACCAGCACCTCAAAACCCTGCTCACGGGCGCGTTTTACCAGCCGTTCGCGGCGGGGAAGGGTCGATAACGGGTAATCAAACTGACCGTAACGCACGGTCTCGCCAATGGTTTCGGCCTCGGCAATCTGCAAATTGCCTTTTTTATCTGCAGCGATCCCAAGCGTCGTTAGCTTCTGGATCACCGCATCGCGGAAGTCGTTACGGGCCTGTGGGGCATATTTTTTAATGTTATTGGTATTCATAGAAAATCCTGCAAAGGGCAGCAGAGTGCTGCCCTGAAATGGGAGTTACTGAAGGCGAATGCGATCGCCTGCTTTAATGACGGCCAGCAGCGTTGTGCGTAACGTGTCGAGCGCCTTTTCCACCTGTTCGGTCGTTTCCAGAACTTCACCACCGGTGGCATTACGCATCTCACTGGCGACATTCACCAGATGCGTTTTTTTCGGTACCGGTTGGATAACGGTTTTTTCCACCACAACATAAGTCTGTTCTGAGTCGGCAGCGCGTTTAGCTTCATTTGCTGCCCGGAGTTGTGCTTCTTGCTTTTTACGCAGCTCGTCGATCCACAGGTTAATCTTTTTATCTGCATCCATTTGCAGCGCTTTTGTCTCTTGCTGTTCCGCCAAAATTTCCGGAATCGACTGGCTGACTTCAGCGCGTTTTCTGGCTTTTTGCATCGGCAGCAGAACGCTGTTTTGCAGCTCCGACGTGGCGTGCGCTTCCAGCAAGCGTTGACGGCTTTCCTCAATGCGGGCGTCAATGCGTTCGAGGGCGTGCTGGCGATGCTGTTCGACTAACTGATGGTTGACGTTCTGGACCTGTTCAATCAACGGCGTGATGCGATTGAGATGCTTATAAGGTTCCGGCATTTGCCAGATGCTTTCCAGCTCGCCCAGCGCTTTAACCGCTGCGGCGTCTTTTTCCAGCGCGCTGCGGTTAGATTTAAAGCTGCCATTCAGCGCAGCACCCAGTTTTTGCCAGGTGGCGAATTGCTTACGGTAGAAGTCGACCAAATCTTCACGGTCTTCGCTGAAATCCAGAAGTTCATCTTTCAGCGATGAGACTTTTTCGATCAGGGCAAAATCTTCTTTCTCATTAAGAATGGCATTAAGCAGGCGCAGACCGGATTCAATCTCGTTTTTCCCCGGATTGTTTCCGCCCTCTGCCTTGGCGCGGAATACGTTCAGCTCTTGCTTCCACTCTTCAAATACCTGACGAATATGTTCAACCAGCGCCGGCTCTTCCCGTTCGTTAAACGGCTGCTGAGCGATGTCAGCCATGGTTTGCGCGGCTTTACGCACCTGCGCTTCATCATGACGGCGAACTTTATGCAGACGCAATTCGCTATGGCGGCGGCTGTTATTAAATAACTCCCACGCCTGTTTTCGCTCGACGTTGTTGTTTTGCTGGCTGAAGCTGAATTTACCTTTGCAGGCCAGACGGGCTACTAGCAGTTTCACTTCGTCTTCGGGCCAGCCATAAGGGCGACGCGCAAAATGGTTCAGAATATCGCGTAAATACACAGGTTTATTGTATTCGATATTCATGCTGATCCAGGTTTCTACCTCGCGCATGGCGTCGGGGTTGGACTCTTCGAGGTTACCGAGATCCAGTTCGGTGTCGTTCTCAACCGTCAGTAATGCATGAATTTCACGGGAGATGTCACCGTTAAAAGGCCGCAGCATCTTCAGCTTGCCGAAGGTGTTTTCAATCACGTAACGGCAGGCTTCATCGACAATGTTCGATGGCGTGGAGGATTTTTTCGGTAAGCGTTCGCCAATCGCCCAGACGTCTGCTTCTGCAAGTAGTGATTCCAACTGAACACGGAGTAATTTTTCCCGGTTGCTGTTTTCACGCGCTTTTTCTGAGAGCAGGGTTGCCTGTTCCGGACGTTGCCCGGCGTTATCTTTGAGGAACTTTTCAGTCTGGACGACTAAATCAATATCGCTCCAGGTACGGCCCTCTTCGGGCAGACGAATCAAAATACAGCCGTCGCCTTCTGACGTATAAGGGCGACAGGTCGCATCGCTGTTATAGAACGAATAAGTCGGATCTTTAGGGGTCAGGATCTTCACCACCAGATCGTTAAGCACTGCGCCGTCTAATGGATGCCCGTTCAGGAAGCGGCTGATATCAAAGTCTTGCTTGTTAGCCGGATAACGATATTTACGGCTTTTCAGAATGTCATCAAAGATGATCGATGCCAGTTTTTTGTTGATCGCAGAGAAATCGACATCAACGTTACGGATCTCGTTTTCGATCTCTTTCTCTTCGTTGGTCAGGAACACATATTTATCTTCAACGCGCGCAATGAGCATCAGGCGTTCAAGCGTGTTGAGACTTTTTTCGACCCGGCGGCGCAACTCAACTTTATCGGCATCGATCCTATCGATAGACAATGTGACCAGGTTATCCAGGGTGCTTTTCAGCGTTTCCACATAGCGGATCAGGAACAGCGTTTTAAGCAGGTTGCCATCGAACTCATCAAGAATGCCATTCTGGCAAGCCTGAGTGATGGTGCGGCTAACGGCAGGTTCCAGGAAGCTCTCAATGGCGGCATAGAAGCGCCAGAAAGGCACCAGAGAATCCAGCCCTTGCGCTGAGATTTGCTGCGCCGCCGTCTGGAATGCCTCCAGCTGAGAACGCTCACCCATGGCCAATTGTTTACCCGCTGCACCTTTCGTCCGAATAGATTCAAACACTTTTTGCAGAATCTGATAGTGCCACGGGACAAACGGGTAGTTGTCAACGAACTCTTCTTCGCTGGTAAAAGGACGTAGTGCAGTAGTTGTTGTAGTGTCAAAAGCCAGCTGGTTACGCAGGATATCGGCTTTCTCTTGCCACACTTTTGCCAGTGCCGCTTTTGCTTCGTCAGTCTTTACCAACAAACGTTTCTGGATAACTTCTGATGTGTTAGAGCTGGAAAGTTGCAGGCGTGTAGAGAAGCGCCCCTGGATCTTGGAGAAGTCCTGTCCGTCGCGACTGCTCATACCACCGATTGCCGCGTTGATATCGGCCTGCGAAGTCACGATAACCCATGCGCGGCCACCGCAAATTACCCCAAGGTTTTCAGTAATAGTCTGCAGCTTCAGCATCATTTGCGTATTTTTGCCAATGAACTGACCGACTTCATCCACCATAAAGAGGATGTTCTTACCATTGTCATCCAGCCACTCTTTTACCCACTGGCAAAAATTATTGATATCCAGCGGGAAGTTTTTGTCGAGTTGTTCCACCCATTGGCGGGAGGATTCAAGACTCTGCTGCGTGGCCTGGCTTAATGCTTGTGCCATGTCATCGCTGATGAAGTAGTAAGCGTCGCGCTCGTCTTCCCAGCGCGAGCCATTGATATCGGCAAACGCGGCTTTAAAGGTTTCATACTGACCGCGTTTATCCAGCTCGCGCTCAAGATGGGCAATATGCGGAAAATCAGCGCAGTATCCAATGCGTTCGTTGAAAACTTTCAGGAAGACTTTAAGAATGGCATCTTCTTTGTCATCTACGTTGGCACGCGAATCAATATTGAACAGAATGACTTCAGTCGGGTAATGCACCGCTTTGTTAATATCGGCAAGGAATAATGCATCTTTGATTTTATCTTCAAAGAAGGAGTAAGCATTACGTTCCGTACCGTTATGTGTAACTTTGCGGTTAGATAAAAGATAAGAAAGAATCTTAATAAAGTGCGATTTACCTGAACCGAAGAAGCCTGAAACCCATACGCCGATCTTGTTTTCCATACGGATCCGTTCCGGGCCAGTGGCAGGAACATAGGATTCGAAGAAATGGCGAAGATGGTTTTCCAGTTCGCGGGTGATGACATATTCATCTAACTCGATGTACGCGCTGGCATCATCGGTTTGCTCTGCTTTGACTACCCCGTTTATATTTCGTTTTAGAGGTTTTTCAAAAATCTGTTCAATATTCATTGTTATGCTCTTCATTGAGGATTCAATGTTGCTGCGGGTCCCGTATCTGGTACCAGTCTGAAAGCGCGATAATAATTTTGTGAACCGGTGTCTGTGAGCGGGGAAAGGTTGTACCCGCTGTAGGTGCCAGGATAAAACATCAGCAGTGGGGTGAACCCCATGACATCCTGCAAGGCACTCATCAGTTCATGACCGCGTACTAATGGCCAGGCGTTGCCCATGCCGGTAAGAATGACAAAATCCTGGGCAGCCAGATCGACTTTTTTCGCTATAAAATCAGCGATCTTTTTCTGATTTAACGGACCAGCAAGCTGCTTTTTCAGCGTCTCAGTACCCACTTTGACTTCCTGCTGGCAGACGCGCTCGAAAAGGCCGCGTTCATTGAGCATATCGATGATGATTTGGAAGACATTCAGACAGGCAAATTTATGGTCCTTTTCCAGATGCCGGAGCAGATATTTCAAATGCTCCCGTACCTGCAGTTCGCACTGCGCGGGATAATCAAAGATCCAAAAACCAATTTCATTTCCGGAGCCGTTATTTTTGAGGAAGCGATCTTCGTTAATGCGACTCTGGATTTGAGACAGGCGATATTCAAGAACGGGATCTATCACCGTTTTCCCTCCAGAATAGATATCAAGTCCTGTTGTCCCAGGCGCTGTAACACTGCCTGAGTTTCCGGTAAAAGGTAAACTGCCTGCAGGTTACGTCTGCGGGGCGTATCCACATAACCCGCTTCAGCAAGCGCCTTCACCAGATTGTTTCCCATTTTTGCAATAGATGAATCTGAGTAGCTGGCGAGTACCGGATGTAGGCGAACCTGGCTATTCACAAATTCGTTCCAGCTATTGCCAGGCAACTTTTCCTTGAACTGCCTGCGCAGATCGTTCACCACTTCAGCCAGAAAATCCTTAACTACCGGCGAATGTAGCATCAGAGCCACAAACAGAAGTTGTTGGCGTTCCCGTTCACTACCTTCGGCAATCAATGTCCACGCGCTTTTATCCAGCGTGTTCAGGCGAAGCCTGATTGTTGCCGCGTAACGTTTTGCGGTGTTAGGAGAAGAGGCTTGTAAAATGTTGTGGCCAACAATTTGCTCTTGCCATGTCTGTTCATCGGGATCGGTTAGCAACAGTTCGGCAATGACGCGGCTTTCCCTGCTCATGAGCGGCCCGCCCAGCAAGTCTCCTACCCATGCCTTGTCATTTTTAATCATCGAAAAACCCTCTGAAGACTGGAATGCAGCTCGCAAAAAACAAAAAGTGATTGTAATGGGGGACCGGGCGAGATGCCATGAGAAAAGGCAATTTGTGAGAGGGATGATCGCGTTATGTACAACACATAAACGGTTTTGGCGAGAGTCATGCTTTAGCCATTTCTATAAGTGAGACTGGAAATGACCCTATATCATTCCCATTAAATGCATCAACTTAATCGATTACAGCTCAGGAAATAAAATTTTAACTGTATTAAAGTCTCTGTAAAATCAGTTAAAAAAGGAAGATGAACGTGGTGCTGTACAATATCGCAAATAAAGAACCACATGCTTTAGAAAAAACGACCTTTACTCTGGAAGGATTACAGGAAGCAATCAAAAAATATAGATATTATTGCTCCTGATTGTCTGGTGATTTCTGACTGGGAAGATAGCCATCGGCGAATTGATTTATTGGCAATCGATAAACAGGCAAATATAGTGGTTATCGAATTAAAACGTGATGAAACGGGGACGCATATGGAGTTACAGGCACTACGATATGCGGCAATGATTTACACAATGAGTTTTGCGAAAGCATGTGAGTATTTTCAGACGTATTTGAAAAAACAAAACCGCGATGCCGATGCGAAAGAAAAAATGCGAAAGAAAAAATACTTGAATTTGTTGAGCTGGATGAAACTGAGCTTGTTGATTTTGGTAAAGATATCAGAATCGTTTTGGCTTCATCGGATTTTAGCAAGGAACTGACTACCACTGCGATTTGGTTAAGAGATAAAGGGGTAGACATTCGATGTGTTCGTCTGACGCCTTATAGATTTAATGATGATGTTCTGATCAATGCAGAGCAAATCATACCGGTTCCTGAATTGGAAGAATATCAAGTTAAGTTTCGTGAAAAACGTGATGAGCAGCTAATTAGCAGTCAGAAAAAAGAGAAGGGCTATACGTGGTATATATGCAAAGATAAAAAACTTAATAAACGTAAGTTAGCGCTTGAGTTATTACGCGATTGTATAAAACAATTTAACCCTGCAAGTTATAATGATTTAATAAATGGATTAAGTGAAGACTTTAAAAAACGTACGGTTATACTTATCGATCAGATACCAGAGAAGCAAAAGAGTCGCTATCATATCAACGAAGATGCATTGATTACACTTCCTTCTGGTGAAATTGTCGCCATTTCTAATCAATGGGGTATTGTTAATATTGAACTCTTGATTGTGTTTGTTTGGCAAAATGGTTTTGTTGTTGAAAAAGCTGAACAATAAATTTTTATATTGCTATAAATGTCTACATTGAAAAATAGGGAGAGCATTTGTAGCTTTTAACATCTCAATGTAAGAGATGGCAAGATTATGGGGGCGCGGTATTATCAACCTCCCCCCCTAAAAACCTCTTTCCGATGCCACTCTACAACCCCCTAAAAAACCGGTGGCGATTCACATTCCACCATGCATTCCGATTAACGCCGCATAGCCAGTTGAACTTTGCTACTCTGTGAGAGGTAGTACCTTCTATCCAGTGCGAATTTAATTAATGGAATAAATGATTATGAGTGAAAGTGATACAATCCCAAAGAAGTCTACAAGTCAGATTAACAAAGCGGTATTCTTTACATCTGCTGGTAATGCTGCCAACTTACTGATTTAGTGTATGATGGTGATTTTAAGGTGCTTGCGTGGCTTCCATTTCCATCAGATGTCCTTCCTGCTCCGCTACTGAAGGCGTGGTGCGTAACGGCAAAAGCACTGCCGGACATCAGCGCTATCTCTGCTCTCATTGCCGTAAAACATGGCAACTACAGTTCACTTACACCGCCTCTCAGCCCGGTACGCACCAGAAAATCATTGATATGGCCATGAATGGCGTCGGATGTCGCGCCAGTGCACGCATTATGGGCGTTGGCCTCAACACGGTTTTACGTCACTTAAAAAACTCAGGCCGCAGTCGGTAACCTCGCGCATACAACCGGGCAGTGATGTGATTGTCTGCGCTGAAATGGACGAACAGTGGGGCTACGTCGGTGCTAAATCACGTCAGCGCTGGCTGTTTTACGCGTATGACAGGATACGCAGGGTGGTGGTAGCCCACGTCTTCGGTGAACGCACTCTGGCCACACTGGAGCGTCTTCTGAGCCTGCTGTCGGCCTTTGAGGTCGTGGTATGGATGACGGATGGCTGGCCGCTGTATGAATCACGCCTGAAGGGAAAGCTGCACGTTATCAGCAAGCGTTACACTCAGCGCATTGAGCGACATAATCTGAATCTGAGACAACATCTGGCAAGGCTGGGACGGAAGTCACTGTCGTTCTCAAAATCGGTGGAGCTGCATGACAAGGTCATCGGGCATTATCTGAACATAAAACACTATCAATAAGTTGGAGTCATTACCTAATTTCTATATGGAATAACAATCTATAGTTAAAGCAAGCACCATCATCATTCACACATTACATTTATTAATATAGCTAGAAGTTTCAAATGATTAGATATTTAACATTACCCATATTCAATCAAAAAAAAATAACGCCCTGCCATTTCAAGTAAAAATTACTAATATTTTCAGATAGTAGTGGCGTTAATTTTCTTCAGTTTTTTTTATTTTTTCTTGCAGGAAGTTTAGGCTTATATGCATTAACAAAAAGTTGATATGAATCCTGTAATGATAATCCGGGAAGGGTATCGTTTTTGGCACTAAATATTGAATAATACTTTTCGTATCGACTTATATCTTTTTCAAACACCCATGTCCATTCAGAATCATATAGTCTTTCCCCTCCTTTTTCCTTATTTTTGTTCTCAACTGTACGATTAATTATAAATTTGAAAACGGTATTATTCAAAGTTCTAATAAAATTCTCAACAATAAATGCGATTTGCTCGAGATCATCATTATTGAGTATTATCGGTTTTTCTAAGTGCTTCATATGTTCAGCCAATCCTAGTCGGATTGCATTTTTCGAACCCAACTTACCAAATCGATGAACACAACAATGCCTTAACTCGCAAACTTTCATGAATTCGCTTGAGCATTTCATCATTTCGATTGGTCGTTGTCCTTTCATTCCAATAATGTCCTTTAATGTTTCAAAAACATTATAAGGGCTTGCCAATGAAAAGTCCTCAAGTAAAGCTTCTGGTAATAACTCCTTTTTATGGTGTTGTGCCGCTGCATAACTAACGGCCTTATCAGAAACTATAGACTGTATATATTCATCATGATTAATTAGATTTCTGATAAGAGCTCGCAAATAACTTTCGGCTGCAGACACATAACCTAATAACAACAGATGGCTTAATGTGTTTGAAATATCACCAGATCTTAACAAGTGAAGTTGCTTTGTATTAGCTATAAAAAGATCTAACGGGGATTCCTTGCTATCAACAGGTAACTCATTAAATTTTTTGTGTGTCTCAAACGAAAAAACTAGAGCTGGATTACTACATAGTTCAAAAAACTCTCTTCCATCTAAGTTATCATGGGTTGCAGTGACAACTGAGGACGCCACATTATGATGAGTGGTCTCTTCATAATCCTCTTTTGATTCTAGTTCCATTTTCCCGACTCTTTTTAAATTAAACTTTTCAGATAAGAAAGACACGATTGACAAGTACATGCCATCAAAATTAAGACAAAAACTCTTCAACATGTAATAACACTTTGTCCATAATTTTATTGGCAATTTTGGGTCCTATTCTGTGAATTTTTCTTAACTCACTCCCAGGGTCTTGTAAAGACAATACATCTCCTATAGTTTTTACTTTTTCCAGCCCAGATAGTTTTTGCATTTGCCAAGATGTTAGATGTGGTACTTTTGACAGTGGAATAGACATGCACTGATTATAGGCCGACTCATCAATCAATTGATTCCCACAATGATGGCAAAATTTTTGATTGTCAGTCAATCGCGGAGTCTTGCAGTTATTGCATGGAGGTAAAGTTAGTTTAAGTCTCGCAAGTTGCTCAGCATTGAATAATGATGAAATGTTTCTTCTGACAGGATGCTTAGCATTCTTTCTTAGTATTTTTTGAATAATCTGAGAAGGAGAAAAACCTCTACTTCCTTCGTTAAACACTCTTTCCTTTATTAATAAAGCATAATGAGGTATATATCTTTCATAAGTACGCCCATCACCATGAGAAATATCAGGAAGATTATAAAAAAGCCCTGTTTCAATTAATAGCTTAGTGAGTCGAGAAAAATAAACATTATCATTTTTCTCTATACCGATTATGACTTGTTTCTCTTCTTTATATTGGGAGTTACTTTCCTTGAGTAATTCGACTACTTTTAATAAAAGTGATTCACCTAATGAAACAATGTCAAACAATCGAGGTAGCTTATCTTTTAGTGAACTGTATTCGCTGAGTCTAAGCTCAACATACCTTTCAATTATTTTATTAAATTTTTGCTGAGTTGTCTGACTTAAAGTTGTTTGATAATCTCTTAACATCATCAAAAAAGAACGTGGAATACCAAATGCTGAGAATTTAAATAACTCTTTCAAGTCATCCGGAATGCCATCATACCCAGGAAACCTTGCCTGCGCTATAGCATCCATCACTGAGGAATAATTAGGGTGCTGTACCGAAATCCAAGCATCAATTGTTTCAGCATCATGAGCAACATGAAACCTTGGGCCATATTCGGTTGTTCCAGGATAAACCGATGCCTTTAAAGCTATTTTTGAGGTTTTTAGACTACGTACAATATCAAAAAACTCGTAAAGATATTCAGGAGTTAAGCTTATTGCTGCATCGTCTAATAAAATAATGACTCTTTTACGTTCAAGCCAATCACATAGTGAACTCAACGAGGATATGACAGAAGAAACACTGATCAATTGAACAATGTTTTCTTGTTCTAATGATGGCGAAAGACCCTGCTCAAGCCTTACGATTAAATTAATTAGGAACTCTTTATCCGCTATGAGTATCGTTGACAAATCAAGATATTCAGAATCTTCAATATCGCAAGCAATTTCATAAGCAGAGAGTAGTATCTTTGCTAATACCCATTTATGAAAGAGATCAATTGCATTTGGTTTATTTTTTAAAAGCGGCTCTAACTTAAAATATTTATTAAAAGAAACATAGAGTGGTAATGGTGCGTTATCATCGTTTTTACATTCAACCCAAGCATAACGCATCAAATGTGTTTTACCACATCCCCTAGGACCAACTATAAGTTTGATGCCTGGGGATATAAGAGCATTATGTATAATATCGAAAAACTCTCCAGATCTGATAGTATTATTTTTTATCGTATCCTCATCAATATAATCAGCTCGTTCCTCGATAAGAAAATTACTATCTAATTCCACATCAGTCATGTTTAATCCTTACAAGATGTATTTTTTTTAATGCATCCATTGTAATATGTTGTGCGGCTACACCACTACTCGCTCGAGATAATTCCTCTTGCCCATCTTGAGAACAAAGAAAATCAAATAGTTTTTTCTTATCTCCACCAGAGGCTCGTATCAGAAAAATACAGTCACTGATATAAGAATAGCCGCTCTCAACAAACAATATTTTTTTATGAAAATTTCGCCCAACTCTTGCTATTAATATATCACCAGGCTTAGCAATGACATCTAATTTTGATGGCTTCAATTCTTCTACAGAGTTGCAGTGGAATTTAATGTACTTTTCATCACCACTAAATTTTGTCGTATGAAAAACATGTTCCGTAATTTCCTTTGAATTAAACCTACCTCTAAAAATTGAAATGTTTTTAAGCATCCCTATTGTGCTAAACCCTTTACCTTCATTTTTATTATAATGATAAGAGTAGTCCATTCTCTCAACCGCATCTTCTTTTCTAATTAAAACAGGAGGCGACAATTCCCCATCTTTAGTTATACAATGTAATTGTATTTTATGATGAGGCATAATTTTTTTATTAAAAATTAAAATATGTGTTTTAGCCTCTGTCCTTTTGAAGATATTCCTAGGCAATTCAATGACTTTTGTAATTGAATGTTCATTCAATAAATATCGTCTTAAACCTATAAACTTTCTTGCTGTAAATATACCATCAGGTAAAATTATTCCAGCCTCACCGCCCTTTTTAAGAAACCTGATGACTTGAGATATAAATATTATCTCTGCTGGGACATATTTTGAGACAGATATATATTTATCTGCGCCAATCTCACTAATGATTTTAAAATAATCATCCCTCCATTCAGGGAGAGTGAATGGAGGATTACATACTGCAACATCAAAATTTCCTTGATGTCGGGCAAGCATTTCAGGAAATGAATGAACAAGGGCATCTGTTACAATATGAGTAAGATTATCACATACTTTTTTTGACATCCGAGATTCTATATCCAAAGAATATGCTTCTGCATTCTTCCATCGGTCTAAAGCAGCATAGGTTAAGCTCCCCTCACCAGAAGCTAAATCAATAATATTATTGACTTTTTCAGCTTTCATCTGAGAAACCAATAATGCACTTATGGATTCTTTTGTATAGTATCTTCCGAGACTATCTCGTTGTGTGAATGGCATATAGTTACTGTTCATTTTTTATACTCATCTTAAGTACGCTACCGCCCTAGGCGTTACGGCTACCCAAGAACCAACACAATCATGTAATCTATTGATATTTATAAACTTATCTTCAAATCTTTCAGCCCTAGAACCTAAAAAAGATAGAAGTGTAGGTAACAAAGGGCGATCGGATATAGGGCTAATGTTTAAACTTAAGTATCAAAATATACGGTTTTAGGTCATTTTCCTAATCAATCCTATCATCACGTCAAATCTACTTTGTAGCGTTCACCAGCAAAGAAATACATGAATTATGATTAGCGTTTATATAGTCCGCATACCACTGCATCATCTCCCTACGTCCTTCCAAATACAACGCATGGTTATACGTCCCACGAATCGCATTTTTATCAACGTGAGCCAGCTGGGTTTCAATCCACGCTGTATTGAAACCTTCCTCATGCAAAATCGTACTCATCGTGTGACGGAAACCATGCCCCGTTACCCTCCCCGTATATCCAATCCGCTTAAAAACCTGATTAATACTCGCTTCACTCATCGTCTTGCGGGGATCATTACGTCCCGGGAACACCAGTGGATATTGCCCTGACATCACTTTGAGTTGCTGTACGATTTCCAGCGCTTGGGTAGAGAGGGGGACAAGGTGAGGCCGTTTCATCTTCATACGCTCGGCAGGTATCTCCCACACCGCTTTTTCAAGATCAAACTCACTCCAGAAAGCACCTCGGAGTTCGCCAGTGCGAACTCCCGTGAGGATCAGCAGACGTGCCGCAAGAACAACTAACGGGCTTCCTGTGTAGCCTGCGAGAGCTTTAAAAAAGTCTGGTAACTCCTCAACAGTAAGGAAGGGATAATGCTTCGATTCATGCCCTGACATCGCGCTGGTAAGATCCGCTGCAGGATTGTATTCCGCACGACCGGTTACGATGGCGTAACGAAAGACTTCGCTGCAACGCTGGCGAACCTTCTTGGCCTTCTCTGTCGCGCCACGGCTTTCAATTCGACGCAGCACATTAAGCAGAACCAGCGGTTTGATTTCATTCACCGGTTGTTGGCCAATATAGGGAAAAATATCTTTATTAAAGGCTTCGATAATGTCCGAGGCATAACCTTCTGACCATCGGCTCACCTTCGTTCCATGCCATTCAAGTGCCACAGCCTGAAACGTATTATTTAGCTGCACATCTCGAACCAGCTTTTCTTCTTTCTTGGCAAGCGATGGATCGATACCTTCGGCAAGCTTTTTCTTGGCGTCGTCACGCAGTGCCCTCGCTTGTGCAAGGGACACTGCCGGATAGACACCAAAGGCCATACGCTTCTCTTTTCCATTGAAGCGATATTTCATCCGCCAGTATCTGGAACCAGAGGGAACAACCTCAAGATACAAACCAGCACCATCTGCCAGCTTATAGGCTTTCTCTCTGGGTTTAGCTGCGTCTACCTGTCGCGCATTAAGTTTCATTGGGGGCATCTCCCTAGACCGAACACAAAATGCCCCCACTTATGCCCCCAACTGCGACTTGATTTCGGTTGAGTCTAGTTGATAACAGGAGATAAGATACGGGCCAGAAACCGCAGTATACGAGCTTTTAGTTGATTTCGGTAGACTTGGGAAGAGTTTGAAATGGTGCCGATAATAGGAGTCGAACCTACGACCTTCGCATTACGAATGCGCTGCTCTACCAACTGAGCTATATCGGCCCTGAAAGGACATGTTCACGAACGTGAATCACGGTGGACAAGGTTAAAACTAACCGGGCGATGCGTCAATGGCCTTGTGAATCAAATGGCTACTTTTGCATCACCCGGTTTTATTTACGCACGAATGGTGTAATCACCAATGCCGATCCACTTATAAGTGGTCAGTGCTTCCAGCCCCATTGGGCCGCGCGCGTGGAGTTTTTGTGTGCTTACCGCAACTTCCGCCCCCAGTCCAAACTGGCCGCCGTCGGTAAAACGCGTAGAGGCGTTAACGTAAACAGCGGAGGAATCCACTTCGTTAACAAAACGCTGGGCGTTGCGCATATCGCGGGTCAGGATCGCATCGGAGTGTTGCGTGCCGTGTTCACGAATATGGGCGATGGCATCGTCAAGATCGCTAACGATTTTGACGTTCAAATCTAATGACAGAAACTCATCGTCATACTCTTCGGCTTTAACCGCCACCACCTTCGCGGGGCCTGTCTGCAACTGCGCCAGCGCAGCAGCATCTGCGTGTAACGTCACGCCGCTTTCCGCCATTTGCTTGCTTAATGCGGGCAGGAAGCTATCGGCGATGTTTTTATTTACCAGCAAGGTTTCTACCGTATTACATGTGCTTGGTCGCTGAGTTTTCGCGTTGACGATCACTTTTAATACTTCAGCGATCTCTGCGCTTTCATCAACGTAAATATGGCATACGCCTATACCGCCTGTGATCACCGGGATTGTCGACTGCTCGCGGCACAGTTTATGCAAACCAGCCCCACCGCGCGGGATCAGCATGTCGATGTATTTATCCATACGCAGCATTTCACTGACCAGCGCACGGTCAGGATTATCAATTGCCTGCACGGCACCCGCCGGTAAGCCGCAGGATTTCAGGGCGTCCTGAATCACCGCTACCGTTGCAGCGTTAGTGCGACAGGTTTCTTTGCCGCCGCGCAGGATCACCGCGTTACCGGTTTTCAGGCACAGGGAAGCAACATCAACCGTCACGTTCGGGCGCGCTTCATAAATCACGCCAATCACCCCCAGCGGCACGCGACGGCGCTCCAGACGCAGGCCGCTGTCCAGTACGCCGCCATCGATTACCTGCCCCACCGGATCGGCGAGATTGCACACCTGGCGCACATCGTCGGCAATGCCTTTCAGCCGTGCGGGCGTCAGTGCCAGACGGTCAAGCATCGCTTCGCTAAGGCCATTGGCACGCGCGTCTGCAACATCCTGCGCGTTAGCGTTGAGGATACTTTCGCTTTGTGCTTCCAGTTCATCGGCGATTTTTTCCAGCACACGATTTTTTTCGCGGCTGGAGAGTTGCGCTAATTTATACGAGGCTTGCTTCGCGGCAATGCCCATTTGTTCCAGCATCGGCCAGCTCCTTAACGGGTAATCATGTCATCACGGTGAACGGCAACCGGGCCGTATTCATATCCCAGTATTGCATCAATTTCTTGCGAGTGGTGTCCGGCAATACGGCGTAATGCATCGCTGTTGTAACGACTGACGCCGTGGGCGATATCGCGACCTTCGAGGTTGCAAATACGGATGACTTCACCACGCGAGAAATTGCCAGTCACGCTTTTAATGCCTTTCGGCAACAGGGAGCTGCCGCGTTCCAGAATGGCGGCAGTTGCCCCTTCATCTACCGTGATTTCACCCGCAGGCGGCGCACCGAAAATCCAGCGTTTACGGTTTTCAAGCGGAGTCGCCTGGGCATGGAACAGCGTACCGACGGAAATGCCTTCCATCACATCACCAATAACGCCCGGCTTGCTGCCCGCGGCAATAATGGTGTCGATACCCGCACGGCAAGCCACGTCAGCGGCCTGCAATTTGGTGCTCATACCGCCAGTTCCGAGGCCTGAAACGCTATCACCGGCAATCGCGCGCAGTGCGTCATCAATGCCGTACACATCTTTAATCAGTTCTGCCTGCGGATTGCTGCGCGGGTCAGCGGTATACAAACCTTTTTGATCGGTCAGCAGCAACAGTTTATCGGCACCCGCCAGAATCGCCGCCAGCGCAGAAAGGTTATCGTTATCACCGACCTTAATCTCTGCAGTAGCGACAGCATCGTTCTCATTAATTACCGGAACGATATTGTTATCGAGCAACGCACGCAGGGTATCGCGGGCGTTCAGGAAGCGTTCACGATCTTCCATATCAGCACGGGTCAGCAACATCTGCCCGACATGAATGCCGTAAATTGAAAACAGCTGTTCCCACAGTTGAATCAGTCGACTCTGCCCTACCGCCGCCAGCAGCTGTTTTGAAGCGATAGTCGCTGGCAATTCCGGGTACCCCAGGTGCTCACGTCCGGCGGCAATCGCACCCGACGTCACAATAACAATCCGATGCCCGGCGGCATGTAACTGCGCGCACTGGCGAACAAGTTCAACGATATGGGCACGGTTCAGGCGGCGCGATCCGCCTGTTAGCACACTGGTGCCGAGTTTTACCACCAGCGTCTGGCTGTCACTCATGATTCTCTGCCATTCAATTTTAGGAAAAAATGATATCAAACGAACGTTTTAGCAGGACTGTCGTCGGTTGCCAACCATCTGCGAGCAAAGCATGGCGTTTTGTTGCGCGGGATCAGCAAGCGTAGCGGCAGTTGTTTACGCTTTTATTACAGATTTAATAAATTACCACATTTTAAGAATATTATTAATCTGTAATATATCTTTAACAATCTCAGGTTAAAAACTTTCCTGTTTTCAACGGGACTCTCCCGCTGAATATTCGCGCGTTAATTAAAATCAGGAATGAAAATGAAAAAGAGCACTCTGGCATTAGTGGTGATGGGCATTGTGGCATCTGTATCCGTACAGGCCGCAGAAATATATAACAAAGACGGTAATAAACTGGATGTCTATGGCAAAGTTAAAGCCATGCATTATATGAGTGATAATGACAGTAAAGATGGCGACCAGAGTTATATCCGTTTTGGTTTTAAAGGCGAAACACAAATTAACGATCAACTGACTGGTTATGGTCGTTGGGAAGCTGAGTTTGCCGGTAATAAAGCGGAGAGTGATACTGCACAGCAAAAAACGCGTCTCGCTTTTGCCGGGTTGAAATATAAAGATTTGGGTTCTTTCGATTATGGTCGTAACCTGGGCGCGTTGTATGACGTGGAAGCCTGGACCGATATGTTCCCGGAATTTGGTGGCGACTCCTCGGCGCAGACCGACAACTTTATGACCAAACGCGCCAGCGGTCTGGCGACGTATCGGAACACCGACTTCTTCGGCGTTATCGATGGCCTGAACTTAACCCTGCAATATCAAGGGAAAAACGAAAACCGCGACGTTAAAAAGCAAAACGGCGATGGCTTCGGCACGTCATTGACATATGACTTTGGTGGCAGCGATTTCGCCATCAGTGGAGCCTATACCAACTCTGATCGTACCAACGAGCAGAACCTGCAAAGCCGTGGCACAGGCAAGCGTGCAGAAGCATGGGCAACAGGTCTGAAATACGATGCCAATAATATTTATCTGGCAACTTTCTATTCTGAAACACGTAAAATGACGCCAATCTCTGGCGGCTTTGCCAATAAGACGCAGAACTTTGAAGCGGTCGCTCAATACCAGTTTGACTTTGGTCTGCGTCCATCGCTGGGTTATGTCTTATCGAAAGGGAAAGATATTGAGGGCATCGGTGATGAAGATCTGGTCAATTATGTCGATGTTGGTGCTACGTATTATTTCAACAAAAATATGTCAGCGTTTGTTGATTATAAAATCAACCAACTGGATAGCGATAACAAATTGAATATTAATAATGATGATATTGTCGCGGTTGGCATGACCTATCAGTTTTAATGGATATTGCCGGATGTGATGCATCCGGCACATTTCATTCACGCCGTTAACTTCACCGGTTCATCACGAAAATCATCTGCCGGTTCCAGCTTCAGATTCAGCGTCGCCAGCAGCTCACGCAGCTTCTCGTGAAATTCACGCAGGGTGTGCTCCAATCGTTCAACCACTTCGGCATCTTTTATCCGAACACTCGTCCAGTCGCCTGCTTTATCGAACAGACCAAACTGGTAACTGTAGGTAAAACGGGATTCCTGCGCTTCCAGTTCCATCCACCAGCCCCAGAACTCACGCACTTCCGGTGCCGGTTTCACGTTGACGCATACAGCCAGACAATCGAAAAAGAATCGATTATCTTCGCACTTACCTTCACGAATATACGGGCCTAGTGCGGTAAATTTTTTGATCAATCTGCTCTTCGGGTGTCCACTCGGTAACGTCATTGCAATCTCCTGTTGTGATGCAACTGTTTTACCAAATTGGTAAAATTTAGCAAATTTTTAACACAACCGTTTTTCGATCCAGTCTGTGATTTCCTGAAGGCCTTTGTCAAAATTCCGATACACCGGGTTAAATGGGATCTCTAATAATTTACCGTCAGCAGATGACGACGTGATTAAGCGTGAGTCCTCTTCCGGGCTGAACGGATCGTTCTTCCAGTAGCCTGATAACATTGGCGTTGGGCAGCGACGTCCCAGCAATCCTTGCACTTTTAATGAATAGCGATTCAACTCCACTCGCAACGCTTCATCGGAAGCATCATGCATCCCTAAACGACTGGCCAGAACGTCAAGATACATTTCCGGCACCTGTTGCTGGCACTTAAAATCACTCAACAGGGTATGAACTACCGGACCAAGACAGGCAACCACTTTCAGACGCGGCGATTCAAGGTATGCCAGACGCACGGCAACGTTAGCGCCGAAACGGAAACCAAAGGCCGCGACGCGAGTGTGATCCACCCACGGTACGTTAGGCAGCGCCTTTAAAACGTGCTGATGCAACAGGCTGGAGTCCTGGGTGAGCTTCCATTTTGAAGAAAAGCCCACCGACGGCATATCAATAGTCAGCATAGCAATGCCGCGCGGCGCAAAATAACGTTCATACAGGCTGTAATAGTCCGTCTGCATCGCATCCAGACCACCACACATTAATACTGTCGGGAACGGGCCATCGCCTTTCGGCATATGCAAAAAGCCGGTGATGGGCGCACCGCCGGGTACGGTAAACTCCATCTGCCGCATCGTGCCCGGCAGACGCTGAGCGGCCTCTTCATAGGCGCGGTTTGACAAAGCCTGCGCTTGCTCGGCTAGGTCATCTCCTTTCAGATGAGGATAGGCAGCAATGTTGTACAACGTAGCCGCATGCAGCCAGTGTCGACCGCTGAGTTGCGGATCTTCTTCCGCACAGGCTTTTTGTTGCCACACCATCGCCTGGGTAGCCCACTCATAAATCCAGTTGCCGCCGCGGTAGCCAATCACCGTATCGTATAAATCATCGTCGGTACGTTCGGCATCGCTCATCACAATACGCGCCTGGACGTCGAGGATTTCACGGGGGTCAATGCCGCGCCAGATCCACATCAGACGGTTAATCATGCGATACCAGTGAGGGATGGTTTTACCATCAAGGGCCGACTGCACAGGCGGTTGTGCGCCGTGACTAAAGCGGCGGACTAGCGTCGAGGTTTCAGGATGTTTAAAGCGGGGTTTGAACAGGGTTTCGCTCAGGTTTGCCTGTGTCATGGATGCAGCCTCCAGAATACTTACTGGAAACTATTGTAACCCGCCTGAAGTTAAAAAGAACAACGCCCGGCAGTGCCAGGCGTTGAAAAGATTAGCGACCGGAGATTGGCGGGACGAATACGACGCCCATATCCCACGGCTGTTCGATCCAGGTATTTTGCGGGATATCAACAACATAATCATCAACCAGCGGACGACCAGCCGGTTTTGCGAAGATGGTGACAAAGTGCGCTTTTGGATACATTTCACGAATCGCAACCGCAGTACCACCGGTATCTACCAGGTCATCAATAACGATGAAGCCTTCGCCATCGCCTTCTGCGCGTTTCAGCACTTTAAGCTCGCGCTGGTTGTCGTGATCGTAGCTGGAAATACAAACGGTATCGACATGACGAATACCCAGTTCACGCGCCAGTAACGCACCCGGTACCAGACCGCCACGGCTTACGGCAATAATGCCTTTCCATTGTTCAGAAGGCATCAGTCGGCTTGCGAGTTTACGTGCATGGATCTGCAACATGTCCCAGGTGACGATGTATTTTTCGCTCATGTGAAGTGTCCCAGCCTGTTTATCTACGGCTTAAAAAGTGTTCGAGGGGAAAATAGGTTGCGCGAGATTATAGAGATCTGGCGCACTAAAAACCAGTATTTCACATGAGTCCGCGTCTTTTTACGCACTGCCTCTCCCTGACGCGGGATAAAGTGGTATTCTCAAACATATCTCGCAAGCCTGTCTTGTGTTGACAACATTTTCTGCTAACCCTGTGACCTGCAATACTGTTTTGCGGGTGATCGACAAGGAGACTTAACGTGTCTGAACTGTCTCAATTATCTCCACAGCCGCTGTGGGATATTTTTGCCAAAATCTGTTCTATTCCTCACCCGTCCTATCATGAAGAGCAACTCGCTGAATACATTGTTGGTTGGGCAAAAGAGAAAGGTTTCCATGTCGAACGCGATCAGGTAGGTAATATCCTGATTCGTAAACCTGCTACCGCAGGTATGGAAAATCGTAAACCGGTCGTCTTGCAGGCCCACCTCGATATGGTGCCGCAAAAAAACAACGACACCGTGCATGACTTCACTAAAGATCCTATCCAGCCTTATATTGATGGCGAATGGGTTAAAGCACGCGGCACCACGCTGGGTGCGGATAACGGCATTGGTATGGCCTCTGCACTGGCGGTTCTGGCTGACGAAAACGTGGTTCACGGCCCGCTGGAAGTGCTGCTGACCATGACCGAAGAAGCCGGTATGGACGGTGCTTTTGGCTTACAGAGCAACTGGTTGCAGGCTGATATTCTGATTAACACCGACTCCGAAGAAGAAGGTGAAATCTACATGGGTTGTGCGGGAGGTATCGACTTCACCTCCAACCTGCATTTAGATCGTGAAGCGGTTCCAGCTGGTTTTGAAACCTTCAAGTTAACCTTAAAAGGTCTGAAAGGCGGTCACTCCGGCGGTGAAATCCACGTTGGCCTGGGTAATGCCAACAAACTGCTGGTGCGCTTCCTGGCGGGTCATGCAGAAGAACTGGACCTGCGCCTTATTGATTTCAACGGCGGCACACTGCGTAACGCCATCCCGCGTGAAGCCTTTGCGACCATTGCTGTCGCAGCTGATAAAGTCGACGCCCTGAAATCTCTGGTGGATACCTATCAGGAGATCCTGAAAAACGAACTGGCAGAAAAAGAGAAGAATCTGGCATTGCTGCTGGACTCCGTAGCGAACGACAAAGCTGCATTAACGGCGACATCTCGCGATACCTTTATTCGTCTGCTGAACGCAACCCCGAACGGTGTGATCCGCAACTCCGACGTGGCAAAAGGTGTGGTCGAAACCTCCCTGAACGTCGGTGTGGTGACCATGACCGACAATAACGTAGAAATTCACTGCCTGATCCGTTCTCTGATCGACAGCGGTAAAGACTACGTAGTGAGCATGCTGGATTCACTGGGTAAACTGGCAGGTGCGAAAACAGAAGCAAAAGGCGCATATCCTGGCTGGCAGCCGGACGCTAACTCTCCGGTAATGCATCTGGTACGTGAAACCTATCAGCGTCTGTTCAACAAGACGCCGAACATCCAGATTATCCACGCGGGCCTGGAATGTGGTCTGTTCAAAAAACCGTATCCGGAAATGGACATGGTGTCTATCGGGCCAACCATCACCGGTCCACACTCTCCGGATGAGCAAGTTCATATCGAAAGCGTTGGCCATTACTGGACACTGCTGACTGAACTGCTGAAAGAAATTCCGGCGAAGTAATTATTTGATTTGCTGCCGGATGGCGTTTAATCGCCTTCCGGCAGTTTCATCCTTCATTACCCTTCGATAAAGGCCATCCCTGTAAACGTTCGTCGCGGGTTGCCACGTTCAATCTGGTGATGGAACATTCGCCGCTGCGATTTCAGCGCCGCGCTATTTTCCTGTTGCTGTTGTTCCAGCTTCCAGGCAATCAGTAATCGCGCCAGCCGTTTGTTAGCATGCTGACTGCGCTCTGACTGAACCTTCACGCTAATACCGGATGCCAGATGCGTGGCGCGTACCGCCGAGTCGGTTTTATTGACATGTTGACCGCCCGGCCCCGACGAACGCAGCGTCTCATAACGGATTGCATCCGATTGTTCCTGCTCATCAGCGGTAAAACGCCCAATGCCCAGAAACCAGTTTTTGCGCCCATGATGAGGCCGATACGGACTCGGACAAATCCACTGAATAGTGCCGCACCAGCTTTCGCTTAGAGCCCATGCGTTATCGCCATCCAGAGAAATCAGCGCCGAACGCAGTGTGTCAGAGTAGCGACCCGTTTCTGTTTCCAGCACCGTTACCGCGACGTCCTGTCGGGTAGCTTCTTTAATCAGCCTGTCCAGTGCTTTTCTCACTGCGAGACAACATTCTTCCGGCCCCTGAGCAGAGGAGAGTTGTAGCAAGATCATCCTTTTTTCCCTCCACTGTTTTTGAGCGTCAGCACCGGGCGCAGTCGCGCGACAGGAATAATTAACCCAGCCAGCACCAGACATTGCACCACGCTTTCAGCCGATTTATAGGCTTGTGGCGCTTCTTCAAAGATGAGTTGTTTATCGCGACAAATTACCCGACTGCCAAGTTCAGTCCGCGAGAGTTGCGTCGCCGTGTATTTCGCTGCCAGACGCCCTTTACACTCGGTGCGCCCCCATTTACGCCCCGCCCCATGCGCCAGCGAGTGGAGCGTTTTTTCGTTCGCAACAGGTTTAACCAGCCAGGAGTAATCGCCGCGTGAACCGGGAATAATCACCAGACCGTTGTCATCCGGCGTGGCGCCTTTACGATGCAACCAGCCCTGTTGATCGCCGATTTGGCACGCGCTAACAAAGTTATGCGCCACATCCAGAACCGGACTTCCGGTGGCCTTAACTTGTTGCATTATGCGCAAAGCGATCAGCTGGCGATTAATACGCGCAAACGCCAGCGCATCGTCATGTTCCGCAATATACCGTAGCGCGTCGTCACTGCCTTCAGGCAAACCATGATGCGAAAACGAGGCAATATGCCGCTGTAAAATAGACTGCCCCAATCCCCTCGAGCCGCTATGAACCAGCAGTTGCAGATGCTGCGCATCCAGACCAGCCAGTGCAAACAGTTCCGCGTCGATAATTTGATCAATCTGTTGCAGTTCTACGAAGTGGTTACCGCCACCGATGGAGCCAAGCGAGTTGCGCCACGGATGCTGTGCAAATGCTGACGGCAGGTTTTCCTCCAGCCAGCTTTCTTCAGCAACGTCATCCAGATCTGATAATCGCTTTTCAAACTTATCGGCGTTGTATTTGCGAGCGAGAATATCTGTTTGCCATAGCGCCATGCCGCAGCCGATATCATTGCCGACCAGTGCCGGGTAAAAACGACCAACAGAGAAGAACGCTGCGCCAATCGGGTAGCCGCGTCCGGGATGTAAATCTGGCATCCCCACAACGCGCTGCATGTTGGGTAAATTTGCCGTGGTGTGTAATTGTTGGATCGCTAAACTCTCGATCCACAGGTCATCAGATGCGATGGTAAATACCGCATCGGATAAGGGACGAATATATTTGCCCATGTACCATTCCATTTATGAATAAAAATCAGGAAATGGCAGACGAATCCAGGGCAAGAAAAAAGAATTAATCCTGGAAAGGTCTGCAAAGAGTCATTGATAAAGGATTTGTCATGATTTACCTCCTTGCAGTTTGTGGAATAAGAAAACGCGCACATACTAGACGGGCGTTATTTTCATTGCAAGCTGGATTTAATGTTGCGGTTTATATCGCATATAAAAATTAGTAAACCACGTTCCCCGGCATTCAACGCGCTGCTGCTTAACTGTCTGAAAACCATAACGTTCAAAAAAGGGTTTTGCGGTTATGCTGGCGTCCACCGTAAGTTCGGATTCAGACTTAATCAATGGTTTTAACAAAGCGCTGGCAACTCCGCGTCGGGTGTATTCCGGTTCAACAAATAACATATCGATATAATGTCCAATGCGGGTAATAAAACCAACCGGTTGTGCATTAATAACTGCAACCCGCACTTGTGATTTCGCGAGTTTCTCCTTCCAGCGAGATTCGTCAATCTGCGCCCAGGCGGCAATTTGCTGTGGAGAATAGTGCTGACTCGCCGTCATCGTAACAGCTCGAAGGAAAATAGCGCATAGTTGCTGAAAATCACCAGGCTGATAGTTTCTTATTTGTATGTTATTCATAATCCCAGCACCAGTTGTCTTTCCATTTGAGGGTCAAGCAACGTCACATGCAGCCCCACCAGTCGCACACCGCGCCCGCCGCGACGTTCATCCCAGGTTTTACGCGCGGTGGCGATTAGATCAGCTTTATTCAGCCGCGGCCAGACGTGCTCCTGAGTAGTTTGCTGAAAATCGTCGAACTTTAATTTCACCCCCTGGCGAGCAATCAGTAAATCAGGTTTTACCTTTGCCAGACGGCGTTCAAGTTCAGGATACAGCCGCTCAATAATCGCTTCACATTCAGACCAGTGATGAATATCTTCCGCCATCGTGCGTTCCACGCCGACGGATTTTCGCAACCGTTCACTGTTAACGTCGCGCTCGTCAATCCCCTGACTACGCTCCCACAAAATGCGGCCAAATTTGCCAAAGCGTTTAAGCAGAATCACCAGATCACACTTTTGCACATCACCGCAGGTCCGCAGCCCCATCGCTTCCAGTTTTGCCGCCGAGACTTTGCCGACGCCGGGAATTTTTGCCAGCGGTAAGGTTTGCAGAAATGCCGGAACTTCTGCCGGCGTAATCACAAACTGACCGTTGGGTTTATTCATGTCGGAAGCAATTTTGGCGAGAAACTTGACCGGCGCAACGCCCGCAGACGCCGTCAGTTGCAGCTCGTTGAAGATCGTCTGGCGGATTTCCTGGGCGATGAGGGTCGCAGAACCGTGGCAATGGACGCTATCGGTGACATCGAGATAGGCTTCATCCAGTGATAACGGTTCAATGCGCGAGGTATAGCGCGAGAAAATTTCGCGGATATGATTTGAGGCTTCTTTGTAGGCGTCAAAGCGCCCTGGAAGCAAGGTGAGATGCGGGCATAATTTGAGCGCCATCCCTGTCGGCATAGCGCTACGTACGCCAAATTTACGCGCGGGATAATTGGCGGTGCTGATCACCCCCCGTCGTTCGCGGCTGCCGCCAATAGCAATAGGGATATCGCGCAGGGCGGGATTATCGCGCATCTCCACCGCTGCGAAAAAGCAGTCCATATCCACATGAATGATTTTACGCATTGCTCACCTCTCAACACTGGTAAAGTATACAGTAATTTCAGGGGTTGAGAAATGCGTAAAGATTCAGCATTTAACGCGCTCGCTGCGAAAGCACCTGCTGCTTATCCAGCTTTTGCACCAGCGGCTGCACCACTTTATCCCCATGCTGACCAAAGTATTGATACAGCGTATCGGACGCACTTTTGGTCAGCACCATAATCTCAATGCGCCGGTTGCCCGCGCTTTGCGGATTTTTGGCATCCAGCAACATCTGGTCCGCCATTGCGCTTACCTGCATCACTTTATCTTCCGGCATTCCGGCCTCTTCCAGCACCCGACGAGCCGAAAGCGCGCGATCGCCCGAAAGGTTCCAGTTGTTGTAGATATTGTTTTTGTAGGCCATCGCATCGGTATGCCCGGTAATAATAATTTTGTTATCGAGAGAGTCGAACACCGGCGCAAGCTCCACCAGCAGCGTTTTAAAGAACGGCATAATCTTCGCGCTGCCGCGTTCAAACATATTGCGGTTCTGGTCGTCTTTAATCAGCACGCGTAATCCCTGGGGAACAATCTCCATCTCCAGATTCGCTTCCATATGCGCATCACGGGCGATGGTATTGATACTGGTTGCCAGCTCGCCAAGCTCGGTGGCGGATTTCTTCTTCAGCAGCGCCGTTTTCTCGTTGACGTCGCGCGCTTTTTTCTCCGTCTCTTCCGGCACCGCCACGGTGGCAGGTTTTGGCGGATGAGACGGGCTGATTTTATTTAACGGCGACAGCCCGCCACCATTGAAAATCGACTGCCCGTGCAGCGCGGCGATAATGCTTTCACGCTCGGATTTACTGACGCTGTTGACAATCAACTTTATCGTCGTCACCAAGGGGGCCGAGCGTATTTCCGAGGTTTCTGCCCGCTTTACCCTGGACGCGATGCCCGGCAAACAGATGGCGATTGACGCCGATCTTAACGCCGGGTTGATCAACCAGACGCAGGCGCAAACCCGGCGTAAAGATGTCGCCAGCGAGGCCGATTTCTACGGCGCAATGGACGGGGCATCAAAATTTGTGCGCGGGGACGCCATCGCCGGGATGATGATTCTGGCAATCAACCTGATCGGCGGCGTCTGTATCGGCATCTTCAAATACAACCTGAGCGCCGACGCCGCCTTCCAGCAATATGTGCTGATGACTATCGGCGATGGGCTGGTGGCGCAAATCCCTTCCCTGCTGCTCTCCACCGCGGCGGCGATTATCGTCACCCGCGTCAGCGATAACGGTGATATCGCCCATGACGTGCGTAATCAGTTGCTGGCAAGCCCGTCGGTTCTCTACACCGCCACTGGAATTATGTTCGTGCTGGCGGTGGTGCCGGGAATGCCGCATTTCCCGTTCCTGATGTTCAGCGCCCTGCTTGGTTTTACCGGCTGGCGGATGAGCAAGCGCCCGCAAGCGGCGGAGGCGGAAGAGAAAAGCCTCGAAACGCTAACCCGTACGATGACAGAAACCAGCGAGCAACAGGTCAGTTGGGAAACTATTCCGCTGATCGAACCTATCAGTTTAAGCCTCGGCTACAAACTGGTGGCGCTGGTGGATAAAGCGCAGGGCAACCCGCTCACCCAGCGTATTCGCGGCGTACGTCAGGTGATTTCCGACGGCAACGGCGTGCTGCTGCCGGAGATCCGTATTCGGGAAAACTTCCGCCTCAAGCCCAGCCAGTACGCCATTTTCATCAACGGCATTAAGGCTGATGAAGCGGATATTCCGGCAGATAAACTGATGGCCCTGCCCTCCAGCGAAACCTACGGCGAGATAGACGGCGTGCTGGGGAACGACCCGGCGTACGGGATGCCGGTCACCTGGATTCAGCCCGCGCAGAAAGCGAAGGCGCTGAATATGGGGTATCAGGTGATCGACAGCGCCAGCGTAATTGCCACCCATGTGAATAAGATTGTGCGCAGCTATATTCCTGATTTGTTTAACTATGACGATATTACTCAGCTGCATAACCGTTTGTCGTCGATGGCACCGCGACTGGCGGAAGATTTGAGCGCGGCGCTCAATTACAGCCAGTTGCTGAAAGTGTACCGGGCGCTACTGACTGAAGGCGTTTCCCTGCGCGATATCGTCACCATCGCCACCGTGTTGGTCGCCAGTAGTGCGGTGACTAAAGATCATATTCTGCTGGCGGCCGATGTGCGCCTGGCGCTGCGGCGCAGCATTACCCATCCGTTCGTTCGCAAGCAGGAGCTGACGGTGTATACGCTGAATAATGAGCTGGAAAATCTGCTGACCAACGTGGTGAATCAGGCGCAACAGGCCGGCAAAGTGATGCTTGATAGCGTGCCAGTGGATCCGAATATGCTCAACCAGTTCCAGAGCACGATGCCTCAGGTGAAGGAGCAGATGAAAGCGGCGGGGAAAGATCCGGTGCTGCTGGTGCCGCCGCAGCTGCGCCCCTTGCTGGCGCGCTACGCAAGGTTGTTTGCGCCGGGGCTGCATGTGCTGTCGTATAACGAAGTGCCGGATGAGCTGGAGTTGAAGATAATGGGGGCGCTGATATAGGCATGATAAGACGCGTCTGCGTCGCATCTGGCACCGGTACACAACCGCCGGATGCGGCGTGAACGCCTTATCCGGCCTACGGGTGAGCACGGTTTTGTCGGCATGATAAGACGCGTGGCGTCGCATCTGGCATCGGCGCACAACCGCCGGATGCGGCGTGAACGCCTTATCCGGCCTACTGGTGAGTGCGGTTTTGTCGGCATGATAAGACGCGTAGTGTCGCATCAGACACCGGCGCACAACCGCCAGATGCGGCGTGAACGCCTTATCCGGCCTACAAAATCGTCTCTTCCGTCAAAATCCGTCGCGCGCCTAAAAAATGGTCCTGCCAGAAAGGTTCGGCTAACCGACTTACCCGAATGGTTTCCCCGGTGCGCGGTGACTCGATAAACTGACCGTCTCCAAGATATACGCCCATATGGTCGGCTATCTCACGACTGTGGATATGGAAAAACAGCAAATCTCCCCGGCGCAGGTCGTTATTCGCCACAATCGTTGCCCGACGGTAGTGGTACATCTCATTGGCCGTGCGCGGGAGCTTAGCCTCAAGGATCTTGTTGTAGGCATAAAAAACCAACCCGCTACAGTCGAAGCCTTTATCAGGCCGCGTGCCCCCCCAGATATAAGGCTTACCTAGCTGCTGCTCCAGGCGGTGAATCGCCACTTCGGTGATGTTATGTAGATGGTCGCTGCTTAAGAAATGATTATTCTCCACCAACGCCTGCCAGCGTCTGTCACTCGCCTTGAGCGGCGCAGGAAACCATTCTGGATGCTGTTTTATCTGCTCCCGATTATGCTGGCGCAGCGCCCTTCTGCTTTTGGCATTGCCTTCCACAATATAGCTGGCCTGCTTTTTCAGATGGGTTTGGTACTGTTTTAATAAACGCGCACGGTTTTGCATCCGCTGGCGGGCGGCGTAGCTAAAAGAGATATGTGATGTGGTGGCGCTGGCGAGTAAAGGGAGCAAAACGCATAACGAAAACACGCCTGGATGCAGAAATCTGCCGTGCAAGAACGAAGACATGAAGGACATAAACCAGCTGAATGAAGGTGAGAATTTTAAAAGACCGGAGGAGTAAACGGGATTATTAATTGCTTATTTGCATATTACTATTGCGGTTTCATAATCTTAGGAAATAAGAAATAAATCTACAATCCATGCGCTTTTCGGACTCTTGAAAACTGCCCCTGTGCTAAATTTGTAAACCCTGCGCCGACAGGCTTGCGTAAAACTCTTTTGGTGATAATGTGAGCCTTCCAAATCCAGACTATTCCGATTTGGGATTCATTTTGCCGTCCTGGCGTGTGTAACCGTTTTATCAAGGAATAAGCAGTATGCGTAAAATCGCATTAATTCTTGCGATGTTGTTGATCCCGTGCGTTTCGTTTGCCGGTTTGCTGGGCAGCAGTAGCTCGACCACGCCAGTGAGCAAAGAGTATAAGCAGCAGTTGATGGGATCCCCTGTCTACATCCAGATCTTCAAGGAAGAACGTACGCTCGATCTCTACGTCAAAATGGGCGAGCAATATCAACTGCTCGACAGCTATAAAATCTGTAAATATTCCGGCGGATTAGGGCCAAAACAGCGTCAGGGCGATTTCAAAAGCCCGGAAGGGTTTTATAGCGTCCAGCGTAATCAGTTAAAACCAGACAGCCGTTACTACAAAGCGATTAATATTGGATTCCCAAACGCCTATGACCGTGCGCATGGTTATGAAGGGAAATACCTGATGATTCACGGCGATTGTGTTTCCATCGGCTGCTACGCGATGACCAATCAGGGTATTGATGAGATCTTCCAGTTCGTTACTGGTGCGCTGGTGTTTGGTCAGCCGAGCGTGCAAGTGAGTATTTACCCGTTCCGTATGACCGACGCCAATATGAAGCGCCATAAATATTCCAACTTTAAGGACTTCTGGGAGCAACTGAAGCCGGGCTACGACTACTTTGAGCAAACCCGTAAGCCACCGACCGTTTCTGTGGTCAATGGCCGTTACGTGGTCAGCAAGCCGTTAAGCCACGAAGTTGTGCAGCCACAACTGGCATCAAACTACACGCTCCCCGAGGAAAAATAAGCGCCATTCACCTGGCATAATCTTTTGCCAGGTTTCATTGCCCGTCAGCGGCTGTGTCGCAATCACCGTGACCACATCATTCGGTGTGGTCTGCGAGCTGAAGTCGATTTCCACATCCTGATCCAGCAACGTTGCCACGCCAAACGGCGCGCGGCGGGTGATCCAGTGTAAATTAGTCGAGCAATACGCCATTACATAGCGCCCGTCAGAAAGCAGCATGTTGAAAACGCCCTTCTGCCGCAGTTCATCCGCCAGTGAGGCGATATATTTAAACACTGCCGCCATGTTGCCCGGTGTGCGCGGGTAACGCTGCGTTAATTTATGCAGGAGCCAGCAAAAGGCTTTTTCGCTATCGGTTTCACCGACCGGGCGGAAGTTGCCGGTTTCCAGTGATTTGTAGCCCGTCAGTTGTCCATTATGGGCATAAGTCCAGTTACGCCCCCATAACTCGCGGGTAAACGGGTGAGTATTTTCCAGCGCCACCTCGCCCCGATTAGCCTGGCGAATATGAGCCACCACCGAACAGGATTTTATCGGGTAGTCCTGGACAAGTTTGGCGATGGGGGAATTAAAGCTGGGTTGCGGATCTTTAAATGTGCGACAGCCTTTACCTTCGTAAAAGGTAATGCCCCAGCCATCTTTATGTGGCCCGGTTCCACCACCACGCTGTACAAGTCCGGTGAAACTAAAGCAGATATCGGTAGGGACGTTGGCGCTCATCCCGAGCAATTCGCACATGGGTAACCTCCACAACAGCGGGAGCGCATGGCCCCCGGCGAAGATTGATTTAAGAATTTTCAGGTCGGATGTGGCGTGAACGCATTATTCGGCCTACGGTTCGGGTGCAGATTGTAGGCATGATAAGACGCGTCAGCGTCGCATCAGGCATCAGAGCACAAATGCCGGATGCGGCGTAAACGCCTTATCTGGCCTACGCCAGACTTACTTAACCATCTCTTTTTCAATTAACTGGATCAGGATATGGATCACTTTAATGTGGATCTCCTGAATGCGGTCGGCATAACCAAAGTGCGGAACGCGAATTTCAATATCCGCCGTGCCAGCCATTTTGCCGCCGTCTTTACCCGTCAGGGTGATCACTTTCATCCCCTTCTCACGCGCCGCTGCGATCGCTTTGATCACGTTTGCAGAGTTACCGGAGGTGGAGATCCCCAGCAGTACATCGCCTTCGCGACCTACCGCTTCAACGTAACGCGAGAAAATATCATTGAAACCAAAATCGTTACCGACGCAGGAAATATGACTAACGTCAGAAATGGCAATCGCCGGGTAGCCCGGACGGTTTTCACGGTAGCGACCGGTCAACTCTTCGGCAAAGTGCATGGCGTCGCAATGGGAGCCGCCGTTGCCACAGGAAAGCACTTTACCACCGGCTTTAAAGCTGTCTGCTAACAGGACCGCCGCGCGCTGAATGGCGTGAATATTGGCGTCATCTTTTAAAAAGTTAGCCAGCGTTTCCGCCGCTTCGTTCAGTTCATTACGAATAAGATCCTGGTACATGAGGATATCCTTCAGCATAAATGTAATAGACAAAATGCAGTGTACCGGATACCGCCAAAAGCGAGAAGTACGGGCAGGTGCTATGACCAGGACTTTTTGACCTGAAGTGCGGATAAAAACAGCAACAATGTGAGCTTTGTTGTAATTATATTGTAAACACATTGCTAAATGTTTTTACATCCACTACAACCATATCATCACAAGTGGTCAGACCTCCTACAAGTAAGGGGCTTTTCGTTATGATGATTTTGAGTATTCTCGCTACGGTTGTCCTGCTCGGCGCATTGTTCTATCACCGCGTGAGCTTATTTATCAGCAGTCTGATTTTGCTCGCCTGGACAGCCGTCCTCGGCGTTGCTGGTCTGTGGTCGGCGTGGGTACTAGTGCCTCTGGCCATTATCCTCATACCGTTTAACTTTGCCCCTATGCGTAAATCGATGATTTCTGCGCCAGTGTTTCGTGGATTCCGCAAAGTGATGCCGCCGATGTCGCGCACCGAGAAAGAAGCGATCGACGCGGGCACCACCTGGTGGGAGGGCGACTTGTTCCAGGGCAAGCCGGACTGGAAAAAGCTGCATAACTATCCGCAGCCGCGCCTGACCACTGAAGAGCAAGCGTTTCTCGACGGTCCGGTAGAAGAAGCCTGCCGGATGGCGAATGATTTCCAGATTACTCATGAGCTGGCGGACCTGCCGCCGGAGTTGTGGGCGTACCTTAAAGAGCATCGTTTCTTCGCGATGATCATCAAAAAAGAGTACGGCGGGCTGGAGTTCTCGGCTTATGCCCAGTCTCGCGTGCTGCAAAAACTCTCCGGCGTGAGCGGGATCCTGGCGATTACCGTCGGCGTGCCGAACTCATTAGGCCCGGGCGAGCTGCTGCAACATTACGGCACTGACGAGCAGAAAAATCACTATCTGCCGCGTCTGGCGCGTGGTCAGGAGATCCCTTGCTTTGCACTGACCAGCCCCGAAGCGGGTTCCGATGCGGGCGCGATTCCGGATACCGGGATTGTCTGCATGGGCGAATGGCAGGGCCAGCAGGTGCTGGGGATGCGTCTGACCTGGAACAAACGCTACATTACGCTGGCACCGATTGCGACCGTGCTTGGTCTGGCGTTTAAACTCTCCGACCCGGAGAAATTACTCGGTGGTGCAGAAGATTTAGGTATTACCTGTGCGCTGATCCCGACCACCACGCCGGGTGTGGAAATTGGTCGTCGCCACTTCCCGCTGAACGTACCGTTCCAGAACGGACCGACGCGCGGTAAAGATGTGTTCGTGCCGATCGATTACATCATCGGCGGGCCGAAAATGGCCGGGCAAGGCTGGCGGATGCTGGTGGAGTGCCTCTCGGTAGGCCGCGGCATCACCCTGCCTTCCAACTCAACCGGCGGCGTGAAATCGGTAGCGCTGGCAACGGGCGCGTATGCGCACATTCGTCGGCAGTTCAAAATCTCTATCGGTAAGATGGAAGGGATTGAAGAGCCGCTGGCGCGTATTGCCGGAAACGCTTATGTAATGGATGCTGCGGCATCGCTGATTACCTACGGCATTATGCTCGGTGAAAAACCTGCCGTGCTGTCGGCTATCGTTAAGTATCACTGTACCCACCGCGGGCAGCAGTCGATTATTGATGCGATGGATATCACTGGTGGTAAAGGCATTATGCTCGGGCAAAGCAACTTCCTGGCCCGTGCTTACCAGGGCGCACCGATTGCCATCACCGTTGAAGGGGCCAACATTCTGACCCGCAGCATGATGATCTTCGGACAAGGAGCGATTCGTTGCCATCCGTACGTGCTGGAAGAGATGGAAGCGGCGAAGAACAATGACGTTAACGCGTTCGATCAACTCCTGTTTAAACATATCGGTCACGTCGGTAGCAACAAAGTTCGCAGCTTCTGGCTGGGCCTGACGCGCGGTTTAACCAGCAGCACACCAACCGGCGATGCCACTAAACGCTACTATCAGCACCTGAACCGCCTGAGCGCCAACCTCGCCCTGCTTTCTGATGTCTCGATGGTGGTGCTGGGCGGCAGCCTGAAACGTCGTGAGCGTATCTCGGCACGTCTGGGGGATATTTTAAGTCAGCTTTACCTCGCCTCTGCCGTTCTGAAGCGTTATGACGACGAAGGCCGTAATGAAGCCGACCTGCCGCTGGTGCACTGGGGTGTACAGGATGCGCTGTATCAGGCAGAACAGGCGATGGACGATTTACTGCAAAACTTCCCGAACCGCGTGGTTGCCGGGCTGCTGAATGTGGTGATCTTCCCGACCGGACGTCATTACCTGGCACCGTCTGACAAGCTGGATCATAAAGTGGCGAAGATTTTACAAGTGCCGAATGCCACCCGTTCACGTATTGGTCGCGGTCAGTACCTGACACTGAGCAAGCATAACCCGGTTGGTTTACTGGAAGAGGCGCTGGTGGATGTGATTGCCGCCGACCCGATTCATCAGCGGATCTGTAAAGAGTTGGGTAAAAACCTGCCGTTTACCCGTCTGGATGAACTGGCGCACAACGCACTGGCGAAGGGGCTGATTGATAAAGATGAAGCCGCTATTCTGGTGAAAGCTGAAGAAAGCCGTCTGCGTAGTATTAACGTTGATGACTTTGATCCAGAAGAGCTGGCGACGAAGCCGGTAAAGCTGCCGGAGAAAGTGCGGAAAGTTGAAGCCGCGTAATTGAATAACGGAGCCGAAAGGCTCCGTTTCTTTATCCGCTAATTATTTAAAATTAAAGCCATCCGGATGGTTTTCCAGGCTGCCGGTCAACGCCGCGAACAGCACCGTTTTACCATCAATAGAAAGCGCATCGTTCACATTCAACCAGGTGAGTTTCTCTTGCGACGTTTTCTCATCAATGGTCGAGAACAGCCCCGTCATCTGATTAGATTTCTCGGACCACATCACAGCGATACGTTGCGAGCCACAGTCATGCGGTTTGCACGCGCTCATCACCTGATACGTCTCATCTCCCAACGTTACGGTTTGTGCGGGAGTATACGTACCGCCTTTCATCACCCAGGCAGGCAGCTTATGCCCTTGCACCATCTGATTAAAAGCAGCTTTGGTGGTTTCGCCCTTTGCAAGGCTGCTAATGGTTAAATCATCCTGCGCCATTGCACTGGTGGCGATGACCAGAGCGGCGACTGTCGTTATTGCCTTAAACATCATTCCTCCCGGGCTTATCCTGCCCATGTTATTAACCTCCTAAAGCTTGGCGATAACACGATAATTTGCAAATCAGATATTTCCAATATCAGAATTTGTTATCAATTTATTCTGCGCTAAGGCAACTGCCTGATAAGGTGTTAAAGTTATAAAACCCTTCGCATAAAGGAGTTGTACACCGTGCCTGGTTTGAAGATTACGCTTTTGCAGCAACCACTGGTGTGGATGGATGGCCCTGCCAATCTGCGCCATTTTGATCGTCAACTGGAAGGTATTACCGGGCGCGATGTGATCGTTCTACCGGAAATGTTTACCAGCGGCTTTGCCATGGAAGCGGCAGCTTCGTCGCTAGCACAAGATGACGTAGTGAACTGGATGACAGCCAAAGCGCAGCAGTACAATGCGCTGATTGCAGGCAGTGTTGCATTACAAACGGAGTCTGGTTCGGTTAACCGCTTTTTGCTGGTTGAGCCGGGCGGCACGGTACATTTTTATGATAAGCGTCATCTGTTCCGCATGGCAGATGAGCATCTACATTATAAAGCGGGCAATGCGCGAGTGATTGTGGAATGGCGCGGCTGGCGTATTTTGCCGCTGGTGTGCTACGACTTACGTTTTCCAGTGTGGTCGCGCAATCTCAACGATTATGACCTCGCCCTGTACGTCGCCAACTGGCCTGCTCCGCGCTCTCTGCACTGGCAGGCATTGCTGACGGCCCGCGCGATTGAGAATCAGACGTATGTAGCGGGATGCAATCGCGTCGGCAGCGATGGCAACGGCTGCCATTATCGCGGTGACAGCCGGGTGATTAATCCACAGGGCGAGATTATCGCTACTGCCGACGCGCATCAGGCAACGCGCATTGATGCGGAGTTGTCGATGGCTGTATTAAGGGAATATAGAGAAAAGTTTCCGGCATGGCGGGATGCGGATGAGTTTAGGTTGCTGTGAGTGGGTGTTGCGTTTAGGGCCGGGGAGAGTCGGGGTAAGACTACGAAAGCCCGCTCTCCTGCGACGGCTTTTATCATAGGAGTGTGGAAGTGCTTTTCCATCAATCGCGATGACGTCTTTGTCATCTGAAGAATGACATTCACGCATCCGGTTAATAAAGCATTCGTGAAATTATACTGAACGGATACAAGACATAACTCTAATTATAGTGCCGTGAACAGGATTACCACTTTCAAAATTACGATATTATTAGCAGTAATTATGTTATTAATCATTGTGATATTTCCATCTCTGTGATCAATACCGGATAAGCATTTAATTGCAGCATTTGCACGAAATTATCGCAGATAACTGGCAATAACAATAACCCATCAGCCCGCTTCTGTAATACCTCCATTCGTTCTACTGATTCAACATTAACAACCAAACCAAGGGTATTTAGCGATTTAAGGATCTCCAGATGTTCACTCATCCAGCGCAGAGAAAAAGGATCATCACCAATTATAAAAACAGGCCCCTAGCAGGTTAATAACTGGCGTTTCATTACGGATCTAGGATGAAGTCGAGTACATATTACAGGAAATACGCCCTGTTGCGATGGTTCCGATGATGTGGAATATTCAGAAATATTTCCATTGTTAGTGAAGAATTAACATCCATTAATAATGGTGAAACAGCCTCACTTTCCTTGCTAGTAATGGCTGCACTAATCTGAAAGGAAAATAACAATATTATTACGTATAAACTCATTTTTAACATAATACATTCAATCCGTTTATTCATGTTATAGAATAATGATGCTATACCCGTGATCATTGAAGATACTTGATTTTGTCATGACAGAGGATCATGCTACGCAACATGAAAATCTTCATCTCCGATCTACAAAAAGCAGAGCTGGAACGCCTTCACGATACCAGTCGTAACAAGCGGGTCTGCGATCGTATTAAAGCCATTCTTCTGGCTTCTGAAGGCTGGAGTTCAGTCATGATTGCTCAGGCTCTGCGCCTGCATCAGACCACCGTTGATCATCATATCCATGAGTTTATGAATAAAGGGAAGTTAAAGCCCGAAAACGGTGGTTCAGACAGTAAACTCAGTGCTGAACAAACATCACTCTTAATCAAACATTTATCTGATAATTTGTTTCACCATACTCATGAAATTATCGCCTTTGTTCTCCACACATGGGGAATTTTGTTCAGCGTTGCCGGTATGAACAAATGGTTGCATCGTAACGGCTTCTCTTACAAAAAACCGGCTGGAACGCCTCATAAATTCAGCGAAGAGAGGCAGGCGCAATTCATTGAATTTATGAAGACCTGAAAGAAAAAGCAGGCGATGAACCTGTTCTTTTTATAGATGCTGTCCACCCCACTCAGGCCACCAAAATCAGTTATGGCTGGATACGAAAAGGGCACCGGAAAGCAATAGAAACAACAGGTAGCCGTACACGGCTGAATATCATGGGTGCGCTAAATCTGAAGTCTCCGGAACGCCCACTCATCAGTGAGTACCCAACCATTAATGCGTTAAGCATATCCCGGTTTTTCAATGAGATAAGAAAGGTTTATCCTGATTATAATCAAACAGTCAACATCATTCTGGATGGTGCACGTTATCACCATGCTCAACTGGTAACAGACTGGGCTGAAGTCGTTAATATCAAACGCGTTCAATTAGCACTTATCTACATAATAATAGACCTTTGTAAAATAACTGTATATCATTACTGACATACAGTCTATTCATTAAAGACTTTTTATAACTCGAAACAGTTTTTATTGAAACGCCGAGGTTATTAGCAATATCTTTTCCACTTAAACCATATAAAAACATCAGCAGGACCTCCTTCTGCCTTCCAGATAAAGAAAGCTTATAATGAGAGTTCTTTACTCTATAAATATAATGTGTGTTATTAAGTGGATTGTTTTTAGTTAAATCCTTTATATTGCAAATAGGGGCGTGGATAATATCCCTGAGAAAATCAAAGGTTTCAGGGGGAGCATAAAAAATGGTATCCGAACACCTAAAATCAATGTTATTGAACTGTAAAAAACAAAAAACATCTGACGTTTTAGGGGATGATATTATAATAATATTTTTTACGCCATTAATTTTATTTTTCTGGATGACATCTTCAATTGTTTTGTTGATCCCAATAAGGAAATAACGATTATCACATATAACTTTCATATAAAGCGACCAACACTTCAATTAACAGACAAGCCTTTCATAAGCACATTTATATTTGAGATTTTTTCCTGATATTCCATTTTTTTTCTTTGCTTTATATATATGAGTATACACAGTCTTTGAACTCATACCAAACTGATAAGCAATACTTGCTACATTCCACCCATGGAAAACATAATAGAATAGTATAATCATCTCATTCATGGTTAATTTATGTGGAGAGTTCCCAAACAACAACCTGCCACTAAACATACATTCATAAATCGATGACAGGCTACTTATTGATTCTACTGGTAATAAGTAAAATCTATAACCGTTAAAAATATAATTCATTAACATACTGTTTTTTTTATCACAGAGAATGACAAAAATATTATTGTTTATTATATGCTCACGATTATCTGGTATAAAAAAATCAGCACCAATAGTAATAGAATGCCTGCTCAATAATTTTTTCAAACCTAACTCAAGATATTTATTGTGCGTAACAATCATTATATTCATACATTATGCCTTCTACAAGAAGTATATAAATGTCATATTGACTCATTTGCAAATTATTAAGTTGTTTCTATAACACTCAAAAATGTGGGAAGTTTCCCTCCCACATGAATAAGACAACTATTAAATTACACCATTCGCATCAATAATATTGTTATCAATATACACATTTGCGCCACTTACACTGCTGTATAACGTATAAGTATGCTCAATACCATCTAACGCAGTTGCTTTAACAGTTGTTGCCGTTGCCGTAAATGTACCCAGACTTCCCGCTCCGTCAGCCCCCAAATCAACTTTGTCATTGGCATCACCGGAAATATAAATCGTTGAATTGTCATTTATACCCAATACATCCGATGCCGTTAACTTGACTAACTGAGCTGCATTGTCAGCTTTCAGATCGCTACCAACAGTCATATCCACTTTCTCGAAGCCGGCAATACCTTCATTTTTACCGGCCGCTAGATTGACAGAAATGGTACCTGTCAGAACCAGGGTATCACTGCCTTCCCCGCCGTTAATATAGCCCTGATTACCGGAGGAGGTGGAGTCATAGTCTTTTGTCAGAACAACAATATCATCACCGGCACCGGCATCAATGGTCAGGTTTTTGGCAATTGTGCCTAATTTAAAGGTATCATTGCCGTCTTCACCATTAACGACAGTGGCATAAGCAGAATCCCCCATTACACCAGAAGTTGCATCAAATACATCATCTCCCGCCCCCAGTGAAATAGTCGTGTTATATGCACCATCTGTGATGGTAACAGTATCATTGCCGTCCCCCATAGAGACAGTACTGCCACCATAAATCCATCCGGCCGTTAAGGTATCCGCATTGTCACCGACAGAAATATTACCGGTCAGATTTTTAGTTACCGTAATATTATCACTGCCGTATCCGCCTAAAATTTCACCAGACACAGAGCCATAAATAGTGACGGTATTAACATCTGTGGCAGTGTCAATATTGTTGTCGTTACCCAAGCTTAAATTACTGCCATCCTGATAAACAGAAAGATATTCCTTAGGCATATTAGATATATCTTTTGTACCACTACCAAGATCCAATAAACCAGATAATGTTGTATCGTTATTGTCAGTAGCATCCCCCTGGATAAATGTATCACTACCTGAACCAAGATAAATCTGTCCGGCATTTGTTACACCAGTACGTTTGATCGTAACAATATCATCGCCAGACTCAGTAAAGATATAACTACCCGCATACATAACACGTAATGCAGTATTCATACCATCCATAGTAAAAGTATCGTTACCCTCACCAGTATATACTCTTGTATTAGCCAGCATGTTACCACGAATGACCATTAGATCATCACCAGCACCTAAATCAACAGTCGTAATGCTTTGATTGCCATCGGTTTTTGTTCCGTCTGGCCCATTATCCTGTGAGTTAGCAACATTACTATACGATGTTGTTTCTTTACCACTCTGGTAATAACCAACATAAACCGTATCATTGTAATCTGTTGTTACCATTGGATCATTTTCACCACTATTCGCGCCAATGGTATACCCAAAGTCCCCTTTTTCGGCGATAGAAGATGATAGTGAATATTTCAGTGTAAAATCACCGTCCAGATTACGTAATGAAATGGCATTACCATCATAAATAACACCTGTTGCGGATGCTCCCGCATTATCAACGATGTCAGTAGCTGCCGTAACGTTATCAGATGTTCCCGTAATGGTCGCAACAACTTTTTCCATACCCTCGGCATTAAAGGCATCTTGGTTAGCCTCAAGCGTTGGATCAACTATAAATGAAACACTTTTTGAACCGGCAGGAATAACAATTGTTACGGTTGTTGCACCATCATAGGTTACTTTTCCAGTATCACCATGAAGGCCAATTTTCCCGTTATGCTGTGCTCCACCAATATCAGAATAGTCAGCAGCATCAGAATGCCCAGCTCCGCTACCCAATGTAACTGTAACTGTTACATCTGTTGTAGTGACATGATTCAGAGAAACCGTATAAACCAGTCCAGTGGAATCATCCTTATCTTCAATAGTTGCGGGAACATCCATTACGGTCCCATTGACACTAGCTATACCAGTAAAACCATCACCATTGACATCTGTTGATGTTGTCTCAACGCTAATACTCACTGTTGGTAACACATCAGTTTTTGAGGTTACGGTTGACGGGTCACTTTCATTACCGCTCGGATCTTTGGCAACCCCGGTAACTTCACTGTTATCCTTCACGTTATCTGCCGGAATGGTCGCTTTATCGCCAGTGCTGTCCGGGATCAGCGTCGGATCACTGGATGTCCAGCCGTTATCCCCTTTCTCCAGCGTCACGGTGTGCTTACCACCTTTTTCATCTTCAAAGGTGACATCCACGGTATCGCCTTTATTGGCATCACCCGGCAGCTCAACAGAAACAGAACCATCATCCTCTGCTTTTAATACCGGTGCCGACGGCGCCACTGTATCCACTGCGAAGTCAGCCGGCTGGCCCTGGCCACTGGTGTTACCTGCCGGGTCTGTGATTTCCGCGGTTACAGAATACTGACCATCTGCCGTCACTTTATCCGCCGGAATGGTCACATCAGCTTTACCTGCAGCCACTTCATCTGCGGTCAGCGTGTGCTCCACCGTGTCCGTCGTGCCGTCCGGTTTGGTGACCGTCAGCGTCAGGGTATCACCGGCAGCGCTGCCTTTCGGTACCGTGACTTCGGTCTGTACACCATCCTTCAGCTCTTCGGCATTCACACCATCTGCCGCTTCCGGAATGGCAACTACCGGTGTTGCATCTGTTGCACCATCACCATCGGTATCCCCCGGGATCTGGGTATCGGCAGCAAAATCAACCACATTCCCGGGTTTCGCCGGGTTACTGCCCTGAGTCAGAGTGACACTGACGCTGTTCTGCCCGTCAATCACCGCATCCTTCGGAATATCCATGGATACTTTACCGGCAGCCACTTCATCTTTAGTCACGGTATGTGTCACGTTCTCCGTGGTTTTGTCCGGACGGGTCACGGTAAGTGTAATAACTGCACCTTCTGCCGTGCCTGCCGGCAACGTGACCTCTGCCTGCAAACCGTCTTTCAGCTCATCAGCATTGGCATAACCGTCAGTCACTTCAGGAATGCTCAGAACCGGGGCATCTGCCACACCATCAGTTTTTGACGTCACGGTTGACGGGTCACTTTCATTACCGCTCGGATCTTTGGCAACCCCGGTAACTTCACTGTTATCCTTCACGTTATCTGCCGGAATGGTCGCTTTATCGCCAGTGCTGTCCGGGATCAGCGTCGGATCACTGGATGTCCAGCCGTTATCCCCTTTCTCCAGCGTCACGGTGTGCTTACCACCTTTTTCATCTTCAAAGGTGACATCCACGGTATCGCCTTTATTGGCATCACCCGGCAGCTCAACAGAAACAGAACCGTCATCCTCTGCCTTCAGTGCTGGTGACGATGGGGCTGTAGTATCAGAGTCATCATTTTCATGTCTATGTTTGCTTCCACCGCCACCTGCAGCTAAAGCCATAGCAGCCAGTCCCCCACCAAATGCCAGACCGCCCAACCATATAAAACCGCCACGATCATCATCTGACAAGGTTCCCGATTGTCCGGCAGTAATATCATCCAGCACCGGGCCATCCTGAGTCAGTACGGCTTCGGTGACCTGTCCATCTTCCCCAACAATATTAAATACCGCCGTACACTGTGTTTCCCCGGGCTGGCATTCTTCCCAGAATCCCTCTATCCGGACCTCAGTATCTTCTTCCTTTTTACGCAGAATTAAATCATCACCGGAGCGATCCGCCTCAACACCGTCAGGCACTAGGCCGGTCACCTCATCGATCAGTCCATACTGCTCCCCGGGCTGTGCTTTAACTGTATGACGACCTCCGACAGTCAGCACGGTTTTTTCTCCGCTGACCTTACCGGTAAAAATCATTTTCATATAAAATCCTTAGGCTAATTAAAACCTGCGATTATCAATATAAAATAAATTAATCATTTCCAGAGGTGGAAAAATAATAATTTCTATACGTGACTTATTCTCCTTAAATTTAATAAAATTATTTTTTCATTGCGATACGATACAGACTTCCTGTTGAGTGTCTGTATTACGGAGCCATGATATTAATAATATAATAAATCATCGTTCCTGAAGAGCTTGTTTCATTCTGGTGATTGGTTTAATCAGGTACTGAAATACACTTTTCTGACCTGTTTTTATATCCACGCTGGCTATCATGCCAGGAATAACTGGCAATATTTTTCCGTTCCTGTCTGTCAGATAATTATTACTGGTAGTAACCAGTACTCGATAATATGCTTCATTTGGATCCAGTTTTAAATCTCCCGGCCGTTTCTGGTCACGTAAAGTATCCGGACTTACCAGTGTCACCACTCCGTCAAGACCACCATAAATGGCATAGTCATAAGCCGTCAGTTTTACAAGTGCCGGCATCCCTGTTCTGACATAGGCAACATCCCGTGGATTTATATAAGCCTCAATCAGCAACTGGTCTTCCAGCGGAATAATTTCCATTATGTCCTGTCCTGCAGAAACCACGCCTCCCAAAGTATTTACCCGAATATTTTTTACGATGCCTCTCAGGGGAGCCCTGATACGTGAACGCTCAACCGGGTCGGCTCTGCCAGCCATATTCTCTTTTGCCTGTGCAAGCTCTGCTTCTGTCTTCACTAGTTCAGCTCCAGCTTCCGTCAGGTATTTATTCTGTTTCTCATCCATCTGTAACTGCAGCTCCGCTGACTGACGCTGCATACGTAACAGTTCGACTTCCGACATCGCCCCTTCACGCACAATTGGCCGGGTCATTGCTATTTCCTTATCCAGCAGAGCCTTACTCTGCTTAAGGCCGGCGATGCTTTGTGCCAGTTCAGTCTTTCGTAGTCGATAAACAGTACTTTCCCTCTCCCTCAAATCTGCAGGCACGTCATCCGGAAATGTCAGTGATTCGGAATAAGCTTCTGCACGGAGTCTTGCCCTGACTGCTTCCAGGTTATTCACCCGGGCTTCACTTTCCCTCAGCATGGCAGAGCTTCGGGTATCATCCAGTGTCAGCAGTACCTGACCTTTCTCAACAATATCTCCTTCCCTGACCTCAAGTGTTTTCAAAATACCCGGGTCAAGGGTCTGTATAACCTGCTCCCTGCTGCCGGGAATAATACTCCCCTGACCACGGGTCACTTCATCCAGAGGACTGTTCCATGCCCAGATAACAAACGTCACTACCAGTACCAGCAGAAAAATCACCATCAGGAAAAGGGCATGATGCTTTTCCTGCTGAAGGGCTGCCTGTACATCTGTCAACAGGGCCAGGTCTGACTGCCTAACCACCTCTGACGACGCTTTATTCCGTTCCGTTTTTTCTGTCATACCCCTGCGGTCCACAAACTGTTAAACATATATGCTCTTTATTTCTTATCCGCTTGACGCTCATGAAGTTATCGCTCTGCTCTCCCCACTCTGCTGTTTCCCTGACAGTTTTTTCAGTATTTCATCGCGGGGACCATCCATCATTACCCGGCCTTCATTCATCACGATAATACGGTCAACAATATTCAGCACCTGCAGACGATGCGTCACCACCACCATTGTGCGTCCACGGCTCCAGTGATTCAGCCCTTTCAGAACAATGTTCTCTGTCTGCAGATCAAGACCCGTCGTGGGTTCATCAAGCAGAACTACCCGGGGAGAACCCAGTACCATTCTCGTCAGAGCGACCATCTGACGCTGTCCTCCTGACAGCCCCTGACCTCCTTCCCCTATCTGCATATCAAGCCCGCATGGGTGATGACGAATAAAACGGTCAAACCCGAAACGTCCGGCTGCATTAATCATATCCACATCCGACAGGCTTCCCGGAAGACGCGAAAGCTGCAGATTTTCACGCAGAGTTCCCAGAAAAAGCCGGGGATTCTGCTCAAGCAGGAAAACCTTATCCCGAACAAAACAGGGATCCAGTTGCTGCATAGCAACCCCGTCAAGGGTAATTTGTCCTTTATTTTGACGGTATAGCCCTACCATCATTTTCAGTAGCGTCGATTTACCACATCCGATAGTGCCAATAATGCCCACCTTTTCTCCGGGCCGGATACAGACAGACATACCTTTCAAGGCTGCAGGTAATTCAGGCTTATAGAAAAACGTGACTGCGCTGAAATGGAATTCCCCCTGGATATCCTTCACGGTCAGATAATGTGTCTGACTTTCCCGTTCCACCGGGCGGCGAACTATTTCATTCACCCCCTGCATAGCCAGACGGGCCTGCTGGAAACGGGTGGCCAGTGATGCTATCTGGCCAAGCGGTGCAAGCGCGCGGCCGGAAAGAATAACGGCTGCAATCAGTGCCCCCATGGTGATACGGTTATGTGGGTCATCACTGTGAATAAGGTACGTTCCCAGAATGACCAGCAGAACAGTATTAATTTGCTGAATTGCTGTGGAAAAGCTGATTATGACATTACTGGTATTTTTTACCCGAATGGACGAACGGGCGACACTTGCAGTATATCCATCCCAGCGTCGCTGAACCCAGTTAACAGCATTATTCAGCTTCAGGGTTTCTATTCCGTCCAGAGCCTCCACAAGTAATCCCTGACGCTGCGATGATTCCCGCATGGAGGCATTAATATGACGGGAAAGCGGTCGCTGCAGTAATATTCCTGCCAGAATAACCAGCGGGACCAGCGTAAGAGGTACAACCGCAAGCCAGCCTCCCACGAGCCCGATAACACTGATGAAAAGCAGAATAAAAGGCAGATCAACAAAAGCCAGTAACGTAGCGCTGGTCATAAACTCCCTGACAGACTCATATTCCCGCAAATTGCTGGCGTATGAACCAGAGGATGCCGGCCTGTCAGACATTTTTACCGCCATCACCCGACGTAGCAGAGCAGAGCTGATAATCAGGTCTGCCTTCTTACCCGCAACATCCGTCAGATAACTCCGGATTAACTTTGCAGCACACTCAAACAGAATTGCTGTAATCACCCCGATACTCAGCATCCATAACGTTTCCCAGGAACGATTAGGTATAACCCGGTCATAGACGTTCATTACATACAGGGAACTGACCAGAGCAAGAAAGTTAATGATAAAACTCGCAACAATAACCTGTCCGTAATATGCCCTGAATCGCCACAGTACCCGCCAGAACCATGCCCCGCTCATGTCATACTCTGGCAGCTCCGAGCGACGATCCTGCTTTGCCTGTGGCTGAACAAACCAACAATAACCAGAATAAACGGCCATTAATGCATCGTGAGAAAGTGTCTTACGGAGACCTCCAGGCTGAAGCACATGATACTGTCTTGCCAGACCGGCCCCCTCAATACGCACTACCACAATAGCTTCCTGAGCGTTCAATAAAAGAAGCGCCGGAACCGCAAGTGACGGGATATCTTCCGGAGATCGCCGGGAAAGATGATTATCAAATCCTTCACTACGAAGAAACTCGCCAACAGAACGAAAATCAATCCCGGATACATCTGTACGGACAGTACCGGCAGCCAGAGTCTCAGCAGATACAGGTGTACCCAGTAACGCCGTTATCTGTGATAATCCTTCAAAAATACTCTTCACTTAATTACCAACCCTTCAACCCCGTTATTTTTCTTCTTCACCAGAAAGATTCACTCCGCTCCATTTCAGGAGCATTCCCTGGGAATACAGATAATCCAGCATACCGTGGAGCATCTGATCCTCCGTCTGAACCCGGGAGAGTCCGACACTGTACAGTTCGTTTTCAGCATTCAGTAATTCAATCAGTGTTTTTCTTGCCACCTGAAACTGAAGACGATAAAAGTCCACAACTCTGGCTGAAGCCTGTTCCTGACGTCTGAGCGTTTCCATTTCCCCTCGACTTTGTCTGACTGTTATCAGAGATAATCGCCCGGTTTCATCAATCATTCGGGCGACAGAGTCCAGTCGTCCGGTAGCTGCCACTATTTGCGCAGCTTTTTCTGTAACACCATAACTGGCATTACGGTTAAAGAGGTCCCAAGACAGATTGACACCTATCTGCTGGTCATCCCGGGTTACAGACCCCGTTAAATCCACCCGAGGGTACCGGGCAAGCTCCTGTGCTTTCAGTGCCGCTTTTTTACTCTCAACATCAGCTTGGCTGGCAAGCCACGACGGGTTACCTTTCTGTGGAGCCTGTGTAAAATCAGTTAATAATTTGGCCTCTGTCATCCTAGAAAAAGGATTTTCAAGATCAGCTTCGGTTACCGGATTTTTTGTCCAAGTGGACAGTTTTCCCAGCGTGGTTTTAAGTACTCTGCTCCTAGAATTTATCTGCTGCCGAACCATCAACCTTCTGGCTTCGGCCTGAACAAGCTCAGACTCCCGCCCGGTATCATGAATACTGATGGTATTCAGGTCATTAAGAATTGCGTTATGCCGGGAAAGGCTCTGTTCAAGTACCGCAATGGATTGTTTTTCCCTGAGTGCATCAAGATATAATGAAACAAAAGAGTGAATTGTTTCCTCTTTTGTTTCTTCCATTTTATAATGATAATATTCGGCTTCTGACTCACTCCGACGCACATCCGCCTCAATAGCCCCTGAAGCAAATATATTCACTTCACCACGAATACCGGGTAAAATATCTTCAGTGTCATAATCGTAGGAATAACGGTGACTTTGTGAAAGGAGTTTACTTCCTGTAGCTGTGACAACTGGCCAATGTGCAGAGCTTGCCTGCTCTATGCGGGATTGTGCCGAAGTTAACTCCGCCCGGGCTTCCATTACTATGGGATCGTGCATAACTGCCTCCCTAATTAAGGAGTAAAGAGGCGCACTGTTAGTGGAAAATGAAAACAACAATAATAATAACAAATGTTTACGCTTCATTTTTATGATTTTTATTTAAAATATTAATAACGTGATTGTCCGTGCTTTTGCACTAAAAACTATTATTATAATATTCACTTAGCAATGCGCAGACATTATGTATATGAGATATTTTCTTTAAGCTAATAGAAAAATAACTCAGTGAAACATCGTTTCTTTCACATACTTCTCGTTTTGTAAAACCATCTACTAAGTGCTCTCTTAATGACATAATGATCTTATCACTTCGAATTCCAGATAATTCTATTAGTAACCAGAAGTGTTCATTTGAAATGTTATTTATAGCTGGTTTTACATTAAATCGATAATGAGTTAGCGTATTCCGCTGTATATGATCTGCCATACCATTACACATTATTCAATGTTTAATTTATTATTGATTCACATTATAAATACATATTTGTTTGCATCAAATTTTTTTTGCCCTCAATCAAAAAACCATTAAATGAAATTTAAAACCAATAAAACCAATAATACTAGAGATTACATCTAAAAAATTACTTCTCTGTAGGGTTTTTATCTAAAAAAAGTGAAATCTCAAAACAAAAAATTATTTATAAAATAAAACAAATGGGCATTTTTTTGGTAAAAATCAATTTTTATATGCAGATAATATCTATATTATAGATATTATTGTTATCCATCATGTAGCGACCAAGGCGGTAGTGATTAAAGGGGGGGTGGATATAAAAATTTATTGTACGTGGACTGCACCCCAAAACTTGGAGACCCAACTGATTAATGTGCAATTTTTATGGCAAAGCCAAAATATTCTCTCGAAACCAGATTGGTTGTAGTTAATCATTATCTTTCCAGACACGATGGCGCACGTCGTATCGCTAAACGTTTTGGTGTTGAAAAAACATCTGCTGGGTAAGGTAAGAGACTGGTAACTCCACGATATTGATCGTATCACATGGAAAAATGACCTCCACACTCCTGAGTTTCGACTGACGGTTGTCCTGAAGTCTCTGAGTGAAGAACTTACCACGCGCGAGGCCGCTGCACGGTTTAATATCTCAAATGAATCCGTTATCCGGCACTGGGTGAAGAAGGTCTTCTGAACATAAAACCAGGCCGGAGCAAAGACATGACAAAATCTCAAAAAACACCTCCACTTACTGATGCAGAACTGGAAAAGTGGCTCTTCTGCAACCTGGGTGGAGATTCTCATGCCAGTGGACTCATTACCCTCTGTTTGAGTAGTTCAAATCCGGCTCGACCATACATCTGGCGTTTCAACATCTTCAGGCGATTTACATGACCTTCGACAACACCATTACTCCAGCGACTGCTGATTGCCTCACATATAGCCGCAGCATCAGCTTCCATCCCCGCAGCCACGCACCGAAGTTCTGCTGAGCCGCTTTCGTGGACTCGAGTGAACAAGCTGCTTAGCTGTGATTTATTTTGGGTTTTCAGAATACGGTAGAACTCGAGTACCAGTTGCTGCGCTATTTTCAGCTCCGGTTCTTTTTCACACATCAGACTAATAAATCGGGAAGCATAATTTTCTTCACCCCTGATTATTAACCAGTGGCTTACCCGGGACACTGAAGGAAGTCTGAAGGAAGTCTGACGGCAGTAGTAACCGGTGGGATCCAGCCTTTACGCGATTTGGCAACAGCATCCCTGACGATGGTTTCACTGCCTGTACCCCCCTGGCCACCATTTCCCGCCATATCCTGCTGGCGTTATAATTACCACTTTCTCGTTGCTCTTTTAACCACTCCCTCCATGGGTCCAGAAGCCCTCGCTTTGGAGGCCGGGTTGACATTTCAGGGAATGTTCCTGAACGCCCCCTGCGACTGACTGTCACACGCGACAGGCCTGTAATACGGGATATTTCCCTGAAACTACATCCCTTGTTATGCAGGGCCATAACCTCTGTCCAATGCTGATGCCGTTTTTTGCGGGTTTGCTGTTTAAGGCGTTCCGGACGACGGAGCGATACTGCAGGCACAGATGGTTTTGCCCCGGGTTATTCCTTTGGTGACAACTAACTGGTAACAAGACGTATCAGAGTCATATGTCTGTACATCATTCGTTCAGGCGCATCGCCAATATTGTTTAGCAGAAGCCATCGTTCAGCTACCTGTCTGGCCTGAGGTGCACCTTCACGTGCTGCTGTCGCATTGATTCCGCAGCGATCACGCGAGACAACCTGTATTTCCGGATATTTTCTGAACCAGGTCGCCAGCGTATGCTGATCGCGACCGTGCAACAGGACGAGGGGACGGTGAGTATCAAGATTGACTATTAACATACCGCAGCAGTGGCCCCGATGCCACGCCACTCATCAATACCGACATGGGGCGAGCCTGACAGTTTCGTCTCCAGGGTATTATAAGCCTGCGAAGAAGAGTATCTGCACTGCAACGGAGACCCACTGTCGTTGCTGCCCGTTTTCCAGCCTCACCTCCGGCTATTAATCCCATCTGACGCTGTAAATTTTGTAACGACTGTGAAGACTGCTGGTGTGAACTGGCTAAGGGAGCAAGCGACCCGGCAAAAATTTTACGTGAACAAGCCGGGTTACGGCAGTACCAGTGGCGGACGGAAAATACAAGCCATAGCGTCTGCCCTGAGCAGGGTAGATGCTGTATCCGGCGCCGACGACAACTATGAACAGAGTCGCTACGCTTAAAGCATTCAGGACATTGTGCTGTTTTGCGTTTTCCGTGGAGATGGAGGGTTATACCGTCAGAGCTAATAATTTGTCGACTGCATCGCCATCCGCAAGGTAACTGTAGAAGTGTCTTAAGAGAGTGCATTGCGTTGCCCATAACTGAAAACAGCTTAGATCCTTGTTCACCAGAAAGTTTCATCCATTTTCTTCCACCCAGGTTGCGGAAGAGCTACTTTTCATCCGTCGTTGACAAATAATGATGAGATAGTCACAGAGCAGCGTTTGGGAAGCGCACAATCACAATATTGTACGGTTGCATTATCGCGGTAGAGTATACCGCATGCTAAAAATAAGTTAAGTAAGCGTCTGAATGATATTACATACTATATGTATGGAACCAAAATACATTTTTGATTAATTACTTGCTTTTTCAGGACGGAGACGTATATCTCATCCTGGATACAACTCCACAGAGAGGAGAATTGTTTTTATCCGGAACAAATCTAGGACCACGCAGGAAACAGAGTAATACCGCAAAGTTCTAGTGATTAGCTGGACACCGCTGCTTATTAATGAGAGCAATATTTCTGTAACAAAGATAACACATTCTGAGTCAGAATAATTTCATCATCAGGTATAACCAGCAGGCAAGCTTGCGAACGGAGCGTGCACACAGCCCAGCTTGCAGCGAACGACCTGTACCAAAATGAGATACCAACAGCGTGAGCTATGAGAAAGCGCTACGCTTCCCGAAGGGAGAAAGGCGGAGAGGTACGCACAAGGGAGCTTCCAGAGGGAAAGGGAGTACCAGCTGGCGAATTTGCACTCCAACAAATAATTCCCCCTTTTCTACTCCACTACTTTTGACCATACGTCTGGCGCTTAATTCGTTGATTGTTGGCCTTGCAAGCGCCGTTAGACCTGATTCACCATACCCAGGCAGTCTTGGAAACGGAAAGCTTGCGCGTTAAGCGCACGTTTTAACTAATTCAAATACATAATGAATTGATTCAGGAATAAATTGTGATGCTCATCACAACAAAAGAAGGTAACAATAATAAAATATTTATTATTTCTTATTATTATCACTGGGAAATTATAAGAAATGTCCGATTTTTTTGAATCTTACAAATGACAATGACAATAAAAGCCGGTTGTTGCATGCATTTTCATTCTTTATCACCAATAAAAAAATAAATTTTTATTTAACATTACCCCATTAAAAGATATAGACATAAAATGAAGTTTTAAAATAGTATTTCAGCGAGAAAGTCGTTAAAAACTTAAGGTGTTATGCACATCGCACAAGTGATTATGAACAGAATGGCATTTAAACAAAATGCTGTAGTATCTCAATTACATTTACAATAAAAATAGTCATCCGAGGACAATCGATGAGGAAGTCGGGTACTCCGTGGTAAACATAATTTATGAATACTGAATGAGGCAACCTATACTTGTCATATCCGGATAAAATCACCCTCTGGTAATACTCTTAAGTAAATACCCAGGGTAACAATGTTATAAAATTAGATGGGTTATGTTTATTTTTTATAAGTAAAAATCACGAGTATAATTAATGGTGGCAGTAATAAAAACATATAAAAACAATACCGCATATGTGAAAAAAATTGCAGGAGCGGTAATTTTGTAAGCAAACGAAAAGTATTTCACTATGTAACAGACATCACAAAAATACATTAATGCAGTCACTATATTTTCCGCCCGGGTGATAACGTCTGGTTATCATTAGTACTTAAACATCATGGAGAGTCCGCAGTGAATAAAGTTTATTCTCTTAAATATTGCCCTGTCACCGGGGGACTTATTGTTGTCTCTGAACTTGCCAGCAGGGTAATAAAAAAGACATGCCGAAGATTAACGCATATTCTTCTGGCTGGCAGTCCAGCAGTCTATCTGTATTACCCTCAGATATCCCAGGCGGGCATTGTCCGTTCCGATATTGCCTATCAGATTTATCGTGATTTCGCTGAAAACAAAGGGCTTTTTGTACCTGGTGCCACAGATATTCCGGTATATGATAAGGACGGAAAACTTGTGGGGAGACTGGATAAAGCCCCAATGGCCGATTTCAGCAGTGTGAGCTCAAATGGCGTTGCTACGCTTGTATCACCTCAGTATATCGTCAGCGTAAAGCATAACGGAGGATATCAGAGTGTGAGCTTTGGTAATGGGAAAAATACATATTCCCTTGTTGACCGTAATAACCACTCTTCTGTTGACTTCCATGCTCCACGTCTGAATAAACTGGTTACAGAAGTTATTCCCTCAGCGATAACATCAGAAGGAACCAAAGCCAATGCTTATAAAGACACTGAACGTTACACCGCTTTTTATCGGGTGGGTAGTGGTACGCAGTACACTAAGGACAAGGACGGAAATTTAGTTAAGGTTGCCGGCGGATATGCTTTTAAAACAGGAGGAACCACAGGAGTTCCTCTGATATCTGATGCAACAATAGTCTCTAATCCCGGGCAAACCTATAATCCTGTAAACGGACCTTTACCTGACTATGGTGCCCCTGGGGACAGTGGTTCTCCTTTGTTTGCTTATGATGAACAACAAAAAAAATGGGTTATTGTTGCTGTATTAAGAGCATATGCAGGTATTAATGGTGCTACGAACTGGTGGAATGTCATACCAACAGATTATCTGAACCAGGTTATGCAGGACGATTTCGATGCCCCCGTGGACTTTGTTTCCGGACTGCCCCCCCTGAACTGGACATACGACAAAACATCAGGCACAGGCACCCTGAGCCAGGGCAGTAAAAACTGGACCATGCACGGGCAGAAAGACAATGATCTCAATGCCGGTAAAAATCTGGTATTCAGCGGGCAGAACGGTGCAATTGTCCTGAAAGACAGTGTGACTCAGGGGGCCGGTTATCTCGAATTTAAAGACAGTTACACCGTATCTGCTGAATCCGGAAAAACCTGGACGGGTGCCGGCATTATTACTGACAAGGGGACGAATGTGACCTGGAAGGTCAACGGGGTTGCCGGTGACAACCTGCATAAATTGGGGGAAGGAACCCTGACCATAAACGGAACAGGTGTAAACCCGGGAGGACTGAAAACGGGAGACGGTACCGTTGTACTTAACCAGCAGGCAGACACTGCAGGTAATGTTCAGGCCTTCAGTTCCGTGAACCTCGCCAGCGGACGACCGACCGTGGTGCTCGGAGATGCCCGTCAGGTCAATCCGGATAACATTTCATGGGGATACCGGGGAGGTAAGCTTGACCTTAATGGTAATGCCGTTACCTTCACCCGACTGCAGGCTGCCGATTACGGGGCGGTGATTACAAATAATGCACAGCAAAAATCCCGGCTTTTACTGGATCTTAAGGCTCAGGATACAAATGTCAGTGTTCCGATTGGCAGTATATCCCCCTTTGGCGGTACCGGCACACCGGGAAACCTATACAGCATGATACTCAACGGCCAGACCCGCTTCTATATTCTGAAATCTGCCAGCTATGGTAACACCCTGTGGGGGAACAGCCTGAATGACCCGGCTCAGTGGGAATTTGTTGGCACGGACAAAAACAAAGCAGTTCAGACAGTAAAAGACCGGATCCTGGCCGGGCGGGCAAAACAACCCGTTATCTTTCATGGTCAGCTGACCGGGAATATGGATGTCACCATTCCACAGCTGCCGGGGGGAAGAAAGGTCATCCTTGATGGTAGCGTGAACCTGCCGGAAGGTACCCTGAGTGAGGACAGTGGCACCCTGATATTCCAGGGGCATCCGGTTATCCACGCCTCCGTCAGTGGCAGTGCGCCGGTCAGCCTGAACCAGAAAGACTGGGAAAACCGCCAGTTCATAATGAAAACACTGTCGCTGAAAGATGCTGACTTCCATCTTTCACGTAACGCCTCGCTGAACAGTGACATTAAGTCGGATAACAGCCATATCACACTGGGAAGTGACAGGGTATTTGTGGATAAAAATGACGGAACAGGAAATTATGTCATTCTGGAGGAAGGTACCTCTGTCCCGGACACCGTGAATGACAGGAGCCAGTATGAAGGGAATATTACGCTGGACCATAACTCAACCCTGGATATCGGCAGCCGGTTCACCGGAGGGATTGAAGCTTATGACAGTGCCGTCAGTATCACCTCTCCGGACGTCCTGTTAACAGCCCCGGGTGCTTTTGCCGGCAGTTCACTGACAGTGCATGATGGCGGTCATCTTACAGCACTGAACGGTCTTTTCAGCGACGGGCATATTCAGGCCGGTAAGAACAGCAAAATCACCCTGAGCGGTACACCGGTTAAAGATACGGCTAACCAGTATGCCCCTGCTGTATATCTGACGGACGGATATGACCTGACCGGCGATAACGCAACACTGGAAATTACCCGTGGAGCACATGCTTCCGGTGATATTCATGCCTCTGCGGCATCAACAGTTACCATCGGGTCTGACACGCCGGCAGAACTGGCTTCTGCGGAAACGACTGCATCGGCGTTTGCCGGCAGTCTTCTTGAGGGCTATAACGCAGCATTCAATGGTGCCATAACCGGTGGCAGGGCTGATGTCAGTATGCATAATGCACTGTGGACTCTGGGTGGGGACTCCGCCATCCACACTCTTACCGTCAGAAACAGCCGTATCAGTTCTGAAGGAGACCGTACTTTCCGTACCCTGACGGTGAATAAACTGGATGCAACAGGCAGTGATTTTGTTCTGCGTACGGACCTGAAAAATGCCGATAAAATTAATGTGACTGAAAAAGCCACGGGTTCAGATAACAGCCTGAACGTCAGCTTTATGAAGGATCCGGCTCAGGGACAGTCCCTGAATATTCCTCTGGTCACGGCACCGGCGGGAACTTCAGCAGAGATGTTTAAGGCCGGCACCCGGATGATAGGTTTCAGTCGGGTGACTCCAACCCTGCATGTTGACACCAGTGGTGGCAATACGAAGTGGATACTGGACGGTTTTAAAGCGGAGGCTGATAAAGCCGCTGCCGCGAAGGCTGACAGTTTCATGAATGCCGGGTATAAAAACTTCATGACGGAAGTCAACAATCTGAACAAACGTATGGGTGACCTGCGTGACACAAACGGTGATGCCGGAGCCTGGGCGCGCATCATGAGTGGTGCCGGTTCTGCAGACGGTGGTTACAGTGATAATTACACCCATGTTCAGGTCGGCTTTGACAAAAAACATGAACTGGACGGAGTGGACCTGTTTACCGGTGTCACGATGACCTATACCGACAGCAGTGCAGACAGCCATGCGTTCAGCGGCAAGACGAAATCGGTGGGGGGCGGTCTGTATGCTTCAGCATTGTTTGAGTCCGGTGCCTATATCGATTTGATTGGTAAATATATTCACCATGACAATGATTACACAGGTAACTTTGCCGGTCTGGGAACGAAACACTACAACACCCATTCCTGGTATGCCGGTGCTGAAACGGGTTACCGCTATCACCTGACAGAGGAAACGTTCATTGAGCCGCAGGCTGAACTGGTTTACGGCGCCGTGTCCGGGAAAACATTCCGCTGGAAAGACGGTGATATGGACCTGAGCATGAAGAACAGGGACTTCAGTCCGCTGATTGGAAGAACAGGGATTGAACTGGGCAAGACCTTCAGTGGTAAGGACTGGAGTGTGACGGCCCGTGCCGGGACCAGCTGGCAGTTTGACCTACTGAATAATGGTGAGACGGTACTGCGTGATGCGTCCGGGGAGAAACGGATAAAAGGCGAGAAAGACAGCCGGATGCTGTTTAATGTTGGTATGAATGCGCAGATAAAGGACAATATGCGCTTTGGTCTGGAGTTTGAGAAGTCAGCCTTTGGTAAATATAACGTGGATAATGCGGTAAACGCAAATTTCCGGTATATGTTCTGATGTGGGGGAAAGGCTGCCGGAAGGCAGCCTTTCTCAGAGATTCTTAAAATATAAAACAGTATTTTCTTAATCATCCTTCTTATGGTAGTTCTGTATGAGCCATGAATATATTATTCATGTTTTGTAAAAACTTACATTGCAAAAAAATTATTCTTTCATGTCTTATAACTTGAAGGGGAGTAAGGTGATTTCATTACATAATGAATTACAAAATGATTTTATAAATACAAGTTGGTGAGTGTGTATATGCGTTATTCTTCTTATGCAAAAAAAACATATAATTCAGGATTACAACGAGCAAGTGTAAATGATGAGCACTTTTCGCTTCTGATTGAAATATCACCAATCAGAAGTGAAAAAACAATAGTGGCTCTTAGAGAATATTTGGTTTATGGTTACTCAAAACAAGAAAGCTGTGACAGAAATAATGTATCCAATAGTTATTTTTGTTTGTGTCTGAAAAAACTGAATTATACCCATGGTATTGTATCTGCCCTGAAATATTTCTATCAAACATAAAATATAATCATAATATCGCTTTACCTCCCAAAATACAGCTGAACTTTATGACTTGGCTGATAAAGTGATACTACGATGAAAACTGAATTTGTTTAAAAATCCCGGGCGTCAGTCCTCTGATTGCTGCAGTATTTTTCAGCAAAATTGATGCCACATAGTTCTCTGGCCGGTGACAATTATCGACATGGTTCGGATTCGCTCCCCGCCAGCACAGCTCTGGCGGTAAACAGCACTACCTTCTGTGGTCAAAAATAGCAACCAGTGTCTGATAGCTTTCATTCTCCGTGATGCGAGTTTCGTAATGTGCGGTGTGAAAAATGCGTATTTTCATGGTAGTAGAACACCCAATAACGGCGTTTTTCAAGCTAATTGTCGCCTTTTGTAATAAAATTACATTATGCTGTTTCTTTTCTGGATTCAGATACACTGCCTGAATATGTTCCCAGTCGACCCTGTAAATAATTCTGTGTAACTGCCGCCGTATTAAAGGTGCTCGCTAAGGC